>Ga0102592_1000046_pt1 | contig 434243 bp, 394 predicted proteins | sample AraplaCol_mMF_r2_FD_76861 | JGI IMG/M metagenome (GOLD analysis project Ga0102592, IMG submission 76861) | Arabidopsis root microbial communities from North Carolina, USA - plate scrape MF_Col_mMF_r2 (SPADES assembly) (version 2) | ecosystem: Host-associated > Plants > Roots > Endosphere...
GGGTGTAGGAGAATTGAGAGGATCTGCCCTTAGTACGAGAGGACCGGGGTGGACGTACCTCTGGTGGACCTGTTGTGGCGCCAGCCGCAGTGCAGGGTAGCTATGTACGGACGGGATAACCGCTGAAGGCATCTAAGCGGGAAACCCACCTCAAAACGAGTTCTCCCTTGAGAGCCGTGGAAGACGACCACGTTGATAGGCCGGGTGTGTAATCCCAGTAATGGGTTCAGCTTACCGGTACTAATTGCTCGATCGGCTTGATCGTTCTCATGATCAATGTCCGCGACACCAAACGCGAAACATCAGAAACAAAGACCCTATGCTTGCCAATATCCTTCGCCGGCCCGGTGGCTTGAGCGAGGAGCCAGAACCCGATCCCATCCCGAACTCGGCCGTTAAACTCCTCAGCGCTGATGGTACTGTGTCTCAAGACCCGGGAGAGTAGGTCGTTGCCGGGCCTGTCAAGGATATCCCTCATCACAAAGACAAAACGCTTCAACGCGGCGGTCGACTTCAGTCGCCGCCGCGTTGCCGTTTAAAGCCCAAGACGTACCGGAAGCGCCAGGCGCCCGCCAGGACAACGTCAAAAGGCTCAAAAGTTGACGCGGGGTGGAGCAGCCCGGTAGCTCGTCAGGCTCATAACCTGAAGGTCGTCAGTTCAAATCTGGCCCCCGCAACCAAATCAAAAAGCCCCGTCGCACCAGCGGCGGGGCTTTTTGCGTCCAGGAGCAAATACGGCGAGGGCCTCGCCAGGCCCGATAGGCGGGCGCGGCGAACCCCGCCCGAAGCGAAGCGCCGCGAGCCACTCAAGCCGACGGAACACGTCTGGATCTCGCGAGAAGAGGCACTTCCAGCACCGGTGACGGTCGCCAGAGCGATGAGCCGTCCGGCGATGCTGGATAGCTCTCCGGTTCCATATCTGAGCTAATTGGAGGCACATCGAAACGATGACCGTCGAGCGCGCCGGTGATCGCAAGCGCCTGAGCGCGCGCCCCTAGCAAGGGTTCAGGTCCGCTTGTCCGCTCGCCGCCAACAGCCGCGCGGAAGGCCCCCGGAATAGACGCCCTCGAGACACCCTCGTTCTAGCGAGCCTTGCCGGACCTCATTCGGAGGTCGGCGGCAAAGCGGGGGCCGCGCGCTATTTAGGCACGCCGTTGATGACGAACAGCGCCTGGATAAACTGATCGGGTGGAAAGTTACCGAAGCTGCGAGCGTAGATCCTTTTGACGCGCTCGGTCCGGTAGAGCTCCGCGAGCGTCGCATCGACCAGCAGGCGGAATTTGTCGTCGCCCAGCGGCAGTGCCAGCGCATAGGTCTCGAAGGTGAAATACTGTTCGGACAGCTTCATGCTGGCGCGGCTGCGGCTGTTCTGCAGATGATAGTTGAGGATGCCGCGATCGGCGAAATAGGCGTCGATCTTGCCCTCGGCCAGGTTCCGGACGCCGTCGGGATGGGCCTGCACCGGGCTGATCGCGGCCTCGATATTCAACTGCTTCAGAGTGGCCTTCAGCACTTCCTCGGTCGTCGTGCCGTGAAGCACGCCGACCTTCCGGCCGCGCAGATCCTCGAGGCGGTTCATCTCGTTGACCCGGTGCAGGACCCCGGCTCCATCGATGAAGGTCGGCAGCGAGAAATCCACGATGGCGCGACGGGACATGGTCACCGAGGATGGATCGCAGAGAATGTCGATCTTGCCATCGCTCAGTTCGGTGAAGCGGTTCGTCGCCGTAACCTCGACAAAGTCGAGCTTGAGCGAGGCGATGTCCTGCATCTTCTTCACGTCGGCAGCCACTTCCCGGCAGAGGTCGACGATATAGCCGGCCGGCTCGCCATTGCTCGTCCGATAGGAGTAAGGGGGCGCATCGGCCCGGAAGCCGAGCCGTAGCGCGCCGGCCTCGCGAACGCGTGCCAGGGTGTCCGCCGCCAAGCTGGCCGTCGATATCGCCATGCTCATGAGCGCGATCAGAAGGGCGTGCATGATCCCGTTTCCGTCTCTGGGGCTGCCGAGGCGACGATAGTGCGGATCAGTCATTTCAAGAATGTGATTCTGCTGCCCGAGATGGGCACTCGCTGGTCATGCCGCGCCGTGGTCAGAGCGCCGCCAACGTCTTCCGCAAACGCTCTGTCGCGAAGTCGAGGAAGACGCGCATCTTGGAGGGAAGCGTGCCGCGTCCGGCGTGGAGCAGGTGGACCGGGCGCGGCTCCGGTTCGAACGCGGTGAGGATGACCCGCAGCGCGGCCGTGCGCAGGGCTTCGGCGCATTGATAATGCAGCACGCGGGTGACGCCGATGCCGCGCGTCGCGGCCCAGACCGCCGCTTCCGCCGTCGTCACCGATAGACGAGGACGCAGTGCGACTTCGCCCGCCCCTTTTTCTGCGTCCGCACGGAAGGTCCAGACCGGCGCAGGAGCCAGAAATTCGAAATGGACGCAGGGCAGGCTGGCGAGGTCCTCGGGCCGTTCCGGCTCGCCATGGCGATCGATCAGCTCAGGGCTGGCGCAGACGACCGTGCGCATCGTGCCAATGCGGGTCGCGATCATGCTGCTGTCCGGCAGCGTCCCGATCCGAACAGCCATGTCGACGTGGTCGTCGATCAGGTGGAGGTTCCGGTCGGACAGCAGAAGCCGCACATTGATCTCGGGATAGGTCGCGAGGAATTCGGCGACGACCGGCAGGATGACGAGGCGGCCGAAGAGCAGCGGCGCCGTCAGGACGAGCTCTCCGCGCGGGGTCTGGAGCTCCCCGGCCGCTATTCGCTCGGCCTCCTCGACCTCGCCGAGAATACGTCGCGCCGAAGCCAGATAGGCGGTGCCCGCATCGGTCAGGGCGACCTTGCGGGTCGTGCGCAGGAGAAGCCGTGTTCCCAGATGGGCCTCAAGCTCGCTGACCTTCCGGCTGACAGTGGCCAGCGGCATGTGGAGCTCGCGGCTCGCGGCGGAAAAGCTGCCGCGCTCCGCGACGCGCAGCAGGATCGCCATTGCCTCGAGTCGGTCCATGATTGTTCCATTCGTTGGAAGTAATATTCCCTATTCGAGCAGATTATCCGTTTCTGCGGAACACCCTACTTCTCCGGGCAAGCGGCGCCGAGGTGCAGCGGCTCTTCCGGCCCTGTCGCCCGCCGCATCGGGAAGGAGTCTCCGGCCATGTCCTACGGTTTCCTCGACATCGCCTCGACCGACAGCGTCCGCACCGTGCAGGCGGAGATGGGCGCCGACGGCATCTGGCGGGGTTTCAGCGGGCAGCGTGAGTTCGACAGCTTCACGCCGGCCGAGATGCGCTTCATCGCGGAACGCGACAGCTTCTTCATGGCGAGCGCGTCCGAGACCGGCTGGCCCTATGTCCAGCATCGCGGCGGCCCAGCCGGCTTTCTCAAGGTACTCGACGAGAAGACGCTGGCCTTCGCCGATTATCGCGGCAACCGGCAATACATCAGCGTCGGCAATCTCCGGGCGGATGATCGCGCCGCGCTGATCCTGATGGACTATGCCGGCCGGGCGCGCCTCAAGATCTATGCCCATGTCGAGGCCGTGGCGCTCGATGCGGACCCTGCGCTGACCGAGCGCGTGCTCGATCCGGGTTACAGGGCCAGACCTGAGCGCATTCTGCGGCTCAGGCTCGAGGCCTTCGACTGGAACTGCCCGCAACATATCGTGCCACGATTCACCGAAGCGGAAATCTCCACCGCCGTGACGCCGCTGCGCGAACGCCTGGAGGCACTGGAAGCGGAGAACTCAGCTCTTCGCGCGCAACTCGCCGCCCGAGGAGCGGGCCCCGCGTAGCGCTTGCACGACATTTGCTTGCGTCAGGTCGGGCGGGGAGAGAGCATGAGGCTTCCCGCCAAGCTGGGCGGCCGCATCTCGAAGGCGGTGCTGCCGCCATCCCCGCCCACCTCGAACGACTGAGCCAAGAGCACGACATGCCTACCCATGACCTTATCGTCGCGCTCGGCGACATCCGCTACCGCGTCGAGCGGCCCTTCGGCTCCTGGCCGCAGAATACGGGCTTCGTCACCGACGTGACCGTCGATTCGCGCGGGCATGTCTTCGTCATGCTGCGCCATGATCCCCTGACGCAGCCCGACGATCCGCGCGTGGTCGAACTCGATCCCGAGGGGAACTATCTCGCCGGCTGGGGCGCGGATCTCATCGCCGATTCGCATATGCTGACCGTGGACGCGCAGGGTCGCATCCTCTGCGTCGACCGCGACATGCACGAGATCATCATCTGTTCGGCCGCCGGGGAGCGCCTTGGCGCGCTGGGCGCGCGGGCCGAGCCGCTCGCGCCCTTCAACCACCCGACCGACGTCCATGTCTCCGCCTGGGGCGATATCTACGTCGCGGACGGCTATGCGGCGAGCCGGGTCCACCGCTTCTCGGCCTATGGCGTGCACATCCAGAGCTGGGGCAGCCAGGGCAATGGGGACGGGCAATTCGGCTGGCCGCATGCGATCTGGACCCATGCGGACGGGCGCGTCGTCGTGGTGGACCGTACGAACAACCGCGTGCAGGTCTTCGATGGGAACGGCAACCATCTCCAGAGCTGGACGCATTTCTACCAGCCCGTTGCCATCTGGGGCGATGACGAAGGCAACAGCTACGTCACGGATCAGGTCCCGAGCCTGCAGAAGATCGGCCCCGCCGGCGAGAAGCTGGGCCGCTGCCGACCGATGCTGAACGGGGCGCATGGGATATTCGGCACGCCGGAGGGGGATATCCTGCTGGCGGAGACCAGCCCGAGCCGGATCACGCGGCTGGTGCGCCTGGGATGAACGAGCGCATTCTCTGGGGCGGGACGCTGCTCGAAGGCTTCGATGCTGCCGGCGAGCCGATCCTCCACCGGAATGCCGGCATCCTTGTGCGCGACGGCCTCGTCGCGGCGCTTGGGCCGGCCGATGAACTTCGGGCGCGGTCGCCGGAGGCCGAGGTCGCCGGTGGCGCGGGCTTCGCGATCACGCCCGGCTTCGTCAACGCGCATCACCATGTCGGCTTGACGCCGCTGCAACTGGGCTCAGCCGATCATCCGCTCGAGCTCTGGTTCGCCAGCCGCCTCGCGCTGCGGGATGTCGATCTCCAACTGGACACGCTCTATTCCGCCTTCGAGATGATCGAGAGCGGCGTGACCACGGTGCAGCACCTGCACAGCCGCGCTCCGGGTGCCTCTGGCGACGTTTTCGCAGCCGCCGAGAAGGTGATCGGCGCCTATCGCGCGATCGGCATGCGCGTCTCCTACTCCATGGCGCTGCGCGACCAGAACCGGCTCGTCTACGAAGCCGACCGCGATTTCGTCGCGCGGGTGCCGGCGGAGCTTCGCCCGGCGCTGGAGGCTTATTTCGCCCGTTTCACCCTGCCGCTTTCCGACCAGGTCGCGATCTTCGACGAGCTGCTGCGCCGCCATGGCGAAGGCGAACGCATCCGCGTCCAGATCGCGCCGGCGAATTTGCACTGGCTATCCGATGCGGCGCTCGAAACCACGGCCGAGCTTGCGGATCGCACCGGCCTTCCCGTGCATATGCATGTGCTGGAGACGCCTTATCAGAAGGCCTATGCGCAAAGGCGTACCGGCGGATCGGCTCTGGCCTATCTCGACAGGTTCGGGCTGCTCGGCCCGCGCTTCACCATCGGCCATGGCGTCTGGATGAGCGAGGCCGATATCGCGCTGGCGGCGGAGCGCGGAGCCTGCATCTGCCACAACTGTTCCTCGAATTTCCGCCTGAAAAGCGGTGTGGCGCCGGTCAATCGCTTTCTGGCGCAGGAGATTCCCGTCGCCATCGGGATCGATGAGGCGGGCATCAACGACGACCGCGACATGCTGCAGGAGATGCGGCTCGTGCTGCGTGCGCATCGGGAGCCCGGCATCGAGGCGCCGCATCCGTCATCGGCGCAGGTGCTGCGCATGGCGACGGAGCATGGCGCCCGCACCACGCCATTCGCCGGGCGGATCGGGCGGCTCTCTGCGGGCATGGCGGCCGATTGCGTGCTGTTCGACTGGGAGCAGGTCACCTTCCCCTATCAGGATGCCGGCCTCGGCTTCGTCGATGTTCTGGTCCAGCGCGCCAAGGCGAAGGCGGTGCATAGCGTCATGATCGGCGGCGACTGGGTCTATCGCGAGCGACGGTTCACCAAGGTCGACCGCGACGCCGTGCTGGGCGAGATCGCCGCAATGCTGGCCCGGCCGAGGACGCCGGCGGAGCAGCAGCGCATCGCGCTGTCGGAAGCGGTGATGCCGCATGTCCGCCGCTTCTACGAAGGCTATCTCGGCGAGGCTCGGCGATGAGCCGCGGCCATGGTCCTCGCGGGGCACCGCCGTTGCGCTTCCCGCTTCGTTGGAGAGAAGAGTTCCCGACGCCGCATCAGTCCAAAAGGCATCATCCTGGGAGAACCGATCGATGAAACGCGAAGAGCTCACCGAGAAGATTCTCGATATCAAGCGTGAGAAGGGGTGGAGCTGGCGGCACATCACCACCGAGATCGGCGGCATGTCGGAGGTGCTGATCGTCGGCGCGCTGCTTGGCCAGATGAAGCTGCCGAAGCCGCTGGCGAAGGCTGCGCGCGAGCTCTTCGGCCTCACCGAGATGGAGGAGCGGATGCTGAACGAGGTGCCCTATCGCGGCACCGGCACGCCGATGCCGCCGACCGACCCGCTGATCTATCGCTTCTACGAGATGGTGATGGTGAACGGCCCGGCCTGGAAGGCCTTGATCGAGGAAGAGTTCGGCGACGGCATCATGTCGGCCATCGATTTCAACGTGTCCTTCGAGCGCGAGCCCAATCCGAAGGGCGACCGCGTCAAGATCGCGATGTCCGGCAAGTTCCTGCCCTACAAATATTACGGCAACGCGCAGGGCATCCCAGAATACGGCTACAAGGAAGAGTGATCCGCGCAGGCTGCGTTCAGGCCGCGGACGGATCAGAATCGACGTTCATATCCGTCGCGAAGCGGGCGATGGCCGAGCGGATGGTCTCGGCGATGGCCGGGACCTTGTCGAGGCAGCGGAACTGCGGCCCGGCGACGACGATCGAGAGACGGCGCTGGCCGATCGGCAGCGGCAGGGCGACGCCGACGAGATCCTTGCTGAAGTCGCCGTTGCTGAAGTGATAGCCGCGCGCGGCCGAGCGCCGCAGCTCCGCTTCGACGGCATCGATGCTCATCGGCGTGGTCTCCGAGAAGCGCTCGAAGCTCAGCTTCCGATAGACGGCCTGGCGCTCGGCCAGGCTGTATTGCGCGAGAATGGCGCGGCCGGTCGAGCTCGCATGGATCGGCAGGCGATGGCCGATGCGCCCGAAATAGCGGATCGGTGCCGTCGATTCGATGGCGTGGATCCACATGGTGTGGATGCCGGCGGGGGCGCCGATGGCGGTGGTCTCGCCGGTTTCCTCGGCGACTTCCGAAACCAGCATCAGCGCCGCTTCCGGCAGCGGCTCGGCCTGGGACACCGCCTGCGCCATCACGAACCAGCGCGGGCTCGGATAATAGCCGCCGCGCGACCGGGGTTCGTAGAGATAGCCCTTCTCGGCCAGCGTGCCGATCAGGTTGAAGGTGCTGGAGCGCGGCCAGCCGAGCTCGTCGGAGAGTTCCGCCAGCGTCGCCGGGCGCTGCCGACGGGCGAAAAACTCCAGTAACTCCAGAACATTGGCAGCCTGCTTGACCTGCATGCGTCTTCCTGTTGCGCCTCGATGGCCCTCTATGACGGGGAGAGCGACGCCAAGATCCGCTCGGCTGCGCGCAGATGTGGTTTGTCGATCATCTGGCCGTCGATTTTCACTACGCCGAGATCAGCCTGATTGCCAAATGCCTCCGTGATGCGCCGTGCCCAGGCGATCTCGTCATCGCTCGGGCGGAAGGCCGCGTTCACCGGTTCGACATGCTTGGGGTGGATCACGCCCTTGGCCATGAAGCCGTCGCGGCGCGCTTCGCGCGCCTCCTGTTCGACGGCGGCGAGATCGTCGATGGTGACCGCGACCGTATCCACGGCGACGACGCCGGCCGCCGCCGCCCCGGCAAGGCAGAGCTGGCGCGCGAGCTGGTAAGGCGGAAGCACGTTGCCCTGCGTATCGCGATTGGCGGTGGCGCCGAAGGAGGCGGCGAGGTCCTCCGCCCCCCACATCATACCCCAGAGCCGCTCGCTGCAGCCGCGATAGCGACCCAGCTCGAAGAGCGAGGCCGCCGTCTCGGTGACGATGGCGAGGATCAGCGTGCGGCCGGGCGCGATGCCGTGGCTCGCTTCCAGCGCGTCGAGCATATGGGCGAGCTGCCTGACCTGCTCCGGTCCTTCGCATTTCGGCAGCGCGATCCCGTCCGGCCGATGGGTCATCACGGCAGCGAGATCCATGGCAGTCAGATCGGTGTCGAAGGCGTTGACGCGCACGAAGAGCTTCTGGTTGCCGCGCGGCGCCTGCAGCATCGTCGCGGTCTCGCGCCGCGCCGTCTCCTTGGCGTCGGGCGCGACCGAGTCCTCGAGATCGATGATTAGCGCGTCGGCGCCGCATTCGCGGGCGCGGGCGAATTTGCGGGCCGAATCGCCGGGGACGAAGAGCAGGCTGCGCATCATGCCGCTTCCTTGCGTCGGTGCATCATCGCCATGCGCCGGCAGATGGCGACGACCTCGCCACGCTGGTTCAGGCATTCGTGCTCGAACTCGACGAGGCCGACCGAGGGGCGCGACTTCGAATCCCGCTTGGAGACAACCTTGGTGCGCGAGCGCAGCGTGTCGCCGTTGAAGACCGGCTTGGGGAAGCGGACATCGCTCATGCCGAGATTGCCGACGGTGGTGCCGAGCGTGGTGTCGTAGACGCTCATGCCGATCATGATGCCGAGCGTGTAGAGGCTGTTGAACAGCGGCTGGCCCCATTCGGTGCGGCTGGAGAAATCGGCATCGACATGGAGCGGCTGCGGGTTCAGCGTCATCAGGCTGAAGCTGATGTTGTCCTGCTCGGTGACGGTGCGCGAGAAGGCGTGCTCGAAGAGCTGCCCGACCTCGAATTCCTCGTAATAGCGTCCGGCCATGGCGGTTCTCCTACGGTTCAGGCTGTTGGATTGGCGGCGCGGATGACGCCGGCCTGTTCGAGACGGTCGATGGCCACAGGCGCGAAGCCCCAATCTGCCAGCACGTTGCGGCTGCTGGCGCCGGCCGGCTCTCCGGCGCCCGGCGTCGCGGCCGGGGTTCGGCTGAAGCGGGGCTGAGGGGCGGGCTGGACGACGCCATCGATGGCGATGAAGCTGCCGCGGGCGCGGGCATGGGGATGATCGGGCGCTTCCGCGAGGCTCAGCACCGGCGCGAAGCAGGCATCCGTGCCCTCCAGCAACGCGCACCATTCCGCCCGGCTGCGTTCGGCAAAGCGATCGGCAAGCAGCTTGCGCGCCTCGGGCCAGCGCGCCGGGTCGTTCACATCCGGAAAGCGCTTGGAGTCGAAGCCGATCAGCCCGAGCAGGACCTCGCGGAACTTCGTCTCGATAGGCGCGACGGTGATCCATTCGCCATCGGCGCAGCGATAGGTCTCGTAATGCGGCGCGCCTGAATCGAGCAGGTTCGTACCGCGCCCCGGCTGGTGGATGCCGGCGGCGGCGAGACCGAACAGGCTCGCCATCAGCGTGGCGCTGCCCTCGGCCATGGCGGCATCGACCACCTGTCCCCTGCCGGAGCGGGAGGCTTCCAGCAGCGCCGAGACGAGGCCGAAGGCGAGCAGCATGGCGCCGCCGCCATAGTCCCCGATCAGGTTGAGCGGGATCGCGGGCGGCTCGCCGGCCCGCCCGATGGCGGAGAGGGCGCCGGAGAGCGCGATATAGTTGAGGTCGTGGCCGGCGGCCCTGGCGAGCGGCCCATCCTGCCCCCAGCCGGTGATGCGCCCATAGACGAGGCGGGGATTGCATTCGAGGCAGGGCTCGGGCCCGAGCCCGAGCCGCTCCATCGTGCCGGGGCGGAAGCCCTCGATCAGCGCATCGGCTTGGCGCACCAGATCGAGCGCGCAGGCGATCCCTTCCGGCCGCTTCAGATCGAGCGCTACCGAGCGGCGGCCCCTGCGGGTGACGTCGAAGCGGGTCGGCTTCTCGATGCCGAGACCGCTCGGCTCCAGCCGGTCGACGATCACGATCTCGGCGCCGAGATCGGAGAGCAGCATGCCGGTCATGGGCGCGGGGCCGATGCCGGCGAACTCGACGATCCTGAGCCCGGCGAGTGGGCCGCTGCGGGGCTCCGCCATCACGCCGCCCTCTCGATCAGGCTGCGCTCCAGCATCTCGCGATGCTGGGGGGCTGCGATGGCGATCAGGGCGCGGGCTCGCTCGGCGGCGCTGCGATGCCTGAGTTCCGCCACGCCGTATTCGGTCACGATCGTGTCGGCATCGGTGCGGGCGAGCGTGACGGCCTGCACCTGCGGAACGATCCGCGAGATCGCTCCCGTGCGATCCGTGGCCCGCAGCGCGATGATGGCGCGGCCGCCCTTCGCGGCCGCCGCTCCGCGCGTGAAGTCGCAGAGCCCGCCTGCGCCGCCCACCGGCGCGCCGTCGGCGAGCTCTGCATTCACTTGGCCGGAAAGATCGACCTCGATCGCCGCGTTGATGGCGACCACTTTCTCCTGCCGGGCGATCACGGCATGGTTGTGGGTATGGGCGGCGGGGGCCAAGCGGATCGCATCGTTGCGGTCGATCGCGTCGAAGGCCGTGCGCGAGCCGACGACGACATTGGTGACCGCAAGACCGGGCTCGACGGATTTGCGGGCGTTGGTGAAGACGCCTTGCGCGAGGAGCCCGGCCATCCGGTCGCCGAAGACGCCGGAATGGATGCCGAGGTCGCGATGATCCGCGAGACCGTCAAGCACGGCATCGGGGATCGCGCCGATGCCGATCTGGATCGTCGCGCCGTCCGGCACCAGCGCCGCGACATGGCGCGCGATGGCCTGCTCGGTCTCGCCCGGGACGATGACCGGCGCGCAGACAGGCTCGCGGTCCGTTTCCACGATGGCGTCGATGCGGATATCGGGCGGGATCTCCGCGCCAGCGCACCATGGCGCGCGGGCATTGACCTCGGCGATCACGCAGCGGGCATGGCGCGCGGCGGCGAGCACATAGTCATTGGCGAGCGTCGCGCAGAAGCCGCTGGGCCCTCGCGCGAGCTGGATCAGCACGACATCGGCACGGATCGCACCTGCGGCGAAACCCGCCTCCAGCGCATGGTAGTGCAGCGGCCAGACATCGAGCCGACCGCGCCGGGCCATGCGGCTCGCCCTGCCCATCGCGCCATAGCCGGCGAAGGACATCTCTGGTGGAGCAGCATCGAAACTGCCGGACACGACGGTGCCGAGAAAAGTCTCGAAGCGGCCGACGGCTTCAAACGCCGCCGGAAGTGCCGCGGCAAGGCTTTGCGGCTCGGCGCTGACCTGGCCGATGACGACGCGGTCGCCGGGCCGGATGAATCCGGCCAGATCGAGCGCCGCTGCGTCGAGCCGCTTCATCGCCCCGCTCAGTAGGATTTCGGCAGGCCGAGCACCTTCTCGGCGATGAAGCAGAGCACGAGCTGCGGGCTGATCGGCGCGATGCGCGGGATCATGACCTCGCGCAGATAGCGCTCGACATGGAATTCCTTGGCGTAGCCGAAGCCGCCATGGGTCATCACCGCCTGCTGGCAGGCGTCGAAGCCGGCCTCGCCCGCGAGGTACTTGGCGGCATTGGCGCTGGCGCCGCAGGGCAGGCCGTTGTCGTATTCCCAGGCGGCGCGCAGCACCATCAGCCAGGCGGCTTCCAGCTCCATCCAGTTCTTGGCGAGCGGGTGCTGGATTGCCTGGTTCTGGCCGATCGGCCGGTTGAAGACGATGCGCTCCTTGGCATAGGCGGTCGCCCGCGAAAGCGCGAGATTGCCGAGCCCGATCGCCTCCGAGGCGATCAGCACGCGCTCGGGGTTCATGCCGTGCAGGATGTATTCGAAGCCGCGGCCTTCCTCGCCGATGCGATCCTCGACCGGGATCTCGAAGCCCTCGATGAAGAGCTCGTTCGAATCGACGACCTTGCGGCCCATCTTCTCGATCTCGTGGACCTTGATCCGGCTGCGGTCGAAATCGGTATAGAAGAGGCTCAGGCCGTGGGTCGGCTTCTGCACCTCCTCCAGAGGGGTGGTGCGGGCGAGCAGCAGGATCTTGTCCGCGACCTGCGCGGTCGAGATCCAGACCTTCTGGCCGTCGACGACATAGCGATCGCCCTTGCGCACGGCACGGGTCTTGAGCTGGGTGGTGTTGAGGCCGGTATTGGGCTCGGTAACGGCGAAGCAGGCCTTCTCCTTGCCCTTCACCATCGGCGGCAGCATGCGCTGCTTCTGTTCCTCCGTGCCGTGGACCAGCACCGGGTTCAGCCCGAAGATGTTGATGTGCAGGCAGGAGGCGCCCGACATGCCGGCGCCGGATTCGGCGATGGCGCGCATCATGATCGCGGCCTCGGTGATGCCGAGACCGGAGCCACCATATTCCTCGGGAATGCAGATGCCGAGCCAACCATCGGCGGCGAAAGCGGCATAAAAGTCCTCGGGGAAGCCGCCCTCCTTGTCGCGCTTCAGCCAGTAGTCATCGCCGAAGCGGCTGCAGATGCCGGCGATCGCTTCGCGGATCGCTTCCTGCTCGTCGCCGAGTTTGAAATCCATCGGTCTTCTCCTCAGCCTGCCGCCGCTGCGTCTTTCCGCTCAGGCGTCAGCAGAGCGCGCTGCGCCGCCAGTTCCTTGATCTCATCCTCGCTGAAGCCCGCCTCGCGCAGGATCGCGACGCCGTCCTCACCCTTCCGAGGCTGCAGACGCGTGATCTCGGCGGGGGTGCGCGACCATTCGGTCGCCAGCCGCATCGTGCGAAGCTTGCCTTCGGTGGGATGCTCGACCGTCTGGAAGAAGCCGGTCTGGCTGAGATGCGGATCTTCCAGCACGGAATCGAAATCGTGCATCGGCATGGACGGGATGTCGGCCCGCTCCAGAAGCCCCAGCCAGTCTTCCGTGCTGCGCTCCAGGAAGATGCGGCCGAGTTCTCCGTAGACGTGGTCGATGTTGGCGATGCGGTTGGCGAAATTCGCGAAGCGCGGATCACGCTCGGGCAGGTCGGCCCGGCCGATCGCCTCCAGGAAGCTCGTCCACTGCTTGTCGGTGTAGATCAGCGCGCAGACATAGCCGTCGCTGGTGCGGTAAGGGCGCCGGTCGGGCGAAAGCTGGCGAGGATAGCCGCCGCCGCCGATCGATGGCTCGAAGGTCAGCCCGCCCAGATGGTCGCCGAGCACGAAGCCGACCATCGTCTCGAACATGGGTATGTCGACCTGCTGGCCGAGGCCCGTGCGGTCCCGGTTCACCAGCGTCGCGCAGATCGCCCCGACCGCGGCGAGGCCGACGACACGGTCCGCCACGGCGGTGGGCACATAGCGCGGCGTGCCGTCGCCCGCTTTGGCGATCAGGGCCGACATCACCGAGGCGCCCTGGATCAGGTCGTCATAGGCGGGCCTGGCGGCGTAGGGGCCGCTCTGGCCGAAGCCGAAGAGCCCGGCATAGACCAGCCGCGGATTGAGCGCGGCCAGCGTCTCGTAGCCGAGGCCGAGCCGGCGCATCGCCTGCGGGCGGATGTTGTAGACCAGCACGTCGGCATCGGCGGCGAGCTTCAACAGGGTCTCGCGCCCGGCCGGCTGCTTCAGGTCCAGGCAGATGCTGCGCTTGTTGCGGTTGGCATTGAGATAGATCGCGCCCATGCCCGGGTTGCGCGACGGCGCGATCTGCCGCGTGACGTCCCCGTCCGGCGCCTCGACCTTGATCACGTCCGCGCCCATGTCGCCCAGGATCTGGGTCGCATAGGGGCCCATCAGGACCGAGGTCATGTCGATGATCTTGATGCCTGCGAGCGGGCCCATTCGCGATTCCTTCGGGCCGTTATCGGCCGCCATAGAATTCATATACAGGGATTTATAGTTCAGAAAAGAGCCATTCTATGCTGCGACGCGGTGTCGAATTGGTGCGGCGCGGAACGGTTGAATTTATGGGCGACTCGATATTAACATAATTATATCAATGATTTGGGGCGTGTCTATCTCGCCGCTCCCACGATTCCCGCCCATTGACTTAAAAATTCATGACCGTGTACACATTTGCCCGCACCATGAACGGGAGGCACCCGTGACCACCGTGTTGAACTCCGCCAGCACCCTGGTCGCGATCGGGTGCGCCCTGATGATGCGCCCGCGCCTGCTGGTTCTGCGCGGAGACGTGGCCGAAGGGCGCGACGACCCGCAGGCGCGCGCGGCCTATCCCGGACAGTGACGGCATGAATATCGCCTCCCTCCTCAGCCGCGCCGCGCTTGTCGTCCCGCATCGAACGGCGGTGTTCGAGGGTGACCGGGCCGTCTGGAGCTTCCGGGAGTTCGCCTCGCTTTCGGCCCGGATCGCAGCGGGGCTCGTCGCGCGCCATGGGCTGAAGCCCGGCGACCGGGTGGCGTTAGTGATGCGCAACTGCCCGGCCTATCTCGCGCTGCTCTTCGCTTGCTGGCGCGCCGGGCTGATCTGCGTGCCCGTCAACGCCAAGCTCCATGCCCGCGAGATCGCGCATATTCTCGACGATTCCGGCGCGGCGCTCGTCTTCGTCACCGCCGATCTCGCCGCTACGATGCAGGAGGCGACCGGCTTCATGCAGGCGCGCGTTCCGGCGGTGCTGCTCGTCGATGAGGCCGATTATCGTGCGCTGACGGGCTTCGACGAGGCAGGCGAGCATGACGGCGCGGCCGGCGACCCGGCCTGGCTGTTCTATACCAGCGGCACGACCGGGCGTTCCAAGGGCGCCGTGCTCTCGCATCGCAACCTGCTGGCGATGACGCTGGGCTATCTCGCTGAGGTCGACACGGTGTCGCCCGAGGACTGCATCCTGCATCCGGCGCCGCTCTCAATGGCTCGGGCCTCTACGCCCTGCCGCATGTTGCCGGCATGGCGGCGCAGGTGGTGCCGGAGAGCGGCCGGTTCGACCCGGCGGAGCTCGCCTTCCTGCTGCGCAGCCACCGGGCTTGCGCCTTCTTCGCGGCGCCGACCATCGTGACACGGCTGATGAATGCGGGCGTCATCGGCGATGCCGAGCGGGCCGGGTTGAAGACGATCATCTATGGCGGCGGGCCGATGTATGTCGAAGACAGCCATCGCGCGCTCGAGGTCTTCGGCCAGCGGCTCGTCCAGATCTATGGCCAGGGCGAGAGCCCGATGACCATCACGGTGCTTCCGCGCCATCTCCATGCCGATAGCGGCGATGGCGCGCTCGACCGGCGCCTGGGTTCGGTCGGCCATGCGCAGGCCGTCGTTTCGCTGCGCATAGCGGGCGGCGACGATGAGCCCCTGCCGGCGGGCGAGATCGGCGAGGTGCTGGTGCGCGGCGACACCGTGATGAACGGCTACTGGAACAATCCGGAGGCGACGGCCGCCGCGCTGCGCGGCGGCTGGCTGCATACCGGCGATCTCGGCTCGCTCGACGAGAACGGACTTCTGACGCTTAAGGACCGTTCCAAGGACGTGATCATCTCCGGCGGCGTGAACATTTATCCCCGCGAGGTCGAGGAAGTGCTGCTGCAGCATCAGGCCGTCGCGGAGGTCGCCGTTTTCGGGCGCAAGCATGCCGATTGGGGCGAGATCGTCGTCGCCGCGATCAGCCTGCACGCGGGCGCCACGGTCGGCGAGCGCGAACTCGACGCGCTCTGCGAAGCCCATATCGCCCGCTTCAAGAAGCCGAAGCAGTACCTCTTCCTCGAGGCGCTGCCGAAGAACTCATACGGCAAGATCCTGAAGACGGAGCTGCGCCGCCTGACAGCCTGAACGCCCATCCCGCGAGAGCGCGACCAACGCGCCGCATCACCATGGAGGAACGATATGACGATGACCCTTAAGGCGGCCTGCCTGGCCGCGACCGCGCTTTGCGCGCTGACCACGCCTTCCCTCGCGCAGACCAAGCTGCGCGTCGCCGACTCCTTCCCCGGCGGCCATTATCTGGTGAAGCTGATCATCCAGCCCTGGATGGCCGAGGTGACGAAGCGCACCAACGGCGCCGTCACCTTCGAGTATTTCCCGAGCCAGCAGCTCGGCAAGGCCGCCGACATGCTGAAGCTGACCCAGACCGGCGTCGCCGAGATCGGCTATGTCGCGCCGGCCTATGTCTCCGACAAGATGGTCGCCTCCGAGGTCGCGATGCTGCCGGGCGGCTTCAAGACCTCCTGCGAGGGTACGCGCGCCTATCTGCAGACGGCTCGCAATGGCCTCGTCGGGCAGCTGGATTATGCGCCAAACAAGATCAAGCTGCTGCTCGCCGTTGCGCTGCCGCCCTACCAGATCCTGACGGCCAAGACCGCGATCGCTTCGGAACAGGACCTCAAGGGCCAGAAGCTGCGGACCACCGGCGGCGCGCAGGACCTGACGCTGCGCAGCATCGGTGCGACGCCGGTCCGGATGGCGGCGCCCGAGACCTATGAATCGCTCTCGCGCGGCACGCTCGACGGCGTGCTGTTCCCGCTCGACAGCGTGATCTCCTACAATGTCGAGAAGCTCGTGAAGTACTCCACCGAAGGCGAGAATTTCGGCAGCTTCATCGTCGCCTATTCGATCAGCGACCAAGCCTGGGCCAAGCTCACGCCTGAGACGCAGAAGGCGATGGCCGAGGCAGCCGATGAGGTCAATCGTTCGGCCTGCGCCGCGGTCGATCAGCAGGAAGCCGAGACCAAGCAGAAGCTGAAGGATGCCGGCGTCGCCTTCGCCCCGCTGCCGGCGGCGATGAAGGCCTCCGTCGCGTCCAAGCTCGGCGAGGTCGGGGCCGAATGGGCGAAGGGGCTCGACGGGCGCGGCAAGAAGGGCAGCGAGGTCCTGAAGGAGTTCCAGGGCATTCTCAAGGCTGCCGGCGGCTGACCGAAACGATCGCCGAGGCCGGCGCGGTCTCGCGCCGGCTCATCCCCGCAAGGACCTGCCGATGAAATCGATCCTGCGCCTGCTTGCCCGCGTCGAGAACGCATTGGGGTGGCTCGCCGCGCTGGCGATGATCATGATGATGATCGTCGTCTTCTGCGACGTGCTGATGCGCTACATCTTCCACAGCCCGCTCTCCTGGGCCTATGACCTGATCTCGCTCTATCTGGTCGCCGCCGTCTTCTATTTCTCGCTTTCGGCCGCCTATAGCGAGGGCGCCCATGTCAATGTCGATATCCTGCAGCAGAGCTTCCCGAACGCCGGCATCCGGCTGAGCGAGATCGTCACCACGGCGGTCGGCACGCTCATCTTCGCCCTGATCACCTGGTTCGGCGCGTTGAAGACAATCGAATCCTTCGTCGAGAAGGACGTGCTCTCCGGCGCGATCTCCTGGCCGACTTGGCCCGCCAACGCGCTAGTGCCGCTCGGCTGCGGGCTGCTGACGCTACGGCTCGCCCTCCACTTCGTCGGCCACATCATCGATCTCGCCACTGGCAGCACGCTGATCCCGTTGAGCATCGGCCACCACGGCGACAAGGAGCGCTTCGAATGATCGTCGCCCTCGGACTGGGCGCCTTGTTCGCCCTCCTGGCCATCGGCACGCCTGTCGGTTTCGCGATGGCGGCCTCCGGCATCCTCGGCCTCTATCTGGTCGGGGGAATGCCGATCCTCTCCGGCATCCTGCAGACCGCGCCGCTCTCGACGGTCAGCGCCTATGAGCTGATCACCATTCCGATGTTCCTGCTGATGGCGGAGCTCGTGCTGCTCAGCGGCGTCGCCGACGACTTGTTCCGCGCCACCGCTGCCTGGATGGGCCGCGTCAGGGGCGGGCTCGCCATGGCGACGGCGCTGGCCGGCGCCGGCTTCGGCGCAATCTGCGGCACGAGCACGGCCTCCGCCGCGACGCTCTCGGCGACCAGTCTTCCGGCGATGCTGAGGCAGGGCTATGAGCCGGCCATGGCCGGCGGCGTCGTCGCGATCTCCGGCACGCTCGCCATGCTGATCCCGCCCAGCGTCGCGCTGGTCATCTACGGGCTGCTGGCGGAGGTGAATATCGGCGCGCTGCTGATCGGGGGCATCATCCCTGGCATCCTGGTGATGCTGACGATCATGGCGACGGTCTATGTCCTCGTGCTGCTGGACCCTTCGCGAGCCCCACCGGCGGCGCCGGTGCCGTGGCGGGAGAAGATCGCCTGGCTCAAGGTCGTCGGGCCGATGGTCGTGCTGTTCGGCGCGGTCACCGGCGTGATCTACACGGGTATCGCGACGCCGACCGAGGCCTCGGCGCTCGGCGCGACCGGCGCCATGGGGATCGCCGCCTGGTACGGCAAGCTGACGGCGCCGGCGCTGCTCAAGGTGCTGCGCCGCTCCGCCAACGGCACCTGCATGATCGTGATGATCCTGCTCGGTGCCCACATCTTCGGCTACTTCTTCACGCTGACGCAGGTCACGCAGAACCTCGTCGCCTGGGTCGGGGCGCTCGAAGTGTCGCGCTGGCTGATCATCTCGCTGATCCTGCTGGGCTACATCATCCTCGGCATGTTCATGGACCAGATCGCGATCCTGGTGCTGACGGTGCCGATCGTGCTGCCGCTCATCAAGGTGCTCGGCTTCGATCCGCTCTGGTTCGGCATCATCAAGATCGTGACGGCCGAGGTCGGCATGATCACGCCGCCGATCGGGCTCAACTGCTTCGTCGTCGCGCGCTATTCAGGCCGGCCGGTGCAGGAAATCTTCCGGGGCTCCCTGCCGCACTTCATCGCCCATATCCTGATCATCGCCGTGCTGGTCGCCTGGCCGGAAATCATCCTCTGGCTGCCGCGCCAAATGATGGGCGGCTGAGACGGCTTGATCGGCGGCTGCCGCCACGGTAGCCGGTTGTTGACGAGCAACCGGCTGCCAGTGGGGCGACATGACGAGCCTGAAATTCGGGACTTCCGGCCTGCGTGGGCTCGTGACTGAACTCGTCGGTCTGCCGGCCTACAGCCATGTCCGCGCCTTCTGCGCGATGATCGCCGAGGATGGTGCGGCCGGGCCGGGCGGCGAGGTGATGATCGGCCGGGATTTGCGTTCGTCGAGCCCGCTGATCGCGGCGCAATGCGCCCGCGCGATCGCTGATGCCGGGCTCAAGCCCGTCGATTGCGGGGCGGTGCCGACGCCGGCGCTGGCGCTTGCCGCCATGACCATGGGGGCACCTGCCGTGATGGTGACCGGCAGCCATATCCCCGATGATCGCAACGGCCTGAAATTCTACCGCGCCGAAGGCGAGATCGACAAAGCCGACGAGGCGCGCATCCTCGGCTGGCATGGCAAGCTCGCTCTTTCCGCCTTCCCAGAGGGGTCGGCGACAGCGCAGCCGCATGAGGCGCTTGCGGCCTATCAGGCGCGCTATGCCGATTTCTTCGGCGAGACGGCGTTGAAGGGGCTCGTCGTCGGTGTCTACCAGCATTCCTCAGTGGGGCGGGACGTGATCTGCGCGGCGCTTTCGGCGCTGGGCGCGGAGCCGGTGCCGCTCGGTCGCGCCGACCGCTTCATTCCGGTCGATACCGAGGCGCTCAGGCCCGAGGACGAGGAACTCGCCTGCGGCTGGGCGACAGAGCAACCTCTCGATGCCATCGTCTCGACCGATGGCGATGCAGACCGACCGCTGGTCGCGGACGAGACCGGCCGCTTCCTGCGTGGTGATCTGGTCGGTGCATTGACGGCGGCCTCACTCGGCGCCGATGCCATCGTCACGCCGGTGACCTCCAATTCGGCGCTCGAGAAGCTCGGCCTGTTCGAGCGCGTGGTGCGGACGCGTGTCGGTTCGCCCTATGTCATCGCCGGGATGGGCGAGGCGAAGGCTGCGGGCGCGCGCGTCGTCGTCGGCTTCGAGGCCAATGGCGGCGTGCTGCTCGGTTCCGATGTCGAGCGCGAGGGACGCAGGCTGCCGGCCCTGCCGACGCGCGACGCGATGCTGCCGATCCTGGCGGCGCTTTCGCTGAGGGCGAGGCAGGACAAGCCGCTCAGCCTGATCGCGGCCGAGCTCAACTTCCAGATCGCCCTGTCGGATCGCCTGCAGGAGGTGCCGCAGGAGAAGACCGCAGGGATGATCGTGAAGCTCGACGCCGAGGATGGCGCCTATCGCGAGGCGGCTTTCGCCGCGCATGGCGGCGTCGCCGCGCGTGACCGGCGTGACGGCCTGCGGCTTACGCTCGGCGACGGCGCGACGATCCATTTCCGCGCCTCGGGCAACGCGCCGGAGCTGCGCGTTTATGTCGAGGCGGCCGATCGGACCAAGGCCGAAGCGTTGCTGGCGGAAGGGCTCGCCTTCGCGGCGCAGGCGACGCGGGGTTAGGCCTGCTCCGCTGCCAGCCGCAGGATCGCGCGGGCGGTTTCGTAGGATTTGACGAAGGCCGGGATCGGCAGGAACTCGAAGCGCGAGTGGAAATTGCAGCCGCCGGTGAAGAAGTTCGGCGTCGGCAGGCCGCGGGCCGAGAGCGCCGCGCCGTCCGTGCCGCCGCGCATCGGGATCACCTTCGGCTTGATCTGCAACGCTTCCAGCGCGGCGAAGATCAGCTCGACCGGTCGGCGGTCATCGCCCAGGCTGTCGCCGATATTGCCGTAGGTGTCGGTGACGTGGGCCTCGACCTTGCCCGTCGGGTAGCGCGCCGCGATCTGGGCTGCGACCTCCCCGATGCGCTGCTTGCGCTCAGCGAAGCGGGCGCGGTCGAATTCACGGATATTGACCTTGAGCCTGGCCTCGCTCGGGCCGGCGACGAGGTCGATGAACCAGAAATAGCCCTCGCGGCCTGCCGTGTTTTCCGGGGTGTCAGTGCGGTCGAAGGCCGCCATGAAGTCCGCCGCCATGGTGAGCGGGTTCACCAACACGCCCTTGGCCGACATCGGATGGGCGGTCACGCCGGTGAAGACGATCTCGCCCATCGCGGCATTGAAGTTCTCGTAGACGACCTCGCCGACCTCGCAGCTGTCGATCGTATAGGCGAAATCGCAGGGGAAACGGGCGAGGTCGAGCGCCTTGGCGCCACGCAGGCCGATCTCCTCGTCGGGCACGAAGGCGACCAGGATGTCGCCATGGGCATCGTCGGGTTTAAGCTCGGCGAGCAGTGTCATGATGATCGCGATGGCCGCCTTGTCATCGGCGCCGAGCACGCTGGTGCCGTCGCTGAGGAGGATGTCGGCGCCGTTCCAGGGTTTGATCAGCGGGTTCTCGGCGACGCGTAGCCAGATGTCTTGCTCGCGGTTGAGGCAGAGGTCGTCGCCCTCGAAGCGCAGGATCTGCGGCTTGACCACAGGGGAAAGACCGACATCGACGGTGTCGAGATGGGCGATGAAGCCGATGCGCGGTGCGCCGGGTTTCGTTCCGCGCTTCAGCGCCGTTACCGTGGCATGGTCGTCGATGACGATGTTTTCCAGACCGAGCGCGCGCAATTCATCGGCCAGAAGCTCGGCGAGCCGCTGCTGGCCGGGCGTCGAGGGCAGGGCGGTGGAGGCCGCATCGCTCTGGCTCTCGACCGCGACATAGCGCAGGAAGCGTTCGGTCAGCTGGGCGCTGAGGGTCATCGGGCAGTCTCCTCCGGAAATATAGCCCAGTCAGATAGCCGAAGCGGTGCGGCTCTGGCGAGTGTCGCCCGCCATGTCATATCCTCGCTCCTGACATATCTCAGGGCCAGACAACCTATGGTCCGGGGCTTTCGGAGGATGGTCATGGCGCGCGACGCAGGCGGGATCCATATCGGCATCGGCGGCTGGGTGTTCGAGCCCTGGCGCGGCGCGTTCTATCCTGACGGGCTGCCGCAGAAACGCGAGCTCGAATATGCCGGAAGCAAGCTGACCTCGATCGAGATCAACGGCACCTATTACGGCTCGCAGAAGCCCGAAAGCTTCGCCAGATGGCGCGAGGAGACGCCCGAGGGCTTCGTCTTCGCGCTCAAGGGCTCGCGCTTCTGCACGAACCGGCGCGTGCTGGCGGAGGCCGGGCCGTCCGTCGAGAAGTTCGTAACCAGCGGATTGGCGGAGCTGAAGCACAAGCTCGGCCCGATCAACTGGCAGTTCATGCCGACGAAGAAGTTCGATCCCGAGGATTTCGAGGCCTTCCTCAAGCTGCTGCCGAAGGAGGTGGACGGCGTCGCGCTACGCCATGCGGTCGAGGTGCGGCACGACAGCTTCCGCTCGCCGGATTTCATTGCGCTGCTGCGTGAATACGGGGTCGCCGTCATCACCGGAGCCGATTCCGAGCATCCGGAGATCGCTGATGTCACCGCCCCCTTCGTCTATGCGCGGATCATGGGCACTCAGGAGTCCGAGCCGAAGGGCTATTCCGACGCCGATCTCAATCGCTGGGCGAAGGCTGCGCAGGCCTGGGCCGAGGGCGGCGTGCCGGCGGGGATGGAGACAGTCGGCCCGGCCGCACCGAAGCAGAAGCGCGACGTCTTCCTCTATGTCATCAGCGGCGGGAAGGTCCGCAATCCGGCGGCAGCCATGGAGCTGATCGAGCGCGTGAAGGCTTAAATCTAAGCCTCCGCCGTCGCTTGCATTTCCTGGCAGACATCGACCCATTCGGCGCGGGTCAGCTCGGCCATGCGCGCGGGCGAGATGCGCAACGCTGAATGCGTCGAGCCCGCTGCCGGAACGACCTCGTCGAAGGCCTTCAGCGAGACATCGCAATAGACCTTGAGCGGGGTGGCGAGCCCGAAGGGGCAGACGCCGCCGACGGGATGGCCGGTCAGGGCCTCGACCTCCTCGGGGCCGAGCATGCGCGGCTTGCCGCCGAGCGCATCGCGGGTCTTGCGGTTGTCCAGCCGGGCATCGCCGCGGGCGACGACGAGCACGACCTCCTCCCCGATCCGCAGCGAGAGCGTCTTGGCGATCTGGCCGGGTTCGACGCCATGCGCCGCGGCTGCGAGCGGTACGGTGGCGCTGCTCTGCTCGGTGACGATGACGGCGATGTCCGGTGCGTGCGCGGCGAAGAAGGCGCGGACGGATTCGAGGCTCATCGGACTACCGGAAGCGCAGGAAAAGCAGAGCGGCGAAAGCCGCGGGCAGGCCGAACACCAGCGCGAAGAAGGGGAGCTCCTGCATCACGGTGTAGCCGGCCCGGCTGACGCCTACCCACAGATTGATCAGGGCGACGACCAGCCAGAGCGGCAGGAACAGCCTGACGGCGAAGCCCGTGGGATCTCCGCCGCCGAGCTTCAGCCGGCGCGAAAGGAAATGCAGTGCGCCCAGAAGGGCGAAGCCGGCGGCGATGACTTTCAGGCTGTGCATGCCGCCGCTCTCCTCAGTGGCGGAAGTGGCGATGGCCGGTGAAGACCATGGCGAGGCCGGCCTCGTCGGCGGCCTGGATGACCAGATCGTCGCGCATCGAGCCGCCGGGCTGGATCACTGCCGTAGCGCCGGCCTCGGCGGCGGCGAGCAGGCCGTCGGCGAAGGGGAAGAAGGCATCGGAGGCGACGACCGAGCCCTTGGCGAGGGTCTCGGGCAGGCTCGCTGCCTTCGCTGCCTCGGCAGCCTTCCAGGCGGCGATACGCGAGGAATCGACGCGGCTCATCTGGCCGGCGCCGATGCCGACCGTCGCGAGGTCCTTCGCATAGACGATGGCGTTGGACTTGACGTGCTTGGCGACGCGGAAGGCGAAGCGCAGATCGGCGAGCTCGCGCTCGCTGGGCTGGCGCTTGGTGACGACCTTGAGCTCCATGTCGTCGACGACGGCATTGTCGCGGGACTGGGCGAGGAAGCCGCCGGCGACGGTGCGCAGCGCGAGGCCCGGCGCGCGGACATCCGGCAGGCCGCCGGTCAGCAGCAGGCGCAGGTTCTTCTTGGCGGCAATCATCGCGATCGCCTCCTCGTCGGCATCAGGCGCGATGATGACCTCGGTGAAGACCTCGACGATCTTCTTCGCGGCGGCGGCGTCGAGCTTGCGGTTCAGTGCGACGATGCCGCCGAAGGCCGAGACGGGGTCGCAGCGCAGCGCCAGCTCATAGGCTTCCAGCAGCGAGCCGCCGGCAGCGACGCCGCAGGGGTTCGCATGCTTGACGATTACGCAGGCGGCCGAGGCGGCGGGATCGAACTCGGCGACGCATTCGAAGGCGGCGTCGGTGTCGTTGATGTTGTTGTAGGAGAGCTGCTTGCCCTGAACCTGCCGGGCCGTCGAGACGCCGGGGCGGTTCTCCGGCGTGCGGTAGAAGGCGGCCCATTGATGCGGGTTCTCGCCGTAGCGCATCGTCTCGGCGAGCGTGCCGCCCAGCGCGCGGAAGGCCGGCGCGGTGTCGTTCAGCTCGTTGGCGAACCAGTTCGAGATCGCGGCGTCATAGGCCGCGGTGCGGGCATAGGCCTTCTGCGCGAGCTTGCGGCGCAGCGTCAGGGTCGTGGCGCCCTTCTGTGCCTCGAGATCGGCCAGCACGGAGACGTAGTCCGAAGGCTCGACCACGACGGCGACGTCATGATGGTTCTTGGCCGCGGCGCGGATCATCGCGGGGCCGCCGATGTCGATGTTCTCGATGCAATCGTCGTAAGGCTTGCCGGCCGCGACCGTCGCCTCGAAGGGGTAGAGGTTCACCACGAGGAGGTCGATCGGCTGGATGCCGTGGCCGAGCATCGAGGCCTGGTGCTCGGGATGGGAGCGGATGGCGAGCAGGCCGCCATGGACCTTGGGATGGAGCGTCTTGACGCGGCCGTCCATCATCTCCGGGAAGCCGGTGAGATCGGAGACGTCGCTGACCGGCAGGCCGGCCTCTGCGATCGCCTTCGCGGTGCCGCCGGTCGAAACCAGCGCGATGCCGAGCTTGTGGAGGGCGCGCGCGAAGTCGATCAGCCCCGTCTTGTCGGAAACGGAAAGGAGCGCGCGCTCGACGCGGCGAAGTTCATTCGGCATCGGGAAGGTCCGGCTTCATTGCGGGGACAGGCTGTTCGGGCGCGAGCTATCACGCTGCATTGCGAAAGGCAAAGCGCGCCGTCGCAGATCCGTCACGCGTCCGGGTCGGGATCGGGCTCGCCGGCCTCGCGCTCGGCGATGGCCGCGGCCACTGTCTGGCCGGCGCGCGGATTGGCCGTGCGGATGCGGCTGAAGCGCCAGGTGACACGCGGCGTCTCGATCGCGTCGAAGGCGATGACGAGCTGCTCGGTGCGGCGGCGCCCGTCGGAGGCGGCGAGGAAGATGCTCTCCTCGAGCGCGATGATCCGGCCCTCGGCTTCGAAACCCCAGACCTCACCGGAGGCTAGCGCCAGCAGCGCGCCGCTGCCCTCGCGCACGAGGCTCGCCCGGACATTGGGGTGCAGATGGAAGCGCAGGGCGGCGGGCAGGCTCGTGCGCGAGCCGGTCAGGGCGACTTCATCCTCGCCCGAGAGCGAGGCACCGTCGCGGGCGAGCAACAACCGGCGGGTGTGGGTGGCGCCGACGCTGCGACGATAGCCGTCGTGGCTCGCCACCCATTCCGGCCCTTCCGGGCTGTCCTGCCGAGCGACGCGGACATCCCGTGGCCCGGCGACGACCCGCATCTCACCCAGCACCATGCCGAAATTGCCGCTGGAGCGGTCGTCGAGCACGAGCGTGGAATGGGCGGCGGTGCTTCGCGCCGCGATCCTCAGCTCCGGTGGGCCGAAGCGGCTGGAGCCGCAATTGACGACGATGCGCTGCGGGCCGCTGGAGAATTCGAAGGCGAGGCAGCCGGCATGGGCCTCCGTGGAATAAGCCCCGGGCGGGGGGGCGCCGGCATCGGTGATCACGATGCTGCGCTCGGCGGCGAGCCGGCTATAGCCGGAATAGGCGGCGTGCTCGGTCGGGCGGCCGCGGGCGTCGTCATAGGCGGCGAGCGTCGCCATCAGGTCCGGCGGGGTCGTGCCCATGCCGTTGAACAGAGCGAGCGCGCCGTCGCCGTGCCGGAACAGGCGTAAGTGTGGCATCATCCGTTCGATCGCGGTCAGGACGCCGCGCGGCGGCTCTAGGCCGCGCGCCGCGAAGGTCTCGCGCAACGGCAGCAGGTCGAGCAGGAATTCGATCAGCAGGCGCGGATTGCGCGAGAGATGGCCGCCATCGGGCAGGATCTGCTCGTCGAGCTCGTCGGAAAGCTGGGTCTCGATGCGCCGGCGGCGCGAATCCGGCCCGTCCAAGCAGATCGCGGCCAGCGTAATGGCGATCTGGCTGTTCAGCCGGTCCGCGCCTTCCACTGCCCCGGCCAGCGCCAGATTGAGCCATTCGGCGAGCTTGGCGACATGGCGCAGAAAGCGCTCGTAGAAGATGTGGTCCGCGCCTTCCAGCAACAGCGGCGAATGCGAGAGGAAGGCGATCAGCCGGCGTGCCGCGACGGCCGGCCGCCGGGCGATCTCGTTGCGGTCGCGGCGCTTGACGATGAACTCCTCGACCAGGCTGCGGGCATTGGCGCGAGCGATGGCCGTATCGGCGGCGCGCATATGGCGCAGCCAGCCGAAGCCGTAGAGCACCTCGGCCCAGGCCTCGCTCGGCGGAACTGCGTCGAAGGGCGATTCACCGTGGGTGCGCAGTGTGCGCCCGGCGAAGGCGTAATATCCTGCGTAGAAATCGCCGGCCGTGGTCGGGTCGGCCGTGCGCAGATCATGCGGAGCGAAGAGCAGGCGCGTAGCCGTCTTCCGGCCGAACGGCCAGAGCCGGCGCGTCGCGCCGACAACCTGTCCGCGCGTGCGCCGTGCCGCCCGTCCGATCGCGGCCTGGGCCAACCCCCGTCGCTCAGACCAGCCGCTCAAATGCCCCTGACGCTCCATCCCCCAGGCGCAGCTTCGGGCTGCGCGGTTCTGTCTCAAGAATCGACGATGTCGGCATGCGTCGATTCTGCGTGAGAATCCGCAGCGCCCCCACGCAGCGGATCAGGGACCCGTCATAGCCTGATCAGGCGGCTTGCGTAAAATCCCGCCCATCCCGATAACCGCGCGGAAACGTCGTGGAGCTGGTGCGGCAGGGTGCGGATGTCGCCATTTGCGTCGATTGCATCGGCCAAACCGCCGATTTCCGCCGCCTGGACGGGCTCGCGACGAAACTGGGGATTGCGCTCGAGGAAGGCTGCAACCTGCGCCTCCCCCTCCTGCGGCTCGAGCGAGCAGGTGCAGTAGACCAGCCTGCCGCCGGGCTTCGTCAGAGCGGCCGCGGCATCGAGCAGGCGTTCCTGCAGGGCGGCGAGCCGGTCCCGGTCCTCGTCGGTCTTGGACCAGGCGACGTCGGGATGGCGGCGGATGGTGCCGGTCGCGCTGCAGGGCGCATCGAGCAGCACGGCGTCGAAGGGCTCGGCCTTCCAGTTCACGGCGTCAGCGGTCACGACCTCGGCGGTGAGGCCAAGGCGCGCGAGATTGGCCTTGAGGCGGCGCAGCCGCGGCCCCGAGCGGTCGAGCGCGGTCACAGTGGCGCCCGCGGCGGCGATCTGGGCGGTCTTGCCGCCCGGCGCTGCGCAGAGATCGGCGATGCGCTCGCCAGGCTTTGGCGCCAACAGCATCACCGGCAGGGCGGCTGCGGCGTCCTGCACCCACCAGGCGCCTTCCTCGAAGCCGGGCAGGCCGGAGACGGCGTTGCGCTCGCGCAGGCGCACCGAGCCGGTCGGCAGCACGACGCCGTCGAGAGCCTCTGCCCAGCGGGCGGGGTCGGCCTTGACCGTGACGTCGAGCGGCGGCTCCTCGCGATGAATGGCTGCGATCGCGGCCGCGGTTTCCTCGCCGTAGCTTTCCCGCCAGCTCGCGGCCAGCCAGTCCGGCGTGTCGCGGAAGGCGTCTGCCTTTGTCTCGGCCAGGATCGCATCGCGCTCGCGCACCAGCCGGCGCAGCAGGGCGTTGCCCAGCGCGACATAGCGGGCCGAGCGCGCATCCTCGTGCAGATGCCGGATGGCGAGATCGACGGCGGCATGGTCCGGCACGTCAAGGAAGAGGATCTGGGCCGCGGCTGCGACCAGGATCGGCTCGAAGGGGCCGGAATTGCGCGGACTGCCACGCTCGAGGCGGTCGTTGATCGCCGCCTGGATCGTGCCGAGCCGGCGGAAGGCGGTGACGGCGATGGCGCGCGCGAGCCCGGCATCGGCGGCGTCAAGTCCGGCCTCCGGCAGCAGGCGCTCGAACGTTTCGTCCAGTGCGACGCGGGCGCGCAGTACCTCATCGATGGCGTCGGCTGCGAGCCGGCGAGCCGGTAGGCCGGGTGCGTTGTCGCGCTTGATTGGAGCCGGTTCGGGCGAGCGGGGGCGCTGGGGGGCGTGGCGGGCCATGGCTCAGCCCCACGGGCCCGGCTGGCGGGGCTGGCTGCCCCAGGGGCTTCCTCCGGCTTGGTTGCTGCCGCTCTGGCCCGTGAAGCTCGGCGCGGCGGCGCGGTGGCCGATCCCCATGGCCTGCGCCTGATCCATCAGGGCGGCGATGCGGTTGCCGGTGTCGGGGTGGGTCGAGAAGAGGTTATCCATGCCGCCGCCGGTCAAGGGATTGATGATGAACATGTGCGCCGTAGCAGGCTTCGCCTCGGCCGTCTCGCTGGGAATATGCGAGACGCCGGCGGCGATCTTGGCGAGCGCATCGGCGAGCCAGACCGGATTGCCGCAGATCTGCCCGCCGAGCTTGTCGGCCTCATATTCGCGCGAGCGCGAAATCGCCATCTGGATCAGGGCTGCCGCCATAGGCGCCAGGATCGAGAGCAGGATCTGGACGATGAAGTTCGGCCGGTTGTCGCGCGAGCCGAAGAACATGCCGAAGGTGACGAGCGAGGAAATCGCGCCGGCGAAGGTCGCGGTGATCGTCATGGTCAGCGTGTCGTGATTCTTGATGTGCGCCAGCTCGTGCGCCATCACGCCCGCCAGCTCCTCATAAGTGAGCGTGCGCAGGATGCCGGTCGTCGCCGCGACCGCCGCATTCTGCTGGTTGCGGCCGGTGGCGAAGGCGTTGGGCTGGTCCTCATGGATCAGGTAGACCCGTGGCATCGGCATGTTCGCGCGCGCCGCGAGGTCCCGCACCATGCCGTAAAGCTCGGGCGCGGTCGCAGCGTCGACCTCCTGGGCGTTATGGGCGGCGAGCGCCAGCCGGTCGGAGTTCCAGTAGCTGAAGAGATTGGTCACGGCGGCGAAGCCGAGCGCCATCAGCATGCCGCCGCCGCCGCCGAGCGCATAGCCCACCGCGGCGAACAGCGCAGTGAGGCCCGCCATCAGCATGCCGGTGCGAACGTAATTCATCGTTTCCCCTTCACCGGTGGTGCTGCGAGGCGGAAAGCCCTCGCGAAGGCCGGGTTCGTGTCCTATGTGGTGGGGACCAACCCGATCCTGCAAGAGAACGCGCAAGGAAGCGAGCCGAAATGCCTGACAAGACCGACGAGGGCGTGCCGGCTGCCGGAACCGAGGTCAAGGTGCTGTCGCCGGCGGCGGAGCGCGCGCTGGCCGAAGCGGCCGCCCGGCGGGCCGCGATCGACGCCCATGCGGCGGATGTCGCGAAGCAGCGGGAGGTCAACGGCCGCGGCGGGCTCGAGCCGGTCCGCTACGACGATTGGGAAGTGAAGGGTATCGCCAGCGACTTCTGATGAAGGTCAGCCGCCGGGATGCCCGTCAATCGGCGCGAAGCTGATAGGTCGCGTTTCCGTTGAGGAAGGACACGCCGCGGTTCATCGAGTTATCCCGCTGGAACATGACGTTCAGGTTTTCCATCACGCAGTTCGTTCCCGAAAAGCTCGCGGTGAGCACCGAGCATTCGCGCACCGCCTGGCCGTAAAGCGATTTTCTCGCCTTCTCCGCGGCCAGATCACCGGCTTCGCCGTCGATCTCGATGCGGAAATTCACGACAACGCGTGTCGGCTGCCCGCGCGCGACCGACAGGGCCGCAGCGGGCTGGGCGGGGCTCGGCGCTTGCGCCCAAGCACCAGTCCCTTGCGGAAGGCCGCACAAGCCTGCAACGACGGCGAGCGAGAGAACGCAGTTGGACTTCACGACACTTCCCTCCAGAGACAGCTTTCTCTAGCAAGGCCCCGCGAAAATCTCATGACTTCGCGGCATTATGGTTTATGTCGGCGCGCGTGCTGCCGGCGGCGATCGCCGATTTCTTTCGGATGCCGGAAGACGGTGGCGAATAGGAATCGCAGATGACGCATGACGACAAGCGCCTCGCGGCCCTGCGCCGCCTTCTCGCCGAGGCGCATGAGAAGCTTGGCCTGAAGCTCGGCTTCCGGCTGTGGGACGGCAGCTTCGTCCCGGCGACGTGGCCCGCCGACGGTCTCGCCATCGCCATCGCGGATGCCGGCGTCGTCGCCGCGCTGATGCGCAAGCCGAAGCTCGATACGCTGCTCAACCTGCATATCTCCGACCGCATCTCGATCGTGAACGGCTCGATCTTCGACCTCGCCAAGGCGCGGCCGGAGGGCAAGGTCGGCCGGCTGGCGCGCAACATCCCGAAGGGTGCGGTGTTCGACGTGGTCCGCCGCTTCATCTTCGCGCCCGGAACGGCGCAGGCGGCGGTCGGCCACCGACGCGGCGACGAGATCGCGCGCGACGGCGATCCGGCCACCAACAAGGCCAACATCGCCTATCACTACGACGTCTCGAACGATTTCTACCGGCTCTTCCTCGACGAGGAGATGGTCTACACCTGCGCCTATTTCACCGAGGATCATGGCGACATCGATCGCGCGCAGCGCGACAAGCTCGACATGATCTGCCGGAAGCTGCGCCTGAAGCCCGGCGACCGCTTCCTCGATATCGGCTGCGGCTGGGGCGCGTTGGTCTGCCATGCGGCGCAATATTACGGCGTCGAGGCCCATGGTGTGACGCTGGCCGAGGAGCAGCTCGCACTCGCCCGCGAGAAGGTCGAGAAGCTCGGGCTGACCGGCAAGGTGACGCTCCATCTGAAAGACTTCACCCAGATGGAAGGGGAGTTCGACAAGATCTCCTCGATCGGCATGTTCGAGCATGTCGGCATCCGCAACCACCCATCCTATTTCCAGGCGGTGAACCGGCTGCTGCGGCCGCGCGGGCTCTATCTGCACCACACCATCTCGCGCCGGGCGAAGAAGACCGAGAAGGCCTTTAGGAAGATGCCGGCGGAGTATCGCGCGCTGGTGCGCTACATCTTCCCGGGCGGCGAGCTCGACCATTTGGGCATGTCGATCGCCAATCTCGAGCGCTACGGCTTCGAGGTTCATGACGTCGAGGGCTGGCGCGAGCATTACCAGCGCACGACGCGGCTGTGGTGGGAGCGACTGGAGGCCAACAAGGCGAAGGCCGAAGCCGAGATCGGCCCGGAGCGGACGCGGATGTGGCTGCTGTACCTGGCAGGTTGCTCGCTCGCTTTCGAACGGGGCGGGGCGCTGATCAACCAGACCCTGGTGTCGAAGCGGCGCAAAGGACCCTCGGGCCTGCCGCTGACGCGGACAGACCTCTATCGCGATTGAAGGCCGCAGGGCCGGCTGCTGCGCCGGCCAGGCCGCTCATTCGAGAGGGTGAGCCCGGAATGCCGGGCTGAAAGGCGCCGAGCGCCTATTTCTTGATGAAGAGGTCGAGCTTTCCGTGATGCTCGGCCAGCAGGTAGTAGAAGGTCAGGCGGGACTTGGTCTTGTCGGCCTTCATGTGCTCGCAGACCGCCTTGACCGAGCCGTCGAGATCGCCGGATTTCAGGCCGAGCTTCTTCTTGAGGAAGTTCTCGCGGACGCGCTCGATCTCCGCAGGATCGGAACAGGCGACGTAACGGGTATCGGGCTTGCTCATCACGAGCGCGTAGGACTTCGACATCCCAGCGAAAGCAGCTTCGTTCAACGGCTTCTTTGCGAACTTCTTCACGTCGGCGAGGTGGTCCATCGGGTAGCCCCTTCCTGGCCCGCGTCGAGCACGGGCGGTTTCGTGTCGCAAGGTCACGTTAACGTGCTTTTTCGTGAGGGGCGAGGGGGCTTGGCCGGCGATTTCTCGTTTTGAAACGATCCACTCATCGCCTTTGGTCGAAGGCTGGGAATGCATGGCGCGGATGGCCGGGCCGACATCAGCATGGGTTGAGCCGGCGCCGATGCGGTGCTGCGATGCAGCATCTTCCGGAGCACCCTGATGAAGCCGACGATTCTGATGATTCCGCGTCTCGCCGACGATGCAATTGCAAGCCTGCAGCAGAGCTACACGGTGATCGGTCCGGTCGAGGGCGGCGATGCGGCGGGCATCCCGGCGGAAGCGCGCGAAGCCCGTGCGCTGGTGACCTATGGCGGGCTCCGCACCGACACCGAACTGATGACCGCCTTGCCGAAGCTCGAGCTGATTGCCTGCTATGGCACCGGCGTCGAGGGGGTCGATGGGGCCGCGGCCAAGGCGCGCGGCATCAGGCTTTGCAACGCCGCCGATGCCAATGCGCGCAGCGTCGCGGAATTCGCGATGGGCCTGATGCTCTCTGCCATGCGCGGGATCGGGCGAGGCGATCGGTTCGTCCGGGAAGGCCTGTGGAATCGCCGCGGTATGGAGCCGGTGGCCAACACACCGGATCTCGCCGGCCGGAAGATCGGCATCTACGGGCTCGGTGCCATCGGCAGCCGCATCGCAAGCCGTGCAGCGGCCTTCGAGATGGAGGTCGGCTATTACAGCCGGACGCCCAAGCCGGAACTGGCTTACAGCTTCCACGACAGCCTGCTCGGCCTCGCCGAATGGGCGGATGTGCTGATGGTCGCCGTCCGGGCAAGCGCGGAGACGCGAAACGCCGTCGACGAGGCGGTGCTCGATGCTCTCGGGCCGGAGGGTTACGTCGTGAACATCTCGCGCGGCCTCGTCATTGACGAAGAGGCGCTCTGCACCGCCCTCGAACAGAAGCGGATCGGTGGTGCGGCGCTCGACGTCTTCGCGGATGAGCCCAACGTGCCGGAACGGCTGCGCAAGCTCGAAAACGTCGTACTGTCGCCCCATATCGCCGCGAGCTCGCAGGATGCCAAGAAGGCCCAGCTGCGCACGCTGCTCGGGAACCTCGAAGCGTTCTTTGCAGACCGGCCGATGCCTTCGGCCGTCGCGCTCTGACGTATCAGGGCATTACCACGACCGGCGTGCCCATGCGGACCCGGGCGTAGAGGTCGATCACGTCCTGGTTGTGCATGCGGAAGCAGCCATAGGACGCGGCGGTGCCGATGGTCTGCGGCATGTTGGTGCCGTGGATGGCGTATTGTCCGCCGGGCCCAAGGCCGATGACGCGTGCGCCCATCGGGTTGCGCGGCGAGCCGCCGGGAATGACATCGGGCAGGCGGGGGTTGTCGCGCTTGACCTCGGCCGGAGGCGCCCAGGCCGGATCGACCTGCAGCTCCTCGACATATTTGACGCCGCGCCATTGCTTGCCGGCCTTGCCGACCGCGATGGTGTAGCGGATCGCCTCGCCAGGGGCGACGACGAAATAGAGCTTTCGCTCGCCCGTTCGGATCACGATGGTGCCGGGGTCGAAGCGCGCATCGCGCATCCCGACGACCTCGCGGGCTTCGACCGGGCCGATCGAGAGGGCGATGGCGACGGCGCCGCCGGCAAGGCCGTGTTTCCACATGATCCATGTCTCCCGCTTCTCAAAATGCGGGAAACCGTCATGCCACAGCGGTGAAGCGCGGGTTGAGCGATATGGTGAAGCCGCGATTCAGGATGAATCGTCGCTAAATCACTCGAATGATTGCAATTTTATCCAAGTGCCGAAAGCCGATTGCATCCAATGATCTGCGCGGGCTTCTTCTCAGCAGCCTGCAGGTTAACCGCTGGAAACCTTTTCTAAGCTGCCGAGCGCGATCGGTGCTGCTGTGGTAGCAGGAACGGTAGGCCCGGTGCCGGCGCGCGGCTGAGCGAGAGGTCGACCTTGAAGACCTGGCGCAGTAGCGCGTCGTCGAGCGTGCGTGCGGGGGCGCCTTGCGCGATGATGCGGCCCTGATCCATCACCACGAGATGATCGGCATAGGTCACGGCGAGGTTGAGGTCGTGCAGCACGACCAGCACGGCGACGCCGCGGGCGGCGATATTGCGCGCCATGTCGAGCAGGGAGAGCTGGTGGCAGAGATCGAGGCTGGCGATGGGCTCGTCGAGAAAGAGCACCTGCCGCTCGGCGATGCTGCGGCCAGCCTCTAGCTGGCAGAGCACGCGCGCGAACTGGACGCGCTGCTGCTCACCGCCGGACAACGTCTGGTAGCGTCTGCCGGCCAGATCGATCACGCCAGCGGCCGCGAGACTATCGGCGACAATCGCCTCGCGGCGCTGGCGCGTCAGCGCCCGGCCGATGCCGTCGACGCCGAGGCTCGCGACTTCGTAGACGCTGAACGGAAAGGCCAGCCGTGCATGCTGGGCCATCACGGCGCGCAGGCAAGCGAGGCGCCAGGCCGGCACGGCCGGGAGCGCCTCACCGGCGATGTCGATCCGGCCGCCTGCAGGCTTGATCTCGCCGGTCAGCAGCTTGAGCAGTGTCGATTTGCCGGCGCCGTTCGGGCCGATCAGGATCGTCGTGGTGCCGCAGGTGAGGTCGAGCGTGGCGTCAGAGACGAGCCGGCGGCCGCCTGCGACGAAGCTCAGTTCGCGGCCGGAGAGGATCGGGGAGGCGGTGTCAGACATCGAGCACACTCGTCCGGCGCAGCAGCAGCCAGAGGAAGAAGGGCGCGCCGATCGTCGCGGTGACGATGCCGATCGGCAGTTCGGCCGGAGCGACGATCAGGCGCGAGACGATGTCCGCGCCGACCAGCAGCATCGCTCCGCCCAGCGCGGAAAGCGGCAGCAGCAGCCGGTGGTCGGGGCCGACCGAGAGCCGGATCAGGTGCGGCACGACGATGCCGACGAAGCCGATCAGCCCGGCCGAGGCGACGCTCGCGCCGACGGCAAGGGCGACGAGGACGATCGTCAGCGCCTTGATGCGCTGGACCGGGATGCCGAGGTGATAGGCCTCGGCCTCGCCCAGCATCAAGCCGTTCAGGCCCCGTGCCAACAGCGGCATCAGCAGAAGCAGCGGCAGGACGATCGGCGCGACGGCCGAGAGCTTGGTCCAGCTCGCCCCGCCGAGGCTGCCCAACGACCAGAAGGTCAGGTCCCGCAACTGCCGGTCGTCGGAGATGAAGGCGAGGAGGCCTGTCAGAGCACCAGACAGGGCACCGAGCGCCACGCCAGCCAGCAGCATGGTTGCGACCGAGGTGCGCCCGCCACGCGTGGCGATGAGATAGAGCGCCAGCGTCGAGACGAGGCCACCGCAGAAGGCGCCGACAGGCAAGACGGCGAAAGGCAGCTTCATCAGCGTGCCGGTGAGAAAGCGGTCGCCGAGCACGATGGTCGCCGCTGCCGCCAGCCCCGCGCCGGCAGAGACGCCGACGAGGCCCGGATCTGCCAGCGGATTGCGGAACAGCCCCTGCATCAGCGCGCCGGAGACGGCGAGGCCAGCCCCGACCAGCAGGCCCAGCAGGACACGCGGGACGCGGATATTGAGCACGACGAGGACGTCGCGGCCCTGCAGCAGGGCGTCGTCGCCGGTCAGCTTCGCCATCAGGATTTCGGCGACGCGGCCCGGCGCGATCGCGATCGCGCCCTGGCCGATCGCGACGATGGTCAGCAGCAGGCAAGCCAGGCTGAGTCCCACAACGGCCAGCAGGCCGATGCGGCGGCGGCCGGCCATCAGCGTGGTCAGCGTCGTGGCGGCCACGGAGGGAGCGGGTGCCGCCAGGGTCACGGAGCGGCGGCCGTCTTCAGCGGCGGAATGGCGGCCTCGGAGTAGATCGCGGCCATGAGGTCGCGCGCCGCCATCGGGGTGCGCGGCCCGAAGCCGAGCAGATAGAGCCCGTCCATCCGCACCAGATGCTTGCCTTCTGCGGCGGGGGTCTGGGCGAAGGATGGCATCGCGAAGAGCTCATCCGGCGTGATGTTGTGGGCGCTGCTGTTGCGCATCATTAGGACGATGTCGGGCGCGGCAGCGGCGATCGCCTCGTCGGTCATCGGCTTGTAGCCCTCGATCGCCTCCGCGGCATTGATGCCGCCGGCAAGGGCGATGATCCCGTCCGCCGAGCTGTTGCGCCCGCCGACCATGGCGCGGCCGTTCTGGAGCGAAAGCAGGAAGAGCACGCGCTTCTTCTTCGCGACACCTGCACGCAGCGTCGCCAGCTCGTCGAAGCGCGCCTTCGTCTGGGCGGCGAGGCGGTCGGCGGCAGCGCTCGCGCCCACGGCGGCGCCGATGGCGGCGATCTTGGTGACGACCCCGTCCGACGTCAGCCCGTCGGCAATGCGAACGATCTTCACGCCGGATTCGGTCAGCAGCGAGACCGCGTCGGGCGGGCCCGCACCCTCGATCAGCAGGACGAGCGTGGGCTTGAGCGAGAGCACGCCCTCGGCCGAGAGTGCGCGGACATAGCCGACATTCGGCTTGTCCTTCAGGGCCTCGGCAGGAAACTGGCTGGTGGTGTCGACGCCGACGATCCGGTCCTGCAGGCCGAGCGCGTAGATCACCTCGGTGATGACGCCGCCCGCGACGGCAATGCGCTCGGGCGCCTGCGCCAGCGCGGAAAGCGGCAAGCCGAGGCCGCCTGCGCCGAGCAGGGTCAGCGCCAGCGCTGCGGTCAGTTCCCGGCGCGATGCAAGAGACGCCGGGGGGGTGGAAGAGCCGGGCATGTTGAACTCCATCCGGGCGCGGCCAGCGGGGCTGCCGCTACGGTTCGCACCCGACCGCTAAAGCGATCGCCAGTTTAAAATGATTCCATTCAAGTAGTTCCTTGTTTTTAATTATTCAAAACAAGAAACTCTTTCATGTATTGTTGACGGTGATATTCGCCTTTACTACAAGGGGTCAAGGGCGACGCTGTCATGGCGGGTTTTGGCCGCGATTTTCCATGCCGCATGGCTATGGCGAACGCCCTGCCGCTTTGCGGCATCCTTCGTCTTCGCCGGCTCACGGCGCGCCAAATGCAGGGTTTCCCGATGTTCATCGCCATGAATCGCTTCAAGGTCGTCAAGGGCGAGGAGAGCGCCTTCGAGACGGTCTGGTCCTCGCGCAAGACCCGGCTCGACGAGATGCCGGGCTTCGTGGCCTTCCACCTCCTCAAGGGGCCGGAGAAGGAAGATCACACCCTCTATTCCTCGCACACGACGTGGGCCTCCAAGGAGGATTTCACGGCCTGGACGAAGTCCGAGCAGTTCCGCGACTCGCACCGCAATGCCGGCCAGCCGCGGCCGAAGCCGATCTTCCTGGGCCATCCGGAATTCGAGGGCTTCGAGGCGGTGCTGAGCGAGACCAACCCGCATCTGCCGCTCCAGGCGGCCGAGTGAGGCTGGCCCGATGACGACTGCCGATCTTTCGACCCGCGCGCCGATCGACCACGCCCGCGAGCTGCTGGCCGCCAAGCCCGACGGCCTGATCGAGGCCGTTGCGCGCGAGGCCAAGGTCTCGACGCGTGACGTTCTCGAGCTTCTGCCGGCCGGGCAGCGCCTGTTCGTGGCGGGCGAGCGCTTCGAGGACGTCTGGAAGGACCTCGCGTCCTGGGGAACGGTGCTGTTCCTGATGCACACGCCCGACATCGTGCTGGAATGCGAGGGCTCGCTGCCCGTCGGCAGCTTCGGCCATGGCTACTACAACATCCATGGCGACAGCCCGATCGGCGGCCACATCAAGGCCGAGAACTGCCGGGCGATCTACATCGTGGACCGCTCGACGGCTCAAGGCCGGCGCGCCTGCTCCGTGCAGTTCTTCAACGGCGCGGGCGAGGTGATGTTCAAGGTCTTCGTGCGTCGCGATGCCGCGCGCGAATTGCTGCCGGACCAGCTAAAGCGGTTCGAAGCGCTCAAGACGACGTTCGCCTGAGCCGCAAAAAAGGCGGCTTCGTGCGGTTCATGCGCGCCGTTCCCGATGGGCTCGAGATCCGGGCCCATCATCAGCCGCCGGGCATGACTCAAATTTACCAGAGATTAACCATACGGCGGCAGCCTGTACGACAGCAGGCCCGTCAGTCGTGATCGAGGCCGCCGATCGTCCCCTCTCCGGTACGGGCGCAGGTCCGGACAGCGAGGCTTTGTCCGACGATCCGGTCACGGATGTCGATATGGCTGCGCATGTCGCTATGGAGCGCGCGTTACTTCCGCCGAGCCGGCCAGCCATGGCCATCGCGGCGGGCCGCCGCTTCGTTGTCGCCCGCGCGCCGCTGCTGCGTTCGAGTCTGGGCTCTGCGATCCTCCTCGGCTTGCGCTTCATTCAGGCCCGGCTGATCTCGGTCTGGGGCCTGATCATAGCCGCGGCGCTTTGCCCACCCTTCGTCTTCGCCGCCTTCGCCGTCTTCTCCGCCGCGGTGAACTTCGTCTCGATCGCCGCGCTGCTGCGGCTGGAAGCGGTGTTCTTTCATAACCGTGACAGGGCGCGGCTGGGGCTGGCCTTCCGCCTGGCGAGCGTGGTTGGCGTCGGCTTTATCTGCGTCAGCGCGGTTGTGCTGGCGGTGCTGGCCTTCCTCGGCTGGGTCGCGCCTGCCGTCGCCTTCATCTTCCTGGTCTCGCTGGCGGCCCGCTCCGTGCTGCGGCTGCTCTGGGCGGAGGCGACAGCGGAAGGCGATTTCGGCGCGATCGGCAACAGCAACCTCGTCCAGGCGCTGGTCCAGCCGGCGATCATGCTGCTTCTGATCTGGATTTTCGGACCGAAGGCGCTGGCGCTGTTCCTCGCGGATGCGCTCGGAAACGTGCTCGCCGCCGCCTACCTGCTGCGCCGCCGCCTCCCTTCGGTCTGGGCGCTGACGGCGCCGGCGCTGTGGTCGAGGCAGGGTCTGCTGGAGGCTGCATGGCGCTGGCGCGATGCGCCCCGGGCGCTGCTGCCGGCGGCGCTGCTCGCCTATGGCTTCGCCATCGCGCCGGTGCTTGCGCTACCTTACGCCGCGAACACGATCCTCGCCGCCCATGTCGCCCTGTCGATGCGGCTTCTCGACATGCCGACGCAGATGTTCAGCACGGTGTCGATCCCGATCGTCCTGAACCGCCTGCGCTCCTATGGCGGCCCGCGCCGGCGCCTCTGGGGCCGGCTCATGGCGCTCGGCCTGATCGCGGCCGCGGCGTTGGTCTTCGGCGCCATCGCCTTCCTGCTGGCGTTCGGAGATCCGCTCCTGGCGCGAACGCATTGGGCGGGGCTCGGCCCGGTGATCGCGCTGATGGCGCCTTTCTATGCCGGCATCGCCGTGCTCGGACCCCTGCAGGAAATGGCGACGCTGGCGCGGCGGCCCCTCTGGCAGGTCGCGATCAACGGATCGGCGCTTCTCGCGATCGTGGCAGTGATGCTCCATGCCGGGTCGCTTTCGCCGGCGCTTCTGGAGGCGATCGGCCTCGTCTCCATCCTGCGCACGCTCATGCACACGCTGTTCATCTGGATGCATCTCGGCGAAGCGGCCGAGCCGTCTGCGGATGGAGCCTCGCTGCCGGGCGCGGCGCGATAGATCCTACTCCCGACGGATCAGCCTGTCGGCGATTAGGGAGGAGATCAGCCCCGGCTTGAACTCGCGTTCCAACCTATCCGGGTCGTAGACGGTTCTCACCCAGTCGAGGAAGGGCATGCCATGCGCTTCGCCCTCGCGGCGATAGGCGTCGAAGAAGGCGTCGAGAATGCCGGTCTTGGCGAAGCGGAAATGGCCGTAGCGCAGCGAGAGCTGGCGCATGGCCTCGGCCAGCGGCAGTTTCTCATGCACCAGCAGGTAAAGCGCCGAGAAGAAGCCGGCGCGGTCAGCGCCTGACTTGCAATGGACCAGCGCCGGCCCTTCGAGCTGAGCGAAGAACGCCTCGGCGCCCAGGATGGTTTCGCGGTCGGGCGCGCCGCGGGAGCGCAGCACGAAGTCGACCAGCTTGATGCCGTGGCGCTCGCAGGCTTCCTTCTGGAGGGGCCAGGAGCCGTGCTCGCGGCCGCCGCGCAGGTTGACGATGGTCCTGACACCCTCCCGGGCGAAGCGCGCGATCTGGTGCGGCGCGGGCTGCGCCGCGCGCCACAAGCGCGGCGTCACGCGATGGGCGTTGAGATAGGCGAGGCGAAAAATGCCATGGTCGACGAGCAGCATGTTGGCCCAGGCACGCAGGCGCTGGCCGCTGGTTTCGATCGGCCGGTCCCAGCGCGCGATGCGCGCCATGCGGCGGGCGTAGCGTTCCTCGTCGGAGCGCGGCCGGGTCAGCATGGCGATGCTTCAGTCGAAATCATGCCGCGCCCGATAGCAGTGCGACACCGGTTGCGCAAATTTTCGAGCCTGCCGCCGTTTACGCAGATCAAGGAATGGGTTGGACTTTCCGCGTCGAAATTGCATAAGGCCGGGCGGAATTTCTCAGTGACAGGTTTACCATGCGCATCGACGCCATCTCCATCGGCAAGAACCCGCCCGACGAAGTCAATGTCGTGATCGAAGTGGCGATCGGCGGCGAACCAATCAAGTACGAGATGGACAAGGACGCCGGCACGCTCTTCGTCGACCGCTTCCTCTACACGCCGATGCGCTATCCGGGGAATTACGGCTTCATCCCGCACACGCTCTCGGAAGACGGCGATCCGTGTGACGTGCTGGTCGCCAATACTCGCCCGCTGGTTCCGGGCTCCTACATCGCGGTCCGGCCGATCGGCGTGATGCTGATGGAGGACGAGGGCGGCGGCGACGAGAAGATCCTCGCCGTGCCGGTGCCGAAGCTGACCAAGCGCTACGAGAACGTCCACAACTACACCGATCTGCCCAAGATCACGCTCGACCAGATCCAGCACTTCTTCGAGCACTACAAGGATCTGGAGCCCGGCAAATGGGTGAAGCTCAAGGGCTGGGGCGACGCCGCCAAGGCCAAGGAGCTCATCGTCGAGGCGATCGAGCGCGCCAAGGCCGCGAAAAACGACTGAGGCGGATCCGGTGCGTCATGGTCGGGCTTGACCCGACCATCTCGGAAACCAGTGCCTTCTCGTCCTGAGATTCCCGGGTCGAAGCTTCGCTTCGCCCGAGAATGACGACAAACCTTACGCCGCAATCGCTTCCGCCAGCGCCACCGTGCGGCGGGCCATCTCGGCATGGAGCAGCTCGACCATGCGGCCGTCGAGCTGGATCGCGCCCTTGCCGGCATTCTCCGGCAGGGCGAAGGCGGCGATGACGGCACGCGCCCGCGTCAGCTCCGCCTCGTCCGGCGCGAAGATCGCATTGGCCGGGCCGAGCTGCGCCGGGTGGATCAGCGTCTTGCCGTCGAAGCCGAGATCGCGGCCCTGCTCGCATTCGGCCTGGAAGCCGGCTTCGTCCTTGATGTCGTTGTAGACGCCGTCGAGGATGTCGATGTCATGGGCGCGGGCCGCGAGCAGCGCGCTCGTCAGCCAGGGCAGCATCGGCGCACGGCCGGGCAGGAAGCGGGCGCGCGTCTCCTTGGCGAGGTCGTTGGTGCCCATGACGAAGCAGGAGAGCCGCGTCCGCGGGTCCCGCGCGGCGCGGGCGATGCGCTCGATGTCGAGGATGGCGAGCGGTGTCTCGACCATCGCCCAGACCCGGATGCCGGGCGCGGCCCAGAGCCCTTCCAGCAAGGTGCCGACTTCCTGCAGCGTCTCGGGCGAGGAGACTTTCGGGATCAGGATGGCATGGGGCTCCGCGTCGGCGGCCGCGGCGAGATCGTCCTTGAACCAGGGCGTATCGAGCCCGTTGACGCGGATCACCAACTCGCGCCGGCCATAGCCGCCAGCCTTGACCGCGGCGCAGACCTGCTCGCGCGCGGTCTCCTTCGCGTCGGGGGCGACGGCGTCCTCCAGATCGAGGATCAGCACGTCGGCGGGGAGCTCTCGGGCTTTTTCGAGCGCGCGTGCGTTGGAGCCGGGCATATAGAGGGCGCTGCGGCGGGGATGGATCGTGGTCATGATGCCTCCTGACGGATTGCGCTGCACTGCACACTAGACGTGACAGCACTGCAACGGCAGTTGTGCGAAAGGAGGGGGCGGCCATGGCATGGATCGCTGGCGTCGACGGGTGCAAGGCGGGCTGGATCGCCGCGCTGGTGGACATGCAGGCCGATGCGCCGCCGCTGCTGCGCGTGGTGCCGCGGCTCGCCGATCTGCTGGGGGGATCTGCGGCCGCCTCGCTCATTGCGGTCGACATGCCGATCGGCCTGCCCGAGCGCGTCAACGGTTCGGGGCGCGGACCGGAGCAGCTTGTGCGGCCTCTGCTCGGCGAGCGGCAATCCTCCGTCTTCTCGATCCCCGCCCGCGCGGCAGTCGAAGCGGATGACTATGGAGAGGCCTGCCGGCTGGCGCTCGCCTGTTCCGAGCCGCCGCGGAAGGTCTCGAAGCAGGGCTTCCATCTCTTTCCGAAAATCCGCGAGGTCGACCTGCTGCTGCGAGAGACCCCGTCATTACGCGAGCGGGTTTTCGAGGTGCACCCTGAACTCGCGTTCCGGACGATGAAGGGCGCGTCGCTCACGACGCCAAAGAAGATCAAGGGCGTGGTCAATCCGGCCGGCATGGCGGAGCGGCGCGCGCTGCTCGTCGCGGCCGGCATCCCCGCAGACATCGCCGGTGCCCGCCCTCCGCGCGGTGCGGCAGCTGACGATGCGCTCGATGCGCTGGCGGCGCTGGTCGTCGCCCGGCACATCGCGGCCGGGCGCGGAATGCCCTTTCCCGATCCGCCGGGACGCGATAGCCACGGTCTTCCGATCGCGATCTGGACCTTTCGGTCCGAGCGCCCGCCCGCACAGGATTCCGCCATGACCGAGCGCCCCGTCACCCGACCGATGATCGAGGCCGCTGCGGCGCGCATCGCCGGCCATGCCCGCGTGACGCCGGTAATGCGGCTGGGCACGGGTGCTTTCGGCTCGGCGGCGGATGTCTCGCTCAAGTTCGAATGCCTGCAGCATGCCGGTTCGTTCAAGACGCGCGGCGCCTTCAACAACCTGCTCTCGCTGCCAGTGCCGGCCGCGGGCGTCTCGGCCGCTTCTGGCGGCAATCACGGCGCGGCGGTGGCCTATGCGGCGATGAAGCGGGGCGTGAAGGCCTCGATCTTCGTGCCGGAGATCTCGCCTGCCGCGAAGATCGAGGCGATCCGCCGCTTCGGCGCCGATGTCGTGGTCGGTGGGGCGCAGTATGACGACGCGCAGGCCGCCTGCGATGGCTTCGTCGCTGATACCGGCGCGCTCAAGATCCACCCCTTTGCCGCCGCGGAGACGATTACGGGCCAGGGCACGCTCGGTCGCGAATGGGATTTGCAGGAGACGGATCTCGACACCGTTCTCGTCGCGGTCGGCGGTGGCGGGCTGATCTCGGGGATCGCCAGCTGGTTCGCAGGCTCGAAGGTCAAGGTCGTCGGCGTGGAGCCGGAAGGTTCGCGCGCTTTGCAGGCCGCCTTCGAGGCGAAGGGGCCGGTTGAGGTCAAGGTCGCCTCGGTCGCCGCGGATTCGCTCGGCGCGCGCAATGTCGGGCAGCTCGTCTATGACGTTACGAAGGATGCGGTCGAGCGCGTCGTGCTGGTGCCCGACGCTGCGATCACGGAAGCGCAGGGCACGCTCTGGCGCGATTTCCGCCTCGCGGTCGAGCCGGGCGGGGCGGCTGCGCTCGGTGCGCTGCTCTGCGGCGCCTACAAGCCGGCGGCGGGCGAGCGGCTTGGCGTGCTGGTCTGCGGGGCGAATGTGGATCTGGCGAAGCTCGCGACGATCGTGGGATGACCCTTGTCATTCCGGGAGGCTGCGAAGTGGTAGACCCGGAACCCACGGCTTGGTCGGTCCGTTGGTTGCTGCGAGCGAAAGGTCTCACCCGGTCGTGGGTTCCGGGTTCGACCCTTAGGGTCGCCCGGAATGACAGAGGGCTCGATCTTTTGTCGGGGGCTGGACGGCTCCCCGCGCTGCGGCGCACACTCCAGTCAGCCAACACGAGCGCGTCGCATGCCCGATCCCAAGACCAATCCCGGCCGCTTCTTCGAGGATTTCCAGCTCGGCGAGCAGATCGTCCATGCGACGCCGCGGACGGTCACGGCCGGCGATGTCTCGCTCTATACGGCGCTCTACGGCCCGCGCTTCGCGGTGCAGTCCTCCGATGATTTCGCGAGGGCACTCGGCTATCCGGCAGCGCCGGTCGACGACCTGCTCGTCTTCCACATCGTCTTCGGCAAGACGGTGCCGGATGTCTCGCTCAATGCCGTCGCCAATCTCGGTTATGCCGATGGCCGCTTCCTGCGCCCCGTCTTTCCGGGCGACACGCTCTCGACCTCCTCGAAGGTCATTGGGCTGAAGCAGACCTCCTCTGGCGATGCCGGCATCGTCTATGTGCGCTCGATCGGCCGCAACCAGCATGGCGATGCCGTGCTGAGCTATGTCCGCTGGGTGCTGGTGCGCAAGCGGGCGCCGGGTACGGCTGCCCATGCCGAGCATGTGCCGGAGGTGCCGAAGTTCGTGCCGGCCGCCGAGATCGGCGGCGGCTGCCCGCCCATCGCGCTCGCGTCCTATGACGAGGCGCTGGCCGGCTCGCCCTATCGCTGGGGCGATTATGCCAAGGGCGAGCGCATCGACCATGTCGACGGGATGACGGTCGAGGAGGCGGAGCACCAGATCGCCACGCGCCTCTACCAGAACACGGCCAAGGTGCATTTCGACGCTCATGCCGCGAAGGACAGCCGCTTCGGCAAGCGCCTGATCTATGGCGGCCATGTCATCAGCCTGGCGCGGGCCTTGTCCTTCAACGGGCTTGGCAACGCCTTCCACATCGCCGCGATCAATGGCGGGCGCCATGTCGCGCCGCTTTTCGCGAGCGATACCGTCTATGCCTGGAGCGAGGTGCTCGAGAGCGCGGCGCTGCCCGGCCGCGAGGATGTCGGCGCGCTGCGTCTGAGGCTCGTCGCAACCAAGAACCAGCCTTGCGGGGCCTATCCGTTGCGCGCCGACGAGGCCTACGAGCCGAGCGTGATCCTCGATTTCGACTATTGGGCGCTGCTGCCGCGTTAAGCTTTCGGCAACGAAATGACGAATTTCAGAATCTGTAACTTTCCTTTGCGCGTGCCGCATTGCGGCATCGGGCTGGTTTCGTTACAGAGCCAGTCACTCTAGAATGATACAAAATGGGTCTGCCGCGTTGGCGGGCCGCCTGACCGGAGAACGATTTTGGCCGAGGTCAAGCCAGCGGCTCGCCCGCTTTCGCCGCATCTGCAGATCTATCGCTGGTCCTGGACGATGGCGATGTCCATCGCTCACCGCGTCACCGGCACGGGGCTTTATCTCGGCACGATCCTGATCGCGGCCTGGCTCGTCGCCGCCGCCTCCGGGCCGGCGGCCTTCGACACCGCCCAGGCGATCGCGGGCTCCTTCCTCGGACGCCTCGTCCTCTTCCTCTACAGCTTCTCGCTGATCCACCACATGGTGGGCGGCCTGCGCCATTTCGTCTGGGACCTCGGGCATGGCTACGATCCGCAGACGCGGATGAACATGGCGAAGTTCTCGGTCGTCGTCTCGGCTGCGCTCACGGTCCTGATCTGGATCGTCGCGCTGGTCCTGCGCTGAGGAGCCCCGCCATGCTGTCCAATTCCTCGATGCGCACCCCGCTCGCCCGCGTCCGCGGCCTCGGCTCGGCCAAGTCCGGCACCGGCCATTTCTGGCTGCAGCGCGTCACCGCGCTTGCCAACGTCATCCTCACGCTGATCTTCGTCGGCATCGTGATCGCGCTCGTCGGCAAGCCCTATCCGGCGGCGGTCGCGCTGTTGTCGCATCCGCTCGTCGCGATCCTGATGCTGCTGTTCATCCTCTCGGCCTGCATCCACATGCGGCTCGGCATGCAGGTCATCATCGAGGACTATGTCCACGCCGAGTTCCCGAAGATCCTCGCGGTCATCGGCAATACCTTCTTCGCCATCGTCGTGGGCGCCGCCAGCGTCTACGCGGTGCTGAAGCTGTCTTTTGGAGGCTGATCCGATGGCGATCACCAAGTCCCGCCCGGTTCCGGCCTACACCGGCACTGCCTATCCGATCACGGACCACACCTTCGACGTCGTCGTCGTCGGCGCCGGCGGCGCGGGCCTTCGCGCCACGGTCGGCTGCTCGCAGGCCGGCCTGCGCACCGCCTGCATCACCAAGGTGTTCCCGACGCGCTCGCACACCGTCGCGGCGCAGGGCGGCGTCGCCGCCTCGCTCGGCAACATGGGCAAGGACACCTGGCAGTGGCACATGTTCGACACCGTGAAGGGGTCGGACTGGCTCGGCGACCAGGACGCCATCGAATATCTCGTGCGCAACGCGCCGGCTGCCGTCTACGAGCTCGAGCACTGGGGCGTGCCCTTCTCGCGCACCGAGGACGGCAAGATCTATCAGCGCCCCTTCGGCGGCATGACCACTGAATTCGGCGAAGGTCCGCCGGCCCAGCGCACCTGCGCCGCGGCCGACCGCACCGGCCACGCCATGCTGCACACGCTCTACGGCCAGGCGCTGCGCTACAACACCGAGTTCTTCATCGAATACTTCGCTATCGACCTGATCATGGACGAGGACGGGCATTGCCGGGGCGTGATCGCGCTCAAGCTCGATGACGGCACGCTGCACCGCTTCCGCTCCCAGCAGACCATCCTGGCGACGGGCGGATATGGCCGCGCCTATTTCTCCGCGACCTCGGCCCATACCTGCACCGGCGACGGCGGCGGCATGGTGCTGCGCGCCGGCCTGCCGATGCAGGACATGGAGTTCGTGCAGTTCCACCCGACCGGCATCTACGGCTCGGGCTGCCTGATCACGGAAGGCGCGCGCGGCGAGGGCGGCTACCTCACCAATTCCGAGGGCGAGCGCTTCATGGAGCGCTATGCCCCCTCGGCCAAGGACCTCGCCTCGCGCGACGTCGTCTCGCGCTCGATGACGATGGAGATCCGGGCGGGCCGCGGTGTGGGCAAGAACAAGGACCACATCTACCTGCACCTCGACCATCTCGACCCGAAGATCCTGCACGAGCGCCTGCCGGGCATCTCGGAAAGCGCCAAGATCTTCGCTGGCGTCGACGTGACGCGCGAGCCGATCCCGGTGCTGCCGACCGTGCACTACAACATGGGCGGCATCCCCACGAACTATCACGGCGAAGTGCTGACCAAGGTCAACGGCGATCCGGACACGGTGGTGCCGGGGCTGATGGCGATCGGCGAAGCGGCCTGCGTCTCGGTGCATGGCGCCAACCGCCTCGGCTCCAACTCGCTGATCGACCTCGTGGTGTTCGGTCGCGCGGCCGGCCTGCGCTGCGCCGACACGGTGACGGCGGGCGAGAAGCAGCCGGAGCTGCCGAAGGGCTCCTCCGACCTGGCGCTCAGCCGCCTCGACAAGTACCGCAACGCCTCCGGCGGCACGCCGACCGCGGTGCTGCGCGACCGCATGCAGCGGACGATGCAGAACAACTGCGCCGTCTACCGCGAGGGCGAGACGCTGGAAGAGGGCCACAAGCTCATCCACGAGGTCTGGGGCGGGCTCCCCGATGTCGGCACCAAGGATCGCTCGCTGATCTGGAATTCCGACCTCATCGAGACGCTGGAGTTCGACAACCTGATCACCCAGGCCGTCGTCACCATGGATTCGGCGCTGAACCGCCCGGAAAGCCGCGGCGCGCATGCCCGTGAGGACTATCCGAACCGCGACGACAAGGACTGGATGAAGCACACGCTCGCCTGGACCGACGACGAGAAGCGCACGGTCACGCTCGATGACCGGCCGGTGCATACGTACACGATGTCCAACGATATCGAGTACATCAAGCCCAAGGCGCGGGTGTACTGAGGACGATCTGATGGCCGAATTCAATCTTCCGCAGAACTCCCGCCTGACCGAAGGCAAGGCCTGGCCCAAGCCTTCGGCCAAGAGCGTCACCGAGTTCAAGATCTATCGCTGGAACCCGGACGACACCGCCAATCCGCGCACCGACACCTATTATGTCGATCGCGATGATTGCGGGCCGATGGTCCTCGACGCGCTGATCTGGATCAAGAACAAGGTCGACCCGACGCTGACCTTCCGCCGCTCCTGCCGCGAAGGCATCTGCGGATCCTGCGCCATGAACATGGACGGGAAGAACGGGCTGGCCTGCACGACCGGCATCGACGAGTGCGGCTCCAAGGGCCGTATCGCGATCTATCCGCTGCCGCATATGCCGGTGGTCAAGGATCTCGTGCCGGACCTGACCCGCTTCTACGCCCAGCACGCTTCGATCGAGCCCTGGCTGAAGACCACGACGCCGGCGCCCGAGAAGGAGTGGCGCCAGGCCAAGGATGATCGGGAGAAGCTCGACGGGCTCTACGAGTGCATCCTCTGCGCCTGCTGCTCGACCTCCTGCCCGAGCTATTGGTGGAACGGCGACCGCTATCTCGGCCCGGCAGCCCTACTGCAGGCCTATCGCTGGCTGATCGATAGCCGCGACGAGGCGACCGGCGAGCGCCTCGACGATCTGGAAGATCCCTTCCGGCTCTATCGCTGCCACACCATCATGAACTGCGCGAATGCCTGCCCGAAGGGCCTGAACCCGGCCAAGGCGATCGCGGAAGTGAAGAAGATGATGGTGGCGCGCCAGGTCTGAGCCGGCGCGAATGCTGGCGCGGCCGTCCGACGTGGCGGCCTGCGCTTTTTGATCAAACGCCAGTCTTCGCGAGCTGGCGTTTTTTCGTTGGTGCTATCTGCGCGGCGTCGATGGAGGGCGCGGGGAACCCTTCTCCCGTGTGGGAGAAGGGCAGGGATGAGGGCCTGCCCTGTCAGGATGATCTGCGTCGCTGCCGCGCTCGTGCGCAAACTGGATGAGCGGCCTTCCCTCACCCCTACCCCTCTCCCACTCGGGAGAGGGGGTCCCCGCGCCTCGTTCGATGAGGCGGGGTTGTCCTCTCAGCCGATATAGCGCCCCGGCCTAAACGGCGTCGGGTCGATCGGCGGCTTCTCGCCGCAGACCATGGCCGCGATCATCTCGCCGGTGATCGGGCCGGTCGAGAAGCCGATATGCTGGTTGCCGAAGGCGAGCCAGAGGCCGGGATTGCGGGGCGCCTCGCCGATCATCGGTAGGGAATCCGGCAAGGTCGGCCGGGCACCGCGCCAGGTCTCGCCCACGACCTCGCCGAGCGGGAAGGCTTCCCGCGCAGAAGCTGTCACGCTGTCGATCTGGCGATGATCGTCGGGCGCGTCGCGGAAGGAGAGATCGACGCCGCTGGTGATGCGATAGCCTTGTTCCATCGGCGCCATGTAATAGGCCCCGTCGGCATCGTAGACCGGCCGCGACAGGGCGGTGCCGGCTTCCGGCTTGAGATGGCGGTGATAGCCGCGCTCGACATCGAGCTTCGGATCGATACCGAGCGGCTTCAGCAGGTCGCCGCTCCACGGGCCGAGCGCGACGATTGCGATATCGGCGTCGAAGCTTCCGGCAGCCGTGCTCGCCCGCCAGCCATTGCCGTTGCGGGCGAGGCCGGTCACCGCTGCCTGCTCGATCCGGCCGCTGCGCTCGGCGAAGAGGGCGGCATAGGCCGCAGTTACGGCGCCGGGGGAATCGACGGAGCCGACGCAGGGGATCAGGAGCCCCGCCGGGAAGATCGGCTTGAGGCCGGGCTCGATGCCGGAAATGCCCTGCCGGTCGAGAATCTGCGACTCGATGCCGTGGCTCTTCAGGAAATCATGCTCGGCCCGGGCGGCTTCGTGGCCGGCCTCCGTGCGCCAGAGCTTGAGCGTGCCGTTCTCGCGGAGACGGTGTGATACGCCGGCCTCGGCCATCAGGGCGCGATGGCGCTCGACCGTGCTCGCGGTCAGGGCCTGCAAGGCCGCGATGCGGGCTGCGCCCTGCGAGGGGCGGGCTTCCCAGAGGAAGCGCAGCAGCCAGCCTGGCCGGCTGAAGGCGCGGCGCCAGCTCAGGTTGAGCGCGGGATGGCGATTGCCGAGATAGCTCGTGACCTTGCCGTAGAGCGCAGGGTTGTTGAGCGGCAGGATCGAGGAGGCTGCGAGCACGCCGGCATTGCCATAGGAGGTCTCCCGGCCCGGCTCCTTGCGATCGATCAGCGTGACCGCGATGCCGCGCTTCTGGAGCGCGAGCGCGCAGGAGACGCCGACCATGCCGGCGCCGAGAACAATTGCAGTGCGGGTCAAAGCGGCTCCGGGACGGCGCAGGCAGGCTGTTTCAGCCAGTGGTCGAGGAAAGCGTCGAGCCAGAGCCGGATCGCGGGGTCGTGCTGGAACCAGCCCGGCACATGGGTATGGCCGAGCTGGGCGCCGGGCATCAGCGTCCGTTCATGGCCGCGCACCGACCAGCGATACATCATCGCGGGCGTGACTTCCGGGTGGAACTGGATGCCGTAGACGCGCGAGGCGGCGCGGATCGCCTGCGTCGGGAAATCGCCGCCCAGAGCGAGGCACTCCGCGCCCGCCGGGCAATCGAAGCCGTCGCGATGCCATTGGTAGACGGTGCCGGGCCAGATGAAGCTGGCCTCGTTTGCATGCGCCATGCCGGCTTCGGTGATGGAAAGCGGGTAGTAGCCGACCTCGGCGCGGCCCTCGCCATGGGTGTAGACGCGCGCGCCCATATGCTTGGCCAGCATCTGCGCGCCCAAGCAGATGCCGAGATAGGGGACGTCCTCCTTCAGGCAGGTGCCGATCCAGTCGATCTCGGTCTTGATGAAATCGTCCGGGTCATTGGCCCCCTGGGGACCGCCGAAGATCACGGCGCCGGCATAATCGCGCATCGTCTGCGGCAGCGGGTCGCCGAAGCGCGGCTTGCGGATGTCGAGCGCGTGGCCCCGCGCCTGCAGCAGCCGGCCGACGCGGCCGGGCGTCGAATGTTCCTGATGCAGGACAACCAGCACCGGCTTCGGCGCAACACGGCGCGGCCGGACGGAGAGGGGGGAAGCGGTTCGGCGGGCCGATGGAAAAGGGAAGGCGTGGTCGTTCATCACGGGCTTCGAGCTCGCCCGCGCGCTGGTGGAGGGGGTGGATGCGCGCGAGGCCATTCCAAATCGTTGGTCAGGATGCGGTTGCATGCCTGAGGAAGCAAGCAATTTGTGGGCCGAAAGGTGAGGAAAATCTTTCACCAGAGGCAGTCAGGATAGAAGAACTTTCCCGATCTTTTTCCCGGCAGGTGGGTTTCGCTTGACGTAGAAGGGGGATTTTGAGATGAGAATGAACGTTCATTCTCATTCTCGGAGTGAAGATGCCACCCGTGATCCCGGCTTCATGGTCTGAAACGACGCTGTCGGAGCGCCATACCCGCATCCTCGATGCGGCCGAGCGCGTCTTCGCACGCGCCGGGTTCCATGCCGCGACCATGCAGGATGTGGCGGCCGAAGCCGGCATGAGCCCGGGGAATCTGTACCGCTATTTCAGCTCGAAGGACGCGATCATCGCCGGCATGTCCGAGCGAGACCGTTCGTTGATCGCGGCAGATTTCGGTAGCCTTCACCCCGACAATGGCCTGCTGCTCGACCAACTCGAGGCGCTCGGCCGCCGGCATCTCGTCGAACAGCCGCGTGACAAGGCGGTGATCGCCCTGCAGATCTGGGCCGAGGCGGCGCGCAATCCCGAGATGGCGAGCATGTGTGCCGATCTCGAAGGCACGGTGATGCAGGGGCTGGCGGCTGCCGTAGCCGAGGCGAAGGCCAATGGCGAGCTGCCGGCGCGGCTCGACGAGAACCGTTTCCTGCTGGCGGTCTCGATGATGGCGGATGGCTATTTCTGTCGAAGGGCCATGGATCCCGCTTTCGACGAGGCCTTCGCTGCCGAGACGCTGTTCGCCGGCATGCGCCAGCTCGCCCAGACCATGCTGCTGCCCGAGGCTGTGGAGACGACGCCATGACGTTCGTGCCCGCCCGGCCCTTCCCGTGTTCCCCCGGCCTCGTGGCCGCAACTGGATTGCTTTCGATGCTTCTCCGTCCGACCGCCTTGCGCTCGACCGCGCCGCTGGCGCTTGCTCTTGCCCTGCTGGCGATGCCGCTGCCGCTCGCGGCACAGGCGCCCGCGCAGCCGGCTCCGGCCGCAGGCCCCTCGGTCACGGTGACGCAAGCGGCGCTGACCGAGATCGTCCAGAGCGTGGTCGTCTCGGGCTCGATGGTCGCCCGCGACGAGATCCTGGTCCAGCCTGAGGTCGACAGCCTCCAGATCGTCGCGCTTCTCGCCGAAGAGGGCGATCGGGTGACGAAAGGCCAGGTGCTGGCGCGGCTGGACCGGACGACGCTGGATGTCCAGAAGGCGCAGAACGACGCGCAGATCGCCCGCGCGGAAGCGCTTGTGGCGCAGGCCAATGCGCAGATCGCCGAGGCCGACGCCAATGTCGTCCAGGCGAACAACGCCTTCGACCGCACCAAGTCGCTGCGCGACAGCGGCAATGCCAGCGCGGAGCTGTTCGACCAACGCGCCGCTGCGGCGCGTTCCGGCCAGGCGCGCGCCAATTCGGCGCGGCAGGCGCTGGCGATCGCGACGGCCGATCTCGCGCTCGCCAAGGCGCAGAGCCGGGATATCGAGGTTCGGCTGCAGCGCACCGAAATCAAGGCGCCGGGCGCCGGCATCGTCAGCCGCCGCACGGCGCGGCTGGGCGCGACCGCCAGCATGCTGCCGCAGAGCGAGCCGCTGTTCCGCATCATCGCGGAGGGCGCGGTCGAGCTTGAGGCGCAGGTCGCCGAGGTCGAGCTGCCGGGGCTGAAGATCGGCCAGAAGGTGGCGGTGACGCCGGCCGGCGCCAAGGATGCGCTCACGGGGACGATCCGCCTGATCGCGCCGGAGGTCGACAAGGCCTCGCGGCTGGGCCGGGTGCGCGTCGCCCTCGACGGCAATCCGCCGGTCGCAATCGGCACTTTCGCGCGCGGCGTCATCGAGACGGGCCGCAAGAAGGCCGTCACCCTGCCGCTCTCGGCCATCACCTATAGCCGTGGCGGCGCCTCGGTGCAGGCCGTGAAGGACGGCAAGGTCTCGACGCGCCCGGTCACGCTTGGCCTCGCCGGCGGCGGCCGCGCCGAGATCGCGACCGGCCTGACCGAGGGCGAGACGGTGGTGGCGCGCGCCGGCACCTTCGTGCGCGACGGCGATCTCGTCACGCCGGTCGCGACGAACTGACGGGGCCGGCGATGAACATCAACGTCTCAGCCTGGTCGATCCGCAAGCCTGTTCCGGCGATCCTGCTCTTCGTCGTGCTCTGCGTGCTCGGGCTGCTCGCCTTCTCGAAGCTGCCGGTCACGCGCTTTCCGAACATCGACGTGCCGCTGGTCTCGGTCACCGTGACGCAGGCCGGCGCGGCGCCGGCCGAGCTCGAAAGCCAGGTCAGCAAGCGCGTCGAGGATTCGGTCGCCAACATCACCGGCGTGAAGCATGTCGTCTCGACGCTGACCGACGGACAGTCGCAAACCCTCATCGAGTTTCGCCTCGAGACGAACACCGACCGCGCCGTCAACGACGTCAAGGACGCCATCGCCAAGATCAGGGCGGACCTGCCGCGCACCATCGACGAGCCGGTGATCCAGCGCATCGATGTCGAGGGCCAGTCGATCCTGACCTATGGCGCGGCCTCGGCCGGCATGACGCTGGAGCAGCTCTCCTGGCATGTCGACGACATCGTCGCGCGCGAGCTGCAGGGGCTGAAGGGTGTCGGCCGCGTCGAGCGCTATGGCGGCGTCGACCGCGAGATCCGCGTCTCGCTCGATCCGGACCGGCTGCTCGCGCTCGGCATCACGGCCGGGGAGGTCAACCGCCAGATCCGCGCCACCAATGTCGACCTCGCCGGCGGGCGCGGCGAGATCGGTGGGCAGGAGCAGACCGTGCGCATGCTCGCCGGCGCGCGCACCGTCGCGGAGCTTGCCGATACCAAGATCATGCTCTCGGGCGGGCGCGAGGTGCGTCTGAAGGAGCTCGGCCGCGTCGAGGATTCCAACTCCGAGCCGCGCGCCTTCGGCCGGCTGAACAAGAGCCCGGTCGTCACCCTCGCTGTGTTCCGCTCGAAGGGCTCGAGCGAGCTCTCGGTGAAGGACGTCGTCGCCCAGCGCGTCGAGGAGCTGAACAAGCGCTTCCCCGACATCAAGCTGACGCCGATCGACGACGCCGTCGCCTATACCCACGGCAACTACAAGGCGGCGATGGAGACGCTGATCGAGGGCGCCGCGCTCGCCGTCATCGTCGTCTTCCTGTTCCTGCGGAATTGGCGCGCCACGCTGATCACCGCGGTCGCGCTGCCGCTGTCGGCCATCCCGACCTTCTGGGCGATGGAGCTGATGGGCTTCTCGCTGAACCTCGTCAGCCTGCTCGGCATCACGCTGGTGACCGGCATCCTCGTCGACGACGCCATCGTCGAGATCGAGAACATCGTCCGGCACATGAAGATGGGCAAGTCGCCCTATCGTGCGGCGATGGAGGCCGCCGACGAGATCGGGCTCGCTGTCATCGCGATCACGCTGACCATCGTCGCGATCTTCGCGCCGGTGTCGTTCATGGGCGGCGTCGCGGGCCAGTACTTCCGGCAGTTCGGCCTGACGGTGGCGGTGGCGGTGCTGTTTTCGCTGCTCGTCGCGCGTCTGATCACGCCGATGATGGCGGCCTATCTGATGAAGCCCGTGGAGCATGCGGAGCCTAAGGACGGGCTCGTCATGGGCGCCTATGTCGGGCTGCTCAAGGGCTCGCTCAAGCGCCGTCGCATCCCCTTCTTCCCGCGCCGCGACGGCTCGGGCCAGTGGCGGACGATGCCGTTCAACACGGCCTATGCGACGCTCATCATCGGCTTCATGTTCCTGATCGGCTCGATCCAGGCGACGCAGCTGCTGCCGACCGGCTTCATCCCGGATGAGGACACCTCCCGCGTCGTCGCGAGCGTCGAACTGCCGCCGGGCTCGACGCTTGAGGATACGCGCGTCACCACGGACCGCATCGTCGACACGCTGAAGACCATTCCCGAAGTGCGTGACGTCTTCGTGCTCGGCGGCGCCTCGCCGACGGGCCAGCGCGAGGTGCGCCGCGCCGCCGTCTTCATCCTGCTGAAGCCCAAGGCGGACCGCGACATCAAGCAGAAGGAGCTGAAGGTCACGATCGCCGAGAAGCTCGCCGGCGTGCCGGATGTGCGCGCCTGGTATGTCAACGAGCGCGGCGAGCGCGAGATGGCCTTCTCGATCATGTCGAAGGATGGCGAGGCGCTCGACGCCGCGGTGGCGAAGATCGAGGCGCGGATGCGCCAGGTCGACGGCTACCTCAACGTCGCGACGGCGGGTTCGCTGAGCCGGCCGGAGCTGCGCGTCACGCCGAAGCTGGAGGAGGCTGCCAATCTCGGCGTCACGCCGGAGGCGATCTCGGAGGCCGTGCGCGTCGCCACCATCGGCGATGTCGGCGCCAACCTCGCCAAGTTCAATGCGGGCGACCGGCTGGTACCGATCCGCGTCCAGCTCGACGAGGCGGCGCGCGCCGACATCCGCAACATTGCGGCGCTGCGCGTGACCAATGCCACGGGCGTCTCGATCCCGATCACGGCGGTGGCAGAGATCGGCTTCGGCGAAGGCCCTAGCTCGATCGACCGCTACGACCGCGTCCGCCGGGCTCAGATCGGCGCCGATCTCAAGCGCGGCTTCGAGCTTGGCACGGCGCAGGACAAGTTCCAGGAGATCGTCAAGGAGGTCGGCCTGCCCCAGGGTGTCTGGATCGCCGCCACCGGCGATGCGGAGATCCAGGGCGAGGTCGTCCAGGGCTTCATCACGGCGATGACGACCGGGCTGATGCTCGTGCTGGCGGTGCTGATCCTGCTCTTCGGCTCGGTCTTCCAGCCGATCACGATCCTGCTCTCGCTGCCGCTGTCCTTCGGCGGCGTGGTGATCGCGCTGCTCGCGACCCACAACGCCGTCTCGATGCCGGTCTATATCGGCCTGCTGATGCTGATGGGCATCGTCACCAAGAACGCGATCATGCTGGTCGATTTCGCGGTGGAAGAGGTCGGGCGCGGCAAGGACCGGATGACGGCGCTGATCGAGGCCGGCCGCAAGCGTGCGCGGCCGATCCTGATGACCACCATCGCGATGGCGGCGGGCATGCTGCCCTCGGCCTATGGTGTCGGCGACGGCGGCGAGTTCCGCGCGCCGATGGCGATTGCGGTGATCGGCGGCCTGCTCGTCTCGACCGTGCTCTCGCTGGTCTTCGTGCCGTCCTTCTACATGGTGATGGACGATCTCTCGCGAGCGACGGCCTGGCTCTTCGGCCGCTTCCTGGGCAAGGCCGAGGATGAAAGCCTGTGGGAGAAGATCGACGAGCACGCAGCACCGGCCACAGCGACCGCCGAGGCGATGTCGAAGCCCGCTCCGCCGCGTCTGGCGGCGGAGTGAGGGGTCAGGGCTGCGGCTGCTCTTCGAATGGAAAGGGCGTGCGTTCGTAGATATCTTCGAGGCCGTTGCGGGCGACGAAGTCGTCTTCCCATCCGTGGAGAAGAGAGGCGACTCCGGCACGGTCTCCATCGGCGATCAATGAGCCAAGTGCCGAAGCTTTCTCGTAATCGGGGCGCGGCCATGAAGTCATACGGAGATAAGAGTCCTTGATGTCCCCGTAGACGGCGAGGGATTCCTCCCAGCGACCCAAGGCTGCTGCGATGGCGAGGCGATAGGGTGGGTAATGATTGAGCCAGCCGTCATATCGATGAGACCGCGGCACCCCCTCGATTTGAAACATGTCCTCGATGGTCTGCACACGGCGCAGCATGGGCAGAATATTCGTCTCGATCTCCTCGACTGCCGTTTCGATGAAGCCAGCTTCCGACCACCGGCTCGGCTTGCCGCGGGGTAACCAGAACCACTCCGCAGCGAGACCCGCCACCGAGCCGAAAGGTCCGAAGCAATGCCCGACATGCCAGAAAAAATTCGGATCATCGGCGCGGGACGTGCGATCGATCGAGATAGAGCGAGAGACATGCCGCATCGGCCTCAGCATGAGGTAGGGCACCTTGAAGACGTAATGGTTCTTCGCGATAAGATCGTCGTTGCGAGCCGCTAGGTGAGCAAAAAGCGTCTTGATCTGCTTCTTCGTCGTCAACCTTTTGGCCTCACGGCTATGACGATCACGCGGTGGATCGGCTTGAATCCCATCGCCGCCGCATTTGCTATAATTTCAGCCCGCCGGTCTGGCAAATTGGCACCGCCGGTCTTCAGATCGTAGACGCAAAGCGTGCCATCTCGGCGATACTCATAAGCGTCTACGCGGATCGACCCAGGATAACCATAAGACACTTCTCCGCCGCCTGCTCCCTCAATACGCTCCTTGAGGTACGATCGTTCGGCTTGGAAATTGCTGTCGCGTAGGTCTTTGACAAATTGTGCAAAGCGCGTGTGAACGTCCGTTCCATAAACGGCTCGCGATGGATAGAGCTCGGGAGAGCCGGCGGCATTGGCGGCGCGGTCGGCGAGTATCTGGACATCAGGCAAACGCCGGCAGGCCAGTTCCGCCTCTTCCTGCGTAATCCGCCCTACAAAACTCAGATCGAGCGCGCCGCTCGTACTGTCACCCGGCCGATAGTCACGGGCATTGAAGCCCATAACGGCCTGTTGGCCGTCGCTGCCGTTGAACGGCGACATCCAGTTAAAGAGGGCGGCGCCTCCGCCGATGATGGTCGAGAGAGCCTGCCCAGAGTAGACGGGTTGGATCGCCGCATCTGCCTCCGGGCCGTATGACGTCCAAATGGCGCGAGAGACGAGTTCGCCGTCCGGACCGCCGTAGCGGATCGACTGGACATTGTCGGTCGTCTCGAAGCTGGCTGCGCGGTTGTCCCTGATAACCGTCTGGCGCTCGTCGAAGCCGGCGGCGCGCGAGGCGGCGTATTCCGACTGGATCGTCGTGCCTTCGCCGTCCGAGACCGTCTGCTCGAAGACGGTGCCATCCGCGTTCCAGCCTTCGCTGAGCGAGGACCAGCCGGCCTCGCTGCCGGCGGCATTTTCGGCGGTGCCTTCAGCGGCTCCGAAACCTGGCAGGCCCGGGAGTCCGGCAGCCGGGCCGCCGCCGCCTCCCGTGCCGCTGGTCCATTGTCCGCCGCCGGAGTTCCCGGCGGGGACGCGCGGCTGGTTCGGATTGAATTTGCGATGCCAGTGGTCGTGCCGGATCAGGCGCAGCTCACGGCGCAGGCGAAGCAGGCGGAGGCGCAGGGCGCGAAGTTCGCGCCCGCGGGCAGAGAGGGGATGGTGGATTGGCATGGAGGGCTCCCGGAAGGAGCCCCAGTTTCCGACGGCTTTGGTGCCCGGGGATAAGTTTGGCCGCTACGCCGGCCTATCGCCGCCGGCGTGAGACCATGTTTCGGGGCTCAGCGCTAGAAAGACCCGCTCTCTTGCGGAGAAGCGATGACACAGTTGCCAGGCTCTTCGCTGACGCGAAGCTCATGACGGCGCGGCTCGGTGCAACCCGCCCTTCAATCCTCCTTCAGCGACAGATCGAGGTTCTGGCCGTTGCCGGGCTCGCTGCCGCGCAGGGTGAGCTCCACTCCGCTTCCTTGCCCGCTGCCCCGGCGGGAGATTGTCAGGGTGGCCGGCGGGTTCGGGCGCAGGCTTTCGGCCGTTTCGTTGAAGGCCAGCGTCAGCCGCTGGCCCTGTCGCCGGCCGGAGAGGTTCGCAACCGTACCGGTGCTTTCTCTGAAGGTCCCGACATAGCGGTCGGTCGCCGGGTCATGGCGCAGCTCGATGCGGATCTTGGCGCTGAAGACCACGGCAGTGCTGCAACTGCCGTCGAGGCTCAGGCGGGAGCCTTCCTGGTCGCCGTTGAATTCACAGCTCAGCGAGCGGCTGCTCCGGCCGGCCCTCTCGAGCGTGCCGCTGCCGCTGAAGCGGCCCTCCAGCGAGTTGAGGAAGGCTGCCGCGTCGCGATCGACCTCCCTCTCGGCTAAGCTCGGTTGTGCCAGCACCGAGAGCGTCGCTGCGAGCAGCGCTTTCGCCAGGTGATGTCGTGTCATGGTCGCCCTCCTGCCGGCTAAACGCTTTAGGAGCGGTTTTGATCGACCAAGTCACGGGCTTTGATGTCGCAGGACGGGAGAACGAGATGGCCAAGGTGATCGTCTGGAATGTGGTGACGCTGGAAGGGTTCTTCGAAGGCAAGGAGAAGTGGGATCTCGGTTTCCACGCCGATGCCTGGGGCGAGGAACTCGCGGCGCTCAGCAAGGAATTCGGGCGCAAGGCCGGGCTGCTCGTCTTCGGCCGCGTCACCTATGAGGGGATGAAGGCCTACTGGACGACGGCGCCTGACGATGAGGATGGCGAGGTCAAGGCCTTCATGAACGCGCTGCCGAAGCTCGTCGCCGCACGCAGCCTGACAGGGTCGGACTGGAACAACACGACCGTGACGGTCGACATCACCGACGAGATCGCTCGCCGCAAGGCCGCGCCAGGGAAGGACATCTATGTCTTCGGCAGCGCTGAACTGACCGAGACGCTGCTGGCGGCGGGCCTCGTAGACGAGATCATGCTCGCGGTCGCGCCGGTCACGATCGGGCAGGGCACACCGCTGTTCAAGGCGGGGCCGGATAAGCGCAGTTATGCGCTGCTAGAGGCCCGCCCGCTCCAGAACGGCACGGTGATCCTGCACTATGGCGTCAAGCCCGCGGCCTGAGCGCGGGGCTCAGCCGCGGCGGACCATCAGAACGGCGGCGAGGATGGCGATGCCGCCGAAGGCCTGGATCGGCGTCGGCTGCTCGCCGAAGAGCGCCCAGGCGGCGAGCACGCTGACCAGCGCCGGCCAGACCATGACGAGCGAGGCTGCGCTAGCGCCGTAGCTGCCGAGCGAGAGCGTGATCAACCCCTGGCCGAGGGCATGGGAGACGAGCCCTAGCGCCACGACCGCGAGCCAGCCCTGCAGGCTCACCGGGACGATCTGTTCGCCGAGCGCGAGCGCGGCTGCGAGGCAGAACACCGCGCAGATCGCGCTGGAGACGAGGCTGACGCGCCCGGCATCGGCATGGTCGCGGGCCCGGCGCACGGCCAGCATGTAACCCGCATAGGAGAGCGCGGCGGCGAAGGCGAGGCTGTCGCCGAGAACGGAGCCCGCGGCCGGAGCCGTGGCCGTGAAGCGTGGCAGGACGAGCAGGAGCGCACCGCCGATCGCCAGCATCAGGGCGCCGAGGATGCGCCGGGACGGGCGCTCGCCGAGCAAAAGCCAGCCGCCGAGCACGACGCCGACAGGAGCCAGATTGCCGAGCAGCGAGGCGTTGGCGATGGTCGTGTGGCCGAGCGCGGCGTTGTAGAGCACGACGTCGAAGCCGAAGGCGATACCCGCCAGCGCGATCGCCCCGAAGGCGCCGCCGTGGGTCATGCGCCGGGCCGGGCCGCGCTGCTCCAGCGCCGTCCAGACGGCAAGGACCGGCAGGGCGAACATCATCCGCCAGAACCCGGCCGCGGCCGGCCCGACATCGGCGAGGCGCACGAAGATGCCGGAAAAGCCGATGCAGGTGGCGCCGGCGAGCAGCGCGACAAACATCGCGAGCGCGGGCGATGAAGAGCGGACGGAAATCGCGGGAGCGGACATGATCGTCTTCTGGGTGTCTGCCGGGCCGGGTCCCTGTTCGCGCGGGTGCGCGGCCATCCGGCGTCCCGTTGGCTATAGGCCGCTTCCTTCCATCGGAAAAACGGATTATTCTCATTTAACCATTCTTAAAATCGATCGAAGGCAGCTGTTTCAATTGGGCACGCCATGAACGGACATTTCGACCTCGCCGCGCTCGGCATGCTGGTGGCCGTGGCCGAGACGGGCGGCTTTACCGCAGCGAGCGCGCGGCTTGGCCGCACGCAGTCGGCAATCTCGGTCCGTATCCAGGATCTTGAGAGCCAGCTCGGCCATAAGCTGCTGGAGCGTTCGCGGCGCGGCGTCACGCCGACCGATGCGGGTGAGCGACTGATCGCGCATGCCAGGCGCCTGCTCGCCGTCGAGCGCGAGGCGCTGGCCGATCTCGGTGGTGACACGCCATCCGGCCGGCTGCGTCTCGGCATTCCCGACGATTATATGGACGGCTATCTGCGGCCGCTGATCGCGCGCTTTGCGGCCGAACATCCCAAGGTCGAGCTCGAAGTGCGCTGCGACCTGTCGAAGCGGATCGAGCCGGCGCTGCTGGCGGGCGAGTTCGACCTCGCCGTCGTGACGCAGGACCCGAACCGCCCGCTGGGCGAGGTGCTCAGGCGCGAGCCGGTGACCTGGGTTGCGGCGCGCGGTCATCGGCCGGAGTTGCAGGAGGCGCTGCCGCTCGCCCTGTTCGCCGAGGGGTGCAGGATCAGGCCGCGGTTGCTGGCCGCGCTCAACACGGCCGGCAAGGCGCATCGTCTGGTCTTCTCCTGCTCCCACAGCTCGGGCGTGCTCTCGGCCGTGGAGGCGGGCTTCTGTGTCGCGGCGCTGACGGAGAGCGCGATTCCACCCTCGCTGCGCCGGCTGGGCACAGCCGACGGCCTGCCGCCCTTGTTCGAGATGTCGGTCGCACTGATGATGGGGCCGAATCCGGATCTCGCCGCGCGGCGCTTCGCCGATGCCCTGCGCGAGGAAATGAGCATGCTGCGGGTCGCGGCGTGAGCAGCGCATTGCCCTTCGGCCCCTGCATCACTACTGAGAAGCCATGAAATTCCTCGACCAGGCCAAGATCTATGTGAAGGCGGGTGACGGCGGCGCGGGCTGCGTCTCCTTCCGCCGTGAGAAGTTCATCGAGTTCGGCGGGCCCAATGGCGGCGACGGCGGGCGCGGCGGCGATATCGTCGTCGAATGCGTGCAGGGGCTGAACACGCTGATCGACTTTCGCTTCCAGCAGCATTTCAAGGCTCGCACCGGCGAGCACGGCATGGGCAAGGACCGCCATGGTGCGAATTCGCCGGCGATCGTGCTCAAGGTTCCGCCGGGCACCGAGATCCTCGACGAGGACGGTGAGACAAAGGTCGCCGACCTGACCGAGCCGGGCCAGCGCTTCGTGCTGTGCAAGGGCGGCAATGGCGGCTTCGGCAACGCCTATTTCAAGACTTCGACCAACCAGGCACCGCGCCACGCCAATCCCGGTTTGCCGGGCGAGGAGCGCTGGGTCTGGCTCCGGCTCAAGCTCATCGCCGATGCCGGGCTCGTCGGTCTACCCAATGCCGGCAAGTCGACCTTCCTCGCCACGGTGACGGCAGCCAAGCCGAAGATCGCCGACTATCCCTTCACCACGCTGCACCCCGGCCTCGGCGTCGTGCGCGTCGACGGGCGCGAGATGGTGCTCGCGGACATTCCCGGGCTGATCGAGGGCGCGCATGAGGGCCATGGCCTCGGCGACCGTTTCCTCGGCCATATCGAGCGCTGCCGCGTGCTGCTGCATCTGGTCGAGGGCACGAGCGAGCATGCCGGCAAGGCCTACAAGACCGTCCGCGAGGAGCTTGAAGCCTATGGCGGGGGGCTGGCGGAGAAGCCGGAGATCGTTGCGCTCTCCAAGACCGATGCGTTGACGCCGGAAGTGCTCAAGGAGCAGGTCGCCCGGCTGAAGCGGGCGGCGAAGCGCATGCCGATCATCCTCTCCTCCGCCTCGGGCGAGGGCGTCGACGCGGCGCTGCGGGCGCTCTTCTCGGTGGTCGAGGAAGCGCGGCGCGAGGAGGAGCGCGCGAACGCGCCCGCCGAGGAAACCGGCTGGCGGCCGTAAGCTGCGCCTCCAGACCGTGCCGATCTTGCACGGAACCACGGGGTCGTCCCGGGCTTGACCCAGGATCCATTCCGGAACCTCATCGATCAGCGCGCCGTCATCCCGGATCTCGGCTTCGCTGCGTCCGGGATGACGGCGCGTTTCCTCGGCCGCCCCGGCGCTCAGGTGAGGGCGCCGCGCGCCGCCACGGGCCAGACGGCCTCGACATGGGCGTCCGGCCCGTCGAGGCCGCGCACGCAGACATACCAGTCGTGCAGGTTGACCGTCGGGTCGCAATGGCCCGGCACCAGCAACAGCCGGTCGCCGCGATGCGGTAGCGCGACGGGGTCGCCCGTCAGGACGCCGTGCTCGTCGGAGGGCTTGGTGTAGACGATGCCCTCACGCCGGAACGGCACGGGCATGCCGGAATCGACCGCGGCCGCCTTGTGGCCGGCATCGACGATGGCGCGGTCCGGCACCGGCTTGCTCATCACGCCGGCGAGGATGAAAAGCGCGTGCTCGAAGGTGCGGAAGGGCGTGCCGTCGGCCTGCCGGTTGCGGGCATAGTCGGCATCCATGAAGATGTAGGAGCCGGCCTGCAGCTCGTTCCAGATGCCGGATTGCGTCTCGAGCTCATAGGTGCCGGTGCCGGCGCCGCTGACGATCTCGCAGCCTAGCCCGGCATGGGTGAGCCGTTCGACCGTATTGCGCGTGAACAGCCCTGCCCGTTCGATTGCCTCGCGCCGCTCATCGATGGAACGCATATGCTGGGCGGAGCCTTGATAAGCCTGGATGCCGGCGAAGCGCAGCGTGTTCGTGCGCGCGATCGCTTCCGCCAATCTCACGGCGCCCTCGCCGGGGGCGACGCCGCAGCGCCGGGCGCCGACATCGATCTCGACCATCACATCGAGCACCACATCGTGGCGCGCCGCGGCTTCCGCCGCCTCGCGCACGCCGTCTGGGTGATCGACGCAGAGCCCGATGCGGGCGTTGCGGGCGAGCTTCGCCAGCCTGTCGAGCTTCGCCGCGCCCAACACCTCGTTCGTCACCAGCACGTCGCCGACGCCGCCCGCGACCAGGATCTCGGCCTCTCCGACCTTCTGGCAGCATTGCCCGACCGCGCCATGAGCGATCTGGCGCAGCGCGATCTCGGGGCTCTTATGCGTCTTGGCGTGGGGCCGGAGCCTGATGCCGTGGGCCTGGGTGAAGGCCGCCATGGCGACGAGGTTGCGCTCGAAAGCATCGAGATCGAGCACAAGGGCCGGAGTCTCGATCTCGGCGAAGCTCTGGCCCGGCTGGGCCGGCGGCGATAGCGGCATGTCTTCTCCTGAATCAGTTGTGGCCATGGGAGGCCAGCTTCGTGTCGCGAGCAAGGCCCACCGGGAGAAGGGCGGGGCGCGACTGGCGAATGGTTGCGCGGCCACTCGCCACTGAACCCTCGCCATGTTAGGTCGCGGCCCATGCAAATCGGCCGCGTCACAGACGATACCCTCGCGCTCTTCGCCCGCGTCTGGCGCGAGCAGATCAAGGGCTATCTCCCGCAGATGGCGATGATCCTGGGGCTAGTCCTGGTCATCGCGGCGACGACGAGCTTCTATCCGCTGCTGATCAAGGCGGCCTTCGACGCCTTTGCCGACCCGCTGACGGCCGAATCGACCGGCTTTGTGCGGCGTATGGAGCGACTGGTCTCGAAGTCGATCCATTACGACATCGGGGTGATCAACGCGGTCGCGACCGTGGTCGTGATTGTCACTGCGATCAAGGGCTTCTCGCTGCTGACGCAGACGGTGATGACCAACAGCGTCGTCAGCCGCATCGAGGCCGACATGCAGACGGCCCTCTACGGCCACCTGATCGATGCCGACCTCGCGCAGCTGCAGAAGGAAAATCCGGCCTCGCTGACGCAGCGCTTCACCACCGATTTCACCTTCGTGAAGGAGGCGCTGACGCGCATCGTCAACATCGCCATCCGCGACGTGGTTACGGCGATCGCGCTGGTCGGCGCGCTGTTCTGGATCGACTGGCAGATGACGCTGGTGGTGCTGCTGATCGCCCCCGTGATCGCCCATCCGATCGGCCGCATCGGCAAGAAGCTGAGGCGCATGGCCAACTCCCAGCAGGAGCAGACGGGCATCATGGCAAGCCTCGTCACCGAGAGCCTGCAGGGCGCGCGCGCCGCCAAGACCGATTCGCTCGAGCCTTATCTGAAGCAGCGCGCCGCGCATGCCTTCGAGACCATCCGGGCGCTCAAGATGAAGGCCGCCAATGCACGCGGCCGCCTCGACCCCCTGCTTGAGGTCGGCGGCGGCATCGCGGTCGCGGGCGTGCTCGCCGCCATCGGCGTGCGGATCACCTCGGGCTCCTCCACGGTGGGCGACTTCACCGGCTATGTCTCGGCGCTGCTGCTGGCGGCGCAGCCGATGCGCTCTCTCGGCAATCTCAACGCCATCGTGCAGGAGGCCGGCGCTTCGCTGAAGCGCTACTATGCGCTGCTCGACGAGAAGCCGCTGATCGTCGAACGGCCGGATGCCAAGCCGCTCGCGGTGAAGGCCGGCGAGGTCTCCTTCCGCCATCTGCGCTTCCGCTATCGCGACGACCAGCGCGCGCTCGAAGGCATCGATCTCGTCGCGCATGGAGGAAAGACCACGGCGCTGGTCGGCCGCTCGGGCTCCGGCAAATCGACGCTGCTGGCGCTGGTGCCGCGGCTCTACGACCCCGTCGAGGGCCGGGTCGAGATCGACGGGCAGGATCTGCGCGGTGTGACGCTCGCGAGTCTTCGCCACCAGATCGGCGTCGTCAGCCAGGATGTCGTGCTGTTCGACGACACGGTGCGCGCCAACATCGCCTTCGGCCGGCCCGGCGCCAGCGACGAGGAGATCACGGCGGCTGCCAAGGGCGCGGCCGCGCATGACTTCATCATGGCGATGCCTGGCGGCTACGGCGCCTCGGTGGGCGAGCGCGGCCACAAGCTCTCCGGCGGCGAGCGCCAGCGCATCGCCATAGCCCGTGCGATGCTGAAGGACGCGCCAATCCTGCTGCTCGACGAGGCGACGAGCGCGCTCGACACCGAGTCCGAGCGGTTGGTGCAGCAGGCGCTGGCGGAGCTGATGAAGGGGCGCACCACCATCGTGATCGCGCACCGGCTCTCGACGATCCGCGAGGCCGACCAGATCGTGGTCATGGACGAAGGCAAGGTGGTCGAGACCGGCAGCCATGACGAGCTGCTGGCCCGCAACGGCGCCTATGCGCGGCTGCACCGGTTGCAGTTCGTCGAGGCCTGAGCGGCGTCAGCGGCAGAAATCGGCGCAGCCGGCGTTCCAGAAGGGCTGGTTGGGGTCGATGGCCGGAATCGATGGCCGTGGCTTGCGGCCGGGCAGGTTGGCCGGGACGGGCTTCACCAGCGCCCACCAGCCATGGGCGCATTCCGAGCGGAAGGCCATCTGGTCGGAGATCGAGGTGCCTTCCTTCTCCAGCACGATGTCGAGCGCGGCGCAGCTCTCGCGCAGCTTCTCGTCATGGGCGTCGCTCGGCTCGTTGGCGTAGTCGTGGAAAGCCTCGGTGAAGGCCTCCATCTCGCGGGCGATATGGGGCCAGTCGGCGCGGCCGAGATTCCAGGCGCCCATCCATTCGCGCACAACGGTCTCGACGGCTTCCGCCTTTGGCTTCTCCTTGACCTTGCGGGCGGTGGTCAGCATGTGGCGCATCAGCTCGGCGCGGGCATGGGCGTGGCGCGCTCTCAGCGCGGCCTCCTGCATCCGTGCCGTGGCCTCGGCCGCCTCCTGCTGCAGCGCTTCGACGAAATGCGGCATGGCTATCGGACTCTCTCGGGCAAGCAAACTCAGGGAAGGGTGGCGAGGCGCTCGATCACACGCTCGAACAGCTCATGGGCCTTTACGGCCGCGACGACATGGGCGTTGGGCTCGCGCTTGAGGCGGCCGTTCCAGTCGATGGTGGTGCGGCCGCGTAAGGGCCCTTCGCCGGTCTCGACCGAGACGAAACAGTCGCGGCCCTCGAAGAGTTCCGGCCAGAGCAGGAAGGCGACGATGCAGGGGTCGTGCATCGGGTGCCCGTCGCTGCCGAGCCCGCCGGGTCGCGGACGGGTCAACATGCCGTGCACGGCCTTGCCGGTGGCGCTGCCGAGTTCGCCGATGCGGGCGATCTGGGCGTGACCGACGATGGCCTGCAGCGTGACGCCGAGGCCGAACATCACGATTGGCCGGCCGCAGCCGAAGACCACTGCGGCAGCGTGGGGGTCGACATAGGTGTTGAATTCGGCGGCCGGCGTGATGTTGCCGAGCCCGATGGCGCCGCCCATCAGCACGATGCGCTTCACCTTTGGCAGGATGTCGGGCGCGAGGCGGAAGGCGAGCGCCAGATTGGTCAGTGGCCCAAGCGGGCAGAGCGTGATGCTCGCGTCGGGCGCGGCGCGGCAGATCGCGATGATGGCGTCCACCGCGTGGCCGGGCGCGGCGGCGCTTGCCGGCGCGGGGAGGTCGGCGCCGGCCAGCCCGTCCGGGCCGCAAACGAACTCAGCCGTTTCGAGCGCGACGACGAGCGGGCTTTCGGAGCCGCGATGGACGGGGACGTCTCCGGCCTTCGCGAGATCGCGGATGCGCAGGGCGTTCGCCGTGGTCTGCGCGACCGGGACATTGCCGGCGACCGTGGTGATGGCTTTCAGCTCGAGCGCATCGCGGCTCGCGAAGGCGAGCAGCAGGGCGACGGCATCGTCCTGCCCCGGGTCGGTATCGATGACGATGGTCTCGCGCATCGCCTCAAGCCGCCTTCGCGTTGCCGGCCATGATCATATGAGCGATGTCGTCGGCGCTGAGGTGCCCGAGCGGCCGGTCGACGTATTTGCGGCCCGCGCCCATGATGACGATGCGGTCGGCCAATGCCACCACGTCGCGCATGTTGTGGCTGATCAGGATGACGGTGCGCCCATCGGCCTTGAGCTTGCGGATGAGGTCGAGGACGAGCGCGCTCTCCTTGACGCCGAGCGCGGCTGTCGGCTCGTCCATGATGATGATCTCGGCGTTCCAGCGCAGCGCGCGGGAGATCGCGACCGCCTGGCGCTGGCCGCCGGAGAGCCGCTCGACAGGGCGCGTCATGTCGGTGACGGCGGCGGAGAGTTGTGACAGGTAGCGCTGCGAGTCCGCGATCATCCGCTTCTTGTCGAGGATGCGCAGGAAGGGCAGCAGGAAGGGCTTCGTCAGCTCCGAGCCCATGAAGACGTTCTGGGCGATGGAGAGGCGCGGGGCGAGCGCGAGATCCTGGTAGATCGTCGCGACGCCATTCTCCAGCGCGTCATGCGGCGAGGTGAAGGTGACGGGCTTGCCGCGCAGGCTGATCGTGCCGGCGGTCGCCTCTTCGGCGCCGGAGATGACCTTGATCAGGCTCGACTTGCCGGCGCCATTGTCGCCGCAGAGCGCCACGACCTCGCCAGGAAAGATGTCGAGATCGACTTCGCGCACGGCGACGACCGGGCCGTAGCTCTTGCCGATGCCGCGAAGCGAGAGGAGCGGGGTGGGGATGGTCGTCTCGGCCATAGCTTGGGCGCTTATCTCACGAGTCCGAATGGCTGGCGCCGACGTCATGCTCGCCCTTGTGGCGAGCATCCATGTCTTGAACACGACCTTCGACCAGCGAAGACGTGGATGGTCAGGACAAGCCCGACCATGACGCGAAGACCGTCTGTGCCGTCACTTCTTCAGGAACTGCTGGACGTTGTTCTTGTCGACCAGCACGGCGTCGGTGAAGAGATAGGGGCCCGAGGTGATGGTCTCCTTGGCCTTCTTCTCGACGACGATCGCCTGGATGGCGTCGACTGCCTGCTTGCCCATCTCGTCGAAGGGCACCGCGACGGTCGCCATGAAGGTCGAGTTCGGATCGGCGATGCGCTCGTAGGTCTCCTTGCCGCCATCGACCGAGACCAGCGGGATCTGGCCCTTCTTGACCCCCTGCGCCTGGAGCAGGTCGTCGATGATGTAGGCCTGGCCGTCGAAGGAGGCCCAGATGCCGTTGATCTTGCCCTGGTTCTGCAGGAGCAGCGCCTGCATGCCGGCGCGGACGTCATCGCGCCAGCTCTGGGTGCGGGCCATCGAGAACTTGCCGAGCTCCTTCACCGCCTGGTTCTCGGCGAGCACGGTGTCGAGAATCCTGCCGCGGATGCGCGAGGCCGCGTTGAGGTCGAAGCGGGCCGAGACGATGTTGCCCTGGTAGCCGAGCTGGCCGAGGAGGTAGAGCGCGGCATCGGCGCCGACCTTGTATTCGTTGGTCTGGATGTCGAAGAGCGCATGCGGGCTCGAACCCGACTGCACGGTGATGACCGGGATCTTGGCGTCCTTGGCCGCCTTGAACTGGGCGTCAGCCTCGACCGGCTTGCCCATGGCGATGATGATGGCATCGACCTTCTTGGCGATCAGCGCGTCGAACTGCTCGGCATGCTTGGGCAGCGCGCCTTCAGAGTTCAGCAGGGTCACGCCCCAGCCCCTGGCCTTGGCGGCGGCAGCCGCAGCGTTGGCGACGCGGGCATGCGTCTCCGACGAGAACTGGAAGCCGATGATGCCGACCTCGAACGCATGGGCCGACTGGCCGAGCGCGACGAGCGCGGCGGCGGCCACCAGCATTTTCCTCAAACCGAACATGAAGCCCACTCCCCTAGCTGGATGGTTTGAACCCTAGACCTTGAACGCCGCCTTCTTCATCGCGCTCGCCGAGAAGGCGACCGAGCCGATGATGATCGCGCCGAGCACGATGTCCTGAATGTAATAGGGCGCGCCGAGCAGGACCAAGCCGTTGCCGAGCACCTTGAGCACCAAAGCCGCGAAGACCGTGCCGGCGATGTTCGGCTTGCCGGGGTCGAACATGGTCATGCCGAGCAGCACGGCGGCGATGGCGTAAAGCAGGTAGTCGCCCGCCATGTTGGGGGCGGCGGATGACAGGTTGGCAGCGAGCAGCATCGCCATGATGCCGGCGAAGAGGCCGGCGAGCAGGAGGCCGATGCGCTTCATCCGCGGCGTCGCGATGCCGGCGAGCCGCGCGGCCTCGTCTGCCTCGCCGGTGGCGACCATATGCGCGCCGGTCTTCGTCCAGCGGACGAGGCCCCAGGCGAAGAGCGTGGCGCCCGCCATCCAGAGCACGAGATTGGGGATGCCGAAGCTGTAGCCGCGGGCGAGCCCGGTGAAGCCGACGGGCCAGCGCCCGACAAAGGCGACGCCCTGCGTGATCATGAAGGCGAGGCCCTTGGCGATGGCGGCCGTGCCGAGCGTCATGATCAGAGAGGGAATGCGCAGCACGGTGACGCCGAAGCCGTTGAAGGAGCCGAGCACGATGCCCACGCCGAGCGCGGCCGCGACGGCGATGCCCGGCGGGTATTGCGCATGCACCAGCCAGCCGCAGACCACGGCGGCGAGGCTCGCGACCTCGGCGACGGAGAGATCGAGTTCGGCCACGGTGAAGGCCAGCGCGAAACCGAGCGCCAGGATGGCGAGGAAGCTCGTATCCTTCAGCACGTTGATGATGTTCATCGTGCTGGCGAAGTTCGGCGCGAAGATCAGGAAGAACAGGATCAGCGCCAGCCCGGCGAGCGCCGTGCCGTAGCGCCCGATCAATTCGCGCGGGTCGATGCGGCCCAACTCACAGTCCCTTCTTCGCGATCATGCGCGCCGGTGCCCGGTTTCGAATCGTCGGCATGGATCGTCCTTTACGTGGCGCTTGCCGGGTTGGCGAGGCCAGGCAGTGCCGCGGTGCTTTGCGACAATGCGACGAGCTCGGCCGAGATCGGGGCGAGAGCCGCCTCGCTCTGCCGATAAAGCGCATAGAGCGCATTGTAGGCCGGGCGCCGCGCCGGGTCGGGCTCGTAGCGTCGGGCGATGGTGACAAGCGCGTCCTGCGCGGCTTCCAGCGAGGCGAAACGACCAAGACCGGTCCAGGCTATGATCGCCGCGCCGAGCAGGCCGGGCTCCTTGGCCGCACCGATCGCGATCCGGCGGCCACAGAGGTCGGCCTTCACCTGCGCCCAGACCGGGTTTGCGGCGCCGCCGCCGCCAAAGCGGATTTCGTCGACGCGAGCGCCGAGCGCGCTTTCCGCGCGCTCCAGCACGATGCGGTTGAGGCAGGCGACGCCCTCCAGCACCGCAAAGGCGAGGTCGGTCGCGCCATGCTGGCGGCTGAGCCCGATGAAGGCGCCGCGCAGGTTCGGGTTCCAGTAGGGCACGCGCTCGCCTTGCAGATAGGGCAGGAAGATGAGCGGCTGCGGATGGCGCTGGCCGGCGAGCAGTTGGTCGATGGTCTCGCCGATGCTGTCCGAGCCGCCGAGCAGGCCGGCGAGCCAGGCGGCGGTATCGGCGCCGTTCTGGCTCGGCCCGCCGAGATGCCAGAGCCCGCGCCAGTCGACGGTCATCAGCCCCTCGGCCTCGGCCTCGTCCGTGCCCAGCACGCCGAGCACCTCGGTCGTGCCCGAGATGTTGTAGGCATAGCCCGGCCGCATCGCGCCGAGCCCTGCGACGGCGGCCCATGTGTCGTTGCAGCCGCAGAACACCGGCACCCCCGCCAGACGGTCGAAGGGCGCGGGCAAGGAGGCGCTGACCGGACCGATGGCCTCGCAGGGTTCGATGATCGCGGGAATGATCGTGTCCGGCAGGCCGATGGCAGCAAGCCCGGAGCGACCGGCGATCAGGCGGGCCATCGAGACCGGGTCGCTGGCGCCGCGGCCGGTGAGCCGGAAATTCAGATAGTCCTTGGGCTCCAGCACGCAGGCGAGGCTGCGGGCGTTTCCGGCCTCTTCCTTCGCGAGCCAGGCGAGACGCGCGAGCGGGTGGAAGGCGTTGATGCGCCCCGCCTCCGGATGCGGTCCGAGCCGCTCCAGCAAGTCCCCGGCAGCGGCTTCCGAACGACTGTCCTTCCAGGTCAAGGCGGGCCGCAGCTCGCGCCCGTCAGCGCCGAGGAAGATTTGCGTGCGCGTGACGCCGCAAATCGCGATGGCTTCGATCTTCGCGAAGAGGTCGGGCTTCTGCCGTGCCAGATCGCCCGCGGTCTGGAGGAGAAGCTGCCACCAGCCTTCGGCAGCGACCTGCGACTGCCCGAGATGGTCGTCGAGGGCGGGGCCGGCGGCGGCGCTCTCAGCCAGAGTCGCGCCGCTTTGGTCGATCAGCGCGGCGCGAAAGCTGCTGCCGCCGAGATCGCAGGCTAGGACGACGCTGTCTTCGTTCATGGCAAGGGAAACATACTCGTCAGTCCGGACAAGCCGCGAGCGGCGCCGATCCGGAATCCATCGTCGAGCACGACGCCCTGTGACGAATTCCGGGTCAGGCCCGGAATGACGGCAGTTCACCCATCGGCAGCATAATGGAGGCGAGAGTCAAGAACAGGCCGCCGCGAGGATATCGTCGACGAGGCGTTGGGAGGCGAGCGCCTCCTCGCCGGTCACGACCGGGTCCCGGCCCTGCTCGATGGCATCGAGGAAATCGGCGATGATGGCGCGGTGCGCGTCATGCGGGAAATCCATGATGTTGGCGCCGCTGCCGGTCGACCCCTCGGCCTCGACGACCTCTTCGCCCCCATCGAGAAAGGCGAGGCTGAGCCGTCCGCCGATCAGGCTGGCATGGCCCTTCGTGCCGGTGATCTCGATGCGCTCGGGATAGCCGGGATAGGCGGCCGTCGTCGCCATCAGCGTAGCGGGGGCGCCGTTTTCGGTTTCCAGCAGGGCGGAAACGTAGTCCTCCGTCTCCATCCGGTGCAGCGCGGTGGTCCGACTTTGTGCGGCCACGACCCTAGAGACGCCGACGAGCGAACGGAACAGGTCGAGTGAGTGGATCGCCTGTGTCAGCAACACGCCGCCGCCGTCACGCGCCAGCGTGCCGCGGCCGGGCTCGTCGTAATAGCTCTGCGGGCGCCACCAGGGCACCGAAAGCGCGGCGGCCTGGACCGCGCCGAGCTCGCCGGACTGAAGTGCTGCCCTGAGGCGCAGGCTCGCGGGGCGAACGCGATGCTGGAGGGTGACGCCGAGGACCTTGCCCGAGCGGCGGGCCGCGTCGACGAGGCGCTGGCCGCGTTCGCTGGTGAGTTCCAGCGGCTTTTCGACGAGCACATGTTTGCCGGCTTCGAGGCAGCGTGCCGAGACGTCGAGATGGCTGGAGGGCGGGGTGAGCACAATGGCCGCATCGACGGCCGGATCGGCAAGGACGGCGTCGAGATCGGTCGTGGTCGGGAAGGGGAATTGCTGGGAGTAGGCTTTCGCCCGGTCCGGCGTGCGGCTGACCGCCCAAAGCGTCTGCGCCCGGTCGGCGAGGTCGACCAGGCTCTTGGAATGCGGCAGCGAGGCGGGGCCGAGCCCGATCACGGCGATGCCGAGCTTGCGTGTCATGGCGTTCGGCTCCTCAGAGGGCGGGTTTGGCCGGCAGCCACACGGCTTTCGCCTGCGCTTCCAGAGCGAGGCGGCAGACGGTGAAGGCGTGGGCCTGGCTCTTCATCGCGGTCTCCCCGCGGGAGCCGAGGTCGGCGATCAGGTCCCGGAAGTAGGTCAGCGGCTCGCGCGAGGCGTCGATATGGCGGGTGCCGGCCTTGTCGACGAGGAAGACATGGTCCGTGCCGGGGCGGCCGGCGACATCGACATATTTGCGCAGCTCGATGGTGCCCTCGGTGCCGAGGATGGTGAGGCGTCCGTCGCCCCAGGTCGGCAGTCCATCTGCGGTGAACCAGTCGACGCGGATATAGCCGCCGGCCCGGTCGCTGCGCAGCAGGATCTCGCCGAAATCCTCGAAATCGGGGAAGTCGGGACCGCCGAAATGGCCGACACCGGAGGCGACGATCTCGGCGTCGTCCGAGCCGGTGAAATGCAGGAACTGGTCGATCTGGTGCGAGGCGATGTCGGTGAGGATGCCGCCATAATGGCGTTTGTCGAAGAACCAGCCGGGGCGGATCGGGCGGTTGAAGCGATGAGGGCCGAGGCCGACCGTCTGCACGACACGGCCGATCGCGCCATCGGCGATCAGCTTGCCGGCAATGAGCGTCGCGGGGACGATGAAGCGTTCCGAGAAGCAGATCGAGACCATGCGGCCCGTCTCGGCAGCTGTTTTCTCGACGGCCGCGAGCTGGTCGAAATCGGTGACGCCCGGCTTGTCGACCATGACGTCCTTGCCGGCGCGCATGGCGCGGATGGCGATGCCGGCGCGCTCGGCGGGAATCGCGGCGCAGAGGATCAGGTCGATCGAGGGGTCGTCGAGCAGCCGGTCCGCGGTGCTCTCGGGCAGATCGGGAAAGCGCTCGCGGAAGCCGGTCAGCACGCGCTCGTCGCTCGTCGTGGGATCGAAGCCGGCGCAGTGCGCGCCGGCTTCGAGGAGACCACCGACCATATGGTAGATATGGCGGTGGTCGAGGCCGATGGCGGCGAAGCGCATGCTACTGGGGAGCCCCGTGGCCGACGCCGATCTCCTGGTCCCAGCGGCGGAAGGCTGCGACGAGGCGCTCGGGTGTCAGCGGCGGCCTGGTGGGCAGGCTTGTGATCAGCCCGTCATATTCCGGCCGGCCATATTCCTTGAGGATGTCGCGGCTTTCCTGCGGGGCCATGGCGAGGGTGACGCCCTTGACGGCCGGGCCTGGGTAGAAATAGCCCTTGTCGTAGGTCACAGCCTGCGCTTCGGGCTTCAGCATATAGGCCATCAGCGCGACGATGGCCGACATCTTGTCGGCCGGGACACCCTTCGGGATGCACATGAACTGCGTGTCCGGAATCCAGTGGGTCTTGTCGAGGACGAAGACCTTGGCCTCCTTCGGCACGATGCCGAGCACGCGGGGGTTGATGTCCCAGCCCAGCGTCGAGACGATGACGTCACGCGTGCCTTCGCCGAGCTCCTTCATCGTCGCGGCGGTGCCGGCCGGGTAGTAGTCGACGCCCGTGCCGAGCTCCTTGAGATAGGCCCAGCTCTTGGCCCAGCCATTCATCGGGTCGCTCGGGTCGGAATCGCCGAGGATGTAGGGCAGGCCCTGCAGCCAGGTCCAGCCGGGGCCGGAATTGACGGGCCGCGCATAGGTGAAGCGCTTCGGGTTCTGCTTGACGTAGGCGAGCAGCTCCTCGGCGGTCTTCGGCACGGACTTGAGCCGTTCGGGCGCATATTCGAACAGCGGGCCGGACGGCGAATAGACGACCGCGACGCCTTCGTTCTGGCCGAAGTTGCGCTGCATCATCAGCGCCTGCTCGTGATAGACCTCCTCGGGCTTCGGCAGGTCCTTGGCATGGGTCTTCCAGACGTCGACCCAGAGGCCCTGCTGGATGCCGTCCGACATGGCGCCCGGCCCGGTCAGGACGAGATCGATGTCGACGCGGTTGGCCGCCTGCTGGGCCTTGATCTTGGCCGGCAGCTCCGGCGAGGGCGCGCGCGAGAAATTCAGCCGCGAGATCAGCTTCGGATTGTCCTTGGCGAATTTCTCGATGGCGGTCTGGGTGAGCTGCAGGTTGCCGGCGACATCGATGATGTTGAGCGCGACAGGGGCGCTCTGCGCCAGCGCTCCGCCGGCTTTCAAGGCGGCGAGGCCGGCCGCTCCGGCCATGACGGTGCGACGAGTCGGATGATTCATGTTCACTCCCTGGGTTGAGCTCTCTGTCATTGCCTTGACGGCAATCGGAGCCTTGCCTGGGATACTAGTGCACCACTGGAAGGCGCGCCAGCGCGTTTCGCGTGCGCCGGCGGCATGGGCGACACCGGCTTTCCGTCGGGGCAGACCGGCCTGTCGACGCCTCAGGGCTGGTCGGCCAACAGGGCTTCGGCCGCGCGGCTGAGCAGGGGTGCGGCGGCTCCGTGGACCTCGAAGAGCGGGCTGGCGCGCAGGCCGACGAGATCCGGCATGGCGAAGCCGTCCATCGTGCCCTGCGCCCGGAACAGGCTGTTGAACCGGGCCCAGAGCTGGGGATTGGCCGAGAAGGGGCCGCTGACCGCGATCCGGGCCGGAAAGAGCAGGCGGCAGGCATTGGCGAGCGCACGCGTGACGAGCTCGGTCGCCGTCTCGATCTGTGGCAGAGCGAGAAGATCGAGCCCGGCGAGCTGCCGGGCCAAGCGGGTCTCGTCCTGGTCGAGATTGGGCCAATGCTGCCGCAGCGCCGGCAGCAGCGACCAGAGTGCGGCGCCGGTTTCTAGGCAGCCGGTATTGCCGCAGCCGCAGGGGCGGTCGCTGAGTGCCGCCAGCCGCCAATGGCCGATCTCGCCGAAGGAGCCGGCCGGTGCGAAAGGCTCGCCGTCCATCGCATAGGCCAGGCCGACGCCCCAGCCCCAGTGCAGCAGCAGGGTCCCGCCGGCGAACTGATCCGGCTCACGCGCGGCGCGGGCGCGCAATTCGGCATCGAGGTTGCGGCAGATCTCGACCGGGCCGGCGACGGGCGCCAGCACTGCGCCGATGTCGAGCCCGCGCATGCGCGGCCAGCGCGAGGCCATCAGCCACTGGCCGCGCTTCAGGTCGATCAGGCCGGAAAGCGAGACGGCGGTGCCGGCATGGCTCATGCCGGGTGGCATCGCTTCCAGCAGGCTGCGGGCGAGGTCGCTCATGGCAGTCGCGATGGTGCCGTTCTCGGCGTCGCTTTCGATCGGTGTACGGCGCTCGGCGACGATATGGCCGTTGAGATCGACCAGCGCGCCGGAGAGCGACTGGCTGGAGACATAGATGACCGATGCGCCGATGCGTCGGCCATGGGCGAGCAGGATCGCCGGCGGCCGGCCTCGGCCGCTGGCCTCCCCGACCGTCTCCAGGACCAGGCGGCGGGCGAGCAGATCGCCGACCACCCGTGAGACGCTGGTCGAACGCAGGCCGAGGATGCGGCCGATCTCGGGGCGCGAATGGGCCTGCCCGCCGAGGATGAGCCGGTAGATGCGAGCGCAATCGCGCTCATGAGCGAGGGCGAAGCGGCTCTCGTCGATCGAGAGCAGGGACTGCGGCGCGTTATTCGGAACAGTTGCGTTCAAAATTAACCATTGCCTTCTGCGTGAGGCTCCATAAGCTCAGCTCCAGAATATCGGAAATTTTATCGCACAAAAGGTTCAAAATTCGATGATCGAGATGCATCTCGCTTCCGACAAGGAGACGCTGGGCCAGCAGGCGGCGGCGCTCGGCGCGCAGGCGATCCGGGACGAGATCGCCCGTTCGGGCGAGGCGAACATCATCGTGGCGACCGGTGCGAGCCAGTTCGAGATGCTCCAGCATCTCGTCGTAGCCGAAGGTATCGACTGGTCGAAGGTCACGGCCTTCCATCTCGACGAGTATGTCGGGCTGTCCGAGGCGCATCCGGCGAGCTTCCGGCGCTATCTGCGCGAGCGCTTCATGGCGCCGCTGAACAATGCGCCGCGCTTCATTCCCGTCGACGGCGAGGGTGATCCGCAGGAAGCGGTGAAGCAGCTCAACACGCTGATCGCGGGTAAGCGCATCGCGGTGTGCTTCGCCGGCTTCGGCGAAAACTGCCACCTCGCCTTCAACGACCCGCCGGCCGATTTCGACACGGAAGAGCCCTATCTGGTGGTGACGCTGGATGAGGCCTGCCGGCGTCAGCAGTTCGGCGAGGGCTGGTTCCCGAGCTTCGATGCCGTCCCGCAGCAGGCGATCTCGATGAGCATCCGCCAGATCCTCAAGAGCGAGCTGATCGTGCTCTCGGTCTCCGATACGCGGAAGGCGCAGGCGACGAAGGACGCGCTGGAAGGGCCGGTCAGCAACCTCGCCCCGGCCTCGATCCTGCAGACGCACAAGCGCACGGTGCTGTTCATCGATCCGCCAGCCGCTTCGCTGCTGAGCCGGAAGTAATCGCCATGCGCACGCCGGGGCTCGTCGATCTTCAGGTCAACGGCTTCGCCGGGCTGGACTTCAATTCCGGCGCGGTGACGGCTGACGCGCTCGACCGGGCGCTGGAGGCAATGCTGGCGACGGGCGTGACGACCTGCCTGCCGACGATCATCACGGCCCACCCACACGAGCTCGCGGAGCGCTTCCAGGCGCTCGACGCGGCTGTCCGCGCGAGCCGGCTCGGCCCGCTGATGTGCCCCGGCTATCATCTCGAAGGCCCGTTCCTGAATTCGGGGGCCGGCTATCACGGCTGCCATCCGGCCGATGCGATGACGGCGGCGAAGGCCGATCTCGTCGAGCGTCTCGATGCCGTGTTGCAGCGGCCGATCCTGATGGTGACGCTGGCGCCGGAGATCGAGGGCGGCCTGGCGCTCGCCGCCAAGCTGGCCCGGGCCGGCAAGATCGTGGCAATCGGACATTCGGCTGCCGATTTCGAGACCGTCCAGGCGGCGGCCGATGCCGGCGCCTCGCTCTCGACCCATCTCGGCAACGGCCTGCCGCAGCAGCTCCACAAGCTCAACAACACGCTCTTCGCCCAGCTCGGCGAGGACCGGATGATGGCCGGCTTCATCGCGGACGGCATCCATATCCACCCCAAGGCGCTGAAGAGCCTGATCCGGGCCAAGGGCTTCGAACGCTCGATCCTGGTGACCGATGCCGTGGTCGCCGCCGGTGCCGAGCCGGGGCGCTATCATTTCGCGGGCATGCCGGTCGATCTCGCCGCCGACGGCTCGGTGCGCCAGCCCGGTGGCGTCTCGCTGGCGGGATCGGCGCTGAAGCTCGACGATGCGGTTCGCAATGTCGTGGCCTGGGGCATCGCGACGCCGGCGGAGGCGGTCGCCATGGCTTCGACGCATGCGATTGCGGCGATCCAGCCGGCGCTGGCGGCTGCCGGGATCACGCTGCCCGAGAACGAAATCACCTGGTCGCCGGAATTGCGGATCCGCCACGTCCGTATCGGCGACATGACACGCGACTTCGCTGCCGAAGCGGCAGCCTGAAGACACCACCACCAAGCAAAGAAGGGGAGAACCATGACTGATTTCCCGAATGGCGTTGACCGCCGCGTCGTCCTCGGCGGGCTCGGGGCCCTGGCCGTGAGCGGAAAGGGGGCCTTCGCCGCCTCGCCGCCGCTGCCTTCGGCCCCGGTCGGCATCAACATCATCGACGTCGGCGGCGCGCTCGCCCTGATGCAGCAGGCCTTCGACGACTACCGCACCGCCAACCCCAAGCTCGTCTCGCGCATCACCTATGTGAAGGCGCCGGCGCCGGAGCTGGCGAGCAAGATCAAGGCGCAGCAGAATGCCGGCCGCGCCGATCTCGACCTCGTGCTGACCGGCAGCGACGGCCTCGCGGCCGGGCTTGAGCAGGACCTCTGGCTCAAGATCCTGCCGGACTTCAACGACAAGTTCCCGAAGATCGAGGAGAACTACGAGCCGGCGGCGCTGAACCTGCACAAGGTGCAGGGCGCGGGCTTCGGCGTCGTGGTGAACTACTATCCGTCCGGCCCGCTGCTCGAATACATGCCGGACCGCGTCAAGCAGGTGCCGACCACGGCCGAGGAGCTGCTCGCCTGGGCCAAGGCCAACCCGAACAAGTTCATGTATGCCCGCCCGGCCAATTCCGGCCCGGGCCGCACCTTCATGATGGGCCTGCCCCATATCCTCGGCGACAAGGACCCGCAGGACCCGCTCAATGGCTGGGACAAGACCTGGGCGTATCTCCAGGAGCTCGGCCAGTATATCGAGTATTACCCGGCCGGCACCGGCGCGACGATGAAGGAGTTCGGCGACGGCTCGCGCGACATCATCATCTCGACCACGGGCTGGGACATCAACCCGCGGGCGCTCGGCATCGTGCCGAAGGAAGCCAAGATCCAGACGCTGAAGAACTTCCGCTGGGTCTCGGACGCCTTCTTCATGTGCGTGCCGAAGGGCGTGCCGAACGATCGCCTCGCGGTGGTGCTCGACATCATGGCGCATGTGCTGACGCCGAAGATGCAGGCCTATTCCTATGACGAGGGCTATCTCTATCCCGGCCCGGCCGTGAAGAATGTGCCGCTCTCGCTCGCGCCCAAGCGCAGCCAGGAGGTCATCGCGGAGTTCGGGCGGCCTGAGTATGCCGACCTGATCGCGAACAACCCGATCGAGCTGCCGCTGAAGCCCGACAAGATGGTCGTCGCCTTCCGCAAGTGGGACGAGCTGGTCGGCGCCAAGCAGCGCAAGTAAGCCGCGCGCAAGAAGCAAGCCGGGCACAAGTCAGCCCAACGATACTGCATCTCTTCGCCCCGCCCTGCGCGGGGCGAAGGACAGGCCCGGAAACCGTCAAGCGGAGCTGCCCCCGCCGATGGTTTCCGGGCCGATTTTGTTTCAGCTCACGATCGAAGCGTCGTTCCCGGCGCGCCGCCAGAACAGCCTGACGCCGCCCTCGCCGGTGCTTTCGAGGCCCGGCACGGCGGAGAGGAGCTTCTGGGTATAGGCGTGCTGCGGGGCGTCGAAGATCGCATCGCGCGGACCTTCCTCGACGATGCGCCCGTCCTGCATGACCACCACGCGGTCGGCCACCTGCTCCACCACACCGAGATCGTGGCTGATGAAGAGGCAGGAGAAGCCGTGCTTCTTCTGCAGCTCGTCGAAGAGATCCAGAACCTGCGCTCGCACGGTCACGTCCAGCGCCGAGACGGGCTCGTCGGCGATGACGAAGCTCGGTCGCCGCACGACCGCGCGCGCAATGGCGACGCGCTGGCGCTGGCCGCCTGAGAGCTCATGCGGATAGCGCGCCGCGAAGCCATCCCCGAGACCGACTTCGGCGAGTACCTCGGCGACGCGCGCGGCCTTCGCCGTCGGCGCCATGTCGCGCACAAGCCGCAGCGGCTCGGCCACGAGCTCTCCGATGGTCATGCGCGGATCCAGCGAGGAGTAAGGGTCCTGGAAGACCATCTGGCAGTTCAGCCGATAGTCCCAATAACCCGCCTCGCCCTTCGCGATGGGCTTGCCGTCGAAGACAATCGTGCCGGAGGCCGGCTTGACGAGGCCTGCGATGGACTGGCCGAGCGTCGTCTTGCCGGAGCCCGAGCCGCCGACGACGGCGACGACCTCGCCCGGCTGGACGTCGATGCTGATGCCGTGGAGCGCGCGCTTGGGCGTGCTCTTGCGGAAGAAGCCCTGCCGGCCGGGATATTCGATGACGAGATCCCGTACCGAGACGATCGGCGTCTTCGCTGGCGGCAGGTCCCGCGCCGGCAAACGATGCGGCATGGCCGAGAGGAGCTTGCGGGTATAGGGGTGCTGCGGGCGGGCGAGCAGGTCCTCGCTCCTGCCCTGCTCGACCACCTCGCCCTGGCACATCACGACGATGCGGCTGCAGTAGCGGGCGACCATGCCGAGATCGTGCGAGATCAGCAGCACGGCGGTGCCGTTCTCCTGCGTCAGCCCGACCATCAGCTCCATGACGTCGCGCTGGACGACCGCGTCGAGCGCCGTCGTCGGCTCGTCGGCGAGCAGCAAGGCCGGTTTGAGCAGCATCACCGAGGCCAGCATGATGCGTTGGCGCATGCCGCCGGAGAACTGGTGCGGATAGGATTCGAGCGCGCCCTCGGGGTCCTTGAGCCCGACACGCCGGAGCATGTCGAGGATCAGCGCGCGCCTTGCCGCCGCATCGAGCTTGCGATGGAGGGCCAGGCCTTCATCTAGCTGGCGGCCGATCAGCATCGAGGGGTTGAGCGAGGTCATCGGCTCCTGGAAGACCATGCCGACCTTGGAGCCGCGTATCGCGCGCAGATCCTTGCCGCTCATCGCCATGACGTCCTGCCCGTCGAAGCGGATCGCGCCGCCGACGAGCCGGACCGCGGGCGGTATGAAGCCCATCACCGCGCGGGCGGCGAGCGTCTTGCCCGAGCCGGATTCGCCGACGATGCCGACGATCTCGCCGGGGAACACCTGGAAGCTGACATCGTCGACGACGGTGCGGCCGGCTTCGCCGATCCTGAGCGTCAGGCCCGCAACGTCTAGAAGCGCAGAAGTTGTCATCGTGCGCCCCTCATCCGCGGATCGAGCTTGTCGCGCAGGGCGTCACCCAGGAGGTTGATGCCGAGCAGGGTGAGCGAGATGCACAGGCCCGGGAAGATGCCGAGCCACATCGCCTGGCCGATATAGGGGCGCGAGCCCGCCAGCATGTTGCCCCAGGTCGGCGCCGGCGGCGGTACACCGAGCCCGAGGAAGGACAGCGCGCTCTCTGCCAGCAGCACGTAGCCGAACATCGAGGTCGCCAGTACGGTCAGCGGGGCGATGCAGTTCGGCAGGATGTGGCGGGCCATGGTGAAGGCCTCGGAATTGCCCATCACGCGCGAGGCGGCGATGAACTCGCGCTCGCGCAGCGACAGCACGGTGCCGCGCACGACGCGCGCGACCGAGGGCGTATAGGCGATGCCGAGCGCGAGGATGATGCCGTATTTGTTGGCGCCGACCACGGCGAGAAGGCCGAGCGCCAGCAGGATGCCGGGGAAGGCGAGCAGCGCGTCGTTGAAGGCCATGATGATGCGGTCCGTCCAGCCGCGCGTATAGCCGGAGATCAGGCCGATCAGCGTGCCGAGCAGCACGGCGAGCGTCACGGTCAGCAGGCTGATCCAGACGGAAGTCGCCGCGCCCGCCATCAGGCGAGAGAGTACATCGCGGCCGAACTCGTCGGTGCCGAGCCAGTGGGCGGCGTTCGGCGCGACGAGTTTCTCGCGGAAGGAGAGCTTGAGCGGCTCGTAGGGTGTCCAGAGCGCGCCGGTGGCGGCGACAGCGAGCAGGGTGCCGATCAGGGCGCCGCCGATGATCGCATTGGGAGCTGGGCGTTTCATTCGGCGGTCACCCGCGGATCAAAGATCGGATAGCAGAGGTCGATCACGAGGTTCACCAGCACATAGGTGAAGGCGACGAAGAGCATGCAGCCCTGGATGACCGGGTAGTCGCGGGCGAAGATCGCATCGACCAGAAGCCGGCCGAGGCCGGGGATGGTGAAGACGGTCTCGACGACCGCGATGCCGCCGAGCAGGTTGCCGAGCACGAGGCCGATCAGCGTCCAGGTCGGCCCGAAGGCGTTCTTGAAGGCGTGGCGCCAGAGCACCGCGGCCTCGCCCAGCCCCTTGGCGCGGGCGTGCGTGATGTAGTCGAGCCGGAGCACCTCGAGCGTCGAGGCCCGCGCCATGCGCAGGATGACGCCGATCTCATGCAGGAAGAGCGTCATGATCGGCATGACGAGGTAGAGCACGCCGGCCCAGGGGTTGTCGGCAATGGAGACATAGCCGACGACCGGCAGCCATTCGAGCTTGAGGCCGAAGAAGAGCAGCAGCAGCAGGCCGAGCCAGAAGGTCGGGATCGAGAGCAGCAGCGTCGCAGTGGCGACGAGGCCGAGATCGAGCGATGAATCCTGCTTCCAGGCGGCGATCACGCCGGCCGGCACGGCGACGAGGCTCGCCATCAGCACCGCGACCAGCACGATCTGCGCGCTGACCCAGAAGCGCTGCATGATCAGCGGCAGCACAGCCTCCTGCGAGGAGATCGAGCGGCCGAAATCGCCGGTGAGCACGTTGCCGATCCAGATGCCGAACTGCACCGGCAGGCTCTGGTCGAGGCCCAGCCGCGCCCTGAGATCGGCGAGGCTCGCGGGCGTCGCCAGATCCCCCAGCATCAGCTGTGCCGGGTCGCCCGGGATCAGGCGGATCAGGACGAAGACCGACACCGCCACGATCAGCAGCGTGGGCAACGCCATGGCGATCCGCGTCAGCGCAAACCGAAACATCGAAGGCCCTCCCAAGCCTCGTCGCTGGCCCCGGCGGCGGCCGGGGCCAGGGGCGCCGCCTTACTTGGCGACGCCGACTTCCCAGAGCCGCAGCTGCGAGGCCCAGGGCGTCACGCCCGTCAGGCGCTTGGAATGGGCGATGATGTCGAGGTCGTTATGGGTGAAGATGCTCGGCACCTGTTCGATGAAGCGCTTGTGCAGCGCGTCGAAGATCTTCTGGCGCTCGGCCGTATCGGTCACCACCATCGACTTCTGGATCAACTCGAGCGCCTCCGGATCCTCCCAGACCTTGCGCGGCTGCTTGTCCTTCGGGCCGGAGATCTGCTCGAAGCCGAGGGCGGGGTCGAAGCGGCTCGAATAGGAGAAGGCCTGAACCTGGTAGTTGCCCTTGTTGTAGCGGTCGAGCTGCGTCGCCCACTCCAGAACCTCGATCTCGGCGTTGATGCCGGCCGCCTGCATCATCGCCTGGGCGATGACGGCGGTGTTGAAGCTCGGCACGCTGGAGCGCTTGTTGGCGAGGATCGTGATCTTCTCGCCCTTGTAGCCGGCCTTCTGCAGCAGCGCCTTGGCGGCCGCGGGGTCGTATTTGAAGCCCTGCTTCTCGGCGTCGCCATAGTATTTCGAGGTGGTGTAGACGGGCGAGTTGTTGGGCTTGCCGAGGCCGTTCGAGACATTGGCGACCAGCTCGGGGAAGTCGATCGCGGCGGCGATCGCCTGGCGCAGGGCCTGGTTCTTCAGGAGCGGGTCGCGCGTCTGGATGATCAGGCTGTGCCGGACCGGATTGGGGGCGATGGCGAGCGCGACGTTGGCCGCGTTCTTGAGATCGGGCACGTCAGATTCGGGCATCAGCGCGAGATCGAGCGAGCCCGAGAGCAGGCCGGCCTTGACCGTGGCGGCGTCCGGAATGACCAGGAACCGGGCTTCCTTCACCAGCGGCCGCTTGCTGCCGATATAGCCGTCGCGCTTGTCGCCCTTCGGCGAGACGTACTGGTCGAAGGCGAGCAGCTGCACCGACTGGCCGCGCTTCCATTCGCCGAGCATGAAGGGGCCAGTGCCGATCGGCTTGTCCCAGCTGCCATCGGCCTTGACCGAATCCTTGTGGATCACGGCGGTGCCGCCGCAGTCCGCGCGGGCGAGCGAGTCGAGGAAGAGGCCGTTCGGCTCGTTGATCTCCATGACGAAGGTGTCGGCATCGGGCGCGGTGGCCGAGACGACCTTGAGGCCGTTGCGCCCGTCGAAATCGGAGAGGCAGCGCCAGTCGGTCTTCGGGTCCGTATAGCGGGTCCAGCTCCACAGCGCGTCGGCCGAGGTCATGGTGGCGCCATTGTGGAACTTCACGCCCTTGCGCAGGCGGAAGGTGTAGGTCTTGCCGTCAGGCGAGATCTCGACCTTCTCGGCCAGCAGCGGGCCGACCGAGCCGTCCTCGGCATAGCCGACGAGGCCTTCGATCATGTGCATCTGGACGGCATCGGTGTTGCCATCGCGGTTCACGCCGGGGTTGGTCGAGCGGATGTCGGCGTTGAGGACGGCGGTCAGCGTCTGGGCCTGGAGGGCCCCGCCCGAAAGGGCCAGGGCGAGGCCTGAGGCGAGCAAGCGATTCATGGTCATTCCCCTGTTGTTATGGTTCGTTGCCGTGCCGGTTTTCCGGTGTCAGGCGGCCTTGCGGGCCGCGCGCAGCCGGGCCAGCTCGGCCGCGAAGAAATCCTCCACGAGGGGCACGACCTTGGGCCCGTCATGCGGCGTGTTCGGGACGAGGTCGAAACGGACCTCGATGCCGTTCTCCTGGAAGGAATCGCGCAGGCGCGCCAGGCGCTCCGGCCGGTTCTTGCCGGCGTGGTTGGCATCCGGCATCCAGTTGCGGCCGCCGGGCTTGTGGGTGATCTCCCAGGTCTCAAGGTCGGCGGCCCCGACCACCATCTGCACCGGCACCTGGCGCATCGCCTCGATGTCGAGCGGGCTGCCGAAGAGCTCGACGATGTTGCGGGTGCCGACCCACCAGTCGCGGCTGGGATCGAGCAGCGTCACCGAGCCCGGCGCGCCGATCGAAACCGCCCAGAGCTTCTTCGGCTGAAGCATCATGAAGCGATGGGCGAAGTGGCCACCGCCGGAATAGCCGAACAGGGCGAAGCGCTCGAAATTCAGGCCGAAGCGCTGGCCGACCTCCTCGACGATGGCGAGCAGGATCTGGTCGTAGCGCAGCCCGGCCTCGCGCATGTACTTGAAGCCGTCGCCGTTGTTGTCGCCCATCACGCCGATCGGGAAGAGCGGGGCCAGCACGATGCAGTTGTTCCAGCGCGCGAAGGCGGAGAAGCCGTCACGATAGCCGGTGAAGCCGCGGCCGGTTCCGTGCATGGCGACGACGAGCTCGGGCGCTTCCGCCCCCTGGCCGAGGCTGGGCGGGACATAGAGGCAATAGCTGAAGCGGGGATCGTGCTTGCAGGCGTAGACGGGGGTCGGGCCGCGCTCATAGAGCGCTCTGCCGCGCGCGGCGGCGTCGTCTTCCGGCTTGCCGGCGGTTTCCGCAACAGCGCTCACGCCCTGTCTCCTTCATGGCGATTATATTGGCGCCAATTTAGTTGCATGTTATCGGAGGGACCGCAACAGGCTTGCGCGGCGGCGCGCGACTTCTGCTAGAGAGCGCTCATGAGTGACATGAAAGAGAAGGTCGCGACGGTCCGCCGGGTGCTCGCCAACGAGATCGCGCAGGCGATCCGGCTGCGTGTCTACCGGCCCGGCGAATGGCTGCGCCAGATCGATCTCGAGGAGCGTTTCCAGGCGAAGCGCTTCGATGTCCGCAGCGCGCTTGAGGAGCTCGCTGTGCGCAAGACCATCGAGCATGTTCCGAACCGGGGCTATCGCGTCGCCGAGATCGACCTCAAGACCTATGAGGAAATCCGGGCCACGCGCATCATCCTGGAGACGGCCTCGGCCGCCGCCATCGTCGCCAACATCGACGACGACGCGATCCTGCGGCTGGAGGAGCTGGCGCGCGCCTTCTCCCTTGCGGTCCGGGAGGGTACACGGGTCGATCAGAGCGAGGTCAACCGCGCCTTCCATCAGATCATGTACTCCTTCTGCGGCAATGCCGTTCTGGAAGAGACGATCTGGGCCCTGCGCGACCGCTCGCGCGGCTCGCGGGTGACCGTCTGGGCCTCGCATGAATCGCTGCTGCGCAGCGACCAGGAGCATTACGAGATGATGGAGGCCTTGCGCGCGCGCGATGCCTCGCATCTTTCGGCCGTCATTTCCCGCCATCTTACCCGCGTTGGCCAGGAAGAGCGCGGCTGACAGGAGCGAGTGGGAAGGGAGCGGGGCTGGCCCCGCTCCGGTGCCTCATTCTCCGACGCTGACTTCCCAGGCGCGCGGCAGCGAGGTCAGCGAGGAGGCGTAGCCCTTGACCTTGGGCGTCGTCGCGCCGCCGGCGATGCCGTTATAGAGCATCACCATCGGCACATCGGCGAGGAAGCGCTTGTGGAGCTCGTCGAAGATCGCCTGGCGCTCGGCCCGGTCTGCGACCACCGTCGACTTGTCGAGCAGTGCCTGCACCTGCGGATCGTCCCAGAGCTTGCGCGGCTGCTTGTCCTTCGGTCCAGTCATCGACTCGAAGGAAAGCGAGGGGTCCATGCGCCCTGAATAGGGGAAGGCCTGGATCTGGTAGTTGCCCTTGCTGTAGCGATCGAGCTGAGTGGCCCATTCGAGCACTTCGATATCGACGTTGAGGCCGACGGCCTGCAGCATCTGCTGGGCCACCACCGCGGTGTTGAAGCTCTGCGGGTAGCGCTTGTTGGCGAGCATCACGATCTTCTCGCCCTTGTAGCCGGCCTCCGCGATCAGCTTCTTGGCCGCGGCGGGGTCATAGGCGATATCCTCCTCCTGCACCTTGCCGTGATAGCCGGACAGGCTCGGTACGATCGAGCCGTTGGCCTTGCCGAGACCGTCGGTGACGGCCGCGACCAGCTCCGGCTTGTCGAGCGCGGCGGCGATGGCGCGACGGAGCTTGACGTTGCCCAGCACGGGATCGCGCGTCTGGATGATCAGCCCGACGAGACCCATGTGCGAGACCACGGAGAGCTTGACCGGGCTGCCCTTCTTCAGCTCGACGACATCGGCATTGGCGAGATCCGGCACGATATCGATGTCGCCCTTGAGGAGCGCGGCCTTGGCCGTCGCGCTGTCGGGGATCACGACGAAGCGCAGCTCGTCCACCAGCGGGCGCTTCGAGCCGGTCAACCCATCCGGCTTGCCGGGGAGAGCGGCGTAGTCGGCGAAGCGCTCCAACCGGACATATTCGCTGCGCTTCCATTCGCCGAGCTTGAAGGGGCCGGTGCCGATCGGCTTGTCGAAGCTGCCGTCCGGCTTGACCGAATCCTTGTGCAGCACCGCGGCCATGGCGCAGTCGGTGCGCGCCAGCGAGGCCAGGAACAGCGCGCTCGGCTTGTCGAGGCGGAACACCACGGTGCGCGTGTCCGATGCGGTGACGCTCTCGACCTTGACGGTGCCGCGCCCGTCGAACTCGGATAGGCAGCGCCAATCCGTCTTCGGGTCCATGTAGCGGTTCCAGCTCCAGACGACGTCGGCCGAGGTCATCTCGGCGCCGTTGTGGAACTTGATGCCGGGACGCAGGCGGAAGGTGTAGCTCTTGCCGTCCGGCGCGATCTCGACGCTTTCCGCCAGCAGCGGCTTGGGCGTCGCGTCGTCGGCATAGGCGACGAGGCCTTCGACCATATGCAGCACCACGGCATCGGTGTTGTGGTCGCGGTTCACGCCCGGGTCGATCGAGCGGATGTCGGCCGGCAGCTGCACGCGTAACGAGGCGGCAGCAGCCGGGAGCGCGCCGCAGGTGACCGCGGCGGCAAGGGCGATGGAGGTGAAGGTCGGGCGGCGCATCATGTTCCCCTTGTTGTCGTTCGGTTGTGACGCGTTCGGTTCGGGCCTGGAGCATCTCCACGATTCCCAAATCGTGGAGATGCTCCATCTATTTGTTTTTTCGCATTTTCTTCACGCGAACCGGTGTCCACTTCGCTCGAAAATGCTCAAGGCGGGCTATTCGGCGGCCTCGGCGAGCAGGACGGGGTCTTCGGTCAGGCTGTAGCGGGTGAAGACGCGGTTCTCGGAGGGCAGCGGCGCCACCTCCATGATCCCCTTGGCCGGCTGCATGATCACCATCGCTACCGTGGCGGAGAGGTTGCCGGTGTCGTTGAGGCGCGGCGGGCGGCAGACCGAAAAGGGCGACAGGAAATCGTCGAAGAAGGCCTGCTTGAGGTCGTCGACGGTCAGCTTGCGGCCGGCCTCGTTGAGTAGCTTCTTGACCCGCCAGTCGCGGTAGAAGCTTTCCGGCACGCGGGGGATGCTGGTGTTCTTCACCTTGCCGAGCGCGATCGGGCTGACCCAGTGGTTGGCGTGCACGATCATCCCGTCGTCCGGATAGAGCGGGAAGGCCTCGTCCGGCGCGCATTCGAAGTCGATGCCGAAGCCCTTCACGGTCGAGAGCATCATGTTGTTCGAGCAGGCCTTCGGCGTCGCCGCCACAGCCTTGATGGCGAAGGCGAGGTGCTCCTGCTCCAACACCTTGCGGCGGATCAGGGCCAGCGGCACGCCGGCTTGCGTGAAGTCGCGGTCGCATTCGAGGTAGTTGGCGGTGATCGAGACCCCGGCCGCGTTCATGCCGCAGCGGGCGAGGCCGCCAGCCTCGACGAAGGTCAGGAAGTCCGGGCCGTCGTCGCGGCGCACGCGCAGCACGATCGCGGTCTCGGCGCATTCGGCCTTCCAGTCCCAGTTCTGGCCGTGGATCAGCTCGCCCGTGGCGCTGCGCTCGGGCAGGATGATCGCGCCGGTGCAGCCATCGTCGAGCTCTTCCTCGGCCTCGACCGGCTTGTTCTTGATCATCCGCGCCTTGGCGATGACCTCGGTGCGGGCGTTGATCATGACGATGTCTTCGAGCGCGACGCCGGCGCCATCGGCGATGCCGCGCATCTCCTCGACGTAATGGGCGCCGAAGGCCTCGATCTCGATGGCGAATTCCGCGATCAGCGCAGATTTCGCCGCCGCGTCGTAGCCGAGCTCGCCGAGCTGGCCGCCATAGAGCTCGATCGAGCGCTTGACCTTCTGCGGAACGGCCGCGCCATGCTGGCGCCCGCGCTCATAGGGCGAACCCGAGACATCGACGAAGGGGCAGGGCTGGACCATGGCGGGAATCTTTCCGTAATGCTGGCGGAGTTTAAGAGCGGGAGCACGATGTCGTCGGAAAACTGGCTCCCGCTTTTCGGCATCATGCTATAATGTATTTCATCCCTAACTAAGACAATCAAGGGCCTTGCCATGGCGATGCCGACCCGGCTGCAGCAGGAGATCGCGGAGCGCATCCTGCAACTGGTGCGCGACGACGCTCTCTCAGCCGGGGACTGGCTCAACGAGAACGCCACGGCGCGGCGCCTCGGGGTCTCGCGCACGCCCGTGCGCGCTGCGCTCGACCATCTGGCCGAGCAGGGCGTCGTGCGGCGCCATCTCAACAAGGGCGTCGAGATCCTGACGCTGCCGGCTGCCGGAGACAGCACGCTTCCGCCGGAGGCGATCGACCTCGCCATGGTCCGTTTGGCGCATGAGAGGGAGAATGGGATCTTGCCGGACGAGGTTTCCGAGCTCGAGGTGATGCGGCGCTACGATCTCGGCCGGCCGGAGGCGCAGAAGCTGCTGGCGCGGCTCGCCGATCTCGACATGGTGGAGCGCAAGCCGGGCTATGGCTGGCGTTTTCTGCAGGAGGCGCGCGATCCGCGCGTGCATCAGGAGCGCTATCGCTTCCGGTTGATGGTCGAGCCGCTGGCGCTGCTCGAGCCTGATTTTCATCTGGAGAAAAGCTGGATCGCCGAGATGCGCCAGCGCCATGACGCTATGCTGACGCAGCCCTGGCGGGAATCCTCCAGCATCGCGCTCTACGAGATGAATGCCGATTTCCATGAGGGGCTGGCGGCTGCCTCCGGCAACCGCTTCATCCATTCCGCCATCAGGCGCCAGAACCAGCTCCGGCGGCTCTCGAACTACGACTGGGTGTTCGGCTTCGAGCGGGTACAGGTGAACTGCACCGAGCATATGGCGATGCTCGACCATATCGAGGCCGGCGAGCAGGAGGTCGCCTCCGCCCTGATGCGGAGCCATCTGCTGCGGGCGAGCAGGCTGCGGCCGCTGGCTGACGGGGATTAGGAGATAGCTGCCCTGCCATCGGGGTGGTTGACCCGGCGGCGATTTGAGCGAGCAATGGCGGCATCTTCCGAATCCGACAGGTCGCCGTCATGACAGTTCACCAGCCCCCCCAAGCCATCGACCCCGCCAAGCTCGACAAGCTGGCCGAGGTCGCGATCCGTGTCGGCCTCAACCTGCAGCCGGGGCAGGACCTGTTCCTGACGGCGCCGGTCGCAGCGCTGCCGCTGGTCCGCCGCATCGCCGAGCATGCCTACAAGGCTGGCGCTGGAATCGTGACGCCGATGCTCTCCGACGAGGAGATCACGCTCGCGCGCTATCGCAACGCGCCGGATGCGAGCTTCGACAAGGCGCCGGGCTGGCTCTACGAGGGTGTCGCCAAGGCCTTCACCGCCAATACGGCGCGGCTCGCGGTGGTCGGCGACAATCCGATGCTGCTGGCGAACGAGGATCCGGCCAAGGTCGGCCGTGCCAGCAAGGCGAACTCGATCGCCTACCAGCCGGCGCTGGAGAAGATCGCCGGCTTCGACATCAACTGGAACATCCTCGCCTATCCGAGCGCGGCCTGGGCGCGTCAGGTTTTTCCTGACGATGCGGAAGAGATTGCGGTCGGTAAGCTGGCGGAGGCGATCTTCGCGGCCTCGCGCGTCAACGAAGCCGATCCGGTCGCGGCCTGGGCCGCACATAACGCGGCGCTGAAGGCCCGGCGGAACTGGCTCAACGACCAGCGCTTCGCCTCGCTGCATTTCATCGGTCCGGGCACGGACCTCGTCGTGGGTCTCGCCGACGGGCATGACTGGCAGGGCGGCGCCTCGCCGGCCAAGAACGGCATCGTCTGCAACCCCAACATCCCGACCGAGGAGGTTTTCACCACGCCGCATGCGCGGCGCGTCGACGGGCATGTGTCGAGCACCAAGCCGCTTTCCTATCAGGGCTCGCTGATCGACCAGATTCAGGTGCGTTTCGAGGGCGGGCGGATCGTCGAAGCCAAGGCCTCGCGCGGAGAAGCGGTTCTCAACAAGGTGCTGGACACCGACGATGGCGCGCGCCGGCTCGGCGAGGTGGCGTTGGTGCCGCATTCCTCGCCGATCTCCAAGGGCGGCATCCTGTTCTACAACACGCTCTTCGACGAGAACGCCTCCTGCCACATCGCGCTCGGCCAGTGCTATTCGAAGTGCTTCGTCGATGGCGCCAACCTCACGCCGGAGCAGATCGCGGCGCAGGGCGGCAACAAGAGCCTGATCCATATCGACTGGATGATCGGCTCGGGCGAGGTCGACATCGACGGCGTCAAGCCGGATGGCAGCCGTGTGCCGGTGTTCCGCAAGGGCGAGTGGGCCTGAGCAGACTCAGGCCGGGTTCCCCCGCAGCCAGTCCCCGAGTGAGGGACGGTGGTGCCCGTCCCGGCCGGTGGCGGCGGGTGCCGCGACCATCGCGTTGAGTACGGCTTCCTGCGTCGCCTCGGCCGCGGCGCGGAAAAGCGTGTCGATGCGGCTCTCGTTGAGGGCGCCGAGCGCGACGAGGTGCTTGGGCTCGTCATGGTCGATCGGGTCGGCGGTGGTGAAGGCGACGGCGATGTCGCCGCTGCCATTGCCCCAGAAGGCGCCGAGCCGGGCGAGGCCGGCGCCGCCTCGTCGCGCGATGCGCTGAAGCTGCCTCGATTCCAGCGGCACGTCGGTCGCGATCACGAGGATGACCGAGCCGCGCTCGGCCTGCGGCTTCATTTCGGCCGGAACCGGGCGGCGTCCGTCGGGCAGGACGAGATCGCCGGCATTGCCGAAATTGGCGAGGGCGAGAACACCGAGCGTGAACGCGCGCCCGTCGAGGTCGAAGCGGCGCGAGGCGGTGCCGATGCCGCCCTTGAAGCCGAAGGCGCTCATGCCGCTGCCGGCGCCCACGGCTCCCTCCGCGACTACACCGCTGGAAGCCGTATCGAGCGCTTCGAAGGCATGGTCTTCCGTCAGGGCGCGGGCGCGGATGTCCGAGAGATAGCCGTCATTGCATTCGAGCACGATCGGATTGACGGTTCCGGTCTCGCGGCCGATGTCGGCATTGGCGGCGAGCGCCCGGGTCACCAGCGCGTCGAAGCCGGTGCCGACGCTGAGCGTGTTGCAGAGCAGGAGCGGCGTCTCGATCTGGCCGATCTCGGCGAGCTGCATCAGCCCGGCGCTCTTGCCGAAGCCGTTGATGACGTCGACCGCGGCGCGGAGTTTGCGGCGGAAGAGGTTGCCGTCATGCGGCAGCAGCGCCGTGAAGCCGGTCAGCACATCGCCCTCCCGCAGCGTCCGGTGGCCGACCCTGACGCCCGGCACATCGGTGATCGCGTTGAGCGGGCCGGTCTGCATGATGCCGCAGGTCAGGCCGAAGTCGCGCAGGCGCTGGGTCATGGTTGTCCAAGTCTCTTGCCGTGATTGCTTCGTGGCTTGCGCTCCTCGCAATGACGCTTCCGAGAACCCGGCACAAGCCCGCCATGCGGGAACATGCGAGCGCCGTTCCGACAATGCCGCTAGGCTCCATCCCAACAGCAATAATCACAGGGTTGGGAACGCCTATGCAGATCAAGACAATCGAGCCCTTCATCCTCCACATCCCGGTGACGGGCGGCTCCATCGCCGATTCGACGCATCGGATCAGCCATTGGGGCGTGGTCGGCGTGAAGATAGGCACCACGGACGGACGCGAGGGCTATGGCTTCACCGGCACGCATGCCGATCTTCCCTCGGACCGGCTGATCACCGCCTGCATCCGGGACTGCTATGCACCGCTGCTGATGGGCGAGGACGCCTCGGAGATCTCGCGGTTGTGGCTGAAGCTCGCGCGCCATCCGGCGCTGCAATGGGTCGGGCGGGCCGGCATCACGCAACTTGCGCTCGCAGCCGTCGATGTCGCGCTCTGGGATCTGAAGGCGAAGGCCGCAGGCGTGCCGCTCTGGCATCTGCTCGGTGGGGCGAGCAAGCCAAAGCTCGAAGCCTACAACACGGATATCGGCTGGCTCTCCATCCCCAAGGACCAGCTCGTCGAGGGCTGCCGTATGGCGGTGGAGCGCGACGGCTTCCGCCGGCTCAAGGTCAAGGTCGGCCATGCCGATCCGATGACCGACATCGCCCGGCTGGAGGCGGTGCGCCAGGCGATCGGCGACCATGTCACGCTCGCCATCGACGGCAATGGCAAATGGGATCTGCCGACCTGCAAGCGCTTCTGCGCAAGGGCGGAAGGGCTCGACATCTTCTGGTTCGAGGAGCCGCTCTGGTATGACGATGTCGGCTCGCACGCGGCGCTCGCCCGTTCGACCTCGATCCCGGTCGCGCTCGGCGAGCAGCTCTATTCGCTCGATGCCTTCCGCAGTTTCGTGGCGGCCGACGCGATCCATTACGTCCAGCCCGACGTGACCCGGCTTGGCGGCATCAGCGAGTACATTCAGGTGGCCGATCTCGCGCTGGCGAGCCGGCTGCCGGTTGCCCCCCATGCCGGCGAGATGAGTCAGGTCCATGTCCATCTCGCTTACTGGCATGCGGCAACCCCCGTCCTGGAGTACATTCCCTGGATCAAGGACGCCTTTTCCGAGCCGGCCGATGTGGCCGATGGCTATTTCCTGCGTCCGCAGCAGCCGGGGGCGGGGACTACGCCGACGCCGGAAGCCTTCGCGAATTTCGCCAAGCCGCTGGCCTGACGACAAGAAGCTTACGACAACAGGAGGCGCGACGATGCCGGATCCGTTCCGATTGCAGCGCTTCCTCGATGCGCAGCAGGGCGTCTGGCAGACGGCGCTCTCCGAGATCAAGGCCGGCCGCAAGCGCAGCCACTGGATCTGGTTCATCTTCCCGCAGATGCGGGGCCTCGGCGTCTCCGCGACATCCGAGTTCTACGGCATCGTCTCGCTCGACGAGGCGCAGGCGTATCTCGCGCACCCCGATCTCGGCGCGCGGCTCGCAGCCTGTGCCGAGGCGGTGCTGGCGCATCGGGGCGTAAGCGCCCATGCGATCTTCGGCTCGCCGGACGACATGAAGCTGCGCTCCTCGATGACGCTCTTCGATGCGGCGAACGAGGCCGGGGACAACCTCTACGGCGCTGTCCTGCGCGACTTCTTCGACTGCGTTCCCGATCCGCGCACGCTCGATCTGCTCAGGCGTGGGTAAGCGAAGAGCAAACGAAAAAGGCCGCCCCGGAAGGGCGGCCTTCTCCGATGGCTAGGACGCAGCCGGCTTACTTCGGCGCGAAGATGCCGACGCTGCTCGCCGTGATGTCGAAGGAGAGCGTGGCGACGACGGCCGGGCCGCACCACTTCGACTGGCTGTTGCCGCTGATGATGCCGCGCGGATCGGAGGTGTTCAGGAAGCACTCGCGCTTGCTGAGGTCGGTGTCGTGATAGCGCAGATCGGCCGTCAGGTTCTTCCAGGTGTAGGAGACACCGGCGTTCCAGTAGTTGTAGTCGGGCAGGTTGGTCGGCGGGGTCGTCGACCAGATCGCCTGGTTGGTGGTGCCGAGCCAGTAGTGGCCGAACTCGCCGGAGACCGAGAGGCCTTCGAGGAAGGGCAGCATGTATTTGGCGGTGATCGAGGCGTAGGTGCCGCTGGCGCCGGTGCCGAGCCAGTCCCAGGCATAGTAGACGTTGGCGCCGACCGTGAGCGCCTCGGCATAGGTGTAGGAGACCTTGCCGTAGACTTCGGTGAAGTCGGTGTTCTTCGGCGTCCAGTAGATCGGGGCGCCGGCGCTCCAGGTGTCGATGTACTGCTTCTCACCCGGGTAATAGTACTGCCAGACACCGAAATCGAAGGAGAGATCGCCGAACTTCGGACGGATACCGGCGTAGAAGTCGATCTCGGCGTCAGGACGGGTGACCAGGTCGACGTTCGAGGCGTAGACGCCGGCGTAGAAGAGGTTGTTGTAGAACTGCAGCTCGACGCCGCCCTGGACGGCGGGCTTGCGGTCCGTCTGCGAGATGCCGCGGAAGTTGTAGTCAGTCATCGCCTTGATGCTGACCGCGGCGTCGATCCAGGTGATGGACGGCGGGACCGGCACCGGCGGGGCGCCCTTCTTGCTCGGCAGATCCGACGCAAGGGCACCGGCGGTAACAACGGTCGAGAAGGCCAGGCCCAAGATCGAGGAACGGAAGAGGTCGGTCATCTGCAGAAATCCCTAGCCCCGCGTGATTTGCGTGATGCAATCATGAGTAGCGAGGGGGCTTTTTCGGCAAGATGAGCTTTTGAGCGGACTGCTCGCCAGAAAGGCAAAAGCCCCCGAAACCGGGGGCTTTTGCGCCTATGAGAGCGGCATCGCCGATTGTGCCGGCGAATGTTGCATTTCCGTCACGCGGGACGCAGGCCTGCAACAGTCTCAGCGGCTGGAGGTCTGGCTCGCGTAGCCGGCCGTCGCCTGATCCAGATTCGAGGTCTTCAGCCCGCTGGCGCGGCGCGGCGGCAGCGGCGCGACCATGGTCGTCGGCGCGGTCGAGGCGGTGGCCACGCCCTGATCGACCGTCGCAGCCGAGCCGCCGCCGATGCCGAAGACCGGCACGAAGCTGAGCGCGCGCTGCAGGAAAGGCTTTTCCTCGGTGGTGGCGACCGGTGTCGACGAGGCGCTCGCCAGCACCGGCGCCTGCGTGGCGTTGCCGGGCAGGACCTTGGCAACCTGCGTCGCGGCAGGAGCCGCCGCCGGGCGCTGGATGGCCGGCTTGGCGGCGGCCTCGGGCTTGGCCGCTTCTTCGGGCGGTGCGCCGGCGACCGCGGCGAGGATCGCATCATTGTCGGAAGAGAGGGCGCGCACGGTCGCCTTCGTCTTGCCCTTCTCATCGAGGACCACGACGCGCGGGCCGGCCGTCAGGGCCTCCTCGCGGCTGACGCCGACATCGCGCGAAGCCCAGGAGGCCGAGCGGTTGAGCGCTGCGCTGCCGCTGCTCATCAGGGCCTGCTTGAAGGAAGCGTGCTGGTCGCCATCCTCATAGATCAGCTTCACCGCCGGCGTGCCGCGCGCGACCAAAGCGGCGACCTCGACCTCGTCCTGCCGGCGCTTCTCGGCGACGGCCGCGGGCGCGGCGCCGTCGTTGAAGAGATAGCGGCCGCCGGCGACCGAGACGGCTGGCTCGGAGCCCGTCACCTCGAAATAGTCGGAGCCTTCCTTCAGGTTCTTCCAGAAGGCGATGTTCGGATCGAGCCGGTGCTTGGCGAGATTCTGCGCGGTCATCCGGAAGGGGAAGGCCTGCATCTGCACGGCCTTCTGGCCGGCGTTCTGCGCCTCGCGCACCAGGGCATAGATCTCGCCGATCTGGTCGTCCGTCATGGAATAGCAGCCGGCCGAGGAGCAGGCGCCATGGACCATCAGATGCGCGCCGGTGCGGCCATGCGCCCGGTCATAGGCATTCGGATAGCCCATGTTAAAGGAGACATAATAGGAAGAATTCGGGTTCATCTGCTGGGGCGCGATGGCGTAGAAGCCCTCGGGCGCCATGCGATCTCCCTCGCGGATCTTCGGGCCGAGCTGGCCGGACCAGCGGCACATCGGGAAGGTCTTCAGCAGCGCATACTGGCCATCGGCCTTGCGCTTCCAGACCTCGAGCTCCGACTCCTTCTTGTAGGAGCGGATCACGATGGGCTGATCCTTGGTCATGCCCTTGGAGGACATCAGCGCGTAGGTCGCGCTCGGGATCGGGACCCAGTGCCTGGCGGCGCCGCGATAGCGCTCTTCCTCACAGGCACCCAGGGACAATGCAACAAAAGCCACGAGTGCGAGTTGCTTGACTGCCACGTCGTCATTCCCATTGAACGGCAGGCCGGGGTGCGACCTGTGACTTCGCAAGACGGCCGAATTGTGCCGTCGACTCGTTCTTGAGCTGTTATGCTTGACCGTTCCTTACCACACACTCGTCGACCGTGACCATATGGTCAACGGCCGGTAAATACCGGACGCCGCGCGGCTCCGAAGGGTGTGGTTAAAGGTTACGGCCGATGGCCAGGAACTTCTCCTCGCGCTGTTCGACGATTTCTTCGGGGCTCAGCCCCGCCATTTCCTGCAGGCAGGCGGCGATCGCATCGCCCGCCCGCGCGATGGCAGCCTCGCCGTCGCGATGGGCGCCGCCGGTGGGTTCCTGGACGATCCGGTTGATGACGCCGAATTTCAGCAGGTCCTGCGCGGTGATCTTCATGCCGGTGGCGGCATCTTGCGCGCGCGCCGTGTCGCGCCACAGGATCGAAGCCGCGCCCTCCGGCGAAATCACCGAATAGATCGCATGCTCGAGCATCAGCACGCGGCTGGCGGCGGCAATCGCGATCGCCCCGCCGGAGCCGCCCTCGCCGATGACCAGCGCCACGTTCGGGGTGCGCAGGCCGAGCCAGGCTTCGGTCGAGCGGGCGATGGCCTCGGCCTGGCCGCGCTCCTCAGCGTCGATGCCGGGATAGGCGCCGGCGGTGTCGACGAAGCTCAGCACCGGCAGGCCGAAGCGGCCGGCCATTTCGGCAAGGCGAACGGCCTTGCGGTAACCCTCCGGCTTCGGCATGCCGAAATTGTGCCGGATGCGGGTTTCGGTCGAATCGCCCTTTTCCTGGCCGATGATGCAGACGGGCTCGCCGCGGAACCGGCCGAAGCCGCCGACGATGGCTTCATCCTCGGCGAAGGCGCGATCGCCCGCGAGCGGGGTGAACTCATCGATCAGACCGGCGCAGTAATCCTTGAAATGCGGGCGCTGTGGATGGCGGGCGACCAGCGTCTTCTGCCAGGGCGTCAGCGCGGCATAGATGTCCTTGAGCGCCTGGTTCGCCCGCGCGTCGAGCTTGCCGATCTCCTCGGACAGGGAGATGCCGTCGCCGCGCGCTTCCAGCGCCCGCAACTCGTCGGCCTTCGCCTCCAGCTCGGCGACCGGTTTCTCGAAATCCAGATAGCTACGCATCGTGATCCAGGTTCAGGTTCCGCGCCATATAGGGGGCGGAGCGGCGGTTTCCAGCGAAACCGGGCTTGAAAGGCGCGGACCATGTCCGCGCGCCGGCGAAAATGTCAACCCGTCGGACGCCTCTTGCCGTTACATGTCCCTTGCGGGCAGAGGCTTCTTCAGCCGCGGCGTCGGTGAGGGCTGCGGCAGCAGGATCGGCCTGAGAGCAAAGCTGCGGCGCGTCGCGCGCAGGGGCGCACGCCGGTAGAACTGCTTGGTGGCGTCGATGACATGGACGCCGGCGAAGGGCAGCGACAGCCCCGATCCGACCTGCTCCCAGATCGGAGCCGAGCGCATCAGCAGCCGCCGCTGCAAGGGCGGGACATAGAGCGCTTCGGTCCAGCTTTCCGGCGAGAATTCGGCTGCGCGCATCAGCGCCGAGAGCTGCCGGCGGCTGAAGGGCCGGCCCTGGCCGAAAGGCGTGGTGTCCATCCGCGCCCAGGGACCGCGGCGGTTGGGCACGACGAGAATCATCCGGCCACCCGGGTTGAGCACGCGCGAGACCTCTTCCAGCAGATCGTCGGGGCTTTCGGTCTCTTCCAGAGCATGAACCAGGACGACGCGGTCGATCGAGGCCGTCGGCAGCGGCAGCAGCGTCGGCTCGACCAGTGCCGAGGCCGAGAGGCCGGAGGAAGGCCAGTTCACCACGCCCTGAGCTGCCGGCATGAAGGCGATGGTTCGCTCCGCCTCCATGCCGAGGACCGAGAGATAAGGCGTGGCAAAGCCGAGGCCGAGCAGGCGCTGGCGCGCGCAGTCGGGCCAGAAACGCAGCATCGCCCGGCCGATGAAGCGCCGGGCCACGTGGCCGAGCGGGCTGGCGTAGAAGGAGCGCAGATCGACGACGTCGAGAGGCATGGCGCCTGACATGGAATGCCCGGCAGCCGAACGCAAGGGCAGCAGGGCCGCGCTGCGCCGGCGGCGGCTTGATCGCGGGCGGCGCTTGGCCCATGCAGGAGCGACAACCGTGATCCGACTACGATGCCGGAGGAAGCCATGCCGCTCGACCTTCACGTTTTCCGCACGCTCAGCGATAACGCCGGCGCGCTGCTCCATGACCCCGCGACGGGCGCCTGCGCCGCCATCGACGTGCCCGATGCGGGCGAGACGCTGGCTGCCGCCAAGGCCAAGGGCTGGACGATCAGCGATATCTTCATCACGCATGCGCATCACGACCACACGCAGGGCGTGGCAGAGGTCAAGCAGGCGACGGGAGCGAAGGTCGTCGGGCCGGCCGATGCGCAGGGCAGCGCGCCGGTCAATACGGTACTCGCCGAGGGCGACAGCGTGAGCTTCGGCGGCGAGCGCTTCGAGATCTGGCACACGCCCGGCCATTCCGATGGCCATATCAGCTATGTCGGGCGCGGCGCGAAGCTCGCCTTCGTCGGCGATGTCGTCTTCGTCATGGGCTGCGGACGGGTGCAGCCCGGCCAGATGGACCGGATGTGGATTTCGCTCTCGCGGCTGATGGCGCTGCCGGGCGATACGCGCCTGCTCGGCGGCCATGACTATACCCTCTCCAATGCCCGTTTCGCGCGTTCGGTCGATCCCGACAATGCGGCGCTGGCGGCGCGCTTCGCCGAGGTCGAGAAGGCCAAGGCAGAAGGACGCTTTTGGGCGCTGACCACCGTCGCCGAGGAGCAAGCGACCAACCCCTTCTTCCGGGCGGGCGAGGCTGCGCTCGCGGCGGCGGTCGGGCTTGCCGGAGCTTCGGCGGGCGCGGTCTTCGCCGGCCTGCGCGAAGCCAAGAACAGGTTCTGACCGTGCCGGTTCGGCTGGAAGGGCTCACCGCGGCGGAGGTCATCCGGCTGCTCGATCTGAAGCCCCATCCCGAGGGCGGCCATTATCGCGAGACCTTCCGCGATCCGGCTGGCCCGGAGGGCCGGGGCTTTTCGACCGCGATCTACTATCTGCTGAACACCGGCGAGACGTCGGAATGGCACCGCGTCGATGCCGCCGAGATCTGGCACCACTATGCCGGCGCCCCGCTGGTCATCACCGTTTCGCCCAACGGCCATGACGCCTCGGCCCATCACCTCGGCACCGATCTCGCCACCGGCCAGCGGCCGCAATTCGTGGTGCCGGCCGGTTGGTGGCAGAGCGCGACATCGCTCGGTGCCTGGACGCTGGTAGGCTGCACGGTTGCGCCAGGCTTCGATTTTTCAGGCTTCGAGATGGCGCCGCCCGACTGGCGGCCGACGCCGCGCAAGCCTTCGGGAGGGAATTGATGCTGACGAGGACGGACGAGAGTGCGCTCGTGCTGGGCTGCGAGCGGCGGATCGTCAATGCCTGGCCGGCGGTTGCGACGCTGCTGGTCGGCGACTGGGTGCTGCGCTTCGCCAACGGCTATTCCGGCCGCGCCAATGCGGCGACGCCGCTCTCCTACGGTGCCGAGCTCGACGCCGAGATGCTGGACCTGATCGAGGAGCTGTACCGCGCCGACGGGCTCGTGCCGAGCATCCGGCTGACGCCGCTCGTCGCGGAGGCGACGCGCGCTGCGGTGCTGGAGCGCGGCTACCGCGTCAAGGACAAGTCCTTCGGCATGATCGGGCCGCTCGCCGGCCTCGCGCCGTCCGAGGAACCGGAATTCGAGATGGAGGCCCGGGCGGGGGCGGAATGGATCGCCGGCTGCGCGGCGCTGCAGACCGGCGTCAAGACACATGCCGGCAACCTCGCCGCCATCCTGGAGCGGATCAGGCTGCCCGCAGCCTTCGCGACCTGGACGGTCGAGGGCGAGCCGGTCGCCTTCGGCATGAGCGTGGCCGAGCGTGGCATGGCCGAGATCGGCCTGATCTGTGTGAGCCCCGACCATCGCGGCCATGGCTATGGCCGTTCGATCGTGCGCGGGCTGATGGGCTGGGCTGCAGCGAAGGGCTGCAGCGACGCCTATCTGCAGGTCGAGCAGGGCAATGCGGTGGCGCTCAACCTCTATGGCAGCCTCGGCTTCCGCCAGCTCTACGCCTACGAGACGCGCATTCTCGACTAGAGCGCGTCATAGTTGGAGGGCGTCATGCTCGGGTCGAGCCCGAGCATGACGAGCCTATCACCGCGTCAGCAGCGCCGTGCCGTAGAGCCCGATGGCGAAGACGGTGTGGCCGAGGATGTTGAGCAGGCGGAGCTGGTTCGCGTTCGGCCGCTTCGATGCGGCGATGCCGAGCCCCATGCCGGGCTGCAGGATGAACCAGCCGCAGCCGATGGTGACCCAGCCGACGATCAGCGCCGGCAGGAAGGTCGGGTTGCGGGCCCAGCCCAGGCCCCAGATCGCCAGCAGCGCGCCTGCGAAGAGAATGCCGACGAGATAGTGGAAGAGCCAGCCCAGCGCGGTCTCGTTGGCGATGGGCTCGGACTTGCCGATGTCCTCGTGGGCGACGCGCCCACGCAGCAGATGGCCGAACCAGCGGCCGGGCATCGCCCAGTTCGGCTTGGGTATGCCGAGCAGACGCAGGAACTGCTGCCAGAGATCGAAGAGGATGGTCGCCCCGACTCCGATGACGATCGTGCGATAGATGAATTCGGACATGCCCCGTCCCCCTTTGTCCGTCGTGCTGCCGTCCTTGGTGCCGGCCTTGTTCCGTTGGAGCGGCGATCGCGGCGCGGGTCAACCATCGCGGGAGTCGAGCCATGCAGGAAGGGGCTGCATGCGACGCATCGCCCGCCCCCGGAACCTTACGCCGCACGAGCCGGTTGCCGTTCGGACGTGATCAGGCAGAGGGGATATCGACATGGCTTCGGCGGCTGCGGAAAAGACGAGCACCGGCGCGACGGGGCCGCATGGCGCGGCCGAGCTGCCGTCGGCACTCGTCACCAGCTACAATCTGGAGGTGCGCGACGATGAGGGCTTCGTCGGGGACAGGGCCAGCCGCGGTGCCTTCATGGCGCATCTCGAGGCCTTGCGCAGCCATCTGAAGCGGGCCGGCGACGACCCGCTGAAGGGGCCGACCAAGGAGATCAGCAAGAAGGAGCTCGACGCGTTGCTGGAGGGCGACGCGGGCGAGGCGGCGCTGGTGCTGAGCGCGGTCGAGGATTTCGCCCAGTCCTTCGCCTTCGTCATCCGCCGCTTCGCGCGGCTGAAGAGCTGGGCGTCGGTGGAGCGGATCGTCGTCGGCGGAGGCTTCCGCGAGAGCCGCGTCGGCGAGCTCGCCATTGCGCGCGCCGCCATCATCCTGCGCACGGATGGGCGCGATATCGACCTCGTGCCGATCAGCCACCATCCCGACGAGGCCGGACTTGTCGGCAGCGCCCATCTCGCGCCGAAATGGATCTTCGAGGCCTATGACAGCCTGGTCGCTGTCGATATCGGCGGCTCGAACATCCGCGCCGGCATCGTCGAGCTCAGGCAGGAGAAGGCGCCGGACCTCTCGAAGGCGCGGGTCTGGAAATCGGAACTGTGGCGCCATGCCGATGAGGAGACGAGTCGCGACGAGGCGATCAAGCGCCTCGGCAAGATGCTGACCGAGCAGATCGGAAACGCCGAGAAGGAGGGGCTGCGCGTCGCGCCCTTCATCGGCGTCGGCTGCCCCGGCCTGATCCAGCCGGACGGCGCCATCGATCGCGGTGCGCAGAATCTGCCCGGCAATTGGGAGAGCAGCCGCTTCAACCTCGTCGAGAGCATCCGCGCGTTGGTGCCGGAGATCGGCGAGCACGAGACCGAGGTCGTGATGCACAACGACGCCGTCATCCAGGGGCTGAGCGAAATGCCGGCGATGCAGGATGTCGAGAACTGGGCCGTGCTGACGATCGGCACCGGGCTCGGCAATGCCAGCTTCCGCAACCGGTCGAAGACGACAAAAGCGAAGGCCGATTAGCGCGCCTTTCATCCCGGGTCATCCCGGGCGCAGCGAAGCGGAGATCCGGGATCCATGCCTGAAACTTGATCGGATACGTTCCGGTATGGATCCCGGGTTAAGCCCGGGATGATGGCTTGAATCGGCTTCGCGCCATCTTCAGGTCGCGTTTGGAGGCGATGAGGCGGCCCGACCGATCCGCATCTCGGGAGCCCAGATCGTTGCCGGCCGCAGAAAACCGCTCTTTGTCTTGCCTTAAGGGCATCGCTGTGCCGAGGGTCGAGCCTGAGCCGAATCATCTCGACAGGCAGGGCCGCATCGCCATGGCAGCGCATGTGACGCGCGCATCGTTTCGGAAAATGCGCCAGGTTCTGGCGGCCGGGCTGCTGCTGATCGCGCTCGCGATCGCGGTGAGCGCCCCATCCTTCGCCCAGCCGGCACCGGCGGATCCTGCCGCCAGCGCCCGGGCCCGCCTCGACGTGGTGCGCACCGAGCTGACGCAGATCGAGGCGACGCTGTCGTCACCGGAGCTGACCGATGTCGAACTGCAGCGGCAACGCATCCGCCTCCAGCCTTCCCTCGACCAGCTCCGCGTCATCATCGACGAGCAGAAGCCGCGCGTCGAACAGGCCAAGCTCCGGCTCGACCAGCTTGGGCCGAAACCCGATGCGAACGCGCCGCCCGAGAGCGCCGACATCGCCAAGGATCGTGAGACCCGCACGAAGGCCTATGCCGACGCCGATGAGATCCTGAGGCTGTCGAACGCAGCGCTGCTGCAGGCGGAGCTCCTCCAGACCAGCATCGGCGACAAGCGCCGCGAGATCTTCGCCAAGGCGCTCTTCGCCGCCGGGCCTTCGGCGCTGAATCCGGATGTCTGGACGAATGCGCTCGCCACCGCGCCCGAGGACCTGCGTGCTTCCGGCTATATCTTCGGCGGCTGGCTCGAGGGCGTGGGCGGCGCCAGCGGCACGCGTGGGCTCGTCGTGCTGATCGCGCTGATCGGCGCGATCGGCCTCTATTGGGCGCGGGCGCGCTACCTGCCGCGCTTCAAGGCGCGCTACGCCAACATGCAGGACACCGGCAACCTGCACTGCCTCTATGTGGCGCTCGCCCATATCGTCGCCGGCGCGGCGCCGCCGGCGCTGGCGAGCTGGCTGTTCTACAAGGCGCTGAGCACGACCGGGCTGCTGCCGCCGCGCATTCAGCCGGTGATCTGGGCCGTGGTCATCGGGCTCGCCATCGTCGCCTTCGTCCAGGCGCTTGCGGATGCGCTCTTTGCCCCCTCGAACCCGCAGCGGCGGCTGGTCAGCGTGATGGACCGGACCGCGCGCAGCGTGGTCTGGATCGCGAGCGCGCTGGCGCTGGTGATGTCGGTCGGCAAGGTCTTCGAGGCATGGCTCCAGGCGATCGCCGCGGGGCTCGCCATCTCGATCATCGTCAAGGCCTTCTTCGCCGTGCTCTTCGCGCTGGCGCTGATCGCCGGGCTCTACCAGATCCGCGACGACGAGGAGATCGAGCAGGAGGCCTGCCTCGGTCCCTATGTCCCGGTGGATGGGGCGAGCCTCGGCCCGGTCCGCATCCTCGGCTGGATCATCGGTTTCCTCATCATCGCCTCGGCGCTCGCCGGCTATGTCGTCTTCGCCGGCTTTCTGGCGGAGCAGACGCTGTGGATCGGCATCGTCGCCTGCCTGTTCATGCTCGCCTTCCAGTTCATCGATCTCGGCATCCCGCGCGCGCTGACCGGCAAGAGCCGCTTCGCCACGACGCTCAAGGCGGGGCTAGGGCTGCGCGCGGCGACACTGCAGAAGATCGCGGTGATCGGCGTCGGCGTCCTCAAGCTCCTGCTTATCTTTGTGACGGTGCTGCTGGTTCTGGCGCCCTGGGGGCTGGAGTCGACCGATTTCCTCGTCTCGCTGCGGGCGGCCTTCTTCGGCTTCCAGGTCGGCGGCGTCACGATCTCGGTCTCGACCATCGTCGTCTTCGCGCTGGCCTTCGGGCTGGGCATCGCCGCGACGCGCGCGATGCAGCGCTGGCTCGAAAACCAGTTCCTGCCGACGACGGCGCTCGATCCAGGCCTGCGCAATTCGATCACCACGGCGGCCGGCTATGTCGGTTATATCGGGGCGGTGGCGATCGCGGTCTCGGCGGTGGGCTTGAGCCTGGAGCGGCTGACGCTGGTCGCATCCGCGCTTTCGGTCGGTATCGGTTTCGGCCTGCAGTCGGTGGTGTCGAACTTCGTCTCGGGGTTGATCCTGCTGTGGGAGCGGCCGATCCGCGTCGGCGACCAGGTCGTGGTCGGCGATGTCGAGGGCATCGTGAAGCGCATCAATGTCCGCTCGACGGAGATCGCGACCTTCGACCGCTCGACGGTGATCGTGCCGAATTCGAACCTGATTTCAGGCGTGGTGCGAAACCGCGTCCGCACGGACCGTTCGGGCCGTGTGCTGATCGCGCTCAGCGTGCCGCGCGCGCTCGATGCGGGTGCGGTGCGCGGGATGCTGGCGGAGGTCGCCGGCAACCATGGCGACGTGCTGCAGAAGCCGGCGCCGGCGGTGATGTTCAAGAAGCTCGGAACAGCGACGATGGATTTCGAGCTGATCTGCGTCGTGGATGACGTCGAAATCGTCGGGCGCGTCACCAGCGACCTTAATTTCGCGATCCAGAAGCGTCTCGCGGAGATGGAGCCGGTGGCCGAGACGCCCGAACTACGGGTGCGCGGGCTGGAAGGCGTGGAGCAGGCGCTGGCCGGTTTCACCGCTGCCGCACAGCGGCCGATCGCAGAGCCCGCTCCGTTGCCAGACAGCAAGACCGCAGCAAAGGCATCGGCGAAGGCCCGCCGGGCGCGCAAGCCCGCCGTGGAAGAGCCGGAACAAGAGGAAGAGCCCGCTGAACCTGCGAAGCCTGCTCCGCAGCCCGAGCCGGCCAAGGAAGACAGCTAAGGATGACCCGATGCCCCGCCTTTCCCGACCTGCCACGATGCTCCGCGCGATGAGCTGCCCAGCGGCCGTGGCGGGCGCGCTCGCCTTTCTCGGGGTCGCGGGCTGCACCGAGGCACCGCGCCAGGGCCAGCCCGCCTTTTATCGCGATCTTGGCTCCGCCTCGGCGCAGGTCGATGCCGAGCAGGCGCGGGCGATGATCTCGGCCTATCGCCTCAATGCCGGGCTCGGCACGCTGGTGCTCGACCCGGCGCTGAGCGAGGTGGCTCAGCGCGAGGCGGCGGCGATGGCGGCCTCCGACAAGCCGGTCCAGGCCGATGCCGTGAAGGCGCGGCTGGCGAAAGAGGGGCAGCCGGGAGCGGAGGCCAATCTCTCGGCGGGTTATCGCCGGCTGGCCGAGGCCTTCTCGGGCTGGCGCGACTCGCCGCAGCACGACCGCGTCATGAAGGACGCCAAGGCGAAGCGCATGGGTATCGCCACGGCCTATGCGCCGAGCTCGAAGTATCAGGTCTACTGGGCGCTGATCGTCGCGCCCTGACGGATGGCTGGGCCGCTCCCGCCATGTCCTGTCAGCGGTCGTGAGGGTGGCCCCTTACGGCGTGCGGCGGCGGAGGCTAGCCTTGCGGACCATGCCTCCGAGACCGCGCAATCCTCTTTCCCTTTCCGCCGAGCAGGCCCGCCGCATCTGGCTGCGCGCCCAGCGGCTCGACACGCGCGAGCCCTTCGGTTCCGGGCCGGAGGCGGTGCGCCAGGCAGTCGAGCATCTCGGCTATGTGCAGATCGACACGATCAACGTGATCGAGCGCTGCCATCACCACATCCTCTACGCCCGCGTCCCGGCCTATCGCCGCAGCGACCTCGCCCATCTCCAGTCCATGGGCAAGAGCGTCTTCGAATACTGGACGCATGCGCTCTCCTATGTGCCGACGCGCGACATCCGCTATTTCCTGCCAGCGATGAAGGCGCATCGTGCCGAACCGAAGCGCTGGTCGGCGGTCGGTGCGCGGGAGGAGACGCGCAAGCTGCTCAGCCGCATCCGCCGCAACGGTGCGCTGACGATCCGCGACATCGACGAGGATCTGATCGAGAAGGCCCATCTCTGGGCCAGCAAGAAGCCCTCCAAAGGGCTGCTGGAGCGGGCCTTCTACGATGGCGAGCTGGCGATTGCGGCGCGCTCCGGCATGGTCAAGACCTATGAGCTCTTCGACCGGCATTTCGCCTGGGAGAAGAAGCCGACGCCGGCGAGCGAGCGGCAGATCACGGCCTACAAGCTCGACAGGGCGCTGACGGCGCAGGGCCTCGTCAGCCTCGATTCGATCTGCCATCTCGACGCGCCCGCCAAGAAGGCGGTGGCCGAGCTGATCGATTCACGCGTCCGGCGCAAGGAACTGGTGCCGGTCGCCGTGGTGGGTGCCGGCAAGACGCAGCACTGGGGGCGGCCCGCTGTGCTGGAGCCGCTGCCGGAGCCTGAGGGGACGCTGATTCACATCCTCTCGCCCTTCGACCCGCTGGTGATCCAGCGCAAGCGGACGAAGCTGATCTTTGATTACGGCCATGTCTTCGAGGCCTATCTGCCGAAGGAGAAGCGGGTCTACGGCTATTTCAGCCTGCCCGTGCTGGCGGGGGAGCGCATCGTCGCCGTGCTCGACCTCAAGACCGACCGCGCGGCCGGAAAGCTGCTGATGCAGCAATGGACCTGGCTCGACGGCCATGAGAGCCCGGAGCTGAAGCGGGCCATCGAGGAGGAACTGCAGCGCTTCGAACGCTTCCAGCTCGGGCGCGACGAGAGCGAGCCTGTCGAGGACGAGGCGATCACAAAAATGCCGGCTTGATCGGCGCTGTTGCGGGCGGATCGGCTGCGGCGGGGGCAATACGGGGAGATGATATCGGCGATTGCAGGACGCCGGTTATTGCCTGATCCCGGCCTGCCGACTGCGGCGCTGGTCCATGCCGCGCTGCTGGCATGGCTGGCTTCCGTAACCGTCCAGCAACTGACCGACCTCCCTGCCTTCATCGAGCAGAGCATCGATGTCGAATTGCAGACATCGGAGCAGTTCGAGGCGATGACGCGGCCGCCCGCTGCACCTGCGCCGTTGCCACGGGCAGCGGCGGCTCCGGACCCGATCCTCCCCTTGCCTGCGCCGGTGCTTACGCCAGCCGCGCCGGAGCCCGCCTTGCCGCAAAGCGACGGCATGATCCGGCCCCGGCGCCTGCTCTCGCAGCAGGTGCTGGCCCATGCGCTCAGCCGAGACGCGCTCGCCATGCTGCCGCGTTTGGCGCCGGACGAGCGCGCCGAGCAAGTTTGCGGCGTCGAGGCCATGAGCCAGATCCATGCCTGGCAGGGTAGCTATGAGCCCGACCGCGTCACGGCCTATGCCTTGGCCGCAACGCGCTTCTCAGGGCGGGAACTACAAGCCGAGGGCGCGGCCTTCCGTAGCGGGCAGCGTTGGTACGCGCTCAATTTCACCTGCACGGTCTCGCCGGACTTCAAGCGCGTGACCGACTTCGCCTTCCATGTGGGAGCGCCGATCGCGCCCTCGCGCTGGGAGGCGCTGGGCTTGCCGGCGGTGCATTGACGCCTAGAGATTTACCGCATTTTCTTCACGTGAACCGGTGTCCACTTCGCTCGAAAATGCTCTAGGCCCCCAGAAGATCGATGAGCGGCGGGATGAGCGGCTCGTCGGCGGGCGGCATGGCGAGGTCCCGCAGCTTGCCGGGGCGAACCCATTTCAGCGCCTGGCCCTCATGGGAGGTGACCGTGCCCTGCCAGCGGCGGCAGATATAAAGCGGCATCAGCAGGTGGAACTCGGGGTAGGCGTAGCTGGCGAAGGTCAGCGGCGCGAGGCAATCCTCCTTCACCGTGATGCCGAGCTCCTCGGACAATTCGCGGATCAGGGCCGGCTCCGGCCGCTCGCCGGCCTCCAGCTTGCCGCCGGGGAATTCCCAGAGGCCCGCCAGCGCCTTGCCTTCGGGCCGCTGGGCGACGAGGACGCGGTTGTCGGCATCGATCAGGGCGCAGGCGACGACGAGGAGCAGTTTCACGGAAGACTCAATAACCGGAGAGGATGACGTCAACGGGCCGGGTCTCCTTGCCCGTCAGGGTGACGCTGTCATAGACCAAGCCGCCCTCCCGCGAGAAGGCATACTCGTCACCCCAGAGCACCTCGGTGTTGAGGAAATAAGTGCCCGGCGCGACGTTCTCGAAGACGAAGCGGCCATTGGATTCGGCCTTGGTCGTGCGGGTGTACTCGGCATAGGCGGGGTCGACACTGTCCTCGCGCGGATAGGCATGGTGCGGAATGTACTTGCCCGCGCCGTAGAGGTTGGTGAAGCGCTCGCGGGCGAATTCGGTCGCCGGGATGAGCCGCACAACCTGTCCGGCGGCATTCACGACCACGCCGCTCGGCTTGGTGCGGAAGGCATGGCCGGTGATGACGCCGGTGCCGCCCTTCTTGATGAAGGCTGCCTCATCGACGGAGAAGGCGACGGTGGCCGGCTTGCGCTCGATGCAGCCGGCCGTGATGGCGCCGGCCAGAGCGGCCGCCGCAAGCAATCCGATCTTCATGGTGCCCCCACCCTGCGCGGCGCCATCGTCACGAGGAAGACGCCGGCCAGGATGATGCAGCCGGCGGCGATCTGCCGCAACTCCAGCGTTTCGCCGAGGATGAGCACGCCCATGATCGCCGCGACCGTGGGCACGAGATAGCCGGTCATGGCCGCGCGTGTCGGGCCTGCGGCGCGGATCAGGCGCATGAACACCGTCATCGGGATGGCCGTACAGACGACGCCGAGCGCGAGCATGGTGGTCCAGTGGTCGCGCAGGGGCGGGAAAGCCGCGGGCCCGGCGAAGATCAGCGCCAGCGACGAGGCGCCGAGACCAGAGACGACCTGCTGGCCCAGCGCGAGGCGCATTGGATCGCCCGCCGGCGCCGGCACTGCCCGGACATAGATGTTGCCCGCCGCGTAGCTCAGCATGGTCGCAACCATGGCCAACACGCTGAGCGTGGTCGCGCCGCCCTCGAACAGCCGCGGCCCGATCAGCAGCGCGACACCGGCCAGGCCGATCAGGATGCCGCCCATACGACGCCCGCTCAGCCGCTCCTCGGCGAAGATCAGATGCGCGACGATCGCGGTGACGAGGGGCCCGGCCGCCTGGATCATCGCCGCCGGGCCGCTCGCGAGCTGAATCAGCGCGTAGGCGACGAGGATGTTCGGAATCCAGCCATTGGTCGCGCCGAGGATCAGCCAGTGGCGGATCTCGTTGCGCCGGGGCAGGGGACTTTGCCCGAGCCAGAGCAGCCAGAGCGCAAGCGAGGTCGCGCCCAGCAGGCCGCGCCCCGCCGCAATGGCGAAGGGCGACACCTGCCCGCTCATCAGCTTGATGAACAGGAAGCTCGACCCCCAGAAGAAGGAGGACACGAGCAGATGGACGGCGATGAAGCTGCGGCTCGGCTCCAGTGAGGCCGGGGCCTCAGGAGCGATAGTCGCCATTGATTTCGACATAGGCCTTGGTCAGGTCGCAGGTCCAGACAGTGGACTTGCCGCGGCCGAGGCCGAGATCGGCCGTGATGACGATGTTGTCGCCCTTCATGTAGTTCGACACCGCCTCCTCGTCATAGGAGCCGGCGCGGGCGCCCTGCTTCGCCACCACGATTTCGCCGAAGCCGATGTCGAGCCGGTCGCGGTCAGCCGGCTCGCCGGCCTTGCCGACCGCCATGACGACGCGGCCCCAATTGGCGTCCTCGCCGGCGATGGCCGTCTTGACCAGCGGCGAGTTCGCGATGGAGAGCGCGACGCGCTTGGCCGAACGGGCGGACGCCGCGCCGGTGACGCGCACCTCGACGAATTTCCGCGCGCCTTCGCCGTCCTTGCAGACGAGATGGGCGAGCTCCAGCAGGATCGAGTTCAGTGCCCGCTTGAAGCCGGAGAGGCGCGCGTCCTTGACGTCGGTGATCGTCGGCACGCCGCGCGCGGCGGCCTTGCCCGTCGCGAACAGCATCAGCGTGTCGGAGGTCGAGGTATCGCTGTCGACGGTCACGGCGTTGAAGGAACCCTTCACGCCCTTCGAGAGCAGCGCCTGCAGCACGGGCGCGGCGATCGGCGCGTCGGTGAAGACGAAGGAGAGCATCGTCGCCATGTCGGGCGCAATCATGCCCGCGCCCTTGGCGATGCCGGCGATCGCGACTTCCTTGCCATCGATCTTGGCCTTGCGGGCCAGAGCTTTCGGGAAAGTGTCGGTGGTCATGATCGCGCGGGCGGCGTCGATCCAGGGGCCGTCGGCCGCGCGCTTGGCGCAATCGTCGAGCACGCCCTTGAACTTGGTGGCGTCGAGCGGTTCGCCGATCACGCCGGTCGAGGCGATGAAGACCTCCTGCGGCTTGCAGCCGGCCGCCTTGGCGGCGATCTCGGCCGTCAGCTTGACGGAGTCACGGCCTTTCAGGCCGGTGAAGGCATTGGCGTTGCCGGAATTGACGACGACGGCGCGGGCGGAGCCCTGCGCCAGGTTCTCGCGGCACCAGTCGACCGGGGCGGAGGGGCATTTCGAGCGGGTGAAGACGCCCGCGACCTGCGTGCCGGCGTCGAGCAGCGCGAACCAGACGTCCTGGCGGCCCTTGTAGCGGATGCCGGCCTCGGCCGTGGCGAAGCGCACGCCCGGAATCGGCGGCACCTTGGGCTGGCGCTTGGGCGCGAGCGGGGAAACGGGGACATCCTTGCCGGCCATGGGGGCTCCTCCTGCGGAGCCCTGCACCGAGGGAGGCGAATCCGTTCTCGCCGGCAGCGCTCTCGTCCAGCAGCCTCTGCCGCAGACCGATGACGAAAACAAGAAGGGCGGCCGCAGGGGCCGCCCTTCAAAATCATCTGATGCGCGCGGGACTCAGTTCTTCTTCTGCTCGGCGGGGGCCGGAGCAGCGGCCGGCTGGTCGAGGCGCTCGACCTTGGCCTTCTCGCGCAGCGCTACCACCATGTCCTGCTGGGCCTTGCGCTCGAGATACTGGTCGATCTGCGGCTTCACGGCGGCGAAGTCCGGCAGCGGCTTGCTGCGCTTGTCCTCGAGCTTGATGACGTGCCAGCCGAACTGGCTCTTCACCGGCTCGGAAACCTGGCCCTTCTGCAGCTTGAAGGCGGCCTCGGCGAATTCCGGCACCATGCGGTCCTTGGTGAACCAGCCGAGATCTCCGCCCTCCTTGCCGGAGCCCGGATCCTTCGAGAGCTCAGCCGCGACCTTGGCGAAATCCTCGCCCTTCTTCAGGCGCTCGACCACCGTCTTGGCCTGCGCCTCCTCCTCGACGAGGATGTGACGGGCATGGGCCTCCTCCTCGGGAGTCATCGCCTTGGTGGTGTCGTCGTAGAGCTTCTTCGCAGCGTCGGCCGTGACGGCCTTCTTGCCCTCGCGGGTCAGAAATTCGTCGAGCAGCACCTTGTCGCGGAAATAGGCGAGGCGGGCCGCGAAGTCGGGCGTGTCACCGATCTTCGCGGCAGCCGCCGCCTTGGCGCCGAGCTTCAGGTCGACGAGATAGTTGATGACCTCGTCGCGCTTGCGATCCTCCGGCAGCTGGGCGAGGCGCTCGCCGATATCCTCGGAAGCAAGCGCGATGTCCTTCTCGGTGATCGCGATGCCGTCGACCTTGGCGACGACCTTGTCGGCCTGGGCGAAGGCCGGAGCCGCCAGCAGCGTAAAGCCGAGGACGGCAATGAAACGGGCGGAGTTCATGAGCACGACCTTTCGTCGGAAACCCGATATTATTGGTGGCTGCACTGCCAGTTGAACGCGGCAAAGGCAAGGCGATTCAGGCCGTTGCGTCACCGGATCACGCAGCTTTGCACCGTCTCGGCCGATCCGCTGCGGAGCCTTGTGACGGCGCTGCGGAAGCTGCCCTTGGAACGGGGCCGGCAAAACACCACATCGAGAGCCGAATTCACTGGGGTCAGACCCTAGACCCTGCCCGCGCACGCGTCTAAAACGCGGTCGCAATTCGAGAATACCGGGCTTCCGTCCGCGGCGCGAACCAGCATCACGCCGGCCGGAGGCTTCAAAGCATCACCTGAAAGGCCCAACATGCTTGGCGCGCTCGCAAAGAAACTCTTCGGCTCGTCGAACGACCGCCGCGTAAAGGGCTACCAGCCCCGCGTCGCGGCGATCAATGCGCTGGAGAAGGATCTCGCCGGCCTGAGCGACGAGGCCCTGAAGGCGCGTACCGAGGAGTTCAAGCAGCAGATCGCGGGCGGCGCCAAGCTCGACGACCTCCTGGTCCCGGCCTTCGCCACGGTGCGCGAGGCGGCCAAGCGCGTGCTCGGCCAGCGGCCCTACGACGTCCAGCTCGTCGGCGGCATGGTGCTGCACGAGGGCGCCATCGCCGAGATGAAGACCGGCGAAGGCAAGACGCTGGTCGCGACGCTGCCGACCTATCTCAACGCGCTCGAGGGCAAGGGCGTCCATGTCGTCACGGTGAACGACTATCTCGCGCGCCGCGACGCGGAGTGGATGTCGAAGCTCTACAACTTCCTGGGCCTCTCCGTCGGCATCATCGTGCATGGGCTCGATGACGAGGAGCGCCAGCGCGCCTATGCCAGCGACATCACCTACGGCACGAATAATGAGTTCGGCTTCGACTACCTCCGCGACAACATGAAGTACGACGTCGCGCAGATGAGCCAGCGCGGCCACCACTTCGCGATCGTCGATGAGGTCGACTCGATCCTGGTCGACGAAGCCCGCACGCCGCTGATCATCTCCGGCCCGCTCGACGACAAGTCCGATCTCTACGTGAAGATCGACAAGGTGCTGCCGGGCCTCGTGCCGGCCGATTACGAGGTCGACGAGAAGCAGCGCACCGTGGCGCTGACGGAAGCCGGCAACGAGCATATCGAGGAGCTGCTGCGCGCGGCCGGGCTGCTCGACGAGGGCGACCTCTACGACGCCCACAACGTCACGCTGGTCCACCACGTCAACCAGGCGCTCCGGGCCCACACGCTGTTCACCCGCGACAAGGACTACATCGTCCGTAACGACGAGGTGGTGATCATCGACGAGTTCACCGGCCGGATGATGCCGGGCCGGCGCTATTCGGAAGGGCTGCACCAGGCGCTGGAAGCCAAGGAGCACGTCACCGTCCAGCCCGAGAACGCGACGCTCGCCTCGATCACCTTCCAGAACTACTTCCGGCTCTACGGCAAGCTCGCGGGCATGACCGGCACGGCGGCCACCGAGGCCGACGAGTTCTTCCAGATCTACAAGCTCGAGGTGGTGGAGATCCCGACCAACGTCCCGATCGCCCGCAAGGACGAGGACGACGAGGTCTACCGCACCTTCGAGGAGAAGGTCCGCGGCGTCATCCGCGAGATCCAGACGGCACAGGAGAACGGCCAGCCGCTGCTGGTCGGCACCACCTCGATCGAGCGCTCGGAGCTGATCGCCGAGATGCTGGAGAAGGCAGGCTACAAGCTGCTCGACTTCACCAACCCGACGGCGCTGGAGCCGGTCTATCAGGCCGCGCGCGAAGGCAAGACGACGAAGGCCTTCGCGGTGCTGAACGCCCGCTTCCACGAGCAGGAAGCCTATATCGTCGCCCAGGCCGGCGTGCCCGGCGCGATCACCATCGCCACCAACATGGCCGGCCGCGGTACCGACATCCAGCTCGGCGGCAATGCCGACATGCGGATTTCCCACGATCTTGCCGGCATGGAAGAGGGCCCGGAGCGCGACGCCAAGGCTGCCGCCATCCGCGCCGAAGTCGCCGATTTCAAGCAGCGCGTGCTCAAGTCCGGCGGCCTCTACATCGTCGGCACCGAGCGCCACGAGAGCCGCCGCATCGACAACCAGCTGCGCGGCCGCGCCGGCCGCCAGGGCGATCCCGGCCGCTCCAAGTTCTTCCTGTCGTTGCAGGATGACCTGATGCGCATCTTCGGTTCCGACCGGATGGACGGCATGCTGACCAAGCTCGGCCTCAAGGAGGACGAGGCGATCGTCCATCCCTGGATCAACAAGGCGGTCGAGAAGGCGCAGGGCAAGGTCGAGGCGCGCAACTTCGACATCCGCAAGAACATCCTGAAGTACGACGACGTCATGAACGACCAGCGCAAGGTCGTCTTCGAGCAGCGCCGGGACTTCATGCGCCAGGCGAGCGTGCGCGAGACGATCGACGACATGCGCCATGGCGTGGTCGAGGATGTCGTCGCGCGTCACATTCCGGAAGAGGCCTATCCCGAGCAGTGGGATACCCCCGGCCTCAAGCAGGAGGTGCTGCAGTATCTCAACCTCGATCTGCCGGTCGAGGATTGGGCGAAGGAAGAGGGCATCGCCGATAGCGAGATCCGCGATCGCATCCGCAAGCTCGCTGACGAGGACTATGCCGGCCGCATCGAGCGGAACACCGACGAGGTCATGACCTATGTCGAGAAGCAGGTGCTGCTGCAGTCGCTCGACACCCTCTGGCGCGAGCATCTGGTCACGCTCGACCATCTGCGCCAGGTCATCGGCTGGCGCGGTCTGGCCCAGCGCGATCCGCTGCAGGAATACAAGCAGGAGGCCTTCGAGCTGTTCGACGGGTTGATCGGCCAGCTGCGCCAGCAGGTCACCGGCCATCTCTCCCGCGTCGAAGTGCGCTTCGAGCAGCCGGAGGATCAGGCGCCTCTGCAGGGTCAGGATGGCGGCGGGTCCGGTTTCGGCGACGGCTTCGGCGGCGGCACGCATTTTGCGGCGCTCGATGCCGATACCGAGGTGCTGGACCGCAACCCGGCCGATCCCTCGACATGGGGCAAAGTCGGCCGCAACGAGGCCTGCCCCTGCGGCTCCGGCAAGAAGTTCAAGCACTGCCACGGTCAGTACGCCTGACGACGATTTGTCGGGGCTCGGAGCCCTTCTCCCTAGGGGGGAGAAGGGGTTTCATGGCATCCACGTAGGGCTTAGCCCCGAGCTTCCCGTCGGGCGATCTCCTTGGCGACTTGAAGCCAGTGAGCTGTTGCGCCTTTATCTCCGCGCTGCCGTGTAAGCTGGGCGATCTGCTGCGCGGTGTCGAAGGCGGACGGCCCGACCTGATCGATCAGCGCTGTTGCTTCGTGCTTCGCCAATCTTCGCCGCTCGATGACGCCTTCGATCAGAAGTTCTGTCCAGTCGATACAGGCTTGGACGAAACTGAACATGAATGCCCGGCAATGGGAGCTGCGTGCCGCATTTGGGCACACGGCCTGATGATCGACAACAACTTGTCTGGGCGACCCCGGCTGTTGCCATGCAGCAATCGCTCGACTAGAGCTTCCTCATTCGCTCGGACCCGGTGCAAGCCCGGGTGGCTCTTCCGGCCGCCGATCCGCCGGACCACGCATTCGAGACGTTTTTGCTCCGTGCTGCGCACGGGCGCCGGTCTCCTGCGGATTCAAAGCCTATGAAGAATTATTCCGGACTCGCGCGCGAGTGGTTCGCGAACCCGCGCGCCGATATGCTGTCGGGCATCGTCGTCGCGCTGGCGCTCATTCCCGAGGCGATCGGCTTTTCGGTCATTGCCGGCGTCGACCCCAAGGTCGGCCTCTATGCCTCGGTGGTGATCGCCATTGTCATCGCCTTCACCGGCGGCAGGCCCGCCATGATCTCCGCTGCTACCGCCGCCACGGCGGTGGTGATGGTCGATCTCGTGCGTGATCATGGCGTACAGTACCTGTTCGCCGCGACGATCCTGATGGGCGTGCTGCAGATCGGTGCCGGTCTCCTCAAGCTCGGAAGGCTGATGCGCTTCGTCTCGCGCTCGGTCATGACGGGTTTCGTCAATGCGCTCGCCATCCTGATCTTCATGGCGCAGCTGCCGGAGCTGACCGGCGTGTCCACCGCCACCTACGGCCTGATCGCGCTGGGCCTCGTGATCATCTACGGCTTCCCGCGCATCACGCGGGCCGTTCCGGCGCCGCTCGTCGCCATCGTCGTGGTCACGATCGTCTCCGTCGTGTTCAAGCTGGATGTCCGCACCGTGGCCCAGCTCGGGGAGCTGCCCTCCGCGCTGCCGTCCTTCGGCTGGCCGGAGGTGCCGCTGACCTTCGAAACGCTGCGGATCATCTTTCCCTTTGCGGCGACGCTGGCCGCGGTCGGGCTGCTGGAAAGCCTGCTGACGGCGCAGATCGTCGACGACATGACCGACAGCACCAGCAACAAGAGCCGCGAATGCGTCGGGCAGGGGCTGGCCAACATGGCTTCCGCGGTGTTCGGCGGCATGGGCGGCTGCGCCATGATCGGCCAGTCGGTGATCAATGTCTCCTCGGGTGCGCGCGGGCGGCTTTCCACCCTCGTCGCCGGCGCGTTCCTGCTCGTCCTGCTGGTGCTGCTGCAGGATCTGCTCGCGATCGTGCCGGTCGCGGCGCTCACGGCCGTGATGATCATGGTGTCGGTCAACACGTTCCAGTGGCGCTCGCTGCTGCAGCTGCGCAGCCATCCCCTGCCGTCATCGATCGTGATGCTCGCGACGGTGGCGGTCGTGGTCGCGACGAAGGATCTCGCCATCGGCGTGCTGGTCGGCGTGCTCCTCTCCGGCGTCTTCTTTGCCGGAAAGGTCTCGCGCCTCAGCCATGTCGCCTCGGAATTGTCCGAAGACGGGCGCGTCCGCACCTATCGGGTGACCGGGCAGGTCTTCTTCGCCTCGGCCGGCGCCTTCACCGAATCGATCGATGTGCTGGAGCCCGTGGAGCGTATCGTCATCGACGTCCACGCCGCCCATTTCTGGGATATTTCCGCCGTGGGCGCGCTCGATCGCGTCGTCCTCAAGGCGCGCGGCAACGGGCGCGTCGTGGAGGTCATCGGCCTCAACGAAGCCAGTGCCACGATGGTCGAGCGCTTCGCGGCGCATGATAAGGAGGGTGTGGCTGCGTCCGCGGCGCATTGATGCTGCAGACGGGCTAAGTCGAAGCCTCAGCCCAAAAGGCGCGGGGAACCCTTCTCCCGAATGGGAGAAGGGCAGGGATGAGGGCCTGCCCTCGGACCAGTGAGGCTTGAAGTTAACAGTAGCAACGGCAAGGTCTGAGCAAAGGCGTTTTCCGTCCTGCCCTCACCCCTGCCCCTCTCCCACTCGGGAGAGGCGTTCCCGCGCCCTTCCGGTCCGGGATGCTCGGGTCGAGCCCTAGCATGACGCACGGTAGAAGAGGCCGAGCGCGCCCGCGCGCTTGCATCCTCACCTCGCAGCCGCCAGTCTGGCGCCGCAACAGGGAAGGCTGGCGTCTCCGGCGCCGCGGGGGAAACAGCATGGATCTGTCGGGCTTCAATATCGCCGTCATCGTGATCGTCGCGCTGGTTGTGCTGACGATTGCACGGGGCGTGCGGACCGTGCCGCAGGGCTACAACTACACGGTCGAGCGCTTCGGCCGTTATTCGCGCACCTTGAGCGCGGGACTTGGCCTGATCGTGCCCTGGATCGACCGCATCGGGCACAAGGTGAACGTGATGGAGCAGGTGCTCGACATCCCCTCCCAGGAGGCGATCACCAAGGACAATGCAGGCGTCAGGATTGATGCAGCCGCCTTCTTCCAGGTGCTCGACGCTGCCAAGGCTTGCTATGAGGTCGCCTCGCTGCACGATGCGCTGATGGTCCTGACCATGACCAATATCCGCACCGTCGTCGGATCCATGGACCTCGACCAACTCCTGTCCCATCGCGACGAGATCAACGAGCGGCTGCTGCGCGTCATGGACGCCGCAGCCTCGCCCTGGGGCGTCAAGGTTACGCGCATCGAGATCCGCGACATCCTGCCGCCGGCGGACATCGCGGGCGCGATGAACCGGCAGATGAAGGCCGAGCGAGAGAAGCGCGCCGCCGTGCTCGAGGCCGAGGGCCTGCGCCAGGCCGAGATCCTCAAGGCCGAGGGCCAGAAGCAGTCGCAGATCCTCGCCGCCGAGGGCCGCAAGGAAGCGGCGCTGCGTGATGCCGAGGCGCGCGAGCGGCTGGCGCAGGCGGAGGCTGCGGCCACCGCCATGGTCTCCGAGGCCATCTCCAAGGGCGACATCCAGGCGGCCAACTTCCTGATTGCCGAGCGCTATACCGACGCGCTGAAGGCGATCGCCAGCGGCAACAACAGCAAGGTCGTGATCGTGCCGATCGAGGCCGCCGCGCTGGCCGGCACGGTCGGCGGCATCGCGCAACTCACCAAGGCCGTCTTCGGCGAGGAGGCTGGCACGACGCGCCGCAATGGCGGCTCCGTCCCGGTTTCCGGGCGTTCGGTCTGAGCCGAGGCGAACATGCTGGAAGGATTTGCCAATCTCGGCGGCTGGAGCTGGGCCATTCTCGGCCTCCTCCTGATCGGCGGGGAGATGCTGGCGCCGGGCGTCTTTCTGATCTGGCTCGGGCTTGCGGCGCTGCTGGCCGGGCTGGTCGTGGGCCTGGCAGGCATCGGCTGGCAGGCGGCGATGCTGGTCTTCGCCGCCCTCGCAGTGGCCTGCGTCATCGCCGGGCGGCTGCTGACGCGCAACAAGGGCGAGGAGCCCGACGCGGCCACCGGCCTCAACGATCGTGGGCGCCAGCTCATCGGCAAGGTCTTCAAGCTGGAGGCGACGATGACGGGTGGCGAGGGCCGCATCCGCGTGGGCGATTCCTCCTGGCGGATCATCGGCCCGGAGCTTCTCGCAGGTAGCGAGGTCAAGGTCGTGCGCGTCGAGGGCGCGACGCTGGTCGTCGAGAAGGCCTAGAGTACGCGCCGATCGGATTGCGCAGCAATCCTCGGGTCACGCGTTCTCTATCACTAAGTTAGAGACGGATTCACCGATCAGGTTGAAGCAACCTGATCGGATCCGGCTCTAGGCGCGGCTGCCCTGCGCTGAAAGCGGTTGCCTCGCGCGCGGCGAGGACTATAGCAACCGCTCCCCCCAGTGGATGTGTCCACCAGCGTGACGGCCATGACCAACCTGAGCGAACGCCTTTCCCTGCCGAAGGACCGGATCAAGGTCCTGCTGCTGGAAGGCATCAACGATTCCGCCGTCGAACTGCTGCAGCAGGCCGGCTACGCCAACATGGAGCGCCTGCCCAAGGCGCTCGACCGCGATGCGCTGCTGGCGGCCATCCAGGGCGTGCATGTGCTCGGCATCCGCTCCCGCACCCAGCTGACGCCGGAGATCTTCGCGGCGGCGGATCGGCTCTTCGCCGTCGGCTGCTTCTCGGTGGGCACCAATCAGGTCGATCTGGAGGCGGCGCGCCAGCGCGGCGTGCCGGTCTTCAACGCGCCCTTCTCCAACACCCGCAGCGTCGCCGAGCTCACCATCGGCGAGATCGTGATGCTGCTGCGCCGCATCCCGGACCGCTCGCGCGAGGCGCATGACGGCGGCTGGGACAAGTCGGCGGACGGCTCCTTCGAGGTGCGCGGCAAGACGCTCGGCATCGTCGGCTACGGCAATATCGGCAGCCAGCTCTCGACGCTCGCCGAGGCGATGGGCATGCGCGTGATCTATTACGATCACACGGACCGGCTGCGTCACGGCAACACCGAGGCGGTCGGCAGCCTCAACGAGCTGCTAGGAACGGCGGACATCGTCTCGCTGCACGTTCCCGAGACGCATCAGACCCACGGTATGATCGGCGCCGAACAGCTCGCCCAGATGAACCGCGGCAGCTACCTGATCAACAATTCGCGCGGCACAGTGGTCGACCTCGAGGCGCTCGCCTCGGCGCTGAAGAGCGGCCATCTCGCCGGCGCGGCGGTCGATGTTTTCCCGGTCGAGCCAAAGTCGAACAGCGAGCGCTTCGTCTCGCCGCTCCAGGGCTGCGCCAACGTCATCCTGACGCCGCATATCGGCGGCTCGACGGAGGAGGCGCAGGAGCGCATCGGCGCAGAGGTGGCGCGCAAGCTCGTCGATTATTCCGATGTCGGCTCGACTGTGGGCGCGGTCAATTTCCCGCAGGTGCAGCTAGCCGCCCGGCCGATCGGGACACGCTTCATCCATGTCCAGCGCAATGTGCCGGGCATGCTGCGCCGCCTCAACGACGTCTTCGCCAGCCGGCAGGTCAACATTGCCGCGCAGAACTACCAGACCGATGGCGAGGTCGGCTACGTGGTCATGGAGGCGGACGGCGTCTCCTCCGTGGAGGCGCGTGACATCCTGCGCGAAATCCGCGCACTGGACGGCACGATCCGCGCGCGCCTGCTCTACCAGCGGGACCAGGCTTAAGCCTTACCCTTTTTCTCGCCCTTGCGCCCGTCGGCGGCGCCGGGCGTGACCGGTGCCTGGGCGGCGACGGGGTCGCTCGCGGGGAACGTGTCCTTCAGCGCCTTGTTGAGCAGCGCATCCTTGCCCTGCTCGCGCTCCGCCTTGCGCTGCTCCTTCTGCTCCTTGCGCAGGCTTTCCTTCGCCGGGTTGTGGTGGCTCGTGTGCATGGTTCCCTCCCTCCAGCTCGAAATTCGAAGCTCTCTGGCAAGCAACGCGGGGGCTGCTTCCTCGTTCCGCCAGAACGTCAGCGCAGGCGCGCCATGACGATGCGGCGGCGCCTCTGGAACGTCGCGGGGAACCTTCCCATCTGGTGAAGTCCCGCCTCCCGCGCCGTTCCGGCGCCAGCCTCTGAGGATCCGACATGGTCGCGATCTCCGTCCTCGATCTCGTTCCCGTCGTCGAAGGGGAGGGGCCTCGCGAAGCGCTGCTGAAATCGATCGACCTCGCGCGCCATGCTGAGAGGCTGGGCTTCACGCGCTACTGGGTGGCCGAGCACCACAACATGGTCGGCATCGCCAGCGCCGCCACGTCGGTCGTGATCGGGCAACTCGCGGCCGCGACGAGCACGATGCGGATCGGGGCCGGCGGCATCATGCTGCCCAACCACGCGCCGCTCGTCATCGCCGAGCAGTTCGGCACGCTGGAGGCGCTCTTTCCCGGCCGCATCGATCTCGGCCTCGGCCGCGCGCCCGGCACGGACCAGCTGACGCTCAGGGCGCTGCGTCGCAGCCCGATGTCCTCCGACAGCTTTCCGCAGGACGTCTTAGAGCTGCAGGCGCTGTTCGCCCCGGCCGGGCCGAATCAGGCGATCCGCGCGGTGCCGGGAGAGGGCTCGAACGTACCGCTCTGGATCCTCGGATCGAGCCTGTTCGGCGCGCAGCTCGCGGCCGAGCTCGGCCTGCCCTACAGCTTCGCCTCGCACTTCGCCCCCGACGCGCTGATGCAGGCGCTCGCCGTCTATCGCGAGCGCTTCAAGCCGTCGGAGCAGCTTGCGGCGGCCCATGCCATGCCGGGAATCAACGTCGTCGCGGCCGATACGGATGAAGAGGCGCAATATCTTGCGAGCTCGCTGCAGCAGCGCTTCGTCGGCATGGTGCGCGGCGCGCGCGGCAAGCTGCAGCCGCCGATCGCGGATATGGAAAGCTACTGGACCCCGGCCGAGAAGGGCCATGTCCGGCAGATGCTGCGTTACGCCTTCATCGGCTCGCCCGAGACGCTGAAGCGCACGCTCGGGCACTTCGTCCGAGAGACACAAGCAAACGAGATCATGGTGACCGCGCCGATCTACGACCATGAGAAGCGCAAGCGCTCCTTCGAGCTCGTCGCCGGCATCGCGGCGGAGCTGGGGTGATGCGCCGAAGCCAGCATCATCGAGTGGTGTTGGCTTCAATACTGCAAATGAAAATGATGTTCATTTAACTGCTTTTGCAATTGCGCGCGCGCATTGCTATGGGCAGTTCATGACCGAGGTCGACCAGCGCGTTGCTGATTTCGAGAGCCAGCTGAAGGGAGCCGGGCTGCGCATGACGCAGCAGCGGCGGTTGATCCTGCGCGTGCTCGCCGAGGCCGACGACCATCCCGACGCGAAGGGCATCTTCACCCGCGCCTTTGCGCTCGATCCGACGCTTTCGCTCTCCACCGTCTACCGCACGATGAAGGTGCTGGAATCGCAGGGCGCGATCGAGCGCCATGCCTTCGAGGACGGAATCTCGCGCTATGAGCATGCCGACCAGGAGCACCACGACCACCTGATCGACATTGATTCGGGCGAGGTGATCGAGTTCTCCTCGGATGCGATCGAGGAGCTGCAGCGGCGCATCGCGGCCGAGCTCGGCTACGATCTGGTCCGCCACCGGCTCGAACTCTACGGCCGCAAGAAGCAGCCGGCGCGCAAGGGCGCCCGGAAGTAATCAGAGGCCGAGCAGCGCGCTCATATCCGGCCCGACCGGCACGATTCCCGTCGGATTGATCGTCCGGTGGCTCTCGTAATAATGCCCCTTGATATGGGTGAAGTTCACGGTCTCCGCGACGCCTTCGACATGGTAGAGCGCGCGCAGATAGGCCGAGAGCCACGGATAATCGGCGATGCGCCGGATGTTGCACTTGAAGTGCCCGACATAGACGGGGTCGAAGCGGATCAGCGTGGTGAAGAGCCGCCAGTCGGCTTCGGTGAGGCTGTCTCCGGTCAGGTATCGGCTTGAGCCCAGGCGCTCCTCCAGCCAGTCCAGCGTCTCGAAGAGCGGCTTGACCGCTTCCTCATAGGCATCCTGGGTCGTGGCGAAGCCGGCCTTGTAGACGCCGTTGTTGACCGTGCCGTAGATGCGCTCGTTCAACGCGTCGATCTCCGCGCGCAGCGCGTGGGGATAATAATCGCCGGGCTTGGCTCCGACGCCGTCGAAGGCCGCATTCAGCATGCGGATGATCTCGGATGATTCGTTGCTGACGATCGTGCCGGTCTGCCCGTCCCAGAGCACCGGCACGGTGACGCGGCCGGAGTATTGCGGGTCGGCGCGGGTATAGACCTCGTGCAGGAACTGCGCGCCGCCGAACGGATCGGACACCACGCCTTCGCCGGGCGCGAAGGTCCAGCCGTTCTCTGCCATCAGCCAGTGGACGACCGAGACGGAGATCGCGGTTTCGAGCCCCTTCAGCTTGCGGAAGATCAGGGTTCGATGAGCCCAGGGGCAGGCGAGCGAGACATAGAGATGATAGCGGCCGGGTTCAGCCTTGAACCCGTCCTTGCCGCTCGGCCCGGCCGAGCCGTCCGCCGTGACCCAGTTGCGGAACGCGGCGTCCGAGCGGATGAAGCGCCCGCCGCTCTTGGTCGTGTCGTACCAGCGATCCTGCCAGCGCCCGTCGACGAGCAATCCCATCGTCTCTGTCTCCGCTCAGCCGTCGATGATGTCGTCGTATTCGTGATGGCGGGTGAGCCATTCCTTCAGGAAGGGGCAGCGGATCACGGCCTTGCGTCCGCTCGCCCTGATCTGGTCGAAGACGCCCTTCGCCAGCCGCGAGCCGATGCCCTGGCCGGAGAATTCCGAGGGCACCTCGGTGTGGAGCAGCACGAGGCGGTCCCCGTCGCGCTGATAGGCGACGAGTGCGGTGCCGCCGTCGAGGGCAAGCTCGAAACGGCTCTCCTGCGGCTTCTCGACGACATCCATCGCATCACTCCTTGGCGGGCTGCTGCGCCGGCTGGGTTTCGGCGGTCGATTCCTGGACCGGTTGCGCCGATTGCGGCTGAGCCGCCGGCTCCCTCAGCGGCACGCGCCACGGATAGCTCCAGGTCTCGGTCAGGGTCTTGTTGCCGCTCTTCAGGAAGGCGCGCATCTCGGCGGTCTGGCCGGGCTCGACGACGATGTCGATGAAGGCCCGGAAGCCGTCGGTCTTGCGGTTGGGCACGATGAAGGCGCGGTCGATCCTGCCATAGGCGATCGAGGGCACGATCTCGACCTTCTCCGGCTGGCGCAGGTGATAGTCGAGGTCGCCGCCGGCGAAATCGACGATGAAGCGGCGGGTGCCGTCCGTAATGGGCTCGCCCGAAACGAGTGTCTTGGGCCTGGCCTGATAGGTGTTGATCACGCGGCCGCCCGGATGCAGGTCAGCGCTGTCCAGCATCGCGGTGAGCTTGTAGGCGAAGGAGAATTCGCGGCCGGGCTCCAGTGCGGTCTTCGGCGCCCAGAAGACGGCTATGTTGTCGGTGGTCTCGTCGGCGAGCGGCGTCTCGATCAGCTCGACGACGCCCTCGCCCCAATCGCCCTTCGGTTCGATCCAGTAGGACGGCCGGAGCTCGTAGGCGAGGTCGAGATCCTGGTAATGCTCGAAGATCCGGTCCCGCTGCATCAGGCCGAAACCGCGCGGATTGCGCTCGACGAAGGACGAGGTGGCAGGCTGGCGCGGGTTGCGCAGCGGCCGCCAGATCCATTCGCCGCTGCTGGAATGGAGCAGCAGCCCGTCCGAATCGTGCAGTTCCATCCGATAGTCGTCGAAGGAGCGCCGGTCGTTCTCGCCGGCGAGGAACATCGAGGTCAGCGGCGCGAGCCCGACCTTCTGGATGGGCTTGCGCGGGAACAGCGTCGCGAAGACGTCGACCACCGTGTCGAGGTCGGGATAGATGGCAAAGCTGTAGGCGCCGGTGACCGAAGGCGAATCGAGCAGTGCGTAAACGATGATGCGATCCGCATCGCCGACCGGAGCCTCGACCCAGAATTCGCGGAAGACCGGGAACTCCTCATTGCCGGTGCCGGTCCCGATCGCCAGCCCGCGCGCCGAGAGGCCGTAGCGCTGGCCGCGGCCGAGCACGCGGAAATTGCTCGCGCCGATGAAGGAGATCAGCTCGTCGAGAACGCGCGGATCGTTCAGCGGATAGTGCACGCGGAAGCCGGCGAAGCCGATATTGACCGGCAGCGGCTTCTCGAACTTCACCTTGCCGTAGTCGAAGAGGTTGGCGCCATAGGGCACCGGCGTTGGCACGCCGTCGCGCACCACGTTCACCGTCACCGGCCGGTTGGAGAGGAAGCCGGGATGGAACATCTGCATGCGGAAGGGCGAGCCGTTCTGCGAGAGCAGCGCCCGGTCCTGCCGGAAGCGGATGTCCCGCCAGGAATCGAAGTCGAGCCGCGCCAGCGGCTCAGGCACGGCCGGAACCGGTTCATAGGGAACGGCGGCGATCTCGCGGGCCCGGCGCTGCACATCCTCATAGCCGAAGCGCGGCTGGGGCGCGGCATTCTGCGGCGGCGGGGCCTGCGGCGGCGTTTGCGGCTGCGGCTGTTGCGCGAGCAGGACGGAGGGCGCTGCCGAGAGGCTGAGCGCGGCTGCCAATCCGCCCAGGACGCGGCGGCGGTCGGTGGTGGTCATGGATGGTCCGTCTTCTGGTCGTATAAGTCAGGTTCGTCGCCGCAGCGCGTGACTTAAGGCCATGAAATGGGGCCGGTCTAGGGCCTGCCTGCGACGCAGGCGCGCGGCGCTGCGAGATCGACGATCCAGGATGTCGCAGTCGGACGCCTGATCGGCGGGATGCAGCGTTCCTTTCGCGACCTTCAGCGGCGTGACGGCTGCATTCCTGGCGCCTCGCCGCCTGCTTCCTTTTCAATGGGGCCGCGCAGCCACTCCCGATGCCGTGGCTTTCCCTAGCATTATCGGCCGCACCGGGATGAGCAGCTAAGTCTCTAGACGGCAAAGCGTTTCTGCCCTTTCGTCATCGCAGAACGGCCCTGCAAAAAAATGAGGCCGTGGGCTCACAAAACACTTGTAGTCCCGGTCCGCTATCCGTATATCGCGTTCACCCAATTCGCACGTGCCTGTGGCCGCGTGCTGGTCGGTGGGCATCCGGACAAGAGGCCGGACAGCCGCCAGGGGATTGGAAGACGGATGGAGGGGATGGACATCCCTCAAATCACGCTTCCCGGTTCTCGCAAGAGAACTGCTCCCCGACACAGACCGGCAGCCGGAGGCAAAACCGGCGAACCCCGAATCTCCACGGGGGACGCAGCTTAAAGCAACGACGGAGCGGGCTTTTTTGGTCTCGTTGGTCCTCCAAAGACCAACACCGAAGAGGCTTGTCCTTCATTGCCGGCCGTGCGGGGTCTTTCCCCTATCGAACGGTGTTTCGGGTCCGGACGTTTCGTCCGCTGTCCTTGGCGTCTCCATCGCGCCTCGGCCCGCGAACGTTTCTTCCGGCGCTACGCATCGCATCGGCGCCGCTTGCGCCGCAGGGGAGTCGCGTCTCATGACCGACCGCATCCGAGAGTTTCTGCGCACCCGCCGTGAGGACGGGCCTTGCGTCGTCATCGACCTCGATGTCGTGCGCGAGAACTATCATGCCTTCTCCCGCGCCTTGCCCGACACCCGCGTCTTCTACGCGGTGAAGGCGAACCCGGCGCCGGAAGTGCTTGCCCTGCTGGCCAAGCTCGGCTCCTGCTTCGATTGCGCCTCGGTCGTCGAGATCGAGCTCGCGCTCGCTGCCGGCGCCACGGCTGACCGCATCTCCTTCGGCAACACGATCAAGAAGGAGCGCGACGTCGTGCGCGCCATGGAGCTCGGCGTGCGCCTGTTCGCCGTCGACTGCACGGCCGAGGTCGAGAAGGTCGCCCGCTCGGCGGACAAGACCGGCGTTGCCGATGCGCGCATCTTCTGCCGCATCCTCTGCGACGGTGCCGGCGCCGACTGGCCGCTTTCGCGCAAGTTCGGCTGCGTGCCCGAGATGGCCGCGGATGTGCTCGAGCATGGCCACCGTCTGGGTCTGCAGGCTTATGGCATCTCGTTCCATGTCGGCTCGCAGCAGGCCAATGTGAACGCCTGGGATTCGGCGCTCGCTTCGGCCTCCGAGGTCTTCAAGGAGTGCGCCACCCGCGGTCTCTCGCTGTCGATGGTCAACCTCGGCGGCGGCTTCCCGGCGCGCTACCTGAAGCCGATTCCGGGCGTGCCCTCCTATGGCGACGCGATCTTCCGGGCGCTGTCGAAGCATTTCGGCAACCAGCTGCCCGAGACGATCATCGAGCCGGGCCGCGGCATGGTCGGTGAAGCCGGCCTGATCGAGGCCGAGGTCGTGCTGATCTCGAAGAAGGCCGAGAGCGACGACGTGCGCTGGGTCTATCTCGACATCGGCAAGTTCAACGGTCTCGCCGAGACCATGGACGAGGCGATCCGCTATCCCATCCGCACCGTGCGCGATGGCGATGCGACGGTTCCCTGCGTGCTCGCCGGCCCGACCTGCGACTCGGTCGACGTCATGTACGAGAAGACCCCGTACATGCTGCCCTTCTCGCTGGAGATCGGCGACAAGGTGCTGATCGAGGGCACGGGTGCCTATACGACGACCTATTCGGCCGTCGCCTTCAACGGCTTCCCGCCGCTGAAGCAGTACGTCATCTGACGTTGGAAGGAGCGAAAGCTCCTTCCTGATCCCATCGGGTCCGGCGAAGCGCCCTGTCGCAAGGCAGGCTGTCCGACGCCAGTCGGGTGGAGCGTTTGCATCTCCAGAACGGAGATGCGGCGTGGCTCCCGCCGGAACCCCTTCCACACAACTTATCCGCTTGTGGCCGCGTCCGCGCGGCGCCGGGAAGGTCTGCGTGAGTGCAGGCGCTCCGGCAGGAGGCACGTCATGATCACGATCCGCGACGAGATCGCCGCCGACATTCCCGCCCGCGAGGCGCTGCTCGACCGTTGCCTGGGCGAACGCCGCACCGCCAAGTCGAGCGAGCGCCTGCGCGAGGGCCGTTTGCCGGCGCAGGGCCTGGCCCTGACCGCCGAGCGCGACGGCGAGGTGATCGGCTCCGTTCGCCTCTGGCATGTCGAGGCCAATGGCGTAGCCGCGCTCATGCTCGGGCCGCTCGCGGTCAAGCCCGAGCTGCAGGGCGAGGGCCTTGGCAAGGGGCTGATGCGCGAGGTGCTCTGGCGCGCGGCCTGCCGCGGCCACGGCGCCGTGATCCTCGTCGGCGACGCGCCTTATTACGCGCGCTTCGGCTTCGACGCCGCGCTGACGCGGGATCTCGCCATGCCCGGCCCGGTCGAGCGCGAGCGCTTCCTCGCCATCGAGCTGCGCGAAGGCGCTCTCGACGGCGCACGGGGTGTCCTCGTCGCCGCGGGTGCGCCCGTCCCGGAGGTTGCCGCGCCGCGGGTGGCTAAGGCCGCCTGACGCCTGCCTTCATCTGTCATCGCGCCGTCATCGCCCGGCGCTTTCCATGCGGCTCGCCGTCTGGAAGGCGCTCGTCGCGATTGACGGCGCGATTTTGCGCCCATAACCAGCTTCAACCGCTTTTTGCCACCAAGAACCCAGGAGTTTGGAAGAATGACGAATTGGCCCGTCTACGGCGAGATCACCGGCCCGATCGTGATGATCGGCTTCGGCTCGATCGGCCGCGGTACGCTGCCGCTGATCGAACGGCATCTGAAGTTCGACAAGAGCCGCTTCGTCGTCATCGCTCCAGACGATCAGAACCGTCACCTCCTCGATGAGCGCGGCATCCGCTTCATCCAGGAAGCCGTCACCATCGACAACTACAAGACCATGCTCGAGCCGCTGCTGACCGCCGGCGGCGGGCAGGGCTTCTGCGTGAACCTTTCCTGCGACACCGGCTCGCGCGACATCATGGAGCTCTGCTCCAGCCTGGGCGCGCTCTATATCGACACGGTCAACGAGCCCTGGCTCGGCTTCTATTTCGACGAGAGCAAGGGCCCGGGCGAGCGCTCGAACTATGCGTTGCGCGAGATGACGCTCGCCGCCAAGCGCGCCCGTCAGCCCGGCTCGACGACGGCCGTCTCCTGCTGCGGCGCCAATCCCGGCATGGCCTCCTGGCTCGCCAAGAAGGCGCTGCTGAACATCGCCGCCGACATGCGCCTCAACGTGCCGCAGCCGAAGACCCGCGAGGAGTGGGCCGGGCTGATGAAGCAGGTCGGCGTCAAGGGCATCCATATCGCCGAGCGCGACACGCAGCGCTCCAAGAACCCCAAGCCGCCGGGCGTCTTCGTCAACACCTGGTCGGTCGAGGGCTTCATCTCCGAGGGTGTGCAGCCGGCGGAGCTCGGCTGGGGCACCCATGAGAAGTGGATGCCGGAGAACGCCCGCACCCATGAGGCCGGCTCGCAGGCGGCGATCTACCTGATGCAGGCCGGCGCCGAGACGAAGGTGCGCAGCTGGTGCCCGACGCCCGGCCCGCAATACGGCTTCCTGGTGACGCATAACGAGTCGATCTCGATCGCCGACTACTTCACTGTACGCGACGAGAGCGGAAAGGCGATCTACCGGCCGACCTGCCACTACGCCTATCACCCCGCGAACGACGCGGTGCTTTCCCTGCACGAGATGTTCGGCAATGCCGGCCGCCCGCAGGAAGAGCATCACATCCTCGAGGAGAACGAGGTCATCGACGGCATCGATGAGCTCGGCGTGCTGCTCTACGGCCACGACAAGGGCGCCTACTGGTTCGGCTCGCAGCTCTCGACGGAAGAGGCGCGCAAGCTCGCCCCTTACCAGACCGCGACTGGTCTTCAGGTCACCTCGGCCGTGCTCGCCGGCATGGTCTGGGCGCTGGAGAATCCCAAGGCGGGCATCGTCGAGGTCGAGGAAATGGATCTAGACCGCTGCTTGGGTATCCAGATGCCCTATCTCGGGCCGGTGAAGGGTTACTACACCGACTGGACGCCGCTCGATGGCCGCCCGGGTCTGTTCCCGGAGGATATCGACACCAGCGATCCCTGGCAGTTCAGGAACATCCTGGTTCGCTGAGGTTACGGAACGGGCGCTACGGCGCCCGTTTTACTGTGACGCCCGCAAGCAGCACGGCGCCTCCCAGAAAGAAGACGATCAGCACGGCGAGCCCGGCGCGCTGGCTGGCGAAGACGCTCGTCGCCAGCGCGACCAGCGTCGGGCCGAGGAAGGATGTGACCTTCCCCGAGAGCGCGAAGAGCCCGAAGAACTCGCCGATGCGCCCCGGAGGGGCGAGCCGCGCCATCAGGCTGCGCGAAGCCGCCTGCAAGGGGCCGGCGACGAGGCCGATCAGTAGGCCGAGCCCCAGATAGACGCGCTCCGGCACGGAGGCGAAGAGTCCGTCGCCCGGTGCTGCGGGCGTGGCCGGGATGACGAACAGCACGTGGTCGGCGCCGAGCGAGAGGATGCCGAGGCAGGCGAAGAGCAGGCAGGCGATCGAGCCCAGCACCACCGGCTTGCCGCCGATCGCGTCGTCGAGCTTGCCGCCGAGCCAGGCGCCGAGCGTTCCCGTCACGGTCAGCAGGATGCCGAAGACGCCGAGCTCGATGGTCTGCCAGCCGAAGACGCCGGCCGCATAGATGCCGCCGAAGGCGAAGAGCGCCACCAGCGCATCCTGATAGATCATGTTGGCGAGCAGGAAGCGGCCGAGCGAAGGCAGCTTCGGCAGCTCGGCGAGCGTCGCCTTCAAGCGCCCGAACCCGCCCTGCGCGGCCTGCGAAAGACGCATTCCGGTTGGCACCGAATCGGGCGTCAGCAGGAACATCGGCGTGACGAAGACGATGAACCAGAGGGCCGTCAGCGGGCCGGAGAAACGGTCACCCTCGCGGGCGGCGGCATCGAGCCCGAAGAGGGGAACGAGGCCGGCGAGCGTCTTGCCGGTGTGCGGGTCGGCCGCCAGCAGGCAGAGCGTGAGCGCCAGTGAGAGCAGGCCGCCGAGATAGCCGATCGCCCAGCCTGTGCCCGAGAGCCAGCCGAGCCGCTCCGGCGGCACGAGCCGCGTCATCATGGCGTTGTTGAAGGTGGTGGCGAATTCGGCACCGATCGTCGCGATGATGAAGCCGGCGAGCGCGATGGGCACGGCTGTCGCCGAGCCCGGCACGGCGAACCAGAGCAGGGCCGAGCCGATGACGAGCAGCGCGCCGAAGGCCGCGATCCAGGGCTTTCGCGGCCCCGTGCGGTCGGCGATGCCGCCCAGCAGCGGCGAGAGCAGCGCAATGCAAAGTCCGGCGAAGCCGGTGGCATAGCCCCAGAGCGCCTGGCCTTCCGCCGCATCCCGCGCCAATGCCGAGGCGAAGAAGGGGGCGAAGACGAAGGTGGTTATGAGCGTGAAGAAGGGCTGCGCAGCCCAGTCGAAGAAGAGCCAGGCCGTGACGGCGCGGCGCGGCGGATAGCGCGAAGGCGCGAGCTCGGCAGGCGGGGCGGCGGTCACTGCAGCGTCGTGTCCGGGTCGCTGCCGCCGCGAGCGAGCTCGATCTCGGTGATCGCGACCAGCACCTCGGCCCGGTCCTTCAACGAACGTGCTTCGAGCAGCGCCTGCTTCTCGCGCGGGCCGAAGGGGCACATCATCGAGAGCGCATTGACCAGCGCCTCGTTCGGCGCCTCGTTGACGCCCTTCCAGTCGATCTTGAGCTCGTTGGCCTTGGCGAAGCTGCGCAGCGCCTTGAGCAGGCCCTTGCGGTCGACCTCCTCCTCGCCGATACGCGCCACGAAATCGGCGGCGAACTCGCTGTAATCCACCTTCGCCTGCCGATAGGCGGTGGTCACCAGAGGCTCCTCGAGCAGGCGGAAGCGACTGATGCCCGTCAGGGTGACGATGTAGCGGCCGTCGCCGGTCTCGGCGAACTGGGTGATGCGGCCGAGGCAGCCAACCTTGAGCAGGGGCGGAATCTCAGGCTGGCGGCCCGTCTCCGGCTCGGGCTGGATCATGCCGATGACGCGATCGGTCCTGAGCGCATCATCGATCATGGCGAGATAGCGCGGCTCGAAGACGTTGAGCGGCATCTGCCCGCGTGGCAGCAGCAGCGCACCGCCCAAGGGGAAGAGCGGGACGACCTCCGGACAGTCCCCAGCCCCCTCGTAGACGGCGTTCATACCCATGCTCGGCTGTTCCTTCTGAACTCAGGAGAAGAGCAAGGTCGAGAGCTTGCGGCGCCCGGCGACGCTCGCCTCGTCCATCGGCCCCCAGGCCTCGAAGAACTGCAGGAGCTGCTTACGCGCGCCGTCGTCGTTCCAGGTGCGGTCGGCCTTGATGACGGCGACGAGCTGGTCCACCGCATCCTCGCGCCTGTCACGGGCGTTGAGCGCCAGCGCCAGGTCGAAGCGGGCCTGATGATCCTTGGGGTTGGCCGCGACCTTGGCTTCCAGCTCGGCAGTGTCGCCGAGCGAAGCCGCCTGCTCGGCGAGCTCGATCGCGGCGCGAACGGCGGTGATCGCGGGGTCGTCGGCCTTGTCCTGCGGCGCCATGGCGAGGATGCCCTTGGCGCCCTCGATGTCGCCGGTGTCGAGATGCAGCCGGGCGAGCCCCGCGATAGCCTTGAGATTATCCGGCTCCATCTGCAGCACGCCGGCATAGAGCTCGCTGGCGCCGCCGGCATCGCCGGCCTGCACCGCAGCTTCAGCCGCCGCGATCAGCTCCTCGGCTTCCCCCGGCCCCACCGGCCCGACAAGGCGCTCGATGAAGGCCTTTACCTGGCTCTCGGGCTGAGCGCCCATGAAGCCGTCGATCGGCTGGCCCTGCTTGAAGGCGATGACGGCGGGGATCGACTGGATGCCGAGCTGGCCGGGGATCTGCGGATGCTCGTCGATGTTCATCTTGACGAGCTTGACCTTGCCGCCTGCCGACTTGACCGCCTTCTCGATGACGGGGGTGAGCTGCTTGCAGGGGCCGCACCAGGGCGCCCAGAAATCGACGAGCACGGGCTGCGTCATCGATTCCGAGATGACGTCCTGCCGGAAGGCCTGGGTCGTGGTGTCCTTGATCAGGCCGGGTTGCTCGGCCGCTTCGCCATTGACCAGCATGGGTCGCCCTTCGTGATGTTCTTCAAGAGCGCCGGCATGCCATGGGGCCGCCCGGCGCAGTCGGCCTCATAAATGGGTTGTCTCAGTCGTTCTGTCCATCGGGCGGGACGGGCAAATCGACGATCAGCGGCTCATGGCCTGTGCTGCGCAGGAAGGCGAGGAGGTCGTCGCGGCCAAGCCTGAGCGTCGCGGTGTTGATCAGCGGGTGAAAATTGACGTCCTCGCCGGTCATCAACGTGGCATCAAGCACCATGGTGACGTCGCCCGCGCGGTCGTTGACGACGGCGAGCGCGGTGACCGAGCCTGGCGTGACGCCGAGTTTCTCCAGCAGGAGCTCGGCCGAGCCGAAGGAGAGCCGCCCGCTGGCGCCGAGCCTCTCATGCAGCCGCTTCAGGTCGATGCGGGCATGGGCCTCTGCCGAGACCAGGAAGAGCCGGCCCTTCTTGTCCTTCAGGAAGAGGTTCTTCGTATGGTGGCCGACCATCTCGTCGCGATGCGGCGCGGTCTCGGCGACGGTGAAGACGGCCGGGTGGTCGGTGCGGTGAAAGGCGATGCCGCGCTCGGTGAGTTGGGCGCAGAGCTCTTCGGAAGTGAGGGGCTTGGTCATGGGTCTATCGAGGGTGGCGACGGTGTTCTGGCACGATGCCTAGCGGCGAGATGAGCCCTCAGCAAGGCGGGGCCATTTCAACAGCCCCGTGGAAGGCGGCAAAAAACTTTCGAGAAGGTGCTTGCGCTCTGCAACACTTTGGGGCAGAAACCCGGCCACGCGCTGCGGCGCGGATGTCTCGGATGCGGGTGTAGCTCAGGGGTAGAGCACAACCTTGCCAAGGTTGGGGTCGAGGGTTCGAATCCCTTCGCCCGCTCCAGACAATCCAACGTGCTGAAAAAAGCCCGCAAGCGCCGGAGGTGTCCGGCGCTTTTTTCATGTGGAGATTCGCGCCATGTCCAACCTGTTCACCCCCACCGACAGGACTGTGATCGCGCGCGAGGCGGCCAAGATGCTGCTCGAGATCAAGGCGGTCCACTTCTACAGCGACAAGCCCTTCGTCTTCACCTCGGGCTGGGCGAGCCCGGTCTATATCGACTGCCGCAAGATCATCTCCTATCCGCGCCTGCGCTCGACGCTGATCGATTTCGCCGCCACCACCATCGTGCGCGACATCGGCTACGAATCGCTCGACACCATCGCCGGCGGCGAGACGGCGGGCATTCCCTTCGCGGCCTGGATCTCTGACCGGCTGGCGCTGCCGATGCAGTATGTGCGCAAGAAGCCGAAGGGTTTTGGCCGCAACGCCCAGATCGAGGGCTCGCTCGCCGAGGGCGCGCGCACGCTGCTGGTTGAGGACCTTGCCACCGACGGCCGCAGCAAGGTCAATTTCTGCGAGGCGCTGCGCAATGCCGGCGCCGATGTGCAGCACTGCTTCGTGCTGTTCTTCTACGACATTTTTCCGAACAGCCGCGAGCTGATGTCCGAGATCGGCATCCAGCTGCACTACCTCACCACTTGGTGGGACGTGCTCGCGGTCGCCAAGGAGAGCGGGCATTTCGACGCCAAGGTGCTGGCCGAGGTCGAGAGCTTCCTCAATGACCCCGCGTCCTGGTCGGGCAAGCATGGCGGCATCTCGTCCTACGACCAGCAGAAGAAGGACTGAGCGGCATCATCTGCCGCCGGCGCGCGCTTCCATCGCCTTGCCGACCTGACGCATCATCTCGCCGACGGCGTTGCATTCGTCGTCGCTGAGCACCGTCATCATCGCCTCGATCTCGGCGACGTGGATCGCCATCGCCTTGCGCGTCAGCGCCTCGCCCTCAGCCGTGAGCCAGAGGCGGCGCACGCGTCGGTCGGCCTCGTCACTGCGCCGCTCGATCAGGCCGCGACGCTCCAGGACCGGCAGCAGCATGCTCATCGCGCTGCGGCCGACGAGGAGCTTTGCCGCCAGAGCCTGCTGGGTCAGCCCCGGCGCATGGAAAATGTTGGCGAGCACGTCGTAATGCGGCAGCTGGATGCCGAGCGGCGCCAGAGCCTCCCCGAAAAGCTTCTCCCAGAGACTGTGGACGCGCGCGACGGCGACCCAGTTGCGGAAGCGGGGAATATCCCAGGGCAGGAGCTGCGGGCTCGCGGTCTCAGAAAGGTCTTGCTTTTTGTTCATGATTGAACATATTCGTTCAGCGTTGAACAAATAAGGGCTGTCGCCATGGCCGCTTCCGCACTCCGTTACATGCGCCCGATCATGCGGGCCGCGAGCCTCATAGCCCCGGCCGCCACCGGCCGGCTGGCCTTCCGCTTGTTCTGTACCCCGCCGCGGCCGCGGAAGCGAAGCGGAAAGGGCAAACAGTCAGCGTCAGCAGCGGCGACGCGGCTGCAGCAGGCGAATGCCAGGACGGTTCCTTTTCCCTGCGGCAGCGTGCAGGCCTACGTCTTCGAGCCCGATGGCGCGTCCACCGGCACGGTGCTGCTGCTCCATGGCTGGACCGGAGAGGCCGCCTCGATGATCGGCTTCGTCGAGCCGCTGCTGGCCGCGGGCCTACGCGTCGTGACCTTCGACCTGCCGGGCCATGGCGCTTCGACGGGGCGGGAACTGAACATCCCGCTGGGCGTGGCGAGCCTAGCGGCCGTGGCGCGCGTCTTCGGGCCGTTCAAGGCGATCGTGACCCATTCCTTCGGCGGGGCGATCGCGCTTGCGGCGCTGGCGGGGTCGGTGCCCGGGCAGCCTGCGGTGGAGACCGAGCGCCTGGCGATGATCGCGGCGCCCTCCTCGATGACCCAGATCACCCGGCAGTTCGGCTCCACCATCGGCCTCGGCCGGCGCGGGCAGGCGGCGCTGGAGCGGCGCATCCATGTCGTTGCCGGCAATCCGGTCGAGGTCTTCGAGGGGCGGAAGCAACTGGCCGAGATCGGCCTGCCGACGCTGCTGATCCATGACCGGCAGGACCGCGAGCTCGGCTTCCAGAACGCGCAGGCGCTGGCGGAGGCGGGGGCCTTCGTCACGCTGGAGGCGACAGAGGGCCTCGGCCACCGCCGCATCCTGCAGGCGCGGCCTGTGGCAGAGCGCGTGGCGCGCTTCGTCGCCGAGGGCGGCTAGCTCAGATCCAGCCCATGAGCTCGCGCTGGACGACCGCGGCGATGACGTCGATGCCTTCGGACGAGTCGTTCAGACAGGGCAGATAGGCGAATTTCTCGCCGCCATTGTGCTGGAAGATCTCGCGGTTCTCGCCGTCGAGCTCCTCCAGCGTCTCCAGGCAATCGGCGGAGAAGCCGGGCGCGACTATCGCCATCGACTTTTTACCGGCCTGGGCCAGCGCCTTCACCGTCTCGTCGGTATAGGGCTGCAGCCATTCGTCCGGTCCGAAGCGGGACTGGAAGGTCAGCGGGAAGCGTTCCTCGGAGAAGCCGAGCTCGGTGCGCAGCAGCCGCCAGGTCTTCACGCACTGGCAGTAATAGGGATCGCCCTTGAGCAGGTAGTCCTTCGGCATGCCGTGGAAGGAGCAGAGGATGACCTCGGGGTCGAAATCGAGCTTGGCCAGCGAGGCGCGCATCGAGGCGGCGAGCGCGCCGATATAGGCGGGGTCTTCGTAATAGGGGTGGGCGACGCGCACCGTCGGCTGCCAGCGCATCTGCATCAGCGCGCGGAAGGCCTGGTCGCAGGCGGTGGCCGAGGTCGGCGCGGCATATTGCGGATAGAGCGGCACCAGCAGGATGCGGTCGCAGCCCTGGTCGAGCAGGGCCTTGAGCCGGCTCTTCACATCCGGCAGGCCGTAGCGCATCGCCCAGTCGAAGACGATCCGGTCTTCCACGAGCGGCTTCAGGCGCTCGGCGAGCTGCTCGGTTTGCGAGCGGGTGATGGTCTTGAGCGGACCCTCGTCGCGCTCCCTGTTCCAGATCGAAGCGTAGTCCTTGCCTTTTCGGCTGGGTCGCGTCGACAGGATGATCAGGTTGAGGATCGGCCACCATTTCCAGCGCGGCTCCTCGATCACGCGGCGATCGGAGAGGAACTCCTTGAGATAGGCGCGCATCGGCCGGTAGCCGGTGCCCTCCGGCGTGCCGAGATTCATCAGCAGCACGCCGATGCGGCCGCTCCTGATCACGGGGTGATCGGCGGGCTTCACCGGTTCATGTCGCGTGGCGGCCGGCTTGGTCTCGAAGGGCATGTCTGGAGCTCTCATGAAGCTGTGATTTAGACGAGTTCCGGGCTCCGTCCAATGCCGTCACCACGGGTGCGACACTGGCGATCCGGCCTTGCAGAGAACGAGGAACCGGCAGAGCATCGGCCTGACAGTCCCGTTGCCCGGTGCACAGGGAGGGATGCCATGCCGCCTCCGACTGCCAAGGGTCCGGCTTTCGAGATCAAGAGCCGGATCGTCCACGCCAACACCGTTATCGTGCCGAAGGGGCGCTATCCCATCAAGCCGCCCGACGGTTTGACCGCCGACGACCTGCGCCTGCCGAAATTCGTGCGGCGCGAGGACATGATGAAACTGCTGAGCGGCAGCCAGAAGAACAATCCGAGCCAGCTGGCCTCGGTCCACGGTTTGGTCACCGCCGAATTCGCCGTCCTCTTCCCCGCCGTCGACACGCAATGGAAACGCAATGTCGGCGCCCAGAACCGCGTTTCATGGCGCTTCCTGGGTGGGGAGGTCGTTCTTGAGGCGACGATCTCCGTCCATGTCCTCGAAGACGATCGCCCGGTCGACAAGGACCGGCTCAGCCAGAAGCTCTTCGCCATCATCTGGGAACACGAGCTTCTGCATGTGCTCGACGACATCGAGATCATCCGCGACTGGCTGCCGGCGCAGGTGCGCGAGGATGACTGGAGCCGCAAATACCTAGTGGAGGCGCAGGAACTGCCCGACTCCACCTTCGACCACTACATCCGCAAGGATAGTCTGACGACCTGGTTCAGGGACGGACCATGGCTGACCGAGCGCAATCGCCGCGCCGGGATCCGCGATTCGGCCGCGAACTACGCCCATCTCAGCGACGAGATCAACACCATCCGCAGCCAGATGGCTAACCGCTAGGGCCGTGCGAGCCGCTTGATTGGAATGGCTCGACACTGCGATATTGCCCATGAGGTTTCATCATCCTTGCTGGGGAAATGCACTCATGACCAAGCTGACACGCCGCAACGCGCTTGGCGTCATCGCCGCCCCGGCCGCCCTCGCCGCGACCACCCCAGCTGCGATCGCGCAGCAGCCGGCGCCGAGCTTCACGCTGCTGCTCCTCAACGACATCTACAAGATGAGCGACGACAAGGGCCGCGGCGGATTCGCCCGTGCCGCCAGCATCGCCAAGGCCGAGCGCGCCAAGGGCGTGCCGGTGCTGTTCTGCCATGCCGGCGATTGCTACTCGCCCTCGCTGATGTCGGGCTTCGACCAGGGCGCCCATATCGTCGCGATGCAGAACAAGATGGGCATCGACGTCTTCGTGCCCGGCAATCACGAGTTCGACTTCGGCAAGGAGAACTATTTCAAGCTCGTCGCCGCGCAGACCTATCCGACCTTCGCCGCCAATCTGCGCGATGCGGCCGGCAATATCCTGCCGGGCCACAAGGACAGCCAGATCTTCGAGCTCGGCGGCATCAAGGTGGGCGTCATCGGCACAGCTTTCGATCCGACCCCGCAGCTCTCCAACCCGGGAGACCTGAAATTCTCCTCGACGATGGAGGCCCTGCGCCGCGAAGCCAAGGTGCTGAAGAGCCAGGGCGCCGACATCCTCGTCGCCGTCGTCCATGCCGACCGCGCTACGGACAACGAGATCGTGCGCTCGCGCGTGGTCGACATCGTGCTCACCGGCCACGACCATGATCTGGCCATCGCCTATGACGGCAAGGTGGTGATGGTCGAGTCGAACGAGGAGGGCAACTACGTCACCGCGATCGACATCGCCGTTAGCATCAGGGGCGAGGGCGCGGCGCGGCAGGTCTCCTGGACGCCGACCTTTCGCGTCAACGATTCCCGTTCGGCCACGCCGGACCCGGAGGTCGCAGCCATCGTCAAAGGCTATGAGGGGGAGCTCTCGAAGGAGCTCGACATCGACATCGCCACACTGGCCGCGCCGCTCGATTCCCGCACCGGTGTGATCCGCACCCAGGAGACCGCGATCGGCAACCTGATCGCCGATGCGATCCGGGCGGCGACCGGCGCGCAGCTCGCCATCACCAATGCCGGCGGCATCCGCGCCAACAAGCAATATGCGGCCGGGCAGAAGCTGACGCGCCGCGACGTGCTGAGCGAACTGCCCTTCGGCAACGCCACCGTCATGGTCGAGATCACCGGCAAGGATGTGAAGGACGCGATCGAGAACGGGTTGCGGGATGCGCCGCAGGGCGCTGGCCGCTTCCCCGTCGTCTCCGGCCTGACCTTCGAGGCCGATCTCAAGCAGCCGCAGGGTTCGCGCGTCATCGCGGTCACCGTCGACGGCAAGCCGATCGATCCGGCCGGCAAATACACCGTGGCCTCCAACAACTTCATGCTGGAGGGCGGCGACGGCTACAGCGCGCTCGCGCGCGGCAAGACGCTGATCGGCCTGACGGACGGCAAGCTGATGGCCAATGAAGTGATGGTCTATGTCCGCAGGCTCGGCACCGTCGATGCCAAGGTCGAAGGCAGGGCTGTCCTGAAGTGAGCTGCTCCGAAGCGCTCGCAGCCTTCCTGGCGGGCGGACATTCCGGAGGCTGGCGGGATCTTCCCGTCTTCGCGCCCGGCGCGGCCGCCGGTCGTGCCTGTGCTGCCGTCGATGCCGAGCGCGGGGCCGGGCATGTCGTCGCGCCCGCGCCCGAGCGGGTCTTCGCGGCGCTTTCGCTGACGCCGCTTGATCAGGTGCGCGCCGTCATCCTCGGGCAGGACCCCTATCCAACGCCGGGCCACGCCAACGGGCTTGCCTTCTCCTATGTCGGGCCGCCGCCACTGCCGCGCTCGCTCGTCAACATCTACAAGGAGCGGGCCGAGGATATGGGCGGGCCTGCCCCCGCAGATGGCGATCTGACGCGCTGGGCGCGGCAGGGCGTGCTCCTGCTCAACACGGCGCTGACGGTTCGCGAGGGGGCCAGCAAGGCGGGCTCGCATCTCTCGCTCGGCTGGGGGGCGGTGACGGATGCCGTCATTGGTGCGGTCTCGAAGCAAAGGCCGCATGTCGTCTTCGTGCTCTGGGGCAACCCGGCCCAGGCGAAGCGACCCCTGATCGACGAGAGCCGGCATCTGGTGATCACCAGCGCGCATCCCTCTCCGCTTTCGGCGCGGCGTGGGTTCTTCGGCTCAAAGCCGTTCAGCCGGGCGAATGCGTGGCTGGAAGCGCAGGGGCAGCGGGCGATCGATTGGTGAGGCCTACCCCACCGGCCGTTCGTCGGCGATGACCTTGCCGTCGTTCGGCAGGGCTCCGAGCGGCAGGATTTCGACCGCGCCCTTCAACTTGGTCACCTGCTGCAGCGTCGAGGACACTGCGTCGACGAGGCCGGCCGGCTCGGCATAGATCTCGGCCTTGAGCGTCATGGTGTCGACCTCGTTGGCGCGGCCGACGACGAGCCGCAACTTGGCGATCTCGACATGGCGTTTGGCGATCTCGGCCACCTGTTCTGGGCGCACGAACATGCCCTTGATCTTGGCGGTCTGGTCGGCGCGGCCCATCCAGCCCTTGATGCGCGTGTTGCTGCGCCCGCAGGCGCTAATGCCGGGCAGGACGGCGGTGAGATCACCGACGGCGAGGCGAATCTGAGGGTGGTGCGGGTCGAGATTGGTGACGACGACCTCGCCGACCTCGCCCTCCGGCACGGGATCGCCGGTGCCGGGCCGCACGATTTCGACGATCAGGTTCTCGTTCAGCACCATGCCCTCGCGGGCTTGCGTCTCATAGGCGATGACGCCGACATCGGCGGTTGCATAGAGCTGATAGGCGTCGATGCCGCGCTCCTTCACCCAGGCCTGGAGCGAGGGCGGGAAGGCGGCGCCCGAGACCACGGCGCGCTGGATCGACGAGATATCGACGCCGCGGGCGTCGGCGGCCTCGATCAGGATCTTGAGGAAGTCCGGTGTGCCGGCATAGGCGGTGGGCCGATAGGCCTGGATCACCTCCATCTGCTGCTCGGTGTTGCCGGGGCCTGCCGGAATGACGGCGCAGCCGACAGCGCGGGCGGCCGAATCCATGATGAAGCCGCCGGGCGTCAGGTGATAGCTCAGCGTGTTGAGGACGATGTCGCCCTTGCGGAAGCCGGCGGCAAACAGGCCCCGTGCAGCGCCCCAGGCGTCGATCGCGGTGCCTTCGGGCTCGAAGATCGGGCCGGGCGAAGTGAAGAGTCGGCCGAAGGAGCCGGGAGCCTCCGTCACCAAGCCGCCGAAAGGGAGCGCGGCTTTTTGCAGGGCGGGAAGGTCGGCCTTGCGCAGGATCGGCAAGCCGGCCAGCGCCTTGCGGTCGGTGATGGCGGCAGGGTCAATGCCGGCGAGCCGCTCGGCATAGGCCGGGGCCTTCAGGGCCGCTGCCAGCACCGCGGGAAGGCGGGCGAAGAGATCGGCCTCGCGAGCTTCGGGCGGGCGGGTCTCCAGAGCATCGTGATGCGCGTTCATCTGTCGAATCCCAGGTCTTGATCTCGGGAGGCGCCCTCAGCGGATGATCCGCAGGATGCGCAGGAAATTGAGCACGCCGACCAGCGCGCCGGCGACATAGGTCAGCGCGGCGGCCCGGAGCACGCCGCGCGCGGCCGGAATGTCGCGCTGGTCGAGATAGCCGTCGCCAGCGAGGATCGGCAGCGCCTTGCCGAAGCTGGCATCAAGCTCCAGCGGCAGGGTGACGAGATGGACGACGAGGCCGATGCCGAGCAGGGCGATCGCCAGACCAAACTGCATCAGGCCGAGCGCGGGCACATGCGTCACCGCCGCGACGAGTGGGGCGGTGATCATTACGACCATCGCCACCTTGTCGATGACGAAGAGGGAACGAGCCAGCATGCTGCGGGCTGCGAGCAGGCTGCTGCCCTGCGCATGCTGGATGGCGTGGGCGACCTCGTGCGCCGCCACCGCCACCGCCGTGATCGAACGGCCGTCATGGTTGTCGCGGGAGAGCCTGACGGCCCGTGCCTCCGGATCGTAATGGTCTCCGCTCTCCGTCGTCTCGACCGAGACGGCGCCGAGCTGGAAGCGGTCCAGCAGATGCCGGGCGAGCTCGCCGCCGGTTCCCGGAAGATCGGTCCGTGCCGCCGCATGCCGCGCCATCTGGCTGCGGACCCAGGCCTGCGGTCCAAAGACCAGCAGAAGCACCAGCAGGGCTGCTACAAGATAGAGCATAGGAGGGACCGTTTCGAGCCGATGTCACGACAGCCAGCGCTTGCGGCGCTTGTAGCTTTTCACTTCACGGAAGGACTTCTTGTTTCCTTCTGCGACACCCAGATAAAACTCCTTCACGTCCTCGTTCTCGCGGAGCATCTTCGCCTCGCCGTCCATGACGACGCGGCCGGTCTCCATGATGTAGCCATAGGTCGCGTAGCGCAGGGCCATGTTGGTGTTCTGCTCGGCGACGAGGAAAGAGACGTCCTCCTCGGCATTGAGGCGGCGGACGATCTCGAAGATCTCCTCGACGATCTGCGGCGCGAGACCCATCGAGGGCTCGTCGAGCAGGATCATCTTCGGCTTCGACATCATCGCCCGGCCGATGGCGCACATCTGCTGCTCGCCGCCGGAGGTGTAACCGGCCTGGGAACTGCGGCGCTGCTTCAGGCGCGGAAACAGGGTGTAGATCTTCTCGAGGTCGCGCCTGATCGCGGCGTTGCCGTCGCGGCGTGTGAAGGCGCCGGTGAGCAGGTTCTCCTCGATCGAGAGATGGCCGAAGCAATGCCGCCCCTCCATCACCTGGATGCAGCCGCGCCGCACCAGCTCGTTGGGTGAAAGCTTGTCGACGCGTTCGCCGTCGAAGACGATCGAGCCCTTGGTGACCTCGCCACGCTCGGCCTTGAGCAGATTGGAGATCGCCTTCAGCGTGGTGGTCTTGCCGGCGCCGTTGGCACCGAGGATCGCGACGATGCCCTTGCGTGGCACCGTGAGCGAGACGCCCTTCAGCACCAGCACGACATGGTCGTAGATGACCTCGATGTTGTTCAGCGACAGGATGGTGTCGCTCGCCGTCGCGGTCGCTGGCTTTTCGAGGGTGGCGGTCGACATCGGCCTCTCCCGGCAAATGCTGTCAAAAGGGAGGCCGGCGGCAGGTGTCCGCCGCCGGCCCTCGTCAGATCAGGACGACTTCTCGCAGGGCTCGCTGCGCTTGGGCCAGTTGCCGGCCTTCTCGACATAGTCCTTGGCGTTGGACTCGATGAGCGGGCGAACCTCGTCCTTCATCGGTTCGACCCAGTCGGCCTTCTTCGTCCACTTCGTGCCGTCCCACTCGGAGACGAACATCTTGCTGTGGCCGGAGTGGTCGGTGCAGGAGATGGTGGTCGGGGTGACGAAGCCGCCGAGCCCGATCTCCTTGAGGCGTGCCTCGGTCAGGTTGAGCGATTCGAAGCCGCGGCGCATGTCCTCTGCGTTGATCACCTTCTTGCCGGTCAGCTTCTGGGCGTTGCGGACGCCCTCGACGACGAGCATCGCGTTGTAGACGCCACGGTTGTAGAGGGCTTCGCCGACCTTCTCCTTCGGCGTCGTGCTCTTGCCCTTGTCGACCACGAATTTGAGGATGTCCTGCATCGCGGGCGCCTCGGTGCCGCTCAGCGTCCAGCTCAGCGACCTGTAGCCCTTGGCCTGCTCGCCGCCGGCGCGCGCGTCGTCGTCACCACCGGCCCACCAGACGCCGACGAACTTGTTCATCGGGAAGTTGTTCTTGGCGGCTTCCTTCACAGCGGTCGGGTTCATCGCGCCCCAGCCCTGGTTGTAGAGGAAGTCCGGCCGGTCACGGCGGATCGAGAGCCAGAGCGAGCCCTGGTTCTGCATGTCGGCGGCGGCCACCGGATACAGCTTCAGCTCGAAGCCATATTTCTTGGCGAGGTTCTCGAGGACCGGGATCGGCTCCTTGCCGAAGGGCGCATCGAGATGGATCAGGCCGAGCTTCTTGCCCTTGAGCTTGTCCAGGCCGCCGAGCTCGGCCGCCATGTGCTTCACCATGACGGAGGCACCGTCCCAGTAGGTGAAGGGCGGGATGAAGACCCAGGGGAAGTTCGTGCCGTCCGCCGAGGAAGACAGGCCATAAGCCATCGACAGGATCGGGATCTTGTCGACATGGGCGCGCGGGATCGCAGCGAGCGTAGCGCCGGTCGACCAGGGCGAATAGACGATGGTGTTCTTGGCCTTCGCCTGCTCGTAGCACTCGATCGACTTCTTGGTGTCGTAGCCGGTCTCGCATTCCTCGTAGACGATCTTGACGCCGTTCACGCCGCCATCACGCTCGTTGATCATCGTGATGTAGTCGCGCATGCCGTCCCCGATCGGGATGCCGGAGCCGGAGAACGGGCCGGTGCGATAGGCGTTGTTGGCGAAGTAGACACTGTCCTGCGCCATGGCCGGGGCGAGGGCCCCGGCGGCGAATAGGGCTCCGAGCGCGGCACCCTTCAACAGATTGCTGGTCTTCATGGACTTCCTCCGTTCGTTTCCTCCCGACCAGACTTCTGCCGGATCGGTCTTTGAGCGCCGGCGCTTCAGCGTCGCCGGTCGTTTCTTGGGTCCTTCCGTCAGCCTCAGTATGGGAAGGGCCACGTCCGCAACTTCTGCTTCCCAATCTGCCAGAGCCGGGCGAGGCCGTGCGGCTCGAGGATCAGGAAGAGGATGATCAGCGCGCCGACGAGCATGAAGGTGACATGCTCGGCCGCGGCTCCGCCGATCGGCACGCCCAGCGCCGGCAGGCCGAACTTCAGCGCGGTCGGCAGGATCGAGAGGAAGGCCGCGCCGAAGAAGGAGCCGATCAGCGAGCCGAGGCCGCCGATGATGACCATGAACAGGATGTTGAAGGAGAGGCGGATGGTGAAGACGTCGTTCGCCTCGCCGCCGCCGTACCAGAGGAAGATCATCATCGCGCCGGCGACGCCGCAGAAATAGGAGGAGACGGCGAAGGCCATCAGCTTGGCGTTGAGCAGCTTGATGCCCATCAGCTCGGCGGCGATGTCCATGTCGCGCACCGCCATCCAGGAGCGCCCGAGCTTGCCGTGTACCAGGTTCGACGCGAACCAGGTCAGCACCACGACGAGGCCGAGGCAGATGAAGTACCGCGTCTCCGGCGTGGCGGAAGCGCCCGTGATCGGGATGTCGAAGAGCGTGCGCTGCGGCACCTCGATCGAGCCGGAGGCGTTGTAGTTGAACAGCCAGGGCACGCGCACGAAGGCCCATTGCAGGAAGAACTGTGCGGCGAGCGTCGCGACGGCGAGATAGAAGCCCTTGATGCGCAGCGAGGGCAGGCCGAAGAGCACGCCAATGCCGGCCGAGAACAGCCCCGACACCAGGATCAGGATGATGATGTTCACGCCGGGGAAGAAGGTGGTGAGCTTGTAGCAGCTATAGGCGCCGACACCCATGAAGGCGGCGGTGCCGAGCGAGATCAGCCCGGTATAGCCGGTGAGGATGTTGAGCCCGATCGCCGCCAGCGAGAAGACGAGGAAGGGGATCATCACCGAGGCGATGAAGAAGTCGCTGCCGAGGAAGGGTATGGCGACGAGCGCGATCGCCAGAATGACGGCGATGCCGATCCTGTCCTCCCGCAACGGGAAGACGGCCATGTCGGCGGCGTAACTGGATTTGTATTGGCCGGCCTCGCGGTAGAGCATGTCGTCCGGCTCCTCAGATGCGTTCGATGATCTTGTCGCCGAACAATCCCTGCGGCCTGAACAGCAGGAAGCCGAGCGCGATGAAATAGGCGAGCCAGCTCTCGACGCCGCCTCCGACCAGCGGACCCCAGTAGAACTCGCCGAGCTTCTCGCCGATGCCGATGATGAGCCCGCCGACGATGGCGCCGGGGATCGAGGTGAAGCCGCCGAGGATCAGGACCGGCAGCGCCTTCAGTGCCACGATCTCGAGCGCGAAGGAGACGTCCGAGCGGGCGCCCCACATGATGCCGGTGATGAGCGCGACGATGCCGGCGGTGAACCAGACGATAACCCAGATCTGGTTGAGCGAGATGCCGACCGAGAGCGCCGCCTTGTGGCTGTCGGCGACGGCGCGGAGCGCGCGGCCGATGCGGGTGTACTGGAAGAAGGCGGCCAGCGCCGCGATCATCAGCGAGGCGATCACGGCTGCGGCGATGTCGATCTTCTGCAACGAGACCAGCCCGCCGAGGATCTGCAGATCGATGGCACCCTTCGGCAGATAGAGCTGCTCGGCGATCATCTGCTTGGGGTTGCCGCCGAATAGGGATTCGCCGAAGCCGATCAGGAAGTAGGTGATGCCGAAGGTCGCCATGAACAGGATGATGTCCGGCTGGTTGACCAGCGGCCGGAGCACTACGCGCTCGATGGCGACAGCGAGCACGAACATCACACCGAGCGTCAGAATGACGGCGAGGAAGGCCGGGACGCCCTTCTCGTAAAGGCCGACCAGTGTCAGCGCGGCGAACACCACCATGATGCCCTGGGCGAAGTTGAAGACGCCCGAGGCCTTGAAGATCAGCACGAAGCCGAGCGCGATCAGCGCATAGAGCACGCCGGAGACGAGACCTTCCCAGACTGTCTGCACCAGCAGGTCCGGCGCCTGGACCATCTGCTGGAACGGGTCGACGAAGATCGCATAAAGCGTGTTGGAGGAATCGAAGCGGATGCCGATGATGCCGGCTAGAAGCACGGCGCCGAGGATCAGCGCCGCTCGCACGCGAAAGCTGCTGAAATTGATGCCAGCGGGGCGGCTGGAGGCGATGTCGCTCATCTGTCCGCGCTCCTCAATGCGCCACGCCGAGATAGGCGTCGATGACGCGCTGGTCGGCCTTGACCTCGTCGGGCGTGCCGTCGGCGATCTTGCGGCCGTATTCGAGCACGACGACGCGGTCGGAGAGATCCATGACCACGCCCATGTCATGCTCGATCAGCGCAATGGTCGTGCCGAACTGGTTGTTTACGTCGAGGATGAAGCGGCACATGTCCTCCTTCTCCTCGAGGTTCATGCCGGCCATCGGCTCGTCCAGCAGCAGCAGCTCCGGCTCCATGGCGAGCGCGCGGCCGAGCTCGACGCGCTTCTGCAGGCCGTAAGGCAGCTTGCCGACCGGCAGCTTGCGGATGTGCTCGATCTGCAGGAAGTCGATGATGTCCTCGACGACGCGGCGATGCTCGATCTCCTCCCGCATCGCCGGGCCGTGGCGCAGCGCCTGCCAGAAGAAGCCCTTCTTCATCTTGAGCGTGCGGCCTGTCATGATGTTGTCGAGCGTCGACATGCCCTTGAACAGCGCGACGTTCTGGAAGGTGCGGGCGATGCCGCCGGCGGCGGCGCGATGCGGGCGCATCTTGGCGCGGCGCTCGCCCTTGAAGACGATCTGGCCTTCCTGCGGCTGGTAGAAGCCGTTGATGCAGTTGAGCATCGAGGTCTTGCCGGCGCCGTTGGGGCCGATGATGGCGCGGATCTCGCCCTTGCGGATGTCGAAGGAGACATCGGTGATCGCCTTCACGCCGCCGAAGCGCAGCGAGATGTTCTCGACCGAGAGCAGGACCTCGCCCTTGTCGCGGATGGGGGTGCCCGTCACGTTGATCGGCTCCGCGTTCATGCCGCCTTCGCCGCTGCCGGCGCCCCCTCGGCCGTGACGGCATAGGTCTTGGCGTCACGGACCTTGACGCGGGCGGAGATCACGCCCTTGCGGCCGTCCTCGAAGGTCACCTCGGTCGAGATGTCGGCCGCCTCGGAGCCGTCATAGAGCGCGGCGACCAGGGGGGCGTAACGCTCGGCGATGAAGCCGCGGCGGACCTTCTGGGTGCGCGTCAGCTCGCCGTCGTCGGCATCGAGCTCCTTGTGCAGGATGAGGAAGCGCTTGATCTGCGCGCCGCCCATCATCGGCTCGGACGCCAGCGAACGGTTCACCTCGTCGACGTGCTTGGCGATCATGTCATAGACGAGATCGTTGCCGGCGAGCTCCTGATAGGAGGCGTAGACCACGTTGTTGCGCTCGGCCCAGTTGCCGACGGCGGTGAGGTCGATGTTGAGCGCGACGGTGGCGTAGTCGCGGCCCTGGCCGAAGGCCACCACTTCCTTGATGTTCGGATAGAACTTCAGCTTGTTCTCGAGGTATTTCGGCGGAAACAAGTCGCCGCTGTTGAGCTTGCCGACATCCTTGGCGCGGTCGATGATCTTGAGGTGGCCGCCTTCATCGAAGAAGCCGGCGTCGCCCGAGCGGACATAGCCGTCAGCGGTCATCGTCTCGGCCGTCTTGTCCGGATCCTTGTAGTAGCCGCCGAAGATCGAGGGCGAGCGGTAGAGCACCTCGCCATTGTCGTCGATGCGGATCTCGACCAGCGGAGCGGGCTTGCCGACCGTGTCGGCCTTGATCTCGCCGTTGGGCTGCATGGTGATGTAGACCCCGGCCTCGGTCTGGCCGTAGAGCTGCTTCAGGTTGATGCCGATCGAGCGGTAGAAGCGGAAGAGCTCGGGGCCGATGGCCTCGCCCGCCGTGTAACCGACCTTAATGCTGGTCAGGCCGAAGCGGTTGCGCAGGGGGCCGTAGACCAGCATGTCGCCGAGCGCATAGAACAGCCGGCCCTTCAGCGGCACGCTCTCGCCGTTCAGGATCTTCTCGCCGTACTGCTTCGCGACGCCGAGGAAGTAGTGGAACATCTTCCGCTTCAGGCGGCCTGCATCCTCCATGCGCACCATGGTGATGGTCAGCATGTTCTCGAAGACGCGCGGCGGAGCGAAAGCGTAGGTGGTGCCGACCTCGCGTCGATCGTCGATGACAGTATCCGGGCTTTCGGGGCAATTCACGCAGAAGCCGGCCAGCATCGCCTGCGCATAGGAAAAGACATGGTCGCCGACCCAGGCGATCGGCAGATAGGCGATGACCTCGTCGCTCTCGCTCAACCCGTCGAAGCCGCAGCCGATCTCGGCGGCGACGATGACGTTGTAGTGCGAGAGCATCACGCCTTTGGGCCGGCCGGTCGTGCCGGAGGTGTACAGGATAATGCCGAGGTCGGAGCCCTCGCCCTGCTCCATCTCACGGGCGAACGCCGCTTCGGCCTGCGGGTCCTTCAGCGCCCGGTGGCCCGTCTGCATCACCGCCTCGATGGAGTGCAGCTTGGTGTGGTCGTAATCGCGCAGGCCGCGCGGCTCGTCATAGAGCACGTGCCGCAGATGCGGCAGCCGGTCGGTGATAGAGAGGATCTTGTCGACCTGCTCCTGATCCTGCACCACGGCGAAGACTGCCTCGGCATGGTCGAGGACATAGGCCATCTCCTCGGCGACGCTGTCGGCGTAGACGGGCACCGGCACGGCGCCGAGCCATTGCGCGGCGCACATCGACCAATAGAGCCGCGGCCGGTTGTAGCCGATGATCGCGACCTTCTCGCCGCGCTTCAGCCCGAGCTCCTGAAGGCCCCTGGCGAAGTCGCGGACATGGGTGGCGACCTCCGCCCAGTTCCAGGACTGCCAGATGCCGAGGTCCTTGTGGCGGAAGGCGACCCGCGAGGCGCGTTCGCGGGCATTGCGCAACAGCAATTTCGGAAAGGTATCCGCCTCGCCGGCGGTGCCGCTTGCCACGATTGCGTTCTCCCTGACGAGCCGCCATGCGTGTGGCAGCTTCTTCTGCGGGCCGTTCCGACCTCGTTCTCATGCAAGCCTTGCAGGCGGGGAGCATCTTCGCAAGGAGGCGCTTGACAGACAATTCCCCTTTTGGTGACTATCGTCACGCAGAGGTTTGGTTCGGGCACAATTCAGCTTCGCGGCCCCTTGCTTCCGCCCTGATTTTCCTCACGAATCCAGGCAGGTTGAATCGGCGGGCACCGTCGTGCCAGCTGGCGGTGGGACCGGCTCATGCTTCATCATCTGTCTTTCGGCGTTGCCGACATCGAGCGCGCCTGCGCCTTCTACGACGCCGTGCTGGCGCCGCTCGGCTATGTCCGGGTCTGGTCGGATCTCCGGCCCGGCGAAGCGGGGCAGGCGGTTGGGTATGGTTCGCCCGGCGGTGGCGACAAGCTCGCGCTGAAGCTCCGGCCGGAAGGGCACAAGCCGCCCGGGCCGGGCTTTCACCTTGCTTTCGCCGCGCCGGATCGCGCGGCGGTCGACCGGTTTCATGCAGAAGCGCTTCTGCATGGAGGGCGCGACAACGGGGCGCCGGGCCCGCGCACGCATTATGGTCCGCACTACTATGCGGCCTTCGTCATTGACCCTGACGGGTTCAATATTGAAGCGGTGTTCAACGAGCCCGGGTAGGGCTCGCTCGCAGATTCAGGCTTGTCGCCTCGCTTCCTGTTTCAGATTCGATCGCGTTCAGAAGCGATCATAGTGATGGCGGCGATAGCCATAGGCCGGCGCATGCGGCGGCGGGCCGCGGTGGCGATATCCGTAGCCGTAGCCCCGATCATAACCACGGCCATGACGGTAGTAGTCACGCCTGTGCTGCCGCTCCATGTTCCGCTGGATTTCCCAGTGGCGATGCTCGCGCGTATGGCGCGTGTACTCCGCCGGCAGCTTGTCCAGTGCCGCGGCCTGCGGAGCTGTTTGCGGCGCCGCGCCGGCCGGAGTGGCGGCGATTGCGGCGAAGGCTAGGCCGGCGGCCATCAGAAATCTACGCATGGTCGTCTCCTTCAGTCGACGGCTGTCCATGGGCGGCATTGAAGCGCGGCGCGTTCCAATGAAGCCTGAATGAGGAAGTTAGCTGCTGTTCAGGATCAGCTGTGGCGCCCGGCCGTATCGCGGCGCCGCGGGGTGCTAAGCGCCGAGCGGTCGACGGGGACTTTCACCGGCTGGAGCGCGTTGAAGGGCGCGGCCCACTCGTCCCAGCTGCGCCGGACAATACGCGACTGGACGGCAGCGTATTCGGCAGCCTGATCGTTGACCCGTTTCATCAACAGGTCGAAGAAGCCAAACATCGCGATGTTTCCTTTCTTGGAGCCCCGTCATCGGATCCTTCCAGAAGGCGAACGCCACTTTCTGGTGCGATGTCCAGGACTGTTCGGGAAAGGCAACGCGCGAGACGCGATTTGGTGCCCTGCCGGAAAACCTCAACCTTCGTAGCGGGCGAGCCTGTCCAGATCCCGAATGGTGATGCTGCCATGGCCGAGCTCGATCAGGCCGAGATCGGCGAGCTTCGCCAAGCCCTGGTTGGCCATCTGGCGTGAAATGCCGGCGAGCATGCCGAGCTCCTCCTGCGAGATCGCCAGCGTCCGGTCGAGATCGGGATAGAGGATCGGATTGAACAGCCAAGCGAGGTTGCGCGCCAGCCGCCCGCTCGAATCGAGCGTGCGCTCCGTCTCGGCCAGCGAGATGAACTGGGCGAGGCGCTCGTTGAACTGATGCACGAGGAAGCGGTTGAAGGCCGCCGAATGCTCGAACAGCCACAGGAAGGTGGCGCGGCGCATCAAGGCGAGCCGCGTCTCGCGCAGCGCCACCAGCTCGTAGCGGCGCGGCTCGGCCTTGATCACCGTGCCTTCGCCGAACCAGGCGCCGCCGCGAAGCCCTGCCAGCGTCGCGGATTTGCCGGTCTTCGAGGTGGTCGCCATCTTGACCAGCCCCTCGGCCACGCCGGTCCAGGCCTCGAGCCGGTCTCCGACATGGCAGATCGAGGCGCCCTTGCCGTAGCTCTTGAAGGAGATGCCGCGCCGCGCCTCCTCGAATTCGGCCTCCGAAAGGTCGCGGGACCAGGAGGCGATGGCGCGCAGTTCCTCGGATGAGATCACAGGCAGTCCTTAGAAGGCGGGGTCGGCTCAGTATGGGGGGCGACGGCGGGCCGACTCAAGTTGAACTACGCTTCACTCTGCCGCCTGCGGCAGGGTGGCTGTCGATCCCTCGTCTCTCAACTGCGCCAGCAGCGCCGCCTCCTCCGCCTTCGCCGCCTTGAGATGCCGCTCCTTGACGTGGCCGAAGCCGCGGATCTTGTCGGGGATGGCAGCCAGCGCCACGCAGAGCGCATGGTTCTGCGGCGTCAGACGCGTGAGCAGCTCGTTCAGCAGCACCTCGTAATCCGCGATCAACTGTCGCTCGGTGCGGCGCTCCTGCGTGCGGCCGAAGGGGTCGAGCGCCGTGCCGCGCAGCCCCTTGAGCTTTGCCAGCACGGCGAAGGCGCCCATCATCCAGGGGCCCAAGCTCATCTTGCGCGGCAGGCCGGTGTTCGGATCGCGCCGTGCCAGCAATGGGGGCGCGAGGTGGAATTCGAAACGCAGTGGCTTGCCGTCCGCGCCGTCGGCCTCGAAGGTCGCGGCGACCTGCCGGCGAAAGGCGCCGTCGCTGTAGAGCCGCGCGACCTCGTATTCGTCCTTGTAGGCCATCAGTTTGAAGAGGTTGCGGGCGACGGCTTCGCTGAGCGCCGTCTGGCCCGGCATTACGGCCGATTCGCGCGTCTGGACGCGGGAGACGAGATGGCGGTAGCGCGCGCCATAGGCCGCGTTCTGGTAGGCCGCGAGATAGGCGACGCGGCGGGCGACGATCTCTTCCAGAGTTTGCGAGAAGCGGCGGGCGGGGGTCGCGGCCCTGGTCTGCCCGAGCATCTGCGCCAGCGCGTCGGGGTCATGGGCGGCGCGGCGGCCGAGTTCGAAGGCCTGGAGGTTCATCGCCACGGCTTCGCCGTTGAGCGCGATCGCCTTGACGAGCGCGTCGCGCGAGAGCGGGACCGTGCCGAGCTGCCAGGCCTGGCCGAGCATGAACATGTTGGCGGCGATGGCATTGCCGAGGAAGGCGGTCGCGGCCGCCGTCGCATCGACGAAGCGGGTGCGTTCCTTGCCGGCGGCCGAGACAATCGCGCGCTTCAGCCGCTCGGTCGGCAGCGAGAAATCGGCGTTGCGGGTGAAATCCCCCGGCAGGCTCTCGGCGGTGTTGACGATGACCGTGCCGCTTTCGGGGCGGATGGCGCCGAGCACCTTCTTCGAGCCGGTGACGGTGAGATCGCAGCCGAGGACGAGATCGGCCTGCCCCGCGGCGACGCGGATGGCGTGGATGTCCTCCGGCCGGGGCGCGAGCTTGACGTGGCTGAAGACGGCGCCGCCCTTCTGGGCGAGGCCGGCCATGTCGATCATACCGCAGCCCTTGCCTTCGAGATGCGCGGCCATGCCGAGGATCGCGCCGATGGTGACCACGCCGGTTCCACCGACGCCCGTGACGATCACGGCGAAGCTGCGGTCGAGCGCCGGGATCGCGGGCTCGGGCAGGTCTCCGGCGCCGAGCGCATCGGCATCGAGGCGCGCGGGGTCGGCCTTCTTGGGCCGCGCGCCATGGACGGTGACGAAGGAGGGGCAGAAGCCCTTGAGGCAGGAGAAATCCTTGTTGCAGTTCGACTGGTCGATCTGGCGCTTGCGGCCGAACTCGGTCTCCAGCGACTGCACGGAGACGCAGTTCGACTGCACGCCGCAATCGCCGCAGCCCTCGCAGACCAGCTCGTTGACGATCACGCGCTTGTCCGGATCGGGATAGGCGCCGCGCTTGCGGCGTCGGCGCTTCTCGGTGGCGCAGGTCTGGTCGTAGAGCAGGAGCGAGACGCCGGAGGTGGCGGCGAGCTCCCGCTGCACGGCGTCGAGCTCCTCGCGGTGATGCAGCGTCGTGCCCGCCGGCCATTGCGTAGTCGCCGGGTACTTGTCGGGCTCGTCGCTGACTACGGCGATGCGCTGGACACCCTCGGCCGCGACCTGCCGGGCCATCTGGTCCGGCGTCAGATGGCCTTCCGCCTGTTGGCCGCCGGTCATGGCGACGGCGTCGTTGTAGAGCAGCTTGTAGGTGACGTTGACGCCGCTCGCGACGGCCCAGCGGATCGCGAGCGAGCCGGAATGGGTGTAGGTGCCGTCGCCGAGGTTCTGGAAGACGTGGCCGCGTGTCGAGAAGGGCGCTTCGCCGACCCAGTTGGCGCCTTCGCCGCCCATCTGGGTGAAGCCCGCGGTGTCGCGGTCCATCCACTGCACCATGTAGTGGCAGCCGATGCCGGCATAGGCGCGCGAGCCCTCGGGCACGACGGTCGAGGAGTTATGCGGGCAGCCCGAGCAGAAATAGGGCGTGCGCTTCGCGATCTCCTGCGCCTCGGCGAGGCGGCCTTGGGCTGCGGCGATCTCCTCCAGCCGCGCCCGCAGCGCAGGATCGTCCTGGTATTGCAGCAGGCGCGACCCGAGCGCGATGGCGATGTCGTTGGGGTCGAGCGCCGCATGGACAAGGAAGAGCCATTCGCCCTTCTCGTCCTTCTTGCCGATCACCATCGGCTGCTGCGGAGCGCCGTAAAGCTCCTCGCGGACCTGGACCTCGATCAGCGAGCGCTTCTCCTCGACGACCATAATGAGGTCGAGGCCTTCGGCGAAGCTCTTCAGCTCGGCCGGATCGATCGGCCAGGGGCAGGCGAGCTTGAAGAGGCGGATGCCCAGGTCATTGGCGCGGACCTCGTCGATGCCGAGGTCCTCCATGGCTTGCCGCACGTCGAGGTAGGACTTGCCGACGGTGGCGATGCCGATACGAGGTTTCGCTCCGCCATGAGTGACGATACGGTTGAGCCGGTTGGCCCTGAGATAGGCCAGCATCGCATCGCGTTTGTAGAGATGGAGCCTGCGCTCCTGCTCCAGGAAATCAAGCTCGCGGCGAATGGCGAGGCCGCCCGGCGGCATCACGAAATCGGTGGGCGTCATGATCGAGACGCGGTCGAGCGCGCCGTCGATGGAGGCGGTCGATTCAATGTTGTCCTTGACGCATTTGATGCCGACCCAGACCGAGGCGAAGCGCGAGAGCGCGATGCCGTGCAGGCTGTAGTCGATGATCTCCTGCACGCCAGCCGGATTCAGGATGGGCATCATCCGGTCGACGAGGACGAACTCGGTCTGATGGGCGTTGGTCGAGGATTCGGCCGTGTGGTCGTCGCCCATCAGGCAGATGACGCCGCCCTTCGGATCGGTGCCCGCCATGTTGCCGTGGCGGAAGACATCTCCCGAGCGGTCGACGCCCGGCCCCTTGCCGTACCAGAGCGCGAAGACGCCGTCGTATTTTCCCTCGCCGCTCAGGCCCGCCTGCTGCGTGCCCCAGATCGCGGTGGCGGCGAGGTCCTCGTTCAGCCCCGGCTGGAAGACGATGTTCGCGGCCTTCAGCGCCTTGCCTGCGCGCGTCAGCTGCTGGTCGAGCCCGCCCAGCGGGGAGCCGCGATAGCCTGAGACGAAGCCGGCGGTGTTCAAGCCGGCCTGCCGGTCGCGTTCGCGCTGCATCAGCAGCATCCGGGCGATGGCCTGCGTGCCGGTGAGAAAGATCTCGCGCTTGTCGAGATCGTACTTGTCGTCGAGCGCGACCTCTCGCAGCACGCGTGGCACTATGCCCGATGGGTTCGGTCTCTCGGCCATGGCCGACCTCCCGGATCGTCGTTTCCCAGGTGGGCCGGTTGCTCCGGCCTCGTGCCATGCCGCCGCGACGGCAGATATGTCAGCGAGGCTGACATGATGGCCATGGGGCGGTCAATCGATCTGGTATCATTCCAATTTTCTGCGACGGGTCCAGCGGATCTATGGCGGCTGCTGCACGCCGGCCGTGAGGCGCCGCGATTTGGCCCCGTTTGGCATGGATGGCTGCGACGGCGCGCCGGCTTGAGCGGCGCGTTGACGATCGGTTAACCATGATCTGGCGAGCGTGCCCGAAACCACGGAGATTTCGCCCTTGATGCGATCGAAGCTGCTTTCGGCCCTGGCCGGATTTGCGCTCGCCGGCGTATTCGCCGGCGAGGCGGCGGCGCATCCGCACGTCTTCGTCGCGGCCAAGGCCGAGATCGTCTTTGCGCCCGACGGCTCGGTGCGGGCGCTTCGCCATCGCTGGAGCTTTGATGAGGCCTATTCGGTCTACATCACCCAGGGGCTCGACAAGAACGGCGACGGCAAGATTACGTCGGACGAGCTGGCGGAACTGGCCAAGACCAACACCGAATCGCTGCCCGACGTTGATTTCTTCACGACCGCCAAGATCAATGGCCGCCAGCAGGAGTTCGGCACGCCCGGCGAGGAGAGCATGAGCTATGAGGGCAAGGTCCTGACGCTCGTCTTCACGCTGCCGCTGAAGAACCCGGTGAAGGCGCGCTCCTTCGGCATCGAGATCGGCGACCCCACCTATTTCGTAGCCTTCGAGATCGTCGATGCGCCGGACGCCGTCGTCACCAAGGACGCGCCGCAGGGCTGCGTGGTGCGTGTCGCACGGCCGCCGAAGCTCGACGAAGCCACGCAGAAGCGCCTCGCCGAGGCCGACATCACCGAGACCCCCGATGTGAGCGGCCTGCAGGTGACGACGCGGGCGCTGGTAGCATGTCCCTGACGCCGGCAGACGCCATGCGCCCGGCTGGCGCTGCGCTCTCGCGGCGGCTCGTCGTTTTCGCGGTGGCGCTGCTTGTGGTCGCGGGCGTGCTGACGCTGCTGGCCATGGTGATCGCTGCCGTCAGCCCGCCCCCTCCGCCCCCGCCGCGCAATCCCTTCGGGGCGGCCCTGCCGCGCGAGGCGCTGCCCTCGACGACGGGTTTGGGTGCGCTGATCATCGCCTGGCAATCGAGCTTCTATCGGGAACTCACGGCGGCGCTGAAGGGCATCGCCGAGCAGCCGACGGCGCTCTGGGCGTTGCTCGGGCTTTCCTTCGGCTATGGCGTCTTCCACGCGGCGGGGCCGGGGCACGGCAAGGCCGTGATCTCCGGCTATATCGTGGCGGACAACCGCAGCTTGAAGCGCGGCTTGGCCCTGAGCTTCGCGGCGGCGCTGCTGCAGGCGCTGGTCGCGATCGGCATCGTCGCCGTGGCGACGCTTCTGCTGCGGACCACGGCGCAGCAGATGAATGCGGCGACGCAGGTGATCGAGCAGGGCAGTTTCCTGCTCGTCGCGCTGGTCGGACTGCTGATCCTTTGGCGGAAGGCTGGCTCCTTCGTCGCGCTCGGCGCCGGAGGCGCGCATGATCCGGCGCATTGCGACCATGTCCATATGCCCGATGCCGAGGCGGTATCGCGGTTGACAGGCTGGCGCGAGATGGCGGGTGTCGTGCTGGCGGCCGGCCTGCGCCCCTGTGCCGGGGCGCTGATCGTGCTCGTCTTCGCCGCCTTGCAGGGCGTGTTCTGGGCCGGTGTCGCGGCGGCTCTCGCCATGGCGCTGGGTACGGCGCTGACGACGGGCGCACTCGCTGCCGTCGCCGTCTTCTTCAAGTTCGCCGCCTTGAGGCTCGCGGGTGGCGGCAGCCTTCGCGCGGCGCGGATCATCGGGGGCCTGGAACTCCTCGCCGCCGCCTTCGTCGCGGTGCTGGGAGCGGCGCTGTTCGCCGGACTCTTGATGGCGGGCGGCTAGCGAAGCGGGTCGTTCTCCAGCAGGATCGGCTTGCCGTGCGGGGTCGCCTCGGCGGCGCGGGCCCAGGAGGCGGCGAGCGCGTCGACGCCGGAATGGGAAGCCAGCCCCTTCTCGATCAGCAGATGCTCCAGCGCTTCGCACCAGCGCTCGTAATACTCCGAGCCGTCGCGGCAGCCGCCGGCGGCCTGGGCTTCGCGGATCTCGGCGCCGAGCGCCTGCGCCCATTCATCCGCCGTGAAGACGCCCTTGTTCTGGAGGGCCACCACCAGCGCGAAGACCAGGGCCTGCCAGGGCTCGGCGAAGGTCGGTCCCTCCGCGTCGCGCGGGATCGGCGTGTCGGCGGCGAGCGCGGCCGCCAGATCGTTCTCAGGCTGGCTCAAGATAGCTCTCCCAGGCCTCGACGCTGACGGTGGAGGTCGGATCGGCGTCGCGGCCCCAGAGTTCGGGGCCGGTGAAGACGACCGTGTAGAGCCATTGCGCCGTCTCCGGCCGCCCCTGCGCGCCCGTATCGGGGAAGACATGGCAGCCGACGATTCGCTCGATCACGCCGTTCTTGCCGCGGACATAGCGCGGCAGGCGGGTGTGATGCTGCGGGTGCATCACGATGGTGCGGACCTTGTCGCTGATCGAGAAGCGCGCCGGGGCTTGTGCCTCGCGCTCATAGGGGAAGCCGCGTCGCAGAACGGCCGCGACCTCATCGCCCTTGAGCACGCGTTTGGGCTCACGGCGCCCGGGCGCCGGCTTGCCGGAGAGCAGCTCCTCCGAGGTCAGGAAGCCGTGCTTGACGAGCACCTTGTCGAGGGCGGCGAGCCAGATCTCGTAATAGGTCGCGGAGAGGTATTGCGCGGGCGGCAGGCTCTCGCGGTGGTGGCGGATCTCGTCGATGGTCCAGGCGCCCATGGCGCCGGCCGCGACATTGATCGCGAGCACGCGCTTTTCCCAGTCGCCATGGAAGACCGGCTCGTTCGGCTCCGGCGTGACCGGGCCGAAGGCCATCTGGCCGCCGAGATCATGGGCGCTGTTCATGGTCTGGCCTCCAGGCTGGGCAGGCCGGTGCCGATCATCGAATCGCGCGTGACGATTTCCGCCAGCTTGTCCTCGCTCCAGCCCTCGGTGCCGGCCGGGCGCATTGGAATGACGATGAAGCGGGTCTCGGCCGTCGAATCCCAGACGCGGATGCTCTGGCCCTCGGGCAGGGTCACGCCGAAATCGGCGAGCGTGCCGCGCGGGTCGATCACGGCCTTGGCGCGGTAGGGCGGGGATTTGTACCAGACCGGGGGCAACCCGAGCACCGGCCACGGATAGCAGGAGCAGAGGGTGCAGACGATGAGGTTGTGCTGCTCTGGCGTGTTGAAGCAGGCGACGATGTGCTCGCCTCCGCGCCCGCCATAGCCGAGTTCCGCCACCGCCGCCGTGCCGTCGGCTTTCAGCCGCTCGGCAAAATCCGGGTCGGTCCAGGCCTTCGCGACGACGCGGGCGCCGTTGCGCGGGCCGACGCGGGTCTCGTAGGTCTCGACGATCGCGTCGAGCGCGGCCGGTTCGACATAACCCTTCTCGACCATCAGCGTTTCGAGCGCCTTAACCCGCGCCTCGATGGCCGTGTAGTGGTTGTCGTGGTCGTGATCGTGGTGATGTCCGCTCATGACGACCTCCTTCAGGCGATCCTGATGCGTGCGGCGCGTTCATAGCGCAGGGCGAAGGCGACGAGCGAGCGGTCCGAGCCCTTCGGGCCGATCAGGGACAGGCCGAGCGGCGCGCCTTCCCGCTGCGCCACGGGAATCGTGACCTGCGGAAAGCCGGAAAGCCCCGCGAGGCAGAGCAGCCGCAGCGCCCGGTTGCGGAAATCGTCGAGCGCCGATTCCGGCGTGCTGATCAGCGGCGCGACGTCCGGCATGGTCGGCAGGATCAGCACGCCGTCCTTGCCGAGCAGGCGCGCCAGCCGTGCGCGGAAGGTCTTCCGGGTCGCTTCGCCCTTGGCGTATTCGGCGTCCGTCACGGCCTTGGAGAAGGCGAAGCGGTCCTTCACGCCCGGCCCGAGCGGCGGGGCGAAGCGCTCGATCATCGCGCCATCGGAGATCCAGGCTTCGCGCCCCTGGATCCAGCGGAAGGCCCAGTAGAGCGCATCGAGATCCCGGACGAGCTTGACGCTCTCGGGCTCGCCGAGTTCATGGACGGTGCGTTGGACGACATTGCGCAGGATCGTCTCCGCCTCGGGCACGGCCTGGCCGAACATGTCGTCGGCGACGATCATGCGCGGCACTTCCGGCAGCTCCGCCTTGTCAAGGCTGAAAAGAACGTTGGCGACGCGGGCGAAGGTCTCGCCGTCGCGGGCGAACCAGCCCGGCGTGTCGAGGCTTTCCGCGAGCGGCCAGGTGCGCTTCAGCGAGAGCCGGCCATGGCTCGGGCGGATGCCGAACAGGCCACCATAGCTCGCGGGAGCCCTGACCGAGCCGCCGGTGTCGGAGCCGAGCGCGATGTCGGCGAGGCGCCCGGCCACCGCCGCCATGGAGCCGCAGGATGAGCCGCCGGTGATGCGCTCGGGCGCGGCCGGATTGATAGGCGAGCCGAAATGGGCGTTCTGGCCGTTCAGCGAGAAGGCGAGCTCGTCGGTATGCGTCTTGCCGACGAAGCGGGCGCCGGCCTGCAGCAGCTCCTTCACGATCGGCGCTGTCTTGGTCTTGATGCCGGACTGCGCCAGCACGATCGGCGAGCCGGCGCCCGTCGGATAACCCTTCACGTCGAAGAGGTCTTTCACCGCCAGCGTCAGCCCGGCGAGTGGGCCGGCGGCGGCGTGCTTCACCGCCACATCGGGATAGGGAACGAAGCAGCGGAACGGATCATCGAACGTCATGGCGGTCACACCCCCCTCGCATCGCCGTCGGAACGCGGATCATGCACCGCCTCCACCTGACCCTTCCGGTGCTTCACCAGCATGCCGGCATGGCCGAAACCGTCCGAATAGGGCAGACCGGTCTCGGTGACCGGATGGCCCGCGGCATCGAGTCGCTCCAGCAGGGACGGGTCGAAGCGGTTCTCGACCCTGAGCGCCGTCGAGCCCGCGCCCCAGGTCTTGCCGAAGAGCCAGCGTGGGGCGTCGATGGCGGTCGCGAGGTTCTGGCCGGCGCGATAGCGCGTCAGGATCTGCGCCTGGAACTGCGGCTGCCCGTCCCCGCCCATGGCACCGTAGGAGAGGATGCGCCCGTCATCGAAGCCGGCGAAAGCCGGGTTCAGCGTGTGGAAGGGCTTGCGGCCCGGTGCCAGCGGGTTGGCGGCGCTCGGGTCGAGCGAGAAGGAGAGGCCGCGGTTCTGCCAGTTGATGCCGGTTGCCGGCAGCACGCAGCCCGAGCCGTACTCCCAATAGATCGACTGAATATAGGAGACGGAAAGCCCCGTGCTATCGATGGCACCCATCCAGATCGTGTCGCCGTCGCCATTCTTGAGCGGCAGCGTGGCGGCCCGCCTCATGTCGATCGCGGCGGCCTCTCGCTCCAGCACGGCGTCGCTCAGGAAATCGGCCGAGGGGCGCTTGAGGCGGGACGGGTCGGTGACGTGGCGGTCGCGGATTGCGAAGGCGCGCTTCGTCGCCTCGATCAGCCCGTGGTGATGCTCGAAGCTGTCGAGCCTGAAAGAGCCGAGCTTTTCGAAGATGCCGAGGATCAGGAGTGAGGCCAGCCCCTGCGTCGGCGGCGGCAGGTTGTAGACGGTGAGCCCCGGCAGCTTCAGCGAGAGCGGCGTCACGGCCTGCGCCCGGTAGGCTTCGAGATCGGCGCGGGTAACGGGCGCCCCAATGCGTTCCAGATCGGCGGCGATCTCGCGGCCGATGTCGCCGCGGTAGAAATCATCAAGCCCGGCATCGGCGAGTTGCTGCAGCGTCGCGCCGAACGCGGTGGGCTTGCGGCGCGCACCGGCTTTGGGCGGCTCGCCATCGATCCAGAAGCTGGAGAGGAAGCCGGGCGCGGCCTTCAGCGCCTCCAGCTCGTTGGACTGGGTGCGCAGTTCGGAATCCGAGACGGCATAGCCCTCGCGGCAATGGCCGATGGCGTTCGCCAGCAGGTCGCGGAGCGGCATCCGCCCGCCGAGCGAGCTGGAAAGCTCGAGCGCGAGCCGCCAGCCGCCGACGGCGCCGGCGACGGTGAGCGCCGACTCCGGCCCGCGCGAGGGAATGACGTCATAGCCGCGGCTGCGATAGCGCTCGATGGTGGCGAGGGAGCCGGCGGGCCCGCAGGCCTCGATGCCGTGCATGCGGCCGCCGGGCTCATGCACCAGCCAGAAGCCGTCCCCGCCGATCGCGTTCATATGCGGGTAGACCACGGCGATCGTCGCCGCCATGGCGACCATGGCCTCGATGGCGTTGCCGCCTTCGGCCAGCACGGCCCGTCCGGCCTCCGAGGCCAGGGTATGCGGAGCGGCAACTGCGGCCGAGGCGAAGACAGGCGTATCGAGCATCAGGGGCTTTCAATCTCCTGGGCCATGCCCATCTCACAGGGCGTCGCGGATTCGCGAATTTGTTGCATGGGGCTGCAAGCTCCGCTAGGTGCGTCGGGCGCATGGCCCGGAGGCCTGCGCGCGAAGGAAGGACGACATGGCCGGACGGCACACCAACTGGCGCAACCTGATCATGGTGATCTCGTTCGGGATCCTGATCGCCGTCGAGCTGTTCGGCGTGGCGCTGGCAGCCGGCTGGGCGCTGGCGGGCCTGTTCGAACTCGGCGCGATCTTCGAATACGCCATGATGGCGATCTTCTCGGTCTTCGCGGCCTATGGGATGGTCAACCTGATGCGCCGGATGCTCAAGATCGAGCATCTGACCGAGGTCGACTGACACGCCGTCAGGCTTAAACGGCCTTCCCCAGCTATCTGCTTCGCAGTTTCATAGCGTCGTCGGGCCGGCAACGACCGACAGAGCAGGCTTGGCGCGCCGATGATGACGCACGCCTTTCGCGTGCTGGTTTCGCCACAATCTGCCGCCTATCTCGGACCTAGGATATCGTTGCCCTCGGGCCCGTAAATCGGCCTGCCGGGGGCGGAACCAGACCGGATCAGGAGCGTTATGCGGGACCGTGGCGGGCAGGACTTGGGCGGGCAGGACTTGAGCTTGATGCAGATGAGCCGGAGGCCTCGCCTCGATCGAAGGGCGCTTCTCGCCGGAGCGGGCGCGACAGCGGCGTTGGCGGCCGTCGGCTTCGCGCCGGAGGCGCTGGCGCAACAGGGGCTCAAGCTCGGACAGGCGCAGGATTTCGGCTTCGATCTGCTGAAAGCGCGGGCGAAGCGCATGGCCGGCGAGCCTTATCAGGCGCCTGCCAATCCGAGCCCCGATGTTCTGCAGCGCATCGATTATGACGCCCACGGCAAGATCAAATTCAAGCCGGAGGCGGCGCTGTGGGCGAACGGCCCTTCGCCCTGGCCGGTGACCTTCTTCCATCTCGGCCGCTATTTCCAGAAGCCGGTGCGCGTGCATGTGGCCGAGAACGGCAAGGCCCGCGAGATCCTCTACGACGAGAGCTATTTCTCGATGCCGGCCGACTCGCCGGCGCATGAGCTGCCGGCCGAGGCGGGCTTTGCGGGCTTGCGCTTCCAGGAGAGCCGCAGCGGCCATCCGGGGCGCACGGGCGAGCCGCTCGACTGGAAGCGGAACGATTGGGTCGCCTTCCTCGGCGCTTCCTATTTCCGCGCCATCGGCGAGCTCTATCAGTACGGGCTGTCGGCGCGCGGGCTGGCCATCGACCCCGCCGTTTCCGGCAAGGACGAGGAATTTCCGGACTTCACCCATATCTGGCTGGAAACCCCGCAGCCCGGCGCCGAATATGTGACGCTCTACGCGCTGCTCTCGGGGCCGAGCGTGGCCGGCGCCTATCGCTTCCGCATGCATCGCGGCAAGGGCGTCGTGATGGAGATCGAGACGGCGCTGCATCTGCGCAAGGATGTCACGCGGCTTGGCATCGCGCCGCTGACTTCGATGTTCTGGTATTCCGAGACGGCGAAGCCGGCGGCGATCGACTGGCGGCCGGAGGTGCATGATTCCGACGGGCTCGCGCTCTGGACCGGAGCCGGCGAGCGCGCCTGGCGGCCGCTCAACAATCCGCGCCAGACCACCGCCTCAGCCTTCGTCGATAGCAACCCGCGTGGCTTTGGCCTGATGCAGCGTGATCGCGAGGTCGGGCATTATCTCGACGGCGTCTCCTATGAGCGCCGCCCCAGCCTCTGGGTCGAGGCGCAGGGCGAGTGGGGCCGGGGCTCGGTCCAGCTCATCGAAATCCCGACCGACGACGAGATCCACGACAATATCGTCGCGATGTGGGTGCCGGAGGCGCAGGCCAAGGCCGGCAGCGCCTATGATTTCCGCTACAAGCTGCACTGGCTGGCGGACGAGCCCTTCCCGAGCACGCTCGGCCGCGTTGTCGCCACCCGCCTCGGCAACGGCGGCAAGCCCGGTACGGCACGCCCGCATGGCGTGCGCAAGTTCATGGTCGAGTTCCTCGGGCCGATGCTCGAAAAGATTCCGTTCGGTGCGAAGCCTGAGGTCGTCGTCTCGACCTCGCGCGGCCTCTTCTCCTACATCTTCGCGGAGGCCGTGCCGAACGACGTGCCCGGTCATTGGCGCGCTCAGTTCGACCTGACCGTCGATGGTAGAGACCCGGTGGAACTGCGCTGCTATCTCAAGACCGGCGAGACGGTGCTGACTGAGACCTGGATGTATCAGTACCTGCCGTTCTGACGGGCGGAGCTTCGGGACGGACTGGGGGCGGATGCGGAATCGCGCTTGCTCCCGTCTCAACGTAACATTATATCATCGCGCATGGCCCACACGCACACCCATGCGCACCACGCGTCTGATGCCGCTGCGAGCGAGCCGGGCTGGTCGCTGCTGCGTCTTTCGGCCGGGGCCCGTATCGGTCTGGCTGCGCTCGTCGTCGCCGCGCTGTGGCTGGCGACGCTGGCCGTCATTCTTTGAGCGAGTTGCGTTCCATGTCCGCCATCCGCCTCACCGATCTGACGCTGGGCTATGACCGCCACCCGGCGGTGCATCACCTCTCGGGCGAGATCGAGGCCGGCAGCCTGACGGCCATCGTCGGGCCGAACGGCGCCGGCAAGTCGACCCTGCTGAAGGGCATCGCGGGGGCTCTGGCGCCGTTGTCCGGCGGTGTCGCGCTCGCCAAGGGCAAGCGCATCGCCTATCTGCCGCAATCGGCCGATCTCGACCGCTCCTTCCCGATCCATGTCTACGATCTCGTCGCCATGGGCCTGTGGAACCGCGCCGGCATCTTCGGGCGCATCGGTGCGGGCGCAACCCACAAGATCGAGCACGCCATCGCGGCGGTGGGGCTCACCGGCTTCGAGCGCCGGCCGATCGGCACGCTCTCGGGTGGGCAGATGCAGCGGGCGCTGTTTGCGCGGCTGCTGCTGCAGGATGCCGATGTGATCCTGCTGGACGAGCCCTTCAACGCCATCGACGCGCGCACCACGGCCGATCTGCTAGAGTTGGTCCGGCGTTGGCACGGCGAGAGCCGCACGGTCGTCGCGGTGCTGCACGACATCGAGACGGTGCGGCAGGCTTTTCCGCAAACGTTGCTGCTGGCGCGCGAGGCCGTGGCCTGGGGCGAGACCGCGACGGTGCTGACTGCCGAAAACCTGCTGAAGGCGCGGCGCATGGTCGAAGCCTTCGACAGTCACGCTGCGCCCTGCGTGCGCGACGCGGCCTGACGCCGCCACCCGAGCCAGGCCGATGCTCTTCGATCTTCTCATCGGCCCTTTCGCCGAATTCGACTTCATGCGGCGCGCGTTGGTCGGCGTCGCGGCGCTCGCGGTTTCGGGCGCGCCGATCGGCGTCTTCCTGATGTTGCGGCGGATGAGTTTGACGGGCGATGCGATGGCCCATGCCATCCTGCCGGGCGCGGCGCTGGGCTATCTGGTGGCGGGTTTTTCGTTGCCGGCCATGACCATCGGCGGGCTTGCGGCGGGTTTCGCGGTGGCGCTGGCCGCCGGCGCCGTGGCGCGGGCCACCGTGTTGAAGGAGGACGCTTCGCTAGCGGCCTTCTACCTGATTTCACTCGCGCTCGGCGTCACCATCGTCTCCCTGCGTGGCTCGGCCATCGACCTGCTGCACGTCCTGTTCGGCAATGTGCTGGCGCTGGACGACCAGGTGCTGGTGCTGCTCGCGGGCGTCGCCACTGTTTCCTTGCTAACGTTAGCAGCGCTCTATCGGCCGCTCGTCCTCGAATGCGTCGATCCCGGCTTCCTGCGCTCGGTCAGCCGCTCGGGCGGCGTCGTGCATCTGAGCTTCCTTGCGCTGGTCGTGCTCAACCTCGTCGCCGGCTTCCACGCGCTCGGAACGCTGCTCGCCGTCGGCATGATGATGTTGCCGGCTGCTGCGGCACGCTTCTGGACTGCCGACATCACACGGCTTCTGCTGCTGGCTTCGGGCTTCGGCATGGTTTCGGGCTATGCGGGGCTCGTGATTTCCTATGCGGCGGGTTCGAGCCTGCCGGCTGGCCCGTCGATCATCCTAGCCGCTGGGGCGATCTATCTCGGCTCGCTCCTGTTCGGATCGCAGGACGGGCTTGCGCGTCGGCTCTTGCCTCGCAGCCATCTGCAGAGATAGAAACGTTATAGCGTTACATTTCTGGAGACCGGCCATGCCGAACCGCCGCGCCCTTCTCGCCGCCAGCTTCGCCTCCGGGCTCGCGCTGGTTCTCTCGCCGGTTGGCGTCTTCGCCCAGGAGAAGCTGCCGGTGGTGGCGAGCTTCTCGATCCTGGGCGATTTCGTGAAGCAGGTCGGGGGCGATCGTGTGGCCGTCACCATGCTGGTCGGCCCCGATGGGGATGCCCATGTCTATTCGCCGACGCCTGCCGATGCGAAGGCGATGGCCGCCGCGAAGCTCGTCGTGGTCAATGGGCTGCATTTCGAGGGCTGGCTGCCGCGGCTGGTCAAATCCTCCGGCACCAAGGCGCCGGTAGCCGTTGCGACGAAGGGCATCACGGCTCTCGAAGCCGAGGATGATCATGACGACCACGCCAAGGGCAAGGCCGGGCATTCTCATGGTCACAGCCATGGCGATGAAGATCCGCATGCCTGGCAGAGCGTCGCCAACGCCAAGGTCTATGTCGCCAATATCCGCGACGCGCTGAGCGCCGTCGATCCCGCCGGCAAGGCAAGCTACGAGGCCAATGCCACGGCCTATCTCGCACAGCTCGATGCGCTGGAAGGCGAGGTGAAGGCCGCGGTCGCGCGCATTCCGGCCGAGCGGCGCAAGGCGATCACCACGCATGACGCCTTCGGCTATTTCGTGAAGGCCTATGGGATCGAATTCGTCGCGCCGCAGGGCGTCTCGACCGAGGCCGAGGCGTCCGCCCGCGATGTCGCGCGCATCATCCGTCAGGTGAAGACGCAGAAGATCCCGGCCGTCTTCCTGGAAAACGTCACCAATCCGCGCCTGGTCGAGCAGATCGCGCGGGAGAGCGGCGCGAAGATTGGCGGCCGGCTCTTCTCCGATGCGCTCTCGGGCGCTTCGGGCCCGGCGGGGACTTACATCCGCATGATGAAGCACAATATAAGCGAAATCGAAAAGGCGCTCGCCGCCGGCCCGGCCTGACAGGGCCGGCACCGCCTCCGCGTCACACCATCAGGTCGATATCCATGTCCGAGAAAATCCCCGTCACGGTGCTCACCGGCTATCTGGGCGCTGGCAAGACCACGCTCCTCAACCGCATCCTGACCGAGGACCACGGCAAGAAGTTCGCCGTGATCGTCAACGAGTTCGGCGAGGCCGGCATCGATGGCGACCTCATCGTCGGCGCCGACGAGGAAATCTTCGAGATGAACAACGGCTGCATCTGCTGCACCGTGCGCGGAGACCTGATCCGCATCCTCGACGGGCTGATGAAGCGCAAGGGCAAGTTCGACGCGATCATCGTCGAAACGACGGGGCTGGCCGATCCGGCCCCGGTCGCCCAGACCTTCTTCGTCGACCAGGATGTCGGCGATGCCACCCGGCTCGATGCGGTCGTCACCGTCACCGACGCGAAATGGCTGAAGGACCGGCTGAAGGATGCGCCGGAGGCGAAGAACCAGATCGCCTTCGCCGACGTCATCATCCTCAACAAGACGGATCTGGTGACGGCGGACGAGCTGGCCGAGGTCGAGGCCGCGATCCGCGCGATCAACCCCTATGCCAAGCTGCACAAGGCCGAGCGCGCCAATGTCGACATCGCCGCGCTGCTCGATCGCAACGCCTTCGACCTCGACCGCATCCTCGATATCGAACCTGATTTCCTCGAGGCGGGGCATCACCACCACCATGCGGAGGATGTGCGCTCGATCTCGCTGACCATTCCCGGCGATGTCGATCCCGAGAAGTTCATGCCCTGGATCAATGATCTCACCCAGATCCAGGGGCCGAACATTCTGCGCTCCAAGGGCATCCTGGCCTTCAAGGACGAGCCGCGCCGCTTCGTCTTCCAGGGCGTGCACATGATCCTCGACGGCGATCTCCAGCGCGACTGGAAGCCCGGCGAGAAGCGCGAGAGCCGCCTCGTCTTCATCGGGCGCAGTCTCAACGAAAATGAGCTGCGCAAGGGGTTTGAAGCATGCGCGGCGTGACGTAAAAGCCGCGTCATGACCACGCTGACCAATCCCGTCTCGCTGCGCGAGCATGTCACGCCGATCGCGGCCGAGAGCCATGTCGTCGCCACCCACTGGCTGAAGCAGGGGCTCGTCTTCGCGCTCGCCGATGGGCGCGTGATGCGCTGGCGCGACGGCGCGACGGATTTCGTTGAAGCCCATGCCGGCGGCATTCTCTGCGCCGTCGGCGACAATGAGCGGCTGATTTCTGGCGGCGATGACGGGCGCGTCGTCGCGACGGGCTTCGAAGGCGAGCCGGTCGAGATCGCGAAGGACCCGAAGCGGCGCTGGATCGATGCGATCACGCTGTCCGCCTCGGGTAACCTCGCCTGGAACAGCGGCAAGACCGTGCAGGCCCGCGACGAGAAGGGCCGCATTCGCACGCTCGAGGCCGCCAGTACGCCGCAGGGGCTCGTCTTCGCGCCGAAGGGCTATCGCCTCGCCATCGCGCAGATGAACGGCGTCTCGCTCTGGTATCCGAACACCGAGGCGAAGCCTGAAATCCTCGAATGGAAGGGCTCGCATATCGACGTCGCCTGGTCTCCGGACGGGCGCTTCGTCGTCTCCTCTATGCAGGAGAATGCGCTGCATGGCTGGAAGCTCGGTGACAAGCCCAGCCATATGCGGATGACCGGATACCCGGCCAAGCCTCGCTCACTCTCCTGGTCCCATGATGGCTTGTGGCTCGCCTCAAGTGGGGCGGACGGCGCCATCGTCTGGCCGTTCCAGGGTGACGGGCCTCAGGGCAAGGCGCCGCGCGAATGCGGCGTGCGCCATGCGCGCGTCACCCGCGTCGCCTTCCACCCTGGCGCGCTGGTGCTGGCCATCGGTTATGACGATGGCTGCATCCTGATGGTGCGGCTGACGGACGGCTCTGAGCTCTTGGTGCGGCCGCCCGAACGCGGCAGCGGCATCAGCGCCTTCGCCTGGGACAAGGCCGGCAAGCGGCTCGCCTTCGGCGCCGAGAATGGTGCCGCCGGCGTGCTCGTCCTGCCGAGCTAGCGCCGCGATGCGCTTCGGGCTCTTCGGCGGATCCGCCGGCCGCAAGGGCAACGAGGCGAAAGCCGCGGCGAAGGCGAATGCCGAGCGGCTGAAGGGGGAGGTGCGGGCGATGCTCGGCCTCAGTGAGACGGCCGCGGTCGCGGTCAACGAGATCATCTGCGCCGATCCCGCCTGCCCGGGCAACGAAACCGTCATCCTGGTGATGAAGCCCGGCGAGAAGACCCGCGCCTTCAAGCTCCAGATGGCGATGGACGATGTGACGCCGGAGGCGCTTGAAGAAGCACTCCGTCAAGCCCGAGCATGACGGGCCACCTGACCTAAACCTGATGGCTTCGCGCCGGCCGCAGGATCGGCTAAGCAATAGGCGATGTCTCTGCTTTCGCTCTATGCCCGTGTCCTCGGCGAGCTCGGATCGGAAAGGCGCCTCGGTGTCCTTCTCGCGCTCGCCAACGTCCTTCTGGCCGCCGTCTCCTTTGCGGAGCCGATGCTGTTCGGCGCGCTGATCGACCGGTTGACCACCATCCAGTCCTCGGGTGGGAAGCTGACCTGGGACAGCATCAACCTCCTGATCTTCGCCTGGGTCGGCTTCGGCCTCGTCAACATCGTCATGGGTGTCGTCGTCGCGCTGCATGCCGACAGACTGGCGCATCGCGCGCGGCTGGCGGTGATGGCGCGGTATTTCGAGCATGCGCTGACGCTGCCGCTCGCCTATCACACGCAGACCCATTCCGGCCGTGTGCTGAAGGTGATGCTCGACGGCACCAATGCGATGTGGGCGCTCTGGCTCTCCTTCTTCCGCGAGCATTGCGCCTCGGCCGTGGCGCTGTTCGTGCTGCTGCCTTTCACGGTCTGGAAGAACTGGCAGCTCGGCCTGCTGCTAATCGGCCTCGTGCTGCTGTTCGGCGGGCTTACCGCCTTCGTGCTGCGCAGGACCGACCAGCTGCAGAGCAATGTCGAGGCCTACCATTCAAACCTGGCCGAGCGGGCCTCGGACGCGCTCGGCAACGTGCCGGTGATCCAGAGCTTCACCCGCATCGAAGCCGAGGTCAGGGGCCTGCGCTCGACGATCACGAACCTGCTGAATGCGCAACTGCCGGTGCTCTCCTGGTGGGCCGTCGCCAATGTCGCGACGCGGGCCTCGGCGACGCTGACCGTGCTGCTGATCTTCATCGTCGGCACCTGGCTCTTGATGCACGGCCAGACCACGGTCGGCGAGATCGTCACCTTCATGGGCTTTGCGACCATGCTGGTTGGGCGGCTCGAGCAGATCGTCGGCTTCGTCAACTTCATCTTCATGCAGGCGCCGAAGATGCGCGAGTTCTTCGAGGTGCTGGACACGCTGCCGAGCGTGCGCGACCCGGCGAACGCCAAGGACCCCGGTCGGCTCATCGGCGCAGTCGCCTTCGAGGACGTCTCGTTCTCCTATGACGGCAAGCGCGCCGCGGTGCGCGACGTCTCTTTCGCGGTCAAGCCCGGCGAGACCATCGCCGTCGTCGGCTCGACCGGGTCCGGCAAGTCGACGACGCTCGGGCTGCTGCACCGTGCCTTCGATCCGCAATCGGGGCGGATCGTGATCGACGGGCTGGATATCCGCGAGATCTCGCTCTTGGCGCTCCGGCGCAATATCGGCGTCGTCTTCCAGGAGCCGATGCTGTTTGCGCGCTCGATCCGCGAGAACCTGCAGGTCGGGAAGCCGGATGCCACCGACGTGGAAATGATGCAGGCGCTCGACCGGGCGCAGGCCACCGAGGTGATGGCGCGCCAGCCCGACGGGCTCGACACGCTGGTCGGCGAGCGCGGCCGCACGCTCTCGGGCGGTGAGCGCCAGCGGCTTTCGATCGCGCGCGCCCTGCTCAAGAATCCGCCGATCCTGATCCTCGACGAGGCCACCTCGGCGCTCGACGCGGCCACCGAGGTCAAGCTGCAGAAGGCGCTGGAGGAGGTGATGAAGGGTCGCACCACCTTCGTCATCGCGCACAGGCTGGCGACGATCCGCAATGCCGACCGCATCCTCGTCTTCGAGCAGGGCGAGGTCGAGGAGATGGGCACCTTCGACGAGCTCGTCGCCAAGGGCGGGCGCTTCGCGGCGCTGGCGCGGGCACAGTACCTCGTCAGCGACAAGCCGGCGGCGCCAGCCGAGGAGGCCCCGAGCCCGCTGGCTCAGAAATTGCGGGCGGATTGACGAGGGGCATCCCCTCTTGCCGGAACTCTCCGGCAAACGAATCGAGGGGAATTGTCATGCGATCGCTTGTCGCCGGTTTTCTTGTCTCCAGCCTCGTCTTCTGCGCAGGCGCTGCCATTGCGCAGACGAATTGGGAGATGCCCACGGAATATCCGGAAACGGCCATTCCCGGCGAAGGTGTGGCGACCTTCGCCAAGCTGGTCAACGAACGCTCCGGCGGGCGCCTGACGATCCGCCCCAGCTTCGACGCCAAACGCGGCATCAAATCGGCGCAGATGATCGCTGCCGTCCAGAAGGGCGAGGTTGCCGCGGGTGATGCCTTCGCAGGCGCGCTCGGCGCGGTCGATCCGCTGTTCGGCCTGTCCTCGCTACCCTTCCTGGCGACGTCGGTCACTGACGCGCGTCGCCTCACCGATTTGGCTCGGCCGGCTTATGGGAAGCGGCTGGCGGAGTTCGGCCAGAAGATCCTCTATACGACGCCATGGCCGGCTTCGGGCATCTGGTCGAAAACGCCCCTGGATTCGGCCGCGGGTTTGAAGGGGCTGCCGATCCGGACCTACGACGCCACTTCGACCGCGGTGATGAATGCGGCCGGGGCGAGCGCCGCCAACCTGTCCTTTGCGGATGCCATGCCGAAGGTGAAGGACGGGTCCGTCGTTGCCGTGCTGTCTTCCGGCGATGGCGGCGCAGGGCGCAATCTCTGGGATTTCCTGCCGCATTTCACCGAAGTGAACTATGCGATGCCGATCTCCATCGCGACCGTGAACCTTGGTGCCTATGAGGCGCTGCCAGCCGACGTCAGGCAAGTCGTGGACGCTGCGGCGAAGGAGACGGAGCAGCGGCAGTGGTCTGCGATCCTCACACGCCTCGATGAAAACTATGCCCGGATGCGAACCAACAAGGTTGTGATCCGCACCGATGTGTCGCCCGATCTCGCACAGGCGCTGGCAAAGGCGGGTCAGGGCGTCGTCAATGAGTGGCGCCGGAGCGTCGGAGCGGAGGGAGCCGCCGTGCTCGATCAGTTCGAGAAGAAATAGCAGGCCGGTCGCGATTACGAGGGCGTCTGCCGAGACATGGCTCGGCGATTATGCGACTGTCGCCGCATTGTCGCCGACTATCAGAGCCATTTCAGCATGATGACCCTTCGCCTTGCCTGCACCTGGGCCTCGGTTGCCGCCTTCTTGATCTTCGGCGACACGCTGCTCGGTCAGCTCGGCGCGCCGTTGCCATCGCTTCTACTCTTCCTTTGGTTGCTCGGTGTCATCGTCTGGTCCTCGTTCGGCGTGGTTCACGAGGCGGAGGAACTGGCCGAAAGATTGGGCGAGCCCTATGGCACGCTGATCCTGACCCTTGCGATCGTCATCATCGAGGTCGCGCTGGTCGGCGCCGTGATGCTCGGCGCCAAGGGCGCGCCGACGCTGGGCCGCGACACGATGTTCGCGGTGCTGATGATCGTGCTGAATGGCGTGGTCGGCATCGGCCTGCTCATCGGCGGGCTGCGGCATTTCTCGCAGCGCTACAATCTGAAGGGCGCGTCGTCCTATCTCGCGGTGATCATTCCGCTGACCGTGATCCCGCTGTTCCTGCCAAATTTCACGACGTCGACGCCGGATGGCACGCTGACGCCTTTCCAGGCCGTCGCCTTCTCGATCTTCACCGTCGCCCTTTATGGTGCCTTTCTGGCGCTCCAGACCGGCCGCCACAGCATGTTCTTCCGCGAGCCGGACGAGGACGGCAAGCCCGCATCGGCCGAGGCTGGCAAGGGTGAGCACGCCCGGCCGGCGGCGGGTGAATTGCTGCCGAAAGTCGGCCTGCTGCTCGCCAACATCCTGCCGATCGTCATCCTCTCCAAGAGCCTAGCGAAGGTCCTCGATTTCGGCATCGCCCAACTCGGCGCCCCGGCGGCGCTGGGCGGCATCCTGATCGCGATGGTGGTCTTCACGCCGGAATGCATCGCGGCGCTGCGGGCGATCACCGGCAACCAGCTGCAGCGCGCGGTCAATCTGTGCCTGGGCGCGGCGGCCTCGACGCTGGGCATGACCGTGCCGGCGGTGCTGCTGATCGGCGTCTTTACCGGCCAGTCGGTGGTGCTCGGCCTGTCGGCGACGAACATGGTCATCGCCGCGATGACGCTGCTGCTCTCGACGCTGACCTTCACCGGCACCCGCACCACCATGCTCGAAGGCGCGGTGCATCTGGCCGTCTTCTTCGTCTTCCTCGTGCTGGTGTTCAGCCCCTGACGTCTTCTCGATTACCCCGGGGGTAATCGACCTGCGCGTTTCATGACGACATGGTCCTTTGCAACGGCCCGTCGGGCTAATGCGAAGGAGACACGCATGACCGCCTATGCCATCGCCCATCTGCAAGATGTCCGGCTCGGCCCGGAGATCATCGAATACATCCGGCGCATCGATGAGACGCTGGCGCCTTATGAAGGCCAGTTCCTGATCCATGGCGCCACGCCGGAGATCATCGAGGGGCCCTGGCCGGGTGACCTCGTGGTCATCGCCTTCCCGGATATGGAACGGGCGCGTGCCTGGTACGATTCACCGGGTTATCGCGAGATCCTGCCGCTGCGGGCGGAGAACTCGCACAGCGTGACGATGATCGTCAGGGGTGTCGAGCCGGGCTACCGCGCCACGGATTTCCTCGCCAAGGCGGGGTTGGCCTGACGGGTGTTCAGCCCTTGGCGGCGAGCTCGTCCTCGATGAAGCCGCGCACCTCTTCGGCCGCGACACCCGGCGCGATGAAGCTCCTGCCGATGCCGCGCGCCAGGATGAAGGTCAGCACACCGCGCTTCACCTTCTTGTCCTGCGTCATTGCCTCGACGATCTGGTCGGCGCTGCCGGCGCCGCCCGGCACCTGCTGCAGCCGGCTCGGCAGGCCGACATGGTCGAGATGGCGGGATACGCGGATGGCGTCCTGCCCCGGGCAGAGGCCGAGCCGCTGCGAGAAGCGGAAGGCGAGCGCGAGCCCGATGGCGACGGCCTCGCCATGGACGAGGCGGGCGGAATCGTAGTTCGTCAGCCGCTCCAGAGCGTGAGCGAAGGTGTGGCCGAGATTGAGCAGCGCGCGGTCGCCATCCTCGCGCTCGTCGCGGGCGACGATCGCGGCCTTGGCGCGGCAGGAGACGGCGACAGCATGGTCCCGCTCCGGCCCGCCGGCGATGACGCGGCTCCAGTTGGACTCGCACCAGTCGAAGAAGGCGGGATCGTCGATGAGCCCGTATTTCACCACCTCGGCATAACCCGCCTTGAACTCGCGCTCGCTCAGCGTGTCGAGCAGGGCGGTGTCGGCGATGACGAGCGCCGGCTGATGGAAGGCGCCGATCAGGTTCTTGCCGTGGGGCGAGTTGATGCCGGTCTTGCCGCCCACCGAGGAATCGACCTGTGCCAGCAGGGTCGTCGGCACCTGCACGAAGCGCACGCCGCGCCTGAGCACCGCCGCGGCAAAGCCCGTCAGATCCCCGACGACGCCGCCGCCGAAGGCGATGACGAGGTCGTTGCGCTCGATCTTGGCGTCCAGGAGCGCGTCGCAGAGCGCGATGAACCGGGCATAGGATTTCGAGCTTTCGCCCGGCGGGATGACGATCCGCGTCGCCGCAATGCCTTCCTGATTCAGGCAAGTCTCGAAGGCGGCGCCATGGAGCGCGGCCACGCTTTCGTCCGTGACGAGAGCGGCCTTGGCGCCCGGCGCAAAGCCAGCGATCAGCGCCGCGGCCTCGCAGAGCTGGTGGCGCCCGATATGGATGTCATAGGCGCGGCCCTCGAGCGCGACGGGGACGAGGATGCGCGCGCCGGCCTTGTTGTCCACGATGGCAGTCATCACAGGCGGTCTCCGACCGAGGAGGCCAGATAGATGGCCAATGCGGCGATGGTGTCACCGACCACGACTTCGTGAGGCTCGTCGCTCGACTGGATGGTCAGGTCCGCGAGCGCGTAGACGGGTTCACGATCGCCCAGCATGCGCCGCAGCGTCGCCTCCGGGTCGGAGGTCTGGAGCAGCGGGCGGTTCGAACGCTTGCGCACGCGGCGCATCAGCACCTCGGGCTCGGCCTTGAGCCAGACCGAGATGCCGAGCTCCTTCACGCGCTGGCGCGTTTCGGCATTGATGAAAGCGCCGCCGCCCGTCGCCAGCACCAGTGGTGCGCGCGTGGTCAGGATGCGGCTGATGACGCGGCGCTCTCCATCGCGGAACTCGGCCTCGCCCCGCTGCGCGAAGATTTCCGGAATGGTCATGCCGGCGGCGGTCTCGATCTCGGCGTCGGCATCGACGAAGGGCAGGCCGAGGCGGCTCGCGAGCCGGCGGCCGACCGAGCTCTTGCCGGAGCCCATCATGCCGACGAGCACGACGGCGCGGCCGCCGAGGGCGGCGCGCAGATCGGCCATATCCGGAGAAGCGATGGTGGCGGCGGCGGTCATGACGTTGTTTCCTCGGCACGCCCTTAGCACGCAGCCGCAGGCGGCGTCATGCCTCCGTCATGACTTTTGCCGTCCCGGAGCCTCCGGCTCTTGCGCTGCCCCATATGCATCGGGGATAACCGGGTGCGCCGCGCCCCCGCCCAGCGATTGACGAGAACCGATTCGACGTGCCGACGCTGTTCCGTTTCCTCGTTTTCGTCGCCATCGTCGCGGGGCTGGTCTTCGGGGGGATGGTCGCGCTCGTCACCTTCGTCAAGCCGGTGCAGCGGGAGATGATCGAGATCGTGCCACCTGCGAAACTGCAGCCGAAATGAGCCGGCTGTCGCGCCAGCGGCTGAATTCCTTCCTCGACATGCTGGCCGCCGAGCGCGGCGCCGCGCGGAACACGCTCGAAGCCTATGAGCGGGATATCTCGGATTACCTCGAATTCCTGGGCGGCCGGGCGCCGGATGCGGCGACCGCAGAGGACATACGCGGCTGGCTTTCAGATCTTTCGGCGCGCGGCCTGAAGGCATCTTCGGCGGCGCGCCGGCTTTCCGCCGTGCGGCAGTTCCATCGCTTTCTCTATACCGAGGGGCTGGCCGGCAGCGATCCCTCGGCTGCGATCTCCGGCCCGCGGCAAGGCCGGCCGCTGCCCAAGGTGGTCTCGGTCGGTGACGTCGACCGGCTGCTGGAGGAGGCGAGGGCTGCCTGCGCCCGGGAGGGGCTCGGCAAGGCCGCGCGGCTCAAGGCGCTGAGGATGCGCTGCCTCGTCGAGATGCTCTATGCCACGGGCCTGCGCGTCTCGGAGCTGATCGCGCTGCCGCTTTCGGCGGCGACGACGCGCGAGCGCTTCCTGATCGTGCGCGGGAAGGGCGACAAGGAGCGACTCGTGCCGCTCAACGAGGCGGCGCGGCAGGCGGCGCGAGACTGGCTCACGGCGTTGAAAGAGGCTGGCGACGTGCTGGGCCGCTGGCTCTTCCCTTCGGACGGCGAGAGCGGGCATCTGACGCGGCAGGCCTTCGCGCGCGATCTCAAGGCGCTGGCGGGGGCGGCGGGCCTGCGCGGCTCTGCGCTGAGCCCACATGTGCTGCGCCATGCCTTCGCCAGCCATCTCTTGCAGAACGGCGCCGATCTCAGGGTCGTGCAGGAACTGCTGGGGCATGCCGACATCGCGACGACACAGATCTACACCCATGTCCTCGACGAGCGGCTGAAGAGCATGGTGCGCGATCTCCATCCGCTGTCGGATGGAGACTGAGCCGCGTTACGCCTCGGAGCAGCGGATCTGCTGGACGCGCTTGGGCATCTCGCCGACGGCGGGAATGAACTGGCCGGTGACCGGGTCGAGGATCATCAGCACGCCGGTGGCGACGGCAAAATAGGCGCCGTGCAGGTGCAGCCGGCCCTTGCTCTCGAGGATCTGTACGCAGGGGAAGGTGCGCAGGTTCGCGAGCGACTGCTGGATGGAGGCGAGCTCCAGACGCTGCAGGTAATCGTCGAAGTTTTCGTTGCGGCCGCGCCCGCCGGTGCGTTCGGCGGCCGGCCCGATCAGCGTAATCCACTTGCCGATGAAATCACCGGGCGAGAGCGCCTGCTGGCTGTCGTCGGCGAAGGCGCGGATGCCGCCACAGCGGCCGTGGCCGAGCACGACGATGTGCTGCACCTTCAGCGCCTGGATTGCATATTCGAGCGCCGCCGAGGTGCCGTGGAGCTGGTCGTCCGGCTGGAAAGGCGGCACGAGATTGGCGATGTTGCGCGCCACGAACATCTCGCCCGGCCGCGCATCGAAGATCACCTCCGGCGAGACGCGCGAGTCGCAGCAGCCGATCAGCATGATCTGCGGCGTCTGCCCCTGCTCGCCGAGCTCTTCATATCGGCTCTGTTCGCGGATGAAACGATCGTCGAGGAAGGTGCGGTAACCTTCCGTCAGGCGCTGCGGGAACGGCTCTGCAGGCTTTTCCATGCGCCTCTCGAACAGGAAACGGCGGTCTCCGTCAAGCCGTCCCCGCCGTCACGAGCGGGGAAGGAGGGCTTCCAGCGCCGCGACCAGTTGCCGGGCCTCGCCCTCCAGGGCGATCGTCTTCAGCCTTGCGCTGGCGCCGGCCGCGATCGAAACCTGCGAGCGGGCAAGCCCCAGCTGCTTGGCGAGAAGCTGGATCAGGGCCGTATTCGCCTCGCCCTCGGTCGGGGCGGCCCGCACGCGCGCCTTCAGCACGCTCCGGCCATCGGCCAGCATCTCGATGCCGTCGAGCGCATCGCGCCCGCCGCGCGGCGTCAGCCGGACGCTGAGGGCGAGCCCCTCCTTCGTTTCCCGCCAGGGCCGCGTTTCGCGCGAGGGCGGGCTTGCCTGATCGCTCATGAGCCCTCTCTTCAGGCGGGGGCGGCCATGCGCCGCAAGGACATGGACATCTGGCGCTCCCGCTTTCTAGTCTGCGCTGCCGGCCCCGCGGCATACCGTTTGCGAGGGGGCGCGCGCAATGGAGAGCCCACCTTGACCGAACCCTGCGATCTCAGCGCTGTCGCCGCGCGCGCCCTCATCGGAGCCAAGAAGCTCTCGGCGCGGGAGCTGCTCGACAGCTGCATCCGCCGCATGGATGCCATCGATCCGGCCGTGAACGCCATGGTAGCGCGGGATGACGAGCAGGCCCGCAAGGCTGCATCTGCCGCCGACGAGGCCACGATGCGCGGGGATGCGCTCGGTGCGCTTCACGGCCTGCCCGTGGGCATCAAGGATCTGGAGAACGTCGCGGGCCTGCGCACGACCTATGGCAGCGCGCTCTATCGCGATTTCGTGCCGAAGGAGGATCAGCTGATCGTCTCCTCGGTGCGCAAGGCCGGCGCGATCATCGCCGGCAAGACCAACACGCCCGAGTGGGGCGCCGGCGCCAACACCCGCAATGCCGTCTATGGCGTGACCGGCAACCCCTTCGACCCGACGAAAAGCGCCGCAGGTTCCTCCGGCGGCTCGGGCGTCGTGCTGGCAACGAACATGGTGCCGCTCGCGACAGGCTCGGATACGGGCGGTTCGCTGCGCAATCCCGCGGCCTTCAACGGCATCGTCGGCTTCCGCCCGACGCCCGGCCTGGTGCCGAGCGAAAAGCGCGCGGTGGGCTGGAGTCCGTTGCCGGTGCTGGGACCGATGGCGCGCAACGTGCCGGATCTCTGCCTGCTGCTTTCGACCATGGTCTCCGATGATGCTCGCGACCCGCTCGCCACGACGATCCATGGCCAGACCGTCCGCCGTCCGGAGGACTTCGCCCGGCCGGCTTCGATCGACCTCGCCTCGCTCAAAGTTGCGCTGACGCCGGATTTCGGCTTCGCGCCGACTGAGAAGCATATCCGCGATGTCTTCGCGGAGAAGACCGGCGCGTTCAGCCATCTCTTCGGCTCCGCCGAGCAGGCGACGCCGGATTGCTCGGGCACGGACGAGGCCTTCGAGGTCCTGCGGGCCGTGGCCTTCCTCGCCAGCCATCGCGACAAGGTGCGCGATACGCCGGATATGGTCGGGCCGAACGTGCGCGCCAATGTCGAGGAGGGGCTCGGCTATTCCGCGCTCGACGTCACGCGGGCGCTGCAGCTCCAGACGGCGGCTTATCTGCGCTGGCAGAGCTTCTTCGAGCATTACGACGTCATCCTCTCGCCGGCGGTGACGCTGAGCCCGCGGCCCTGGAGCGAACTCTTCCCGGCCGAGATCGACGGCAAGCCGACGCGGACCTATTTCCATTGGCTGGCGCTGGCCTATGCGGTCACGACCGTCGGCCATCCGGCGATCTCGCTGCCGGTCGGGCTGGACCGCAACGGCATGCCCTTCGGCCTGCAGATCGTCGGCCCGCGTGGTGGCGACGCCAAGGTGCTGGCCGTCGCGGCCGCGCTGGAGGCGGCGCTGGCGGGCGATCCGCTGACCGCGCGCCCGGTTCCGGATCTCGCCAAGCTCGCCAAGGCGCGCCCGATCAGCGAGAGCCCCAACTTCATAGGCTTTGCGTAAGCTCAATGCCCTATCGTCAGCGTCGAGGCATCTTCCAAGATGCGCTCGACGCTGCGGGATTCACATCCAGCAATGACTAAACTGAGGGGAACTACCGTATGAAACGCCGTACATTCCTGAAAGGCACGGTCGCAGCCGCCGCTCTCGGCCGCTTCGCAACCGGCAGCGCGCTCGCGCAGAGCGCCAGCCCCGACCTGCTGAAATTCGTGCCGCAGGCCAACCTGACCTCGCTGGATCCGATCTGGACGACAGCGACCGTGACCAACAATCACGGCTACTTCGTCTTCGATACGCTCTACGGGCAGGATCTCGATTCCAAGCCGCAGCCGCAGATGGCCGAAGGCCATGAGGTTTCGGCCGACAACAAGACCTGGCGCATCAAGCTGCGCGACGGGCTGCAGTTCCATGACGGCTCGCCGGTCCTCGCCAAGGACTGCGTGCAGAGCATCAAGCGCTGGACGCAGCGGGACCCCTACGGCCAGTTGCTCGGACGGGTGGTCGAGAGCTACGGCACGCCGGACGACCGTACCATCGAGATCAACTTGAAGCGGCCCTTCCCGCTGATGCTGGACTGCCTCTCCAAGGCCGACCAGCCGCCCTTCATCATGCCCGAGCGGCTGGCGCTGACCGACGCGACCAAGCAGGTCACCGAGATGATCGGCTCCGGCCCCTACAAGTTCGTCGCCTCCGGCTATGTCTCGGGCAGCAAGGTCACCTACGAGAAGTTCGATGGCTACAAGCCGCGCAGCGAGCCGCCGAGCCGCAATGCCGGCGGCAAGGTCGCGCATTTCAAGACGATCGAATGGCAGGTCATGCCCGACCCCTCGACCGCGGCCAACGCGCTGATCAAGGGCGAGGTCGACTGGTGGGAGCGCCCGCTGTCGGACCTGCAGCCGATGCTTGCCGCGAATGCGGACATCACGCGCGAGGTGATCGACAAGGCCGGGCGCGGATCGGTCATGCGCCTCAATCATCTGCAGCCTCCCTTCAACAACCCGAAGGTCAGGGCGGCCGTGCGCATGGCGGTCAACCAGGAAGACTATATGCGGGCGACCCAGGGCGACGATACGTCGACCTGGAAGGTCTGCCGCAGCCTGTGGTGGCACGGCACGCCCTATTACGACGGGGAGCAGACCGACCTGATGCCGGCGAGCCTCGACAAGGCCAAGGCCGCGCTTAAGGAGTCCGGCTATAATGGCGAGAAGGTCGTCATCATCAGCCCGACCGACTTCCCGGACATTGGCCCGCTGGGCGACGTGACCTACGAACTGCTCAAGCAGATGGGCATGAACGTTGAGTTCGCGGCCAGCGATTGGGGCACGGTGATCCAGCGCCGCAACAGCCGCGAGTCGGTGGAGAAGGGCGGCTGGAGCATCTTCCACACCACCGGCCCGACCCCCGGCTGGGGCAGCCCGGCTCTGTCGAGCCTGGTGCGCGGCCAGGGCGAGAAGGGCTGGTTCGGCTGGTGGAACAGCCCGAAGGCTGAGGAACTGGCCGAGGAATGGCTGTTCGCGGCTGATGCGGCCGCTCAGCGCAAGGCGGCGGTGACGCTCGGCCGGCTGGCGCTGGAAGAGGTGGCGACGATCCCGCTCGGCCAGTTCGTCATCCGCACGGCCTATCGCAAGAACCTCACCGGCATGCTGTCGGGTTCGGCGCCCTATCCGTGGGGCCTGAAGCGGGTCTGATCCGGCAACAGCCGGGGCGGGCCAGTGCTCGCCCCGGCTTGCTTTTGTCTTAATGCTTGGCCGCCACGGCCGCCGACCAGGGGGAGGCGGCGTCGCTCGAGCCTTCGGCGCCGTCGCGATCGGCGCGAATGAAGTTCGGGCAGGCGAAGTTGATCGGCAGCACGGCGTGCTCGACCAGCGTGGTCGGGCCGGCCTTCTCCAGCGCAGCGAGTGTCTCGGCCGGGAGGTTGGCATCGGCGCTGGTCGAATCCGGGCCGGAGACGTCGATGCGCGGCTGATGCGCCGTATCCTCCGTGCTCATGCCGAAATCGAGCTGCCAGGCCAGCGTCTGGTAGACGCTGGCGAGGATGCGCCGCCCGCCGGACGCGCCGGCTGCGAGGCGCGGCCAGCCGCCATCCTTCGGCGTCACCACGACGGGGCACATGTTGCAGAGCGGCCGGGCGCCGGGAGCGATGGCGTTGGCGCTGCCGGGGCGCGGATCGAACCACATCATGCCGTTGTTCATCAGCACGCCGGTCGTGGGCAGCACGACGCGGCTGCCCATCGAGGAAAGCAGCGTGGTGGTGACGGTGATCAGCGTGCCCTCGCCATCGACGACGGTGAGATGGGTTGTGCAGGTCTCGGCCGGCTCCTTGGCGCCCTCGCGGGCCGTCGCGGCGCCGAGCCCGTCGAGACGCTCGCGATAGGCGTCGCGCATCACGCGCGAGAGCTGCGCGAACCAGGCGGGGGAGGGACCGTCGCCTTCGATCGGCGCATCCGCCATGCCGGCGACGACGCGTTCCAGCGTCGGCGCGGCGGTTAGCCCGCCGGCGGTATGGATCAGATGCGTGCCGCGCCAGTCGATGGTAGGGGCATCGCGCAGCACGGCCTTGCAGCCGGCCAGATCCTCCGCATCGACCACGCCACCGGCCGCGGCGATGTCCTTGACCAGCCCGCGGGCGATGTCACCCCGGTAGAAGTCGTCGAGACCGGCTTTGGCCAGCCGCTCCAGCGTCTCAGAGAGCTGGCCGAGGCGCATGAAGCCGGGCGAGCCCTGATAAGGCGGCACCGGGGGCAGGCCGTTCGGGAGATAGATGCGCGCGCTCTCCTCGTAGAGACGCAGCACGGAGGCCGAAGAGGCGATCTTCAGCGTGGTGTACCAGTCGGCCGGCAGGCCGCGCTTGGCCAGCGCGATGGCCGGCGCGAGGAGCTCGGCGAGCGGGAGCGCGGTGCCGAATGCTTCCTTCAGCTTGGCGTAGCCCGCCACGGAGGAGGGCGTGACGAAGGACAGCGGGCCATGAATGTTGACGTCGCCGACCACCTCCGGCCAGGTGAAGAGGTCCTTCTTCATCTCGCCGGTCAGGGGGTAATCGGCCGGATCGGCGCGATGCGGCGCGACAGGGCCGAAATCCACGACCTTCGCCTGGGTTTCGCCCGCCTTCAGCACGACGGCGAAGCCGATGCCGCCGAGCCCGCTGTTCCAGGGTTCGACCGTGGCCAGCGCGAAGCAGGCCGCGACGGCGGCGTCGGCCGCGTTGCCGCCCTGCTCGAGGATCGCGGCGCCCGCTTCAGCCGCTTCGCGGCTTTGCGAGACGACGATGCCGCGCTTGCCGCGCGCTGCGGGCTTGCTCAGAACCCAGTTCTGGCTGCGATAGGGGTGGGCGGTTTCGGCCATGCGGCGACCTCAGGCGTTTGGTTCGAGGGCGCCATGTTGCATGCCGCCTGCGGCTGCGTCGATTGCGTCGTGGGAGCCCGCGGGCCGCTTCCCGCGCAGAGCGTCGCCGTCAGTAGACGTTGGGGTAGATGTAGTGGGCGATCACGCTCTGGATGAAGTAGATGATCAGCAGCAGGATGATCGGCGAGATATCGATGCCGCCCAGATTGGGCAGGCGCTCGCGGATCGGGCGCAGAACCGGTTCGGTGACGCGATAGAGCATGTCCCAGACGGTCGAGACGAACTGGTTTCGCGTGTTGATGACATTGAAGGCAACCAGCCAGCTCAGCACGGCGGAGGCGATCAGAATCCATACATAGATATTCAGGGCGAGCAGAATCACGTCGAGAACGGCACGCATCGATCTTCCTAATGCCCCTGTCCGGAAGGAGGACGCGGAATATCCTCAGCACTCGCCAAAAACAGATGGCGGAAGTGATTGACATCCACGCGACGCACAGCCTAGAAGGCCAGCGCCTTGGGGCTGTAGCTCAGATGGGAGAGCGCTGCAATCGCACTGCAGAGGTCAGGGGTTCGAATCCCCTCAGCTCCACCAAGGTTTTCTTCCAAGCCAATGATATCGTTGCGTATGGTGGCCGAGCGGCGCGTTGCCGCAACGGCGCGCGCGTAGTCGTCCTGCACCGATCTCGGCTGCCTATTCGAAGCTCTCGACCTCGTCGGCTTCATCGTCGTAGAGCATCTTCGTCAGCAGGATATAGCGATTGAGCGATGCCGAGCTGATATCGCGCAGGCATCTGTCCTTCAGTCTCAAAGCTTCCGCCCGCACGACCGCGCGCAATTCCGGGGTGTGGATGCCGAACTGCTCGCTCTCATCCAGCATGCGATGAAGCGTGATGTCCCATGGGCGGCATGTCTTTGCCTGGTATGTTTTCGTGGTTTGGTATGTGTTCGTGCTCGCGCGGATCGTCTCCGCGGCCATCGATGCCACGCAAGATGCGATCAGCATGCAGGCGGACATCGTGGCGATCGGCCGAATTCGGCGGCCGGGAAACGCGGTTATCGCGTCATCGAGCGCGGCCAGGACATTTGACATGTTCATGTGCAAACCGATGATCGTTCGTGCCGAGGACGAAGGTGGTTCGCGGCGGAGGTTGCCTGACGCGACGTCGCCGAACGGTGATCTAGATCACGCTTCGATCTGCTGGCAGGATCGAGGCCAAATTGCAGGATCGAGGCCGAGACGGCCCACTGTGCCGGGATTTCCCGGGGCTGGCGGATTCCAACAAGGGTGGGCCAAGCGCGGGCACCCGGGCCGGTATCGGAGCGGCCCTATGGCTCCTCGTCGCGTCCCGCCAGGCGTTCGACCGAGTGGTTGACGAGCAGGAGCAGTAGGGCGAGGAGCGTTGCCGTCAGGACGATGGCGTGATCGCCCAGGCCGGCAGCGCAGCCGAGCGCGGCCGTCACCCAGATAGCGGCTGCCGTCGTCAGGCCCTGCGGGGTCGTTTGGCCGCGGCGCAGGACGATCACGCCCGCCCCGAGAAAGCCGATGCCGGTGAGGAGGCCCTGCACAACGCGGCTCGCGGCATCCGTCTCATCCGGCGCGCTGAAGATGGTGGCGGCTGCGGCCGTGCCCAGGCCGACAAGGCCGAACGTCCTGATGCCGGCTGCCCGTTGCTTGTTCGTGCGCTCCCAGCCCACGACGATCCCAGCCGCCATGCCCGCGAACAGGCGCAGCAGAAGGTCCAGTTCCTTCCAGATGATGTCCACGATGCCCTCCCGGTTTCAGCCAGAGGGCTGAACGCGCGGAACGCCAAGGCGTTCGCTGCGTGGGAGAACATCGGGCACTGGCGCGTGACGCGTTCCGGCCTTCAGGCCATCACCAGCCCGCCATCGACATGGAGCGTCTGGCCGGTGACGAAGCCGGCCCAGTCGCTGGCGAGAAAGAGAACGGGGCCAGCCACATCCGCCGGCGTCGCGAGGCGGCGCAGAGGTGTCTGCGCGATCAGCATCTCGCACACCTCCTCCTTCGTCGTGGCGCTCGCATCGGTCGGATAGACCAGCCCCGGCGCGACGCAGTTGACGCGAATGCCAAGCGGGCCGAGCTCGGCGGCGAGGTTGCGACTGAAGCCCACGAGCGCCGCCTTCGCCGTGGTGTAGTCGTGATAGGGGATGCTCGGGCGCGTCACGAGATCGCTCGCGACATTGACGATGCTCGCGCCGCTACGGCGCTGGAGCAGGGGCAGCATGGCGCGGGTGACCGTATAGGCGGCTTTCACCGCGCCCTCGAATTGCTGGCCATAGGATTCCCAGGGCGTCTCCCAGAAGCGGGCGCGGTTGTCCGGGTCGAAGCGATAGGGTGCGAAGGCGTTGTTGACGACGACATCGAGCCGGCCGATCTCCTGCCCGATCTGCTCCGCCATCGAGGCTACGGCTTCCGCCGAGGTGACGTCGGCCGCGATAGGCAGCGCCTCGCCGCCGAGTGCGCGGCATTCTGCGGCGATCGATTCTGCGGCATCCGCATTGGTGCGGTAGTTGACGACGACGAGCCCGCCCTCGGCCGCGAAGGCCTTGGCGATGGCGGCGCCGATGCCGCGGCTGGCGCCGGTGACGAGGATGACGCGGTCGCGGAACTTCACGGTGCGCCATCCTTCGGCGGGATCAGATCGCTCTTCACGATCTGAGTCATGTCGATCGGCTTCGCGATCAGGCCGAGGCTGCGGAAGGTGTCGGCGCCCTTCTGCAGCGCCTCGAGGTCGAAGCGGCCGAGGCCTTCGCGCTCGGTGGTCGGCGAAATGCTCGAAGCGTTGCGCAGCTTGATGATGTCGAGATTGACGGCCTCGTCGCGGCCGTTGATCGCGCGCGTCACGGCGATGCGGGCGGCTTCCTCGGGCTTGGCGATCATCCAGGCCGCGGAATCGCGATAGGCGGCGAGGAAGCGGGCGAGCAGCGGCTTCTTCGTCTCGTAGGTCGCCTGCGTCACCACGAAGAGATCGCTCGGCAGGTTGAGCTGGTCGCGCACCTCGATGACGTTGACGTCGCTCAGGCCCCTGGCGCGGGCAACGAGAAGGCCGGTGTCGGTCGCGGCGGTGGCGTCGAGCTGGCCCTGCATCAGCGGAGCGAAGTTGAGGAGGCCCGCGACCTGGATCGAGACGTCCTTCTCGCCCAGGCCCACCTGATGCAGCAGCACGAGCAGGTTCTGGTAGGTGCCGCTGGCGAGGCTGTAGACGCCGATGCGCTTGCCCTTGAGGTCGGCGGCGGAGCGGATGCCGCTCGCCTTCGGCGCCACCACGTTGAAGACGTTCTGCGGGTAGATGTTGTAGATCGCGACGAGCTTCTCGCCCTTGTCGAGCGCGAGATAGAGCGAGGCCGGATCGGTGAAGGCGATGTCGGCCTGCCCCGCCAGCATGTTCTGGATCGCTGCCCCGCCGCCATTGCCGGGCACATAGTCGAGCGCGATGCCCTTGGCCTTGAAGAAGCCCTTGTCGGGCTCGGCCAGGAGGTTGGTGATCTCGCTGATCGGCTGGCTCCAGCCGGCGACAGTGAACTTGTCGAGCGGCTGCGCCCTCGCAGGAAGCGTGGTGAGCCAGGGCAGGGCGAGCAGGAGCGCGAGGCGCAGGCCGGATCGAAGCGACATGGGGTCTAGCCTTTCGAGAAGCGGTGAAGGACGCGGCGCTCCAGCGCGCGCACGGCCTCGTAGAGCAGCATTCCGAGCGCGGTGATCACCACGAAGAGCGCGAAGATCAGGCTCGAATCCATCACGCTCTGGGCGGCGATGATCGAGGCTCCGAGGCCGATGCGCCCGCCGATGAATTCCCCGACCACGGCGCCGACGAGCGCGAGCACGACGGCGACGCGCAGGCCCGCCATGATGACGGGCAGCGCGGCCGGGAGCTTCAGGCGCAGCAGGGTCTGGAGGCGGCTGGCACCCAGCATGCGGAAGAGTTCGCGCCGGGCGGGATCGATCTCGGTCAGGCCCGTCAGCGTGTTCTCCATCAGCGGGAAGAAGCAGATCAGGGCGGTGATGACGACGGTCGGCGTCATGCCGAAGCCGAACCAGATGATGAAGAGCGGGCCGAGCGCGAGCTTGGGTACGAGCTGGCTCGCCAGCACATAGGGGTGCAGCAGACGGCCGAGCGCTGGCACCTCCGCGAGCAGGATTCCGGTGCCGAGCCCGACGACGGTGCCGATGGCGAGGCCGAGCGCCATCTCCGCGGCTGTCGTCGCAAGATGCGGCCAGAGCCGGCCGGTCGCGATCTCGCTCCAGAGCGTCGCGAGAACGGCGGAGGGCGGCGGCAGCACCAGTGGCGAGAGGCCGCCGAGCTGGCACCAGGCCTCCCAGCCGGCGATAAGGGCTGCGAGCAGCAGGAGCGAGGGCAGGCGCGCGCTCATGCCGCCGGCCTTTCCCTGCCGACGGCCGGCTCGCCGTCCATGGCGTCACGCAGCTCGCGGCAGGCGGCGGCGAAGGAGGGGGCGTAGCGCATGTCGCGATGGCGCGGACGCGGCAGCTCGATCCGGCGCGCATGGGTGATGCGCCCGGCCGCCATCACCGCGACCTTGTCTGCGAGATAGACCGCCTCGTTGATGTCGTGGGTGACGAAGAGGGCGGTTGTGCCGTTGAGCGCGCAAAGGCGGAGCAGATCGTCCTGCAGCTCCTCGCGCGTCAGGGCGTCGAGGGCCGCGAAGGGCTCGTCGAGCAGCAGGAGGTCGGGCCCTCCGATCAGGGCGCGGGCCACGGCGACGCGGCTCTGCTGGCCGCCGGAGAGCTCGCCGGGGCGGCGCGCCGCGAAATTGGCGAGGCCGACGCGGGAGAGCAGGTCGAGCGCGGCCTCGCGGTCGGTGGTCGTCGGGCGGCGCTTCAGCGAGATCGGCAGCAGGACGTTGTCGAGGGCGGTCAGCCAGTCGAGCAGGGTCGGGGACTGGAAGACGAAGCCGGCGCGGGGGCTCGGGCCGACAAGCGCTTCGCCACCGACACGGATCGCGCCTTCGGTCGGCAGCAGCAGGCCGGCGGCAAGCTTGAGCAGGGTGGTCTTGCCGCAGCCGCTGCGACCGATCAGGCAATGAACCTCGCCGCGCGGGATCTGCCAGTCGACGCCGTCGACGATGGCCGGGCCGGCCGCGCTATATCGGTAGCGCGCCTGCTCGATGGTGACGTAACCGGATTCGGGTTCAGTCGACATAGGGCGCGAACCCTTCCGACGCGGCTTCAGTGCTTTGCTCGATTTCGGTCATGGTCACGAGGTCGAGCAGACTGAAGCGGCCGTCATGGTGCCAGCCTGCCTCCGGCGCGGTCATGCGGCCGAGCGGGGCGATGCGGGTGACGCCGATCTCGGCCAGCCGTTCGCCGAGCTGAAACAGGCGGTTGGGCGAAGCTGCGATGCCGGCCGTCTGCAGGAAGCTGCGATAGGGCGCGACGAGGGCCGGCACCTCGTCGAGGCTTTCGACCGCGACGAGCTTGAGCGTGCGGTTGAGGCCCGTCGGGCTCAGATCCTCGGGCGCCTCGACATGGACGACGCTCCAGGGATCGGATGGCTCGCCGAGGAGTTCAGCCGCGCCGCCCATGGCCTGCATCTCCTGCGTGCCGCGCCAGCTCGCGAGGGCGGAGGATTCCGCGGCGGCGAGTTCGCGGCGTGGGTGGCGGTGGGCGATGGCAGCCAGCTCCTGCGCGACATGCCGGGCGAATTCGGCCGGCGAGACACGTCCGCCGCGCTCGACGAAGAGCATCTGCGGGGAATAGCAGCCCTGCTGCTCATAACGGGTGACGTCATGGGCGGCGAGGCGCGCAAGCGCGACGCTCTTTCGGCTGTCGAGCGCCTCGCGTGCGATCAGGCCGAAGCCGATCTTGTGGCCGTGGGGCAGGAAGCGGGTCGTGATCGGCAGCTTGGCGCGCAGCGCGGTCAGCGTCGCGTTACCTCCATAGGCCATGACGGTATCGGCGGCCTTCAGGAACGGCGCTTCCCCGATCTCGTCACCACCCTTCCACCAGACGATGGCGAGGCATTGGCCGATCTCGGGGTCGATCTCGGCGATGAGGCTCGCGAACCAGCCGGCGCTCAGCGGCTCGGCCGAGGCGAGCTTACCGATGCTGCCGGCCTTGACCAGCAATCCGCAGATCAGGCTCCAGAGCGAGAGCGCCGGCACGTTGCCGGCCCAGATGTGCAGTAGCAGCTCAGGCCCCTGGGCGCGCAGGAAGCCGCCCTTGGCCGTGGGCTGGAAGCCGTCGAGCACGGCCGGGTTGGCGAAGTCCTCGGCGAGGAAGCGCAGGAGCTGCGGACGCCGGAAGGTCTTCAGATAACTCGTCAGGCCGAGACGGACCGTTTCGCGATCATAGCCGGTGACGATCGGCAGGAGATGCTCGGCCTTGCGGCGCAGCGGGTGCTCGCGATCGAGCAGGCGCGCGACGGTGGCGTCGATCGCATCGACGATGCGCGCCGTCTCCATGCGCTTCAGGCGGGCGCGGGCATTGTTCCGCACGGTCTCGCAAAGCGCCTTCGCCTGCGCTTCGTCGAGGTCGGGCAGGGCGATCGTGGCGCTCTCGCCCCAGGCCGTATGGCTGGCGTGGCGCCAGCGCAGCGCCTGCGCGTCCAGGCCCGGCAGATGGCCTGCATGCTCGATCATGTCATCAAGCCTTGCATCGCGTCAGCCTCGCGCCGCCGCGAGGAATTCGGCGACCGCGACGGAGCAGCCCTTCGAGGCTTCGCCATCGACGCGGCCGAAGAGCTTGAAGCCGCCCGCCACGATCTCTCCGGCGTCCTCGGTCAGGATCGCGGAGACGCTGTTGAAATGAGCGAGATCGTGATGGACGATCACACCGCGCTGGCCTTCCGGCAGATCGATGCCGGTCAGCGGATCGACGACGCGGCTGCGGATCCAGTGCGGGCCGGACTTCACGGGATGCGAGACTGCGTTCCCGTCGTCGTAGAGCTGGGAGCTCAGCTCGGTCATGCCGTACATGTTGATGCAGGAGGCGCGGGGCACACCGAAAGCCGCTTCGAGCCCGTCGTAGAATTCGTCCGGCGTCAGCTCGCGCGACTGGCCCTTGAAGCCGCCGGTGTCGAGGATGAGACTTCCCGTGGGGAGGGCGAAGCGTCGCCCCTGCGCGGCCAGCGCATCCATCAATGGCACGAAGGAATAGCTCGCCCCAAGCAGCGTATAGGGTTCGCCGCTCGCTTCGGCCTGCGCCAGCACGGGCAGGAGCCGGTCGAGATCGAGCCCGTTCGCGCCGATGAAGACATCCGAGTTCGGCGTGCCGCATTCGCGGCGGGCGAGGCCGAGATAGTGGGCGAGCGAGGAATTGGGCAGCGCCGTCTCGTCCGGGAAGAGGATGCCCATGCGGATGCGCTCGTGCCCGCGCATGAAGCGCTTGCGGAAATTGAGGAGCACCGAGCGCTTCCAGACGTCGAGCGTCGGGTGGTAGCTGCGGCCGCGGACGCCTTGCGTGGTGCCGCTCGTCATGAAGACGTGCGAAGCCTGCTCCGGCGGCGTGCAGCTCAGCGTCAGGTCCTTGAAGGCGGTGATCGGCACGGCGGGGATGTCGCGCCAGCGCTTCACGGTCAGCGGCGTGCGGCCGCGCTGCAGGGCGAAGCGCTTGTAGGGCTCGTTGTTGCGGAACTGCCAGGCGAAAACCTTGAGCGCCATCGCCTCGAACTCGGCTTCCGTCGCATCGGGAAGCGCGATGAAGGCCAGTAGCGCCTCGATGATCTCGGCTTGCGTCAACACGGTCTCTCCTGCCGCCGGCCATGCCGGACGGACGCCACGAAAGGACCATGTGCGCAGATGGAATCGGGGCCTGAGGAGGCCGCCTGTCCCGCATCCCTACGCCGGCATGATCCGGATCAGGTTCGTAGGGTCACCGCGTTGCCGGATTTGAAGCCCGGCCGGCGGAATCTCAGCCTCCTAGCGAGGCCCCCCTGGGAACGCGGCTAGGTGAGGCCCGGCGCCTCCTGTTGTCAAGCGGGCTAAGCAACGCGGCAGGAGCGGATGCGGCATTGCGGGCATGACGCAGACGGGGCTCGACGCGGGCCCGCAAAAGCGCTGATGTGCCGGCATGAACGCTTCTATTCCCGCACCGCGCATCGCCTCCTTCCTCTGTGACAAGAAGCCCGCGACTGGCTCGCGCGGCATGGTCGTCACCAACCACCCGCTCGCCTCATCGGCCGGCGCGCAGATGCTGCTGGCCGGCGGCAACGCCATCGATGCGGCGGTCGCGTCGCTCTTCGCGCTGACCGTGGCCGAGCCGATGATGGTCGGCGTGCTCGGCGGCGGCTTGAGCCATATCCGCCTGGCGGATGGGCGCCATGTGGTGATCGACAATCTCTCGACCGCGCCCGGCAAGGCGACTGCCGACATGTACGATTGCCTTTCCGACGAGATCGGCAAGCAGCGCGACGTGCGCGACCGCGAGAACGTGGTCGGCGCCAAGGCCGTGGCGGTGCCGGGCGCGCTCAAGGGCTGGTGCGAGGCGCTGGAGCGCTTCGGCACGCTGCCGCTGGCAGATGTGCTGCAGCCGGCGATCACGCTGGCGGCGCGCGGCTTCATCGTGACGCCCTATCTCTCGAACTGCATCACCGACAATGCCGGCGACCTCGCGCGCGATCCGGGGCTCGCGGCCATGCTGCTGCCCGGCGGCCAGCCGCTCCAGCCGGGCATGCGGCTCGTCCAGCCGGACTATGCGGAGAGCCTGAAGCTGATCGCGGTCGAGGGGCCGCAGGCGCTTTATGGCGGTCGGCTCGGCAAGGCGCTGGCCGACTACATGGCGGCGCATGGCGGGCTGATCGGAGAGGCCGATCTCGCGGCCTATCGCACGGAGACGCGCGAGCCGATCCGCGGCAGCTATCGCGGCTATGAGATCATCGGCCCGCCGCCGCCCTCGTCGTCCGGCGTGCACATCACGCAGATGCTCAACATTCTCGAAGGCTACGATATCGGTGCGCTCGGCTTCGGCTCGTCCGATGCGGTGCATCTGCTGGCGGAGGCGCTGAAGATCGCCTTCGCCGACAGGGCCGTGGCAACGGCCGACCCCGCCTTCGTCAAGGTTCCGGTCAACAGGCTGATCTCCAAGGATTATGCGGCCGAGCGGCGGGCGCTGATCGAGATGGAGCGCGCCCAGAGCTGGACCGCGGGGCTTTCGGGCGGGGAATCCGCTGACACCACCCATGTCACCGTGGCAGATGCCGCCGGCAACGTCGTCAGCGCGACGCAGACGATCAACGGGCTCTTCGGCGCCTGCGTCCAGATCCCCGGAACGGGGATGATCGCCAACAACTACATGTTCAATTTCGATCCGCATGCCGGACGCGCGCTATCGATTGCACCGGGCAAGCGGGTCTTCACCTCGATGGCGCCGATGATGGCGCTGAAGGAAGGCCGGCTCGCCTTCGCGCTCGGCCTGCCCGGCGCGCTGCGCATCTTCCCCTCGGCGTTGCAGGCGATCGTGAACCTGATCGACCACGGCATGAGCCTGCAGGAGGCGGTCGAAGCGCCGCGCGTCTGGACCGAGGGCGGCGTGCTGGAGCTGGAGGAGGCGATTCCCGAGCCGGTGGCCGAGGCGCTGGTCGCGCGGGGTCACAAGGTGGTGCGCTCGCCGCGCATCGCGGGGGGCATGAACGCCATCGCCTTCAATGTGGACGGCACGCTGACAGGCGCCGCCTGCTGGCGCGCGGACGGCACACCGGTCGCGATTTCGGGTGGGCTCGCCCGCGCCGGGGCGCGGTTCTCGATCTGAAGGGATCGGTGCCGGCTCAGTGCAGCCCGCCGACCCCGACATAGCGTTCGAGCACGTCGGCATCGGCCCGTAGGGCTTCCGGCCTGCCCGACCAGACGATGCGGCCGCGCTCGAGAATGATCACGTCGTCGGCGAAGCCGAGGGCGCTTTCGAGGCGTTGCTCGACGAAGAGGATTGTCATCGTGCCGCTGCCTGCGAGCCGGGTGAAGGCTTCCATCAGCATGTCGCAGATCACGGGCGCCAGGCCCTCCAGCGGCTCGTCGAGCAGCAGCACCGAGGGCTGGCCGAGGATGGTGCGCGCGGTGGCCAGCATCTGCTGTTCGCCACCCGAAAGCTGAGATCCGAGATTGTAACGTCGCTCGGCGAGGCGCGGGAACAGCTCGTAGGCCTCGTCGATCGCCTGGCGCGGACGCCCCTTCAGGCCGGCGAAGAGGTTCTCTTCGACGGTCAGGCCCTTGAAGATCTCGCGGGTCTGGGGAACGAGGCCTAGCCCGCTGCGGGCACGCGCGGCGGTGCCGAGGGCGGTGACGTCGTTGCCGTCGAGGTTGACTGAGCCGGCATAGCGGCGTGTCAGCCCCATCAGACTCGCCATCAGCGTGGTCTTGCCCATGCCGTTGCGGCCGAGGATGGAGAGCCGCCCGCCCGCCGGCACCGTGAAGGAGACCTCCTCCAGCACATGGGTCTGGCCATAGCCGGCGCTCAGGCCGGAGACCTCAAGCCTGGCTGCCGGCATGGGCGTAGCTCCCGAGATAGGCTTCGCGGACCAGGGCGTCCCGGGCGACGTCGGCGGGCGGGCCCTCGAAGATGAGTTCGCCGGCCGCCAGCACCACGACCCGCCTGGCGAAGCGGAAGACGAGATCCATGTCATGCTCGATCATCAGCACGGCGAGCGAGGCCGGCAGGCGGGCCAGCGCCTCCTCGATGCGCGGCGTGTCGGCGGAGGGCACTCCTGCCGCCGGCTCGTCGAGCAGCAGCACCTTCGGCCGCTGGGCAAGCGCGATGGCGATCTCCAGCAGGCGCTGCTGGCCATAGGCGATCGTCGCGACCTTGCGGCGGGCGACATCGGTGAGGCCGAGCGTGGCGAGGATTTCGGCAGCCTCGTCGGCCGCGGCGGAATCGCCGTGGAAGCGGGCGAGGATGCGCGTCGCCTTTCCGTGCCGCTGCAGCACGGTCATGATGACATGCTCTTCCGGCGTCATGTCCGGGAAGAGGCGCGTGACCTGGAAGGTCCGCACGAGCCCGCGCCGGACCCGCTGCACGGCGCCGAGCGCGGTAACGTCCTCGCCGGCCAGACGGACATGGCCGGCATCGGGCCGCAGACGGCCGGTTACCAGGTTGACGAAGGTGGTCTTGCCGGCGCCGTTGGGGCCGATCAGCGCCAGCCGCTCGCCCTCGGCCATCGCCAGCGAGATGTCGCGGCTGACCTTGAGGCCGCCGAATTCCTTCGAGAGGCTGGAGACCTCGAACAGGGCGGTCATCGGCCGGCCCTCCTGTCCCGGCGCGTCAGCAGCGCGGCGATCTGGTCGAGCGTGCCGGAGAGCCCGCGCGGGGCGAAGAGCACGATGGCGATCAGCACAGCGCCGACCAGCGTCATCCAGTGGAAGGGGTTGATCGCGGCGACGGTATGCTCCAGCGCCATGAAGATCACGGTGCCGATCAGCGCGCCATAGAGATGGCCGATGCCGCCGAGCACAAGCATGACGAGGCCATTCGCAGACAGCTCGAAGGAGACGCTGTCGAGGCCGACGACCTGCGTCGCTATTGCCGCGAGCGCTCCGCCCATGCCGGCGACGGCGCCCGAGATGACGAACATCTTGAGCAGGACCGGGAAGGCGTAGATGCCGAGCGCGCTGATGCGCAGCGGGTCCTCCTTGAGCCCGCGGCAGACCATGCCGAAGGGCGAGCGCACGATCAGACTCAACACCGCGAAGACGATCAGCAGCAGGGCGATCCCGAAGAGATAGGCGCTGCGGCCCCAGAGATCGAACTCGAAGATGCCGAAGAGTGGCGCAGGGCTCATTCCGGACAAGCCGTCGCTGCCGCCGGTGAGCCAGGAGGCCTTGTTGGCGGCCTCGTGCAGCAACTGGACCAGAGCGATGGAAAGAACGAGCTGCGGCAGGCCATGGGCGCGCAGCATCACCGCGCCGGTGAGGAGCCCGGTCACGGCGCCGGCTGCGGCGCCGATCAGGATCAGGAGGATGGGGTCGGTGATGCCGTTGATACAGGCGATGCCGGCGGCATAGGCGCCCGCGCCGTAGAGCGCGGCCTGGCCGAGCGAGGCGATGCCGCAATAGCCGACGATGAGATCGAGCGAGAGTACGAGCAACGCGACAGAGATCAGGCGGGTCAGGAAGGCGAGGTTGTCGGGAAAGAGCCAATAGCCCGCTAGTCCTGCAAGCGCGATCAGCACCAGCCCGATCAGATCGCGGCTGAGCGGTCGCAGACGGGGCGCAGGCGCGCTCTGGAGCGTCACATTCGCCATGTCAGTGCGCCCGCCCCATCAGGCCGCGCGGGAAGGCGCAGACCACCAGGATCACCGCGAGATAGAAGAAGAAATTTCCGAAGTCCGGCACGAGATAGCGGCCGGTGACGTCGATGGCGCCGAGCAGCAGGCAGGCCGCGAGCGCGCCGGGAATCGAGCCCGCGCCGCCGACCGAGACGACGACGAGGAAGGTCACCATGTAGCGCAGCGCGTAATAGGGCTCGATCGGCAGGAACTCCGCCCCGACCACGCCGCCGAAGGCCGAGAGTGCGATGGCGAGCGCGAAGCTCAGGGCGTAGATGATCTCGGTGCGGATGCCGAGCGTGCGGGCCATGCCGGCGTTCTCGACGGCCGCGCGCAGATGGACGCCGAAACCGGTGCGCTCGATCAGGAACCAGAGGCCGCCCGCCACGACGAGCCCGCTCGCGATGACGAAGATGCGGTGGCCGGCGATGCTGCGGAAGCCGAGATCGACAGGCTGCGCCAGCTCCGCCGGCAAGGGAATCGTCTTCAGCGTGGGCCCGAAGACGTAATTGGTGATGCCGATGATGCAGAAGGTGATGCCGATCGTCATCAGCACCTGGGAGAGCTCGCTGCGATCATAGATCCGGCGATAGAGCAGGCGCTCCAGCGGCACAGCGATCAGCACCGTGCCGATGACGGCGAGCGCGATGCCATAACCGTAGCCGAGACCGAGATCGCGGCCAGCCCAGGAGGCGATGTAGCCGCCGATCATCGCGAAGGCACCATGGGCGAGGTTCACCACCCGCATCAGCCCCATGGTCAGCGACAGGCCGATGCAGATGATGAACAGCGCCATGCCATAGGCGAAGGCATCCATGGCGATGCTCAGCGCGGTCTGCATTTGAGGCGGGCCTCGTCGAACGTGGAAACGAGAGCGAGGGTGCGCGCGGCACCCTCGCCGGAATTCGGATCGGCAGGCTTACTTCGCGAGGCCGGGATCACCCTGCTCGGGGAAGCTCGCGATCTCCTTGTTGATCCAGCGGCCCTGCGCGTCCTTGGCGACCTCGCGCAGATAGATGGTCTGCGTGATGTGACGGGTGGCGGGATCAATCTTGACCGGGCCGCGCGGGCTTTCCCAGCCGAGGCCCTTGACGGCCTCGACGGCCTTCTCGGCGTCCTGCTTGCCGGCGGTCGCGGCGATCATCTTGGAGATGACGAACATGCCGTCATAGGCGCCGACGGCGGGGAAGGAGAGCAGGTCCGGCGCGCCGATCGCCTTTTCGGCGGCGGCGACGAAGCGCTTGTTGACCTCGGAATCATGCGAGACCGCATAGTGGAACGAGGTGATCAGGCCGTCGGCAGCCTCGCCCAGCGCCGGCAGGTCCGATTCCTGGGTCAGGTCGCCCGGAGCGAAGAGCTTGACGCCCGCCTTCTTCAGGCCGGTATCGCTGAAGGCCTTGACGAAGCCGAGCGTCGGCGGGCCCGAGGGCAGGAAGGCGAAGACGCCCTCGGCTCCGGCATCGCGGACGCGCTGCATGATCGGGCTGAATTCGGTGGTGTTGAGCGGAATGCGGATCGCTTCCTTGACCTCGCCGCCGGCCGCCTCGATCGCCTTCTTGAAGGCGCCCTCGGCATCGACGCCCGGGCCGTAATCGCTGACGACCGAGATGAATTTCTTGGCGCCGCGTTCGACAGCGGCCTTGCCGAGCGGCGTCGTGGTCTGCGGCAGGGTGAAGGAGGTGCGCACCACGAGCGGGGAGGAGTTCATGATCGCCGAGGTCGCGGCGTTGAAGATCACCAGCGGCACGTTGCCCTGCTTCAGCAGCGGGGTGATCGCCATCGCATCCGGCGTGAAATAGACGCCGCCGAGATACTGGACCTTGTCCTTCACGATCAGCTCCTGCGCTAGCGCGCGGGCCTGCTGCGGATTGGCGGTAGGCAGGTCACGATAGACCAGCTCGATGTCGTGGCCGGCGACAGACTTGCCGTTCTGCGCCAGCCAGGCCTCGGCTCCCGCCTGGAAGTTCTTGCCCTGCAGCGCGAAGGGGCCGGAGAACGGCCCGATGATGCCGACCTTGATGGTGTCCGCCGAAGCCGCGCCGCTCCAGGCTGCGAGCGTGCCGGCGAGAGCGAGCGCGCCGGTCCTGAGCAGCCGACCGAAGGATGTTCCGTTCATCGTCTTGACCTCCCTGTTTCTCTTGCGTCGCGGTTCGATACCGCTCCCTGCCGATCGATCTGGTCCGTTCGCTTCGGCAAGCGCCGGACTCTTGCTTTTCTCCAACGCGTTTTCGCGTCGGCAGGCAATCGGTTTCGGTGCCGCATCGGCTTTTCCGAAACCTGCTGCCGGTCTTTCGGGGTTGAGCCGGCTAGTAGGGCAGCCCGACATAGTTCTCCGCGAGCGCGGTGCAGGCCGCGCGCGATTGCTTGAGATAGTCGAACTCGGCCTGCTGGATGCGGCCGTCGAAGCCGTCCCGCCCGGGAAAATTGTGCAGCAGGTTCGTCATCCACCAGGAGAAGCGCTCAGCCTTCCAGACTCGCGCCAGCGCCCGCGACGAATAACCATCAAGGCCGGCATCGGAGCCTTCGTTGTAGTGCTGATGCAGGGCGTCGAAGAGATAACGGATGTCGCTGGCGGCGAGGTTGAGGCCCTTGGCGCCGGTCGGCGGCACGATGTGGGCGGCATCGCCGGCCAGGAAGAGCCGGCCGAAGCGCATCGGCTCGGCGACGAAGCTGCGCAAGGGTGCGATGCTCTTCTCGATCGAGGGGCCGGGCGTCACGGCGGCGGCCGTCGCGTCGGGAAGGCGCGTGCGAAGCTCGTCGAAGAAGGCTTCGTCCGACCAATCCTCGACACGTTCGTCCTGGGGCACCTGGATGTAATAGCGGCTGCGCTCGGTCGAGCGCATCGAGCAGAGGGCGAAGCCGCGTTCGTGGCCGGCATAGACCAGCTCGTGCGAGGCGGGCGGACGATCGACCAGCACGCCCAGCCAGCCGAAGGGATAGACACGTTCGAAGCTGTGCACCGCGTCTGCCGGAACGGAGGCGCGCGAGACGCCGTGATAGCCGTCGCAGCCGGCGATGAAATCGCAGGCCAGCTCGTGGACCTGCCCATCCTTGCGGAAGGTCACGCGCGGCGAGGCGCCGTCGATGTCGTGCAACGCGACATCCTCGGCCTCATAGATCGTCGGGCGGCCCAGCGCTTGACGCGCCTCGACCAAATCGCGAGTCACCTCGGTCTGGCCGTAGACGGTGACAGTCTTGCCGCCGGTCAGATCTTCGAGGTCGATGCGATGGAGGGCACCGTGAAAGGCCAGCGAGAAACCGTCATGGACAAGGCCCTCGCGGTCGAGCCTGTCGGCGACGCCGGCCTCGTGCAGGAGATCGACCATGCCCTGTTCGAGCACGCCGGCGCGGATGCGCGAAAGCACGTAGTCACGGTCCCGTCGCTCCAGGATGACGTTGTCGATGCCGGCGCGCGACAGAAGCTGCCCGAGCAGCAGGCCGGCCGGACCGGCGCCGATGATGGCGACCTGAGTTCGCAATTGTTGTTTGCCTCCCGTGAATCCTCGATTTGCATCGTTCGATCCACGGGGCGACTCTAAGCCGTTCATAGGGATTGACGGAATGGAGTTTTCGCTCCGACTCTTGGACGGATCGATCATGAGGGTGACATGCCCCACAGCGTGCCGGCCTATTGGCTCTATGGCGAGCGCCTGAGCGAACGCTTTCCCGACGCGCTCCATATCGAGCCGATCGTCGCGCGCAGCTCGCTGCATGGCTGGACGATCCAGCCGCATCTGCATCACGACCTGTTCCAGTTCTTCCTGGTGACGGGCGGCGGCGGGCGGGCGCGGGTCGACGGGCGCGACCATGTCCTTGAGCCGGGCTCCGTCCTGCTGCTGCCGCCCGCGACGATCCATGAATTCGCCTTCCTCGAAGGGACGGACGGCTTCGTCGCGAGCGCGGCGGCGACCTCGCTGAAGCGCCTCTTCGACAGCGAGCCCGAGACGCGCTCGCTGCTGGGCGCGCCGGCCGTGCTGCACATCGCGCCGGGAAGCGCCGATCTCGCCGCGCTGGAGGCGACGATGCGTCTGGCGATGGGGGAGTTCTCGGCGAACCTGCCGGGGCGAGAATTCCCGCTCGGCGCCTATGCCGACCTCATCACCTCATGGTTCGCGCGGGCGATGCGCGGCGTGCGGGCAGGCAGCGAGCCGCTGCGGGACGCTCGCGCCGGGCTGGTGCGTCGTTTCATCGAGCGGGTCGAAGGCCGCTTCCAGAAGCATGAGCCCCTCTCCGAGCATGCGCGCGCGCTCGGCGTCTCCGTGCCGCATCTGTCACGCAGCTGCCGGGAATTGCTGGGTCGCTCGGCCGCGCATGTCATCCAGGACAGGCTGATGATCGAGGCGCGGCGGGACCTGGTCTATACGGCGATGTCGATCTCGCAGATCTCGTTCCGGCTGGGCTTCGCCGACCCGGCCTATTTCTCGCGCTTTTTTGCGAAGCGGGCCGGCATCTCGCCCTCGGATTACCGGGCGAAGGCCTGAAGCCGCTCAGCCCGCCGCCTCGATCTCCTTCATCACGGCTGCCGCCTCGGCGAAGGCGGTATTGCCGGCGGGCACGCCGGCATAGATCGCGGTCTGCATCAGCACTTCCTTGAGATCGTCCTGCGTGAAGCCGCCGCGGCTCAAGCCCGCGCGGACATGCAGGCGAAACTCTTCCCAGCGGCCGAGGCTCGCGGTGATGGCGAGCACCAGCAGGCGGCGCGTGCGGTCGTCCAGTCCGGGCCGGCTCCAGATCTCCTGCCAGGCGATGCGCGTGATCATCGCCTGGAACTCGGCGTTGAACGGAGTCCGGTTGGCCAGAGAGCGATCGACCCAGGCGTCCCCCAGAACGCGGCGGCGATTCTTCAGGCCGGCCTCGAACAGGGCTTCCGCGGCGTCGCTGGCATCCGGTCCGGGTGACAGGAAGCCGCGCAGCGCGCCGACCAGCGCCGCCGGAGCCTCGACCGGCGGGAGGTGGGAGCTGTCGAGATGCGCATGGCTCGCGCCGGGAATGGCGGCCAGCAGCTTCTCGCCATGGCCGGCGAGGGGCGTCGAGACATCGCGCTCGCCGGTGACGACCAGCACCGGGCAGGCGATGCCGGGAAGTCGGCTGATCACGTCCATGTCGCGGATGGCGGCGCCGGCGCCCGCATAGCCCTGTGCCGACTGTGCGATCAGGTTGCGCTTGAGGCTTGCCGCGACGGCGGGCTGGCCGGTCGCGAAGGCAGGCGACAGGAAACGCTGCAAAGCGGCGTCGGCGATGGCCGCGGTGCCGCCGGCACGCACCTGTGCGATGCGATCCCGCCAGACGGTGCCGTCCATGGTTGCCGAGGTGCAGATCAGGGCCAGCGCGGACACGCGCTCCGGGTGGCCGAGCGCCAGCTCCATCGCGATCATGCCGCCGAGTGAGACGCCGGCTATCGCGGCGCGCTCGATCCCGGCCGCGTCCATGACCGCCACGACGTCATCGGCCAGCATAGGCAGGCTGTATTCACCATCGGGTGCATCGGAGGCGCCATGGCCGCGCGTGTCGATCCGCAGCGTGCGGAAGGAGGCGAGGAGGCCAGGCATCGCCGCATCCCAGAGCGACATGTCGGTGCCGATCGAGTTCAGCAGGACGAGGGCTGGTCTGTCCTCGGCGCCTTCCAGCTTCCAGTAGATGCGGGCGCCGCTGCTAGCTGCAAAAGGCATGGCCTGTCCTCAATCGTTCATGGCGAGAAGATCGGCGACCAACGCCGTGCTCTCGCCGATATCCGTTCCGATGTCGGCTGCCGCGAGGTTGCGGGCGATTGCGGCCTCGTCGATTTCCAGCCCTTCCGCGACCGTCGCCATGGCCTCGGTTGCGCCGGCGGCAAGCAGGAAGAGATCGGCGAGCGCCGGGGCTTCCGCCTGCCAGCCGCCAAGCCCGCGCTCCTGCTCGGCCGGCAACCCGGCGAGGATGCCGGCGACGAGCCCGGGCGCGCGCAAAGCCGCCGAAAGGGTGATCTGGCAGCCGGTGGGGTTGCGCTTGTGCGCCATGGCGGATGAGCCGCCGCGGCCGGGAATGGCGGGTTCGCGGGCTTCGCCTATGCCGTTCTGGGCGAGCAGCGAAACATCCCGCGCCATCTTGCCGAGCGAGCCGATCAGAATGGCGAGCGCCGTCGCGATGCCGGCGATACCGCCGCGGCGACCCTGCCAGGGTGTGGCATCGGGCAGGCCGAGTAAGGCTGCGAGGCGGGAAGAGACGGCGGCGGCCCTGCCGTTCAGCCCGCTGCGGGTTCCGGCCGCGCCGCCGAATTGCAGCGTTGCGCTGGTTTCGACTTCGCGGCCAAGCCGCGCCGCGGCCTCGGCGATGCCGGCCTGCCATTGCGCGATGCGCAAGCCGAAGCCGATCGGCAGCGCATCCTGCAGCAAGGTGCGGCCGATGGCGGGGATGGCGGCGTAGCGTCGCGCGAGCGTGGCGAGCGCCGCTGCAAGGCGCGTCAGATCGGCGTCGAGCAGTTGGAAGGCGGCACGGATCTGGCAGGCGAGCACCGTGTCGGCGACGTCCTGGCTGGTCGCGCCCTTGTGCAGGGCCTTGGCGGGGGCATCCGGCAAGGCGGCACGCAGCCGCGCCACCAGCGGGATCGCAAGCGTGCCGGCAAGCGCCGCTTCATCGGCGAGCTCGGCCGGATCGATGACGATCGCGGCGCAGAGCTTCGCGATCGCTTCCGCTTCCTGCGCTCCGATCAGCCCTTCGGCCGCCTCCGCGCGGGCGAGGCCCGCCTCGAAGGCGAGCGCATGCCGCAACGTGGCCTCGTCCGCGAAGACGGCCAGCATGGCATCGGTTGTTGCTGGCCGGCTGCGGAGGAGCTGGCTCACGCGGCCTTGGCGAGGCTCGGCGCGACGGCGAAGGACGCGGCCGTCTTGGCCTTGACCTCGTCGAGGCTGACGCCGGGGGCGAGCTCGATCAGGGTGAGGCCACCACCATTCGCCTTGTCGCAGGTCATGACGCAGAGGTCGGTGATGATCATGTCGACCACGCCCGCGCCGGTGAGCGGCAGGGCGCAGCGCTCCAGCACCTTGGATTCGCCCGCCTTGTTGGCGTGATCCATCACGACGATGACCCTCTTGACGCCGGCGACGAGGTCCATCGCGCCGCCCATGCCCTTCACCATCTTGCCGGGGATGGTCCAGTTGGCGATGTCGCCATTGGCCGCGACTTCCATGGCGCCGAGGATGGTCAGGTCGATATGGCCGCCGCGGATCATCGCGAAGGAGTCGGCCGAGGAGAAGATGCTCGAGCTCGGCAGGATCGTGATGGTCTGCTTGCCGGCGTTGATCAGGTCGGGATCAGCCTCGCCCTCATAGGGGAAGGGGCCGATGCCGAGCAGACCGTTCTCGGACTGGAGCGTGACGTCCACGCCGTCCGGAATGTAGTTCGCCACCAGCGTCGGGATGCCGATGCCGAGATTGACGTAGAAGCCGTCCTTCAGCTCCTTGGCCGCGCGCGCGGCGACCTCCTCGCGAGTCCAGGCCATCAGGCTGCCTCCCTCTTGCGCTCGGTCAGCTTTTCGATGCGCTTCTCGTTGATGGTGCTCTTGATGACGCGGTCGACATAGATGCCGGGCGTCTGGATCGTGTCCGGATCGAAGGATCCGACCGGGACGATTTCCTCGACCTCGGCCACGGTCACCTTGCCGGCAGTCGCCATGTTCGGATTGAAGTTCCGCGCCGTGCGCCGGTAGATCAGGTTGCCGGCGGTGTCGGCCTTCCAGGCCTTGACGATGGCGAGATCGGCCCGGAGCCAGGTCTCGCGGACATAGAGCTGTCCTTCGAATTCCTCGACCGGCTTGCCCTCGGCGACGACCGTGCCGACGCCGGTCTTGGTGTAGAAAGCCGGAATGCCGGCGCCGCCGGCGCGGATGCGCTCGGCCAGCGTGCCCTGCGGGTTGAGTTCGAGCTCCAGCTCGCCGGCGAGATATTGCTGCTCGAACAGCTTGTTCTCACCGACATAGGACGCGATCATCTTCCTGATCTGCCGGGTCTGCAGCAGCATCCACAGGCCGAAGCCATCGGCGCCGGCATTGTTGGAGATGACTGTCAGGTCCTTCACGCCCGAATCGCGAATCTGGGGAATCAGGCTCTCGGGATTGCCCGAGAGGCCGAAGCCGCCCGACATGATCGTCATGCCGTCGAAAAGCAGGCCCTCCAGCGCCGCTGCGGGGCCGTCATAGATCTTGCGCGTCATCGCTCCTCCACGGGCGCCGTGCCGGCGCCGCAACATTCGCTTCCCGGTGCCACGGGTGTGGCGCTCCGGCAATGTCTTGGCGCGATCAAAATACGATCGCCTGCGAATGTCCATGGTGGGCTTGGCCCTCAGACACGCATTTCGCCGCCGGCGAGGTTCAGCCTCGCCGGCGGCGGTATCTGCCGGTTCCGTCAGTTCTTGGCTGTCTGCGGCCCGAAGATTGCGGCAACCTCCGTCACGCGTGTCGCCGGGAAGCCGCCCTCGCGGGCATGGCGGTAGATGTCCTCGGCACTGTCGGCCTCATGGATGCAGTAGATCTTGTCGCCCGCGACGTAGCTCGCGACCCAGTTGTAGGGCACATCCAGCTTGGCCACGACGTCGCAGGATTTCGTCGCGATGCCCTTGATGTCATCGGCGGTGAGCTGGCTGGCGCCGGGAATGTCGCGTTCGATGACGAAAGTCTTCATTGGCTTGCTCCGTTTGCTGAGATCTTGAACCTCCTCCCATTCCGGCGGCGCGAGGCGGGCCGGAACGCGAGCAGGGTGCGGTTGCCGCGTCGTCAGGGGCCCCAGTCGCGCATGTCGACGCGCGTCAGCCCGATATCGTTGAGGGTATGGTCGTCGGGGCAGGCGGAGCGGAGCCCCGCACGCCGGCTCCGGAAGCGCTGGCTCAGCCAGCCGCGAAGGCCGCCCATGGCATGTGACGCGCGGCCGACGAAGGCGCTTGCGCCCGTCTCGCGCAGCGATGCCGTAACTGCTAGGTTCGAAGCGATGCGACGATGATCCAGAGTGTTGCCCACGGTAAGGCTTCCTGTTCTGGTCGGCTTCCTTTCTGACGAAGAGGAAGCCCTGCGGTTTGGGTGATCGCTTTCTCTGCCCTTCCGCAGCTGTGTTCTGTGCGTTGGATCACGCTCTCGCGGCCGCGTCGTGAGAATGTGCGCCGAGACTGGCCGCGAAGACTTGCGAAGACGAGCCGTGTGAAGATCCGGACGCCGAGGTCGTGCATGAACGAAGGCCTGCGCCATACTGCCCGCCTGCTGTCCGCGAACCCGTTCTTCGCGGGCCTCTCGCCGGAGACGCTCGAGGTGATCGCTGGCGTCTGCCGGGAGCGGCGCCTGGCGCCGCGCGAACCCCTGTTCTTCAAGGGCGACCCGAGCGATGGGCTCTACGCCATCAGGCGCGGGCTCATCCGCATCGGCACGACCGACGACCTGGGGCAGGCGATGACGATGAACGTGCTGGGCGCGGGCGACGTCTTCGGCGAGATCGCGCTGCTCGACGGCCGCTCGCGGACGGCTGACGCGGTTGCGATGGAAGGCGTCGACCTCTTGTTCCTGCCGCGGCGGGCTTTCCTCAACCTGCTGGCACGCGAGCCCTCGATCGCGCTGCAGGTGATCGAGCTCCTGTGCGCGCGGCTGCGCGACGTCATCGAGCGCATGGAGGAGACGACTTTCCTGCCGGCCGAGACGCGGTTGGCGCGGCGCCTCCTGACGCTCGCGACCGACTATGGCACGGAGGTGCACGCCTCGCAGGAGGAACTGGCCTCGCTGACAGGGGTCACGCGCGAGACGGTGAACCGCCAGCTGCAGGCGTGGAAACGCGAGGGCATCCTGACGCTCGGCCGCGGCCGCCTGCGCATCCACGATCTCGACGACATCCGGCGACTGGCGCGGATGGACAACGGCTGAGGCCGTCGCTCTTCGTTCCGGGAACAGCGGGTCTGCGCTCGCGCGCTTGACAGAACGCGAGCCATGTTCTTTGCGCCAGTCGGGACAAGGACGAGATCGGACGATGGCTGCCGCCGGCATGAGACGGGTCGCATGAAACTGACCATTCATGGCGGTGTCGGCGAGAAAGGCCGCACCTGCATCGCGGTCGAGGACGAGGGGACGCGGCTTCTCCTCGATGTCGGCATCGATACCAGCGCGCCGCGTGGCCCGCGCTACTATCCTGCGATCACGCCGGCAGAACTGGCGGAGATAGACGCGATCATCGTCACTCATGCCCATGAGGACCATGTCGCGGCGCTGGGGTGGTGTCTCGCCGCGGGGTTTTCCGGCCGCATCCTGATGACGACGGAGACGGCTGCGGAGGCCGATGCCACGCTCGCCGCTTATGCGACGCCGGCGGAGCGAAAGCTGGCGCAGGCTGCTCCCGTCGAGATCATCGCGCCCGGCCAGGATTTCGCTATCGGCCCCTTCGCCATCCGTACCGGGCGCAGCGGCCATGTGGTCGGCGGGGTCTGGTGCCATCTCACGGCGGGCGGCCGCAGCCTCGGCTATTGCGGCGATGTCCTGCCGGAGAGCACCGTCCTCGCGATGGACCCGCTGCCGCCTTGCGATCTGCTGCTGGTCGATGCCTCCTATGGTTCCGACACGGTTCCCGCAGCCGCCCGCAGCGCCGCCATCACGGATTGGATTGCCCGGCATCCGCAAGGTGCGGTGCTGCCGACACCGATTTCGGGCCGCTCGATCGAACTGCTTGGATTGATCGACGGCCCGGTCGCGATCCATCCCTCGATGCGGGAGGCGCTCGCCCGGCAGATCGCTGCCGAGGACTGGCTGAAGCCCGACATGGCGGCGAAGCTGTCCGGCCGTCTCGCGGGTGCGCTGCTTTGGGAAGAGGGACAGCCGCTGCCGCAGGCCGTTCTGATCTGCGACGACGGCATGGGGCTTTCAGGGCCCTCGAGGGCCGCGCTCGTTCAGGCGGGGCGAGACGGGCATCCGGTTCTGCTCACCGGCCATATTCCGAAGGGCAGCCCGGCAGACGCCCTGCACGCCGCGGGCAAGGGCGAATGGCTGCGCTTCCCGACGCACCCGACGCTGCCGGAGAACGCTGTCATCGCCGCTGCCAGCGGCGCCGGTCGCGTGCTCGCCCATTCCTGCGATGCGGCGACGCTACGCAGCCTCGCAGGCGATATCCCGAACCTCGTAACCGATCTCGGGCCCGGCGAGAGCGTCGAGGTCTGACGGGGCTATTGCAGCCGGCTGGTTTCGTCGCGGTCGCGCTGGCTGATCATTGCGAGATTGCCCTGCAGTCGGCGGGCCATCAGCCGCATCACCGAGAGCGCCATGGGCGGAACCTCGGCCAGCAGCGCGAGGAACACCTCCTTGCGCAGTTTCAGTGCCGCGATGGCTGATGTCGCGACGATCGTCGCCGAGCGGGGATCGCCGGTGACGATCCCCATCTCCCCGACAATGGCATTGCGACTGACGCCGGACATGCGCAGTGCCGGTTCCTCATCCGTCGCGACGAGGACATCGGCCGTGCCTGAGAGCAGCACATAGGCGGCATCCGGCTCGTCGCCCTGCCGGAACAGGGCGTCGCCGGCGGCGAAGGCGATGCGCTCGCTGGTGAAGGCGATGAGCTTCAGATGCGCGGTATCGAGGTCGGCGAAGATCGGCACGGCGCGGAGCGCCCGCAATTCCTCGCGATCCGGCGCGGCTTCGTCGTGGATGATGTCGTCGCGGATCGGAGTCAGGCCCGAGGCGTCCTGCGCCACAGCGAGCCTCGGCCCGTCGAAGGCGATGTGGAGATCGTAACCGTCGGGGTCGATGTCGCTGCCGGCGACGATCAGCGTCCTGCCCGCCATGGCGGCGCGGATGCGGTCCAGGATCTGACGCGCCTCGGTGCGGCCGAAGGCGCCCAGCGCGTTATCGAGGATCAGCATGCGGGGCTGCTTGATAAGGCAACGCGCGAGCGCAAGCTGGGCCTTGACGGCCGGAAAGAGCCGCCGGCCGGCATGGCCTGCCTGTTGGTCGAGGCCCCAGCGATAGACGTCGCTATCGAGGCCGAGCTCTGCCAGCGTATCGCGTATCGCTTCGTCCGCCGCGTCGCGGGCGACAAGGCCGAACAGAAGGTTGTCGCGCAGCGGTGCCGCCGGGCAGTAAAGCTGCGGATCGTAGAAGGCGACGGGCTGCACGGCGCTCGACGCCGCCCATTGGCGAAATGCCGTCCGCGCAGCCAGCAGCCGCGCCTCCATCTCCCGATCCAGCAGGCCGAGGCGGTGGCGCGGCTCGACATAGAGCAGCGCGAGCCCGATCAGCCGCGTGCGATCGTCCTCGCTGCCGGAGCCGGTGTCGAGCCGCGCGAGGGCCTCGCGATAATCTCCGAATTCCTCGGCGGCCACGAAGGAGAAGCGCTCGAACAGTGCATGGCCGGGCGCGAGGTCGCGGAAGATCTCCAGCATGGTCGCGGCCATACGCCGTCCAAGCGCGGTCAGCGCTTCGTTCAGGCCCGAGTCCGACAGGATGCGCCGTGTTGGCCAATGGCCAGCGAGCCGCGCTCCGACCAAGGCAGGGTCATTCGGCACGCCGAAGAGGATGTTCTCCCCGATCGTGGCGTTGCGGGCGTAGCTGGCCGGATCATAAGGCTCGATCGCGCCCTCGCCCTCGCCGGCGGCGAGCTTCCTGCGGATCCGGGCGCGCAGTTCGGAAATCCGCAGCATCAGCGCGAGCGGCGCGCCGGCTTCTCCAACGGGCTTGCCGGCCAGCCCGAAACGGAACACCGCCTCGGCGAGCCCGACGATCTTCAGCACCTCGACGAGCCTGTGGTCGAGTCCGCCCTCATCGATGACCTGCGCCTGGGCGTAATCGATTCGCCAGCCCGACGGGCTCGCCATGTCCGGCCGGCGCAGGCTGTAGAGGATGTTGTCGCGCAGGCTGCCGTCGAGAATGACAGGTTCCGACCCCGCATAGGCGATCAGGCGACCGCGCGTTTCGGGCGAGAGGGCCGAGAGCGGCATGCCGCCGATGGTCAGGGTGCCTTCGCCGGGGCTCAACCTGCCTCCCAGCAACCGAGCGAGGACGCCGGCGCCCTCGCTCGGCCCCCCGGAAAGGACCGTGTGCGCCTGAAGGGGCAGCGAGACGCTGACCCTGTCGAGAACGCGGTCGCCTGCCGTGTTCATGACGGAGAGTCGCTGGCCCAGGATGGCGGCGGCTGCGGGCAGGGGCTCCCCGCGGTCATCGGGCACTTCGCTGCGGGAGGGGGCGCCCTCCAACCCGAAATGCTCGACCACCTGCTGGAACTTGACCTCGACATCGAGACGCTGCTGGTCCCAGTCGATCAGTTCCTTGATCGGCGGAGGCAGATCGCGATAGGCGGCGATGACCGCGACGAGCTGGCCGATGCCGAGCCGGCCTGTCAGGGCGAGATAGCCCCCGGCTGCGTAGAACAGGAAGGGCGTGAACTGCGCCAGCAGGTTGTTGAGCGCCTTGACCGCGAATTTGCGCCGATAGAGGCGATAGCGGATGCCGAAGAGTTGCTCCAGCCGGTCCGCCACCTGGCTCTTCTCGACCGCCGACGTGCCGTGATTGGCGATTTCGCCGACGCTTTCGACGATCTCGCCGATCTTGCCCGCGAAGGCCCGCGAGGCGATCTGGCGCTGCCGTCCGAGCTCGATCTGCTCGCGCCGCAGGCGGGAGATCAGCACGGCCTGCAGCAGGATCATGCCGAGCGCGATCATGCCGAGCGCGGCGTTCTGCACGAGGATGAAGATGAGCGCGGTGAGCGCCTGCCCACCCAGCAGGACGGGCTGGACGAAGGCATCGCCGACGAAGCCGCCAATCGGCTCGACCTCGTCCTTGATGACGGTCGCTGCCTCCGAAGGCTTGATCCGCTGGAGCGTTTCGGGGCCGGAGCCGAGGAGCGCCGAGAACAGATCGAAGCGCAGGCGCTGCAGCAGCCGCTCGCCGAGCGCGCCCTTGCGCATATTCACCACGTATTTGAACAGCCCGTTGATCAGGACGAGCAGCAGGAAGAGGCCCGACAGCGCGAAGAGATAGGAGAGCCGGTGGAGTTGCAGGCCGTCGAAGAGCGTGCGGGGACCACCGAGCGCTTCCGGCAGGTTCAGCGCGATGCGGAAGAGCCGGGCAGTCTCCTGTCCTTCAGGAAAGGCGCGGCCCTGCAGGGCGTCGGAGATGATGTATTTGGGAAGTTCGAGCGACGCGTAGTAGAAGGGAAACGACAGGCAGACGACGGCAAGAATGACAAGTTGCTCGCGCCGGCTGCGTTTCCAGATGTATGCGAAGATCCCGATCATGTCCGGCCGTTTGGAAGACATGATCGATCCCGAACGCTATGCGCCGTCTCACAGACGCATCATATCAGGTCGCGCAGAGCTTGGCAGCGGCCGGGAGCGTTCGGCCGCGGCGGCAACCGCCTATGTGGTGTTGGATCTCGTAGGATAGGCGGGCGGTCCAGCGCTGAGGAGAGACCGCCCTTCGATCGTCAGAACAGAATGTCGTCCAGCGCGTCCGCCTCAGTGATGGCAACGGCGACAGGAGCCGCCGCCTCGTTCGCGAGCCCGCAATCGCTGAGCACGGCGGTGTGGATCGTGCGCTCGGCGGCCATGGTGTAGCTCGGCCAGACCCGGCTCTGCAGCAGCGCCGCGACCTTGCTGCCATTGGCCCTGCCGAGCAGCGGCCGCAGGGGCTCGGCCCGCTCCAGCAGGTCGGCGGCGCCGGCGATGACCTCGCCTGTCGCTGCCGCATTGGAGAACATCAGCCGCGCCGCGTCGATGATCGCGCCGAATTCGGCGCCGTCGCTGGCGAGCTGGTCCAGCGTCCTGCCGAGGCGCATGCCGCTTTCGGCCATCTGCGCGAGCGAGTGGCGCATCGTCTGTGAGAAGGCCGTCAGCTCGGCCGAGCCGCGCCCGTCACGCTGTTTCAGCGTCGCCGAGGACTGCTGCATTGCCGTGAAGGCCGGGGTCAGCTTGTCGGCGTCGCGGGCAATCGCGTCGGCGGCCGCCTTGAGCTCCTGGGCGATGACGACGAGGCCGCGTCCGGCCGAACCCACGCGGGCGGCGCGCAGGCCGGCATTCATGCCGATCAGCACGATGTCGCGGACGATGTCGGCCAGAGATTCGACCGCCCGCTCGAACTGATCGAGCAGCCCGGCGAGCGTCGCCGTCACCTGCTCCACCACGCTGCGGGCCGCGTCGCATTTGTGGATCAGCGCGGTCGCTTCTGCCAGCTCGGTTTCGAGGTCTCCGAGGAAGGAGCTGGAGGACGTGTCTTCGCCGCCATAGAGCGCGCGGCCGAGATCGAGCATCTTGGCGGTGTCGTCGGCGAGCACCAGCAGGGTGGCGTCGATCGGTCTGATATCCGTCTTGAGGACGGAGGCCGTCTCACGCAGCTGCGCCGCCTGAAGATGCTTCAGCACGGCGGTGACCGCGGCCTTGTCATCCTCCGATAGCCCGTTATCGGCGTCGCGCGGATCGGCGGCCAGGCGCAGTGCAGCCAGCGAATGCTCAAGCCGCTGCCTGATGCCGTCCCCGGATTGCAGGGCGATGATCGCGCTGCCGACGGCCATGGAGATCTTGCCGGAATGGGCGGCGGCGTCCTTGGTCAGGGCTGCGCTGCGGTGGCTGCGCTGCGCCAGGTGGTCCAGCGATCCTTCGAGCTTGCCGGCGAGCGCCAGCAGCACGCCGGAATACTGGGCTTCGAAGCTGCTCTGACGGCCGAGCGCCGAGTGCAGCAGGTCTGCGAGATGCTGATGGTCGCGCGCGCAGTCCTCGACCATGCGCTTGGCCTTGTCGGTCAGGGCGACGATCTCGTTGGTGAAGTCGCCGAAGTCGCGCTGGCTGGACTGGACGGATACCGCCTCGATGCGGGCGCTGCGGGCGAGGACAGCGATCAGCCGCATATGCTCGAGCAGGCGTTCGAGCGCATGCGAGGCGACTTCGCTGTTGACCGCGATGTCCTGCAGGGTGCGCGTCTCGCGCGGCAATCCTTCGCTGAGCGCGCGAAGATCGCCGGCGAGGCTGAGAAGCGCGCCGCGGGTCGCCTCCATGTCGCCTCCGGCCAGCTCGCCGGACAGCGCCGTGAGGCTCTGGTTGAGGGAATCGAAGATCGCGAGGCCGCGGCCCAGTCGATCGCCGACCTCCGCGAAGGTTCGGTCGATCTGGCGGGCGCTGTCGGTCAGCGATCCATCCAGCCGCTCCAACATCTCGTCGGACGTGCTCATCATCCAGCCTTTCACGCGCTGCGGGCGGTCTCGGGGGAATGGGACCAGGCCAGGATTTCCTGCGGCATGCGCGCCAGGCTGACGATCTTCTGGGCGGCGCCGCAATCAATCGCTTCCTTGGGCATGCCGAAGACGACGCAGCTATCCTCATCCTGAGCGATCGTGCTGGCGCCAGCCTTGCGCATTTCCAGCAGGCCGCGGGCGCCGTCGTCGCCCATGCCGGTCATGATGATGCCGAGCGCATTGGCACCGGCATATTGGGCGGCGGAGCGGAACAGTACGTCGACGGAGGGACGGTGGCGCGAGACCGGCGGGCCGTCCTTGATCGCCGCGCGGTACTGCGTACCGGCGCGCTGCAGCAGCATATGGCGGTTGCCGGGCGCGATCAGGACGCGGCCGGCGGTGACCTCGTCACCATCCTCCGCTTCCTTGATTTCCATGGAGCAGATGCCGTTCAGCCGCTTGGCGAAGGCCGCGGTGAACTTCTCCGGCATGTGCTGAACGACCGCCATACCTGGGCAGTTCGCTGGCAGCCGCTCGAGAACGTCGCGCAGCGTTTCCGTGCCGCCGGTCGAGATGCCGATGCAGACGATGCGCTCGGTATCGGTGCGGATGCGGCGCAGAACCGGCGGCGGCATGATGACGTCGGCCGTCAGCTTCTTCTCGACCTGCATGCGCGGCTCGCGCGGGCGCAGCTTGGCCTGCGCGGCGGCGCGGACGGCGTGGCGCAGCCGGTCGGCGGTCTCGATCAGGGCATTGCGCGTGTCGATGCGGGGCTTCGGCAGCACGTCGACCGCGCCGGCCTCCAGAGCGTCGAACAAGGCGCGGGAGCCCGCCTCGGTCAGGGTCGAGCAGATGATCACCGGGATCGGCCGCTGCGCCATGATCTTGCGCAGGAAGGTCAGCCCGTCCATGCCCGGCATCTCGATGTCGAGGATCATGACATCGGGCAGCTCGTTCTGCAGGCGGCGGGCGGCGGCGAAGGCATCCGCCGCCGTGCCCATGACCTCGATGCCCGGGTCGTCGCCGAGGATCGAGCTCAGGACCTGACGGACTGACGCGGAATCGTCGACGATCAGGACGCGGATCGGTTTGCGGCTCATGCGGCAACCCTCCGTCTCGGAGTTGGTGTGGCCTGGTAGATGGTGGGGGCGATCGAGGTCAGGCCGGGCACGCCGCTGCCGGCCATGGACTCCGAATGCCCGAGCATCAGGTAACCGCCGGGGCGCAGATGCGAGAGGAGGCGGTCGATCACCGCCTGCTGCGTCGGCCGGTCGAAATAGATCAGCACATTGCGGCAGAAGATCACATCGACGTCGCGATCGAAAGGATAGCTGTCGTCCATCAAGTTCAGGCGCTCGAAATGGACCATGCGGCGCAGCTCTGGCGCGACGCGGACGAGCTGTTCGCGGGGATTGCGGGAACGCATCAGGTAGCGCTGCTGCATGGCCGCCGGAACCGGCGCGACGAAGTCCCGCTGATAGATTGCCGAGCGAGCGTCGCGCAGCACCTCGGTCGAGATGTCGGTGCCGAGGATCGAGAAGCGCAGCTTCTGCCCGCCATTGACGAGATCCTGCAGCACCATGGCGATCGTGTAGGCCTCAGCCCCCGTCGAGCAGGCGGCGCTCCACACCTTGAGCGAGAGCTGCCTTTCGCCCTGGATCTGGGCGAGCTCCGGCACGGCCACATCGCGCAGGAAGGCGAAATGGCTGGGCTCGCGGAAGAAATCGGTCTTGTTGGTGGTGACGCAGTCGATCAGGTGGATGAGCTCGGCGTCGAGACCATCCTCCTTGAACAGCATGTTGCAATAGGCCGTCAGGTCGCGCAGGCGCAGCGCGCGGACGCGCTTGCGCAGGCGGCCTTCGACCATGGTGCGCTTGGTCAGCGGCAGCTTGATGCCGACGCGACCCTCGATGACCCCTGCGATGGCGGCAAAATGCTTGTCGCTCAGGTGGTCCTGGGTTTCCGGCTGAGAGGTCATCGGGTCAGGCGGCCTCCGCGCCGGCGGTTCCGGGCAGGGCCAGGAGATCCTCGTTCGCCATCAGGCGCTCGAGATCGAAAACCACGATGAAGGCTTCGCCCTTGCGACCGATGCCGGCGATGTAGTTCGACTTCCAGCGCCCGCCGACATCGGGGGCGGCCGCCGTCTGGTCGTGGTCGAGGCCGGTCACCTCGAAGACGCGATCGGCGACGAAGCCAACGCCGAGGGTGCGCCCCTTCACGGGCACGTCGAGGATGATGATGCGCGTGGCGTCGGTTTGCTCGATGCGGGGCAGGCCGAGCTTGGTGCGCAGATCGACGATGGGGAAGCCGGTGCCGCGGACATCAATCATGCCGAGCAGGAAGTCGGGGGCATGCGGCAGCTTCGAGATCGGCCGCATGTCGAGGATCTCCCGGACATTGCGGATGTCGATGCCGAAGATCTCCTCGTCGATGCCGAGCGTCAGATACTGAGCGGTGTCAGCCATGATGGCCTCACGGAGAGTGCGGAAAATGCGGGGCGCGAGCCGGAGGCCGGCTCGCGCTGGGGATCCGTTCAGCCGCGGAGGAACTCGGCGTCGCGGTTGTCCTCGCCGCCATCGAGATCGAAGGCGAAGCCGCCATTGCCGACCTTGCGGGCGGGCTGGGCGGAGGCCTTCGGCCGGTCCGCGGAGCTCATCGCCTTGGCCTTGGCCTTGAGCTGACGGACCGCCTTGTCGACCTGCGAGGAGGCGGGCGCCGGCATGACGTCCGTGCCGAGCCTGAAGAAGGAGATGGTCGCCTGGAGCTGCTCGGCCTGGGCGGCCAGCTCCTCGGAGGTGGCGGAGACTTCTTCCGACGCGGCGGCGTTCTGCTGCGTGACCTTGTCGAGCTGCTGGATCGCCTGGTTGATCTGGCTGGAGCCGACGTCCTGCTCGCGGCAAGCGGCGGTGATCTCCTCGACCAGCTCGGCGGTCTTCTTGATGTCCGGGACCAGCTTGGCGAGCATGTTGCCGGCTTCCTGGGCGACCTTGACGGTGTCGCTCGAGAGGGTGCCGATCTCAGCGGCCGCCGCCTGGCTGCGCTCGGCGAGCTTGCGCACCTCGGAGGCGACGACGGCGAAGCCCTTGCCGTGCTCGCCGGCACGCGCGGCCTCGACGGCGGCGTTCAGCGCGAGCAGGTCGGTCTGGCGGGCGATCTCCTGGACGATGGTGATCTTCTCGGCGATGGTCTGCATCGCGTCGACGGCCTTGCCGACGGCGTTGCCCGAGGCTTCGGCATCCTTGGCCGACTGGCCAGCCATCCTCTCGGTCGTCGCCGCGTTCTCGGCGTTCTGCTTCACGTTGGCCGCCATCTCCTCCATCGAGGAGGAGGCTTCCTCGGTGGAAGCGGCCTGCTCGGTCGAGCCCTGCGAGAGCTGCTCGGCGCTCGCCGAGAGCTCCTGCGAGCCCGACGACACGTTCTCTGCAGCCTGGATCGCCTGGGTGACGATGGTGCGCAGCTTGTCGAGCATGTTCTCGAGCGAGATGCCGAGCGTGTCCTTGTCGGAGAGACGCTTGGCGTCGACGGTCAGATCGCCATTGGCGATCGCGTCAGCCACGGCGGCCGTCGCGTTGAGGTTGGCGGTCATGGTGTTGAGCGAGACCACGAGATCGCCGATCTCGTCGTCGCTCTTGACCGTGATGGTCTGGCTGAGATCGCCGATGGCGACCGCATTCGCGAGGCCGACGGCGCTGGAGAGGCCACGGCTGATGTTCAGGGCGATCCAGGTGGCAGCGGCCACGGCAATCACCAGCGAGGCGACAAGGATCGTGATCAGCAGCGTCTTTGCGAAGGCCGCGGCTTCTGCAGCCGCGGCGGCAGCGGCGTTCGCTGCATTCGAGGCGAAGTTGCTGTAGGCATCAAGGCTGGCGGTGAGGTCGGTATAGGCCGCTGCGCCGGCGGTCATGGTCGAGTTGGTGGCCTTGATCGTGCCCGCCTCGGCGGCGATGCCGACCGTGCGCAGGGCGGATGCGATGCCCTTGTCGAAGGCCGCCGTCATGGCGTCAGTCTGGATGCCGAGCTGGCTGAGCGCGGCAGCAGCCTTGCCCAGCTTGGCGCGGACGCTGAGCGCCTGCTCGCCGAGGTCCTTGTTCAGCTTCTCAACTTCGGCAACCGTGGCCACGTTGAAGGCGAGCGCCGCCGTGCGGGTCAGGCGCAGCCACTCAAGCCGGGCCTCCTGAAAGTCGAGCGCGGCGCGCAGCATCTCGGGCGAGGCCTCGGAGCGGGCGGCTGCCGCGATGACCGGGTTCGTGGCGGCGGTGATCGCCTGGATCAGCGGCATCGTTTCCGTCTGCCAGGCCGTGGTAGCGCGGTTGCTCGAGTTGAGCTTCGCATTGGCCAGCGTCTCATCCTGGATGGCGGTGAATTGCTTCGCCTTTTCCGTGATCTGCGCCAGGAATGTGCGGCCTTCCTCACTCACGCCGTTGGCGAGGGCGTCCTTCTGGGCCATGGCCGCATTGCGGCGTTCCACGGCGCGGGCGGACTGGGCCTCGGTGTCCTTCTGGCTCGCGGCCATCACCGCGTTCTTCTCCGAGCGGACAGAGCTGCCGAAGGCTTCCAGAACATTGCCGATGTCATCGACCCGCTTGGACACGACGACGAGCCGCGCCTGAGTCTCCGTCATCTCCGACAACTTGACGTAGGACAGCCCGCCGGCGGCCATCGAGAGGGCAATCACGAGGCCAAAGGCGCCTGCTAACTTGGTCTTGATGGTCAAACGCATGATACGTCTCTTGAAACTGAGGGGCCGGGGACGGAGGCGTCGGCGGGCTTAGGCACAGGCGTAGTCGTAGCTGGGTCGTCCCGGCGCGCCGCGGTTGCCGCGACGCACCGGCCGTCGTCGTCAGGAGGCGCGGCTGAACTCCGCGTCCTTCTCGTCGCCGGCTTCGTTAAGGTCGAAGGTGAAACCCCCCTTCGAAGCAGCGGCGCGCATGGTCTTGGGTGCCGGGCTCGATTTCCGGGGCGGCGTCGCCTTCTTCATCTGCGCAGCCTTGCTCTTGAGCTTGGCGACAGCCTCGTCGACGCCGGCATGGGCATCGTCGATCCTGAAGAAGGAGATGGTGGTCTGGAGCTGCTCGGCCTGGGCGGCCAGCTCCTCGGAGGTGGCGGAGACTTCTTCCGACGCGGCGGCGTTCTGCTGCGTGACCTTGTCGAGCTGCTGGATCGCCTGGTTGATCTGGCTGGAGCCGACATCCTGCTCGCGGCAGGCGGCGGTGATCTCCTCGACCAGCTCGGCGGTCTTCTTGATATCGGGGACCAGCTTGGCGAGCATGTTGCCGGCTTCCTGCGCGACCTTGACGGTGTCGCTCGAGAGGGTGCCGATCTCAGCGGCCGCCGCCTGGCTACGCTCGGCGAGCTTGCGCACCTCGGAGGCGACGACGGCGAAGCCCTTGCCGTGCTCGCCGGCGCGGGCGGCCTCGACCGCCGCGTTCAGCGCGAGCAGGTCGGTCTGGCGGGCGATCTCCTGGACGATGGTGATCTTGGCCGCGATGGTCTGCATCGCGTCGACGGCCTTGCCAACGGCGCTGCCCGAAGCTTCGGCATCCTTGGCCGACTGCGCGGCGATCTTCTCGGTCTGGCTGGCGTTCTCGGCGTTCTGCTTCACGTTGGCCGCCATCTCCTCCATCGAGGAGGAGGCTTCCTCGGTGGAAGCGGCCTGCTCGGTCGAGCCCTGCGAGAGCTGCTCGGCGCTCGCCGAAAGCTCCTGCGAACCCGACGACACGTTGTCCGCAGCCTGCAGCGCGTCGGTCACGACCTGGCGCAGCTTCTCGACGGTGCCGTTCAGCGCGTTGAGCAGGTCGCCGACCTCGTCATTGGTGCGGGCGGTGACCGTGCGGGTCAGGTCGCCGCCAGCCAGCGCGCCGGCGAGATCGACTGCGGAGGCAAGGCCGCGGCTGATGCTCAGCGCGATCCAGACCGCAGCTGTGACCGCGATGAGCAGCGAAGCAAGGACGATCGAGAACAGCAGGATCTTGGCGAAGGCGGCCGCCTCGGTGGCCTTGGTCCCGATCTCGCTCATCTGCTTCTCGGCGAGGGCGGCGTAGGCATCGAAGCCAGCGATCGTGGCGGCCAGCGCCTTCTGGCCTTCGCCCCTGCTGATCTCGATGGCTTTGACGCTGCCGCCTTCCTTGGCGATGTCGAGAACGCGGGTGCTGAGCGCGAACAGCTTTTCGGTGGCGGCTTCCAGGCCTTGAGCGGGGACGCCGAGGGATTTGAGCGACGAGACCGCTGCATCCAGCGCGTGCTTGCCGGCGGCGATCTCGGCGGTTGCGACGCGGCGACGCTCGTCGAGCTCCACCATGGAATCGGCGCTGAAGGTCTCGACGATCATGCGCAGCGTGCGGGCGGCTTCGAAGCGCGCGGCCAGCACCAGACGGGCAGCGGCCATACGCTCGAGCGAAGGGGTCTTGTCGAGCTCGCTCAGCACCGCGTCGAACGCAGCGGACTGGCCGGCGATGATGGTGCTGCCCTCTCCGCGCCAGACGGCCATCGCGTGGTCGCCGGAGTTGAGCTTGGCGTTGCGGATGGTCTCGTCCTGAAGCGCGTTGAGTGTCCTGGCGCGGGCGATGGCCTCGTCGATCAGGACGCGGCCCTGCGCGCTTGCGGCGGCCTGGATTTCGCCCGCCAGCTTGGCGACGTGCTGGCGCATCGTCGCCACCTCGGCGGCGGCCGTCTCGATGTCCCTGTCGGTGCTGGAGAGGAGCAGCGTCTTCTCGGCCCGGATCTGGCCCTGCAGCTCGTGCTGCAGCGCCGCGACCTTGGTGATGCGCTTGCCCTGGTCGATGATCGACTGCTCGGCCTCGGCCATCTGTTCGAGTTCATAGTAGGCGATGCCGCCTGCCATCATCGAGAGGGCGATGACCACACCGAAAGTCGAGGCCAGCTTGGCCTTGATCGTGAACCTCATTTCGGAACCCCCCAGGCGTATACGTATCAATCGAGAATGCGGGCCATGTCGGGAACGATGACGAATTCCTCGTTCCACTTGGTGATGAAGCGGATGAATTCCGGCCGCCAATGGCTGCCGAGCCGCGGCGTCTGCTGGACGTGCCGGGACGAGACCTCGGTGACCTCGTAGACCTTGTCGGCGAGCAGCCCGAGCGTTACGGCGTCGCCATCGACCTCGACCTCGATGACCACGACGCGGGTGTCCGCGGTCTGCTGCGTCTTCGGCATGCCGAAGCGGACGCGCAGATCGGCGAGCGGGATGATGTTGCCGCGTACGTTGATCAGCGCCGGCAGGAAGCCGCGGGCGCCGGCGACATGCGTCACCGGGACGGGATCGATGATCTCGCGGACCATGTCGGTCTCGATGGCGAAGATCTCGTTGCCGAGCCCGACCATCAGCACCTGCAGCTGAGTCTCGCCCAGGATCGGGGCGCCCGCGGCGGTTTCAGGCGTCTGGAGCTGGGACATCAGGCGGCCTCCGGCGTTCTGTCGCCTTCTGCGCGGGCTTGGCCGAGCGTGACGAGCTGGGCGACGTCGAGGATCAGGGCTGCCGAGCCATCGCCGAGGATGGTGGCGCCGGAGAACATCGTGACGTCCGAGTGGAGCTTCGAGAGCGACTTGATCACGGTCTGGTGACTGCCGATGATCTGGTCGACGACGAGGCCGACGCGGGTGTCGCCCGTCGTGGTGATGATGACCTTCTGGTGCGGGTCGGCCTGGCCTTCCGCATCGAAGAGATCGCGCAGCCGCAGGAAGGGCACGAGGTCGCCGCGCACGTTGAGGAAGCTGCGGCCGCGGGCGCGGGCCTCGTCGGCGGCGGTCAGCTCGACACATTCCTCCACCGCCGAGAGCGGGATGATGTAGCGGCCTTCACCGACACGGATCAGCAGCCCGTCGATGATGGCGAGCGTCAGCGGCAGGCGCAGCGTCACCGAGGAGCCGCGGCCGGGGACGGTCGTCAGGTCGATCGAGCCGCGCATGGCCTCGATCGTGCGCTTGACCACGTCCATGCCGACGCCGCGGCCCGAGAGCGCCGAGATCGTCTTGGCGGTCGAGAAGCCGGGGTGGAACAGGAACTGGTGGATCTCATGCTCGGTGAGGGGCGCGCCGGGCTGGATCAGCCCCTGCTCTTCGGCCTTGGCGCGGATGCGGGCGGTGTCGAGGCCAGCGCCGTCATCCTGCACAGTGACCAGCACCTGCGCGCCGACATAGCGGGCGGCCAGCTCGATACGGCCGGTCGCGGACTTGCTCGTCTGGCTGCGCTTGTCCGCGGATTCGATGCCGTGGTCGATGGCATTGCGGATGAGGTGGACCAGCGGATCGGCGAGGCGCTCGATCATCGTCTTGTCCATCTCGGTGTCCTCGCCGACCGTGACGAAGTCGACCGGCTTGCCGAGATCGCGCGAGAGATCGTGGACGAGGCGGCGGAAGCGGCCGAAGAGCGTGCCCATCGGCACCATGCGGACGCCCATGGTGGTGTCGCGCAGGCCGGAAGCGAGGCGCTCGATCTCCTCGGCGATGGCCTTGATGGCGAGATCGTGGCTGGAGTGGGCGAGCTGCGAGAGCCGGGCCTGGGCGATGACGAGCTCACCGACGCGGTCCATCAGTTCGTCGAGGCGCTCGGCCTGCACGCGCACCGTCGAGGTCTTGTCGTCGGGGCGACGGTTGAGCTCGGCCTTCTCGGCAACCGGCTTCTCGGCCGGGGCCGTCACTTCGACGGGCGTTGCGACGGCGTGTGCGGGCGGGGCGGAGAGTTCGACGACCGGTTCGAGGGTCGGCAGGTCCGCGCCCAGCGGGGCGATGACGAGTTTCATCTCGTCGCGGACGAACATGAAGACGTCTTCGATCTCGTCGACGGTGCAGGGCGCTTCCAGCGTGACCGTCCAGGTGATGAGGCAGGTTTCAGGATCGAGCGCGCCGAGTTCCGGCACGTCGTCGAGCACCGCCTCGACTTGGCAGGGGCCGAGCGCGCGCAGATCGTCGAGCAGCGCGAGCGGGTTGGTGCCGTTGCGCAGGATGCCCGGCTCGAAAGCAATCTCGATGGCCCAGCCGGCAGCGGCCGCGGCGGTATCCGGCGCGGCCTCGGTGACGCTGGCCGTCTTGCCGACGGCGCCGTCGCTGGCGCCGATCAGGCGCTGCAGCTCTTCGACGATCGCCTCGCCGATGATCGGATCGGTCGAATCCGGGTCCTCGATCAGCGTGCGGATGTAATCCTTGGCGGAGAGCGAGACGGTGACGATGTCGCGGTTGGCGTCGATCCGGCCCTTGCGGATCAGGTCGAAGGCGGTCTCGAAATCATGGGTGAAGGCGGCGACACGGTCGAAGCCGAACATCGCGCCGGAGCCCTTGATCGTGTGCAGTGCGCGGAAGGCCGCGTCGATCAGGTCACGGTCCTGCGGCGTCTGGCCGAGGTCGAGCAGCACGGTCTCGAGGCTGTCGAGAAGATCGGCCGCTTCCTGCCGGAAGGTTTCGGTGGGGTCGAGTTCCATCATGCGCGCACCAGCTTGGCTACGACGGCGAGAAGCTGCTCCGGCTTGAAGGGCTTGGTGATCCAGCCCGTTGCGCCGGCGGCCTTGGCTTCCTGCTTGATGGCGTCGTCGGATTCGGTGGTCAGGAAGACGATCGGGACGCCGACGAAGCTCGGCAGCGCGCGCAACGCCTTGATCATCTGCATGCCGTTCATCACCGGCATGTTGAGGTCGGTGATGACGAGGTCGAAATTCTGGGCCTTGGCCTTGGAGAGTCCTTCCGAGCCGTCGCCGGCCTCGACCACGGCATGGCCCGCGGGGCCGAGCACCAGCTTGATCATCTGGCGGATGCTCGGGGAATCATCGACGGTGAGGATCGTCGCCATGATGGTCAACTCCTGAAAGACGTGCCGGGCAACGCGTCCGGCACGGTGACGCCAGCCCGCGCGAAAGCCGCAAGCACGGGTTCTGGAACGGATTCGAAGGCGATGGGCAGGCCGGACGCGGCTGCGCTGCGGCTGGCGCTGACGGCGAACTGGACGAAGGTGATGTCCGCGGTCTCGACCGCGCTGCAGTCGAAGGTCAGGCCCTGGCCTGTTGCAAGCGTATTGCGGCTGCTGGCGACGATCTCGGCGATCTTGCGGATCGTGCAGTCGGCAGGAAGGGCGATCGATGCCGATGAGGCGAAAGAAGGGATAACGTCGATCGCCATGAAATAACCTCAGCGAGATGATCTGCTTTGGTTATGCTTAACGATGATAGCCTTTATAGCTGATTAATCTGAATTTTCCTCGATTTTTACCTTTTTTTACTGACTCGCGCCAGCCGAGTCGCGGATTCGCTGGAGCGCCCGGATTCTCCAATGCCATTTACAGTCGATTAACCATAAAGGGAGCGCCGTAACGCGGTGCGGCGAGGAATTGTGCGTCAGCGAGACCGGCGGGTTTCGGACGGCAATTCGCCGAAGGTGCGGCGATATTCGACTGCGAAATGGCCCCGGTTGATGAAGCCCCAGTGCCGCGCGATGTCCTCCACGGAGCGGCGCGAGGCGCCATCCAGCAGTTCCGCCCTGACGCGAGCCAGCCGGACGGCCTTGAGATGGGCATGAGGCGAGGTCTGGCGGTGGCGCTGGAAGCCTTGCTGGAGAGAGCGCACGCTGCTCCCGATGGCATCGGCCACCTGCTGGATCGTCAGCTCGCCGTCGATATGGGTGGCGATGTAGTCGACCGCCTGCCTGATCTGCCACGGCACGGACTCCACCTGCCGTCCGAACCAGTCGGAATAGTTGTGAGGCAGGTTTTCCAGCAGCGCCATGACGATGGCGTCACGCAGGAGCCGCGCCGCGTGCGGTGAGGACTGGAACGGTGCGCCCCGATGCAATCCGGCTGCCGCGATGGTGATGAGGCCCATGATCGTGGCCCCGAGAGGCGAGTTCCTATCGAAGGCGGCGGCGATCTCCAGCTTTCGTGTCGCGGGGCGGTCGAAGAGCGATCCGATCAACTCGGCGACCGTCCCCATGGGCAAGGTCAAGAGAAGGCCTCGTGCGCCCGCCGCGTAGACGACACGCTCGTAGATAGCCGAATTGATCGCCAAGGCTCCGCCCGCTGGACAGACGAGCGTCCGGGAGTCGACCGAGAAGGTGATGCTCCCCTGCTCGAGGAACAGCACCGTCAGATTGTCCTGCGGCTGTGCGCGCGCAATCTTCAGTCCGCTTGGAAAATCGAGCCAGACGATCTGGGCGTCTGCGAGCGTGCGGCCGGTCAGCCGGGCTTCGAATCCTCCAGTGTCGAGCGGCGAGACATGCAGGGGGCGCCCGAGAAGCTCGGCCAAGCGGGAGGTGGTCGCGCTCGCATCCCGGCTGACGAAATCCGGCTCCGAGGCTGCTGACGGAAAGACCTGAGGGTCCTGCCCGGCTGCGAACTGCATTCCAAAAAACCTTGCGACCCCACGCGGCGGCTCATGCAGCACGCGGCGATTCGGACGGTCTTGGCTAGTCCAATTCGTGCAAATGAGGGCTGCATGGCCGACAGGAACGCGCTTCGAGCCCTGCTAGCGGCTTTAGAGCAACGTGCGATCGAACGACGACGTCGACATCGTTCCGATTGAACGCTAGGTCATGGAAGGGCTCGGTTGGGAACACAGATGCGCGAAGCGGCTATAAGCTTGGCAGGCACGCTCATTCTGCTGTTCGCCCGCTTCCTGACCGCCGTTCGGGGGCAGTGGGACGGCATCGCGCCCACCGATGAGCAGCGGATCTACTTCGCCAATCATGCCAGCCATGGCGATTTCGTCCTGATCTGGACGGTTCTGCCGCGCCGCATGCGGCTGGCGAGCCGACCTGTCGCCGGGAGCGACTATTGGCTGAGGAGCGGTTTGAAACGCTTCATCGGGCGCGATGTCTTCAATGCCGTCCTGATCGATCGCGAACGGCCGAGCAAGGCCAACGACCCGATCCGCCTCATGGCGGATGCGCTGGATGCCGGCTCATCCCTCATCGTTTTTCCGGAAGGCACGCGTAACGGGACCGCTGAGCCGCTCCTGCCGTTCAAGAGCGGGCTCTTCCATCTGGCGCGTGCGCGGCCGAAGGTCGTCCTCGTCCCTGTCTGGATCGACAATCTCAACCGAGTCCTGCCCAAGGGCGAGTTCGTTCCGCTTCCGCTGATCTGCACCGTGACCTTCGGCGCGCCGCTCCATATCGCCGATGGAGAAGCCAAGAAGGATTTCCTGGCGAGGGCGGAAGCGGCGTTGCTCTCCCTGTCTCCGAAGACGAGCACGTCATGACCATGCCGCATCCCGATCTGGTGACTGTGCTGGGCGCGTTGCTCGTCGTGCTGATCGTCGCCTCGACCGTCGGCTATGTGCTGCAGCGCAGGCTGTCGCCGGATGGCGCGAACGCCGTGGTGGAGAATCTGAACCACCGCATCCGTGCCTGGTGGGTCATGATCGTGCTGATGGGGTTGGCGCTGATCGGCGGCAAGTCCGGCGTGACCTTGCTCTTCGCCTTCTGCTCGTTCGCAGCCTTCCGCGAGTTCATCACACTGACGACCACGCGCCGCGCCGACCATTGGGCGCTGGCGGTCGCGTTCTTCGTCGTCCTGCCGGTGCAGTATTATCTCGTCTGGATCGACTGGTACGGCCTCTACTCGATCTTCATCCCCGTCTACGCCTTCCTTCTGATGCCGATCATCGCTGCCTTGCGCGGCGACACCGACCACTTCCTCGTGCGCGTCGCCGAAGTGCAGTGGGCGCTGATGATCTGCGTCTTCTGCATCTCGCATGTGCCGGCGCTGCTGAGCTTGCAGATTCCCGGCTATGAGGGGCGCAACGTGCTCCTGATCGCCTATCTCGTCATCGTCGTGCAGATGAGCGACGTGCTGCAATATGTCTGGGGCAAGCTGATTGGCCGGACGAAGATCGCGCCCAGGCTGTCGCCGTCGAAGACGGTGGAGGGCTTTGTCGGCGGTGCGTTGAGCGCGACGGGGGTCGGTGCGGCCCTCTCCTGGATGACGCCGTTCACGATGCTCCAATCCGCATTTCTTTCGCTTGTCATCGTCCTGATGGGCTTCTTCGGCGGGCTGGTGATGTCGGCGATCAAGCGTGATCGGGGCGTCAAGGATTGGGGCCATATGATCGCCGGCCATGGCGGCTTCATCGACCGGCTGGATTCGGTGGTGTTTTCGGCGCCGATCTTCTTCCACCTGGTCCGTTACGGGTGGTCGGCGACATGATCCCTCCGGCCGCCCGCCTGATGCGAAGCAGCGTCGTGCATGTCGCGTTCGCTTTCATCGCGATGGGTAGCTGGGCGGCCTTTGCCAATCGTGCCCATCCGATGCCGGCGCCTCTTCAGGCAGGTCTGATCCAGGGTGCCTTGTCGGCCGTCATCACCCTATTCCTGAAACGTGGCATTGAGGCGCTATCCAGGCGCCTCGCCGGCGTCGCTGCGCTCGTGGTCCCGCCCGTGATAGCCGGGCTCGCATCGGCCAGCCTGCTGTCAGCCATTCACACCGCGAGCGGCACGCCGGAGGTCGTCAGGACCATCGCGGTCCCCCTGACGGTCGCGACCAGCTATGCCGCCCTCTATAATGTCTCGCTCTGGCGCGGCAGGAAGGCCTGATCGTGCAGGAGACCGAAAATCGCCGCCCGCTTTCGAGCCGGGATTCAGGCTGGGCCCGTTCCATCGCGCGCAGGCTGAGCGCGGCCGCGATCACGCCGAACCAGATCTCGATGGCGAGCATGGTGATGGCGGCCGGTGCCGGCGTCTGCTTCTGGCTGGCCGGAGCCGCGGATGCCGGGATGCGCGTCGCGTTGCTTTTGGCCGCGGCCCTGTTCTGCCAGTTCAGGCTGCTCTGCAACCTCTTCGACGGGATGGTCGCGATCGAAGGAGGCAAGCAAGCGCCCGATGGGCCGTTCTGGAACGAGTTCCCGGATCGCGTCGCCGACATCCTGATCTTCGTCGGTGTGGGCTACGGCGTTGGCGTCCCCGCGCTCGGCTGGGCGGCGGCTGGCCTCGCCGTGCTGACCGCCTATACGAGGGAACTCGGCCGCGCCTGCGGACTGCCGGCCGATTTCTCCGGCCCGATGGCCAAGCAGCATCGGATGGCGACGATCACCGCTGCGGCGCTGCTGTCGCTCGCCGAGCCGATCTGGCGCGGCCACAACGAGGTCCTCGTCGCCGCTCTCTGGGTCGTTGCCGCCGGTGCCGCGGTGACTACTCTGAGGCGGGCTGCGACTATCGTGCGTTCCCTGAGAAATCGCTGAGCGCTTTCAGAACGACATCTCAGCGCCCCTCGAAGCGTGCCGGTCGCTTGGACAGGAAGGCCCGGACCCCTTCGACGAAATCCTCCGTTCGTGTGCCGGCGAGAAGAGCGTCGCGCTCCCGATCGAGCTGGGTCGGCAGGTCCTGTGCCAGCGAGTCGTCGATCAGCGCCCGGATGCGGGCATAGGCCGCCGTGGGGCCTTCCGACATCTTTCGTGCGAAGGTCGCCGCTTCGGCTTGCAGCGCGTCCGGAGCGACGACGCGGGTGACCAGGCCCAGCCGCACTGCCGCGTCGGCCCGGATCGGCTGCGCCAGCGAGATGAGTTCCAGCGCCTTTCTGGGGCCGACGATCCGCGGCAGGACATAAGTCAGCGATCCGTCGGGGCTCGCGCCGATGCGCGCATAGGCCGTGGAGAGGATCGCATCTTCCGAGGCGATGCAGAAATCGCAGGCTAGTGCGAGGCTGAGACCGCCGCCCGCGACCGCGCCCTGAATGGCCGCAATCGTGGGTATCCCTAGTTCGGCCAAGGCCTTCAACCCGTCATGGAAGGGGTTGAGAATCGCTGCGACCGCCTTCGTCGGGTCTCCGTCCAGGAAGCGCGCGACATCGCCGCCGGCGCAAAAGGCGCGCCCCTCTCCGTGCAGCAGCAGGGCGCGCGCCGTGCCATCCTCCGCGATGCACTCGATCGCCTTCAGAAGGGCTTGCGCCATCTCCTCGTCGATCGCGTTCAGGACGTGGGGCCGGTTCAGTGTCACGACGGCCACGGCCTGCTCGATCTTGAGCAGAAGCGGGCTTTCGGCCTCATCCATGACGTTCCCCTTATCCGCGGTCGTTGGCTGCCACGACCTGCTCTGCGCACTGCTCGCAGCTTCCGAGCCTGCTCGTGAGTAGGGCTCAAGCCGTTGGCGCAGACTAGGCGCATTTCCGCCGACCGGGTTTGTCGAAACGGAACGAGGTGGCCGGTTCGTGCATTCGGTGCCTGCACTGGGGCGCCGACGGGGGGGGCGGCTCTGGCGACGAACCTTGACTTCGCAGTGCAATATAAATATCCAACTGGTTGGAAATCTTTTGAGGAGAGGTCGTGGGACGTCATCGGACCATCGATCGCGCCGGAGTTCTCGATGCTGCAGAGCGCGTCGTGATGCGCGAGGGAGCCGCTCATCTCACGCTCGATGCCGTCGCCGCCGAGGCCGGCATCAGCAAGGCGAGCGTGCTCTACGACTACAAGACCAAGCGCGCGCTGATCCGTGCCTTGATCGAGCGCCGCGTCGCCAGCGAAGAGCAGCGGCTGCAGGATCTGGTCGATGCGGGGGGCGATCGCCCCGATGCGCGCATCCGTGCCCAGCTCGGCTCGGCCTCGCGCTCCTTTTCGGACGAAGACAGGTCCGTCGCGCTGAACCTCTGCGCCGCGCTGGCGCAGGACGCCGAGCTGCGCGACCCGGTGCAGCAATCGCTGAGCCGCGCCGTCGCGGACATCCAGGCCTCCTCCAGTCATCCGCGGGGCGCGATGCTGGCCTTCCTCGCCGTCGAGGGGCTGATGCTGCTCGACTGGTTCGGCCTCTACAGCTTCCCGCACGAGGAGCGTGAGCAGCTGATCGCCGAAATCGCGTGGCTGATCGGCCAATCGCCCGTTCCCAATCCTTCTGCCTGAGCCAACAGACGAGAGTCCGTACACGTCATGCCGTTCCTCATGCCGCCCCGCTCCTCGGTCCTGCTGCTCGCTGTCGCCCTGTTCGCCGGCGCCTGCAGCGAGGAGAAGAAGCCCGCCAGTGCGGCGGCGCAGCAGCCCCCGATCGAGCTCGGAACCGTCGCTGCCGTCGCTGAAGATGTGCCGGTGACCAACAACCTGCCGGGCCGGATCGCGCCGACGCGGATCGCCGAGGTGCGGCCGCGCGTTACCGGCATCGTCGTCGAGCGCGTCTTCCAGCAGGGCACCCACGTCAAGGAAGGCGATGTCCTCTACCGGATCGACCCCGCTCCGTTTCGCGTGCGGGTGGCGAGCGCCGAGGCGACGCTCAAGCGTGCCCAGGCCGCCCAGCTCCAGGCGCGCCAGCAATCCGACCGCATCGTCGAGCTGCGGGAGCGCAACGTCGCGAGCGCGCAGCAGCAGGAGACCGCGGTCGCGCAGCTGGCGCAGGCCGATGCCGACGTCGCTGCGGGGGAGGCAGGTCTCGCAACGGCGAAGCTCGATCTGCAGTATTCGGAGGTTCGCGCGCCGATCAGCGGGCGCATCGGCCGCGCCCTCATCACCGAGGGTGCACTGGTCGGCACCGGCGCGTCGGATATTCTCGCCACGATCCAGCAGCTCGACCCGGTCTATGCCGATTTCACGCAGTCTGCCGGCGAACTGCTCGCGCTGCGCCGCGCGCTCAAGGTCGGCGCCCTGAGCGGCGCCGATGCAGGCGCGGCCAATGTCGAGCTGTTCTTCGACAATGGCGAGCGTTACCGCCATCGCGGCCAGCTGCTGTTCTCCGAGGCGACGGTCGATGCGACCACCGGCCAGGTGACGTTGCGCGGCCAGTTCCCCAATCCGGATGGCGACCTGCTGCCGGGCATGTATGTGCGCGTCGTGATCGAGCAGGGCGTCCAGGCCAATTCGATCGCCGTGCCGCAGCAGGCGGTCCAGCGCGATGGCGCCGGCCAGGCGCAGCTCCAGATCCTGAAGGACGACGGCACGCTGGAGCTCAGGCCGGTGCGCGCGGGCCGCGTGCTGGGTACGCGCCAGGTCATCGATGACGGGCTGAAGCCCGGCGAGCAGGTGGTGGTCGAGGGCTTCCAGAAGATCAGGCCGGGTGCCCGCTTCAAGGGCGTGGCCTGGAAGCCCGCCGCAGCCGCGAACGACGCCGCCAAGCAGGGCTGAGACCGATGCCGAGCTTCTTCATCGACCGGCCCATCTTCGCCTGGGTCGTCGCGATCTTCATCATGCTGGGCGGGATCATCACGATCCCCATGCTACCGATTGCGCAATATCCGAACGTCGCGCCGCCGCAGATCACGATCGGCACCAATTACCCGGGCGCCTCGCCCGAGGAGATCTACCAGAGCGTGACGCGCCCGGTGGAGGAGGAGCTGAACGGCGTTCCCGGGCTGCTCTATTTCGAGTCGACCTCGGAGGCGAGCGGACGCATCAACATCACCGTGACCTTCGCGCCGGGCACCGTGATCGGCGAGGCGCAGGTCGAGGTGCAGAACCGCATCAGCCGCGTCGAGCCGCGCCTGCCGCGTGTGGTGGTGCAGCAGGGCATGCGCGTCGAGCAGGCGGGAAGCAGCTTCCTGCTCTTCGCGGTGCTGATCTCGGAAGATGGCCGCCTCGATGCCGTCGGCCTCGGCGATTATCTCAGCCGCAACGTGCTCGGCGAACTGCGCCGCGTGCCTGGTGTCGGCAGTGCCCAGCTGTTCGCGACGCAGCGCTCCATGCGCATCTGGATGGATCCGGAGAAGCTGCTCGGGCTCGGCCTGACTTCGAGCGACGTCATCAGCGCGGTGACGGCGCAGAACGCGCAGGTCGCCGCCGGCCGCATCGGCGCAAGGCCCAACCCGATCGATACGCAGCTTTCGGCTACCGTGCTGGTCAAGGGCCAGCTCGCCTCGCCGGCGGAGTTCGGCGCCATCGTGCTGCGCGCCAATACCGACGGATCCTCGGTGCGCCTGCGCGATGTGGCGCGCGTCGAGGTCGGCGGCGAATCCTACAACTTTTCGACCCGCCTCAACGGGCAGCCCGCGGCCGGCGTCGGCGTCCAGCTCTCGCCGACCGGCAACGCCATGGCGACGGCGGCCGCCGTGCGCGCCAAGATGGAGGAGCTCGCCCGCTTTTTCCCGGCGGGACTGAAATACGAGATCCCCTACGACACCTCGCCCTTCGTCGCGGTCTCGATCGAGAAGGTGATGCACACGCTGCTCGAGGCGATGATCCTCGTCTTCGTGGTGATGTTCCTGTTCCTGCAGAACTTCCGCTACACGGTGATCCCGACGCTGGTCGTGCCCGTGGCGCTGCTGGGCACCTGCGCAGTGATGTTCACCGCCGGGTTCTCGATCAACGTGCTGACCATGTTCGCGATGGTCTTGGCCATCGGCATCCTCGTCGACGACGCCATCGTGGTGGTCGAGAACGTCGAGCGCATCATGGCGGAGGAAGGGCTTTCGCCGAAGGAAGCGACCCGCAAGGCGATGACGCAGATCACCGGCGCCATCGTCGGCATCACGCTCGTGCTGACGGCGGTGTTCGTGCCGATGGCGTTCTTCCCTGGCGCGGTCGGCATCATCTACCAGCAGTTCAGCCTGACCATGGTGGTCTCGATCCTGTTCTCGGGCTTCCTGGCGCTGACGCTGACGCCGGCGCTCTGTGCGACCTTCCTCAAGCCGGTGGCCAAGGGCCATCACGAGAAGAAGGGCTTCTTCGGCTGGTTCAACCGCCAATTCGACCGGGCGACGAACGGCTATGCCGGCATGGTCGGCGGTGTCGCGCGCAAGCCCGGCCGCTACATGGTGATTTATCTCGCACTGCTGGCCGGGCTGGGCTGGAGCTATATGCGCCTGCCCTCCGCCTTCCTGCCCAATGAGGACCAGGGCTACCTGCTGGTCGATGTGCAGGCCCCGCCGGAGGCGAGCGCCAACCGCACGCTCGATGTCATCCAGCAGATCGAGAAGATTGTGCTGGCGGAGCCCGCCGTCTCGCGCATGCTCGGCATTTCCGGCTTCAGCTTCTCCGGCGCGGGCGAAAACGCGGCGCTCGCCTTCATCACGCTGAAGGACTGGAGCGAGCGCGGCCCGAACGATTCGGCGGCCGCCATCTCGGGCCGCATCAACGGCAAGCTGCAGGCGATCCGCGATGCGCAGACCTTCGCGCTGTCGCCGCCGCCGATCTCGGGGCTCGGCAACTCGTCCGGCTTCACCTTCCGCCTGCAGGATCGCGGTGGTCTCGGTCAGACGGCGCTGGCGCAGGCGCGAGCGCAACTGCTGGCGGCTGCGACCCAGAGCCCGGTCCTCGCCGGCGTGCGCGTCGAGGGGCTGGCGGAGGCGGCGCAGGTCAATCTCGTGATCGACCGCGAGAAGGCGAACACCTTCGGCGTCGCATTCGCCGACATCAACGCGACGGTTTCGGCCAATCTCGGCTCGTCCTATGTGAACGACTTCCCCAATGCCGGGCGCATGCAGCGCGTGACGGTGCAGGCGGACGCGGCCCAGCGCATGCAGGCGGGGGACCTGCTCAAGCTCAACGTGCGAAACGTCCATGGAGGCATGGTGCCGCTCTCGGCCTTCGCCACGCTCGAATGGCTGAAGGGGCCGACGCAGGTTGTCGGCTATAACGGCTATCCGGCGGTTCGCATCTCCGGCCAGGCCGCTCCCGGCTACTCCTCGGGCGATGCCATCGCGGAGATGCAGCGCCTAGCGCAAAGCCTCCCGCAGGGCTTCGGCTACGAATGGACCGGGCAGTCGCTGCAGGAGATCCAGTCGGGCTCGCAGGCGCCGTTCCTGATCGCGCTCAGCATCCTGTTTGTGTTCCTGCTGCTCTCGGCGCTCTACGAGAGCTGGTCGATCCCTATCTCGGTGATGATGGTGGTGCCGCTCGGCGTCATCGGTTCGGTCGCGGCGGTGACGATGCGCGGCATGCCGAACGACGTCTATTTCATGGTCGGCCTGATCGCGATCATCGGCCTCTCGGCCAAGAACGCGATCCTGATCATCGAGTTCGCGAAGGATCTGCTCGAGCAGGGCATGCCGCTGCGCGAAGCGACGATCGAGGCGGCGAGGCTGCGCTTCCGCCCGATCCTGATGACCTCGCTCGCCTTCACGCTCGGCGTCGTGCCGCTGGCCATCGCCTCGGGCGCGAGCGCGGCGAGCCAGAACGCGATCGGCACCGGCGTGCTGGGCGGCATGATCTCGGCGACGATCCTGGCGATCTTCCTCGTGCCGGCCTTCTTCGTCTTCGTGATGCAGCTGTTTCCCAAGCGGGACAAGGTCGAAGCGGTTTCCCCGACCGCATCCGAACAGCAGTCGTGATGCTGCGAGCGGGGGCCACCGGATCAGCGGCGAGCTGACCCGGGGCTTCCCGCGATTAGTGTCGACTCATCGGCAGCCCGCAGCCCGCGAGGGCTAGCGGGCGGATGCTGTCAGGGGCAGCGGGCCTCGAAGGTGCGGCCGGAACGGTCCCGATAGATGCAGTTGTTCGGGGTGGTCGCGCGCCCGATCACGGCACCGGTCACGCCGCCGACGGCCGCGCCGATCGCCGCGCCGCGGCCGCCACCGGCGATGCCGCCGATCACCGCTCCCGTGCCCGCGCCGATCGCGGCGCCGCCGAGCGTGCGCTGGTCGGCCGAGTTGGTGTTGCAGCCTGCGAGCGCCAATCCGATCGCGAGAACAGCAAATTTGTACTTCATTTTGGCTTCTCCCTTCTTTGTGGATGCCGGCCGGGCGCGTTTCGCCCGGACTCAGAAGCGCCAGATGAGTGGCACGATGAAAACCGCGACGACGAAGAACCAGATCAGGAGCGGCAGCCCGAGCTTCCAGTAATCGCTGAAGACATAGCCGCCGGGACCCATCACCATCAGATTGGTCGGGGTGGCGATCGGCGTCAGGAAGGCTCCGGCGGCTGCCACAGCGGTGCTCATCAGCACGGGCCGCGGCGAGATCCCCATCGCGGTGGCGGCGGCGACGCCGATCGGGATGACGATCAGCGCGGTCGCAGTATTGCTGATGAGCTGGCCGAGAACCGCCGTGAGCACGAACAGGCCGGCTAGCAGCGCCGTCGGCCCGGCATCGCCGACCAGCGAGACGAGCCGCTCGGCCATCAGCTTCGCCGCGCCGGTCTCGATCATCGCGGTCGAGAGCGGCATCATCGCGCCGACCAGGATCACGGTGGTCCAGCTGATCGCGCGGTAGGACTGTTCGACCGTCATGATGCCGCAAAGGATGATCGCGCCGGCCGCGAGCAGCCCGGCCACGGCAGAGGGAACGATGCCTGTCGCCAGCATCAGCACCATCGCGAACAGGATGATGATGGCCTGCTTGGCGCCGGGCCCCATCGGCACGGCCTGGCGCCGGACCAGCTCGGGAGAGCTGACGACGAGGACGTCGGGGTCGTCGAGATGGGTGTCGAGCGCCTTCCAGGTGCCCTGCAGCAGCATGGTGTCGCCGGCCTGCAGCACGACGCCGGCTGATTTTGGCGCATCGGCGTCCTGAACCTCGCCCGCGCCGCGCTGCACGGCCAGGATGATCAGGTCGCCGCTTTCGGTGACCATGCCCGGAAACACCGTCTGGCCGATGAGGCCGGAACGCGGCGGAATCACGACCTCGGCCAGGCCGGAGCGGCGGTTGAACAGCGTCTCTTCGCTGTCCGTGGGGCCTTCCTCACGGAAGGCGAGGTGCATCTGAGCGGCGAAACTGGCGGCTGCCTCGGCTTCGCCGCGCAGCAGGAGATGGTCGCCCTCGGCGAGCATGCGATGAAGAGGCCCGCCCGTCGTACCGTCCTGGACGGCCACGAGCTGGAGTCCGGACCAGGAGCCCAGGTCGACCTCGCGGGATGGCCTGCCGATATAGGGGCAGGTGGCACGCAGGCGAAGTTGATGGACGCCGCTCGCCAGACCGTATTGCTCGATCAGCGTCCTGGCGTGCCGGCTGAAATCCGCCGGCATGGTGGCGCCGTTGCGCTGGGGCAGCAGGCGCTCGCCGAACAGGACGATAATGGCCATGGTGCCGGCCAGGAGCGGAATGCCGGCGAGTGCGAACTCGAAGAAGCCGAAGCCGCTGACGCCGGCATCGAGCCCGGCTTCCGAGACGAGCACGTTCACGGGCGTGCCGGTCAGCGCCAGCATGGAGCCGGCATGACCGGCGAAGACCAGTGGCATCAACAACTGCGAGGAATTGCGCTTCAGCCGAACGGCCGTGACGACCACGACCGGCAGCAGCGCGGCGACGGCGCCGTTGAGGCTGATCAGCGCGACCAGAAGGGAGACCAGCGTCATCATCAGCAGGAGCAGCCGCGTTCGGCTCTCCTCTCCCGCCCCCTTGATCAGGAGCTGGCCTGCCCAGGCGGTCACCCCGGTCACCTCCAGCCCCGAGCTGACGACGAAGAGCGATGCGATGAAAATGACGGCAGGGTCGCCGAGCCCTGCCAATGCCTGGGGCAGCGTCAGGACGCCGGTCGCCCACAAGCCCAGTGCCGTACCCATCGCGACGAGCACGACGGGCACCTTGTTCGTGACGAACAGAACGACAGCGATGGCGACGATCAGGCCTGTATAAGCGATAGGGCTCACGCAGCGGCTCCTTATGGGTCCTGCCCGGTTGCAGACCCGGCTTCGAGTCAGTCTTCGAGCGTCGCCATCAGGATGCCGAGGCGGCAGCCCTTCTCGTATTCATCGAGATTCACGTATTCCTTGATGGTGTGGATCTCGGCCTGGCCCGCCCCGATGGTGATCGTGGGCACGCCGTGCTTGTCGAGCCAGTTGGCGTCGAGGCCGCCATTGGAGAAAAGATAGACCGGCTCGATGCCGAGCATGCCGAGCGCCTTGGCGGCGCGCTTCACCACGGGCGAGTCCTTGTCGAGTTCGAAGGGCGGGTAGGCGGGCTTGTGGGTGAATTTCACCTGCGCCGTCTCGCCCTTGTCGTCCTTGACCTCGGCCTGTGCCTTGGCGAAGGCGGCCTTGAAAGCCTCCGCGATCTTGGTGGCGAAGGCGGCCTCCGGGCTGCGCGCCTCGCCGCGGATATAGGCGTAGTCGGTCACGACATTGGTCGCGTCGCCGGCGGCGATGGTGCCGCCCTTGCCGCCGAAGATGCCAACATTGCTGGTGCCACGGCCGTCCGGTTTGACGATCTTGCCGAACCAGCCCTCGCGGCGGGCTTCCGCGATGGCGATGGAGCCGACCAGCGTCGCCGAGATGCCCTTCTCCGGGGCAACGCCGGCATGGGAAGCCTTGCCGGTGATCTCGACCTCCCAGTTCTCCTGGCCGACGGCGCCGATCAGGAGCTCGGAGGCGAGCTGGCCGTCGACATTGATGCACATCGCCGCGCCGCCGAGGTCCTTGGGATTGAGTTCGCGCGCGCCGTGCAGGCCGCTTTCCTCGCGGACGGTGAAGAGCAGCGTGATCGGCGGGTGCGGCAGCTTGTGCTTGATCAGCGTCTCGGCCAGCACGACGAGCAGAGCTACGCCGGTGCGGGCATCGCCGCCCAGCGCCGTCGTTCCGTCGGAGACGATGCGGGCCCCCTCGCGCTTCGGCTTGGCGCCGGCGCAGAGCGGAACCGTGTCGAGATGGGTCGAGAACAGCAGGCGCGGGCCGGCCTTGGTGCCGGGCAGGTCGACGATGAGATTGCCCGTCTCGGTCGGCAGCGGGATGCGCTTGTTGGCGTCGTCGAAGCGGATGGCCGAGGCCGGCACGCCGACCGATTTGAGGGCTTCACTGACGGCGGCGCCGATATTCGCCTCCTTGCCGGTCACGCCTTCGACCGAAAGGAAGCGCATCAGATGCGCGATGGCGGCTTCGACGTCGAGAGGGATTGATGGTGTCGTCATGATCTGCATCCGGTCGGTTGGATTGGCGACGGGGAGGAGTGTGGGCGGCACTGGGGCGAGGGCTCACAGGCCCCAAGGCAGGCCGAACATCTTCCAGATGGCGAAGAGCGCGGTCCAGAGGACGAACATCCACACCACATAGGGCAGCATCAGCGAGACGACCGTGCCGACGCCAGCATTCCGGTCGTATCTCTGGATGAAGCCGACCACGAGGGCGAAATAGGCGTTGAGCGGCGTGATCGCATTCATCGGCGAGTCGCCGATGCGATAGGCCGCGAGCACGGCTTCCGGCTCGACGCCGAGCTTCATCAGCAGGGGCACGAAGACAGGCGCGAAGATCGCCCATTTTGCGATCGCGCCGGTAAGCAGCAGGTCGATGAGCGCGACCACAACAATGAAGCCGAGCAGCAGCGGCAGCGCGCCGATATTGGCCGCCTGCAGCGCGCCGGACAGGCTGAGCGCCATCACCGTGCCGATATTGGTGTAGGTGAAGTAGGCCACGAACTGGCTGAGCACGAAGAACAGGAAGATCGTGCCGCCCATGTTCTTGATCGATTTCTCGATCGCGGCGATGACCTCGGCCAAGGTCTTCAGTGTCCCGGCCCCGATGCCATAGGCCCAGCCGGAGACGAGGAAGATCAGCATGATCAGCGCGATCAGCCCGTTCATGAAGGGCGAGTTGCCGATCAGTTCGCCGGTCTCCGGATTGCGCAGGGGCGCGCCCGAGGGCAGCGTGAGAAGGCAGAACACCGCGATCAGGGCGAGGAGGCCGAACCCGGCGAAGCGCAGGCCGCGCGACTCAGCCTCGGAGAGCACGGCGCCCTGCTCGGTCACGGTTCCCTCCGACGCCAGCTTGGGATCGTAGGCCCCGAGGCGCGGCGAGATCATCTTGTCGGTGATGAACGCGATGACGACGGTGAGGAACAGGACCGAGACGATCGAGAACCAGAGGTTGGATGCCAGGCCGATGGTGCGGTTGGGATCGACGAGGCGCGCCGCGTCGTTGGTGAATTCAACCAGAACCGCATCGAGCGGCTTGATCAGCATGTTGACGGTAAAGGCGCCTGCGACCGCCGCGAAGCCCAGCGCGAGGCCTGCGACGGGATGGCGGCCGACCGCGAGATAGGCAATCCCGGCGAGCGGGATGAGGACGAGATAGCCGGCATCGGCGGCGATGCTCGCAAGGATGCCGACGAAGGAGAGGATGTAGGTCAGAGCCCAGCCCGGCGAGACGATCACCAGCTTGCGGATCAGCGCGGTGACGAGGCCGGATTCCTCGGCGACGCCAGCGCCGATCATCGCGGTGATCATCAGGCCCACGGCTGTGAAGCTCATGAAGTTCGGGATCAGCGACGAATACATGAAGCGGATGCCGTCGATCGTCAGCAGGCTGCGGATCGCCGTGCTTGCGGTCTCGACCTTGTGCGTATCCGGGTTGATGCGTTCGAAGGTGACCGCGGCGCCGAAGAGCCCCAGCACGGCCGACAGCGCGATGACGATTCCGATGAGGATCAGGAAGATCACGACCGGGTGGGGCACCATGTTGCCCACCTTCTCGACGGTGTCGAGAAACCTCTGCATCGTCGTCTTCGGTGCGGCCGCGGCAGTCGTCATCACGCTCGTCCCCCTTGAGCCGGAGTCTGCGACGCCAGATCTGCGGCAGGCGCCTTGGGAGAAATTGCCCCCTGCGTCGACACGACTCCGAATTCTCGACGCCGAACCTTAAATCCGGGCCCGGCGAGGGCATCGGCTGAGAATCCCAAACTTTGGGCCCCCTGTCCCAAAGTTCGGCGCGTGATCGGCGCGGAACTCGCTTCGGCTTGCCGCGAAGGGGGCGGTTTCCTAGGCTTGGCCGAGGTTGCGAGTGCTGCGAACGATGACGGACAGAGTCGAAGCGATGCCAGTTCAAGGCAACGGACGTGCTGGCGCGCATCGGGCCGCAGCTTCTCAGGCGATTGGCGCCAGGCCTCACAGGGGCCGGCGGATTCTCCGTCCACTTGCCGCTATGGCTCTCGCCATCGGCGTCGGCGCCTGCGCCTCGACGCCGACCGGGCTGCTGGAGCCGGTGGCTGCGGCGCCGGGGACCGATCGCGTCGACATGCTGACGGCCACCACGCGATCGGCCTCGCCCGATCCGGGCGTCCTCTTCACGGGTGAAAGAGGCGACGGCGTCTCGTTCAACAACCTCATCGTCTCGATCCCGCGCCAGCGTGAGGTCGGCACCATCCAGCTGCCGCGCTCGGTTCCCGGCAATCCGACCACCGACTTCGTGGTGACGTCCTCCCGGCCGTTGCAGAGGTCCCAGCTGCTGGACTGGTTTCGGTCGACGAGCGGGCGGTCGAAGCGCGTCTTCGTCTTCGTCCACGGCTTCAATACGCCGTTCGACCGCGCGGTTTTCCGCTTCGCGCAGCTGGCGCACGATGCCGATGCGGATGCGGCGCCGGTGCTGTTTTCCTGGCCGTCACGCGGCTATCTGCTCGATTACAGCCGCGATTTCGACAACGCCTCCTATTCGCGGTCGGATCTGGCGGATTTGCTGCGTGTCGCGGTGGCGAGCCCCTCCGTGCGCGAGATCGTCATCCTCGCGCATTCGATGGGAAGCTGGCCGGCTGTCGAGGCGGTCCGGCAGATCGGGCTGAAGGATGGCGGCATCCCGCGCAAGATCAGCAATCTCATCCTGGCGTCGCCCGACCTCGATGTCGGCGTCTTCCGCCGCCAGATCGAGGATATGGGCGCGAAGCGTCCGCGGATCACGCTGTTCACGGCGCAGCATGACCGGGCGCTGCAATTGTCGCGCTTCATTTCGCGCGGCGCGACGCGCCTCGGAGGCATCGATCCGACGCAGCAGCAGTATCGGCAGCAGTTCGCCGGATTGTCCGGGATAACGGTGATCGACCTCTCAGCCGTCAATGCGGGGGACCGGATCAACCACGACCTGTTTGCCGCGAGCCCGGATGCCGTCCGCCTGATCGGCGGCAGATTGCTTCAAGGGCAGGTGGTGACCGATTTCGATGTACCCGCTCCGCTGGCTGCCGCAGGCGCGATTGGTTCGGCCGCGACCTTGCTGATGACGGCTCCCATCAGAGTGTTCGACGCTGCTACGGTGCCATAGGGTTGACGATAGGTATCCGGGGTGCCAATACTTGACCGCTAAATCCATAATTGAATGATTGAATATTCAATATTCAGTTATGTTTTATTCCAATCTCGGTGAGCGAATTCATCAAAGTCCGGAGTTAAAATCTGCCTTAAATCTGACGGTTTCAGAACAGTCGGAGCGTTCGATGCCAGCTTTCTCTCATGGCGGGGTGAGGAAAGATGCCAGCGTGTTATCTGCGGCGCATTTCTGCACCAGCGATTTCGATTCCAGGGAACAGTACGAGGCTTGGCGGTCCCTGCACCGGGGCACGATAGAGCTTCTGTCGACACGCGGGGCATCGGCCGGCCCTGCTGAGGAGTTCGCCTCCTGGCGCCTCGGAGATTCGGTGCTGACGCGCGTCGTCTATTCGGGCGTGTCCGGCAGACGCTGGCGGCATCACCCGAAGTCCTACCTCGATCACTCGTGTCTCGTCCTGGTGCGAACGGCATCGGCCGACGGCAGCATCAGCGAGCAATTGAGCGTCGGCTCGGTGGCGCTCTCCTTCGAGGGGCAGGCGGGTGATAGCGAGGTGATCACGCTCTATACTCCGCGCGAGCAGCGCCCTGCCGACGATCGGCCCTTCGAAGGCGCGCACGGTCTTCACATCCGTCGCGACATGGCGCCGTTGCTAGCCGGCTATATGGACGCGCTTGCCCGACAGCTGCCGCATGTCTCCGCCGAACATGCAGCCCGCCTCGAGCAGCCGACGCGCGCGCTGGTCGCGGCGTGCGTCGCTCCGCAATCCTCCTATCCGGACATGGTGAAGGAGCCGCTCGGCTCGTTGCTGATCGACAGGGTGCGCGTTGTCGTGCAGCAGAACATGGCTTCCCCGGATTTCGGACCCGAACGCCTGGCGCGCCTGATGGCGATGTCCCGCTCGAAGCTTTACCGGCTCTTCGAACAGAATGGCGGTGTCGCCCATTTCATCAATCGCGAGCGGCTCAACGAGGCGCATCACCGTCTCAGTTCGCAACGCGAAACGCTCTCGATCCAGGCGATCGGCAACGAGGTCGGTTTCGTCGATCACTCGACGTTCAGCAGGGCCTTCAGGCGCGAGTTCGGATACAGCCCGACCGAAGCGCGCGAACGCGGCGTGATCCAGTCCTTTGCCGACGCGCCTGCGGAGCGCGTTCGGGCGGGGCCGTGGCGTGCTGCGGCCTTCTGAGAACAATGGGATGACCAGCCCAGAGTTGGGATTCTGAGCTAATTCGCGCTTCCTCTGCTGTTGCTAGCGTTCGGGGCACTGTCCCGCAGGATTCTGCGGGGCGCTGGTGCGTTTGCGGCAATGCGCGACGGTGGTCGTCAGATGAGCGGTTCGATGCACAGGCGAGGCTTGCCGCATTCCGGTGCATCCGACAGGTATCGGAAAGCTCCGGGAGCAGACATCAAGCAGGATGACGCTTCGCTGCGCCTTGGCCGCATCGCTGCCGCGGCCGTCATCGCGCTTGCCGTCGCCGCCTGCGACCGGGACGACAAGCAGGCGCCACCGCAAGCCCGCCTCGTCCGTACCGTCACCGTCGAGCCGCCGTCTCAGGCGCGCGATCTCAGCTTCACCGGCCATATCGAGGCGCAGGACCAGGCCGCGCTTGCATTTCGGATCGGCGGCCGCCTCGCGGAACGGCTGGTCGGGGTGGGAGCGAATGTCCGCGAGGGGGAGACCGTCGCGCGGCTCGATCCCGAAAACGAGCTCAATGACCTTCGCGCGGCCCAGGCCGTGCTGATCGCGGCTCAGGGCGACCTGCGCAAGGCGGAGAACCAGTTCCAGCGACAGAGCCATCTGCGCGAGCGCCACATCACGACGCAGGCGGATTTCGAGGCGGCCAAGCAGGCGCGCATCGCCGCCCGCGCCCAGATCGATGCCGCTCGGGCGCGCGTGCAGTCGGCTGAGGATGTCGTCGGCTTCACGACGCTGAAGGCCGACGCGCCGGGCATCGTCACGCGCGTCGGCGCCGAGCCGGCGGAGGTGGTCGCTGCGGGCCGCATGATCGTCCAGCTCGCGCGGAGGGAAGGGCGGGACGCCGTCTTCGAGATCCCGGCCGATCTCGCCCGCCAACTCACGCCGGGAACGCAGGTGCGGGTCGCTCTGACCGGTGAGGCGGGCGCCGAGGCCTCAGGCCGTGTCCGCGAGATCGCGCCACAGGCGGATCCGGTGACGCGAACCTTCCGGATCAGGGTGGGCCTTGCGGATCCGCCGCCGGCCTTCCGTCTCGGGGCCGCCGTCTCGGGCTCAATCCGCGGCAGTAGCAGCGGCGCCATCACCATCCCCGCGACGGCTCTGACGCAGCGCGATCAGGCGACCGGGGTGTGGGTGGTCGATCCGAAGAGCCTCGCCGTCTCGTTGCGCAAGCTGGACATTGCGAGCGTGGACCCGGCAGCGGCGAAGATCTCCAAGGGGTTGGAGATAGGCGACATCGTCGTCACCGCGGGCGTCGGACTTCTGAGTGAAGGCCAGCGCGTACGCCTGTTCGGAGCTGAGTCGCGATGAGCTTCAACCTGTCGGAATGGGCGCTGAAGAGCCGCTCGGTCGTGATCTATCTCATGATCGTGGCGGTCACGGCCGGCATCTTCGCTTTCATCCGCCTTGGCCGCAACGAGGACCCGGCCTTCGTCATCAAGACGATGGTGGTCTCCGCGATCTGGCCCGGCGCCACCATGGAAGAGACGTTGAGTCAGGTGACCGAGCGGCTCGAGCGTCAGCTCGAGGAGACGCCGGGGCTCGACAGCGTGCGCAGCTACACCAAGCCGGGCGTGACGACGATCTTCGTCAACCTCAAGGGCGACGTGCCCGGCCGTCAGGTCCAGGACACCTGGTATCGGGTGCGCAATCTCATCGCCGATATGCGCCATACCTTGCCGACCGGCACGCTCGGCCCGTTCTTCAACGATCGCTTTGGCGACACCTTCGGCATCATCTACGGCTTCACCTCGGACGGTTTCTCCAGCCGGGATCTGCGCGACCATGTCGAGGCCGCCCGCTCGCGGCTGCTGCTCGTGCCGGATGTGTCGAAGATCGAAATCATCGGCGCGCAGGACGAGCGCATCTTCATCGAGTTCTCGGTCCGCGAACTCGCCAATCTCGGTCTCGACCGTTCCGGGCTGCTGGCGGCGCTGCAGGCGCAGAACGTCGTGCGGCCGGCCGGCGAGGTGCAGACGCAGGACGAGAAGTTCTCGGTGCGGGTCTCCGGCGCCTTCCAGTCGGAAGCCGACCTGCTGAGCATTAATTTCCCCGTCGGTGACCGCATGGTCCGGCTCGCCGACATCGCGACCGTCCGGCGCGGCCATGTCGATCCGCCGACACCGATGTTCCGCGTGAACGGGCGCGAGGCGATCGGGCTCGGCATCGCCATGCGCGATGGCGGAGACATCCTGGCGCTCGGCGCCAACATCAAGAAGGCGATGGCCGAGGTGACGGCCGGCCTGCCGGTCGGCATCGAGCCTTATCTCGTGGCGGACCAGGCGGTGACGGTCTCGCATGCGATCGACGATTTCATGATGTCGCTCTGGCAGGCGGTGGGCATCATCCTCGTCGTCAGCTTCATCAGCCTCGGCGTCCGGCCCGGCCTCGTGGTCGCGCTCGCCATTCCGCTGACGCTCGCCATCGTCTTCGCTTGCATGCTGGTCTCCGGCATCGACATGCAGCGCATCTCGCTCGGCGCCCTGATCATCGCGCTCGCGCTTCTGGTCGACGATGCCATGACCACGACGGACGCGATGGTCACGCGGCTTGCCGCCGGCGACGAGAAGATGAAGGCGGCGACCTTCGCCTTCGACAAATACGCCACCGCGATGCTGGCCGGCACGCTGGTGACGATCGCCGGCTTCGTGCCGATCGGTTTCGCCGCGAGCTCGGCCGGCGAATACACCTTCTCGCTCTTTGCGGTGGTGACGATCGCACTGGTCGTCTCCTGGTTCGTGGCCGTCCTCTTCGCCCCCGTGCTCGGCATCGCGATGCTGAAGGCGCCGGACGCGTCCAGCCAGAACAAGGAGCCCGGACGTGTCGAGCGCGGCTTCCGTTCGCTGCTTGCGGGCGCGATCAGACTGCGCTGGATCACCATCGCGGTGACGCTCGGCCTGTTCGCGGCCTCGCTGCTGGCGCTGCCGCTCGTGCCGCGACAGTTCTTTCCGGCGTCCGACCGGCCGGAGCTGCTGGTCGATCTCACGCTGCCCCAGAATGCCTCGATCTATGCGAGCGAGGATCTGGTCAATCGCCTGGAAACCTCGCTGAAGGGCGATCCCGATATCGATCGCTGGAGCACCTATATCGGCCGCGGCGCGATCCGCTTCTATTTGCCGCTGAACGCCCAGTTGCCGAACGATTTCTTCAGCCAGGTCGTGATCGTCGCGAAGGACGTGCCCGGGCGCGAGCGGCTGCAGAAGAAGCTCGAAGCGCTGCTCGCCAAGGATTTCCCGAATGTCGTCGGGCGCGTCTCGCCGCTGGAGCTTGGTCCGCCGGTCGGCTGGCCGGTCCAGTACCGGGTGAGTGGCCCTGACATCGCCGAGGTCCGGGGCATCGCGATGCAACTCGCCCAGGTCGTCGCGGCGAACCCCAAGGCCCGCCAGATCAATTTCGATTGGATCGAGCCGGCCCGCGAGCTGCGCCTGCGCGTCGATCAGGACGAGGCGCGGCGGCTAGGCCTCAGCTCGGCGGCCGTTGCGGCCATCGTCAATGCGGTCGTTTCGGGGACGGTCGTGACGCAGGTGCGCGATTCGATCTATCTCGTCGATGTCGTCGTCCGGGCGCAGGACGCGGAACGCGCTTCGCTCGACACGCTGCGCAGCATGCAGGTCGCGCTGCCGAGCGGCCGCTCGGTGCCGGTGTCGCAGTTCGTCAGCTTCAGCTACGGGCTTGACGCACCGCTGATCTGGCGCCGCGACCGCGTGCCGAACCTGACGGTCTCGGCCGATGTTCCGCCGGGCATCCTGCCGGATGCCGTGGTAGGCGCATTGCAGCCTTCGGTGGACGCGCTGCGGAAGACGCTGCCCGCCGGCTATGACATCACGGTCGGCGGCACGGTCGAGGAAAGCGCGAAGTCGCAGGCCTCGGTCATCGCGGTGATACCGGTCATGCTGCTGATCATGTTCACGGTGCTGATGGCGCAGCTCAGGAGCTTCCGGCTCTTCGCGATCGTGCTCAGCATCGCGCCGCTGGGATTGATCGGCGTGGTCGGGGCGCTGCTCATCTCCGGCAAGCCGCTCGGCTTCGTCGCGCTGCTCGGCATTCTCGCCTTGATCGGCATCATCACCAAGAATGCGGTGATCCTGATCGGACAGATCGAGGACGAGCGCGCGGCCGGCAAGAGCGTGGTCGAAGCCGCGATCGACGCCGCCGGCACGCGCTTCCGGCCGATCATGCTGACAGCGGTCTCCACGGTGTTGGGCATGATCCCGATCGCGCCGACCGTGTTCTGGGGGCCGATGGCCTTCGCGATCATGGGCGGCCTGCTCGTCGCGACGGTGCTGACCCTCGTCCTGCTTCCCGTTCTCTATGCCACCGTCTTCGGTGCCGCGCCCGCCTCCGTGCCTGAGCCCGGCGAGGCGAAGCGCGCGGCCAATCTCGGAGGCTCCCTGTCATGAGCGCGATCGCGATCAGGCGGATGCCGATGGTGAGGCTGGAACGGATTGCCGCCGTCGCGCTGCTGGGAACGGCCCTGGCTTCCTGCGGCGGCGAGCAGGCGCCGCCGGCCGCGGCGCGGCCGGTCGGTGTCGTGACCGTCGAGGCAGGGCAGTTCTCGGACGACATCCAGCTCAGCGGCGAAATACAGGGCAAGAAGGATGTCGGGCTCGCCTTTCGCATCGGAGGGCGCGTGCTCGAACGCCCCGTCAATGTCGGCGACCGGGTCAAGGCGGGGCAGATCATCGCCCGGCTCGAGCCGGCCCTCGAACAGAACGCGCTGGTCGCGGCCAAGGCGGCGCTGGAGGCGGCGCGGGGCGAGGTCAGCACGGCGCGCAGCACCTTCGAGCGCCAGGAGCGCCTGATGGGGCAGGGCTTCACGACGCGGCCGCGCTTCGACCAGGCGCAGCGCGGCGAGGAGGCCGCGCAGGCGGCCTTCGAGAATGCCGAAGCGCGGCTGGAACAGGCGCGCGACCGGCTGGGCTTCACCGAGCTGCGTACCGATGTCGACGGCGTGGTAACAGTGCGGCAGATCGAGCCGGGCGAGGTGGTGCAGCCCGGTCAGGTGGTCGTCCAGATCACCCGCGACGATGAGCGCGACGCCGTCTTCAACGTGCCGGCCACGGTGCTCGACACTCATCTCAGCGATGCCCGCATCCGCGTCGCGCTGGCCGATGCGCCCGCGGTGGCGGCCTATGGCACGGTGCGCGAGGTTGCGCCGCAGGCCGATCCCGTGACGCGGACTTTCGCGGTCAGGGTAGGTCTGCAGAACCCGCCGGAGGCGATGCGGCTGGGTTCGACGGTCGTCGGCACCATCGAACTCGTCACCAACGCGATCATCTCGATCCCCGCGAGTGCATTGACCCAGCAGGGCCGTTCGCCCGCCGTCTGGATCGTAGATCCCGCCAAGTCGACCGTCTCGCTGCGCAGCGTCGACGTGCTGCGCTTCGATCCCGGCAAGGTCGTCCTGTCGCAGGGGCTGGAGCCGGGCGAGACGATCGTCACGGCGGGCATCCAGGCGCTGCATCCGGGCCAGCGCGTCAGCCCCTTGCCTGAAAGGCAGCCCTCCGCCCGGCAACAGGCGGCCGCCTCGGGCTTGCCACCCTGATCGCGGCTTCGGGAGATCGAGCGGAGGCCGGAGGAAGTACCGGCCCGCTCTCATGGTGCCTCTATCGCAGAGGGGTTCGATGGAGATCATTCCGGCAGTCGGCAATGCAGAGGGGCTCGGGACCGAGCTACTCGTCCTCGGCATTTTTTGCGATGGCCCGCTGACGGGGTCGGCCCGGGCGGTGAACGACCGCTGTGCCGGGAAGCTCTCTGCGATGCTGCGCCAAATCGATCTGGGCGAGACTGTCGGGGCGGTCTGCATGATCGGCCCGCTGCCGGGCGTGGCCGCGAAGCATCTGCTGCTCGTCGGTTTGGGGCAGGCGGAGACCTATTCGGAACCTGCCTATCGGCGGGCGCTCGCGGCCGTCGCGCAGGCTCTCGACGACAGCCCCGCTGCGGAGGTGGTCGTGACGCTCGCGGAGAACGAAATCCCGCGCCGGTCGCTCGGCTGGCGCATGCAGCAGGCTGGGCGGTTTCTTGCCGATAGCCGCTGCGGGTTCGGGTTTTCGGATGGTGCGGTCCGGCAGGAGAAGCGCAGCATCATGCTGCTGGTCCCCCAGGCGCTGACGTCCGAACTCGTCAGGGCCCTGCAGCAGGGTGTGGCAATCGGCGAGGGCGTTTCCTTTGCCAAGAGCCTCGTCGAGTTGCCGCCGGATTTGTGCACGCCGGCCTTCATCGAGCGGACAGTCGAACAGATGGCGAGCCAGTTCGGCTTCAGGGTCCAGGTGCTGGGGCCGCGCGACTTCGAGGAGCATGGGCTGGCGGCGTTCCTTGCCTCCGAAAGGGCCGCTACAGGCTCCTGCAAGCTGATGGCGCTCAGAAGCGATCGGCGCATGGCGGCCGGCCGGCCGATCGTGCTGATAGGCAATGGCATGGCCGCGAGGGAGGCTCCTTCCGGACAGACGCTGCGCATGGACCGCGCGCCACTGCACGACATCTGCGGAATCGCCAGCGTGCTGGGCGTGATGCGGACCGTCGAGCGGCTCGCGCTGGCCCTTAATGTCGTGTGCCTCATCGTCGCCACGCAGGACGGCGCGGCGGGCGGTCCTCGATGGCACTCGGCCATGTCGGAAGGCAGTTGGCGCAGACGAGCGCTCGAAGCGTCACTGCTCGCGGACGTGCTCGGCTATGCCGCTCGGTTTTCGCCGAGCTGCGTCATCGATGTCGCGGCGCTGACCCGCGCCTGCGTGGTTGCGCTGGGCGGCCATGCCAGCTGCCTTTTCGCGAATGACGAAGCTCTGGCATCGGAGCTGGTGACATGCGGCGGCACGTCCGGCGACCGTGTCTGGCAGCTGCCGCTCTGGGATGACGATCCGCTCCCCTCGGCGAGCGATGCCGCTGCTCGGGCCGAGGGCCCTCCCGCGGCCACCGAGATCGCGTCCGATCTGGCGCGGTTCGCTTCCGCCTATCCCTGGGCACATCTGGAAATTGCCGGAACGGCTTCGGCCGCCGGCCAGATGCGCAACGCCACCGGGCGCCCTGTTCCGCTGCTGGCCGAATTCCTGATCGGCCGGGCGCAGAAAGCGCCGGGCCAAGCCGCCTTTCCCCACCGCTCGAAAAAGGAGCTGCACTCATGAGTGATCTCGTCTTCATCGCCTTTCCGACCGAGCAGAAGGCCGAGGAGGTTCGTCAGAAGGTCCTTTCCCTTCAGCGCGAATATCTGATCGAGCTCGGCGACGCCGTCGTCGTGGTCAAGGACGAAAAGGGCCATGTGAAGCTCAACCAGATGATCAACCTGACCGCTACGGGCGCCGCTTCCGGCGCGCTCTGGGGCACGCTGATTGGCTTCATCTTCCTGGCGCCGCTGGTCGGGACGGCCCTTGGCGCGGCCTCCGGCGCGCTCGGCGGCCGGTTCACCGACATCGGCATCAACGACCAGTTCATGAAGGATGCCGCTTCGGCGCTGCAGCCGAACAGCGCCGGCCTCTTCCTGCTGATCCGCAAGATGACCACGGACAAGGTGCTGGCAGACCTCAAGGGTGTTGGCGGCACCCTGATCAAGACCTCCTTCGACGAGACGAAGGAAGAGCAACTGCGCGAGGCACTCTCGGCGGTCACGAGCGCGCAGCCGGCGGCATCGTGACACTGGACTGGAGCCTGGGCGCGGAGTCCGCCACCTGGGCGGCGGCGGTCGGGCGTCTCGACGATTTCCGGCCGCTGCTTCCGGCGGAGGAGGAGATCGTCGCCAGGCTCCAGTCCGGCACTTTCGACAAATTGGGAGATGGCATCCTGCCCACGGAGCCGGACCCCAGCCGCGTGGTGCGCGCCAGCTTCCTGCGCTTCCTGATCCTGGGCGGCGAGGCTGGCTGCCGCCCGCATGAGAAGGGCGTTCTCGTCCGCGGCGCCTGGATTTCGGAGGTGCTCGATCTCGAAGCCTGCCGCGTCTTCCGCGACATCGGCCTCAACGATTGTCATTTCGAGGCGACGCCGATCCTGCGCGCCGCGATCATCAACCGGCTCTTCCTCGACGGCTCGCGGCTTCCGGGCCTGCAGGCCGAGCGTCTGGAGGCTCGGGGCGGCATCTATTTGCGCAGCGTGGAGGCCGAGGGAGCCATCAACCTCGACCAGGCGCGCCTCGGCGGCAATCTCCAATGCGACGGCGCGACGATCCGCAACCGCGGGGACTACGCGCTGCTGGGCCGCAGCCTGGAGGTTCGCAATGTGCTGCTGCGTGGCGCGACGCTGCGCGGCGGTGTCAATCTCTCCGGCGCCGTCCTGGCCGCCGATCTCGATGCCGCCGGCACGACCATTCCTGCCTTCGAGCGGATGGCGCTCGATGCGGGAGAGATGACGTGCCACGGCAATGTCATCCTGCGGGATGCCCGTGTCACGGGTGAAGTCCGGCTGACCGCGTCGGCTATCGACGGCGATCTCGACTGCTCCGGCACGGTCGTCGAGAACGCCGGGGAAGCCGCGATCGAAGCGAGCCGCGTCGTGGTCAAAGGCGCCTTCTTCCTGCGGCGCGGCGCCAGGCTGGACGGCACGCTGGCACTCACCGGCGCTTCGGTCGGCACGATCCATGACGAGGCGGCCTGCTGGCCGAAGCCAGGCGATCTCCTGCTCAACCGTTGCCGCTACGGCGCCTTCATCGATGGCCCCGTCGATGCCGACACACGGCTGGACTGGCTGGCGCGCCAGAGCCCTGGGCGCTGGGGCGAGGATTTTTGGCCGCAGCCCTACGAACAGCTCGCATCCGTCTTTCGCGAAATGGGCCATGGCGAGGATGCCAGCGCCGTGCTGGTCATCAAGGAGAAGCTGCAGCGCCGGGCGCGCCGGGCGCGGACGGAGAGCCGGTTGTGGCGTGCGTTCCTGTTCGTGGCCGATGGCGTTCTCGGGATCACGGTCGGCTATGGCCGCAGGCCGCTTTTCGCGCTCGTCTGGCTCACCTTCTTCTGGCTGGCGGGTGTTGCCGTCTTTTCCCATGCCGAACGTCAGGGCGCAGTGATGCCCAACAGCGCCGTGGTGCTGCGCGCGCCCGAATGGACGTTGTGCGGCATCGAGCAGGGCGAGCGCCGGCCGCTGGTCACCACGGGTGCTTCGGAGGGGCTGGCGGCGCCGGGGCAGAACCAGCTCGCCTGCTTCCGCCAGCGCTGGGAAGCATCGAGCTATCCCGCCTTCAGCCCTTGGATGTACTCGCTCGACACGCTGCTGCCGGTGCTGGACATGGGGCAGCGCAGCTTCTGGCGGCCCAATCCAGCCAAGCCCGGCGGTCGTCTCGCGATCAATTATTTCTACTTCCAGTCCGTCGTCGGCTGGGCGCTGAGCCTGCTCGCGGTTGCGGGCTTCTCGGGCCTGGTGAAGTCATCCTGACGCGGCGGGCTTCGTCAGCAAGGGGTATATCGTGAGCAAGGCGCCTTCCACTTCCAGCCGAGCGGGCGAGGATCGCAACGCATCGCCGCGCGAGCCCCTCAATATCGATCTCGCATTGCAGGGCGGCGGCGCGCATGGCGCCTACACATGGGGGGTGCTGAACCGGATCCTCGAGGAGGACTGGCTGACGATCGAGGCGATCTCGGGCACCTCGGCCGGCGCGATGAACGCGGCGGTTCTGGCGTCCGGTTATGCGACCGGCGGGCGCGAAGGCGCGCGCGATGCGTTGAACCGCTACTGGCGAAAGGTTTCGGATGCGGCGCGCTTCAGCCCCTTCCAGCGCTCGCCGCTCGACGTGCTGCTGGGTCGCTGGACGCTGGATACCTCGCCCTTGTTCGTGGCCATGGACATGATGTCCCGCGTCGTCTCGCCCTACAGCCTCAACCCGATGGGCGCGAACCCGCTGACCGACATCCTCGCCGAGATCATCGACTTCGACGCCGTGGCGAAGGGGCCGATCAAGCTGTTCATCTCCGCGACGAATGTCCGGACCGGCCGCAACCGCGTCTTTCGCAACGCCGAGATCACACCCGAGGTCTTGCTGGCATCGGCATGCCTGCCGACGCTTTTCCACGCGGTCGAGATCGACGGCGAAAGCTATTGGGACGGCGGCTATTCGGGCAATCCGCCGATGACGCCGCTGATCGAGGAGAGCACGGCGAGCGACACCATCCTCGTGCAGATCAACCCCGTCGAGCGGCTTGGCACGCCGCGGACGGCGCGCGAGATCCTGAACCGCCTCAACGAGGTCTCCTTCAACGCCGTGCTGCTGAAGGAGCTGCGCATGATGGAGCTGTTGCAGCGCGAGGCGCTGTCCGGTTCCGGCGAGGGCGCCCGCTGGGCGCGGATGCGCCTCCATCGCATCTCCAGCGATGCCATGACCGACCTCGGCTACTCTTCCAAGCTCAATGCCGAGTGGGAATTCCTGACGATGCTCCATGACGAGGGCAGGCGCTCCGCGGAAACCTTCTACCGCGCGCATCGCGACGAGATCGGCAAGCGCGCGACGCTCGATCTCGCCGAGTTCACCAAGGGGGTTTGACGGTGCCTTCACTGAAAAAGTGCTTGAGAATGCCGGTGCGGAACGGGACGATGCGATGACGGACGGCAGGAACTCTCATGCGGCACAGGTCGTGGTCGCCACGATCATGGCCGTCGCCGCGCTGTCGATCGCGAGCTCGGTCTTCGCCCCGGTCGCTTTCGCGCTCTTCATCATCGCGCTGGTCTGGCCGCTGCAGAAGCGGCTTCAGGAGTTGCTGCCGCGGCTGCTCGCGCTCGCCGTCAGCGTCGTCGTCATGACCGTCGCCTTCGTCTATGTCGGCTCGCTGGTGGTCTCGGCCTTCGGGCGCGTCGGGCGCTGGATCGTCGTCGATGCCGTCCGCTTCCAGGCCTTCTACGACCAGATCACCGCCTGGCTCGAAGGGCACGGCATCGCGGTCGCGGGGGCATGGTCGGAAGCGTTCAGCGTCGGCTGGATGCTGCGTACGGCGCAGACGGTGACCGGCCGCCTCAACAGTACGATGAGTTTCTGGCTGGTGGTGCTGGTCTATGTCTTTCTCGGGTTGCTCGAGGTCGGCGATTTCGGCCGCAAGCTCAAGGGCATGCGCAACCGCGCCGCCGGTGCCCTGCTCCTTCGGGGCAGCATGGAAACGGCGGCGAAGATCAGGCGCTACATGCTGGTCAGGACGCTGATGAGCGTGATCACCGGCGTCCTGGTCTGGCTCTTCGCCAGGGCAGTCGGGCTCCAGCTGGCCGAGGAATGGGGCTTCATCGCCTTCTCGTTGAACTACATCCCCTTCCTGGGGCCGCTCGTCGCCACCGTCTTCCCGACCCTGTTCGCGATGACGCAGTTCGGCTCCTGGCAGGCGGTGGTCGCGGTCTTCGGCTGCCTGAACCTGATCCAGTTCGTCGTCGGCAGCTATGTCGAGCCCCGGGTTGCCGGCAGCGCGCTGTCGATCTCGCCGGTGGTCGTCCTGTTCTCCGTCTTCTTCTGGAGCTATCTCTGGGGGATATTCGGCGCCTTCATCGGTGTGCCGATCACGATCGCCTTCCTGACCTTCTGCGCCCTGCATCCCTCGACCCGGTGGCTCGCCGAGATCTTCGGCTCGCCGCAGAAGGACGAAGAGATCGCCGAGGCTGCGCCGCTCGCCCCGTAGCGGGCGACGGTCACTGCGGCGAGAATGGGACGCGGCGCACAGCCGTGAGACTCCGGGCTGATGTTGCCGGCCGGGGCGAGGGCTACCTTGCGAGGATCGTCCGGCGGACACGCCGGCAAGGCACCCATCGGAGGCAGTCTCTGGATGAAGGCGGCGGCCAAAGCCGACATCACGCCGCTCCCGGCCGTTCTCGCCCGAGGGCTGGCGCTGTTGTTGCTTTGGGTGATCCTGATGGGGCCCGCGCTCAAGGATTTGCCCGTCGGGCTGGTCGCCAGCGCTACGGGAGCCTGGAGCAGCACGCTTCTCTGGCCCGCTCGCGGGGCGTTCTCATGGGCGGGGCTGTCGCGCTTCTCGATGAGGTTCCTGCGGCAGTCCGTCATTGCTGGTTGCGAGGTCGCGAAGCGTGCCTTCGCGCGCGAGCCGGACCTTCAGCCGGGATTCTCCACAACGCGCTCCACGATCCCCGTCGGCTTCGCGCTCGACTCTGCCTGCGCCGTGATGAGCCTGCAGCCGGGCAAGCTGCCCGTCGCTGCCGGGCCAGACGGGACGCTGCTCATCCATTGCCTCGATCTGCGCGAGGCCGTGGATGAGCAGGTCGCCGAGGACGAGGCGGCCTTTCGGCGCCTGCTCCAGGCGGAGAGCGCCGATGTCTGAGCTTCTGGCCGCGGCCGCGCTCCTCATCCTCGCCGCGACGGCCATCGCGCTGTTTCGCGTTCTCCGCTCCGGCGTCGTCGCGGAACGCATGATGGCGGCGCAGTTGCTGGGAAGCGGAGGTGCGGCGGCGCTGCTCCTGCTCGGCGTCTCGTCGGAATCGGAGGCGCTGAGCGATGTCGCGCTGCTGCTGACCTTGCTCGCCGCCTTCTCCTGCGTTGCCTTCGCGCTCGGCGCCGCCGAGCTGGGCTCGCAGGACGATGCGCCGAAGGATCTGCCGTGAGCGGCGTTGCCGATATCGTCACCATCGTCCTGGTGGCGGCGGGCGTGCTGCTGTTCGTGGCGGGTATGCTCGGCCTGCTGCGCTTTCCCGATCCGCTCAGCAGGCTCCACGCCATCAGCAAGGCCGACAATCTCGGGCTCGGCCTGATCGTGATCGGCCTTTTGCCGCAGGCGACGAGTATTACCGGCGGGCTGAAGCTGATCTGCGTCTGGTTGCTCGCGCAGCTTTCGGCCGCCACGGCGAGCCAGCTGCTCGCGCGCGCCGTCCATCGCGACCGGGCCGAGCCATGACGCTGCTGCTCGACCTCGCTCTCGTCGCCTGGCTGCTGGGGCTTGCGGCTTATGTCGTGGCGGAGCGTGACGAGCGCAGCGCGATCATCGCCTTCCTCGCCTTTGGCCTCCTGCTCGGCCTGGGCTGGGTTCGTCTGGCGGCGCCGGACGTCGCCATGACGGAGATCGCCATCGGCGGCGGAGCGACGGGCCTGCTGTTGCTGCGGGCGGAAGCCGCGCTGCGCGGACGCGGCAAGCATGAGGAAGCGATGACGCGCGCCGGCAAGCTCGCCGTGGCGCTGGGGTGCGCCGCGATTTCCGGCGGGCTCGGCTACGCCGTGCTGACCTTCGCCTCGCCTCCCCCGACGCTGGGGCCGGCGGCTTTGGACGCGCTTGACCCGACCGGACTAGGCAACCCGGTCACGGCCGTGCTGCTGGCCTATCGCGCGCTCGACACGTTGCTGGAGAAAGTCGTCGTCTTGCTCGCCCTGATCGGGGTCTGGTCGCTCGCGCCCGACCAGACCTGGGGCGGCGCTCCGGATGTGAAGCCCGCTTTGGTCCCGGAGCCGCTGTCCTGGCTGGCGCGCGTCCTGCCGCCCTTCGGCGTCGTGATCGGCGTCTACATGTTCTGGGTCGGGGCCGATGCCCCGGGCGGGACCTTCCAGGCGGGAACCGTGCTCGCCGCGATGTGGCTGCTCGTGATGATGGCGGGGCTTTATCCGCCGCCCGATACGGCCCGGCCTGCGTTGCGCTTCGTGCTCGCGGGCGGCCCGGCCCTGTTCCTCGCGATAGCCTTTCTCGGCTTCGTCGCAGCCGATGGCTTCCTCGCCTACCCGGATGGGTTCGCCAAGCCCTTGATCGTGGCGATCGAGGCGGCGCTGACGCTTTCGGTCGCAGCGGCGCTCGCCATGCTGGTCGCGGGCCCGGCTCGAAAGGCTCCGGCGCCATGACGGCGGTGCTTCAGCCCGGCGTTCTTTTCGGCCTGTGCGGCGCCGTGCTCGTCGGCATCGGGCTTTTCGCCATTGCCACGAGTCCCGTCCTGCTGCGGCGCATCGTGGGCTGCAACATTCTCGGCGTCGGCATCTTCCTCGTCTTCGGTGCCGTCGCGCGGCGCGGCGGTGGAGCCGGGCTGGAAGCCGACCCCGTGCCGCAGGCGCTGGTCATCACGGGAATCGTCGTGGCCTTCTCGGCAAGCGCGCTAGCCGTCGCCCTGCTCAAGCGGCTCTCCGAGCTGAGCGCGGGTGATCGCGCGGGAACGGCGGCGCCGGCCGAGCCCCGGAGCGTCGTGTGATGCTGTTCGTTCATGAGACGACACCGGGCGGCTTCCTGCTGGTCCTGGCCGTGATCCTGCCGGTCTGCGCGGTGCTCGCCATCATCGCCTGCGGCCCGCGCAGCGCGACGCGGATCGCGATGGCGACCCTGGCGGCCGGGTTGGCCGTCGCGATCGCGGTTGCCGCTGAACTGGCATCGAGCGGCAGGGCCGTGACCTATGTCGTCGGTGGCTGGCATCCGCCCCTTGGAATCGCGTTGCGAGCCGACGGGCTGTCGGGAGCCATGCTCGTCATGACCGCGCTCGTCATCGTCGCGGTCGGGCTTTTCGCTGGGGGACAGCACAGGCTTCATGCGGGCGCAGGCGATGCGCGCACGCAAACCACCTTCTGGCTGATGCTTCTGGCGCTCTGGAGCGCGTTGAACGCGACCTTTCTGGGGGAAGACCTGTTCAGCCTCTATGTCGCGCTGGAGCTGTTGACCTTCGCCGCAGTGCCGCTCGTTTGCCTTGACGGGCGCGCCGAGACCGTGAAGGCGGCGCTCCGCTATCTGGTCTTCGCGCTGGTCGGCTCGCTGCTCTATCTGCTCGGCGTCGGGCTGATCTACGGCCAGTACGGCGCGCTCGATCTCCTGACACTGTCGGGCCAGGCCCGCCCGGACCCGGCGCTCTCAGTGGCGCTGGCGCTGATGATCGTCGGGTTGCTCGCCAAGGCAGCGCTGTTTCCGCTGCATCTGTGGCTGCCGCCTGCCCATGCCGGAGCCCCCGCGCCAGCCAGCGCGGTGTTGTCGGCGCTGGTGATCAAGGCGCCGGTCTTCCTGATCCTGCGGCTGGTGCTCGATGTCGCGCCGCAGCCCTCCGCTGCCGTCGTGGGCCAGCTGCTGGCCGTCCTCGGTGCCGTCTCGATCCTGTTCTGCAGCGTCCTGGCGCTCCGGCAGGCGCGGCTCAAGCTGATGATCGCCTATTCGACGGTCGCGCAGATCGGCTACCTCTTCATCGTCTTTCCGCTCGCTGCCGGTAGTGCGGAGCTGCCGCCCTGGGGAACGATCGCCTGGACCGGCGGCGCGCTTCAGCTCATCTCGCATGCGCTGGCGAAGGCTGCGATGTTCCTCGCGGCGGGCGTCATCGCCGAAGCCTTCGGCCATGATCGCATCGCCGATATCGGTGGCTTCGGCCGGATGCTGCCGCTCAGTGCTGCCGCCTTCGGTCTCGCCGGGCTCTCGCTCATGGGCATTCCTCCGAGCGGCGGCTTCGTCGCCAAGTGCCTGCTCCTGACCGCGGCCGTGATCGAGGGCTATCCCTGGCTGGCTGCGACGATCCTGACGGGGGGCCTCCTTGCCGGAGCTTATGTCTTCCGCGTCATCAACCAGGCGCTGGCGGTTCCGGCGGCCCCGATCGTGGTGCGCAATAAGGTTCCGCGCCGCCTTGAGTTCGCGGCGTTGGGGCTGGCCATCGCCGCCGTGCTGCTGGGCTTCGTGCCGTTGCGCCCCTTCGGTTTCCTGCAAATCGGCCGCGACGGCCTGGCGATGGCGTTCTCGCCATGACCGGGGGAATCCTGCTCGCCTCGGCTCTGCTGACGCCGCTCGCTCTGGCGACCTGCTGCCTGTCCGCATGGTTCCGCGCACGCGCGATCAACCTGCTTGTCGTCGCTCCTTTGCCGGCTCTTATCTCCGCGCTCATGGTGCCGGACGGGCACTTCGCCCTGTTCCCGGCGCCGTTCCGGCTGACGCTCGTCCTCGATCGGCCGGGTGCGATCCTGCTGGGAGGGGCGGCGCTGCTCTGGAGTGCGGCGGGTGCTTATGCCGCCTCCCAGATGGCGCGCGATCCCGCGGCGCCGCGCTTCGCCATCTGGTGGCTGCTGACGCTGGCCGGCAGCCTCGGCCTCTTCCTCGTCGGCGATGTCGTGAACTTCTACCTGCTGTTCACGCTGGCGAGCCTCGCAGCCTTCGGCTTGATCATCCACGAGCAGAGCGCGGCCGCCCATCGGGCCGGCACCATCTATGTCGCGCTCGCCCTGTTGGCGGAGGCTTTCCTGCTGATCGCGCTGGTGATGCTCGCAGCCGGCCATCCCGACGCCAATCCGCAGATCCGCAGCGTAGTGGCCGATCTGCCCGCCAATCCGATGCGTGACGGGATCGTGGCGCTTTTCATCGTGGGCTTCGCGCTGAAGATGGGGCTAGTGCCGCTTCATGTCTGGTTGCCGCTGGCGCACCCGGCCGCGCCGACGCCGGCTTCGGCTGTGCTGAGCGGCGTCGTGGTGAAGGCCGGCGTGATCGGCCTGATCCGCTTCCTGCCCTTCGAGGCCGGCATGCCCTTTGGGGGCAGTCTCCTGATCGTGGCCGGTGTCGTCACGGCCTATTACGGCGTCGTCGTCGGTATCACGCAACCGCGCGCCAAGACGGTGCTGGCCTATTCCACTGTGAGCCAGATGGGACTTCTGGCCGTGCTGCTCGGCGTCGGCCTCGAAACCGCGGATGCGGCGGCGACCCATCTCACGGCCTATTACGCCGTCCACCACACGCTGGTGAAGGGTGCGCTGTTCCTCGGCATCGGTGTCCTCGCTTCAACCCGCGGGCGCGGGCTGGAACTTGCGCTGCTGCTGACGGCGATCCTCGCGCTGAGCCTCGGCGGCCTGCCGCTGACCAGCGGCGCGCTGGCCAAGCTCGCGGCCAAGCCGATGCTCGGGTATGGATGGCTCGCCGGTGCGATGACGCTCGCTGCCGCCGGCAGTACTGCGCTGATGCTGCATTTCCTGCTGATCCTGCGCCGTGACACGGCCGGCAACGCAGCGGGGTCACCGCCTCGCGGGCAACTCGTGCCCTGGCTCGTCATATGGTTCGCCTCGCTCGTCGTTCCGTGGTCGCTCTATCCGGCCGTATCCGGCGAGAGCGTCGTGAGCCTGCTGCGGCCGGACGCACTCTGGAAGGTGACCTGGCCGATGCTGCTCGGAGTGGTGGTGATGCTGTGCGTCCACCGCTTCCCGAAACGCCTCGGCGCCATTCCGGAAGGCGACATCATCGGGCTCGCGCTTGCGGGCGGGCCGGTGGTCCGCAGCCTATCCGACCGCATCGGAGAAATCGATGTCCATCTGCGGCGGTCGCCCGTCGCGGGGCTGGGCTTGATCGCGCTTGCCATCCTGCTCGGTGGCGCTTTGATGCTCCGGACTTGATGCTGGCCCGGAGACCCGGATTTGACCCCGATCGCAAGCACAGCCATCGTCATCGTCGTCACGATCGCTCTGTTCTGTTGGAACAGGCTGCCGGTCGTCGTGGTCGCGATCGGGGCTGCGCTGGCGCTCTGGGCGACGGGCGTCGTCACGCTCGAACAGGCCTTCGCGGGCTTCGGCGACCGCGCCGCGCTCTTCGTCGCCAGTCTCTTCATCATCAGTGCCGCGCTGGACAGGACGGGCATCACCGCCTGGGCCGGGCAGTATCTGATCGCGAAGGCTGGTTCCGGGCAGACGCGCCTCCTGATCATCATCATGGTTGCGGCAGGGGGCTTGAGCGCGCTGATCAGCGGCAGCGGGGCGGTGGCGGCGTTGATGCCCGTGGCGGTGATGGCTGCGGTGCGGCTACGCCAGTCGCCGGCCCAGCTCCTGATGCCGCTCGCCTTCGCCTCCCATGCCGGCTCGAACCTGCTGCTGACCGGGGCGCCCAAGAACATCCTGGTGTCGGAGGCGCTGGAGGATGCTGGGCTGCAGGGTTTCGCCTTCGCCGAATTCGCGCTCGTCGGGCTGCCGCTGCTGGCCGGCACCATCACGATCATCCTGCTGCTGGGCGGGCGCCTGCTGCCCCGGCAGAGCGGCGCGCGGCTGCCGGCCGATTTCAGCCGCCACGCGCAGACCCTGGTCGAGCACTACGGACTGAGCGACGGCATCTTTCGGCTGCGCGTGCGCTCGACCTCGTCCTATATCGGCGTCGCGCCCGGGCAGATCGAGTTCGGTATGGACGGGCGGCTGAGCCTGATGGCCGTTCAGTCGGGGGCTTCGGGCGCGCCGCTGCGGGCTGCCGCCGTGTCGGAAGGCGATTACCTCCTCATCCGGGGCGGCGCCGAGGCGGTGGCGGCCTTGGCGGCCGAGAAGCACCTTGCCTTGCGCGATGACGGCGCTCCGTCAGGCATGTTCAGCCGACGCTCGGGCCTCGCAGAGGTGGTGATCCCGCCGCGTTCAGCGCTGATCGGCCGCGCGCTCTTTCCCGGCATGGTCACCGACAGCGGCGATCTCGTCGTGCTGGCCGTCCAACGCGCCAGCGTCGACCTCGAACCCGGCGACACTCTGCTGGCCGGCGACACGATGCTGCTCAAGGGCAGCTGGGAGGCGCTCGATCTCAACCTCGCCGACCCCGACGTCCTGGTCGTCAACTCGCCTGACCTCGTCCGGCGGCAGGCGGTGCCGATGGGGGCCGGCGCCGGCGTCGCGCTGGCGGTTCTGGCCTGTCTCGTCACCGCACTCGCGACCGGCATCGTGCCGCCGGCGGTGGCAGGTCTGCTCTGCGCCGGCGCGCTGATCGCAGCCGGCATCATGACCGTGGAGCAGGCCTATCGGGCGATCAACTGGACGACGGTCATCCTGATCGCGGCGATGATGCCGCTCTCGACCGCGATGGTGCAGTCCGGCGCGGCCAAGGTCGTCGCGGACCATCTGGTCACGCTGACTGGTGGAGCAGGGCCGATCGTCTTTCTCGCCAGTCTCTTCGTGCTGACGGCGACGCTTGGCCAAGTCATGAGCAACACCGCGACGACGATGCTGATCATCCCGATCGCAATGGCCGCGGCCGCCGGCATGGGCGTCTCGCCGCGGCCGGTGCTGATGAGCCTATGCATCGCCGGTTCGGCCTCGTTCCTGACGCCGATCGCGACCGCGACGAACATGATGGTCATGGGCCCCGGCGGCTACAGCTTCACCAGCTACTGGAAGCTCGGCACGCCGCTGATGCTCTGGTTCTTCGTCATGGCGGTGTTCTACGTTCCACTGGTCTGGCGCTTCTGATGCCGCACCGCATCCCCCTCTTTCCTGGTCGATGAGATGACAGGCCTCCGCGCGATACATCCCTTCCTGCAACTGCGCTGGGTTCGCAACCTGTCGGGGCTTGGACTGGCTCTGGGCACCTTCCTGTTCGCGGCCTCGCTAACCCCGACGCTGGTTCCGCGCACCGCCGTGACCCAGGGCGCCCTGGGAGGGGTCTGCTTTGCCGTCGGCTATGCTCTCGGGATCGCGTGGCGGTGGCTCTGGGCTTATCTGGAGATGCCGAGGTTGAACGAACGCCTGCGGCGCATCTGCACGATCGTCATGGCCTGCATCTGCCTGCCGGTCGCGGCCATCTTTCTGGCGAATGCAGCCGAATGGCAGAACTCGATCCGGGCGGTCATGTCGATGGAGCCGATCGACAGCGCTCATCCCTTCCAACTCAGCTTCATCGCCTTGGCGACGTTCCTCGTCCTGCTGGTGCTCGGCCGGCTCTTCCGGGCCATGGCGCTGTTCCTCGCCCGGCGGCCGCTCGGCTTCATGCCGCGCCGCGTCGCACTCGTCGCGGGGGTGACGATCACGACGCTGCTGCTGTGGTCGCTCGCGAGCGGCTTTCTCGTCCGCACCGGCTTTCGCATGCTCGACACGTCCTTCCGTGAGCGTGACGCACTGATCGAGCCCACGAGCGCGCAGCCGACCGACCCTCTCCAGTCAGGCAGTCCGGCCTCGCGGGTGAAGTGGCGGGAGCTGGGTCGCGCGGGCCGGGAATTCGTGGCCTCGCGGCCGAGCGCATCCGAAATCGGCGCGATGACCGGCAGGCCCGCATTACAGCCGATCCGGCTCTATGTCGGCTTGCGCTCCGCCGATACCGCGCAGGCCCGTGCGCGCCTCGCTTTGGAGGAGTTGAAGCGTTCCGGCGCCTTCGACCGCGCCGTGCTGGTTGTGATCACGCCGACGGGGACCGGCTGGGTCGATCCATCGGCCATCGCGCCGATCGAGTATCTCTCCGACGGCAACATCGCCAGCGTCGCCCTGCAGTATTCCTATCTGTCGAGCCCGCTCTCGCTTCTGGCCCAGCCCGACTATGGTTCCGAGGCGGCGCAGGCGCTCTTCGCCGAAGTCTATGGCCACTGGACCCGGCTGCCGCGGGATCGGAGGCCGAAGCTCTATCTGCACGGCCTAAGCCTCGGCGCGATGAATTCGGAACGATCGGTCGAACTGCTCGAGCTGATTGGGGACCCGATTAACGGCGCGCTCTGGAGCGGTCCGCCTTTCGGGAGCCGCTTCTGGCGCAGCATCACGGACCGGCGCAACGAGGGCTCGCCCGCCTGGCTGCCGGAATATGGCGATGGCCGCGCCGTCCGCTTCATGAACCAGGATGGCGCGACCGTCCCGCCCGACACACCCTGGGGTGTGATGCGGATCGTCTATCTGCAGTATGCCAGCGACTCGGTGACATTCTTCTTCCAGCGCAGCTTCTTCAATCAGCCCGCCTGGCTCGAACCGAAACGCGGCCGGGACGTCTCGCCGCAATTCCGCTGGTATCCCGTCGTGACCGGCTTGCAGCTCCTGCTCGACATGGCTTTCTCGACGGTTCCTCCGATGGGCTACGGTCATGTCTACGCGCCGCAGCACTATGTCGATGCCTGGGTCGCGGTTGCGGGCAGCCAGAACTGGTCGCCGGAAGCGCAGGCCGCGCTGAAACGGCATCTCTGGGAACAGGCCAAGCGCGGCAGCGACGACCGGGATGGCGACGAGGGCGCCTACGACAATCGCGGGGGCTGAGCGACGGTTCGATCCGTGCGTGCCGACCTGGCACTGAACCGCGCCGTCATCTCGGCCGCGGTGGAGCGGCGCAGATCCGGGATTCAGCTGGGTCGATTTCGCGACAGCCACATCGCCGGCGTTGGCCCGTTGCCGACTGCGGCGACGTCTGTTTATAGGCAGGTTGATCACGCTGCGCCTGGCCACCGGTGCCGGCGAAAGGCCACCTCGGCTCGTTTGGCGAGGGCCACGGTGAACAACGTGATCGAGATTTCTATCCTAGCTCGGCTAGCGAACTCGCAAGCCGAGCTGCTCAACATGCCTCGGATATTTCAGTGGTCGACATTCCAAAATCTGTCCGCACGGCTTTTGTTGGCACGGGCTGGTGGGGCTCAGAGCTGGGCGAGGCTGCCAACCGTACCAAGGGGCACATCGAGATCGTGCTAGGCTGTGGGCTCGATGAGGCGGAGCGCACCAGCTTTGGCAGGCGGTTTGGCTGTGCTGTAACGCATGATTTCGCCGATGTTCTCTCCGATCAGGCCGTCGAAGCGATTGTTCTGGCCACGCCGCACCTGATGCATGTCGGTCAGATCGTTGCAGCAGCGGCCGCCGGAAAGCACGTCCTGGTCGAAAAGCCGATCAGCACGACCCTGGCCGATGCGCTGACGGCTGTCGAGGCTGCGCGGTCCGGCTCAATCGTTCTGGCTGTCGGTCACAATCGCAGGCTGCTTGCCCAAGTCGATATGCTGAAGGCACTCGTAGAGAGCGGTACACTGGGGCGCCTGCTGCATGTCGAGGCCAATTTTTCGACGGCGGAGGCCATGGCGTTTTTCGCGGGCCATTGGCGAGCGTCTCCCGAAGAGTGCCCCGGCGGGGCGATGACGGTGCTGGGCGTGCACGTCATCGACTGGCTTCACCATCTGTTCGGGCCGATCAGCGAGGTGCAGGCTCATTTCGCGCATCGGGGCACGCAGGTGCCGATGGAGGATGTCGCCACGGCGCGCCTGGCTTTTTCGAATGGCCTTTCAGCCAGCCTAGTCTGCCTCTACAGTGCGCCTTACACAAACCGCTTTGTCATTCACGGCTCAGAAGCGACGGTATCGGTGGTCGGGATCAGGCCCGACAGTCCGACGGATCGGCCGAGTTTCACGATCGTTCATCGGTCAGGCGAGATCGAGAATCGCCCCATACCCTTCATCGACAGCTTGGCGCTTCAGCTCGAACGGTTCGCCCACGCCATCCGCGGCACCGGGGCTCCGGCGGTCAGCGGCGAGCAGGGCGCGTGCAATGTCGCCGTCCTCGACGCCATTGTAGGCTCCGCTCGCGCCAGAGGCAGCACTCAGTGCGTGGACTATGGTCCCCTGCGCGTGGAGACCGCGACCATCGTTCGCTGAAGCCAGAGGCGGATCGAAGACTGAAGTCGCGAGGATAGGTCAGCGATCCTTCACGGATAGCATGGGTGCGCATCGCACGATAAAACCGCACCCATCAGAGTGGGTGCGCGTCTTCGGTGGCGACGCCCCCGCGAACAGGCTCAGTCTCCGGTCTGGTGTCGTGACCAGCCGAGCAAGCCTCGTACAGGGCCGAGAGCAGGCGCTTGACCGGACGCGACTGTTGCGCGCCCGCCTTGAACACGGCGGCGACGCTCGACTGATAGCCGCTCGTCGCGCCGAGCAATCGCCTCAGCTTGCCTTGGCTCTCGAAGGGCGCAGCATAGTGCTGCGGCAGGTAGCCCAGGAAACGACCGGTCATCAGCAGGATCGCCACGGCCTCGACCTGCCAGGCGGTCGCCCCCGTCTTGGCGGGTTGGGCAAAACCCTCGAGTTCCCGGCCGTCGACATAGCCGTGCTCCACGAAAGCATGCCTCGCCAGCTCGCGCTCATCCGGCTCGTCATCACGCGCGAAAAGCGGGTGCATGCGGCCGCAATAGAGATACATCCGCTCGGCGTAGAGCGTCCGGTACTCCAACCCGGGCCATTTTCTGTAGAGCGGCACCAGCCCGATATCGAGGCGCCCCTCGACAACGCGCTGCTGCACACTGTCGGGGTCGAGCACGGCCAGTCTCAGATGAAGGTCCACTCCCTGCAGGCTCTGCAAGGCCGCGACCAGGGGGCAGTTCGGATCCGAAATCGTGTTGTCGATGATCCCGACGCGCAGCTCGCCGCGTTGCCCGCCTCGGACCTGATCCGCTTCGCGCTGGAACTGATCGATCCCTGAAAACAACTCGACCGCGGCCTTGTAGATGATCTCGCCCTGTGGCGTCAGCTCGAACTGCCGTGGCCCGCGCTGGCAGAGCCGGGCACCGAAGCGCGCCTCCAGATCGGACAGCTGCTTGCTGATCGTCGGCAGGCTGACATCGAGCGCCGCCTGAGCAGCCTTGAGGCCGCCCTCCTCGACGATCGTCTTGAAGACCCGCAGCAGGCGGAGATCGAAGTCGGTGACCGGCGTGATTCCGGTGGGCGTGCTCAAGTTAGGTCCTCACGAAAGTTCAGTTTCCACGCCGGCACTCGTCAGAGCCCATGCCAGCGGCGAACATCGGCGCAACATGCAGGCAATCGGCGTGCCATGCGTCGCATCGAGGCGTAGGTTTGCCGGCAAGCTGGTCGAGAGAGGCTCACGTGAGTGCATCGGGCGAATTGGAACGGCTGCGCGCGAAGTATGGAACCGCCGGGGGCGGCGACATCCATGATGCCGCATTTCGCCGCGTTGCCGAGAGCCAATTCCAAGGCGACCGGCGCAAGCTGCCTTTTTCGGACGTCGCGACCTTCATGGGTCTGCCCTATCTGCCGAACGGTCCAGCCGCGGACGGGTTTGCGCAGCTCGACATCGCCGTGCTCGGCGTCCCGATGGATCTCGGGGTGACCAACCGCGCGGGTTGCCGCCTCGGCCCGCGCGCCGTCCGCCAGATCGAGCGGATCGGCCCGTTCGAGCATGGGCTGGGGGTCGCGCCCACGACCATGGTCAAGGCAGCGGATATCGGCGACGTGCCGTTCCGTAGTCGCTTCGATCTCGAAAGCTGCCATGCCGATATCGAGGAGCACCTGCGGACGATCGTGAAGGCCGGCGTCGTGCCGCTCTCGGTCGGCGGCGATCACTCGATCTCGCAGTCCATCCTCCGTGCCGTTGGTGACAAGCGGCCGGTGGGCATGATCCATATCGACGCGCATTGCGACACCAGCGGCCCCTATGAGGGCTCACGCTTCCACCATGGCGGCCCGTTCCGGCAGGCCGTACTGGACGGCGTGCTCGATCCGCGGCGCACGGTGCAGATCGGCATCCGTGGCGGGGCGGAGTATCTCTGGGAGTTCTCCCGGGATTCGGGGATGACGGTTATCCATGCGGATGATTTCGGACGTATGGGCGTCGAAGCGGTCATCGCAGAGGCTCGCAAGGTCGTCGGCGGCGGCCCGACCTACCTCTCCTTCGACGTCGACAGCCTGGATCCGGCCTTTGCGCCGGGGACCGGCACCCCGGAAGTCGGTGGGCTGACCACGCTGCAGGCCCTGATGCTCCTGCGCGGGCTGGGCGGAATCGATTTCGTCGGAGGCGATGTCGTCGAGGTGGCCCCGCAATACGACGCAACGACCAACACCGCACAGGCCGGCGCGCAGATGCTGTTCACGATCTTCACCCTGCTCGCGCTGGCTGTCGACGCCCGGCGCGGCGCGGCGTCCGCGAAGGGCTGAGCCGTGGAACTGCCCGTCACGCTTTCCTGGTTCGCGGTCACGCAGCTGCGGCCCGATCTCTACCGGATCACCGAGCCGTGCTGCCACAGGATGGTGCGTGCGAACTGCTTCCTCCTCCTCGGCTCCGAGCGCGACCTCCTGATCGATACCGGCATGGGCGTCGCGCCGCTGAGGCCCATCGTCGCCAGCCTGTCGTCCCGGCCGCTGAGCGTGTTCACGACGCATGCCCACGCCGACCATGTCGGCGGCCATCCGGAGTTCGCCGATCTCGAGATCCTCGTCCATCCGCTCGAGGCCGATGAGCTGCGCCGCCCCGGCGTGCGCGGCCTGCGCTTTCCGAAACGCGCTCCGGAGCAGATCGAGAGCCTGCGCCGCGCTGGCATCGAGTTGACCGAGTTCATGGTCGATGCCTTGCCCTATCCCGACTACGACATGGATGGCTACGGACGTGATGCGGTCGAGCCGACGCGTCTCGTCGACGAGGGTGATGTCGTCGATCTTGGCGACCGGCGCCTCGAGGTCCTGCATCTGCCTGGCCATTCGCGGGGAAGCATTGCCCTCTGGGAGGAAGCGACAGGCGCCCTTTTCACGGGCGACGCGCTCTATGACGGCGTCATCGTCGATACCGGCCCCGGTGCCAGCATATCCGCCTATCTGCCGACGATGGAGAGGCTGAAGCGGCTTCCTGTCACGGAGGTCTTCGGTGGGCACAACGATACGATGACGCGCAGTCGCATGATCACGGTGATCGAGCGCTACATGGCGTCCCGCTCGGGGAGAGGCCGATGACACAGCTCCGCCGCATGCGCGCCCTCCGCCATCCGCGTTCCAACCATTCTTCGTCCGGGTAACCCAGCAGCATGTCCGCATCCATCACGCTCGAGCAGGTCACGAAGAGCTATGGCAGCCATCTGGCTTCCGATGACGTTTCGCTCGAAATCGGCGCAGGACGATTCGTGACGCTGCTCGGGCCCTCGGGCTCCGGCAAGACGACGCTGCTGATGATGATCGCGGGCTTCGTGCGCCCGACCAAGGGCCGTATCCTCGCTGGCGGGCGCGACATCACGAACGAGCCGCCAGAGCGACGCGAGTTCGGCATGGTGTTCCAGGGCTATGCGCTGTTCCCCAACATGACGGTGGCCGAGAATCTGGCCTTTCCGCTCAAGCTCAGGGGCGTCGCGCGTGAGACCGTCGACAAGGAGGTCCGGCGGATGCTGGACGTCGTGCACCTGCCCGGTCTCGGCGGGCGCTATCCGCGCGAGCTCTCTGGCGGGCAGCAGCAGCGCGTCGCGCTGGCGCGCGCCTTGATCTTCAACCCGAAGGTGCTGCTGCTCGACGAGTCGCTGAGCGCCCTCGACAAGAAGCTGCGTGCCGGGCTCCAGGAGGAGCTGCGCGACCTGCACGCCCGGCTCGGGACGACCTTCGTGTTCGTGACGCACGACCAGGAAGAAGCCCTCTCGATGTCGGACGAGATCGTGATCGTCAATCGCGGGCGGATCGTCCAGCGGGGCGCTCCGAAAGCGCTCTACGATCGGCCCGATACCCGCTTCGTCGCGGATTTTCTGGGCAGAGCCAACTTCATCGAGGGCGCCGTCACTACCCTGTCCGATCGGGAGGTTGCCTACAGCGCCGGCGGGCTCTCGCTTCGCCACGCTCTGCGTGCGGATGGCGCGACGCCGCAGCCGGCACAGCCGATCCTGCTCGGTCTGCGCCCCGAGAAGCTGCGGCTTGCAAGTGAGGCCCCGGGCGCAACGGAGAACGCAGTCCCGGCCGAGATCACGCTCGTGACCTATGAAGGGGCGGACTACCATATTCGGGCCAAGACACCGCTCGGCTCCATGCAGGCGGTGGTCGCGTCCACGGGTGGGGGCGCCAGCCCCGCTCGCGGCGACAAGGTCTGGCTGTCCTGGGATCAGGACGCCGCAGTGGTGCTTCGCGATGACCGCTGACATGGATGCACGGACGCGGCGCGTCTATCTCGTGCTGCTGCTGGCGCCGCTGTTGCTGCTGGCCTTCCTCTATCTCTACCCGCTTTCGCGCGTGCTCTGGCTGTCGGTGACGGTGCCAACGCCAGGGTTCGGCAATTTCGAGCGCCTGTTCACCAGCAGCGGGATCCAGAACGTGATCTGGACCACGCTCAGGATCTGCGTTTTCACCACGGCGCTTGCGCTGCTGATCGGCTACGCCATCGCCTATGCCGCGCTGCATCTGCGCGGCTGGCGAGGGGAGCTGCTACTGTTCTTCGTGCTGCTCTCGTTCTGGCTCTCGGTGCTGATCCGCGCCTTCGCCTGGCTGACGCTGCTGCAGAGCCGGGGATTGATCAACACCTGGCTGATGAACCTCGGGATCATCGACGCGCCGCTGACGCTGATCCGCAACGAGTTCGGCGTGGTGCTCGGCATGGTCCACTACATGATCCCCTATGCCGCGCTGCCGCTCTACGCGAACATGAAGGGCATCGACACGCGCCTGGTTCCGGCGGCGCGGGGGCTCGGCGCCAGCCCGGTGCAGGCCTTCCTCAAGGTCTATCTGCCGATGAGCCTGCCCGGCCTGATCAGCGCCGGCATCCTGACCTTCATCTTCTCGCTCGGCTTCTACGTGACGCCTGCGTTGCTCGGCGGCGGCAAGACGATCATGATCTCCGAGTACATCGCCGTGCAGATCAACGAGACGCTCAACTGGGGTCTCGGCTCGATGCTGGCGACGTCGCTTCTGCTCGCGATCTTCGCGCTGCTGGCGGTGCTGAGCATCTTCGTCGACCTGCGCAAAGTCTTCGGGGTGAAGTGATGGATCTCGCCCCGTCCAAGCCCTTCCGCCTCACGGTCTTCGGCGCCTGGCTCGCCGTCCTGTTCCTGACACTGCCCTTCGCGGTGGTGTTTCCGGTGTCCCTGACACCGCAGCGCTATCTCTCGCTGCCGGCTGGCGAGGTCTCGCTGCGCCATTATCAGACGCTGCTGCAGGACCCGAGCTGGATCCTCAGCATCCGCGACAGCGTCATCGTCGCGGCCGGCTCGACCTTCGTCGCGATCGTGCTCGGAACCATGACGGCGCTCGCCTGCTGGCGGATCTCCAGCCGGGCCTCGGAACTGGTGCGGATGGCGATGCTGGCGCCAATGATCGTGCCCTCGATCGTCCATGCGCTGGGCTTCTACCAGATCTGGGCCCAACTCGGCCTGCTCGACACCTATCTTGGCCTGATCCTCGCCCATGCGATGAAGGGCACGCCCTATGTCGTGATCAGCGTGTCGGCGGCTCTGGCCAATGTCGACCTGCGGCTGGAGCAGGCCGCTCGCAATCTTGGCGCGACCGCGCTCCAGGCTCTGTGGAAGGTCATTATTCCCGCGGCCAAGCCGGGCATGGCAGCGGGATCGGTCTTCGCTTTCGCCCTGTCGTGGGACGAGCTCGTCGTGACGCTCTTCCTGAGCAGTCGCGGTGTCTACACGCTGCCGCGCAAGATCTGGGACGGCATCCAGGACAACATCAATCCGGCGATCGCCGCCGTCGCCTCGCTCCTGATCGTGCTGACCGTCATCGCCATGGTCGTACGCATCCTGCTCGCACGCCGGCAGGCGCGCCTCGCCGCGGTCCCGGCTGAGCCGTAAATTTCCGCAACGTCCATCAAAACAGGGGAACGAAAGATGGCAGATAACGTGACACAGACCTTCCAGGAAGATTGCCTGGACATCCTGCGCCAGCAGACCGAGGGACGCACCGTGAACCGGCGCGCCTTCCTCTCGACGCTCGCGGCCCTCGGCGTCTCTCCGGCGCTGTTCCGCTTCACGCCGGCGCAGGCGCAGGCCAAGGAGCTGGTCGTCGTGAACTGGGGCGGCGATGCCGTGACGGCGATGACCGCCGCCTGGGCCGACCCCTTCAACAAGACCTCGTCGCTCAAGGCCGTGATCGATGGCGGCGGCCCTAGCTCGGCCAAGATCAAGGCCATGGTCGACAGCAACAAGGTGACCTGGGACGCGGTCGATCGCAACCTGATCGCGGCGCTCGAGCTGGGCCGGCAGAACCTGATCGAGAAGATCGACTACAGCATCGTCGACAAGAGCAAGGTTCGTCCGGAGCACGCCGGCGAGTGGGGCGTCGGCTCCTACATCTACTCCAACGTGCTGGCCTATCAGACCGATGCCTTCGGTGGGCGCACGCCCAAGACCTGGGCCGATTTCTACAATCTCAAGGATTTCCCGGGCAAGCGCACCATGCGCAAGCATATCGACGGGCAGCTCGAGACCGCACTGCTCGCCGATGGCGTGGCGCCGGACAAGCTCTACCCGCTCGACGTGAAGCGCGCCCTCGACAAGATCAAGTCCATCAAGAAGGACGTGATCTTCTGGGCCACCGGCGCGGAAAGCCAGCAGGTCTTCCGCGACCGTGAAGTGACGATGGGCAGCGTGTTCAACACGCGCGCCATCGTCGCCAAGCGCGAATCCAACGGCAAGGTCGACTTCCACTACAACCAGGGCAGCGCCTGGGTCGGCGCCTGGCTGGTGCCGAAGGGCAACCCCGCCGGCAAGGAGGTCTTCAAGTTCATGGCCTCGTCGCAGGACCCGGCCGGGCAGGTCGAACTGTTCAAGGTGATGGGCAACGGGCCGGTCAATCCGGCGGCGGCCGCGATGGTGCCTGCCGATCTGCGTCCGCTCGATCCGGGCAGCCCGGAGAACTACGCTCTCCAGATCCCGGCCGACCCGGAATGGTACGCAGCCAACAGCGCGACCGTCCTGAACCAGTATCTCGAAGCGATTTCCTGATCGCATGCGGAGGCCGCCGCATCGCGGCGGTCTCCGACACTCAGGCTCAAGGGGGAGAACAATGGCGATCCAGACCAGTGGCTCGGACAGCCGGCCGATGACATGGCCGGGCGGCAAGCGCTGCGCCGTATGCCTGACTTTCGATTTCGACGCGGAATCGCTCTGGCTCGCGCGTGAGCCGGAGAATGCCGGCAAGCTCGCAACACTGAGCCAGGGGCGCTACGGTGCCAAGGTTGGCGTGCCGAAAATCCTCGAACTGCTGCGCGAGGAAGGTCTCAAGGGCACTTTCTTCACGCCGGGCTGGACCGTGGACAATCATCCCGGGAAGGTCGAGGCCATCCTGCAGGACGGCCATGAACTCGGCCATCACGGCTATGTCCACTATTGGCCGGACCCTGCCAACGAGGCACAGGTTCTGGAAGAGGTCGATCGCGGCCTGGAGGCGATGCAGCGCCGCTTCGGCGTGAGGCCGGTCGGATACCGGCCGCCCGGCAGCGAGTCGACGCATTATCTGCTGGAGCTGCTGACGCAACGCGGCTTTCTCTACAACAGCTGCTTCAAGGACGACATCCATCCCTATCGCCACGTCCTGCGGGACGGCTCGCCCGGCCTGATCGAACTGCCGGAGCACCCGTCGATGGACGACTGGAGCTACGGCACCAGCCATCTGCGCTTCCCCCGGCCGATCTTTGGCACCGACCATGTTCTCGGCATCTGGCAGGACGAGTTTCGGATGATCCGCGAGTGGGGCGGAGTCTATGTGCTGGTCATGCATCCGCAGGTCACGGGTCGGCCGATGCGTATGGCGATCCTGCGCCAGTTCATCGCCTTCACCCGCCAGTTCGACGACGTCTGGTACGCGACCGGCCGCGAGATCGCGGAAGCCTTCGCCGCCCAGGAAAAGCGCTGACCACAAACGGCGCTGATTTCCGACAAGAACCGATAGAGTACCGGAGACCGACCATGGCCGTGCGCCTCGAAACCGACCACCGCAACGTCCGCATCTTCGACGAGATGACGTCGCCGGACATCGCCGCCGCCGTTGCCGCCAATGCGCCCGTCATCGTCGCGCTGGGCGCCCTGGAACAGCACGGTGCGCATCTGCCGCTCTCGACTGATACCTATCAGGGCATCGACATGTGCCGCCGCGCCTCGGCGCTGCTCGCCAAGGAAGGCATCCCGCTGATCGTTGGCCCCGCCATCCCGTTCGGCCCGCCGCCCTTCCTCAGCGAGTCGCCGCAGGCGCTGCCCGGCACGATCAACATCTCGAACGACACGCTGCGCGCCCTGCTGCACGACGTCTGCAAGTCGCTGATCGGCCATGGCTTCCGCCGCATCTACCTGCTGCTGGCTAATGTCGAGAGCGAGTACGCCATGCACATCGTCGCCAAGGAGTTGACCGAGACGACGGAGGCCAACATCGTCACGCTCAACTGGCTGATCGGCATCCGGCCGAAGTACAAGGGCATGCTGGTCTCGGACAAGCCGCAGGGCCATGGCGGCGAGGGCGAGACGGCACGCATGCTTGCTACCGCCCCGCATCTGGTCCGCATGGAGGAAGCGCGGCCCTACCACCCGAACCTGCCGCTCGAGCCGGAGGTCTACGGCGACTTCCTGCCCTATCTCGGTGGCGCGATCGGCCGCTATCGCTTCGACCGTGACGAGTTCCGCGGCATGGTGGACGGCATCACCGGCGACCCGCAGCTCGCCACGGCCGAAACCGGCGAGAAGAGCTATGCGCTGATCGCCGAATGGGTCGCCGACGCCGTGCGCTTCGACCAGCGGCCCTGAAGGCACGAAAGGCGCCGGGCTCGCACCCGGCGCCTCGACACTTGGCCGATATGCGCCTCAGTCGATCTTCGCGGCGAGGCCTGCCAGGAAATTCCACATCACGGTGCCGGCCAGGAAGGCCGTCATGCCGCCGGGATCATGCGGCGGGCTCACCGTGTTGACGTCGAGAACGCGGCTGTCGAGCGGCGCCAGCATCTCGAGGAAGGACAGGCCCTCATGGGCCTGGCAGCCGCCCCAGGTCGGCGTGCAGACGCCCGGCGCGACCGAGGGATCGAAGAAGTCCATGTCGTAGCAGAGATAGACCGGCCGGTTGCCGATCGTCTCGAGCACACGGCTTGCGACAGCCTGATAGCCGGTCTCGCGCAGCTCCCGCATGGTGATCAGGTTATAGCCGAGCTCGCGGCAGAACTCGTAGATGCCCGGCACCATGGTCGGCCCGCGGATGCCGATCTGGAAGGAACGCTCTGCGTCGATCAGCCCCTCCTGCGCCATGTGCCGGAAGGAGGTGGCGACGTTGTAGCCCTGGATCGGATAGGCGTCGGTATGGGCGTCGATATGGACGATGCAGAGCCCGGGATAGTGCTTCGCCATGGCCCGGACCTGCGGCAGCGTCACCGCGCCGTCGCCCCCCATCGTCACCGCAACGATGTTCTCGCCGAGGATCTGGGAGATCGCGCTCTCGATCGCCGCATAGGATTCGTCGATCAGGCTTGCGGTCACCGGCACGTCGCCACAGTCGACCAGACCGAGCCGGTCGAGAACGTCGATATTGTTGCGCGGGTCGTAGCGGCGCAGATGTGTCGACATCGTCCGGATCGAGGCCGGGCCCATCCGCGAACCGATTCGGTCAGGGTGGGTGCCGCAGTCGAAGGGAATGCCGACGATGGCGGCCTTGCAGCTCCGCCCTGGCGCGCCAAACGGCGCGCCGAGCCAGGTCTGCGGGGGTACGAATGCGGTGGTCATCAACGGGCTGCCTCTTCTGTCATGCGCTGGCGCAAATGGTGATAGGCGCCGCGGAAATAGAGCAGAGGCGCGCCGCCCTCATGCCAATCCGCGTCGCTCATGTGTTTCACTTCGCCGATGACGATGTGGTGGTCTCCGGCCTCGTACTCGGCGAAGACCTGGCAATCCAGCCACATCAGTGATTGTTCGATCAGCGGGTTTCCGCCCGGCGACAGACGCCAATCCAGGCCCGCCCATTTGGGGCCGCCCGACCGCGCAAAGCCCTGGGAGATATGCTGCTGGCCCTCCGACAGCACGTTGACCGAAAATCGCCCGGTCGGCCGGATGCGTGGCCACGATGTCGATGACCGCATGGCGCAGAAGGAGACAAGGGGCGGAGCCAGCGAGACGCTGGAGAAGGACTGGCAGGTGAAGCCCGCGGGCTCTTCACCGACGAGACCGCCAATAATCGTGATGCCGGAAGCATAGTGCCCCAGCCTCTCCCGGAATTGACTGGCATCGATCGCCGATGCTCGCACCACGCTCATGCTCCTTCATTGTCCGGATATGCCCACGGTCGCCCAGCGGTTGATCTCGCGGTCCCATTTGCGAGTCCCGACGCTCGCAATCTAGCAGGCGGCCTCCCTGCCGAGCTTCGGCATTCGATCAACCGAGGTTTCGGCATTAGGCAACCACCGGCGACGTACCCTCAGTATATTGGGCCCCGACAGCGCGAGATTTGCCGCAGGGGCGAGCCGGATTGATGAACGACAGCAGAATGATGAAGCTCGGCGTCCTGATCAGCGATGTCGGCGTGCACCCCGCAGCCTGGCTCGACCCGAACAGCCCGCTCGGCGGCGAGATCAGCTTCCCATTCTATCTGCAGCTGGCCAGGCTCGCCGAAGCCGGTAAGCTCGACTTCTTCTTCGTCGCCGACACGCTGGCGTCGCGGGCCGGCGACATGGCCGGCGTCACGCGGCAATGCGCCTATACCGGGCATTTCGAGCCCTTGACGCTCATGGCGGCGCTCGCCGCCGCGACGCAGCATATCGGTCTCGCGGCGACCATCTCCTCCACCTATTCCGAGCCCTACAATGCAGCGCGGATGTTCGCTTCGCTCGATCACATCAGCGGCGGTCGGGCTGGCTGGAACGTCGTGACCACCGCCTATGCGCCCGCGGCCGCGAACTTCGGCCGGGACGTGCATGATGATCACGCGCTGCGGTATCGCCGGGCCAACGAGTTCGTCGACGTCATGAACGGGCTCTGGGACAGCTGGGACGACGACGCCTTCATCCGCGATCGCGCGAGCGGCATCCATTTCGATCCGGCGAAGCGGCATCCGCTCGAACACAAAGGCGAGTTCTACAGCGTCAAGGGGCCGCTCAACGTCCCGAGGCCGCCGCAGGGCCGCCCAGTCGCGATCAGTGCAGGTGGTTCCGAGCCCGGTAAGGAGCTTGCGGCCCGCACCTCGGAGGTGGTCTTCAGCGTCGACCGCGATCTCCCCAGCGCACGCGCCTATTACAAGGATCTCAAGGGCCGCATGGCGAAGCACGGCCGGGCTCCGCATGAGCTGGCGGTTATGACCGCGCTGAACCCCTTCGTCGGCGAAACCGACGAACAGGCGCAGGAGGCCTTCGCCGAGCTCCAGGGCAGGATCCATCCCGATGTCGGCCGCGCCATCCTCTCTGTCGATCTCGATATCGACCTGCGCGGGCTACCGATCGACGAGCCGATTCCGGAGGCGATGCTGCCTGCCACCAGCAACGCGACAAAGTCGTATTTTGAGATGATGCGGCAGGCGATGGGCGAGAAAACGCTGACCGTGCGCCAGCTCTACGAGGCCATCGCCGCATCGCGGGGTGGAATGAACGCGGTGGTGGGGTCCGCCCAGACGATCGCTGACCGCATGGAGGAATGGTTCCGCGATGGCGCAACCGACGGCTTCATGGTCCGGATCTCGCACCTGCCGGACGGGCTGGACAAGTTCGTGTCCTTGGTCGTGCCGGAGCTGCAGCGGCGCGGCTTGTTCCGCAGGGATTACGCGGGCACGACGCTGCGCGATCACCTCGGGCTTGCCCGCCCGCAAACGCGCCGCGGTTGATCCGGGGCTTCCTTTGAAGGCGTTGCCTTGGCGCCGCAACCGAAATGGGTTGGATCAAGCTGCCTCGGAGGCGGCAAAGACCCACACGCATTCGGGCGGGAATTCACACCAGGCCGGCCCTGAGGCAAGCGAGCGCGGGCCAAGTGCGCGCAAGGACGCTCCGCCCAGCGACATGCGATACTCCCAGTGCTGCCCGAGATAGATGCTGGCCTCGACTTCGACCGGAACGCGGTTCTGGCCCGGACCATCCACGATCTGCAGCTGTCGAGGCGGACGGCGGCGACCGCGGCCTTGGAAGCCGCGCCATCCTGTCTGGTTCCCGTCAGATGCCAGTTGCTGCCGCGGATGGACGCTGTGCCGTCCGGCTCTTCGTGGCCTCGCCATGCAGCAGGTTGTTCGAGCCGAGGAATTCCGCGACATAGCGATCGCGCGGGGTCTCGTAGATTTCGATCGGCGTCCCCTCCTGGAGAATGGCGCCGTCCTTGAGCAGGATCACCTTGTCCGACATCGCCAGCGCCTCGCTCTGGTCATGGGTCACGATGACCGCGCAGAGTTCGAGATCGAGGACCAACTTGCGGATGAAATAGCATACAGGCCGAGACAGTCATCGCCATGGCGGAAGCGGGCCTGGGAGCCACCGTGCAGCCGGCCTCGCGGCTGAAAAACACGCTCCGGGCAACGGCCGTCCTGGATCTGACGGAGCCACGCATCACGCGCAGCATGGCGTTGATCACGCTACGCAAACAGATCCGGTCTCCGGCCGCGCAAAGCCTCGCCGACAAGATCGTAGAAGGTGTTCGGAGACGGACTGATTTCCGTGGAAATCAGGCGGTCGCGGCAATGAAGAAAGCCTGACCGCCGCCATCCAACCGCGGCGGTGCTGTTTCGAGCCGACGAACGTCCTCGACATCTGCGCCGCGGGGGCCTTGCCGAGCGTCAAGAACCAAACGCTCGACACTCTCAGCCGGTCCGAAAAGCGCCGCTTCCACGGTGCCGTCGGCGCAGTTGCGGACCCAACCGCTGACACCCGTCGCGAGAGCGCGACCGCGGAACCATTGCCGGTAGCCAACTCCCTGGACCCGCCCGGAAATGCGGATGTGCAGTTCCATACGATCCCACGCCTTTCCGACAAGAAGTCGCAGCAGGAAGTCTACCACCCAGCCTTGACCACTCTCAAGGCGAGCTCGCTCAGCGTCCGCTTCAGGCTGGCGGGCCCATGTCTGAAAGTGACGCAGCGCCGCCAAGCGTGGTGCCATCCTCTGCTTTGAGCCGTGCCGAGCCAGGAACCGGCGCGGTCCAAATCACCAGCTCGGGACACTCGAAGACTCAGCAGACAAGGGAGGTGCCGTAATCCCGTTTCCAGCGACCGCTATCCCGCCTCGGTCGAGCGAATGATCCAGATGACCTTGGTCTCGATGTCCGCGAGATTGCGAAACCAGTGCGGCTGCCGGCTGTCGAACTGAAACGCGTCTCCCTCTTCGAGCACATGAACCTGCTCGCCAATCCGCAACTCGAAGCGGCCTTGCATGACATAGCCCGCCTTCTCCCCGTTCCGGCGCCAGGGATCTTCGCCGGAGCCGCCACCGACCTCGATCGACAGCATGAGCATTTCCATCTCGGCGTGGCCGGTGGGGGAAAGAAGCTCCTTGATCAGTCCCCTCTTGCTGAATGCCAATGTCGCGCGGTGACCGGCGCGCGTGATCGTTCCCTCCTCGGCGCTTCGGTCGTCCGGCGTCTCGAAGAAGCTCGCGAGGGGAACCTTCAAGGCTACCCGCAGACGGTCCAGCAGCTTCAACGACGGCGAGGTCTTGCCGCGTTCGATATGGCTGAGCATGCCGACGGAAATCTGGCTGAGCGCCGACAGGGCAGCCAGTGTCAGGTCCCTCTCCACACGCAGATTGTGGATGCGCTCACCCAGCCCGAGCAAGGTGTTGGTGTCGAGATCGGCGTCAGCGTCAGCGTCGGACATTCAGTGACCTTCGTAGCCGGCATCGGGGGAGGCGGCGAGGCGTATCGGCGGATTTATAGGCTGAATGAATTTTTCTGACGAGAGTTCTATCGGTCGGCTTGTCAAATTATATTCGGGTGATACAAATTTCTACAACGACCCGCGCCGAGAAGTGTTTTACCAAGGGTAATATGCTTCGATCGCGCCATAATTCGGCTTTTTTTGCTGGTATTTGGCGCGAATCCAGATGATTGCGGAGATGAGACGCTTTGACGTCATTGAACCGAGCGAATGTTCAGTTCAATGGCAATGAAATTATCATGCTGCATCCGGCCATACCGGATCAACGATGGGGATTGTCATGTTTAAGCTCTCATCCACCCGCAGGGGTGTGAACGCCCTGCTGCTTGGGACGGCCCTAGCCTCCCTTCTTCCGGCCGTATCGTTTGCCAATCCGCAGGCGGGCGGAACGCTGACCATCACGACGACGCCCGAGCCGGCGATCATCACCAACGCGCTGAGCTCGGCGCCGACCACGGCAGAGCTAGCGACGAAGATCTTCGACGGCCTGCTCGAATACGACATGGACCTGAAGCCGAAGCCCTCGCTGGCCGAGAGCTGGACCATCTCGCCAGACGGCAAGACGATCACCTTCAAGCTGAGGCAAGGCGTCACCTGGCATGACGGCAAGCCCTTCACCAGCGCGGACGTGCAGTTCTCGCTCATGGAGGTGGTGAAGAAGTTTCACCCGCGCGGCCAGGGCAATCTCGGGCCGGTTCAGTCGATCGACACGCCCGATAGCCACACTGCGGTGTTCAACCTCGCCCATCCCTATCCGCCGCTCATGATGGGGCTTTCGAGCCTGGAGTCGCCGATCGTTCCGCGGCACATCTACGAGGGCACGGATTTCCGCAACAATCCGGCGGTCAACAACCCGATCGGGACCGGGCCCTTCAAGTTCGCGCGCTGGGAGAAGGGCAACTTCATTCAGCTCGACAAGAACGAGAACTATTGGCGCCCCGGCCGCCCCTATCTCGACCGCCTGATCATCCGTTTCATCGCCGACTCCGTCACGCGTGCTGCCGGCGTGGAGCGCGGTGAGATCGACGTCGCCACCTTCGGCACCATCAATCCCGTCGAGATGCGTCGCCTCGAGGGCTTGCCGCACCTGGCCATCGCCAAGGGCGGCTACGAGGCCATCGCGCCGCTGATGATGCTCGAGCTGAACGTCCAGAAGCCGCCCTTCGACGACAAGCGCGTTCGGCTCGCCGTCGCCTATGCGCTGGATCGCACCTTCATCACCCGCGCCATCTGGCATGGCTTCGGCAAGCCGGCGGTCGGCCCGATCTCGTCCTTCATGAAGGGCAACGGCGCCTTCACCGACCAGAACATTCTCCGCTTCGACGTCAAGGACAGGCTCGACATCGCCAACCGCCTGCTGGACGAGGCTGGTCTCAAGCGCAGCAGCGCGAACGGGATGCGGTTCAAGATTGTCCATGATCCCGCACCGTTCGGCGAGGATTGGCGGCGCATGGGCGAGTACATAAAGCAGGCTCTCGCCCGTGTCGGCATCGACGTGGAGCTGCGCAATCGGGACTATCCGTCCTTCGTGCGCCTCGTTCACAACGAGTACGACTTCAACATGACGTCGACCTGGTCGATCGGCATGGCCGACCCAACACTCGGCGTGCAGCGCCAGACCTGGTCGAAGACGATCAACAAGAACGTGCCGTTCGGCAATGTCTCGCAATACACCAACCCGGAAGTCGACAAGCTCTGGGAAGCTGCCCAAGTCGAGATTGATCCGGCCAAGCGGAACCAGATCTTCCACAAGCTGCAGGAGCTCCTCGTCGCCGACAGCCCGATCATCTGGCTGATGGAGATGGATCTCGTCGCCGTGCAGAACAAGCGCGTGCAGGATCTGATCACCTCGCCGCTCGGCCTGCGCGGTGGCCTCTACGACACCTGGATCAAGCCCTGAGGCCCAATCCGTTCCGGCGCCGGCTCAGAGCCGGCGCCGCGTTTTCTCGCAGAGGTCGAAGGCATGTGGTTCGCCCGCGGCAAATACATCATTGAACGCCTGATCCGTGGCCTTCCCATCATCTTCGCCATCGTGGTCGTGAACTTCTTTCTGGTGCGCCTCGCGCCGGGTGACGCGGCACAGGTGCTGGCCGGCGAAGCTGGCGCTGCAAGCCCGGAGTATCTTGAGCAGATCCGCCGTCAGTTCGGCCTGGATCAGCCCCTCTACGTCCAGTTCTTCAGCTACATGAAGAACATCCTCGTCTTCGACTTGGGCTATTCGTTCCGCCACGGCCGGGAGGTTTCGTCCCTCATCTTCGAGCGCTTCGGAGCGACCGCGCTGCTGATGGCTGCCGCCATGACGGCTTCGGTGACCATGGGCATCGTGCTCGGTGCGATCGCCGCGATGCGGGACCGCACCGTGATCAGCCACCTCATCATCATCTTCGCCGTCGTCTCCTATGCCACGCCCCTGTTCTGGGTCGGGCTGATGCTGATCATCGTCTTCTCAATTCAGCTCGGCTGGTTCCCGACGAGCGGAATCATCACGGTCGGCGCCGACTATACCGGCCTGCGCGCGGTGCTCGACGTGCTCCACCACCTCGTCCTGCCCGCCATTGCGCTGTCGTGCTTCTATATGGCCCTCTACACCCGCCTCATGCGCTCCTCATTGCTGGAGACGTTGGGGCAGGATTTCATCCGCACGGCCAGGGCCAAGGGTCTCGCAGACCGAACGATCGTTTCAACCCATGCGCTGCGTAATGCTGCCCTGCCGGTGGTGACCATGGCCGGTGTGCAGGTCTCAGGCATGCTGGGGGGCTCCGTCATCGTCGAATCCGTCTTCGGTTGGCCCGGCCTTGGATTGCTGGCGTTCGAGTCGCTCTTTGCCCGCGACATCAACCTGCTGCTCGGAATCTTTTTCCTGTCCTCCATCCTCGTCGTGGTGACCAACGCCGTCGTGGACGTGGTCTACACCATCGTCGATCCGCGCATCGCGCTGAATTCGGGGCGCTCCAATGGCTGAGGCTTTCGCTCCGCGGCGCAGCCTGCCGCGTCGCATCCTGACCAACCCCGCCGGGGCGATCGGCTTTGGACTGCTCTCCTGCATCGTCCTGCTGGCTCTGGCTGCGCCCTGGCTCTATCCCGACGGCCCCTTCGAGATGGTCGGCATGCCGTTCAGTCCGCCGCTTGGCGAGCAGATCCTCGGAACCGACATGCTCGGCCGGGACATCGCGGCCGGCATCGCCTATGGCGCGCGCATCTCACTGATCGTCGGTGGCGTCGCCACTCTGTTCATCGTCGTATTGGGCACGCTGGTCGGTGGGCTTGCTGGCTATTACGGCGGCCGGATCGACTCCGCCGTGATGCGGGTTACCGAGTTCTTCCAGACGATCCCGACCTTTATTGGCGCCATCGTCATTGTCGCGATCCTCGGCGCGACGCTGCCGAACGTGATCGGAGCCATCGCCATCGTGTCCTGGGCGCCGTTGGCTCGGCTGGTCCGCGCCGAAGTGATCAGCGTCAAGAGCCGGGACTTCATCTCGGCCAGCGTTGCGATCGGCGTTGGCGACCTGCGCATCATTCTGGTGCACATCCTGCCGAACGTGCTCTCGACCATCGTGGTGGCCGGTTCGCTGATGGTGGCCACGGCAATCCTGTTCGAGGCTGGCCTGTCGTTCCTGGGCCTGGGCGATCCGAACATCATGACCTGGGGTTTCATGATCGGCGCCGGCCGCGCAGCCATTCGCACGGCCTGGTGGATGGTGACGCTGCCGGGACTTGCCGTGCTCGTGACGGTGCTGGCCATCAACCTCGTTGGCGACGCGTTGAACGAAGCCCTCAATCCCCGGCTCGACCGATAACGGCGAAGAGCTGCGGCTCCCCCCTGCAAACACACCTGAAAGGCAGATCATGAAATACATCACTGCGCGCGTCCGGCCGGAGAAGGTCTTCCACGGCTATGACAAGGACAACCAGATCGTCACCAGCCAGCTGCCGAACAAAGACTTCGTCGAGAAGGTGATCAGGGTCGATCGCATCCTTTCCTTCACCGAGAACTACATCTTCATCGAGTGCCCGCACGAAACAGTTCAGACCTGGGAGTACGAAGGCAGCCTCGAGGACATCAAGGCGCGCCTGCGTAGCGCCGATCTGATGATCGACTGAACGGCTCCGCGAGGCGCTCTGTCCGGAGCGCCTCCTCCGCCATCCAGACCGCGACTAGCCTCCCCAACCATCAACGTCAGTCATGGACAGCTCTCGCCCAACGGCCCGCATCGCCGTCATCGTGAATGGTAAGCCTGCGACCATCGTGGTTGATGTCCGGCGCACGCTGCTAGACCTCCTGCGCGAGGACCTGCTTCTGACCGGGACCAAAAAGGGTTGCGACCATGGTCAGTGTGGCGCCTGCACCGTCCTCGTGGGCGGCCGGCGGGTCCTTTCCTGCCTCAAGCTCGCTGCCTCCGCAGAAGGTCAGTCCGTCACCACAATCGAAGGGGTCGCCCACCCGGACGAACTCCATCCATTGCAGCAGGCCTTCATCCGCCACGACGCGCTGCAATGCGGCTACTGCACAGCCGGCCAGATCATGTCCGCTCTGGAGGTTGTCGCAGACAGCGCCATCACGACCCGCGAGCAGGTCCGCGAACAGATGAGCGGCAACCTGTGCCGCTGCGGCGCCTATAACGGCATTGTCGACGCGATCATGGACGTGAAGGCCCAGCTGAACACGGGCGCCCATGCGGTCCTTTGAATTCCATCGCGCGACCTCGCTGGGCGAGGCGCTCAGTCTGCTCGCTGTGCCCGGTTCGCACCCGCTGGCTGGTGGCACAACGATCATCGACCTGATGAAGCTCGGCGTAGAAAGCCCTGCCGCGCTGGTCGACATCGGATCCCTTCCTCTCGGCGGCATCGAGCTCACCGGCGACGTACTCCGCATTGGCGCATTGGCCAGCAACAGCGCCGTCGCGGCTGATCCGATCGTGCGTTCGGCGTTTCCGGTCATATCCGAGGCCCTGCTCTCCGGCGCTTCCGGTCAGATACGCAACGCGGCCTCAATGGGTGGAAACCTGCTTCAGCGAACGCGCTGCGCCTTCTTCCGCTCGCATGATTGGCCCTGCAACAAGCGCGAAGCCGACTCCGGATGCCCCGCGCAGGAGGGGGCCAACGCCCACCATGCCGTTCTCGGCACAAGCGAACGCTGCCTTGCCGTTAACCCCTCTGACCTGGCAGTCGCACTTCTGGCGCTCGATGCGGTCGTCGGCATTCGCAGCCGCGAAACCACCCGGGAGGTCCCGCTCGCGGATTTCTATCGCCTGCCGGGCATCACGCCGCATGTCGAGACCGTCATGCGCCCAGGTGAACTGATCACCCATATCGACGTGCCGAAGAGCCGGGTGGGCCCCAAATCGACCTACCTCAAGCTGCGCGGCCGCGCTTCGTATGAATTCGCCAGCGCCTCCGTCGCAGCCGCCGTCCGCTGCGAGGAAGGGCTGGTCGCGGAGGTCGCAGTGGCGCTCGGCGGCCTCGGCACGGTGCCGTGGAGGGACCGCCAGGCTGAAGCGCTGCTCCTGGGTCAGCCGCTGAACGACGAAACCATCGCCGTCTTCTGCAGAGCTCTTCTGGCTCCGGCCCGGCCGACAGAGGCCAACCGCTACAAGCTCGACCTGGCACGCGGCGCCATCCACCGGACCTTGATGCGGAGCGCTTCATGCTGAGGCAGATCGGATCGCCCCGCACCCGGATGGACGGCCCGCAAAAGGTCACCGGTGGCGCGACTTACGCCGCCGACCGCAGGCCCGCTGGTCAGCTCTATGCCCTTGCCGTCCGCAGCCCCGCCGCAGGGGGAACTGTCGCGTTGCTCGATACGTCCGCAGCGCTCGCCGTGCCTGGCGTCGCCGCAGTTTACACCCACGAGAATGCCGCCCAAGCATTGGGCTGGCGACCGACCGCCGCGTTCATGGCCCTCAGCGGCGAGGCGCTCGGCCGCACCGCGCTGACGGCCGCTGAGCCCCTGGCCCCACCGGCCTATCTGCCGCTCGCCGGCCCCGAGATCGTCTTCGCCGGGCAATGGATCTCCGTCGTGGTCGCGGAATCCCTGGAAGCCGCCCGCGAGGCCGTGCTTTGCATCAGGCCCGAGGTGGAGGCGAGCGAAGCATCCGTTCATCCCTGCGCTGCCAGCGACGATTTTCTCGAACCAGGCTTCTTCTTCGCCGCGGACATGCAGGTCCAACGCGGCGACTGGCCGGGCGAGACAGCGGACGCGGCACTGGCCGGAACCTATCGCACACCGATGCACCTGCATCACCCGATGGAACCGTCGGCAACTGTCGCCACGTGGGAGGGCGACACGGTCACGGTCCACGATTCCACGCAAGGTGTGATCGCGACGCGGGACTATATCGCCCAGTCACTTGGCATTCCTGCCGACAAAGTCAGGGTCGTCGCGTCCTATGTCGGAGGCGGCTTCGGCGGCAAGAACCAGATGTGGCCGCACCAGGCGCTCGCCGCCCACGTCGCGCGCGCGCTGGGCCGGCCAGTCCGCCTGCAACTGACGCGGGCCGACATGGCGGTCGCTTCCGGACACCGTTCCGAGACAGAGCAGGACGTGGAGTTGCACACCGACGCCAGCGGGGCACTGACAGGGCTGCGCCATGTCTCGCGGGTGCCAACATCGCTACGCGGCAACTTCTTCGAGCCCTGCGGACTCAATACCTTACTGCTGTACGACAGCATGGCCCTCGATGTGCGCCACCAGGTCGCGCGAAAGAACATCCCGAGCCCGACACCCTTCCGCGCGCCGGGCGAGACGCCGGGTTCCTTCGCCGTGGAATGCGCAATGGACGAGTTGGCCTTCCAGCTCGGCCTGAACCCTCTGGAGCTCCGCCGGCGCAATTTCGCGGCGCGCGATCCGTATCATCAGCGAGACTGGTCCTCGAACAGGCTTCTGGAGTGCTACCAGCGGGGCGGCGATGCCTTTGGCTGGCCGCGGAACATGCCGGGGCCTCGGTCCATGAAGGACGGTGACGTGCTGGTCGGCTACGGCATGGCGACCACCGCCTATCCCGCTCCGGCCCTGCCGGCGACGGTGAGGTTGCGCCTGAGCATCGATGGGCCGCTGATCGTCGAGACATCGGCCACCGACATCGGCACCGGCATGTACACCATCCTGGCGCAGACCGTTGCCGATCTGCTCAACCACCCCTTCGAGGATATCGAGGTTCGCCTGGGCGATTCGCGCTTGCCGAATGCCCCTACGGCTGGCCGATCAAAATCGACGGCGAGTCTGCTGCCTGCAGCGGCGAAGGCCTGCGAGGCCCTGCGCGAACAGCTTAGTGCGCTGGCGGAGAGGCATGCCTTGCCGGCATCGTCAAACCAGTCGCCAAGCGCCACCCTGCGAGCCGCAGGCCTGACCGAGCTTGTCGCGGAAGGCAACTCCATGGGAATGGGCGATACGAGGAAGGATCTCAGCTACTACTCCTTCGGCGCACATTTCGTTGAAGTCCGCATCGACGAGGCTCTTGGGCGACTGCGCGTTTCCCGCGTAGTCAGCGCGCTCGATTGTGGCCGTATCGTCAATCCAAAGACCGCGACCAGCCAGATCAAGGGCGGCATCATCTTCGGCATCGGCATGGCGCTGATGGAGGCGGTGGAGTTTCATCCGACACGCCACCGGATCGTTGGAGACAATCTCGCCGATTATGCAGTTCCGGTGAATGCCGACGTCCCGGAGATCGACGTGATCTTTCTCGACACCCCCGACGAGGAGTTCAACCAGTTTGGTGCGCGAGGCCTCGGCGAGATCGGCGTTCCCGGCATGGCTGCGGCCATCGCCAACGCCGTGTTCAACGCGACGGGACAGCGGTTCCGCAGCCTGCCAATCACGCCCGCAGGGCTCGTGGGCTCTGCGGAGCGGCCGGCGATGACTCGGTAGCGGGTCAACATCGTACGCAACCGAACGCGTGCCGTCGGTCCGTTTTCGGGCGATGAGCCAGCGTCTGTTTTTGGCGCCCGGCTGACATCAATGGCGATGATATTGTTTCCGGACTGTTTCTTGGATCGGGCGAGAAAACCCGAGAAACCAATCTGCTTTCGTGACGTAACTGCTGCTTAAGGGGCGAAGCCGGTGATGAAAGAGCCGAGAATGATCTCGGTTCGGTGGAGCTTCCCATGACCAGTGCCATATCCGGCTCATCAGCCGCCTATCAACGACCATCGCCGCTCGAACTCCTGAAGAATACGCTCGCGACGCAGGTCAGCAGCGGGGCCGTCGCCTCCAATGACCAGAGCGCGCTTTCGTCGGCGCTCGACAGCATCGACGCCAGCATGCGCTCCTCGCGGGGCAGCCAGTCCACCAAGGAATCGGGTGATCCCAAGTCGAAGATCGACTCCCTCATCGATGCTCAGGTGAGTGCAGGGAGCCTGACGAGCGATCAGGCGGAAGAACTGCGCAGCGTGTTCTCGGCCGCCTTCGGCTCCGGGCCGCAAGGCGCCGGCGGGCCGCCTCCCGGCCCTCCGCCCGGCATGCCTCCCGGTGAGAGCGAGGAGGACGAAGACAGCAAGACGTCCGCCTCTTCGGGACTGAGCGGCAACATCGACATCGCGGCTCTGCTGCAGGAACTCATGAAGAAGGTCAGCGAGAGCAGCGCCGCCTACACCGGCAACGGCACGACTTCGTCGACCGGCTCCGTCTCCTCGCTGTTCTTCGACCAGGCGGTCTGAGCAGCGAGATCATGCTCGCGGTGCCAGAAGGCGCCGCGACGTGGCTCATTTGCCGGTCGCGAGCCCCAAGCCGCTGCAAAGCTCCGCCTCGCGTCTCCGCACGAAGCCGGCATAGTCCCGCAGATGGACGCCGTCGCTGAACACGGAGTCCCGTCCCGTCCGGCCAGGCGCTTCCCCGAACAGGTCGAGATAGGTGCAGCGTCCAGGTTCGCACGACTGCGCCAGCAGGTTGGAATAGCGAGCCGCCGCAGACCTCGGAAACAAGGCTTCCTCCTTGTCTGCGACCGGAGGTATGGCGATCAATGCGCGTCGCCCGCCCCAGGCCGCCAGACGCTGCCTCAGGGCGGTAAGGCCGGAGCGGAAACGGCTCTCGGCCTCCCCGGTTTCCGGATTGCGCTTGACCCAGATGTCGTTCGTGCCGACCACCAGCAGGGTGGCTTCCGGCTTCCGCGATGGCGTGATCTTCCGGGCAAGGTCGAGAACGTCGTCCAATGTCGCGCCCGAGATGCCCGCATTCACGAGAGGCAATCCACAGAGGATGGGCAGGAAAAGACGCTCCGCATGGGAATCGCCGAGTATGAGGAGATATGGGCCCCGGACCTGATCGAGCTGGGACTGGATGGTCTTCAGCCGGACCTGGCGGAAACCATCGAAGGGAGGCGAGGGGCTGTCGCCTGCGCTCCAGTCATGGGCGACCCAGCCGGCGGCGATCGCTGACACCAGCAAGGCAAGAGCGATCACCGGCAAGGGGGTGGCCCCCAAGCCGCGCTGCAAGGATCGCGACCTACGGGCCATGGAGAAGACCGTGCTCACAGCGGGCTCGCCAGCGCCGCGAGCGAGCCGACGAAAGCGATCATCCGTGAGGCGTAGGACCGGCGCCTTTCTTTCGAGGCGGCGATTTCGATTGCAGGCTGTGGCGTGCGAAGCGAGATAGGCCGCGGCGGCGGCAGCGCCGCGACGGTCGCAGGTGTCGTATGCGGTTTCGCCGGCTGACGAGCCGGCTTCGACGGCGGTACGGGTGCCTTGGCAGCCGCGACGCGAATGGGCGTTTCGACAGCAGCATCGCTCCTGTCGTCGAGGTCACCCGTTGCGGCGGAAGCGACCGCGAAGCCGGGTTCGAGCGCAGCCGACATGGCCCAATCCGAATGCAGGAAGCTGACGGCGAGGCGGGGGCCCGCTGGCGTGGGACCGGGCATTCTGTCGATGATCTTGCCGGACGGGCTTCGCTGAAGGGCAACGAGGCTAGGTTCTGGCGTCGCCGGTGCCCCGGCGATGGATGCCGCGGCGACACCGAGCAGCGCAAGGCCGGCCGCGGCCGAAGCCCATGTGGCCGCTCGACGATGATGAAGGATGACTGAGAGCATATCTGTCCCGTTCGTTGTCACGGGACTCTGTGCGGGAGGTCGGGCGAAATGCCGGCGCCAGTATTTCCGAGTGTTTCCGGCGCGTTGAGAGTTGTATGCGCCGTCAGGCGCCTTTCGAGCGGAGCGGCGATGCCTGCTTCGGCAGGTTGATCCGCGCCAGCAGGCCATGCGGTTCATTGTCGTGCAGCGTCAGGCGCCCGCCATGGGCGACGGCGATCGACTGGGCAATGGCAAGGCCCAATCCAAAGCCTTCGGAATCGAGCCGCCCGCGCGCCTCGTCACCGCGCATGAAAGGCTCGAGCAGCCGCGCGCGATCGGCTTCAGGGATACCGGGGCCGTCATCGGCGATCTCGATGACGAGTTCCTCTTCCTCGCGAAGGCGGATGCTGGCCTGCTTGCCGTAGCGTACGGCGTTCTCGACGAGATTGGTCACGGCGCGTTCGAGCTGTTGTGCGCTGCCGACAGCGACCACGCGGCGCGGGCCGTCATAGCGAATGTCGTGGCCCATATCGCCAAACTCGTCGGCGACGGTCTGGAGCAGACTCGACAGGTCGACGGCGACCGGCTCCTCGCGCCGATCGGCGTCGCGGAGATAGGAGAGCGCGCCCTGGACCATCGAGTCCATATGCTCGAGGTCTCGGGTGAGCTGGCCGCGCAGCGTGACGTCCTCGATGAATTCGACCCTGAGGCGCATGCGCGTGATCGGCGTCCGCAGATCATGGCTGATCGCCGCCAGCATCCGCGTGCGGTCCGCGAACATCGCGTGAATGCGGTCCCGCAGCCTGTTCAGGGCGCGCGCAGCGGTTCTGACCTCCGCCGGCCCCTCCTCGCGGAGCGGCGACGGGTCCCGATCGATCGAGAACTCTTCGGCGGCGGCGGCGAAGCGGGCGAGTGGCGCGGTGATTCCGCGCGAGGCCCAGAGCGTCAGCGCGCCGATGTTGAGGCCGAGGAGGATGATCGTCGCCAGCACCAGCACGGAGATCGGACGTGGCGGCGCCTGTCCGAGCGGGTCGTCCAGAAGCTCGACCCCCAGACCCGTTCCATCCGGCAGGCCGATCAGGAACTGACGGGGCGGGCCTCCCTTCTCCGATCCCTGGGGCACGGCCTCGAAGCCGTCGCCGAGGCGCATCGGCATCAAATCCGGCAGAGGCCGGCGGGGCGCTGCCGGCGACGACGCCGGACCTTTCGCCGAAAGTGCGAAACGAAAGCGCTCATCGGCCCTGTTCGCCGCCTCGACCACGCCCGGCCGCAGTTCGGGCGGCATCTGCGCGACGAGCCGAACCGTCGCCGCAGCGCCCTCGAACATCGGCGGCCCCGGCCGGTTGCGCGGTGCTTGCAGGATGAAGGCCACTGAAAGGATCAGATAGAGCAGACCGATGACGCCGACGACCAGCAGTGCGATCTGGCTGCCGATCCCGGAAGGCAGGCGGAACAGACGCCTCATTGCCGCTCGACGGCCGGGGTGAAGAGATAGCCGCCCGATCGGATCGTCTTGATCAATTCGGGCTCGCGCGGCTCCCGCTCGATTTTCTGCCGCAGCCGGCTGATCAGAATGTCGATGCTGCGCTCGAAGGGCGCTGCCGTCCGGCCCTGCGTCAGATCGAGCAGGATGTCGCGCGAGAGCACGCGGCCGGGCCGTTCGCAGAACACGCGCAGCAGGTCGAATTCCGCGCCCGTCAGCGCGATGCGGACATCATCGGGATTGCTCAGTTCGCGCTTGCCGGCATTCAGCGTCCAGCCGACGAAAACAAAGGACCCGGCTGGCTCGGACACATCGGACGCGCCCGGCCCTTGTCGGCGTAGAACGGCCCTGATACGTGCGAGGAGCTCACGCGGGTTGAATGGCTTCGCGAGGTAATCATCCGCCCCCATCTCCAGGCCGATGATCCTGTCCACGTCCTCGCTGCGGGCCGTCAGCATGATGATCGGCACCGAGTTGGTCAGCCGCAGCCGGCGGCAGATCGAGAGGCCGTCCTCGCCGGGCAGATTCAGATCGAGCACGATCAGATCGAAGCGACCGTCCCGCAGCGCCCGGTCCATCTCGCGCCCATCACGCACCGCGGCGCTGCGCATTCCGTTCTGCGACAGGTAGCGGGCAACAAGGGCGCTGATCTCGCGGTCGTCCTCGACGATCAGGATATGCGAAGATGCGTTCACGCGGATGTCCAGAGCTTCAAGCGGCGCAAGCATATCGGAGCGCCCGTTCTCGTGCAGCCGTCATCATGGCCCGGCCCTGTAGGTCAAGCCATGGCATGTCATGGCGCCGTCTCTAGCGATGCGGGCGCTCCCGATGCCCTGTTCGCGGCCCGTCACAGGATCGCGATAGATCGCATCGCGACAGGCGGTGACGCTGTCTTCAGGCCCCGCCGTCAGAAAACGAGCGAGCAGAAGAACAGCCCAAAGGATCGCGAGGGCCCAGCAGACGAGCTCCGACCGGCAGCGCCATATCCGGTGGACGAGAGCATCTGAAGAAGGCGGCGATGATGCGACGGGGGTGGGCATGTCTGTTCCGGCGGCTGTTCAGCCTGCCGAATAGAGCCCGCTTGTTTCCGCTGTGCCGAACGGGTGTTTCCCGACGGTTTCATTTTGTTTCTTGCCGGCATCATTGATGCTCGCGCCAAGACAACGGCCGCAGCCGAAGGTGGGATGGTCTTGCCGGCCGACGACGATCGCGGCGGTTTCGGACATGCGCTGCCGTCGCGGGAAGCCGATTCCCTTGCCGGATCTCCTTCGCCTGATCGTCGGCTAAGCCGCACTCGCACACGGAAGCGCGATATTGGAGCATTGGAAGCGGAAGAGAATGCCGTAACGGGCGCTTCGGCCGACAGCAGCTTATCGTCGGCCTCGCGCCAGTACCCGCTGCTTCGTATCGTTGCGGGCCAACGGGTCGTACAAAATACGCGACAGCCGTCCGCCAAGCCCGCTCACCCGCCCGCCCAGTCAAGCGAGCTCGCGCAGGGCGAATCGATGCCGCCAGGTAAGACCGTTTCGGATCACACGCTGACGGCTTCCTTCGCGGTTTTCTCAGCGTCCATTTCCTTCATGTCCTCGAAGCGGTCGGCAATGCGCGGGTGAGCCCGTCCGCCGTCCGAGGCTCCAATCGCGACGACGATCTCGTCGGGGCCAGGCGCATCGGCGATCTGGAAGGTCGCCGTGATGAAATGCGAGCGCTTGCCGGTCTCGCTCTTGTGGATCATCGGCAGCGAGATCAAGGCGCCTGGAGCGGTGCGCGTGTTGGTGAAGCTCAGGAACGCGGTCCCCGAAACCGCCTCGCGGAAGGTATTGCCGAAACGCAGGGTGTGGATCAGCGCCGAGGCATGCTCGATCTCACCATTGACGCCGACGATCGCGGCCTTGCCATAGGCTTCGACCCGCTCGTTCGGCAGCACCGCGATCAGCCGGCGCGTCATCTCCAGCCCAAGTGGGCGCGCGATGCGCAGGATCTCGGGGCGCAGATTCTCGACGAAGCCCTGGCCCGCCCAAGGATTCTTCACCACCGCGGCGACGACCGTCATGGTGATCGGACGCGGCGCGGCCTTGCCGCCCTCGATCATCGTTTCCTCGACGAAGGTGACGATCTTGCGCACCCCGATATCCATGGCGTCCTCCCGACAGCTCAGCGGCGATGATGGCGAAGGCTATCGGTCGAGCGGGCCAAGTCTTCCTATGATTGCGAGGAAGGCTGAGGCCTGAGATGCTGCGAGACTGCGCAATCACGCAGATGGACGAGGCCCATGCTGACCCCGGTTTCGCAAATGCATTCGCTCAGGGACGTGGCGAGCCGGATCAATTCCGGCGTCGATCTTCCCGGCATCCTGTTCGATCTGGTCAAGGCGGCCTGCGATCATGGCGGCTGGAGCATGGGCTCGATCATGTCGGTCGACGTGGTGCATGGCTACGCCCATGTCTCCGTTCGTCACGATCCGACGCTGTTGCGGCGCCAGCTCGAGGATCGCTGGGAACTGGCGACGAGTCCGGCTCTCGTGGCTCTGCGGACCGGCGAGCCGGTCTACATTCCGGACGCGCGAGCGTCCGAGGAGTTTCCGGGCTATCGGCGCGAGGCCTTCGAACGGGACTACCGGTCCGTGCTGGTGATACCGCTGACCAGCGTCGACGCCGATGGACGCCCCATGGTGCTCAGCCTCGTCTCGCGGGACATCAAGCCCCTGCCTTCCGATGACATCGCCTTCATGGGCATGATCGCCCATCTCGGCGCGATCGCGGTCGAACGCGAGCATCGTTTGCGAGCCGAGCGGCAGGCGGGCGAAGATCAGCGCCGCGCGCTGCACGCCCAGGGCGCGCTGCTGCAGGAGGTTCTCTCGGGAGGATCGACGGAGGCTCTGGCGGCCCGGCTCGACGAATTGCTGCGATGCGCGGTGCTGGTGGTGGATTTCGGCGAGAACGGGCTCGTCGCCGCGGGCTCGCCCGTGCCTGCTTCCCATGATGAGACGGCGTGGCGCGCTTTGCTGGCGTCAGGGCAGGCCGAGGCTGTGGTCGCGACGGTCAGGGCCGCAGTCGAGCCCGGCGAGGCGAAACTGATCGGCATCACCGTCGAGACCGGCAGCGGCAAGCTGACCTTGCCGGCGCTGGTCGAGCCATCGAGCGTCGATGCCGATGTGGTCGGCGCCCTCGTCCTGTTTGACGCGGAGCCGGGCGACGACCTGCGGCGGCTCATGCTGGACAGCGCCAAATTCGCCCTGAGCGTCCAGATGATGCGCAGCGTGATACAGTTCCGCTTCGAGACGCGAACGCTCACCGAGCTGTTCTTCGAGATCGTCGAACGGCGTTGGCGCGATCCGGCGGATATTGCGCGCCGGGCGCGCCACCTTGGCCTGCCGCTGTCGCGCGCGCTGCGCATGCTGGTCGTCGACCTGCCCGGAGCCGCCGGCGTGGAACGCGATGTCTCGCTGGAGGCTCATCAAAGTGTCCAGCGGCTCGCGCGGCAGCACGGCCTGAGCTGCCATGTCATCGCGATCGGAACCGGCCTGGTCTGCCTTCTGCCGGCACAGCCCGGCGAGGATCGCGAGCGGCTCGATCGCTTTGCGCAACGCCTTGTCGAAACGCTGCGCCATGGCCTCCGTGGCGAGCCGATCGCGGTGATCGGCGGCATCTGCGATGGGCTCGACGACTACTCCGGCGAATGGGAGCGAGCCTGGCGCATGCTGCGGATCGCGCGCAGTTTCAGGCGCAGCGGCGTGCTTTCGGCGCTGGATTTCGGCCCCTTGCCGATGCTGATCGGCGCGGCCGATTCGGCCGAAGTGCGGACCTTCGTGGAGGGCAGCATCGGCAAGGTCACGGCGCATGATCGCGAGCACGGCACGCCCTATCTGGAGACGCTCACGGCCTATCTGCGCGCCGGATGCCGCAGCCAGCCCTGCGCCGATGCGATGGGGCTGCACGTCACCACGCTGCGCTATCGGCTCGCCCGGATCGAGGAGTTGTTCCAGATCAATGCGGACACCCCGGAACGGCGCTTCACTTTGGAACTGGCGTTGAAGATGCAAGACGTCATCGAAAGCAGGGCCGCCGCTTCCCCTTGAAGCGGCGAATAATATGCTTGCCTGTCCTCCGGTTCGGAGGAAGCAGGCCGGCTCAGCCGTGGCTTAGCCTCATCCTCATTGGTGAAGAGCACCGAAGAGGATCGCCATGCTGGCGACGGCGCCCCAACATTCCGCCACGATCGACCCCGTCGCACTGCGCCGGGCTTTCGGGACCTTCCTGACCGGAGTCACGATCGTCACGACGCATGATGCCGAGGGCCGACCCCGCGGCATGACGGCGAATTCCTTCACCTCCGTGTCGCTGGATCCGCCCCTGTTGCTGGTCTGCGTCGGCAAAGGGGCGTCGAGCTTTCCGGCCTTCGACACGGCCGACTCCTTCGCGGTCAACCTGCTGCAGGAGGACCAGAAGGATCTCTCCAATCTCTTCGCTTCCAAGTCGCCCGACAAATTCGCCGGCGTCGCCTATGACAGCGTCCATACCGGCGCCCCCGTGCTCGCTGATTGCCTGACCTGGTTCGATTGCAGCCTGCATCAGCGCGTCGATGCCGGCGACCACATCGTCCTGATCGGCCAGGTGCAGGCGTTCGGTACCAGCCCCTCCGCGCCGCTGGCCTTCTGCCGTGGCCGCTATGCGGCGGTGAAGGACCCGCTGCCGCCAGGCTGGCTCGCCTCGAGCAGCATGATCGTGAACTACCTCGTCGAGTCCGACGGCAAGCTGCTGCTCTGCCGCGAAGGTGGTGGCGGCTGGGCCCTGCCGCAGGCGACCCGCCGCATTCTCGACGGAAGGTTGCCGCTCGCCAATGGCGAGAGCCTGCCGCTGCTGCCGGAAGATACCTTCCTCTATTCGGTGTTCGACGTCGCCGATGGCGATCCGGGCCATCTCGTCTACCGGGCAAGGTTGGCAGGCGATCCGAGCGGCATTTCCCTGCCCGACGGCGTGCGCTTCTTCGGCTTCGACGAGCTGCCCTACGAGCAGATTCTGACCCGGGAAACCCGCGGTGTGCTGCGTCGCTATGTCAGCGAGAGCCACGGGCGTCGTTTCGGCATCTACATCGATTCCCATGATGGCGGGCGCTTCGCGATGGTCGAGGACACCAGGCCCTGGGCCGGCATTCCGCAACGCTGGGAGCGCGGCGACGTATCATGAAGACGACGGTCGAAACCCTTCAGGGCTCGCGCATCGGGCATTTCATCGACGGCGCCTTCGTCGCGCCGCAAGGCGGCGTCTACGCACCGAGCTATGATCCGACGACGGCAGAGCCTTGGTACGAGTTCGCGCTGGGCGATGCTGATGATGTCGATGCGGCCGTCCGTTCTGCCCGCGCCGCGCTGATCAACCCGGCCTGGCGGCGCCTGACACAGACCGACCGCGGCAAGCTGGTGCGCCGGCTCGGCGAGCTCGTTCTGGCCCATGCCGAAGAGCTGGCCCAGCTCGAATGCCGCGACAATGGCAAGCTGATCAAGGAAATGCGCGCCCAGATGCGCGCTATCCCGGACTCCTACGGCTATTTCGCGGGGATGGCGGACAAGCTCCAGGGCGACACGATCCCGGTCAACAAGCTCGACACGCTGAACTTCAACCTGCGTGAGCCGATCGGCGTCGTCGGGATGATCATCCCCTGGAACTCGCCGCTGATGATGCTGACCGGCACGCTGGCCCCGTGCCTCGCCATCGGCAACACGATCGTGGTGAAGCCCTCCGAGCATGCCACGGCCTCCGCGCTGGCGCTGGCGGAGCTGGTCATCGAGGCCGGCATCCCGCCGGGCGTCGTCAATGTCGTGACCGGCGACGGCATGACGACGGGCGATGCGCTGACCCGCCATCCCGGCATCGCGAAGTACGTCTTCACCGGCTCGACCGACACCGGCCGCAAGATCGCCGGCAACGCGGCGGGCAATCTCGTGCCCTGCCAGATGGAGCTCGGCGGCAAGTCGCCCCATGTCGTGTTCTCGGATGTCGACATCGAGCGCGCGGTCAACGGTGTCGTCTCAGGGATCTTCGCCGCGGCGGGCCAGACCTGCGTCGCCGGTTCACGCTGCTTCGTCGAAGCCCCGGTCTATGACCGCTTCGTCGAGGCGCTGGTCGAGCGCACGCGGCGCGTCAAGGTCGGTCATCCGATGGCCGAGGACACCGATATCGGCCCGCTCGCGCTCGCGGCGCAGCTCGACAAGGTCGAGCACTTCGTCGGCTCCGGCGTGAGTGAGGGGGCGAAGATCGCAGTCGGCGGCCGTAGGCCTCAGGACGAGGCGCTGGCGCGCGGCTGGTACTACGAGCCGACGGTGCTGACCGACGCGCGCAACGACATGAGCTTCATGCGTAACGAGATCTTCGGCCCGGTGGTCGGCGTCGTGCCCTTTTCGAGCGAGGAGGAGATGATCTCGCTCGCCAACGACAGCGAATACGGGCTCGCCTCCGGCATCTGGACCCGCGACATCGACCGGGCCATGCGCTTCGCCCGCAATGTCGAGGCCGGCACCGTCTGGATCAACACCTACCGCTCGGCCGCGTTCATGTCCGCCAATGGCGGCACGAAGAAGAGCGGCTATGGCCGCCGCGGCGGCTTCGAGGTCATGCGCGAGTTCTCGCGCCTGAAGAACGTCGTCATCGACTACTCGGGTGCCATGCAGGACCCGTTCGTCATCCGCCTGCGCTGATGCGCTGTCCCGCACGCCTGCACGGAGGCTAGCCATGAAATTCGCTCTCTCGGTCAATATGGAGCGCTTTTCGCCCGATGAATCGATGCAGGACGCCATGTCCAACATGCTGGCGCTCGCCCGCATGGCCGATGAGGGTGGCTTCGAGACCCTGTGGACCGCAGAGCACCACACCATCGAATGCACGATCTCGCCGAACCCGTTCCAGACGCTGACCTGGCTCGCCCAGCACACGAGCCGGATCCGCCTGGGCACGGCAACGCTGGTGGCGCCCTATTGGTCGCCGATCCGCCTCGCCGGGGAGGCCGCGCTCTGCGATCACCTGACCGGCGGCCGCCTCGAATTCGGCATCGCGCGCGGTGCCTATCAATACGAGTTCGACCGGATGGCCGGTGGCATGCCCCAGCAGGAGGGCGTCGCCTATATGAAGGAACTCGTCCCCGCGGTTCAAAAGCTCTGGGCGGGCGACTACGCCCATGACGGGCATTATTGGAAGTTCCCTCTCGCGACCTCGGTGCCGAAGCCGCTGCAGAAGCCGCATCCCCGGATCTGGGTCGCGGCGCGGGATCCCGGCACCTTCGACTGGGCCGTGGGCATCGGCGCCAACATCCTGTCGACACCGCTTTCCGCGCCGGTCGCGGAGATCGGCGTGCTCGCCGAGAAGTTCCGCAAGGCCTGCGCCGATCACCCCGAGCGCCCGCGGCCGCAATTCATGATGCAGCGCCGGACCTGCATCTACGACCGGCCCGAAGAATGGGAGGCCATGGTCCGCTACAGCGTCGATTACGGCCGATATTTCGAGAACCTCATGCAGAACATCGGGACGGTGACGAACGGCTTCCCGGAGGCCGTGCCGTTCGAGACGATCGCCAACCGCAGCAACTATGACCCCGCGGCTGTCCGGGACAACCTCGTCTTCGGCACGCCGGAAGACGTGATCGCGAAGCTGGAAGTGTACGAGGCCGCCGGCGTCGATCAATTCTGCCTGGGCGTCTGCTACAACCTGCCCTTCGCGCTGCAAGAGAGGACGCTGCGGCTGTTCATCGACGAGGTGATGCCGCATTTCGCCAAGCGCGAACGCCAGGCCGCTCGGCCGCGCCTCGCCACCGTCGAGGCCTGAGGGCGATGGCAGACGCTGCTGCCCTGACCAAGGCGCCCGGCGCGAGCGGGAAATTCGTGCATCGCGGCGTCGAGCTGAACTACCGGCTCGCCGGCTCGGGCGCCCTGCCGCTCGTGCTGGTCCACGGCGTTGGCTCCTATTGCGAGGCCTGGGACGGGGTGATCGCGCGCTTGTCCGACGCCTTTCGGATCCTCAGCTTCGATCTGCGTGGACATGGCCGTTCGGCGCGGATCAAGGGCCGCTACGAGATCGACGATTTCACCGGCGACGTCCTGGCGCTCGCCGATCACGCCGGGTTCGATCGCTTCGACCTCGCCGGCTTCTCGCTCGGCGGCCTGATCGCGCAGCGTCTGGCGCTGACGCATCCCGAGCGACTGCGGCGGCTCGTGCTGCTCTCGACCGTCTCGGGCCGCACCGATGAGGAGCGCGAGCGCGTGCTGGCGCGCCTCGCCGCGCTCAAGGCCGGCGATCGCGGCTCCCATTACGACGCCTCGTTGTCGCGCTGGTTGACCGAGGATTTCCAGGCGCGCAACCCGGAACTGGTCGCAGAACTGCGCCGGCGCAACGCCGAGAACGACCCGGATTGCTACGCATCGGCCTATCGCGTGCTGGCCGAGACGGACTTCGGCGGGCTGATCGACCAGATCCGGCAGCCGACGCTGATCGCGACCGGCGAGCACGACCAGGGCTCGAACCCGCGCATGTCACGCTACATGCATGAGCGCATTCGCGGCTCCCGCCTGCACATCCTGCCGGGACTGCGCCATTCCCTGCTGAACGAGGCGCCCGACCAGGTCGCCGCGCTGATGCGGGGCTTTCTCACAGAAGCCGACGAGGGGAATCGCGCGTGATCGTCGAGGAACGCATCTATCGCATCCGCATGGGCCGGATGGGCACCTATCTCAAGCTGGTGCGCGAGGAGGGTCTGGCGATCCAGCAGCCGATCCTCGGCCGCCTTATCGGCTACTTCACCACCGAGATCGGCGGTCTGAGCCAGATCACGCATCTCTGGGCCTATGAGGATCTGGAGGACCGGCGGCGCAGGCGCCAGCAGCTAGCCGACGATCCGCGCTGGCAGGCCTTCCTGCCAAAGCTCTCCGAGAACATCGAGCAGGCCGAAAACAAGATCTTGCTGCCGACCGACTTTTCGCCGCTGCGCTGACCGCGCGGCGCTCTCGGGAGAACGGGGCATAAGGCCGACCCCACCGGACAATCACAAGGGGAACAGCGGTGAGCGAAAGGCTGCGTATCGAGAACCTCTACAAGGTTTTCACCAAGGACCCGACTGCGGCGCTGCAGATCCTGCGCGGCGGCGGCACGAAGGACAGCGTTTTCGGGAAGCTCGGTCAGGTGGTCGGGCTCGACGACGTCTCGCTCAGCGTCCCGTCCGGCGCGATGTACATGATCATGGGCTTGTCCGGCTCCGGCAAGTCGACGCTCGCGCGCTGCGTCAATCGGCTGAATGAACCCAGCGCCGGGCGCATCCTGTTGGACGGCGAGGACATCGTGCCGCTTTCCGAGAAGGCGCTGCGCGAGGTCCGGCGCACCCGGATGTCGATGGTGTTCCAGCATTTCGCTCTGCTGCCGAACAAGCGCGTCATCGACAATGTCGAGTTCGGGCTGAAACTGCGCGGCGTCGCGCCCGCCCAGCGCCGCAAGCGCGCCGAGGAGGTTCTCTCCGTCGTTGGCCTCGCACGGTGGGGCTATCACCTGCCACATGAACTATCGGGCGGCATGCGCCAGCGTGTCGGTCTCGCCCGCGCGCTCGCGACCGATGCCGACATCCTGATCATGGACGAGGCCTTCAGTGCACTCGACCCACTGATCCGCACCGAGATGCAGGACGAGTTGCTGCGCCTCCAGCGCACGCTCAACAAGACCATCCTGTTCATCACCCATGATTTCCAGGAAGCGCTGAAGCTCGGCACCCGCATCGCGATCATGTCGGACGGCAAGCTCGTCCGCGAGGGCACGCCGCAATCGATCGTGCTCGAGCCGGGCAGCGACTACGTCGCCGCCTTCACGCGCGAGATCGACCGGTCGCGGCTGTTCGACGCCCGCTCGGTGATGAAGGAGCCCGCCGTGCTCTGGCGCGGCTCCGCGGGCATCGTGGTCGGCGGCCGCGAAGGCGGCTTCCTCCTCGACCAGCAGGAGCAGGTCGTCGCCGGGCTCGCAGGAGCCGATATCGCCCGACTGCAACAGACCGGCGAATTGCCGACGGGACGCGGGCCCTATGTCTGCGTGCCCGAGGCGACCAAGCTCGTCGACGTGGCGCGCTGCTGCCGGGCCGATCAGGCCGTCGGCGTCATCGACGATGGCGGCAAGCTCGTGGGGCTCCTCGGCGCAGACGAGATACTCGCCCGGATCGCCAACTCGACCCCCACGGGAGCCGCATCATGATCAAGGCGGACGATCTCGCGATCTTTCCGGTCGACCAGTGGATTCAGGACGGGGTGCGCTGGCTGGCGCTGAATCTCCGCCCGCTGTTCCAGGCGATCAAATGGCCGGTCGAAAGCCTTCTCGGCTTCAACGACTGGGTGCTGCACGCGATCCCCTTTCCGGCCATGCTCATCATCGTCGGATTGATCGCCTGGCGCAGCGCCGGAAGGGGCGTCGCCGTCTTCAGCGTCGTCTCGCTGATCGTGATCGCGATGCTCGGCGTCTGGGCGGAGGCGATGACGACGCTCTCGCTGATCGCGACCGCAATCGTGTTCTGCGCCGTGATCGGCATCCCGATCGGCATTCTCTGCGCGCGCAGCGACCGGGTCTGGAACGTGGTGCGTCCGATCCTCGACATCATGCAGACGACGCCGACCTTCGTTTATCTGGTGCCCGTCGTGATGCTGTTCGGCGTCGGCACCGTGCCGGGTGAAGTCGCGGTCGTCACGGCTGCAGCGCCGCCGCTGATCCGTTTCACCAATCTCGGCATCCGCATGGTCGAGCACGAGATCGTCGAGGCCGGCCTCGCCTTCGGCGCCGACCGCCGCCAGCTGCTCTGGGAGATCCAGCTTCCGCTCGCGATCCCCACCATCCTCGGCGGCCTCAACCAGACCGTGCTGACGGCGATGGTGATGTCGGTCGTCGTCGCGATGATCGGTGCCGAGGGGCTCGGCCTCGTCGTCCTGCAGGGCCTTGGACGGCTGGATGTCGGCCGCGCCGCGGTCGGCGGCATCGCCATCGTCCTGCTGGCGATGATGCTCGATCGCATCACCCAGAAGCTGGCCGAGCCGAAGCGTGGTCAGCGTACCCCGCTGCTCGAGGCGCTGGCGCGGCTCTTCTGGGGTCGGCGCCGCGAAGAGGCCGCCACGCCGCCGGAGGCCAGTCGCCAGGCGGCTTGATCGATGATTCCGAAGAAGAACCCGCCAGCAAAGGCGGACAGGGGACCAACCCAACCATAAGCAAAGAGGAGAACGCGATGATCAGCCTGCCCAAAAGATCTCTCATGAAGACCGCTGCCGCGGCGGCTTTCGCCGTCATGACGCTGCAGGGGGCTGCCGTCGCCCAGGATTTGCCGGGCAAGGGCAAGACCGTGCGCTATGCCCAAAGTGACAGTCTGGGCGCGAACTACGTCACCGCCCAGATCGTCATCCGCGCGATGAAGGAAATCGGCTACGACGTGAAGCTCAGCACGCTCGGAACGACGCTGTTCTTCCAGGCTGCGGCCCAGGGCGATCTCGACCTGGCGACCGACGTCAACATGCCGCAGCGCGAGCCGGCTCTGCGGGCGGTCGAGAAGGATGCCGAACTGGTCGGCACCGGCATGATCGTCGGCGGCGGCATCAACGGCTACCTGATCGACAAGAAGACCGCGACCGCGCACAACATCACGACGCTGGCCCAGATGAAGGACCCCAAGCTCGCGGCGCTGTTCGGCAAGGATGGGCGGGCCGACCTGATCAACTGCGACCCCGGCTGGAGCTGTGGTGACGTCGTCGATTTCCAGCTCGACAAGTTCGGCCTCAAGGACAATGTCCGCTCGGTGCGCGGCAAGTACGAGACGCTGATGGTCGAAGCGGTTGCTCGCGTGAAGCGCGGCGAGCCTGCTTTCTTCTATGCCTGGAGCCCTTCCTGGGTGAACAACGCCCTCATCCCGGGCGAAGACGTGCTCTGGCTGCCGACGCCCGAGGATGCCCTGCCGCCGAACGTGGCCAATCGCGGCTCGGCGCTCGTCCCCGGCGTTCAGGGTTGCGCCGGCGGAGCCGATCCCTGCCGCATGGCGATGTCTTCGTGGAACTGGGCTTCCGTCGCCAACAAGAAGTTCATCGCGGCCAATCCGGCGATCAAGACGCTGATCGAGCAGATCAAGTTCCCGCTCGCCACCTGGTCGGCCTGGGAGTTCAACATCAACAAGAACGGCGCCAGCACTGCCAACGTGAACCGTATGGCAGAGGAATGGGTCACCCAGAACAAGGCGACATTCGATGGCTGGGTGGCGAAGGCCAAGGGCGCGGTCTGATCGAGCCAAACGCGGCAACGGCATCGGGCCGCGATATCAGTAAGGAACAAGGAGCCTCCGGCGCCAGCCGCCGGAGGCTCCTTGCGTTAGCCGCCAGTGCGTGTGAATCCATCGTGGTGGCGAAAGGGAGGTCTACTGCGCAATGGCGCGATGGCTGTCGGTGTCAGCCGGAACCTGTGCGTGAAGGATCGTGGACGAAGCCGTGCTTCCGGGCGATTTCCTTGCGGGCCTCGAGGAAGATTCGTCCGATCTCGAAGAGCCGCTGCGTCGGCACCAGAAGCAGTCGTCGGCGATCCTTTGGGTCCGGCTTGCGGACGAGCGTTCCGGCTGCAACCATATCGTCGATATGTCGGGTAATGGTCACATCACTGGCAAAGGCTTTGAAATAAGTGGCTATCTGCTTTACCGTCAGTATTTCACCTTGAAGCCATTTATGTCCGATCAACGTGAAAATCATATCGGCTTCAAATATACTGCGCCACCGGCTCTTAAGAAGCCCGACTTTGATCATTTGACGTCGAAATTCAGCCCGATATTCGAGCCAGGATACATCGGACGCCAATATAGCTTTCTGCTCCAGATCCAGCGCTACGTCGGCGCGTTTTTCAATAGAAAGCGCATTATCAAGCTCACGCTTTTCAGCGTTCTTTAAATCCTTATCGACCGTCAATTTGTATTCCATTCATAGGCAATCAGGTCCATCTAAGCTTTCGTCCAACAAATTCTGCAAAGCTTTTCTGGCCCTTTCTCAAGCGTCATCACCTTAACGACAATCGAACGAGGAAGGCAAAATCAGCATTGGGAGCACGCGTTCGGGCTCCTGCCAGTGCGGCCCGGCCAGGTGAGGGCGCCGGCAGAACGGGAAGGCGCTCAGCCGTGACAGCGATTGTCGCAAGCCGAAAGTCACGGCGCCCCCTGGCAAAGCGCGCCGGTTGGGCACGCCGGCAGCGCTCGCAGCCATTCCAAGGGAGTCAGAGAGCAGATGAAACCGGGCGCAGCAGCGTCCGGCTCTTCTGCAGACCGGAAATTCCCAGGGTCAACGCGGCACGTGCCAAGACAAAAATAGCAGAAGAATTGCAGCTAATTGCCTCTTCGACCACGCCGCGAGGATCGTTATTGCTCGGGCGGGTTCGTTGTTGTTCACGAATTTCCTGCGGCAATCCGAAAGGCTGACGCAGAGGAGATTTGTAGAACGCCGAACCTGACGGCGGGACCAAACGCCAAACCACAAAACTGATCTTCACCCTTCGGACGCGTGCCGCGTCCGTCGTCGGCGGAGCTTTGCCGTGACGCAGGCATTTGGAGTTTCTATGCAGCAGCCGGTTTCTCAACGGACCCAGATCGCCTCGGTGGCTCGCATGACCCGCAACGGCGCCGGCTTCCAGAGCGTCGGTTTCACGCGGAACCAGGTTTCTACCGGCATCGGTACCGAGAGCCTCGGCTTTGGCAACCCTGTCTATAGTGCGACGCTGAATTTGTCGGCTCCGCAGGCCCGGGCCGCTTTCGACCAGCTCTCGGGCGAGGTCCACGCCTCGGCGAAGGCGGCGCTGATCGAGGACGGTCGATTCATCCGCAACGCCGTGAACGACCGCATCCGAGCCGCCTTCGACGGGGTCGGGGCTTCGGGCGCGGCCGCGACCTATGTGGACGGCAAGCCGGCCCCCGCTCCGGCCAACACCCATCGCGTCGCCGTCTGGGGCCAGGGCTTCGGTTCCTGGGGCCATACTGACAGCGACGCCAACGCCGCGCGCCTCACCCGCAAGACCGGCGGCTTCTTCATCGGCGCCGATACGCCGGTGTTCGATGCCGGGCGCTTCGGCGCGGTTGCCGGCTACAGCCGCACCAGCTTCGACGTGAAGGATCGCCACTCCTCCGGCGCCAGCGACAACTACCATGTCGGCCTCTATGGCGGCATGTCCTGGAGCAGTCTCGCGCTCCGCACGGGCGCTGCCTACACCTGGCACGACATCTCGACGTCGCGGACCGTGATGGCCTCCGGCTTCGGAGATAGCCTGAAGGGCGATTACAATGCAGGGACCGCCCAGATCTTCGGCGAGTTCGCCTATGGCTTCAAGCTGGGCGGAACCCGGCTCGAGCCCTTCGCGAACCTCGCCTATGTGAGCCTGCATAGCGAGGGTTTCACCGAGCGGGGAGGTGCCGCGGCGCTGACCAGCGCTTCGGCCAACACCAATACCGCTTTCACCACGCTGGGTCTTCGCGCCTCGACCACCATCGGGCTCGGCGGGGCCTCTCTCACCGCCAATGGAATGCTCGGCTGGCGTCATGCCTTCGGCGACGTCACGCCGCTGTCGGCCATGAGCTTCGCCGGCGGCGCCGCCTTCGGCGTGGGCGGCGTTCCGATCACCCGCGACGCGGCGGTGATCGAGGCCGGCCTCGACTATGCGCTCACGCCCAACGCCACCCTCGGCCTGGCCTATGGCGGACAGTTCGGCTCGGGAATATCCGACCAGTCCGCCAAGGCAAACTTCAACGTGAAGTTTTAAGCCGCCGACGACATCGCCAATGCGCCCGTCCTCTTCAGCAAGATCAGAAATTTTCTTGCTGAAGAGACGCCATGACAATGGATTATTCGATTCATGACAGCACGTTGGCTTTTTGCCGCTTCGTTCTGCCTGCTGCTTTCTGGCTGCAACAGCGACGCGCGAATGAGTGCAATACGCGCGGATATGGCCAGCCGCCAGATTGCGGCCGAGACAGCGGCGAGCGGCTCGAACGCCACGCCGGAGGACAAGGACCGTGCAAGGGGCTACGCCTCCGCTCAATCCTGCATGGATCAGCTTCAGGCACATATACGATCCACTCAAGCGGCCAACATGGCGACAAGCGGCGCAATGGCTGCTGTCGGCTTTGCCGGGCCGGGCGGCGCATTGGCGGCCCGCGCGCTTGCCCCAGCGGTCGGTCTGGCGAACCAGAACCAAGGTGAATACAGCGTCGCCTGCTATTAGGCAGCGTATTCGAGCCAAGTCTGCATTACATCTTCAAGGTAGCTGCCATGGGCATGTGCTATAAGGCGCCTATTACTCGCATCGCGCTCGCGTCGCTTGCGGCAGCCTGGCTGGCCGCATGCCAGAGCACTTCGAATTTTCAGGGATCGAACTTCTCTGACGAAACGAGGGCTTTGGAAGGGCAGCTCAATCAGGAGGCGCTTGCATTTGGTGCCGCTCAAGGGGCGTCCACCATCGCCGCTTCTGCCGACCCGACGGGAATTTCCAGCTTTGCTAAAGCGCCTATTGCGCTTGCGGCGCGGAATGCGCTCGCAAAAAGCGCCAATGCGCGCATGGATGCCCAGCTCGCGCGTGACGAGCAGGCGCTCTACCGTCGATATGGGATGAACCCCGACGGCTCACCTTCCGGACGAAGGCCTTCAAACGGTCAATGAGAGCCGCGGACATCGCTCGGGGCACCCTGCGACGCCAGTGCCGAAAAGGCGTTGCGATTGGCAGAACAATCTCTTGGGGCTCTCTGGTGGAGGGGTTCGGTGCGCTTCGTCGATGTGGCAGGCGCTCGTGGAGTCGTTTTGGACTTCGGCTCAAAGCGGTCTTGACGTCAGGCGCGAACTGGACTGGCTTTCTCATTGGCGCGCGTCTCTCGCGGAGAAATTCCAATCTGGCGCTTATAGATCTTTGAGAAGTGGCTGAAATTCGAGAACCCCGATGCAATCGCGATCTCTCCGAGGGGCAGCGTGGTCTGTCTGATCAGTATTTTGGCTCGATCGATCCGAAGTTTTACGATGTATTGGTGGATCGTCATCCCGAGATGGGCGTGGAAGAGTCTCTCCAATTGCCTCAGTGACAGCCCGATCGAGGCGGCAAGCGCTTCTCGTTCGATCGGTTCGTCGACGGTCGCTTCGATCCGGTCGAGAGCCTTGATCAGCACGGGGTGGAAAATCCCGAACCGCTGGCGGACAGCCATCCTCTGATAATCTTCCGCCTGCCGGATTTGCGTTTGGATCAACCATTCGCTGGCATTGCGGGCCACCATCGGACCATGGTCGGTCGCGATCAGCGCATTCATCATGTCCAAGGCGGCATTGCCGCCGGCGCAGGTGAAGCACTGGCCGTCCAATTCGAAGAGCGTCTGCTTTAGCTTGAGCTTGGGAAACTGCTCGCGCAGCGCTGGAACATGATCCCAGTGGGCAGTGCAGCGCCTACCCTCCAGGAGACCGGCGCGGGCCAGAACGAAGGTGCCGCCGGACAAGCCGCCAATTCGCACGCCCTTCCGAGCGAGGCGCCGAAGAAGCGCGAATACCCGCTCGTCATGAAAATGAATGGCGCTGTCGCCCGCGCAGACGACCATGACGTCGACCGACACGTTGTCAAAGCTGTCCTGGTCCGGTCGTACGACCATGCGGCATGACGAAAGCGTGTCGCGGCCGCTCGTCGTCAGGAAGACCCACCGGTACAACTCCTTTCCCGTTACGGCGTTCGCCGCTCGAAGAGCCTCGACAGACGATGCCAATGACAGCAGCGGGAAGCCGTCATTCACGAGAAAACCAAACGTCGTAGCCACAGCGCACCCGGGACCATCATTGGGCGAACGTTCGGCAGGCATGAGCCCGCCCGGTCCAATTGGGCCGGGCACGGTGTCTAAGGTCAATGGCGATGTCCGATCGCAGGGGTCATCGAGCGTGCGGCTCGGGTCGATAGAGGGCTGTTCGGCTCGGTCGTCGCTGGTCTCGAGGCGGCTGGTATCCGTCGAGGATCGTGGGGCCACCCGTTCAGCCCCGCATGCCGGCGGTGAAGGGAGTGGCGTCTTCATGGCAGGATGCGACCGCTCAATCGCGGAAAACGATGGTCTTGCTGCCATTGGCAAGAACGCGTCCGTCGAGATGCCAGGCCACGGCCCGGGCGAGCACGCGGCGTTCGATGTCGCGACCCTTGCGGACGAGGTCCTCGGGCGTGTCGCTATGCGAGATGCGTTCGACGTCCTGTTCGATGATCGGACCTTCATCGAGGTCGGCCGTGACGTAGTGCGCGGTGGCGCCGATCAGCTTCACGCCGCGCATATGGGCCTGATGGTACGGCCTGGCTCCCTTGAACCCCGGCAGGAACGAATGATGGATGTTGATGCAGCGATGGCTCAGGCGCGCGCTGAGTTCGTCCGATAGAACCTGCATGTAGCGGGCAAGGACGACGAGATCGACGCGTTCCTTTCCGACCAGAGCCCAGATGCGCGCCTCCTGCTCCGGCTTCGTCTCCTTGGTGATGGGGAAGTGGTGGAAGGGGATCTCGCCGAAATCCAGATCGGGATATGTCTCGCGCGGGTAGTTCGAGACGATGCCGACGATGTCCATCGGGAGTTCGCCGATGCGCCAGCGATAGAGCAGGTCGACGAGGCAGTGATCGAAACGCGAGACCAGCAGAAGCACCCGCTGGTTTTCATCGCGGCGCCGCGCGCTCCAGGTCATTCCGAAGCCGTCGGCGACCTCGGAGAACTCTCGGCTGAAGCCGTCGAGCGATCCTTCTCCGGGGAAGTCGAAGACGACCCGCATGAAGAACTTGTCGGTTTCGACATCGTCGAACTGATTGGCGCCGAGGATGTTTCCGCCGTGATCGAACAGGCAACGCGACACCGCCGCCACGATTCCAGGACGGTTCCGGCACGACAGGGTCAGCACATGTTGATCGGTCGGCATCGAGATTTCTCGTGAGTTGCGCAACGCCCGGATGACGAGCCCGCCCGTGACGGCTTGGGCATGGGGAGGCAATCCGGCCGATGTGGCCGGTTGGTGATCGCCTCCCGTTGAATGTCAGTGGTTCGCCCGGCGCGCCTCGGCACGGTCGCCCGGAAGAAGCGGCGCTTGCTGCCAGAGGCGCTCCGGGCTCCGCGGGAAGCCCGGAGCCCCCTTAGGGGGCGATATCAGCCCCAGGACCACTCGTGCACGTTCCAGGCGGCATCGACCACGTACTGGTTCGGCTTGATGCCTTGCAGGGCCTTGTGCGTCATCTGGCCCTGATAGACACCGCCCTGCGGTCCGAACGGGACTTCCTCCAGCAGGATCTCCTGGATGCGGGCATAGGTCTTCTTGCGTTCGTCCACATTCGTCTGCTTGACGCCTTCCTCGAGCAGCCGGTCGACCTCCGCGTTCTCGTACTGGGTGTAGTTCGAGCCGCTGCCGGTCTTCGCCGGGATCATCTTGGAATGCGCCCGGGCCGTGTAGTCCGGATCCATGCCAACCGTCGGCTCCCACGACACGAGAAGCGTGTCGAACTGGGATTTGGTCGTGTACTCGCCCCAGACGACCGAGGCGGGCATGTTCTTGATTTCCATCTCGACGCCGATCGCCTTCCAGTTCTGCTGGAAGATGGCCTGGGTGGCCTGACGTGCCGGGAACCCGGCCGTCGTCGACATCGAGAACTTCATCTTGACGCCGTCCTTCTCGCGGACGCCGTCAGCACCGACCTTCCACCCGGCTTCGTCGAGCATCTTGGCCGCGAGCTGCGGATTGGGGCCGGCATCCTTTAGGTCGTGGTTGTAGGCCCAGTGGGTGGTATGCAGGTAGGACAGCGTGCGCTTGTAGGCACCGAAGAACACGTCATCGATCGCCTTCTGCATCTCGAGGGCGAGATAGAGCGCCTTCCGGACCTTCGGATCTTTGAACTGGGGCTTGCCGCAGTTGAAGTAGACGAACTGGACCCAGGGCTGCGCGAGCGGGAAGAAGTTGCGGTCCGGCAGCTTGGCGGCCTCCGTCCAGCGATCGAACGGTACGCCGGAGACGCCGAGATAGTCGATCTCGCCGGTTCGGGCCTGGCCGTAGGCAACGAGCTGATCGGGCACGAATTTATGGATGAACTGCCGGATCTTCGGCGCGCCGCGGTGATAGTTCGGGTTGGCCTCGTAGATCATGTGGCTGCCCGCTGTGCGCGACTTGAGCAGGTACGCCCCGGTGCCGACCGGCTGAGCATTGAAGCCGGAGGTGTTGATGTTCTCCTCCTTCGACAGCAGATGATGGGGCACGATGTGCATGTTCTGCCAGGCCCACATGAAGGGCACGAAGGGTCTCTCGAGCTCGATCTCGACGGTGTAGGGATCGGCAACCTTGAAGTTCTTGATCAGGTCGAAGCCACTGCGGGAGCGCACCGCGACCTTCGGGTTGACGATCGTCTGATACGTGAACTCGACATCCTTGGCCGTGAAGGGCTGGCCGTCGCTCCATTTGACGTCGCGCTTGAGGCTGATACGCCAGACCTTGCCGTCGGCCGAGATATCGCCGTTCTCGACCGTTGGGATGCGCGCGGCGAGATTGGGAATGAACTCGCCCTTCTCGTTGACGTCCCAGAGCGCGTCGAACAGGCAGGCCTCGGGGATGCTCTCGGCACCGGCGTTGACATAGAGCAGCGGGTTGAACTGCACCGGCTCCTGGGTGGTCCCGAGGATGATGCGATCCCGCTTTTGGGCGATGGCCGGGCTGTAGATGCCCGTGGCCGGAACGATCAGGCCGCTTGCGGCGGCGCCCTTGAGTACGGTGCGGCGGGTCGGTGAAAACTTCGTAGGCATCGCTCATTCCCCTCGTTCTGGTTGGAATTGATTCAGGGATCGATCTTCAGCCGGGCATCGATGGCGTCTCGCAGGCCATCGCCCAGGAAGTTGAAGCTCATGACGGTGAAGGTGATCAGGATGCCCGGCAGGATCGCCAGGAAGGGCACGGTGTCGAAATAGCCCTGGGCGTTGGTGAGCATGTTGCCCCAGCTCGCCATGGGCGGCTGGACGCCGTAGCCGAGGAAGCTGATGTAGGACTCCATCAGCACGGCCGCCGCGACCTTGAGCGTGGCAGCAACCAGCACCGGTGCCACGATGTTGGGCAGGAGCTCGACCAGCATGATGCGCCAGTTCGAGGCGCCGAAGCCGCGGGAGGCCTGTATGAAGTCCATTTCCTTCAACGAGGAGACCTGGGCCCTGACGATGCGCGACACCTCCATCCAGGAGGTGAGCCCGATGATCAGCGAGATCGACAGGATGGTCGGGGGCACGAACGCTGCGATGACGAGCAACAGGAAGACCTGCGGGAAGCAGAGCAGGGTGTCGACCAGGCGCATCAGCAGGTTGTCGATGATGCCGCCGTAATAGCCCGCGGCGAGCCCGACCAGCGTCCCCGTGACCATAGTCGTCAACATCGCAACGATGCCCACCACCAGCGAGACCTGGCCGCCATAGAGCAGGCGGCTCAGCGTATCGCGGCCGAGATCGTCGGTGCCGAGCGGATGGCCCCAGGAGACGAAGGGCGGCAGGAAGCGCTGCGAGGTATCGATCCTCATCGGATCATGCGGCGAGACCAGCTGTGCGAACAGCGCGGAGGCGCAGAGAAACACGACCAGCATCGCACCGACGACGGCCAGGCGATGAGAGACGAAACGCCGCGCGATCGTCTGTGCGTAGGAGCGGGTCGGGACGGCGTCGGAGGCGGAGATGTCAGCCATGTCCGCGTCCTCAGGCCAGTTTCACGCGCGGATCGATGGCCGCGATGGCGACGTCCGCGATCAGATTGCCGACGATGACGAAGAACGCCGTGAACATGATCATCCCCATCAGAATGGGGTATTCCTTCATGTTGAGCGCATCGACGAAGAGACGCCCCATTCCGGGCCAGCTGAAGATCGTCTCGGCGACGAGGGCGCCCGAGAACAGGGTGGGCAGTTGCACGCCGAGCAGAGCGACGAGAGGGATCACTGCGTTACGCAGGGCGTGGCGGAAGAGGATCTGCCGCTCGCCGAGCCCTTTCGACCGCGCCGTACGGATATAGTCCTGCTGGATCACATCGAGGAAGCTCGAGCGTGAGTAGCGGCTCCATGTCGCCAGCAGGACCAGCGTCAGGACCATGACCGGAAGGACGAGGTGCCGCAGCAGGTCCCAGGGGTTCCCTTCCTCGCCGAGCTCGTACATGCCGCCGGAGGGCAGCCAGCCGAGCTGGATGGCGAAGACGTAGATGGCCATCAGGCCGAACCAGAAGGTCGGGAAGGACAAGGCGAGCACGGCGCCCGTCGTCGCCAGATAATCGAAGATCGAGTTGCGTTTGACCGCGCCGAGGATGCCGATGAGCGTGCCAATGACGATGGCCAGCGCCAACGACGTGCCCATCAGGATCATCGTCGCCGGCACCCGTTCAAGGATCACTTCGAGAACGGGACGGCCGCCGAAGAAGGTGACCCCCCAGGAGCCCGTCAGCATCGCTTTCGCCCAGCTCAGGTACTGCAGGTGGATGGGTTGATCGAGGCCGAGCGCGACGCGGATGCGTTCGATGTCGGTGACGGTGATGGTCGGATTCAAGGTGTAGACGGCAAGCGGCCCACCCGGCGCCAGATGCATGATTCCGAAGCCAATGATCGAGACGCCGATGACGAGCGGAATCGAATGGACGATCCGCCGCAGGATGTAGCCGATGACGTCTCCGCTCATGGCCTCAATCTCCGCTCAGAGCTTGTTCGAGGTCGGCGATCAGGTCCTCGGTGTCCTCCAGGCCGATCGAGAGGCGCATCAGGTCCATGTTGACGCCGGTGCCGAGCTTGGCCTCGGGATAAACCTTGCGTCGGGCCTGCAGCAATCCACCGGGGTGCATGATGAGGGACTCGACATCGCCCAGGCTGACGGCTCGCGCGATCAGCTTGAGGCGGTCCATCATGCGAACGGCGCCGTCGTATCCGGCGTGCAGTTCGAACGACATCATGCCGCTGCCGCTGTTCATCTGCTTGCGGGCGATCGCGTGTCGCGGATAGCTCTCCAGGAAGGGATAGCGAACCACCCGGACCGCCGGATGCGCATCCAGCATCTGGGCGACGGCGAGAGCGTTCTCGCCGTGCTGGCGCATCCGAACCTTGAGCGTCTTCAGGCCGCGCAGGACGAGGAAGCAGGCCATCGGCGAGAGCGTCGCGCCCGTGAGGTAGCGCAGGCCCAGTCCGCGCACCTTGTGCATCGTCTCGGCATCGCCGAGCACGATGCCTCCGAGCAGATCGCCGTGGCCGTTGATGTATTTGGTCAGTGAATGGACGATGATGTCGGCGCCGTGTTCCAGCGGGCGCTGTACGGCTGGGGATGCGAAGGTCGAGTCGACCACGACGCGCAGGCCTGCATCGTGTGCCAGCGAGGCAATGGCTGCGATATCCAGGACCTCGCCGGTCGGATTGATCGGGGTCTCGAAGTAGACGAGCTTCGTCCTCTCGGTGACGGCACCGGTGAGACTGGCGGGATCGGACAGATCGACCTTCACCACCTTGATGCCGAGCCGAGGCAGCCCTTCGCCCGTCAGAGCCGTGGTGTTGTTGTAGAGCGTCTCGTGGACGATGATCTCGTCGCCCGGAGACAGCAGGGAGAGGAAGAGAGAGCTGATCGCGGCCATGCCCGACGCGGCCGTGACCGCAGCCTCCGCACCCTCCAGGGAGGCAACCCGCTGCTCGAGCAGTTGCTGGGTCGGGTTGTGCTCGCGACCGTAGAGGAAGCCTTCCGCTTCGTCCGCGACCACCGCGTCGGCCGCCGCCACATTCGGAAAGGCGAAGGTCGACGTCATGTAGATCGGCGGCGAGACGGCGCCCCGTTCCAGCAGCGGGTCATAGCCCTCGTGGATCGAGCGGGTCTGGAACCCGAGCTGCCGATTGGAGCGATGAGCTGTCATGGCGCGCTGGTCCAGTTCTGTTCGGAAGCAATCATCATGCGGCGACATCCGGCGCCGGCTGGAAGGTCCAGCCATAGCTGGCGGCCGCCGCCTGGAGCTCGTCGAGCAGCCACTCGGCCAAGGTCGATCCGACGATCAGGCCGAACGAGGGCACGGGCCCGCCGAGGCTGATGAGCTGACAGGAAACATGGCCGACGAGGGTCGAGGCGCTGCTCCCGGCTGCGAAGGCTCGTTCGTGCAGATCAAGACGGCAAAGACGTGCGAGCACGGCTTCCGCATGCTTGCCGCTGAGTTCGATCACGCTCCGGCCATGGCTCTGGTCCACCACAGCCGCCATGCCGTCGAGGCTCTGCCGAAGGTTGCTTGCCAGTTGGCCCTTTTGATCGCCCGGTGCCCGGATCAGCCAACTCCCGGGCTGAATCCAGACCGCAGTCCGGCCGGATCCGCTCGTGGTGCGACCGGGCGGCGGCAGGTCGAGCGCGAGGACGCGGCCAATGGTGGCGGTGACATCGTTGTGCCGGCCCTTTCTCGCCGTGATCTGAACCAGGGCGGCGTGCTGCTCCGTGATGGCGAGACCATCTCCTCCGCTTCGTCCGCCGGAGAGCGGGCGGGAGGCTGGGAAGCGTGAGCGGCGATCAGGCGCGGACACGAGCGTTCTCCGGATCGACATGATGGGGGCTGGTGATCGTCACCTCGACGCTCTCGTCATGGAGCGGCGAGACGGCGAAGAGGCGCTGGCCCTTCAGGGTCTCGCCGTTTTCGAGGAGGGCGAGGCCAATCCAGCAATTGTGCTCGATCGACTGCGTGGTGCTGCTGACCCAACCCATGCTGGTGCCCGAGCCGGGTTCCCGCACGATATGGGCCCCGCCGCGCAGACGCTTGCTGGCATCGACCGAGCGGATGCCGACGAGGCGAGGGCGGCCGGGATCCGCGAGCCCGCGGCGACCGGCAAGCACGCGGCCGATCACGTCGCCGCTCTTTTTCATCATGCGGCCCATGCCCAGATCGGCGGCGGTCGTCTGCCCGTTCAGCTCGGGGCCGGCCGCATGGCCCTTCTCGACGCGCATCAGGCTCATGGCCTCGAGGCCGTACGGCACGATGCCGAACGGCTTGCCCGCCGCCAGGATCGCTTCCCAGACGGTCTCGGCCTGACCGGACGGCACTGCGATCTCGTAGGCGAGCTCGCCCGAGAAGCTGATCCGGAACAAGCGGACGGGCACGCCCGCGATCCTGCCTTCGCCGACGCCCATGAACGGAAATGCGTCGTTGGCGAGATCGAGCCCCTCGACGGCGACAGCGAGCGTTTCGCGGGATTTCGGCCCGGCGACGGCGATCTGCGCCCATTGGTCGGTCACGGAGCAGAACTGCACGTCGAGCTCGGGCCAGACGGTCTGAGCGTGGAACTCCATATGCTCCAGCATCGGAGCGGCATTGCCCGTGGTCGTCGTGACCAGGAAGTGGTCCTCGGCGAGGCGGGAGGTGGTGCCGTCGTCAAAGACGATGCCGTCCTCGCGCAGCATCACGCCATAGCGGCACTTGCCGACCGCCAGGGTGGAGAAGGTGTTGATGTAGAGGCGATCCAGGAAGGTCGCGGCGTCCGGTCCCTGGACGTCGATCTTGCCGAGCGTCGAGACGTCGCAGATCCCGACGGACGATCGAACGGCGCGCGCCTCTCGGAAAATCGGATCCCAGCCGGTCTCGCCGGGCTTGGGATAGAAGAAGGGCCGCAGCCACGCACCCGTCGGCTGCATCGCCGCACCATGGCGCAGATGCCAATCATGCAGAGCTGTGCGGCGGACCGGCTGGAAATGCGCGCCGGACGCATGACCCGCCAGGGCACCGAAGGCCACCGGCATCGTGTACGGGCGATGCGTCGGCACGCCGACGGCCTCGACGGGTTCCCCCCGTGCCTCGGCCAGAATGGCGGAGCCAACGAGGCTGCCGAGCTTGCCCTGGTCCGTCGCCATGCCGTGCGTCGTGTAGCGCTTGGCATGCTCGACATGGCTGAAGCCTTCGCGATGGGCGAGGCGGATATCGGCAGCGGTCACGTCGTGCTGCAGGTCGACGAAGCTTTTGCCCGCGCCCTTGACCTCCCAGAAGGCAGCGATCGGCTGCTCGGTGCGGCCGAGTTCAGGCAGGACGAAGTCAGATGCCGTGCCGAAGCCGGCGGCTGCGGCTGCCCTGCGCCCGGCCGTCGCACCGTCCTGGGCGGCCGCGCCGATGCCGAAGATGCCGCTCGCGGCGCCTGCCGATTGCTCTGCCTGGACCGGCTCGCCGGGGACATGACTGGTCAGTGCATAATCCCAACGCGGCCTCGCGCCGGATTGGCTGGCGAGCTGGACATTCGGGTTCCAGCCGCCGGACAGGCAGACCAGGTCCGCGACCACCCTGTCGCCGCTCATGCCGCCTCGACGACGAAGAACGGCCGTCTTGCCGTCGAAGGATGCGACCTCGCTCCCGAGCCGGACGTCGATGCCCCGTGCGGACACCTCGCCGGCAAGCGCGTTCTGCGACCGAACATCGACGAGCGTGACCTTGCCGGAGCCTGCCTCTGCAAGGGCGAGGGCGGTTTCGTAGGCGCTGTCGTTGTTGGTGAAGACGACGGCGTCGCGGCCGGGAGCCACGCCGAACCGACGCAGATAGGTGAGGGCGGCTCCCGCCATCATGACACCGGGACGATCGTTGCCCGGGAAGGCGATCAATCGTTCGCTCGCACCCGTCGCGAGGATAACCTGCCTGGCGCGGAACGTCCGGTAGCGCTGCCGCACTTCATGCGCGTCAGGCGCGGCTTTGTGGTCCGCGACGCGTTCCACGGCGCCCAGCAGATTGTGGTCGTAGTAGCCGAAGACATTCGTCCGGGTCAGGATCTGAACGTCTGGCATCGCATCGAGCGCAGCCAGCATCTCGCGACGCCAAGCCGCATCCGCCGGAGAAAGCAGCAGGCCGCCGCCGGGCGCGAAGTCACGTTCGCAAAGGATGACACGCGCACCCGCTTCGCCGGCGGCCCGCGCCGCAGCGAGACCGGCAGCTCCCGACCCGACGACGAGGACGTCGCAATGCGCGTGCATCGCCTCGTAGTGATCGGGATCGGGCTGGGATGCGGCGCGGCCGAGGCCTGCCGCGCGGCGGATCAAGGGCTCGTACAGCTTCTCCCAGAAGCTCCTCGGCCACATGAACGTCTTGTAGTAGAACCCGGCAGAGAGCGCGGAGCCCGCCAGGCTGTTGATCGACATCAGGTCAAAGGCGAGTGACGGCCAACGGTTCTGGCTGGCGCTGACGAGCCCGTCGTGCAGCTCGATCTCGGTCGCCTTCGTGTTCGGTTCGCGCCGCGCGCCTTCGCGTAGCTCGACGAGGGCGTTCGGCTCCTCGGGACCGGCGGTCATGATGCCGCGCGGCCGATGGTATTTGAAGGAGCGGCCGACCAGGCGCACGCCGTTGGCGAGCAGAGCCGAGGCGAGGGTGTCGCCGGGGTGGCCGACGAAGCTTCGTCCGTCGAAGGTGAAGCGGATGGTCGTGCGGCGATCGACAAGTCCGCCGGAGGGCAGGCGCTTCGAGGTCATGGCGTCGCCTCCGGCAGCGCATCGGCAGGTCCGGCAGATGCTGCGACGACATGGGTCAGGGTGTTGCGCCTGACTTTGATCCACTGTCGGCAGCCCGCGTAGTGGTGCCACCATTCGTCGTGCCAGCCACGCGGATTGGCCCGCGTGTAGACGTAATCGTAGAAGGCTTGCTCGCCGGCATCCGGCGCCGGCCGCTTCACTGTTGCGTCGCCGCGATAGTGGAACTCGTCCTGAGGTCGCTCGCCGCAATAGGGGCAGGGGATCAGATGCATCGCCGCCGCCCCCTCACTGCGCCCAGGGGTTGGGGCCTGCGCCCCGTTCATCGATCAGGCGGCCGTCGCGGAAGCGGTCGATCGTCAGATCGGCATTGAAGGCGTGGGGCTCGTCCCGGGCGATAGTGTGGGCGAAGCACCAGCCGGACCCCGGCGTGGCCTTGAAGCCGCCATAGCACCAGCCGCCGTTGAAATAGAGGCCGTCGATCGGCGTCTTGCAGATGAAGGGGGAGGAATCCATCGTCATGTCCATGATGCCGGCCCATTGCCGCAGCACCCGCAGGCGGGAGAGGGCCGGGATCATCGAGACCGCCGCACCCAGCAGATGCTCGACCACCGGAAGATTTCCGCGCTGTGAGTAGGAATTGTAGCCATCGAGATCGCCGCCGAAGACGAGGCCGCCCTTGTCCGACTGGCTGATGTAGAAGTGCCCCGCGCCGAAGGTGACGACGCCGCCGATCATCGGCTTGATCGCCTCGGACACGAAGGCCTGGAGCAGATGGGACTCCACCGGCAGGCTCAACCCCGCCATCGTCGCCAGACGCGACGTGTTGCCCGCCACGGCGACGCCCACCTTCTTGGCACCGATGAAACCGCGAGTCGTCTCGACGCCGGTGACGCGGCCCCCTTCGCGCCGGATGCCTGTAACCTCGCAATGCTCGATGATGTCGACGCCACGCTGGTCGGCCGCCCGGGCGAAGCCCCAGATCACCGCGTCGTGCCGCGCCGTGCCGCCGCGGCGCTGCATCAAGCCCCCGAAGATCGGAAACATCGGGTTGTCCAGCTCGATGAACGGCGCGTAGGCGCGCACGCCATCCCGATCGAGCAGCTCCGCATCGACGCCCTGGAGCCGCATCGAGTTGCCGCGCCTGGCGGCGGCATCGCGCTGTGAGTCCGAATGGAACAGGTTGAGCACGCCACGCTGGCTCATCATGACGTTGTAGTTGAGGTCCTGCTCGAGGCCCTCCCACAGCTTCAGCGAGTGCTCATAAAAGCGCGTATTGCTCGGCAATCCGTAGTTAGAACGGACGATCGTGGTGTTGCGCCCGCCGTTGCCGAGACCGATCGGGCCCTTCTCCACCACCGCGACATTGGTGATGCCGTGCACGCTGGCGAGGTAGTGGGCGGTCGCCAATCCGTGGCCGCCGCCACCGACGATGATGACGTCGTAGGAGGCCTTGGGCTCGGGCTTGCGCCAGGCCGGTTTCCAGCCGCTGTTGCCGGAGAAGCTCTCCTTCAGCACCCTCCAGGCCGAATAGCGGTCGGTCATCGGTTTAGGCCGCGCGGGCATCGGCATCATCCGTTTGTGGGGGAACCCAGCCCCGCTCCTGGCGCCAATCCGGGCTCAGATTGCCGAAGCGCGACAGGCGGAAGCTCGACAGGTCTGCGAAGTCGCAATGCCCATCGAGCACGAGTTGAGAGATGGCGCGCCCGGTTGCGGGCGACAGGCCGAAGCCCACGCTCGACATGGTCGCGACGATCGCGTTGCTCGCGGTCGGCAGCCGATCGATCACGGGTCGACCGTCCGGCGTGTTCTCGATCACTCCCGCCCAGCTGCGGATGACGCGGATATGGGCTGCCTTCGGGAAGAGTTCGGCGAGACGCTTGGCGACGTTGCGCGCGAGCGGGCTGGAGGGCTTCGCGGCGACGGCGTCATCCTCCGGCGTCAACCATTCGTGCGGGCCGCCGCCATAGGCCAGATTTCCGCGCAAGGTCTGGCGACCGTAGAGGTGGTTGCCGTCGACACCGCCGATCGGCATCAGCGGCAACGGCTCGGTGACGATCATCTCGGCGCGCGCCGCGGTCACCGGCACTTCGCTGTCCAGCTGGGCAGAGAGCCTGCCCGTTTGTGGCCCGGCGGCCAGGATCAGCGTATCGCAGGAAAGGACACCAGCGCTCGTTTCGACGGCCACGACCTTACCGCCCTGGCGCTGGAAGCCGGTCACCTGCGTGTGCTGAAGGATGCGTCCGCCGAGATCCTGCAAGGCCCAGGCATAGGCCTGCACGGTGCGCTGAGGGTTCGCGTGGCCGCCGCGCTCATAGTAGACGCCGCCGACGACATTATTTCCCGCGAGGGGGACGAGATCGCGAACCTGCTTCGGGTCGAGCCATTCGGCCGGGAAGCCCTGGCCGCGCGTATTGTCGACGCCGATCTTGAATTCCTCGACCTGCCGGTCGCTCAGCGCCATCCGGATGCGCTTCGGCTGGAACTCTGTGGGGTAGCCGAGAAGCTCGTCCATCTGCGGCCAGAGCCGCTGCTCCTCGGCGAAGAGGGGGCTTTGATGGTGGGTGGCGCCGCCGCCGTTGCGACCCGAGGCGCCCCAGCCGACGATGCCCTTCTCGATGACGATCACGTCGGCCCCAGCCCTGGCCAGCCACCAGGCACTGCTCAGGCCCGTGACCCCGCCGCCGACGACGATGACGCTCGCGCCCTTGATCCCGCCGGTCGCGTTCATGAGCGCTCCTCCGCTTGGGCACCATCCGAAAGCGTCCAGAACGGATCCCATTGGCCGGATATGCCGAACCAACCTTCCCAGTTGGCCGTGACCGCGCCGGGCTCATGATCTTCGGCAAAGGCCGAAAGGGGCAGTGGCCGGACCGGTGCGCGATAGCTCGGCAGCGGAAGCGCTCCGAGCGGAGTCCCCGTCGCACGGGCGAGCACTCCGCTGACCTGCTCTCGGCAGCGCCGGCCCTGGCAAGGGCCCATGCCGGCGCGTGTCAGCCGCTTGACCTGATCTTGATGGAGAAGGCCGTCACCGGCGAGGGATGCGAGATCTCGCGCCAGCATCGGCGCCTGATCGCGCGGCAGGTAGCGCGGCGGGCGGACACCGAGAAGATCAGGAAGACTGACTTCCTCGCACTGGCAAACATGCGTGTCGGCATCCGAGACCGCCATCGCTGCCTCGATCCATGCCACCCGGCTGGCTTCGAGATCTTGCGAAGCTGCGCCATCCGGGACGGCTGCCCGCCAGGCCGGGTGAGAAACCAGATCGAGGTCAGTGCATGCGGCACCTGCAGCGCGACGGCCTTCCTCTGCAGCGATAGTGGGATCCAGCGTCTTTGCCGCCGTGATGCCGGCGCAATCGCCGACGGCATAGAGACCGGAGACCGACGTGCGGCCATCCTCGTCCGTCAGCGGGATATGACCACCCCGCGCGCCTACGAATTTGATCTCCGCACCGGCGACGTCCAGAAGCTCGATGACGGGGGCGGTGCCAATCGCCAGAACGACGGTGTCGCAGGCGAGCGTATTCCCGCGCTCGCCTGCGGTCAGCCCGCTCAGAACCACGCTTTCAACGCCGTTCGCTCCGCCGTTGGCGCGGGCAACCATCGTCCGCGTCATGATCGGGACGCCCTGCTCGGCAAGCTTCGCGCACTCCTCGCTATCGCGCGGGACATCCGCGATTTCGATGACGGCGGCGATGGTGCGACCGGCTGCGATGGCGGCTTGGGCGAAACTCGTCGCCTCCGCGCCTGAGCCGAGGATGACGATCCGCTCACTCTCGAGGGCATCATATCGCTTCAGCAGCGTCTCAGCCGCCGTCACACCCATGACGCCCGGCAGTTCCCATCCCGGAAATGCCAAGCCGATATCGCGCCGCCCGGCCGCGATGATCGCCGCGTCGAAAGAGGCGTACCAACTGGTTTCGCCGTCGCTTAATCCCACGACGTTTTGCGTCAGCCAGCGGAGCCCCGGCTTGGGCGAAAACAGGCCCCAGGCCGAAACGCCGAGACGAACGTCGACGCCGGCTTCGAATGCTTCCGCGATACGATCGTCTGCGGCGGCGATGGCTTCCATCATGCGCGACCTGTTGCGCGTGGCCCCGCTCATGCGCTGGCCGAAATGATACGGGACGTCGAGGCCCATCAAAGCGCTGTCGACCGGGTGCTCGTCGACGAGGGTAACCTCGACACCGCGTCGAGCCGCCTCGAGCGCCGCGGCCAACCCCGCGGGCCCGGCACCGATCACGAGCAGGCGCAAATCTTCCCTCACCGGCAACGGCTTGCCAGCCGTCGACCGATCATCCATCGGAGACATTGCAGAATTCCCCTCTGCAAGCTTTGTTATTATTGGCTTTGTCGTCTGGTAAAATTTACGCGCATCGGAAATTGCTGTTCTCGCAGCTTCCGATTTCTTATCAAATCTTGATTCATTCCGCCAATTCGCTGGCCGGTTCCCCTCCCGGCATTTTGAGTTGGCCGACTAATATTGGATCGGAGATATGGGATCACTGTTCCAAATACGACGTATAATGTTCCCTTTATGACTTTTTCGACAGGGGCGCGCTGGTTCGCATTGCAGCCTTCGTTGTCCGCCGCGGTCTGCCTGCAAGCTAATCTGGTCATAGAGATCGGCTGAGGCGCGGCGGCCAAAGAGCAACCTCAACCTGACCGGCGCCGGCGGGCTCACCGGCGCGAGCAGCTGCCGATCAGAGCGCTTCCTTCGCCAGCGCATCCAGCGCCGGGCCGAGGCCCTGGAAGGAGAGCGGGATGGCGATCTCGCGGCCGGCGGCGTCCTTGAAGGTCAGACGACCGCGTTCGCTCGTCGTACGCCAGCGCTTGAGCTGGTCGTCCGAGACGGCCAGATCCGCCACGCAGCCGCCCGGGAGGCAGCGCCGCCATGTCAGTTCCAGCGAAGACGGATCCTTCTCGACACTGGCAAGAAGGCTGCTGGGGAAGGAGAGGTTCGGGAGCACGACAGCGGTGGCGCGCAGCTGCGCACCCTTGCCAATGCGGCCGATCGCGAATTGAGCGACGGGCGCGCTCTGACCCTGAACCTGCATCGTCTGCGAAACTTCGCATGCACGCTCGGGCTTGTCGGCCGCGAGCCTCTGGCAGCGCAGCACCCAATCCCCGAAACTCGCGGTGGTCGCGCTCGGCTCGGCCGAGACCGGCGGAGCGGCGGCAGGCTTCGGAGCGGCCTGCTGCGCCTGCGCGAGGTCGAGGGGCAGCGCGAACACCGCAAGAGCGAAGCCGAGGCAGCGCGCCAGGAGCGGGAGATTTCGGGTCGAGCAGAACGGCATCGCAAAATCCGGGATCGTGGCAGGCGTGAATTCGGCAGCGCAGGCCTTCTCGCAAACGCCGCCGCTGGCGTCTACTTGCTGACGGCAGGATGCCGCCGAGCGGGCCGGATTTGTCTAAGCCGTTCGAGACGACAGGAGATGTTGACGTTGCGACCCGGTTCGCAGCCGAAACCTCCGTCTCACACCGTCAATGCTCTGCCTCTCGGTCAGAGACCCAATCCTGAATGGCTTTCGGCACGATTTCGCCCTGCAGGGGCCTGGCATACAGATAGCCCTGAGCGGAGTCGCAGCCCGCTTTGCGCAGGCGCGCGGCCTGCTCGGCGCTTTCGACGCCTTCCGCGGTCGTATGCATTCCCATGGCGTGACCGAGGCTCACGATGGCGGCCACGATCGCAGCGTCGCTGTCGTCGCTGATCAGGTTGCGCACGAAGCTCTGGTCGATCTTGATATGGTCCACCGGGAACTGCTTGAGATGGAGAAGCGAGGCAAAGCCCGTCCCGAAATCATCCAGAGCGATGGAGATGCCGGCCTCGTGCAGCTTGTGCAGGATGAAGGATGCCGTCGCCGTTCTGCGCCCTAGAAAAGCTGTTTCAGTCACTTCAACCTCGAAATGCGCCGTGGAGACACGTGCATCTTCCAGGATGCGGATGATCCTGTCGGCGAGCCTTGGATCGGAGATGTCGGCCGAAGACAGATTGACCGCCACGCGGCCGCATTCGAGACCCTGATCGAGCCATGAGCGAACATCGGCGGCGACCTGGCGGATCATCTGCTCGCTCAGTGCGATCGAAACGGCCTGCTCAGAGAACATCGAGCCAAAATAATCCGGCGTCAGAATTCCTTTGGTTGGGTGTTTCCAACGCGCCAGCGCCTCGAAGCCGACGATCCGGCCTGTCACCAGGGACACTTTCGGCTGGTAGTAGGGAACGAACTGCTGTGCGGCGAGCCCTTCGCGGGCATCGTGTGCGATGCTGACCCGGTGTTCCATCGTCTCGCGGGCGGCGCTTGTGTAGACCACCGCTTGGCTGCGCCCCTGCTCCTTCGCCCGATAGAGCGCGATATCGGCGTCCTTCATCAGCTCGACCGGATCGCGATGATGCTCCGGGAACGTGGCCAGCCCGATGCTGACCGTGGTGGAGAGGGCTCGCCCTTCGTGCTGAAAAGGAGCGCTGAGGGCTTCCACCATCTCCGCAGCCAGTGCAGTGGCGTCGCTCTCCGCTGCAATATCGGCAAGTATGATGGCGAACTCGTCGCCGCCGATGCGGGCCACCGTATCACCTTCGCCGGCAAAACTTCCGAGGCGAAGGGCTGTCTCCTGCAGGAGCAGATCTCCGACCGCATGGCCGAGCGTGTCGTTGACATCCTTGAAGTCGTCGAGATCCAGCAGCAACAGCCCCACGCCTGCCCCAGAGCTCCCCGCGCTGCTCAGTGCCTCATTGAGACGAGCCTGGAAGAGCGCGCGGTTCGCCAAGCCGGTCAGGGAGTCGTGATTGGCGGTGCGCCAGATGGCTTCCTCGGCCACTTTCCGATCCGCTATGTCGAAGGTCAGGCCGATGAGCCGATTTTCGTCCTTTCGCTCGGCCCTGAGAGCGAGCCATGTTTGCGAGCCGCCCGGGGAAAGGTAGCGCACTTCGGCCGCGCCACTGCCTTCCGACATGACAGAGTGCCAGAAGGCCTTCACTCTCGGGCGATCGTCCGGATGAACCCGATCGATGAAATCGGTTGCTGGTCCCGAGGAGATTCCCAGCAGTCCCATGGAATTCTCGGAGCGATCGACCCACTGCGTCTCGAGATTGAGCTCCCAGGCAGCCATCCTGCTCGCCTGCAAAGCCAGCCGCAGGCGCTCCTCGCTCACCCGGATCGCATTCTCGGCCGCCTTTCGCACGGTGATGTCGGTGAAAGTGCGGACCATGCCGCCATTGGGAAGCCGGTTTGTCCGAACTTCCAGCACCGTCCCGTCCGGTCTCTGCCTCTCGTAATCCAGAATTTCGACGTTGATGCCTTCGTACTTGATAGCGCGAAGAAGAGTCTCGGTGACGGCGCCAAATTCACCTTGCTCCATCTGCCATCTCTTCACGGCCTCAAACGATGGATTGGACCTCATCAAGTCTGGAGGGAGGCCAAGCAGATCGATCGCGCGCTGATTGCAGACGGCGACATAGCCGTTGGCGTCCACCATCAGGATTCCCTGGTCGACATGCTCCACGACGGCGTTCAACAGAGCGTTGTCTACGGGGAATGATCGAGTCATGCGCGAAGGGGTCAAATGTCGGTTCTCGCCAAGCTAGCGGTCAAACAAGGTGTGGCCGCCTGCTTACGAAATGCTGAAAGATCGAGAACGAGATCGCGTTGCCTGATATCGTGCCGCAGATCAGGGCAGCGCACCGCTCCGCTGCACAGTAATTGCACGAAAATCCTCGGTTCCTGCTGATCTGCATCGCAGGCGCTGCAATCCGTCGATGCAGTGTCCGAGCATGGCGGGCATCATCGCTCCAGCATCCTTCTCGTCGCGGCTGCCACTCAGGATGGCTGGTGGCTGGAGACGACGATGCGGCTCGCCTGTGCCGACATCCTCGCCTTTCCGGCCCGTGCTTCCACCGTGGCCGCAGGCGCTCTGGTCACGCTGGCGGGCGCCTTGGGGCTGACGCTGTCCGCGTTCGGGCGCTGCCTGATGTCCGCTTCCCGCGCACCGCGATCCAGCCGCGGCCCGCCCGATGGCGAAGGTCTGCTATGCGACGGCTTTGCGGCCGCCGAGATACGCGGCCCGGATCTCCTCGTTCGACCAGAGTTGCTCCGGCGTGCCGGCGAGCACCAGCTTCCCGGTTTCCAGCACATAGCCGCGATCCGCGACTGACAGGCCCATGCGAGCGTTCTGCTCGACCAGCAACACGGTCGTCTCGCGTCGGCGAATCTCGGCGATGATCGAGAAGACCGCCTGGACGATGACGGGAGCCAGGCCGAGCGAAGGCTCGTCGAGCAGCAGGATGCGCGGCTTCGCCATCAGCCCGCGGGCGACCGCCACCATCTGCTGCTGGCCGCCCGAGAGCGTCCAGCCCAGTGCGTCCGCGAAGCGGCGAATGTCGGGGAAGAGATCGAACATCTCGTCCGCCTCGCGCTTGATCGCGCCGGTCTTCATGCCGCGCCGGTTCGACGCGCCAAGCATGATGTTCTCGCGCACGCTCAATCCCGGAAAGACGCGCCGCCCCTCCGGGACATGCGCGATGCCGCGGCGCACGATTTCCTCGGGCCTCAGGCCGACGAGGGATTGGCCCTCGAAGAGAATGTCGCCCGATGCCGGCCTGGCGAGGCCGGAGATGGCGCGCAGCGTGGTGGATTTCCCGGCGCCGTTCGATCCGAGGAGAGTGACGACCTCGCCGGCTTCGACGACCAGCGAGATGCCGTCGACGGCTTCGACCTCGCCATAGCGGACGACGAGGGATTTCAGTTCAAGCAGGGGCATCGGGCGTCGTTCCCAGATAGGCTGCGATCACGTCGGGATGTTTCAGCACGTCGGCGGAATAGCCGTCGGCAATACGACGGCCGAAATTCAGCACGGTGATGTGCTGGGCGACCTCGCTGACCAGGGTCATGTCGTGGTCGATGATGAGGATGGTGAGGCCGCGGGCCGAGATGCGCTTGAGCAGGTTGCGCAGCTCGACCTTCTCCGAGGAGTTCAGGCCCGCCCCCGGCTCGTCAAGCAGCAGCAGAACAGGATCCCCGGCCAGCGCACGGGCGATCTCGACGGCGCGCTGGTGGCCATAGGAGAAGTTCGCGACGACCTCGTCGGCCCGGTCCTCCAGGCCGACGAAGGCGAGCGCCGCCCGTGCCCGCGCCAGCAGCGCGGCGGGATCGTTGTCGACCGGGGTCCCGGGCCGCTCGGCACCGACCATGACGTTCTCCAGCGCCGTCATCGAGCGCCAGAGCCGGATGTTCTGGAAGGTGCGGCCGAGGCCGGCCTTTGTGCGGGCATGCGGCGGCAAGTCGGTGACATTCTGCCCGTTGAGCTCGATGGTTCCGGCCGTTGCCCGGTAGAGGCCGGACAGAACGTTCAGTGTCGTGGTCTTGCCGGAGCCGTTCGGACCGATCAGCGCATGCACGCCGCCGCGCTTGATGGTGAGATCCACCTCGTCGACCGCCTTCAGGCCACCGAAATGCTTCGAGAGCCCGCGCACCTCCATCACGGTCTCCGCGCCTTCGCCGCCGCCCGACAGGGCCAAGGTGGCAGCCGTGCGCGTCGGCAGCACGGCACGCTTGAAGCGATCGAGCCGGCCGCGCAGATAGCCCCAGATGCCGTCCGGCATGAACAGCACGATCAGGATCACGGCTGCGCCATAGATGGCGAGGTAGAGGCCGGGGATGCTCTTCAGGAAGCGCAGCCATTCCGGGATAAGGATCAGCAGCCCGGTGCCGATGACGGCGCCGATCGGTGAGGCGACGCCACCGAGCAGCACCATGGTCAGGAACACCACGGATTCCGCGAAGGAGAACTGATCCGGGCTGACATAGGCGAAGCCGCCCGCGAAGAGGCCGCCGCCGATGCCGCCGAGAATGGCGGAGAGGGCGAAGGCGGTAACCTTGGTCCGATAGACGTCGATGCCGGCGACACCGGCGGCAAGCTCGTTATCGCGGACGGCCCGCATGGCGCGGCCGAGCTTGGTGTCGCGCAGACGCCAGACGAGAAATCCGAGGCCGGCGAGCATGGCGATGCAGAACGCAAGATAGGTGGAGCCATCGGCGAGGAAGCTCGGGCGCGGAATGGCGCGGACGCCATCGGGCCCCTTGGTGACCGGGATCCAGTTGATCAGCACGAGGGTGACGATCTGCTGGAAGGAGATCGTCACCATGGCGAGGTAATGCCCGCCGAGCCGCAGCGTCGAGGCGCCGAGCAGCGCGCCGAAGCCCGCCGCCATGCTGGTGCCAATCAACAGGCAGGCCCAGAAATTCAGGCCGTACTCGGTCTGGCCGATGCCGACCGCATAGGCGCCAAGCCCGAAGAAGGCGGCCTGCGCCAGATTGATCTGGCCACACAGGCCCAGCACGATCGTCAGGCCGAGGACGGCGATGGCGTAGGTCGTAGCCTGCAGCGAGATGTTGAGGATGTAGCCGGTCTTGGGCACGGCGACGGCGAGGGCCATCGCGACCAGCACGAGCAGGACGAAGGCCGGGACGCCCCAGCGCAGGCGCGGCCGGACATCCCCGGGAGCGGCGGAGGTTTCGGTCGTGCTCATGCTTTTTCCGCCACGCGCTCGCCGAAGATGCCCTGCGGCCGGAAGATCAGGAAGGCGATCAGCACCAGGAAGGCGAAGCCGTCCTTGTAGGGCACCGAGATATAGGCCGCACCGAAGGTCTCGATGACGCCGAGCGCAAGCCCGCCGATGATCGCGCCCGTGACGTCCCCGAAGCCGCCAATGATGGTGGCGGCGAAGGCCTTCAGCGCGATGGTCGCGCCCATGCCGATCGAGACGAAGAGAACGGGAGCGACCAGGATGCCCGCGATGCCGCCGATCACCGCGGAATAGACGAAGGTGATCATGATCATCACCGCGACGGGAATGCCGAGCAGTGAAGCCATCTCCTTGTCCTGCGAGGTGGCCTGCAGCTTCTTGCCGAGCAGCGTGTGCTCGAAGAACCAGTATTGCAGCGCGACCAGCAGCGCGGTGACGACGATGATCAGCACATACTGATTGTCGAGATAGACCGGGCCGAGCATGAAGCCTGGCGTATCGAACCAGCCGGAAAGCACCTCCGGTTCCGGCCCGTGGATGGCGAGCGTGGTATTGGCCATGAAGATCGAGGCGCCGATCGTCGAGATGATGACCGGCAGATAGGTGCGGTGTCGCAGCGGATAGTAGACCGCGAGGTTGAAGACCGCGCCGAACCCGGCCATGCAGACCAGAGCGATGATGAAGGCGACCCAGTAGGGCAGCCCGATCTTGACCGAGAACACCACCATCAGGAAGGCGGCCACCATCGAGAATTCGCCCTGCGCGAAGTTCACGACATTGGTGGCCCGGAAGATCAGGACGAAGCCCAGCGCGACCAGCGCATAGACCGATCCGATCCCGATCCCGGTGAAAAGTAGCTGAAGAACGAGATCCATCTATCTACCGCGCTTGCATGGGCCGATCGGTCCTCCGCAGCGAGCGGCCAAGGCCGCCCGCCAAGAAAGGCGTGGTACGAGATGCGCCGGGCGCTTCGACGGCTACGGGGCTCGCTGTCGAGCTCCGCCGTGGGCGCCGGCCTCTGGTGCAGAGAACCGGCGCCTGCGCCGATGGGTCAGCCGAGATTGGGCGTGAAGTCGATCCGCTTGTCGAACTTGATGTCGCCCTTGTCGTTCTTGACGATGTTGTAGCCGTGCAGGCCATCACCGTTCTTGTCGAAGTTGTATTCGCCTTCGGCGCCCTTGTGGCCGCGGATCGCCAGCATGGCCTCGCGCACCTTGTTGGGTTCGGTCGAGCCGGCCTTGTTCATCGCCATGGCGAGGCAGGTGACGGCGTCGAAGGTCCAGGACGACTGGTTGTCGGGCGCCACCTTGCGGACGTCGCGATAGGCCTTGCCGAAGGCCTTTGAGGCATCACTCGAATCTTCGGCGTAATCGGCGACGCCATAGGTATTGTAGAGCGCCGGCCCCGCCAGTTTCAGCGCTGAGACGTTGACGATCGAAGGCGAGCCGACCCAGGGAATGTTGACGCCGAGCTGGCGCAGCTGCCGGGCGAAGATGCCGAGATCGGTCTCGAAGGTGAAGTAGGTGCCCAGGATGTCGGCGCCCGACTGACGCACCGCCAGCACGACCGGCGTGAAATCCTGGCTCTGGTTGGCATAGCCCTGATCGAGGGCGAGCGTCGAGCCGTTCTCGGGCAGGGCGTCGGCCAGCGCCTTGCCGCCGGCCGTGCCGAAGGCGTCGGTCGAATGGACGATCGCCCATTTCTTCTTGCCGAGTTCTTTGGCGCCGAACTGAGCGATCACCTTGCCCGAATAGGAATCGTTCGGACGGAAACGGAAGAGCCAGGGGTTGCCGAGCTTGGTCAGGTTGGGGTCCGTGCCGCCGAAGCCGACCGGCTTGCCGATCTTGAGCATATCGGGCGCCATCGCATGCATCTGCGTCGAGCGGATGGAGCCGAGGAAGGCGACGATGTCGGGCTGGCTGGCGAGCTTGGAGAATGCGAGGACCGCGCCGGGATTGGTGGTCTGATCGTCCTCGAAGATCAGCTCGAGCGGCTTGCCGAGCACGCCGCCGGCCTTGTTGACGGCTTCGAGTGCGATCTTGGCGCCGGTCTGGGCGAAGGAGCCGGATTCGGCGGCAGCACCCGTCATCGGCACGACCATGCCGATCTTGACGGTCGCTCCCTGGGCATAGGCTGTCCGCAAGATGGCCGGCGCGACAATGCTGCCAGCAAGAGCGGTCGTAAACCCGCGACGGGTCACCTGCATCGCTATCCTCCCGATTTAATGGATTAGATCGGATCTGAGCGCCCGATTAAGACGATGATGGATTATCTGCGGGCGCGTCAGAACCGCATTTTCCGTCATCCTTTAGTCTATGCCGAAGGGCTCCTTCCCCGCCCGCAAGGTTCTCGCCCGGGAGTGCGGTAATGGCTGGGCGTATCGCGCAAAATTGGACGTTAGGAGCGTCAGAAAAGCGCCAGCTCCGGCGCCGGGATAAACCGCCAGCTCGAACCGCCCGAAGCCGGCGGGGAGCTCATCTCGCTCCCGGCAAGCCGGCAGCATCATCGTAAGCGACTCTGAAGCCCGTGTTGCTGGCTGCCGTGTCGGCCGGGCGACCCAGGCGGGCCGCGATGCGGTAGCGGTAGCAATAGCTGGCATGGCACAAGAACGAGCCGCCCTTCATGACATGCTCGCCTTCCCCGGCAGCCTGCGCGTTCCGCAGCCGCGCCATCTTGGCGAGCGAGCGAACCCTGAATGCGTCCGAGCACCACTCCCAGACGTTGCCGATCATGTTGTGCAGACCGTATCCGTTCGGCGCATAGCTTTTGACAGGCGCCGTCCCGACAAAGCCGTCCGCCATGGTGTTGAGGGCCGGGAAGTCGCCCTGCCAGATGTTGCAGAAGACATGCTGGTCGTCCGGCTCCTCGTCCCCCCAGGGGAAGCGAGGATTCGATAGCCCGCCGCGCGCCGCGTATTCCCACTCGGCCTCGCTGGGCAATCGCCCGCCAGCCCAGCTGGCATAGGCCATCGCATCAGCCAGCGAGACATGAACGACCGGGTGGTCTTCTTTCCCGTCGAGCGAACTTCCCGGGCCTTCAGGATGCGCCCATGAGGCTCCGTCGACCTTGCGCCACCACGGAGTCTCAAGCGGCCCTGCATAGCGGTCAGGATCATCGAGCAGGAGATGGAAAACGAAGCTCCAGCCAAAATGCTCGGCTTCGGTCACGTATCCGGTCGCTGCCACGAACGCCCGAAAGTCGGCGCCAGTGACGGCATCCCGGTCGATCGCGAACGGCTTGAGGGTGACGCGGCGCGCCGGGCCTTCGCCATCATAGGGGATCTCTGGCCGGTCGGTCCCGATGATACTCGAACCGCCCGGGAGACTGACTGCATCGCGTCGGACCAATCCAGCGGCTGTCCCACGCTGAAATTCGCATGCGCTTGCGATGGATGGCGAACCCTGGAGCTTCGGGGCGCAGCATGAGCGAGCCCCGTCATCGCCCGGTTGATGCGCGTGAGGCACGGCCAGTCGCTCCTAGATTGCTTCCCCGACAACCTCACGGCGCCTGCGGTCCAGCTCCTCGGTGTACCGGCGCAATGTGTGACTTTCGCTGAGCTGCCCGATCACACGTCGCCCGATCAGATCGCTCACGACCGCGAGCGCCTCGCTCTGGCTCTTATCGAAAATCTCGGCTGCCTGCTTTGCGTTCATGGTGGGATGGAGCACGTCGTTCTTGTGCTTGAGGAAGTCCAGGATTGCAGCATCGGCTTCGCGCTGGGCTGCGGCATGGACGTCCGAAAGGTAGATTATGCCCTGGTATCGATCGTTCCCATCGACAACGATCAGACGCTGCGCAGATCCCAGAGGGAAAGCATGCTTGAGCTGCTCGAGGGAGACATTTGCGCTGACGGTCTTGACGTCCTTGCGCATTAGTTTGTCGACGGTGAGATTGCGGATCCAACCGACATCATGTGCGCTGCGGATACTTTCTCCTCGCAGATGAAAGCGCCAGGTCGCGAACGAGTATCCGAAGGTCGTGCGCACAACAACGGCCGACGTAATCGCCGCGGCGAGCACCAGAGCCGTGATCGTGAAATTGCCGGTCATCTCCAAAGCCAGGAACGTCATGGTCAACGGGCCACCGATAACGGCGACCGCGAGCGAGCTCATGCCCACGATGGCCAGGACATCGGGTGCGGGGGCAGCCAGGACCGCGCCGAACGTGACGGCAAACATCTTGCCGAGCAGGACGCCCATGAACAGCGAAGCGAAGAACAAGCCGCCTCGGAATCCGGATCCGATCGAAACGGCGGACGCGACCGCCTTCAGCAGGAAAACCTGAAGCAGTATTCCCGTCGCCACATCGCTTTCGAAGTTGAGATGGAGTGCTCCGTGCCCTGCCGACAGGACCTGCGGGCTCTGAAGAGCGAGAAGGCCGACGACCGTGCCCCCTATCGTGGGGCGCAACCATGCGGGCACAGTGCTTTTCCGCACCAGCTCTTCGACTGCAGAGACCATCATCATGATGGCGATGCCGACGAGCGCGCAGACGATTCCCAAGGCGATGGCAGGAACGAAATCACTGGGAACAATAGCCGGAACCTGTGGAGCCTCGATCAGCAGGGTGCCGGTCGGGACGATCCGCGCGACAAGCGTCGCAAGCAGGGCGGCGACCACGACCGGCGCGAGCGCAACTGTCGTGTAGGTCCCGATGATGAGTTCGAATGCGTAGAATGCACCGGTCAGGGGAGCATTGAATGCAGCCGCGATCGCTCCCGCCGCGCCGCAGCCGACGAGAATGCGCAGATCCTCCCGGCGCAGCTTCAGCACAGCCCCCAGCTTGGAGGCGATACCGGCTGATAGCTGGGTATATCCGGCCTCGAGGCCGACAGAGGCGCCAAAGCCATTCGAAATCAGATTCTGGATGGCGACGACAAAGCTGCTCGTCAGCGACATCCGGCCGCCATAAAGGGCGTTGGCTTCGATCGGGTCGACGATCGGGCGCATGCGGCGCCGGGCCTGGAGCAAGATGAAGCAGCCCAGGACGAAGCCACCGACGATCGGCGCCCCGAGGACGATGAGCTGATCCAGCAGGGTCGCGGCGCTCAGCCATTCGGTGATGCGAATGCCGAAGATCAGGCTGTGCATCAGCTTCGAGATCCAGCCCATCGCGCTGACGGCTACGCCGGCGGCGATGCCGACGATCGCGGCGATCCCGATCAGCTTGATTTCGCTGCCGCGAGCCGAGAGCTTCCTGCGGAAACGTTGAACCCGGGCTCGCACCTCCGCGTGGAAGCCCGGAAACGCCTGAGCGATGCGGTTGGAGAGAAATATCGGCATCGTCCACGCAACGTCCCGGGCGGCCAGGGCCTTGTCTTCAGGCTGAACCGACGGCCTTGGCTGGATCAGTCAGCGGAATGGGCGGGAAATGGAGACCGCGCTGTCCTGACAGCCCGCGATTCGAGCCCATTGCGAACGCGGGAGCAGGCATGCCGACGAGCTCCCCTTCACGGACCCAGGCTTCGTCATCGCCGTAGAGTCGCTCTACGAGAGCACCCTTGAGGCGCCGCAGGATCTCGGCATGGCCCGGCTCGGCGCTGAGATCGATGGTTTCCCGGGGATCGGCCTCAAGGTCGAAGAGCTGGAAGCCATTGCCCGCCGGATACCAGATCAGCTTGTAGCGGCCGTCACGGACCATGCGGGTCGCCTTCGCGCCGGTCAGCGATTCTCCGTAGAGGATCTCGCGGCGGGCATCGGCGACCATCGAGATGCCTTCGCAGCTATCGGGGATCGGAAGGCCGCAGAGGTCGAGCAATGTCGGCATGACATCCTGGAGCCCGACGAGTCTGTCGTCGGTGGCGCCGGTGCTCACGCGGCGATCCCCCGCGGCTCCCACCAGCAGCATCGGTACGCCGGCGGACGCCTCATACATGAGGCGTTTGGCGTAGAGTCCGTTGTCGCCGAGCATGTCGCCATGGTCGCCGCAGATCAGGATGACCGTGTCGTCGAGCAATCCCTCCTCGCGCAGGGTGCCGATCAGGATCCGCAACTGGTGATCGATATGGGTGCAGAGCGCATAGACGGCCCGGCGCAGGTCGGCGAGCTGCGCGGGCGGCAACTGCTCCCAGTACTCATGGGCGAGGCGCACGGCATAAGGCAACGCTTCCGGATCGCGCGCCCAATCAGCCACGAACGGACCTTCGACATTCCGTGCGCGATAGCGCTCCAGATAGCTTGCGAGCGGCACGATCGGCGGGTGCGGGTGCGTGTAGGACACATGCCAGAAGCCTGGCCGGGTCGGGTCGCGCCGCTTGATCGTTCGAGCCGCTGCCCATGTGATCCAGTTCGTGACGTGCAGCTCTTCGGGCAGATGCCAGGTCCGCCAGCCATATTCGTTGTTGCTCATGCCGTGCATGAACTGCTGACCGGCATATCCGCGGTCCGCCAGAAAGAGCTCGTAATCGTCCATCCCGCCGAGGTGGCCGCGGCCCTCTTCTGCCAGCAGCGCTTCCTCGAACCCGATCCGATCGCGCTGCGGATAGACATGGAGCTTGCCGATCGCCGCGGTCTGATATCCGGCATCGCGAAAGCAACCGGCCAGCGTCGGCGTATTCTCAGGCATCGGGAGCGCGGGCTGGAATACGCGGTCGCCATGCCCGCGCGGGCTCTTTCCCGTCATCATCGAGCGGCGTGCCGGGATGCAGATGGGGCATTCGGCATAGGCCCGGGTAAAGCGCGTGCCTTCTTTCGCGATCCGGTCGAGTGTCGGGGTCTCGACGTCCGGATGGCCGGCAATGCCGAGCAGTCGCGCCGGCCACTGGTCCACCGTTACGAAAAGCACGTGACTGCGGGGTTTCGCCCCGCTGTCCCTGCCTGCCGCGCTCGCTGCTGATGCCTGCATCTCTTGCGCTCAATTGGCCTTGGCACCGGACAGGCGCACGAGTTCCTCGATCTTGCGCGCCTCGGCCTTGATGAAGTCGCCGAAGGAGGCGGGCGTTCCGCCGACCAGGTCGATGTTAAGAGCCGCCATCCGCTCACGAATCGTGGGATCGGCGACGATCTTGTTCAGTTCGGCGTTGAGCCGTTCGATGATCGCAGGCGGGGTCTTCGCAGGCACGAAAAGGCCATGCCAGGACGCAAATTCGTAACCTGGGACGCCTGATTCCGCGACCGTTGGAACGTCGGGGAGAGCGTTGGAGCGTCGAGCGCCGGTGACGGCCAGCGCACGCAAGGTGCCGTCCCGCACCATCGGCACCGCGGTGCCATCGATCATCGCCTTCAGCTGACCGCCCATCAGATCGGTCAGCGCCGGCGCGGACCCACGGTAGGGGACATGCGTGCCCTTGATCCCAGCCTTCGAATTCAGGAGCTCGAAGGCCAGGTGTTGCGGCGTTCCAACGCCAGCCGATGCAAAGGTCAGTTTGTCGGGATTGGCTTTGCCGAAGGCAATCAGGCCAGCGAGATCCTTCGCCTCGTCCTTCGGGTTGACCACGAGCAGCAGCGAGACCGAAGTCAGCCGCATCACCGGGGCAAAGTCTTCCAGCGGCCGATAGGAGAGCTTGTCCTGCATCGCCGGATTGATCGCATGAGTGGCGATGTCGCCAATCAGCAGGGTGTGTCCATCGGGCTCGGAACGCGCGACGTCGGCTGCGCCAATCGCGCCGGCCGCGCCTGCCTTGTTCTCGATGATAACCGGCTGACCGAGCACCTCGCTCAGCTTCGGGCCGATGAGCCGCCCCAACAGATCGACATTGCCGCCGGCGGGATAGGGAACCACGATCCGGATCGTCTTGCTCGGCCAGGCTGTTTGCGCCGCCGCGCCGAAAGAGCAAACCCCCGCGGCGGCGATAGCCCCCGCTGCCAGAACCCCAAGCGAGCGCCTGTTCAAACGAGACATATTGCGGACCTCCCCAATCATAATGGCATTCTGAAATTTGCCTTGGGGAAACGCTTGATCGAATTACTCTGCATGTAGAAATTAGTTTTGCTTATAACTGACTTCCAGGCGTTCGCAGGATGGATCAACGGCTCCTTCAGTTCTTCGTCGTTCTCGCGGACGAACTGCATTTTCAGCGCGCCGCAGCCAGGTTGGGGATCACTCAGCCCGCGCTGAGCCAGCAGATCGCGAAACTCGAGGAGCTGCTCGCCGTGCGGCTGTTCGAGCGAAATCGACGCCGTGTCGCCCTGACGGATGCCGGGCGCGTGTTCTTAGACGATGCCCTTTCGATCCTCAGGCAGTTCGAGGTCGCTGCGGCCACGGCAAAGCTCGCGGCCAAAGGGCAGGTCGGTCGTCTCACGCTCGGGTTCGTTGAAGCCTCTCCCTTCAACATCCTGCCGAAGCTGGTCTCGCGGCTCGGCCGAGAACTGCCCGACGTGTCTCTCGTCCTGCATGAGATGGTGACCGAAGAGCAGGTCGACGCCTTGCGGTCGGGCCGGATCGATGTCGGTCTGCTGAGACCGATGTTCGATGAGCCGAGTTTCGGCTTTCTGCCGCTGTTCAGAGAACACTACGTCGTGGCTCTGCCGGCCACCCATCCCTTGGCAGCTCGGCCTGCCATCGACCTGGCCGAACTGCGTCACGAGGGCTTCATCATGACGCCCTCGCGCAAGCGCCGTTACATCGAAGGTCGTTTCCGAGCGGCATTTCGCCAGGCCGGGTATGAGCCTCGCATTGCGCAGGAGGTTCTCCAGCTGCACACGACGATCGGCCTCGTTGGCGGCGGGGTTGGTGTCGCGCTGGTTCCCGAATCCGTCTCCCAGCTTCACCTCCAGAGCGTCGTCTATCGACCCCTCTCATCGCTGGACTCGACATACTCGGAATTGGTCGCAGCCTGGTCTCTTGAACGCGACACCCCGATCGTGGGCCGCTTCCGCGACGTTGCCCGACGGGTGGCGAGCAGCAGCTAGCTGTCACTGGATATATGCGTGAAGCCGTGAGCGCAGAGTGGGGCAACCGCCATGATGGCAAGCCCGAGCCGCCATGACCTCGCCGGCAACGGGCAAGCCAGGATCGATGACGTCATCGACCTTCACGCGAAGCGGAAAGCCGAGATCTACGGGTGAATTTTGGATGGTGAACGGCCCTGCAGACGGGCTGTAAACGGCGCTCTCTGGAAGGAGCTAATTAGTGGCGCGCCCGAAAGGATTCGAACCTCTGACCCTCAGATTCGTAGTCTGATGCTCTATCCAGCTGAGCTACGGGCGCATATCAGTGTGTCAGACGCTGCGCGTCCGGCCTGATGGAGGCGGGGAATAGCCGCTCCGCTTTGACTTGGCAACCCCTCAAAATCAGGTTGCCTGGCAAAATTCGACACGTCCCCCAAAATCGCCACGATATCGCGTCGCGACGACGCCGAGGTAAGGCTGCGGGTCAACGCGGCAGGGCGGCGGCTGCCAGCGGCCGACGCCGTGCCTGCTTGGCGCGCAGCGGATCCCGGTTCTTCGGCAGCTTCTCGGCGATTCCGTAGAGTTGCTCGCGGCGGTCGAGCTCGCCCCAGATTTCCTCCGGCGCGATGCCCATGGCCGTCCACAGCACGACGAGGTTGTAGATCAGGTCAGCGCTTTCGCGGATCGTGGCCTCACGGTGGCCCTGCACCGCCTCGAGGCCGAGCTCGACCGCTTCCTCGGCCACCTTCTTTGCCATCTTCGGCAGGCCCTCGGCAAAGAGCTTGGCGGTTCGTGAGGAGGAAGGATCCCGCGTACGCGCTTCCAGAACGGCAGCCTGAAGCCTGTTGAGCGAATCGGACATCCGGCGATGATTGGGCCGCCGGATGAGAGTTTGATGACAGTGCTGCGACGCTGTCGGGCGCGGTCAGCGGGTGGCGCGGCGGACGGTCCGGGTGACGGCAGGGCCGGTGACGGCGCCGGTCGCGCCGCCGACCACGGCTCCGACGGGCCCCGCGACGACTGCGCCGGTGCCGGCTCCGACCGCCGCGCCGCCGATACGTTGTTCGACGGTGTTGCCGCAGGCAGCGAGAGCGAGCGTCGCGGCCGAGACCAAGGCCAGAGTCGTGATTTTCATCGTAGGGTTCCTTGTGGGCCCGTTCCGAACGCGTGTCGGGGGCTCGAGGTTCCCGGCGGTGCAGCGCGGCATTTATGTGATAGGAGGCGCGATCCCACTTGCGATCCGCGGAAAAATCCGTATACAGCCGCCATCGCATCAGTCGCACCATTGTCATGGGCGGGGAGGGCTTTCGGGCTCGCGTCGCAGGCTGAAGGTTTTTGACCGGCTTATCCCGCAAGGATGGGCCGATGGAGTTGAGACGATGAAGATCCGCAATTCGCTGAAGTCGCTGCGCGCGCGCCATCGCGACAACCAGCTGGTGCGCCGCAAGGGCCGCATCTACATCATCAACAAGGTCCAGAAGCGCTTCAAGGCGCGTCAGGGCTGATTGGCTCGCGCGGCTGCGAGGCCGCGCGGCGTTTCGGTCCGGGCTGATGAGGAAGCGGGACGCCCGATGGCGTGCCCGCTTTTTTGCGTTGTGCGCTCGCCTCTGCGTGATTTGACCTTGAAGCCCGGCGGGCTAAAGTTGCGGGCATGATCCGTCATCGCATCGCGTCTGCCGCTCTTGCCCTGATGCTGGCCGCTGCCAGCGGCGCGGGGGCGGCGTTCGCCCAGACCCCGGAGCCGCCGCGGCCCGGCGCGGTCCCACCTTCGGACACGATGGACAACCCGTCGGCGCCGACCGGCGTGCAGCGCGGGCCGGCAGCGACGTTGGAGCGGCTGTTTCAGCGCCTGCACGACGCCAAGTCGCAGGAGGAGGCGGAGGGTGTCGCGCGGCTGATCCAGCGGCGCTGGGCGCGATCCGGCTCCGACACCGCGGACCTGCTGATGACCCGGGCGCAGGAGGCGCTGAAGGGCAAGCAGACCGAGCTTGCGGTCGAACTGCTCGACCGCATCATCAGCCTGCAGCCGGACTGGGCCGAAGCCTGGAACCAGCGCGCCAACGCGCTCTACATCTCCGGCGATCCCATCCGCTCGATGCTCGATATCGGCGAGGCGCTGAAGCGCGAACCGCGGCATTACGGCGCGATGATGGGGCTCGGCATGATCCTGCGCCAGCAGGGCAACGACAAGGCGGCCATGGTCGCCTTCCGCAAAGCGCTCGAGGTCTATCCGCAGTTCGATGCGGTGAAGAAGGCCGTCGACTCGCTCGCGACAGAGGTCGACGGCCGCGACGCGTGATGGGCGTCAGGGGTTCCGCGCGTCATGCTCGGGCTTGACCCGAGCATGTTGGAAACCAGCGCACTCTCGTCTTGAGATTCTCGGGTCTGCGCTTTGCTTCGCCCGAGAATGACGCCCTTGCTGTCACGCCTTCTCGACATGCTCCTGCGCCACGAAGGCGATGCGGACCATGTTCGTCGCGCCCGGCGTCCCGAAGGGCACGCCCGCCACGACGATGACGCGGTCGCCGAGCTTGGCGTAGTTCTCGCGCACCGCGAACTTGCAGGCCCGGAAGGCCATGTCGTCGGCGTCGCTGGCATCCTTGGTCACGATGGCGTGGACGCCCCAGACCAGGGTCAGCCGGCGTGCCGTCGAGCGGTTCGGGGTCAGCGCGATGACCGTGCCGTTCGGCCGCTCGCGGGCGATGCGGAAGGCTGTCGAGCCCGACGAGGTCCAGGCGCAAATCGCCTTGAGGTTGAGCGCCTCGGCGATCTCGTGGGAGGCCTTCGCGATGGCGTCGGCGCCCGTGGCCTCGGGCTCGGCGCGCTGCGACTCCAGAATCGAACGATAGACTGACTCGCTCTCCACCTCCTCGGCGATGCGGTTCATCATCGTGACCGCCTCGACGGGAAACTGGCCGGCGGCGCTCTCGGCCGAGAGCATGACGGCGTCCGCGCCCTCGAAGACCGCGGTGGCGACGTCCGAGACTTCGGCGCGGGTCGGCACCGGGCTGGTGATCATGCTCTCCAGCATCTGGGTGGCGACGACGACGGGCTTGCCCTTGCGGCGGGCCATGCGGGTCATGCGCTTCTGGGTGCCGGGCACCTTCTCGATCGGCATCTCGACGCCGAGATCGCCGCGGGCGACCATGATGGCGTCGGAGGCGTCGATGATCTCCTCCAGCCGCGCGACAGCCTGCGGCTTCTCGATCTTGGCCATAGCCAGGGCGCGCCCGCGCACGATCTTGCGCAGCTCCGCCATGTCCTCGGGGCGCTGCACGAAGGAGAGCGCGATCCAGTCGACCCCGACCTCGGCCGCGACTTCGGCATCGGCGCGGTCCTTCTCGGTCATGGCCGAGACGGCGATGGTGGTGTCGGGCAGGCTCACGCCCTTGCGCGACGAAAGCTTGCCGCCGACGATGACCTTGGTGACCGCCTGCTTGGGCGTGGCCTTCTCGACGACGAGGCGCAGCTTGCCGTCATCGAGGATGAGGTGATGGCCGGGCTCCAGCGCGCTCAGGATCTCGGGGTGGGGGAGGTGGACCCGCTTGGCGTCGCCGGGCGCTGCGTCTGAATCGAGGACGAAGCGGGCGCCCTTCTCCAGCATCACGGCGCCGTCGCCGCCGAACTGCCCGACGCGCAGCTTCGGCCCCTGTAGGTCGGCGAGGATGCCGACGGGGCGGCGGAATTTCGTTTCCAGCCCGCGCAGCATCGCCACCTTCTCCGACAGCGTGTCGCGCTGGGTGTGGCTCATATTGATGCGGAAGACGTCGACGCCGGCCTCGAAGAGCTTGGCGCACATCTCCTCGGTCGCGGAGGCGGGCCCGAGCGTGGCGATGATCTTGATCCGGCGTTCGCGCTTCATGTTCTCAAATCCCGTTCCAGGCCGGTTGCTCCGCCCGGTTCATCCGGTCAGGGCCGTGGCGGCGCGGTGTTGCCCGAGTCCGTGAGCTGGATGGTCCAGCTCTTTTGCTCGCCGGTGTCGACCTCGAAGAAGCCGGCCCGGTCGTAACCGCGCGCCAGACAGTCTTCTATCCCGCGAATGGTGAATTCCTTGTTGCGAACGCACATGACGGATTTACCCGTCCATTCGCCGCCCTTGTCGTAGTCGATGGCGTGAACGTAGTAGAAGCGCGCGGCCAGCGTGCCGCGCAACAGCGTTTCGCAGCCGCGCGGGCTGATGTTCCACCAACCTTCGGTCGTCCAGCCCTGCGCATTGCGATAGCCGATGGCGACGCCGATCCGGCTCGATGTGGTGTTGCACATGCGCAGATCGGCCTTCGCCGGAAGCGCACTCCAGAGGAGGGCGGCGGCGGAGCAGGCGGCCAGAAGGCTCGTTCGGGAATGTCCCGGCATTCTCACGGCTCGATCAGGATGACGCGGCAATCGTTGACATTGGTCAGGGTCGGCCCCGGCTGCAGCAAATCGCCGAGCGCTTCGAAGAAGCCGGTCGAATCGTTGTCGGCGAGGGATCGGGTGGGATCAAGGCCGATCGCGGCTGCCCGCGCCAAACTCTGGGGATCGATGATGGCGCCGGCAGGGTCGGTCGCCTCGCCGCCGCCGCCATCGGTCCCGTCGGTGTCGCCGGCGAGCGCGACGATGCCGGGTTGTCCGGCGAGTGCGATCGCCAAGGCCAGCGCGTATTCCTGATTGGGGCCGCCGCGGCCGGAGCCGCGCAGCGTCACCGTGAGTTCGCCGCCGGAGAGGATGACGGCGCGCTTGCCCTCGCGCTTAAGCTGTCGCGCGAGATCAGCATGGGCGGCGGCAACCTCGCGCGCCTCGCCTTCGAGATCGGCGCCGAGATCATGGACGATGTAGCCGGCCGCCTCGGCGGCGGCGCGGGCGGCAGCCATCGCATCGGCCGGGCGCGCGATGATGCGGAATTCGCTGTTGGCAAAAGCGGGGTGGCCAGGCTTCGGCGTCTCGTTGGCGGGGTCGTCGAGCAGGGCGCGGGCGGCCGGCGGCAGGTCGAGGCCGTAGCGGGCGACGATGGCGCGCGCCTGCTCCGTCGTCGAAGTGTCGGCGACGGTGGGGCCCGAAGCGATAGCGGTCGGTTCGTCGCCGGGGACGTCCGAGATCGCCAGCGTCAGCAGCTTTGCGGGGGCGGCGGCGAGCGCCAACCTGCCACCCTTGATGCGCGAAAGCCGCTTGCGGACGATGTTCATCTCGCCGATCGGCGCGCCGGAGCGCAGCAGCGCCTTGTTGACCGCCTGCTTCTCGGCCAGTGCAAGCCCGCCGGCCGGCGCGACCCAGTTGGCCGAGCCGCCGCCGGAGAGCAGGGCGAGCACGAGATCCTCTGCCGTTGCGGAGGCCGCGAGTGAGAGGGCGCGCTCGGCGCTGTCGATGCTGCCCTGGTCGGGAACAGGATGGCCGGCTGCGACCATCGGGATGTGCCGGGTCGGCGCCGTATAGCCGTGGCGGGCGACGGCGTGGCCGAGCAGGCGCTCGGGCGGGAAGCCGGCATCGAGGTAATGCGCCTCGGCCAGCGCGGTCATGCTGCCTGCGGCCTTGCCGGCTGCGAGCAGGATCAGGCGGCCTGTTTCAGGCGCGGGCGGAAGGTGCCCGGGCAGGCAACCGGCCGGATGGGCGCGGCCGACGGCGGCATCGAAGATCGCGCGCGCGGTGGCGCGCATCGACGTCTCGGTGGTGGAATGCTGCACGGCCGTTTCGTCTCCCGCCGCCGAATCTTGGTCTTTCTTTTAGGGCAAGGCGTGCGCCGGTGGAAACACGTGGGTCGTGCATGCACCTGCAGTATCGACCGGGCCGTGCGGCAACGCGGCTGTTGAGGGATCGGGCTGGCCGGCGGTTGCGGCTTGACGCCCGACCCCGATCTGCGCGAACGCTGCCGGCCGAATTTTCAGTATCCGAGAAGGACGACAGATGGACGATCCGGTTCAGGGCGACCAGCTCAAGAGCATCGTTGAGCGCATCGAGCGGCTCGAGGAAGAGAAGAAGACGATCGCCGACGACATCAAGGAGGTCTATGCCGAGGCCAAGGGCAACGGCTACGACGTCAAGGTGCTGCGCAAGGTCGTGGCGCTGCGCAAGCGCGACCTCGATGAGCGCAAGGAAGAAGAGGCGATCCTCGACCTCTACCTGCAGGCGGTCGGCGAAAGCGCCTGAGATTTAAGAGATGAACGCCAAAACGCCGCCGAGGAGCACTCGGCGGCGTTTTGCTTTTCAGGGGTGTCGCTCAGGCGGCGAGATTCAACTGGGCCCGCCCGGCGCCGCGCTCTGCTCAGTGGTGGGTGCGGAACCGGGATGCGTCGTCGATGAAGCTCTTCTCCGCAAAGCCGGCCTCATTGGAGCCGAAAGGCATCTGCGCCGTGAGCTTCCAGGACGCGGGAATGTTCCAGGCCTTGGCGGCTTCTCCATCGACGAGCGGATGGTAGTGCTGGAGGCTCGCGCCGATGCCCGCGTCGGCCAGTGCGGCCCATACCGCCAGCTGTGCCATGCCGGTCGAATGTTCGGACCAGATCGGAAAGTTGTGCGCGTAGAGCGGGAAATTGGTCTGGAGCGCCTGAACCGGCTCCTGGTCCTCGTAGAACAGCACCGTGCCGGCGCCGCTTGCGAAGCTGTCGATCTTCTTGCTCGTCGGTTCGAAGTCGGCGGCCGGGACGACCGCGCGAAGCGCGTCCCGGGTGATGTTCCAGAACTTGTCGCTTTCCTTGCCGAAAAGGATGACGGCGCGAGAACTCTGCGAGTTGAAGCTGGAGGGCGACAGGCGGATCGCCTCTCGGATCAGGCCATCCACCTGCGTTTCAGAGATCGGCAGATTCTTGCCGAGGGCGTATTGCGAACGGCGCTTCTTGAGTTTGTCGAGCATGGCTTCCTCGTGTTCGAAACCTTGTCGCGCTGTCGGGCTGAGGAGAGGAGGGCGTTTGTGAACCCGGCCTCAGGTCTTCCTGCGAAAGCGGGACTTGATATTTGATGGCCGAGAGGTAGCGGTTCACTTGCCGCATCAGAACACCCATAATGGGCATCAGACTGTTGCTGCCTGAGGAACACCATGTCCGAGCTCGACGACATTCGGAGCTTCATCGCCGTGGTCGAGGCAGGGGGCTTCGGCCGCGCTGCGCAGAGCCTCGGCCTCGCCAAGTCGATCGTCAGTCGCCGTATCAGCCGGCTGGAGGCGGAGCTCGGCACGCGCCTGCTCAGCCGCACGACGCGCGGCGTCAGCGCGACCGAGGCGGGGCTGGAGTTCAAGGCGCGCAGCGAGCGCATCCTGGCCGAGCTGGAGGAGGCACGCGAGGCCGTGGCGCAGCAGGCGGGCGGCGTCGCCGGCAGGCTCAGGCTCGCCATGCCGCTCACCTTCGGCTACCGCCATGTGGCGCCGGTGCTCGGCGAACTGGCGCAGCTCTATCCGCGGCTCGAGATCGATGCGCAGGCGAGCGATCGCTATGTCGACCTGATCGGCGAGCATTTCGATGCAGCCATCCGCATCGGCTCTCTGAAGGATTCGAGCCTGATCGCGCGGCGGATCGCGGCGGTCCATGCCGTGGTCGTCGGTTCTCCTGACTATCTTGCCCGTCGCGGGCGCCCGCAGACGCCTGCCGAGATCGCGGGCCATGACTGCCTGCTCTACACCGGCACGCAGGAGCAGGACTGGGTCTTCCGCGCCGGGAAACGCTCGATCTCGATCCGCCCGCAGGGGCGGCTGCGCTCGGATAGTGGGGACACGTTGCTTGCGTGGGCGGCGTCAGGCCTTGGGCTCGCCCTGCTGCCGACCTTCATTGCCTCGGAGGCGATCGGCTCCGGCGCGGTCGAGCCGATCCTGCTCGACTATCCGCTGCCGACCCATGCGCTCCATGTCGTGCGTCCGCCGGGGCCTTATGTCCCCGGTAAGGTCCGGGTGCTGATCGACCTGCTCGTCGCCCGCTTCGGCGGCATCCCTTACTGGGATCCCTGCCAGATGGCCGGTCATGGCAAGGCGGCCTCGGAAAATCTATCGAGCGAAGACGCCGAGGCCGGCGAAGATCTGGCTCATCAGCCTGCGTGATCCGGCGCATCACGGGAATTCGCGTGGTTTCCGGCCGGGCTTTCGGCAGTGTCATGTCGGCCCATACAGGAGAGAACGATGCTGCTCGTCGGAATGCTCGACAGTCCTTATGTGCGCCGCGCGGCGATCACGGGAACGCTGCTGGAGGTGCCCTTCGAGCACCGCTCGGTCTCGGTTTTCCGGCACATGGACGCGTTCCGGGCGATCAACCCGCTGATCAAGGCGCCGACACTGGTCACCGACGAGGGCATCGCGATCAGCGAGTCGCTGCTCATCATCCAGCATTTCGAGGATGTCGCCGGCCGCTCGCTGCGGCCGCTCGACGATGCGGCGCGCCAGCGCGATCTTTCGTTGACCGGCATCGGCATCGTCGCCGCCGATAAGGCGGTCTCCATCGAATATGAGCGCAAGCGGCCGGAGGCGCAGCGCTATGCGCCCTGGATGGAGCGGGTCACGACCCAGCTCCACACCGCGCTGGATCTGCTCGATGCGGCGGCCGAGGCAGGCGAACTCTCGGCCGGGCCCGAACTGCTGCCGAGCGACATCGCCGCCGCGATCGCCTGGGGCTTCTGCCGCTTCGTGATCCCGGAATACGCACCGGCGGAACTCTGGCCGGCGTTGAAGGCGCAGGTCGAGGCCTGCGAAGCGCTCGACGTCTTCAAGGCCTGGCCGATCGACCGGGAATAATCAGTTCTGGACGAAATTCGTCGGCAGCGGGCGCACGGCCGGGCCGGTGAAGGCGCCGGGCTTGGCATCGACCGGGTCGGCATGGCTGAAGCCGAGCGAGGCCGCGGGGCCGGGTGCGGTGATGGAGATGACCGCGGGTGTGGTGCGTGTCCTGGCCGTCGCGACGCTGACCGGACGGGCCGGTGCGACACTCGTCCGCGCGACGGCGGCGAAGAGTGAATCGAGGCCTGATCGATCGATTGGCTCGGGCTCTTCCGGGATCGGCACGGAGCGCTGGCTGGCGACGGCGAAGCTGACGCCGCCCTCGCGCGGGCGCACCGGCGGCAGCGCGGCCGTGACGAGCCGCCCTTCCAGCGTGGGTGCGGAGCCTGCGAGGGTGTCGGTGCTGCCGCGCAGCGAGGCGATGGCGGAGTCGGCCATAGCGGTCGGCCGGATCGGCGGCAACGGCGCGTTGACCGGGCTGCCCGCCACGGCGATGGGGGCGGCGGCCATCTCGTCGGGGCGGCGCGGCGGCAGCGAGGCGAACACCAGCTGCTGGCCGGCTCCGCCCGGAGCCTGCGCGAAGGCGAGAGCGCCGGCAGTGCCCGGCAACGCGGCGAGCTGGACGGTCGCGCCGTCCTCTGCGGGCAGGGTCAGTCCGCGCGGACGCGCCAGCGGGATCGGCGCATCCATGATCTGCGGCCGGGTTTCCGGAGCGGGCTGCTGCGGCGCCGGAAGGGCGGCCGCCGCCGGCTGCGGGGCGACGGGCTCAGGCGCCTGCCGCGGTGCGAGCCGCTCGGAGCGTTCGCGGGCGAGAGCGTTCGCCGTCGGCGAAGACGACATCGCCACCGCGAAGCGGCCGCCATCTGGAGAGTTGCCGTCATTACCACCGCCGCCGGCATAGGCCATGACGGTCGGTTGCGGCCTGGGCGCCGCGCCGCGACGGCCTGTCGGCCGGGCGTCGGCCTCCTCGTCGTCGCCGCCGAAGAGCGAAGCCCAGAGGCTCTTGCGGCCGGACGCGATCACTGCGCCTTCGTCGAGATCGGCCGTGGCATAGCCGGCGACGGCGCCGCCGCCGGAGAGGATCTCCGCCTTGGCGAGCTCGTAGCCGGCGAGCGGCTGGCCATCGGCCGGCAGATGCACGGTCTTCTCGTCGGGGAAGAGCCTCACGAGCTGGTCGCGGGTCATGCGCGGCCAGGAGCGCACCGAGCCGACATCGAGATGCACGAAGGGATTGTGGGCGTTCGGGTAGAAGCCGACGCCGCCGCGCTGAAGGCGCATGCCGATCTCGCGGATGCGGCTGGTCGGCACGTCGGGCAGGTAGAAGTCCATGGCTTTGCCGAGCATGTGCTGGCTGTGCTTGGCGACGGCGCGCGAGCGGCGGCGGAGCATCGCATTGGTGCCGGGAGAGCGATAGGCCGAGACCACGTGGAAAGGCTGATCTGAGCCGAGCTGGCGCTGCACCTCCCAGACGATGTCGAAGAGCCGCGGATCCATGCGGATCGGCTCGTCATTGCGCCAGTCCCGAAGCGACCAGTTCAGCTTGTCCAGCGCCGCGGAATCGTAACGGCCGTCACGCTTGAAGGTGACGGTCGTCTCCTCCTTGGTGTGCATATGCCGAATCGTGATGGTGCGGGTGTCGCCATTGGCGGCGGCGTCCTGCGTGCCACGGATGCCGAAGAAGGTGGCGGTCAGGGCAAGTCCGACGGTCAGGACACGGCGCAAGGACAGCTTCGAGCCGGCCTGCCCCATTCCCGCTTGCGTGGCGTTCGTCCTGCTCAATCTGCCTGGTCCGTCTCGAAGGTCCGCTGCAATTGCCGCGGTAGCGTGAACAAACAGTTGCCGAGAAGCGTTAACGGCTCGTAAGCGAGCCGGCAATCACTGCGCCGGATATTTCCGGCGCGTCGCAAAAATCGTGCTCAAAGTGGCTAAAGTTGGATCGTGGCGAAAAGGTGCCCGCCACTCCCCTCAGCCGCGCTCCGCCAGCGCCTGCCGCACGAGACGGTGGAAACCGTAGACATCGTCGAAGCGGGTCACCTTGCCGTCGGCGCCGACGACGATGGTGTTGTAGACGAGGTGGATCGGCAGCGGCTGCGGCAGGTTGATCCGGCGCTCACCCTTGCCGATCAGGTTCTTCAGCCGCTCGCGGGTCCATTCCGGGCCGAGCACCTGGTCCGCCAGCGCGAAGGGATCATCGACGCGGACGCAGCCATGGCTGAAGGCGCGCTTCTCGGCGGCGAACAGGCGCCGGTTCGGCGTGTCGTGCAGATAGACGGCGTGCTCGTTCGGGAACATGAACTTGATCCAGCCGAGCGCATTGCGCTCGCCCGGCGGCTGGCGGACCGAGATGCCGCCGCCCTTGGTGCGCGTGACGACATAGCCGCGCTTGGCGGCGTATTCGGGGTCGGCCGCGAGACCGGGAATGAATTCCTTCTTCAGGATCGAGGGCGGCACATACCAGGAAGGGTTGACGATCACGTGGTCCATCTTGTGCGAGAAGATGGGGGTGGCCGTCTCCGGCTTGCCGATGATGGCGCGGGTCTCGTGAACGACTTTGTCCGAACGGAAAACGCGCACGCGCATCTCCGGGACATTGACCATGATGTGGTCGACGCCGAGATCGGGCGGCAGCCAGCGCCAGCGTTCCATCTGGGCGACGATGTCGTCCTCGCCCTGCGCGCTTGCGGGCCTGCCGAGCGCGGCCAGCGTCCGCTCACTCAGGATGCCGTTGGCGGGCAGGCCCGCCTTCTTCTGGAAATCGGCGAGGGCGAGCGAGGTCGAACGGTCGAAGACCGGCTCCTCGCTCACACCCAAACCGAGACGAGCACGCACCAGCGGGACGCGCGCGTCGCGCATGCCCAGCTTGAGCGGCGGGCCGGCGGGGATGCGGACCAGCGGGGTATCGTCGAGATGCTGACGAAGCTCGACGAGCTTCGCCTTGAGGCGGCGATAGCCTTCATGCGGCGGGTTATAGGCCGCGAGAACGGCGCCGGCGTCGCTGGCACCGGCGAGTTCCGAGAGCACCTCCGTCGCGGAGGGCAGGGTGAGCGTCGGCGTGATCAGCTTCGACAGGCGGCGCGGCTCCAGGCGGCCGCCGCGCGCGTCCCGGGCATAGAGCACGGCGAGCGCCGAGAGCCGGACATCCGCCTCGGCGAGCTTGTCCTTGTCGCTCGCCTCGAAGACGGGAAGGGCATAGTCGTTCGGGCTCAAGCCGTCCTCGCCGGCGCGGCCGAGCTGCGCGGCGATCCGCTTGCCGGCTTCGGTCCAGCCCTTGCCGTCGACCCAGAAGGGCCGGTTCTCATTCGCCTGATAGGCGGCGGCGATTTCGTTGCGCTCGCGCTCATTCAGGCGGCGCAGCGTCAGCCCATCCTGCATCTGCGCCGTGACGGCGGCGGCGAATTCGAAGCCGGGCGGCACGGTGACCACGACCTTCGGCATCTCGGGGGCCGGCACCAGCGGCTCGACTGTCTTTGCGGCCGGGACGAGCGCCGGATCGGCGGGCGGCATTTCGATGGCCGGAATGGCGAGCGCGACCGGCTCGTCAGCGGGCTCCAGCGGGGCGGTGGCGTCCTGCTTGACCGGATCCTGCGGCTTCGCGCCGAGCCCGAGCGTGCCGGTGACGATCTCCGGCTCCTCGCCGGCGAGGTTGAGCGCGGGCTGCTCCGGCAGCGGGATCCCGAGTGTCGGGTCGGTTCCGGCAGGCGTTTCGGCGTGGAGCGTGGCGCATCCCAGAATGATGGCCAGGGCTGATGCCGTGGTCAGGTTCGCCCAGTGGCGACGACGCATAGTCGCAATCCCGATAGCTGCCGAATCACGTAATTCCTGCGTGAATCGGGCGGTTGAGACAAGATGCGGCAGCGCAACACGCCGCCGCATTCGGTTCATTGGTCGCAGCTCACGCCGCGTCGGTTTCGTCGGAGGGGTGTTCGCTCTCGATCAACCCGTAATCCTTGAGCTTCCGGTAGAGCGTCGAGCGGCCGATTCCGAGCTTGCGCGAAACCTCGGACATGTGGCCGCGGTAGTGTTGCAGGGCGAAGGTGATGATCTCGCGCTCCAGCTCGTCGAGCTTGCGCATGTCGGAGCCGGCGAGGAGATCGAGCGCATTGGGGTCCCTCACCGGCATGTGGATGATGCGCGGGGCGGGCTCCGCCTCTCCGTCCGGTCGGGCGAGCGGCGCCGGGGCCGGCGGAATCCGGACCTCGTAGCCTTCCATCTGCGCGGCGATCTGCGGAAATTCGGTGATGCCGAGCTCGGGGCCGTCGGCCAGCACCACGGCGCGGAAGACGGCGTTCTCAAGCTGGCGGACATTGCCCGGCCAGTCATAGCCGGAAATCAGCGCGGCGGCATCGGCGGTGATGCCGTTCAGCTTCCGGCCCTCCTCGGCGGCGAAGCGCGCCAGGAAGCCGCGGGCGAGATCGGCGATGTCTTCCCGACGCTGGCGCAGCGGCGGCAGCGTGATCGGGAAGACGTTGAGGCGATAATAGAGGTCCTCACGGAACTCGCCGCGCTTCACCTGGTCGAGCAGGCTCTTGTTGGTGGCGGAGATGACGCGGATGTCGACGCGGACCGACTTCTTGCCGCCGACAGGATCGACCTCGCTCTCCTGGATGGCACGCAGCAGCTTCACCTGCGCGTCGAGCGGCAATTCGCCGACCTCGTCGAGGAAGAGCGTGCCGCCATTGGCCTCGACGAACTTGCCGAGATGGCGCTCGGTCGCGCCGGTGAAGGCGCCCTTCTCATGGCCGAAGAGGATGGATTCGACGAGATTATGCGGGATCGCGCCGCAATTGACGGTGACGAAGGGCTTGCCCTTGCGGTCACTGGAGCCCTGGATGGCACGCGCCAGCACTTCCTTGCCGACGCCGGATTCGCCTTCGATCAGGATCGGGATGTTCGATTTCGCCGCGCGCTCGGCCAGCCGCACGACGCGGGCCATGTCCGGGCTCTTGGTGGCGAGGTCGCGGAAGCCCAGCGTGTTGGAGGCGCGGTGCTTGATGTGGCGCAGCTCATGTTCGAGCGCGCCGAGCTTGAGCGCGTTCTTGAGCGAGACCTGCAGGCGCTCGGCACCCACTGGCTTGACCACGAAATCGGAAGCGCCGGCACGCATGGCGGAGACGACGGTCTCGATCGAGCCGTTGGCCGTCTGGACGATGACCGGGGTCTCGCCGTCGCGCTCGCGCAACGCGGCCAGCACGCCCATGCCGTCGAGACCGGGCATGTTGAGGTCGAGCACGATGGCGTCGATTCGTTCGCCTTCGGAGGAGCCCAGCAGATCGAGCGCGACCCGGCCATCCTCGGCGACGATCGTGTCATAGCCGAAGCGCTTCAGCATCGCATCGAGCAGGCGACGCTGGACGGGATCGTCGTCGACGACGAGGACGGTGGCTGTCATGACACCTCGAAGATAGCGCAATATCGAGAAAGGCGCGCTGCCGGCGGAATCATCTGTTCCGTTCTGGGGCATGGTCGGCCAGAAGGGTTAAGCTGGGTTTAAGGAGCAGGGCTGAGGCCGGCGTTGATCCCCGGTCGCATGCCGGCCTATTGAGAAATCGTGTCAGCACGAGGTGTCGAGCGAATGAGTTTCCATGAGACGATCCGGCGCTCCGGCGTCGCTGCGAACGCAGCCGGGAAGGCCGAGCAGACGCTCGGCAAGCTGCCGGAATGGGATCTGAGCCATCTCTATCCGGGCACCGATTCACCGGCGTTCAAGGCCGATCTGGCGCGGGCGCTGACGGAGGCGCAGGCCTTGGCAGGCCGTTACCGCGGCAAGCTTGCGGAGATCGCCGGCGATGCCCAGGGCAGCACTTTGCTGGCCGAGGCGGTGAAGAGCTACGAGGCGCTGAGCGACCTGCTCGGGCGCATCGGCGCCTATGCCGGCCTCGTCTATTCCGGCGACACCACCGACCCGCAGCGCGCCAAGTTCTACGGCGATACGCAGGACAAGCTGAACGCCGCGATCACGGAGCTGCTGTTCTTCGAGCTGGAGCTGAACCGTATCGAGCCGGAGGTCATGGCGAAGGTCGCTGGGACTGCCCCGCTCTCGCACTGGAAGCCCTGGCTCGACGATCTTTCCAAGGACAAGCCACACCAGCTCGAGGACCGGATCGAGGCGCTCTTCCACGAGAAGTCGATGACGGGCGCCGCCGCCTGGAACCGGCTTTTCGACGAGACCATCGCCTCGTTGCGCTTCCCGCTCGACGGCGAGGAACTGACGCTGGAGCTGACGCTCAACAAGCTGCAGGACAGCGATGGCGAGGTGCGCCGCGCGGCGGCGGAGGTGCTGGGCACGGTGTTCCGCAAGGAGCTGCGCACCTTCGCGCTCATCACCAACACGCTGGCCAAGGACAAGGAGATTTCCGATCGCTGGCGCAGCTTCGAGGATGTCGCGGATTCCAGGCATCTGGCGAATCGAGTCGAGCGTGAAGTGGTGGACGCTCTCGTTTCCGCGGTGCGCGAGGCCTATCCGCGCCTGTCGCACCGCTATTATCGCCTGAAGGCGAAGTGGTTCGGCCGCGAGGCGCTGGATTTCTGGGATCGCAACGCGCCGCTGCCGCAGGTCGAGCAGCGCAGCATTCCCTGGGCCGAGGCGCGCGAGACCGTGCTTTCCGCCTACGGCGCGTTCTCGCCGAAGATGGCGGCGATTGCGCAGCGCTTCTTCGACGAGCACTGGATCGACGCGCCGCCGCGCCCCGGCAAGGCACCGGGCGCCTTTGCCCATCCCACCGTGCCGTCAGCGCACCCCTATGTGCTGTTGAACTACCAGGGCAAGCCGCGCGACGTGATGACGCTGGCGCACGAGCTCGGCCATGGCGTGCATCAGGTGCTGGCGGCACCGAACGGCGCGCTGATGGCGCCGACGCCGCTGACGCTGGCCGAGACGGCGAGCGTGTTCGGGGAGATGCTGACCTTCCGCCGCCTGCTCGACAGCACCACCAATCCGAAGCAGCGCAAGGCGATGCTGGCGGCGAAGGTCGAGGACATGATCAACACGGTCGTGCGCCAGATCGCCTTCTACACCTTCGAGCGCCGGGTGCATGAGGCGCGCCGGCAGGGCGAGCTGACGCCGGAGGCGCTGTGCGAGCTCTGGATGGGCGTGCAGGCGGAAAGCCTCGGGCCGGCGATCCGGCTCTCGGCCGGCTACGAGCCCTTCTGGTGCTATATCCCGCACTTCATCCATTCCCCGTTCTACGTCTACGCCTATGCTTTCGGGGATTGCCTGGTGAACTCGCTCTACGGGGTCTACCAGAGCGCGGCGGACGGTTTTCAGGATCGGTACTTCGCGCTCCTCGCCGCTGGCGGCAGCAAGCCCTATGGCGAGCTGCTGGCGCCCTTCGGCCTTGATGCGAAGGACCCGGGCTTCTGGCAGATCGGCCTGAAGATGATCGAGGGGATGATCATCGAGCTCGAAGGGATGGAATAGAGCGCGGGGAACCCTCTCCCGGAGGGAGAGGGCAGGGTGAGGGGTAGGCCGCTCACCGCTTTTTCCGTGAGGTAGTCGCTGCTTTGCGGCGAGGCTATGCCTTGCTGGTCCAAGGGCCTACACCTCACCCCTGCCCCTCTCCTTACAGGAGAGGGGTTCTGCGTCGAGCTTCGCCCTTAGAACTGCACTCGCAGGCCCACCAGCGAAACATTGGCGGTGTAGTCCGCGCCGGGCGCCGTCGAGTTCAGCCTTTCATGGGTGAAGCTCGCGCGGATCGCGAAGGTGCGGGTCAGCTTGTATTCGACCCGCGCGCCGACATTCATGTAGTCCTCGCGCAGGCCCTGGCCTTCGTAGTCGGTGCGGCCGAAGCCGGTGAAGCCGGTGACGGTGAGGTTGCGGCGTAGCGCATGGGCGATTTCGAGGCTCAGCCGGCGGTTGGTCGTGCCGGAGGAGCCGGCGATGGTGGTGTCGCCGAGTTCTGCCGTGCCACGCAGGGTCACGGTGGTCAGCGGCGTCGGTGCCCAGATGACGGCCGCGTCGCCGACGAAGCCACGCAGGTTCTTCAGGCGCGGGTCTTCGTAGTTGCGGTTCTGGTAGCCGCCCGAGACCTCGCCGGTGAGCTGGCGGCTGATCTCGAAGCTCGAACCGATCACGGCCGAAATGCCGTTGGACGAGCGCTCATAGCCGCTCGAATCCACTTTCTGGTCGAATTCGCGCTGGTCGATCTCGCCCTGGATGAAGGGCCGGAAGCCCGGCGAGACCTCGTAGCCCGCACGCAGCCGCAGGCCGTACTGCGTCATGTTGCGGTCTTTCTGCGAGAGGATGGCCCCGCTCGACAGCTTGGCGTCCTCGTAGTCGTAGCGATCGACGGAGCCGCGCAGGGTGAGCTGCAGCCGGTTGAAATCATGGCTCACTCCGGCCGAGCCGCCATATTGCCAGGTCAGCGGGCGGCCGACGACATTGGCGGAGAGGTCCGGCGAACCGGGGCGCTGCGTATCGAGCCGCATGCGCGATTCCAGCAGGACGCGCGTGTCGCGGGTCATGTCGAGACGCAGGTCGAGATTGCCTTCGCCCTCGGGCCGCGAGGCCTCCGGGTTGCGGAAGTAGTCCAGATAGGCGCCGCGCAGCTTGCCCTTGAGCTCGTGGATGCGCCAGTCGGACTGGACCTCCAGCTCGCCCTCGTAGCGGCCGAAGGCCGAGCCTTTAGCTTCTGCGCCGGTGCTGCGCTGCGGGTTCGTGTCGTAGCCGATCGAATTGGTGACCGACGGCCTGAGGATGACCGAGCCGAGCCTGACGCCGAGCGCGGCGTAGGGATCCTCCTCCGGCTGCCGCTTGCGTGGGGGGGGCGGCGGCGGAGGGGCAGGAGGCGGCAATGTCGCGACTGGCGGTTGGGGCGCGCGGAACTGGCGCTGGGTGACGCCGCGCACGGCCGAGCCCTGCACGGGCGCGCTGGCGCGCGGCGGCTGGCGGTTCGAGACCGCCCTGCCTTGGCCCTGGACCAACGCTGCCGGATCGCGGATCGCCTCGGGAGCGGGCTCGGCAGAGACGGTCGGGCGTTCGGGCTGCGCCGGCTGCTGGGCGATGTAGCTCGGCGTGCCGGTCCTGAGCCCACGCGCCTGCTGAGCGCTCGCCGTGCAGGCGAGCGCCAGTCCGGACAGCGCAGCGCCGGACAGAAGCAGGATCTTCGCGCGACCGGACACGGGGTTCGCGGGGCTCCGATACGAAAGCAACGGCGCGCCGGGAAGGCGCGCATGGTTAACGGAGTTAGAACGAACGGGGTTAATGGGCCGTCAACGCAGGCCCGCGGCATCCGCGACGGTGGAAATACGGATAGCCGCCGTGCTAGAGCGCGGGCGCCATGACAGCCGATATCCGCGCCTCCGCCCTCCGCACCGTCGCCACCGAGCGCGACGGGCTCGACACGCTCCACGCCGCGCTCGCCGACGGGCTGGGCGGGCCCTTCGCCGAGGCCGTGGCGATGATCCGTGCCGCGACCGGGCGTGTCGTCGTTTCCGGCATGGGCAAGTCCGGCCATGTCGGGCGCAAGCTCGCGGCGACGCTGGCCTCGACCGGCACGCCCGCCCATTTCGTCCATCCGGCCGAGGCGAGCCATGGCGATCTCGGGATGGTGCAGCCTGAGGATGTGGTGATCGCGCTCTCCTGGTCGGGCGAGACGGCGGAGCTGGCCGCGCTCGTCGGCTATACGCGGCGCTTCCGGGTCGGGCTGATCGCCTTCACCTCGAACCCCGAGAGCACGCTCGGCAAGGAGGCGGATGTCGCGCTGATCCTGCCCAAGGCGACGGAGGCCTGCCCGAACGGGCTCGCGCCGACCACCTCGACGACGATGCAGATCGCGCTCGGCGATGCGCTGGCGGTGGCGCTGCTGGAGGCGCGCGGCTTCTCGCGTCAGGACTTCTTCGTCTACCACCCCGGCGGCAAGCTCGGTGCCCAGCTCAAGACCGTCGACAGCATCATGCATCGCGGCGGCGAGCTCCCGCTGATCGGGCTCGACACGGCTCTGCCCGACATCATCGCGATGATCTCGGCCAAAGGCTTCGGCTGCGCCATCGTCATGGACCTCGACGGGAAGCTGGCCGGCGTCGTCACCGATGGCGATCTGCGCCGCAAGGCGACGATGGCGGGCGGCGATTCGCTGAGGGCGCGCGACATCATGACCGCCAACCCCCGCCGCATCGGGCTCGATACGCTCGCCGTCGAGGCGCTGGAGCTGGTCAATCGGGTGCGGATCACCGCGCTGATCGTGGTCGATGCACAGGAGAAGCCGGTTGGCATCGTGCATGTGCATGACTTGCTGGCGATGGGTGTCGCCTGACGGAGCGCCTTGCGATCGAGGCGAGACGCCTTATCTGAAGCTCTAGAAACTATAGCTTTCGGCGGCTTCCATGAACAGGCTCGAACGCGTGATGCCGATCGGGGCGCTGGCCGAGCGCACCGGCGTCAAGGTCGAGACGATCCGCTATTACGAGCAGGTCGGGTTGCTGCCGCCGCCCGAGCGCTCCGAAGGCAACCAGCGCCGCTATGGCCGGCGCCATGCCGAGCGCCTCGCCTTCATCAAGCATGCGCGTGATCTCGGCTTCGCGGTCGACAACATCCGCACGCTGCTCCGACTCTCGGATACGCCCGGCATCGCCTGCGACGAGGCGCATGCGATCTCGGTGGCGCATCTGCAGGAGGTGCGGGACAAGATCGCCCGGCTGCGCTCGCTCGAAAAGGAGCTCGAGCGAATCGCGACGACCTGCCATGGCGGCGTCCCGGCCCGCGACTGCGCCATCATCGAGGCGCTGGCCGACCACGGCCAGTGCGACCATGCCCGTCATTGATGCGGGGTTTTCGGGGAAGAGGCGGATTGCCTCTCGTTTCCCGCGCCGAAAGGCTTAAATAGGGTCCGTGCCGGGCAGCCTTCGCGCTGCGCCGAGACGATGTCGCGAGAGGGTCGCGCGATGCCGCTAATGCGCTTGACGGGGGTGAGCCGCCGAAAAGGGAACAAACCCCGATTCTGCGGGAGTCAGCGATTCGGCCTCGGTTCGTTCCAGACTCGTTCCTGATTCCAGTTCATGATCCGGCCCGCGAGGGCCGGACGAAACGATCGGCTCCGTCGCCTTGCTTCCTTTTCGTTCGCTGCCGCCCGCCGCCCGCGCCCATGGCGTCATCGCGGTGCTGGGCCCGACCAATACCGGAAAGACCCATCTCGCCATCGAGCGCATGGTTGCCCATCCCACGGGGATGATCGGCCTGCCGCTGCGGCTGCTCGCGCGCGAGGTTTACCAGCGCGTGGTGGATAAGGTCGGCCCGGAGGCGGTCGCCCTCGTCACCGGCGAGGAGAAGATCAAGCCTGACCGGCCGCGCTTCTGGGTCTGCACCGTCGAGGCGATGCCGCGCGACCTCGCGGTCGATTTCGTGGCGATCGACGAAATCCAGCTCGCGGCCGATCTCGACCGCGGCCATGTCTTTACCGACCGGCTGCTGAATCGCCGCGGCCGGGCCGAGACCATGCTGATCGGCGCCGCCACGATGCGCCCGCTGATCGAGCAGCTGATTCCCGGCGTGAACGTCGTTACGCGCCCGCGCCTCTCCGAATTGCTGTTCTCCGGCGACCGCAAGATCACGCGGCTGCCGCCGCGCTCGGCCATCGTCGCCTTCTCGGTCGAGGAGGTCTATGCGATCGCCGAGCTGATCCGCCGGCAGAAGGGCGGGGCGGCGGTGGTGCTCGGCGCGCTTTCGCCGCGCACGCGCAACGCCCAGGTCGAGATCTACCAGTCCGGCGATGTCGATTATCTGGTGGCGACCGACGCCATCGGCATGGGGCTCAATCTCGACGTCAACCACATCGCCTTCGCCGCCGAGCGGAAATTCGACGGGCATCACTACCGGCAACTCCACCCGGCCGAGTTCGGCCAGATCGCCGGCCGCGCCGGGCGGCATCTGCGCGACGGCACCTTCGGCACGACCGGGCGCAGTGCGCCCTTCGGCGTCGAACTGGTCGAGGCGATCGAGAATCATCGCTTCGAGCCGATCCGGCAGATGCAATGGCGCAATTCCGATCTCGACCTGCGTTCGGTCGGCGGGTTGCTCGACACGCTCAACATCCAGCCTTCCGAGCAGGGACTGACCCGGGCGCTGATCGCCGAGGACATGACGACGCTCGAAATTCTGGCGCGGGATCCGGATGTCGCCAAGCTGGCGCAGGGCAAGGCTGCGGTGGAGCGGCTGTGGGAAGTCTGCGCCCTGCCGGATTATCGCAAGATCTCGCCGATGCAGCATTCGGACCTGGCGACCACGCTTTATCTGCGCCTGATGCGCCATGGGCGGCTCGATATCGACTGGTATTCGGCCCAACTCGCCTCGCTCGACCGCACCGATGGCGAGATCGATACGCTCTCGGCCAGGATCTCTCAGGTCCGGACATGGACCTTTGTCGCAAACAGACCTGACTGGTTGCCCGATCCTGAGCATTGGCAGGGCATGGCGCGTCTTGTAGAGGACAAGCTGTCGGACGCTCTGCACGAGCGTCTCGCCAGCCGATTTGTCGATCGGCGCACCAGTGTGTTGATGCGCCGCTTGCGGGAGAATGCGATGTTGGAGGCTGAGGTCACCGCGACGGGCGACGTGCTCGTCGAGGGCCAGCATGTGGGGATGCTGCAGGGCTTCCGCTTCACGGCGGACCCGAAGGCGGGCGGGGCCGAGGTCAAGGCCCTGAACCTGGCGGCGATGAAGGCGCTCGGCGCCGAGATCGAGTCGCGGGCCGCGCGCGTCGTGCTGGCCGGAGACGATGCCTTCATCCTCGCGCATGACGGGTTGCTGCGCTGGACCGGCGAGCCGATCGCCCGGCTCGTCGCCGGCGACAAGGTGCTGGAGCCGCGGCTGCGGCTTCTTGTGGAAGAGCATCTCTCCGGACCTGCGCGCGAGCAGGTCGAAACCCGGCTCGCTCTCTGGCTGAAGAATCACATCACCCGCCTGCTCGGCGCGCTCCAGATCTTGGAGGCGGCCGAGAACGTCACCGGCATTGCGCGCGGCATCGCCTATCAGGCGGCCGAGGCGCTGGGCGTGCTGGAGCGTTCTAAGGTCGGCGAGGAGATGAAGGCGCTGGAGCAGGACGGGCGCGCCGCGCTGCGCCAGCTCGGCATCCGCTTTGGCGCATTCCACCTTTATCTGCCGGCGCTGCTGAAGCCCGCCCCGCGGGCGCTCGCCGCCCAGCTCTGGGCGCTGAAGCATGGCGGGCCGGAGACGGCCGGGCTCGACGACATCGCCCATCTGGCGGCGTCCGGCCGCACCTCCTTCCCGGTCGACAAGGCCGTACCGAAGGGGCTCTATCGCGCTGCGGGCTATCGCGTCTGCGGCGAGCGGGCCGTGCGCGTCGACATCCTCGAGCGCCTCGCCGATCTCATCCGCCCGGCGATCGCCTATCGCCCCGGCGTCACGCAGGGCCAGCCGCCGGCCGGTGCCGCCGATCAGGACGGCTTCGTCGTCACGGGCGCGATGACCTCGCTCGTCGGCTGCGCCGGCGAAGACTTCGCCTCGATCCTGCGCTCGCTCGGCTATGTCTCGGCCAAGCGGCCGGGCCCCGCCATCACCGTTGCGCTGGCGCCGCCGCCGGCTGCGACCGAGCCGGCTGCGCCGGCCGCGAGCGGTGAAGCAGAAGCCGACGCTGTCGAGGCGACCGCCGAGGCTGAAGGCCCGAGCGAGCCTGCGGCCGCGCTGAACGTGGACGGACTCGCCGAGGGCGAGACGCCTGTCGTCGAAGCGCCAGCAGTCGAGACGGCGGATACGCCGATCCTGACCGAGACCGAGCTCGATGCGGTGCGCGAGGCGGTGCCGGCCGACGCGATGACCGCGCTGCCGGCCGTCGCGGCCGAGGAGAACGCTGCTGCGGAGGCGGCTGTCGGGGAGACGGCTGCGCCCGAGGCCGCTGTCGCCGAGGCCGCCGTGGCCGAAGCTGCACCAGCCGCACCGGAAGAGATCGAGATCTGGCGGCCGCATCGCCATCAGGGCGGACGTCGTCCCGAACACGGCCAGCGTGGCCGCCGCGACGGCGAGCAGGGCCGTGGCGAGCGTCCGCAGCGAGAGGGCAGGCCAAGTGGGCAGCGTCGCGACGGCGGCCGTCCGGGCCAGCAGCCGGCAGCGGCAAGGGCGGCAGGAGAAGGCGCCCCGCGTCCGGAACGGCCCCAGCAGGAACGCCCGCAGCATGAGCGCCCGCGCCGCGACGACCAGCCCCGCCAGGGGCGGCCCGAGGGTGGGCGCGGTCCCCGGCGCGAGTTCAACCCCGATTTCAAGCGTGAGGGGCGCCCGAGCGGCCCGCGTCGCGAGGATCGCGGCGGTGCCGAGCGCGAGCGTTTCCAGCAGCAGGCGCGTCCGCGGCCGGCCAATCGCGAGCCGGATCCGGATTCGCCCTTCGCCAAGCTCGCGGCGCTCAAGGCGCAGCTCGAGGGCAGCAAGAGCTGACAGGGCCGGGGAGGCGCGGAGCGTTTGCAGGAGCATCGTCAACGCCTCGACAAATGGCTCTGGTTCGCGCGTTTTGCCCGGACCCGTCCCGCCGCCGTGCGTCTGGCTGAGGACGGCCATGTCCGCATCGATGGGCGGCGCGTGGTGAATCCCGCGCAGGGCGTGAAGCTCGGCGACGTGCTGACGCTTGCGCTGCCGCATGCGACGATGGTGGTGCGGGTGCTCGCCTTCGCCGAACGTCGGGGGCCGTTCGAGACGGCGCGGCTTCTCTATGAGCGCCTGGATGGCGGCAGCGACGATGCGTCGCTTGCGGAGAGCGGGGACGGCGATTAAATCCGCCCGCGACCGTCGGCGGGCTGCGAGCCGGTCCGCGACGCAGATCGTTCTCCGAGGCGTGCTCGGAAAAGATCGTTCTATCGGACAAAAAGAAAACGACCTTGAAACCGCGGCCCGGCAGGGGTTTATGGGGTTGTTTAGAAGTGTTGGAAGGGCCGGCCCATGACGTATGTGGTCACCGAGAATTGCATCAAGTGCAAGTATATGGACTGCGTCGAGGTCTGCCCGGTCGACTGCTTCTATGAAGGCGAGAACTTCCTCGTCATCCATCCCGACGAGTGCATCGACTGCGGCGTGTGCGAGCCGGAATGCCCGGCCGAGGCGATCAAGCCCGACACCGAGCCCGGCCTCGAAAGCTGGCTGCAGCTCAACGGAAAATTCGCGGCGAGCTGGCCCAACATCACGCAGAAGAGAGAGCCGCCGGCGGACGCGAAGGCCTTCGACGGCGTGCCAGGCAAGCTCGAAATGCTCTCCCCGAACCCCGGTGAGGGCGACTGAATTTGCTCTTGCGGCAATGACCCTTCGTCACGGCCGCGCTGCATCTTGGGTGTTGCAGCCGGGGCCCGGAAAACGCGCCTCGTTTTTCGGGCCGATGCGTTAACCAGGACTTGGCCATGCCCGCGCGGAGGGACGCAGTTGCGCGTTTACCTTTGATTCGGCGTGTTTTTTGTGTTACAAGCTAGTCCTAGTCGAATTCGTTCCGCACGCCCCTGCGAGGTTCTGCAATACGGGGCACCCCCAAGATCACAACACGAGAAAGACCGGTTCCCGCCGGCCCTTTTCAGTTCATCCGTGGGGCGAAAGAAACAGTCGACTGAGGGAGCGTGAAGCGGTGCCCATTTAAGCGTCGCGTCAGGCGGAAAGTCTCCGGCCAGCCGGTCGGGGACAGATCATCGCGTGCTCGCGTCGAGCGGGCCGGTCAGGAGTCGTAACGGCATGTCCACTGTGAAGAAAGCTGTTGTGCGCCAGGGGTTCAAGACGGGCGAGTACGTCGTCTATCCGTCCCACGGCGTCGGTCAGATCACGGCGATCGAAGAACAGGAAGTTGCCGGCTTCAAACTTGAGCTCTTCGTGGTGAGCTTCTCCAAGGACAAGATGACGCTGCGCGTCCCCACCGCCAAGGCCGCTAGCGTCGGCCTGCGCAAGCTCGCGGATGCCGATTCCGTCGCCAAGGCGCTGACCACCCTCACCGGCCGCGCCCGCGTCAAGCGCACCATGTGGTCGCGCCGCGCGCAGGAGTACGAGGCGAAGATCAACTCGGGCGATCTCGTTGCCATCGCCGAGGTGGTACGCGATCTCTATCGCTCCGAGGCGCAGCCTGAGCAGTCCTATTCCGAGCGTCAGCTCTATGAGGCCGCCCTCGACCGCATGACCCGCGAGATCGCGGTTGTCGACGACGTCACCGAGACCGAGGCGCTCAAGAAGATCGAAGGGCAGCTCGCCAAGTCGCCGCGCCGTGCCGGCAAGGCCGAAGCCGAGGCCGCCGATGCGGAGCTCGAGGGCGACAACGACGACATGCAGGAAGAGGCCGCCTGAGCGGCTTCATTCGACAGGACTTCAAGAACCCGGCGGGCGACCGCCGGGTTTTTTGTTGCGCGCTTCGCGGAGAATGACGCTGCCGGCTCAGGCCGTGCCCGTCTCCGCCTTGAGGAAGGCGATGGTGCGGGCCCAGGCCTGCTTAGCGGTTGGCGCGTCGTAGCGCTCGGCACTGGTGTCGTTCAGGAAGGCGTGGTCGACGTTGGGATAGACGATCGCCTCGTAGCGGATGCCGGCGGCTTTCAGCGCCTTCTCATGATCGGGCAGCATGCCGACGAGGCGGGTGTCGCGCGCGGCCTGCTGGATCAGGAGCCGGGCCTTGATCTGCGGCACCTTGGCGAGGTCCGGCGGGCGGCCGTAGAAGACGACGCCGGCGTTGAGCTCCGGCGCCGCAACAGCGAGGTCATTGACCGCGCCGCCGCCCCAGCAGAAGCCGACCGCGCCGAGTTTGCCGTTAGCGTCGGGGCGCCCAGCCAGATATTTAAACGCGGCGCGGCCCTGGGCCACGACTTGATCGGCGGGGAGCTGCGGGAAGAGTGCGCGGGCAGCATCCGCATCGGCGGGCGTTCCGCCGAGCGGGGTGAGGAAGTCGAGCCCGAGCGCCGTGAAGCCTTCGAGCGCGACGCGCCGGGTGATGTCCTCAATATGCGGGTTGAGCCCGCGATTCTCATGGATGACGAGGACGCCGCCGCGCTTGGCTTCAGCCTTCGGCGTGACGAGATAGCCCTTCAGCGCGACGCCATCGAGCGTGGTGTCGAGGCGGGTGGCGGCAATGCGCGCATCGTCGGGCGAGACCTGCTGGGCGTGCGCGTAGTTGGGTTCGAGCAGAGCGAGCGCCGCTTGCGCCGCCGCGGCGGAGCCGGCAATTCCCATGAGCCGGTTCATGAAGACGCGCCGGTCGAGCGGCTTGTGAGTATACTCGTCGTAGAGTTCGACGATCCTGCGGTCGAGCGCCATTCCCATCTCCCTGACGTTGCTTTTCCCGATCATAGCGATGGGAGAAGGCGAAGCGGGAGAGGGGGACAGACGCGTCTCGCAGCCTTGTGAAGGCACGCGGCGCCGACGCGGCCGCAATCACAGACTGCGGCCGGGTGGCAGCAACGCAGCCAAACTCTTCAGAAGGTCGAGAACTTCCAGTTCAGCCCGGCCCGGACGATGCTGCCGTTCGTCCTGCGCCGCACCGTGGCTCCGAGGAACTCGTCGTCGGGGTCGGTCGAGAAGCCCGAGAGGACGTATTTGGTCCTGCCGAGATCGTAATAGAGATACTCGCCCTTGATCGTCAGGTTGTCGGTGATGGCGTATTCGACGCCGCCGCCGAGCGTCCAACCCGCGCGCGTTCCAGCCTTCCTGCCTGTCCAGAGACCCTCGAAGGGGCCGTCATCGTCGGAGCCGGTGGGTGTGATGCTCGACGAGTCCTTCGTTCGGCCGTAGGCAAGGCCGCCGGTGGCGTAAACGAGGGTACGGTCGAAGGCGTAGCCGGCGCGGGCGCGGACCGTGCCCAGCCAGTCGATGCTGGAGCGCGCGGTGGTGGTGACGGTGGCGGTGCCGATCGCATCGGTCAGCGTCCGCGACCAGGAAGCCTGCTGGCGCCCGTCGAGATACTGGATGTCGGCCTCGGCGCCGAGCACGAAGCGGTCGATCTGGAAATTGTAGCCGATCTGGCCGCCGCCGGAGAAGCCGTTGCCGTTGCGGCCGAGGCTCTGCGGCACGAGGCCGAGCGCGTTGAACTCGGCGAAATCGGCCGGGTTGTTCAGGGCGTAGCCGTAGCGGGTGCGGTTCTCGCTCCAGGCGTAGCCCGCATTGGCGCCGACATAGAAGCCCGTCCAGGTGAAGACCGGGGGCAACGCCGGCGGCGCGACGAACTGACGGGAAGGCAGGTCGGCGGCCAAAGCAGTCGAGCCGCAAAGGAAACCGGCTACCGCAAATGAAACGAGCGTCTTCATGTCCAATGGCCCCCCAGCCGTCGCACCGTTCTCCATGCCGAAGCATGGCATCGGCAAGAACCCGTGCGATTGGATCATGAACCCGTAAATTCTACGCAAACGAAATACAGCGATAGCCGCGCTTCGATGCCCTATTCGGCGAGAATCTTGTAGCGCCGACCCGGTTCAAGGGGCGTGTCGCGGTCGAGGCCGTTAAGCAGGCGGAAGAGCTCGGCGGGGCGGTCCTGCCCCGGCATGCGCTCGGCCATGCCGGCGACGGTGTCTCCCGCTTCGGCCGGCACGAGCCGGATCTGCATCGGCCGCACGGCCTGCGCCTCCGCCGGGCTGAGCGTGCGGAAGCTGTCGATCAGGCTGCGCATGGGCCGCTCCGGGTCGCTCGCGCCGCGCGCGGCCAGGATCAAGCGATAGACACGCTCGCCCACCTGCACTGCCGCCAGGCGGAACATCCAGTCCGTGCCCTTGCCATGGGCGATCACGGCGGGCTGTCCGCCGATCTGGATCGGTTCGATGCCGGTCGTCTCGACGCCTTCGATCCAGCCGGCGGCGACGTAGGATTCCAGCGTCTGGCCGCTCTTCAGCGTCACCGAATCGAAGCGCAGCGCCTGGGCGCCGCTGGCGCTGACGCCGATGACCATGTCCTGCGCGGCTTCGAGGCTGAAGCCGTCCGGCGCGGTGAAGGCGATGCGCAGCGTGCTGTTCAGGTAGCGCCGGCCGCGGACCACGCCGTCGCGCGGATCGTCGCCATAGGCGAGGCCCTCCATGGCGGCGAGCCAGCGGCCGGAATCGCGCTCGCCGATGCCGGGCGCGCCGATCTGGCGGGCGGCGGCCGTGACGGCGGCGATGCGCTCAGGCGTCTGCGGATGGCTGGAGAGGATGTCGAGCCGCTTGTCGTCGGCGCTCTGGCCCTGGCCGCCCGCGCGATAGGCGGTGTTGCGGCCGAGCGTGGCGAGGAAGCGGCTGGCGCCGTAGGGATCGTAGCCGGCCCGCGAGATGTTGCGCACGCTGACCTGGTCGGCGGTGAGCTCCTGCTGGCGCGAGAATTTGGCGAGCGAGAGCTTCGAGCCAGCCTGCACGGCGGCGCCGCGCGAGGGATCCTTCAGCACCTGCGAGACGACCTCGCTGACCAGCGCCGATTCCGCTTCCTTCTCGGCGCGCTCGACGGCGTGGCGCGCGGTGACATGGGCGATCTCATGCGCCAGCACCGAGGCGATCTCCGCCGTGTCGTTGGCTAGCACCAGCAGGCCGCGCGTCACATAGAGCCGGCCGTTGGGCAGGGCGAAGGCGTTGACGACCGGCGAGTTCAGGATGGTGATCTCATATTGGCCGATCTGGCCCTCGCCGGCCCGGGCGAGCTTCTGGACGACCTCCTCGATCGCCGCGCGGGCGCGGGGCGATCGATATTCGCCGCCGAAAGCCGCCAGCAGCCGCTGATGCTCCTGGTCGGAGGCGCGTTGGGCCGTGCTGATGCGCGGGGCGATCTCGTCGCTGGTGCTGCCCGTGGTCGTCGGCAGCAGCGCGTTCTGGTCGCCGAAGCAACCCGCCAGCAGCAGGGCCGGCAGCGCGACCGCCGCCAGCCGCCATGAACGCGATGCTCGGCTGAATTCCAGCATATCCTCAGTCGATCAGTTCCAGCGCCGCCCGGGACGTCGCCTCCAGCAGGAGGCCGTCGCGCCCGGAGAGAACACCATAGGCGCGCAGGCGTTTACCGCTCAGGCCGGCTGCGGTCCAGCCGGTTTCCTTCATTTCTCGCCAAAGGCTGCGTGACACCACGATCGAAGCAGCCTCCCCGGGCCGGCGCGAGAAGTTCAGATAAGTCCGTTGGGAACGCTCGCCCACCGAAGCGATCCGGCCCTCCAGCCTGACGTAGCGTCCACCATGCGCCTTTACAGCGGCGAGATCATGACCATCGATGGTCGAGCCGGGTGCAGGACCCTTCGATGTCGCGACCCGCTGCATTGGAGCGCGCTTATCAACGCAGGAGGCCAGTGCCGGTTCCGCCAGAGGCAGGGCGGCTCCGCTCTGCTGCAGGAGAAGGGCCAGATCCTCGCTGGCGCCGCCCGGTGCCTCGGCCGGGATCGAGAGCCGGGCCGGCCATCGCCCCCAGCGATCACGCTCGCCGAGGATGGAGAGTTCGAGCGCGCGGTCGCGATAGGGCGCGAGACCGGCGCTGAAGCGCTCGGCCTGGGCCACATCCTGCCGCGGCGCGAGGCCAACGAGGCGCAGGCTGCGGCCGTCCGCGAGAAGCGGGTCGCTCGCGGCATCGATGCCGGCCAGCCGGACGATCGTGGTTTCGCTGCCCGCCTCGGGGCAGCCGGCCGCGAGCGCAGCAGGAATGCTCGCTAGCGCCTGGATCGTGACAGCGACAAGAAGGGACTTCACCCGCATCCCGATTATGCTACACGGAGTCCTGTGCGTCCCGGTAGCTCAGCAGGATAGAGCAACGGTTTCCTAAACCGTAGGTCAGGGGTTCGAATCCCTTCCGGGACGCCATTTTCGACGCCAGCCGCCGGTTCGGTCATCACCGCGCCATGCCCGGCGCAGCGTTGCGCGCGACAGCAGGCGGTTATCGATCCCGGTGGCTCCAGCGCCTCTCAGTGCCCGTCGATACGCTGCAGGAAGGAATCGATCTGCGCCGTATAGGCCTCATCGAGCCCAGCGGCATTGTTGAGCTCGCCATGGCTTTTCGCGACCGGCAACACCGAGGCTTTCCCCTTCGACGCGCGGGCGAAAGCGTTCGCCTGCTGGCATGACGTGCGCCTGAAGGTGGAGCAGATCAGCAGCATCGGTGCCGGCGTGCCTGAGAGGCGGTGCAGCGGAGATACCGCGGCCCAGAATCGTTCGTCCCGACCGAAGGCTCTGTCGTAGAGCGCGGCGTGAGGAGCCCCCATCAGGGCGGGCACGTCATAGGCCGCGCTATCGATAGCAATGGTGCCGCGCCAGGGTTTCAGACCTGCTTTGTTGCCGATGGACGGATCGGCGGTTAGCAGGGCGGCGACATGCGCGCCCGAAGAATGGGCCATCAGGACGATCCGGTCGGATCTGCCGCTCCATTCGGCAGCGCGACGCTGAACCAGAGCCATTGCCGTCGCCAGGTCGCCGGCCTGAGCCAGGGGATCGGCAGCGGGCACGAGCCGCGTGTTCACGGAAACGAAGACATAGCCCCGGGCTACCCAGTGCCGGACCTTGTTCGTGACCACCGGCCCCGCGGCCTTGTCGCCGAAGGCCCAGGCGCCGCCATGCAGCATCACGATAATGGCGCCGTTCGGGCGTGACGGGCGATAGACGTCGAGGCGCTGCATCGGGTCACTGCCGTATGCGATATCGCGCGTGACCGTCGCGGCCGCAGCGCCCGTATCGGCGGCTGCGCCTTCGATGGTCGCGGCACATGGCTCGGAAAGCTGCGCGCGGTTGGTCTGCAGACAGGCGATGATGCGTCCGCCGCCCGGAGGAACGCCCTGGCAGAGCCTCCTCATGTCCTGCAAACAAACGGCCGGCCCGCGAGCGGCCGTCTGGGCCATTGCGGGCGCAACGCAGAGGACGAGGGCTGCCAGAGCTGGGCAGAGCGATTTCATAGCCATACGATTTTCCGGCGAGGAGGTGGCGCCGCGAATGTCCGGGCGACCGAGCCAGCGATCAAGTTAACGATCGGCAATGTTGCTGCGGTCGCCCGTGCCGCGAACTCCACCGCTGCTCACGGTTCCAATACGATGAGCGGCAGGCGTCGCTGGCGCAGGTGGTGAAATCGGTGGCCATCCACGGGTCCGATGCTCTAGTCACGACGCATGGAGACCTTTCCGGCGCACGAGCTGTTCCCCCATGTCCGCATCGTCATGGGCATGGTGATCGGATTGGCGATCACGCGCACGCTGGCCGGGGTCGCCGGCTTCATCCAGCATCCCGGTCACCAGCGCGTCTCGTTGCTGCACATGCTCTGGGTCGGCTCGATGCTGCTCGAGCTCGTCCTGTTCTGGTGGTGGGAGTTCGGGCTGTCGCGCCTGACAGTCTGGAGCTTCGGCGTCTTCCTGTTCGTGATCGGCTATGCCGTGGTGCTCTATCTGCTGGCCGCGTTGCTGTTTCCGGACAGCATCTCCGAATATGAGGGCTACGAGGATTTCTTCATCAAGCGCCGTCGCTGGTTCTTCGGGCTGCTGGCGACGACCTTCCTGCTCGACATTGCCGACACGTTCATCAAGGGCAGGGAGCACTGGAGCCTGCTCAGCGGCGATTATCTGGTGCAGGTGCCGATCGGGCTTACGCTCTGTCTCATCGGCAGCCTGTCCGCGCGGCGCTCGGTGCAGCTCGCGCTGGTCGCGATCAACATCACCTATCAGCTCTACTGGGTCGGTCGCGTCGTCTACATCGTCTGACGGTTATCGCTGCGGCCGCGCCTCGGCACGGTCGGCTTCAGCCGTCCGCCAAGGGCGCGAAGTGCTGCACGACCTGCCGGTAGACGCCCTGCTTGAAGGGGATGATCAGGTCCGGCGTCTCGACGAGCCTCGCCCAACGCCAGGCGTCGAACTCGGCCTTATGGCCGCCGGCCGGGGTGAGGATGTCGATCTCTTCCTCGGGGCCGGTGAAACGAAAGGCGAACCATTTCTGCGCCTGCCCACGCCAGCGGCCTTTCCAGGCTTCCTGGCCGATGTCGACCGGGAGATCGTAGCTCAGCCAGCCGGGCGCCTCGGCGAGCAGCTCGACGGAGGTGACATTGGTCTCTTCCTGGAGTTCTCGGCGGGCAGCCTGCAAGGGCGTTTCGCCCTTGTCGATGCCGCCCTGCGGCATCTGCCAGGCATGGCCCGGCGCGACATGTTCGCGCTTGGTCTTGTCGGCGCGCCGCCCGATGAAGACCATGCCTTGGCGGTTGAACAGTGCAAGCCCGACGCAGGGGCGATAGCCTTCGGGAGCGGCGTCGCTCATCGCAATGATCCGGTCTTTCCGAGAGAACCGGTCGAGCCGGGGTTGCGGAAGCCGCGGGCCGCGCTCACCGGCACGAGCGCGATCTTCCTGGCTTCCAGCGTCTGCGCCCAGCGGGCGATCCGGTCGATCGAGATCGGCAGGGCGCTGGCCGAGGCGACGGCGACGCCTTGCTCGCGTGCCATCAGCTCCAGCGCCGCCAGCTCCTTGTCGATCGCATCGGCGCGGGTGACGCCGTCGATGACACGGTCGATCTTCAGCGCCGGGATCTGGGCGCGGCCGGCGGCGCTCGCCAGCAGGCTGCGCGGCGAGGAGCCGTCATCGACGACCATCAGGCCGCGGCCGGCGAATTCCCGCAGAATCGGGGAGAGTGCATCCTGATCGGCGGTGAGGCGCCCGCCGAGAAAATTGACGATGCCGACATAGCCGGTGAAGCGGCCGAGCGACCAGTGCAGCTTGTCGATGTTGTCCTGCGCCTTCGGGCCGGTCAGCAGGGTGTGCGGCCCGGGGTCGTTGTCGGGATAGTCGAAGGGCTCCATCGGCAATTGCAGGAAGACCTCGTGGCCGTCGCTGCGTGCGCGCTGGACGACGCGTTCGAGCTCCGTGCCATAGGGCGCAAAGGCGAGCGAGATCTGGCCGGGCAGCCTCGCGATCGCCTCGGCCGTGCCGTTCTGGCTGATGCCGAGGCCGCCGACGAGGATCGCGACGCGGCCGATCGGTTTCGCTGATGGCTCCGGGCCGAGCGGGCGGGCATAGATCTTGGCCGGCGTGGCGCCGTCCGGGCCCGTCTTCGGCAACAGGCCGTAGCGCGTGCGCTCGGTGAGCCGACTGTCGGGGGCGGCGGCCAGCTTGATCGGGCCACCTTCCTCCGGGACGGTGATGATGATGGATGTGGGGGCTTCCTCGCCCGGGCGGACGACGGTTACGCCCGCGCTGTTCTCGAGCTGGGAGGCGCTGGCGGGCCCCGATGCCGGAGCGGGGACGGGGGAGGCGCCGGTCTGCGCCATGGCGGAAGACGGGGCGCGCTTCTCGATGGAGGCGGTGGCGATCGGCTCGCCGCCATCTGGGTCTCTGCGCAAAGCGACGACGAGTACTAGGCCCAGGATCACCGCACCGACGCAAGCGACCGCGCCCGTGCCGAGCCAGCGGCCCCACGGCTTGCCGGAAGGCGCGGCCTTATCCTGGCCGAGTGCCCGATTGAGCTCCGTCAGCGGCGTCGCGGCCATAAGGCCGTCCTCAAGGTTGCGAGGCGGTCCCCGAATCAGTCAGGGCCGCATCCGCTAGTCTTGTCGCCTCGGGGCCGGTTTGGAAACACCTCAGCCCTCATCCCGAGAAGCCATTCCATCTGGAACGCGTCTCGAAGGGCGAGGGCTGAGTGATTTCGAGCCCGAACGGCTTACGGCTTGGGCGCTTCCGGCGTCTTGGGAGCCTCCGGCGTCGCGGGGGCGGGCTGCGCCGGCTTCTCGGCCGGGGCGGCAGCGCCCGTCTTGACGCCGCGGAGCTGGTTCAACGCCGCGATCAGCTGGGTGTCCTTGGTCGGGTCGTTCGGGACATAGGAGGCGGAGCCGGACTGCTCCTCGCCTTCGCCGGCCTTGAGATGGCCCTTCAGCGAGGCCTCGCCCTTGTTCTCGCCGAGCTTGTCCTTGATCTCCTGCGGGATGTCCTGCTGGACCTCGATGTCCGGGGTGATGCCCTTGGCCTGGATCGAGTTGCCCGACGGCGTGTAGTAGCGCGCGGTGGTCAGGCGCAGGCCGCCATTGGAGCCGAGCGGGATCACGGTCTGGACCGAGCCCTTGCCGAAGGAGCGCGTGCCCATCACGACGCCGCGCTTGTGGTCCTGCAGCGCGCCGGCGACGATCTCGGCCGCCGAGGCGGAGGAGCCGTTGATCAGCACGACGACCGGCTTGCCCTTGGTCAGATCGCCCGACTTGGCGTTGAAGACCTGGGTTTCCTCGGCGTTGCGGCCGCGCGTCGAGACGATCTTGCCGCGCTCGAGGAAGGCGTCGGAGACCAGCACGGACTGGTCGAGGCGCCCACCGCGGTTATTGCGCAGGTCGATGACGAAGCCCTTGAGCTTGTCGGCGCCAATGTCGCTGGTCAGCTTGTCGATCGCCTTGCGCAGCCCGTCATAGGTCTGCTCGGAGAAGGTGCCGATGCGGATATAGCCGACGTCGTTCTCGACCCGCTCCTCGACCGCCGGGACGACGATGGTCGAGCGGGTGAGCGTGAACTCCAGCGGCTCGGTCTTGCCCGGCCGGTCGATCTTGAGCGTGACCTGCGTGTTGATCAGGCCGCGCATCTTCTCCACGGCCTGGGTCAGCGAGAGGCCCTTCACCTCGGTGCCGTCGATCTGGCGGATGATGTCGTTGGCCAGGATGCCGGCCTTGGAGGCGGGCGTGTCGCGGATCGGCTTGGCGACCTTGAGGACGCCGTCCTCCATCGTCACCTCGATGCCGAGGCCACCGAACTGGCCGCGCATATCGGTGTCCATGTCGCGGAAGGCCTTGGAGTCGAGATAGCTCGAATGCGGATCGAGCGAGGAGACCATGCCGTTGATTGCGGCCTCGATCAGCTTCTGCTCGTCCGGCTTGTCGACATAGTCAGTGCGGATCTTCTCGAAGATGTCCCCGAAGAGATTGAGGCTGCGGTAGACCTCCGCCGACGCCGCCACGGCGCTGGTCGAGCTCAGCAGCCGGGTCTGGGTAGCCAGTCCGGTCAAGCCCGCGCCCATGATGGCGCCGGCGAGAACGAGGGAAACCTTGCGCATCATCCGCGAACCTTTTCGCCTTGCGATTTCGTCCACCACGGCGCCGGATCAACCGAGACGCCGTCTTTCCTGAATTCTATATAGAGAACCGGCTGGCCGGTGCCCACTCCTACCGTCGTCGCCGCAGCTTCCGATGTTTCGCCCATCGTCGCAACCGGTTCCCCTGCGAGCACGAACTGATTGAGCGCGACGTCGATCCGCTGCATGCCGGCTAGCAAGATGTAGTATCCACTGCCCGCGTTCAGGATCAAGAGTTGCCCGAAGGAACGGAAGGGACCCGCATAAACCACCCAACCGTCAGAAGGCGCCGAAACTAGGGCGCCCGGCCGGGTCTCCAGAGAAATCCCGCGTGTGGAGCCGCCTGCGCCGTCAGGATCGCCAAAACCACGCAATCGTGATCCCGCAACGGGCAGCGACAGCAGCCCCTTGGCGTCGGCAAAGGCGATCTTGGGAGCCAGGCGGGCCGGGTCGCGGAAGGCGAGCGCGGTCATGCGGTCGCGCTGCTCGCGGGTTTCCTGCTCGATCGCCTGCTTGGCTGCATCCACAGCCTTGTTGGCGACGGAGATCTCCTTCTCGATCTTCTCGACGAAATCCCGCATCGAGCGGGCCTGTCCGGCGAGCTCGTTGCCGAGGGTGCGCTGGGCCTCGACATCCTTTGCGGCGGAGGCCTCGCGCTCGCGCCGCGCCTCGATCAGAGAGGCTAGGCGCTGCCGCTCACCGGCGAGGCGCTCCATCTCCTCGCCCATCCGTCCCTTTTCGGCGGCGATGTTGTCGCGCAGCCGCACCAGCTCGGCGAGGTCGGTGCCGAGGATCTCGATCTCGGTGCGCAGATCAGGCACGACGGCGCCGAGCAGCATCGAGGCACGCACGGCTTCCAGGATGTCCTCCGGCCGCACCAGCACGGCCGGCGGCGGCCGCCGGCCGATGCGCTGCAAGGCCGCCAGCACTTCGGCGATCAGGCCGCGCCGGCTTTCGAGCGAGCGGCGGATGGCTGTCTCGCTGGACTGCATCAGGGCAAGCCGCTTCTCCAGTTCGCCGAGCTTCGTCTCGGCGGCCTGCGTCTTCGTGGTCGCGTCGAGCAGCGCCCGGTTGAGAGCGGCGCGGTCGGCGCGGATGCCGGCAATCTCCTTCTCAAGGGTGGCGCGTGCGTCCGCATTGCCTGCGAGGCGTTCCTCGATCGCCTTGAGCTCGGCCTCGCGCGCCTGCTTCTCGACGAGCTTCTGCATCGCCTCGCGGGCGAGGGCGTCCGGATTAGGGGCGGCGTTCTGGGCGATGGCGGGCGCGCCGAGGGAGGCCGCCAGCAGAGCCGTCAAGCTCAGGCGGCGCAGCCGGGAGCGAATCAGCGGCGCGGCGAAACTCATGCGCGATGATAGGGGTGTCCGGCGATGATCGTCATCGCCCGATAGAGCTGTTCCAGCGCGAGCGCTCGGACGATCTGGTGCGGGATGGTCAGAGCGCCGAAGGCGAGCGTCAGATCGGCGCGTGCGCGAATCTCCTCGCTCAGGCCGTCGGCGCCGCCGATGATCAGGCTCGCATGGGCCGTTCCGGCGTCGCGAGCCGTCGCGAGGCGGCTGGCGAAGGCCTCGCTGCCGAGCTGGCGCCCGCGTTCGTCCAGCGCGATCAGCAGGCCGGGCTGAGACTTTGCGAGGATGGCCTCGGCCTCCTCGCGCTTGCGCTCTTCCGGGCGGCGGCCGCGGCTCTCGGGGATCTCGACGATCTCCGGGCCGCTCAGCCCCATGCCGCGCCCGAGCGCGACGGCGCGCTCACGATAGCGCTCGCAGAGCTCGCGCTCCGGCCCGTCCTTGAGCCGGCCGACGGCGATGACTGCGAGACGCACCGAGAAGCAACGTCAGCTGTCGAGGCGCTCGTTCGGCCTGTCCGTGCCCCACATCTTCTCGAGATTGTAGAACTGGCGGACTTCGGGCCGGAAGACGTGGACGATGATGTCCCCGGTGTCGATCAGCACCCAGTCGCAAGCCGGCATGCCCTCGACGTTCGGCGTGGGCTTTCCGGCGCTCTTGAGAGCTTCGACCAGGGCATCGCTGATCGCGGCGACGTGGCGGTTGACGTTGCCCGAGGCGATGATCATCGCGTCGGCCAGCGAGGTCTTGCCCACGAGGTCGATCACCGTGATGTCCTCGGCCTTCATGTCTTCGAGGACACGCTGCGCTATGGCGATGCTATCGGCAGAGGGATTCTCCGCAACAGCGGCCTGGGGAAGCGGCTTAGGCTCGGCTTCGCCAAGGTTTTGACGGTTCAGGGACGTATCCTCTCGATCACGATGCGCTCAAGGCGCGATACACTTAAAATAAGCCGGGAACGACCAAAATTCAATCAAGCTCCGCCGGTTTCGGCTTGCCGGCGCAGCAATGTGGAAGACAGGGCCGAGCGCTTGCCGTGCAGGAAGACCCAGGCGGGCGGCCGGGTGCGCGGCAGGCTCGCGGCCTCGCTTTCGGGGATGCGCCAGCGCGAGAGCCAGTTGGCGGCCGGCGAGGCCATGGCGCTGTGGGTCGAGCCCGGCCGGTCGATGATCGCGACCGGCATCATCCGGGCGATGGCGCGCCACTCGTTCCAGCGATGGAAGCTCGCCAGATTGTCCGAGCCCATCAGCCAGACGAAGTTCACGCCCGGGCAGCGGCGCTTCAGCGCGCGCAGGGTGTCGGCGGTGTAGCGGGTGCGCAGCGTCGCCTCGATGCCGGTGACATGGATGCGGGCATGGCCTGCGAGCTGCCTTGCCTGCCGGATGCGGGTGGCAAGCGGCGGCAGCTTGGCATTGTCCTTGAGCGGATTGCCCGGCGTCACCAGCCACCAGACTCGGTCGAGCTGCAGGCGGCGCAACGCGGTGAGGCTCGCGAGCCGATGGCCGTCATGGGCCGGGTTGAAGCTGCCGCCGAAGAGGCCGATGCAGAGACCCGGCGCATGGGGCGGTAGCCGTAGATGGTCGAGCGTCATCGCCGGGAGCGCTTTCAGGGCCGGGTCTGGCCGGCGCCGTGGACGCGGTACTTGAACGAGCAGAGCTGCTCGACGCCGACCGGCCCGCGCGCGTGCATCCGTCCCGTCGCGATGCCGATCTCGGCGCCGAAGCCGAATTCGCCGCCATCGGCGAACTGCGTCGAGGCGTTGTGGACGACGATCGCCGAATCGACTTCGGCGAGGAAGCGGGCGGCGGCGGCCTTGTCCGCGGTGACGATCGCATCGGTGTGGTGCGAGCCATAGCGCTCGACATGGTCGATCGCGGCATTGAGCCCGGCCACGACCTTCACCGCGATGATCCGGTCGAGATATTCCGTCGACCAGTCCTCCTCGGTGGCGGGCGTCACGCGCGGATCGACGGCTTGTGTCGCGCGGTCTCCGCGCACGGCGCAGTCGGCTTCGAGAAGGGCTTTGACGAGCGGAGCCAGATGGGTCGCGGCGCAGGCCTCGTCGACGAGCAGCGTCTCGGCTGCGCCGCAGACGCCGGTGCGGCGCAGCTTGGCGTTGAGCAGGATGTCGCGGGCCATGGCGAGGTCGGCCCGGGCATGGGCATAGACATGGCAGTTGCCGTCGAGATGGGCGAAGACCGGCACGCGCGCCTCGCTCTGGACGCGGGCGACGAGGCTCTTGCCGCCGCGCGGCACCACCACGTCGACATTGCCGCCGAGGCCCGCGAGAATCTCGCCCACCGCGGCACGATCCCGCGTCGGGACGAGTTGGATGGCGTCGCCCGGCAGGCCGGCGGCCTCCAGCCCCTCGCGCATCGCGGCGGCGATCTCGGTCGAGGTGCGGAAGGAATCGGAGCCCGCGCGCAGGATCGCGGCGTTCCCGCTCTTGAGGCAGAGCGCCCCGGCATCGGCGGTGACGTTGGGCCGGCTCTCGAAGATGACGGCGATGACGCCGAGCGGCGTGGCGACGCGCTCGAAGCGCAGGCCGTTCGGCTGCGTCCACTTGGCCAGCACGCGCCCGAGCGGATCGGGCAGAGCGGCGACATCGGCAACCGCGTCCGCCACACCCGCGAGGCGCTTATCGTCGAGGGCGAGGCGGTCCATGAAGGCGGCGCTCAAGCCGGCCTTCAGCCCGTCCGCGAGGTCCTGCGTATTGGCTGCCAGGATACGGTCACTGCGCTTGCGGAGCGCCTGCGCCATCGCGACCAAGGCGTCGTTGCGCTGCTTGGCCGGGCTCAGCGCAACTTTACGCGCGGCGGCGCGGGCGCGCTGGCCGAGCTCGTGCATGACGAGGCCGACGTCCTGTTCGGCGCCGTTCGTCGCGATGACCCGCAATGCGCTGTCGCCTGTCATTTCCTGTTCAAATCCAATCCCAGACGGTCCGAGCTTAGCCCAGCCCGAGCGCCATGTCGTCCCGATGGATCATCTCGGCCCGGCCGGGATAGCCCAGCACTGCCTCGATGTCGCGCGAGGCCTTGCCGAGCACCAGCGCGGCTTCGCCGGCGTCATAGGCGACGAGGCCGCGCCCCAGAAGCTGCCCCTCGGGGTCGCGGATCAGCACGGCGTCGCCGCGCGCGAACTCACCCTCGATGCGGCTGACGCCGACCGGAAGGAGGCTGGCGCCGCCGCGCAGGGCCCTGGCGGCGCCGGCATCGACGTGGAGCGTCCCGCGCGGCTCCAGCGTGCCGGCGATCCAGGTCTTGCGGGCGGTGGCGGGCGTCGAGGCGGTGAGAAACCAGGTGCAGCGCCCGCCGGCCGCCACTGCAGCGAGCGGGTTCTTGCCGCGGCCGTCCGCGATCAGCATGTGCGTGCCGCCGGAGATGGCGATCTTGCCGGCCTCGATCTTGGTGCGCATGCCGCCGCGCGAGAGCTCGGAGGCTGCGCCGCCAGCCATGGCGTCGATCTCGGAGGTGATGCGCTCCACGACCGGGATGTGCCGGGCGGCGGGATCCTTCGCGGGCGGGGCGGTATAGAGTCCGTCGATATCGGAGAACAGCACGAGCAAATCGGCGCCGGCCATGGTGGCGACGCGGGCAGCGAGCCGGTCGTTGTCGCCGTAGCGGATCTCGGTGGTCGCGACGGTGTCGTTCTCGTTGATGACCGGGATGGCGCGCAGGTCGAGCAGGCGGCCGAGCGTCGCGCGTGCGTTGAGATAGCGGCGGCGCTCCTCGGTGTCGGCGAGCGTCAGCAGAATCTGGCCGGCGGTGAGGCCGTGCGCGCCCAGGGCCTCGGCCCAGGTGCGGGCGAGCGCGATCTGTCCGACGGCCGCCGCCGCCTGGCTTTCCTCCAGCCTGAGCGGGCCGGAAGGCAGGTTGAGCACAGTGCGCCCAAGCGCGATGGCGCCGGACGAGACGACCAGCACGTCGGCGCCGCGCTGGTGCAATTCGGCCAGATCCTCCGCCAGCGCGGCGAGCCAGGCATGGCGCAGCCGGCCGCGAGACCGGTCGACCAGCAGGCTGGAGCCGACCTTGACGACGACGCGGCGGAATTCGGAAAGCGAGGGCGTGTGCACGGGCTCAAGGCGTTTTTTGTGAGGGCGCTCTGCCTGTTGGCGAAAACCGCACGGTTGTAAAGCGGTCTCGCAGCCGGCCCGGCGCGCGGCCCGCGCATCCGATCGCACCCGTTGAAAAGACGGGGTGCGATCACCATGTCATGAATCCGTCGTTCCCCGCCTTAAAATCACGGCGTTTTGCGCTGGAAGCGGGGCTGACGCGCGTCGATTTCGATACCAATCCGCCACGATCTGGATTATTGCGCCCACGCGGGCCGAACGAACGGCCGCGACAACCCGAGAGAGAACACCACTTGAAGAACCCGAACGACCGCAGCTTCACCGACCGCCAGGCCAATTCCGCCAAAGCCAAGCAGGCGCTTCTCGAGCGCTTCCAGGCTAGGCCGAAGGCAGACGATCCGGCCATGGCGGCGCGACGCGCGGAGCGGGAAGCCATTGCGCAGGCCCGTGCCGAGCGCGAGGCCGAGAAGGCAAAGATCAGGGCCGAGAAGGAGCGCCTGGAGGCGCTCGAGCGTGAGCGCATCGCAGAGCAGAAGCGCCAGGAAGAACTCGCCCGTGAAGCCGCCCGCAAGGCGGAGCAGGCCAAGCGCGATGCCGAGCGGCCCCGCAAGGTGCTGCTGGAGGCCGTGCAGTACATGCAGCTTCGCACCGCCGGCAAGCGCCGCTGAAGCCATTTCCCGCCGGCCGGATCGGCCGGGGAAAAGGACGCGCAACACCGCTGGATTCGATTTGGGGCGCCTCTGGCGCCCCTTTTCGTATGGGCCGGCCGTCAGCCCAGTCGCACCTGTCATGCCTTCATTTTGGAGGCGATCGGAAATCCGTCAAAAAGCGCAGTGGCTTACGGCCAGCGGTGGATCAGCGAGCCCTCGCCGCTCGCTTGGCAGGACGAGAATCTCCTCTTACCTATCGGCAAATCGAGCTGGCCGGACTATTGTCGCGCCCCGATTGAACCTTTTCCCGTCTCGCTGCGACCAACCCTGTGCGAGCCGGGATGCTCTTTGCCTTCGAGGGGCGATGCATACGGAATCGGACGAGGAACTCGTCAAGCGGATTGCCTCCGGCGACCGGCTCGCGATGAAGGTGCTGTTTTCGCGGCATCAGGTGCGGGTCTACCGTTTCGTGCTGCGGCTCGTCCGCGACGAGACGCTTGCCGAGGATGTGATCAGTGACGTGTTCATGGATCTGTGGCGACAGGCCGATCGCTTCGAGGCACGTGCCTCGGTCGCGACCTGGCTGCTCGCCATCGCCAGGAACAAGGCCTGGTCGCTCCTGCGCAAGCGCCGCGACGCCGAGCTGGACGAGGACTACGCCGATAGCATCGAGGACGAGTCGGATGGCCCGGAGGTCGTGCTGCAGAAGCAGGACAAGGGTCTCGCCATCCGCGCTTGCCTCGAACGGCTGTCGGCCGAGCATCGCGAGGTCATCGACCTCGTCTACTATCACGAGACCTCTGTCGAAGAGGTCGCGCGGATCGTCGGAATACCGGAAAACACCGTCAAGACACGGCTTTTCCATGCCCGCAAGAAGCTGGGCGAGATGCTCAAGGCCGCCGGCATCGACCGTGGCTGGCCTTGAGGCGCAGGTTTTGATGAAGCGCGGCATGGCCGCCCGAGGAGTGGCGTGATGACTGACAGCATCGCAAGCGATCCGAAGCGCCGCGAGCTCGAGGAGCTGCTGCCCTTCTACGCCAATGGCCGCATCTCCGCGGCGGACAAGCAGCGCGTCGATACGGCCCTGGCCGGTGACGCCGAGCTCGCCGCGCGGCTCGAGATCATCCGCGACGACATGGCCGAGACCGTGCTGCTCAACGAGAGCCTCGGTGCTCCCTCGCACCGGGCGCTCGAACAGCTGATGGCCGGCATCGAGGCCGGGCCCAAGCCGGTGCCACTGCTGAGCCGCGCCAAGGACAGCGTGGCTGGCGGCTTCCTTTCCTGGTTCGGTGGGCTCCTGGCGTCGCAGCCGCCACGCCGCCTCGCCTATGCCAGCGCGGCTGCGGTGGCGCTCATCGCGATGCAGGGCGTCGCCATCACCGGGCTCGCGCTGCGGGACGGCGCCAGCTTCCAGACGGCTTCGGCGCCTGGCTCGCAGGCCTCGGAGCGCTATGTGCTGCTGAGCTTCTCGCCCGAGGCCCGGGCCGGCGACATCGCATCCTTCTTCAAGCGCTTCGGCGCCTCGGTCGTCGATGGCCCGCGCGCCAACGGCTTCTTCAAGGTGCGAGTCGGCGACGCTTCGCTCTCCACCGCCCAGGTCGACGCGATCGCTGCCCGGATGAAGACCGAGAGCACCATTATCTCCTTCGTCGCACCCGCTCCGTGATCTTCATCACTGGCGTGGTGCCGGAGCGTCATGACATGATGTCGGCGTCGCAGGAGGGGAAGGTCATGCCGTCGTCCCGGTCGGGGCTTGGGACATCGCTGGCGCGGCGCCTGGCCGGCGCCGGCCTTCTCGCGTTCGGGCTCGCCTCGACACCGGCTTTCGCGCAGGCACAGCAGCTGGCGCAGGCGCCGGCCGTGGAGCAGGCGCAGCCCGTCGCCGGCCCCTCCGCCAATCGCTCGATGCGCGTGCCCCCGGCGATCTGGCAGCAGCCGCGCCAGCAGCGCAGCATCATCCCGGCGATGGACGAGAACCGCTTCGTGCCTGACGAGGTGCTGTTCGAACTCGCGCCCAATGCCGAGGCAGATACGGTTCTGCGCCGCTACGGCGCGACGCTGATCGCGCGGCAGCGCTTCGAGCTCGCTGGCGTCACGATCATCCGCGCCAAGCTCGAGGCCGGGCGGGACCTGCGGGCCGTGCTGACCCAGATGGCCGATGACACCAGCATCGCGGGCGCGCAGCCCAATTTCCTGTTCAACCTGCAGCAGGGTTCCTCCGTCGCGCCGAGCACCCCGGGCAGCGTGGCGGGGCCGACGACGGCCTCCTCGGACGCGACCGACCAGCCGCCGATGCCGAGCCTGAAGCTCGGCGATTCCACCACCGCATCGCGGGGCACCGGCATGGTGCGCCGGGTGCTGCCGCCGCAATATGTCGTCGAGAAGCTGCGCCTCGCCGAGGCGCGCAAGCTCGCGCTCGGCCGCGGCGTCAGGGTCGGGATGATCGATTCCGGTGTCGATATGGAGCACCCGGAGATCACCGGTTCGGTGCAGGCCTATCTCGATGCTGTCGACGGACAGGCGACGCCGCATGCCCATGGCACCTCGATGGCGACCGCCATCGTCGCCCATGGCGAATTGCAGGGCATCGCGCCGGCCGCGCGCCTTCTCGTGGCACGCGCCTTTGGCGGCCCGCAGGCAGCCTCCGCCAACGGCAAGTCGTTCCAGATCCTGACCTCGCTCGAATGGCTGGTCCAGCAGCGGGCCAAGATCGTCAATCTGAGCTTTGCCGGTCCGCAGGACCGCCTGCTGTCGCGTGCGCTGGCCGGCGCCAAGGAGCGCGGCGTCATCGCGGTCGCGGCGGCCGGTAACGGCGGCCCCCGCTCGGCCCCGCTCTATCCCGGCGCCGACCCCAGCGTCATTGCGGTCACCGCGACCGATGCGGAGGACCGGGTCTTCTCCGATGCCAATCGCGGCAGCTATATCGCGGTCTCCGCGCCGGGTGTCGACGTGTTGTCGGCCGAGCCTGCCGGGCGCTATGCCTTCACCTCGGGCACTTCGATCGCCGCGGCGCATGTCTCCGGGCTGGTCGCGCTGCTGGTCGAAAAGCAGCCCGAACTCGATATGGATGGCGCCCGCCGCATCCTCGCCGAAAGCGCCATCGACCTCGGTTCGAAGGGACGGGACCCGACCTATGGCGCCGGTCGGATCGAGCCCGCGACGGCCCTGGCGCGTGTCCTGCCGGTCGCGACGGCGCGTCCCTGAAACGAGCGCCCTGCTTGCGGGCTTGATTTTCGCCGGCCGATCAGCCTGATGGCGCCATGCCGCGCCCCAAACTGCTTTTCGTCGCCACGGAGGACTGGTTCTTCGCCTCGCACTTCCTGCCGATGGCGCGGGCGGGGCGCGAACTCGGCTTCGATGTCGCGGTCATCGCGCGCGAGCGCCATCACCGCCGCGCCATCGAGGCGACAGGCGCGCGCCTGATCGCGCTTGAAGCCGAGCGGCGCAGCCTCGATCCGCGCGCGCTCGTCCGGCAGGTCCTGGCGCTGAAGCGGCTGATCGCGCGGGAGAAGCCGGACATTCTGCATTGCATCGCGCTGAAGCCGATTGCGCTCGCGGGCTTCGCGGGCCGGCTCGCGGGTGTCGAACGGCGCATCTATGCGCTGACCGGGCTGGGCTTTCTCGGCGCCAGGCAAGACCGGCTCGCGGCTGCGGCGCGCTTTGCCGCGCTGAGATGGCTCAAGGCGATCGACGGCCCGAAGGTCCGTTTCCTCTTCGAGAATCCGGACGATCCGGTCACGCTCGGGCTCGATCCGCAGGATGGGAGCAAGGTCGCGCTGGTCGGTGGTGCCGGCGTCGATCCGCTGCTGCTGTTGCCCTTGCCGATGCCGCCGGCGCCGCCGCTCAAGATCGCGCTGGTTGCCCGCATGCTCTGGTCGAAGGGCGTCGATCTCGCGGTTGAGGCCGTTCGGCTCGCCCGTGCCGATGGCGGCAATGTGCAACTCACCATCCATGGCGCGCCGGATCCGTCCAACCCCAAGGCGATCCCTGAGGCGACGCTGAAGCAATGGGCGGCCCGGCCCGGCATCAACTGGGCGGGGCCGACGCGGGACATCGACGGCGTCTGGAAGGCGCATCATCTCTGCATCCTGCCGTCGCGGGGCGGCGAGGGCCTGCCGCGGACCATCCTGGAGGCGGCGGCGTGCAGCCGGCCGATCCTCACCACCGACGTGCCGGGCTGCCGCAGCTTCGTGCGCGAGGGGCAGGACGGCATGGTGGTTCCGGTGGACGATGCGGTGGCGCTCGCCCGGGCGCTGCTGGTGTTCGCGCGGGCGCCGGCGCTGGCCGAGCGGATGGGGGCGAATGCACGCAACCGCCTGCTCGACGGCCATACCGAGCGTGACGTGATGAATGCGGTGAAGGCGCTCTATCTGGACCTGCTCGCGGAGCCGACCACGGACATCGTCGCATGAGCGAAGTCGCGCCCGCGCTGGATCGGGCCGCCTTCATCCGGGCCCATACGCGGTTGCTGCCCGTACCGCATGCGCCGGAGATTGCGCTGCATGTCGCCGAGGAAGCGACCGAGCTCTGGCAGAAGACCGAGGAAGAGCTTGCCGTTATCGGCCTGCCGCCGCCGTTCTGGGCTTTCGCCTGGGCGGGAGGGCAAGCGCTCGCACGCCATCTCCTCGACAATCCGACGATGGTCGCCGGCCGCCGCGTCCTCGACTTCGCCTCGGGCTCGGGCCTCGTCGCCATCGCTGCGGCGAAGGCGGGCGCGGCAGAGGTCGAGGCCTGCGACATCGATGCCTTCGCCGTGGCGGCGATCGGGATCAACGCGGCCGCCAATGGCGTCGTCGTTTCGGTGCGCGACGACGACCTGATCGGCCGCGACGAGGGCTGGGATGTCATCTGCGCCGGCGATGTCTGCTATGAGCGGGGCATGGCCGAGCGGGTCATGGCCTGGCTGTCGACCCTGTCAGCGCGGGGTGCCACGGTGCTGATCGGGGACCCCGGCCGCAGCTATCTGCCGAAGGCGGGGCTCGAGGCGATCGCGACCTATGAGGTGCCGGTGACGCGCGCGCTCGAAGATGCCGAGATCAAGCGCAGCAGCGTCTGGCGGCTGGTTGCCACCAATCCTTAGGCCTGATCGAGAAGGGGAAGCGATCCAGAGGCGCTGGGGGTTAGAACCCCTGGATCGCCTGCTCCGCCCGCGGTCGCGGGCGGTGCGGGGGGGCGCCGGCCTCAAGCGGCGCGGCGGCGTGCCTGACCGTTGCTCTCCGTGCGGAAAGCCGCGACGAGCCGGGTCAGCTGGTCGATCTGGTCCAGCAGCACCTTGGCCGAAGCGGCGCTTTCCTCGGCCAGCGCTGCGTTCTGCTGGGTGATCTCGTCCATATGGCTGACGGTCTGGCTCATCTCGTCGATGCCGTTGGCCTGCTCGGTGGTGGCCGAGGCGATCTCCTCGACCGTGCTCGACACCTTGGCTGAGGCCGCGACGATCTGGTCCAGCGTCTCGCCGGCCTGACGCACCAGCTTGACGCCCTCGGCCACCTCGGCGTCGGAGGAGTAGATCAGGCCCGTAATGTCCTTGGCCGCGCCGGCTGAACGCTGGGCGAGCGCCCGGACCTCGGCTGCGACGACGGCGAAGCCGCGGCCGGCATCGCCGGCGCGTGCCGCTTCGACGGCGGCGTTCAAGGCGAGCAGGTTGGTCTGGAAGGCGATGCCGTCGATCACATCGGTGATCTCCGAGATGCGCTTCGAGGCGCCCTCGATCCGCGCCATCGCCTCGACGGCGTCACGGACGATGTTGCCGCCGGTGCGGGCGACATTGGTCGCCTCGTCCGCGAGCTGGACCGATCGGCGCGAGGCCTGGGAAGAGGTCTTGACCGAAGCCGCGAGCTGCTCCGTCGTCGCCGCACTTTCCTCCAGGGCCGAAGCCTGCTGTTCGGTGCGGGTCGAGAGATCCTGGGAGCCGCTGCTGATCTCCTGCGAGGAGGAGGCGATCATCGCGGAAGTGACTTTGATGGTGCCGACCATTTCCTGGAGGCGATCCATCGCGGCGTTGAAGTGATCGCGGATCTGCCCGTACTCGTCCGGGATGTCGGTGCGCATGCGATAGGTCAGGTCGCCCTCGGCCAGCGCCTCCATGCTGTCGCTGACGCAGGAAATGGCGAGATCGCGCTCGGCCGCCTTGGCCTTCTCGGCTGCCTTGGCCTCGGCCTCGGCCTTCAACCGCGCTTCCTCGGAGGCTTCGAGATAGACGGTGATGGCGTAGTCCATGTCCAGCATGGTCGCCTTGGCGACGGCGGCGAGCGCTGCGGCGCAATCCTGCGCGCCAGATTTGCGGGCGCCCAGCGCGCTCTTGGGCCAATGCGCCTGCACGACGCTGGCGATCAGCTTCTCGAGGATGAGGGCATAGCCGCCGATATACCAGCGCGGCTCCAGCCCGATCCGGGCATGGACCTTGCCGACCTGCGAGACAGCCCTGATGTAATCGGCGTCGAACTTCGCCGAGGCGATGCCGTCCCAGTGCTGGAGCTGGCGCTGCCTGGCAGCGCTGACATGCTGCTCGCCGCTGAAGAAGCGGCTGGTCTCGGGGAAGCTGCGGAGCTGCCCGTAGAAGGCATCCATCGCATCCGGCAGGGCCGCGTTGATGGCTTCACGAGAGGAGCGCAGCCGCGCCTGCGCGTCCGAGCCGAGCTGCATGAAGGCGAGGCGCTTGTTGAGATGATCCATCTCGGACATGAAGGTTTCTCAGCCCCTTTGAGAGAGTTCAGTCCGGTTGGAGGCAGCACGCCAATCCATCGCCGGACGATCCGGCGATGAGCGTCTCGCCCACCCGTTCCAATTCGTTTTGATGTCGCGGAGATTTTAGGCCGGTCAAATTGCGTTCTTGATTATCATCCGGCCTGAACTCAGTATCGGCTGATAAGTATAGATCTTCAGAATCCGGAATTTGACCTTTGGTCTAGCCTGTCATTGTGCCGAAAACTGCTCTCTAACGCGAAGCAGTCTTGTCGGAGAATGGTTAACGCTCTCTTTCCTGCCGGGCGGGCTGATCCGAATTTCTCGCATGGCGAGCATGCAATCTTCAGTTGCGTGTCCCGCGGCCTCAGGTCGAATGCTCGTATCTGGCAAGGAACTCCGCAACCGGAAGGTGGCGGAAATCGTCGAGGGCGGCCCGCAACCGGGTGTGTTCCCAGTCCCACCAGGCCAGTTTCTGAAGCCGCTCGGCGATGTCATCAGGAAAACGCTGCCGGACGGGGCGGGCCGGGTTGCCTGCGACGATGGTATAAGGCGCCACATCCTTGGTGACGACCGCGCCGCCGGCGACCACGGCGCCGGTGCCGATGTTGCGCCCCGCGAGCACGATGGCGCCATGGCCGATCCAGACATCGTGGCCGATCGTTACCGCATGCGCCCGGCGCCAGTCGAAGAAGGCGGCATCATCCTCGGCGTCGTCGAAATAGGCGCCGGCGCGATAGGTGAAGTGCGACTGGCTGGCGCGATTCATCGGGTGGTTGCCCGGGTTGATGCGCGTCATCGCGGCGATCGAGCAGAATTTTCCGATCGTCGTGTAAATGACATTCGCGTCGTTCACGACATAGGAGTAGTCACCCATCGTCGACTCGATGAACACGGTGCGCGCTCCGATCTCGGTGTAGCGGCCAAGCGTCGCCTGCCTGACCTGGGCGGTCGGGTCGATCACAGGCTCCAGTCCCAGTTTCTTTCCGGCCATGTCCTCATCCTCTCCTGATTCTGCTGTGCCCGGTCCCGATGCGGGGGCGCTCGTCCTGGTGGTGGGCCCGTCCGGTGCCGGCAAGGACACGCTGATGGACGCCGCACGTGCGGCGCTCGCAAGCGATCCGCGCTTCCGCTTCGCGCGCCGCCTGGTGACACGGCCGGCCATGGCGGGGGCGGAAGACCATGACAGCTGCGACGAGGCGGCCTTCGCGGCGGCGCAGGCGAAGGGCGAACTGGCGCTGAGCTGGCGCGCGCATGGGCTGAGCTACGGCATCCCGGCGGCGGAACTCGCCTGCATCACGGGGGGCGGGGTAGCGATCGCCAATATCTCGCGCGGCGCCATCGCCGCGGCCGAGCCGCTGGCGGATCGTGTCGTGGTGATCAACATCACCGCTCCGACAGCCGTGCTGGCGAAGCGGCTCGCGGCGCGCGGGCGCGAAAGCGAGGCCGATATCGCGGCACGTCTTTCCCGCGAGGCGCCGCTGACGGCGGAGCGGGCGCAGATCGTGACGATCATGAACGATCGCAGCGTCGCTGAGGCAGCCGGGGACCTGTTGGCGGTGCTGCGCGGGCTTGGCTCCAGCCGTCATGTTCGGGCTTGACCCGAGCATCTCGGAAACGAGCTTCCGCGTCCTGAGATTCTCGGGTCTGCGCTTCGCTGCGCCCGAGAATGACCGCCAGGGTCCGCCGCGGAAGAACACGCCCTAGCCGAGCCGGTAGGAATCGATCAGGCGGAAGCGGGCGTCGCGGTTGTCCTGCCGGAACAGGGCGAAGCGGTCGAGCTCGACCGGGCCGGGCGGCAGCGCGGCGGCATGGGCCGTCTCGAGCGCTTGCCGGACGGGCGCGACCTTCTCCGGCGGCAGCGAGCCGGTCAACGTCATGTGGAAGCGGAAGGCGTCGCCCACGTAAGGATAGCCATAGGCTTGGAGATAGGCGTGCTGGGCCGGGGTCAGCGGGCTCTTGAGGCGGCGGGCGAGATCCGCCTCCGACAGCGGCGCGCGGAAGGGCTCGAAGGCCTGCACGAGGGCGAAGGCGAAGCGCTGCAATGCGTCGCTGGGCTCGGCGGGGATCAGCGCGACGAAGGAGCCGAGCGCTGCGACGCTGAGCCCTGAGAGCGTCACGCTGTCGAGCCCGGCCGCATAGTTGCGGGAAAAGGAGCGCAGCCCTTCTTCGCTGCGGCCCTCGGCCAGCTCGAAGGGCGCCTTCAGCGTGGCGTGGAAGCCGTAGCGGCGCGGCTCGGCGGTCAGCTCCGGCCATTCGGCGGCGTCGCAGCCCGCCGGCACCGCGAAGGGGATGTCCTCCGCCGTCAGGGCGTCATAGCCCAGCGTCGTGCTGCCGAAGCGCCAGAGGGCGCTGTCGGCGGCCGGTGCGTAGTAGAGGGCGTAACGCGGCTTGCTCAAAATGCGCGCTCGCCCCCGGACCAGACGGTCGCGAGGACCGGCGTCGCGCCCAGAACCTTGAAGCGGACGAGGTCGGCGCGCAGGCCGGCCTTGAGATGGCCGCGATCCTTGAGGCCGAGGATGTCGGCGACCTTCCAGGTCACCATGCCCATGGCCTCCGGCAGCGCGATGCCATGGTCGGCGTGGAGCTTGAGCACGGCCTGCAGGAGGCTCGCCGGCACATAGTCGGAGGAGAGGCCGTCGAGCAGGCCCTTCTCGGCCAGCTCGGAGACCGAGACGCCACCGGAATGCGAGCCGCCGCGCACCACGTTCGGCGCGCCGGCGACGGTGGCGAGGCCCGCCTTCTTGGCGGCGTCGGCGGCCTCGACGGTGGTCGGGAACTCGGAGATCACGGCGCCCGAGGCGATGCCCTCCTCGACATGCTCGGGCGTGGTGTCGTCATGGGTGGCGAGCGGGATGCCGCGCGAGCGGAAGATGTCGACGACGGCCGCCCAGTTGCGGGCGACGTTGGTGGCGCCCTTGCGCTTGCGGACCACCATGTCTTCCTCGAACTCCTCCTGCGACTTGCCATTGCCCATGGCATAGGTGCGCAGGTGCTCGATGTTGCGCCACTGGCGCTGGCCGGGGGTGTGGTCCATCAGCGAGACCAACTGGACGAGCTCATCGTCCTGATAGGGCTCGATGTCGGCGATCAGGTCCGGGCTCGTCAGCTCGCAACGCATGTGGATGCGGTGGTCGATGCGGAAGACGCCTTCGCGCCGGCCCTCGGCCAGCGCCTTCATCACATCGGCGAAGATGTCCTTGCGGTAGTCCTTGGCCGAGAAGGGCGTGCCGGCGCAGATGGCGTCGTAGACGGTGGTGACGCCGGCGGCGGCCATCTGCGCGTCATGGACCAGCGCCGCCGCCAGCCCGTTCGGCCAGAAGACCTTCGGCCGCGGCATGAAGTGCTTTTCCATATTGTCGGTGTGCATCTCGACGAGGCCCGGCGCGACATAGTCGCCGCCCACGTCGATCGCGCCCGGCAGGGAGGAGCGGCCCTGATCGACAGCGGTGATGCCGGTCTTGTCGAAAGCGATCGTGCCGGAGACGACCTCGTCCTCGAGGATCAGCTTGGCGTTGGTGAGAACGGTCTGCATCAGGCGGCTTTCCGGAAAGAGGTGATGTCGAGATAGCGCGTCGCGACGCGTTCGCGAACTGCCTCGTCATGGAAAATGCCGACGATGGCGGAACCGGCGGCGCGCGCCTCCGAGATGAGCTCGACCACGACATCGCGGTTGGCGGCGTCGAGGGAGGCGGTGGGCTCGTCGATCAGCATGATCGGGGAGGGATCGACGAAGGAGCGGGCGATGTTGACGCGCTGCTGCTCGCCGCCGGAGAAGGTGGCAGGGGCGAGGTTCCAGAGACGCTCGGGCAGGTTGAGGCGGGCGAGCATCGCGCTTGCCCGGGCGCTCGCTTCATCCGCGGAGGCGCCGCGGGCGAGCAGCGGGTCCCGCACGATGTCGAGCGCCGAGACGCGCGGGATGACGCGCAGGAACTGCGAGACGAAGCCGAGGGTGCGACGGCGGACATCGAGCACGGTGCGGGGCACCGCCGAGACGATGTCGACGGGGCGGCCGGCATGGGTGATGCGGATCGTGCCGCTGGTGGGCTTGTAGTTGCCGTAGAGGATGCGCAGCAGGCTCGACTTGCCGGCGCCCGAGGCGCCCGCCAGCACTAGGGCTTCGCCAGCCTCGACGGTGAAGTTGACGTCGTCGAAGACGGGCAGACGCGCCCCGCCCTGATTGTGCAGGGTGAAGATCTTGGCGACGTTCTCGACCTGAATCATCGTGGTCATGCTGTCAGTGCCTTGCCGATTCGCGGTGACGTGGATGTGACGAGCTGCCCATCAGACACTCAGCACCGCCGAGGTGAGAAGCTGCGTATAGGCGTGGTGCGGATCGTCCAGCACCTGGTCCGTCAGGCCCTGCTCAACGACGTGGCCGTCTTTCATCACCATCAGCCGGTCGGTGAGGAGGCGCGCCACGGCGAGGTCGTGGGTGACGATGATCGCGGCGAGGCCGAGGTCGCGCACAAGCACGCGCAGCAGGTCGAGCAGGCGCGCCTGCACGGAGACGTCGAGGCCGCCGGTCGGCTCGTCCATGAAGACGAGGCGGGGCTCGGAGACCAGCACGCGGGCGATCTGGAGGCGCTGCTGCATGCCGCCGGAGAACTGCCGGGGGCGGTCGTCGATGCGGGCGCCGGCGATCTCGACGCGGGCGAGCCAGTCGAGCGCGCGCTCGCGGATCTGACCGTAGTGGCGGTCACCGCGATCCATCAGGCGCTCGCCGACATTGCCACCGGCGGTGACGTCCATGCGCAGACCGTCGCGCGGGTTCTGGTGGACGATGCCCCAGGCGGTGCGCATCAGGCGGCGTCGCTCCTGCTCGGAGACCGAGTAGATGTCGAGCGGTTCGGGGCCGGCGCGGAAGAGCACCTCGCCCTCGTCGGGCTTGTCGATGCCGGCGAGGCAGCGCAGCAGGGTCGATTTGCCGGAGCCGGATTCGCCGACGATGCCGAGCACTTCGCCCGGCCAGAGATCGAAGGAGACATCGGCGCAGCCGATGCGTTCGCCATAGAAGCGACTGACGCCGGAGACGGTGAGCAGCGGCTCGGGCTCGAGGACGGCTTCGGGCGGCGTGACGTGGAGGGTCATGGCGTCGTCTCCTCGACCAGGCCGCTCAGCGCAGCGTCGCCCAGCATCGTGCCGCGATGACCCTCGGCCCGGCGCGTCTCGCAGTAATGGCTGTCCGAGCAGACGAACATGCGCCCGCCGCGATCGTCGATGACGACCTCGTCGAGATAGCTGTCGGCGGCGCCGCACAGACCGCAGGGCTCGGTCCAGCTCTGGATGCGGAACGGGTGATCCTCGAAATCGAGGCTCTTCACGCTGGTATGGGGCGGGATGGCGTAGATGCGCTTCTCGCGGCCTGCCCCGAAGAGCTGGAGCGCCGGAGACATGTGCATCTTCGGATTGTCGAATTTCGGGATGGGCGAGGGCGCGGTGACATAGCGGCCGTTGACCAGCACGGGATAATCGTAGGTCGTCGTCACCTCGCCGAAGCGGGCGATGTTCTCGTAGAGCTTGACCTGCATCAGCCCGTATTCGGCCCAGGCGTGCATCTTGCGCGTCTCGGCCTCGCGCGGCTCGAGCTTGCGAAGCGGCTCCGGCTGCGGAACCTGGTAGACGATGATCTGCCCGGCCGTCAGCGGTGCCTCCGGGATGCGGTGGCGGGTCTGGATGATCGTCGCCCCCTCCGTCGCCTCGCTTGTGGTGGCGTCGGCGGTGCGCTCGAAGAACTTGCGGATCGAGACGGCGTTGGTGGTGTCGTCGGCGCCCTGGTCGATCACCTTCAGCGTATCGGCCGGGCCGATGATCGCGGCGGTGACCTGGATGCCGCCTGTGCCCCAGCCACGGGCGAGCGGCATTTCGCGGGAGCCGAAGGGCACCTGATAGCCCGGCACCGCCACGGCCTTGAGCAAGGCGCGGCGGATCATCCGCTTGGTCTGCTCGTCGAGATAGGCGTAATTATAAGCCGGCTTTTCATTCTCTGCCGGCATCTGATGGACGGTCATTCCGCGGCCTCCGGCAGGTCTTCGTTGTCGCGGGCGAGGCGTTCCTCGCGCTCCCGACGGATGCGGCGGATCAGCTCCAGCTCGCCCTGGAAATCGACATAGTGCGGCAGCTTCAGGTGCTCGACGAAGCCGGCCGCCTCGACGTTGTCGGCGTGGTAAAGCACGAACTCGTCCTGCTGCGCCGGGTAGTTGGTGGCCTCACCGAAATCGCGCGCCTTCAGCGCCCGGTCGACCAGCGACATCGACATCGCCTTGCGCTCGGCATGGCCGAAGACGAGGCCGTAGCCGCGGGTGAACTGCGGCGGCACATCCTTCGAGCCCTGGAACTGGTTGACCATCTGGCATTCGGTCAGGGTGACGTCGCCGAGATCGACGGCGAAGCCGAGCTCTTCCGGCACGAATTCGGCCGAGACCTCGCCGACGCGAACCTCGCCGACGAAGGGATGCGTGCCGCCGAAGCCGCGCTGCACCGAATAGCCGAGGCCGAGGAGGAAGCCCTCGTCGCCGCGCGCCATCGACTGCAGCCGCACGTCGCGCCCGGCGGGGAAGGAGACGGGGTCGCGCGTCAGGTCGAAGGGGCGCGGATCGCCTTCCGGCGGAAGCTCCGCCTCCATCAGGCCCTCGGCGCCGAGAATGTCCGGCACGCGCGGCATGGTCGCGTCCAGGGGGGCCTGTGCCGTGCGCGGTGCGCCTTCCGCAGCTTCGTCCATCAGTGCGAAGTCGAACAGCCGGTGCGTGTAATCATAGGTCGGCCCGAGCACCTGCCCACCGGGCAGATCCTTGTAGGTGGCCGAGACGCGGCGGCGGATCGCCATCGCGGCGGTGTCGACCGGCTCGGAGGAACCGAAGCGCGGCAGCGTGGTGCGATAGGCGCGCATCAGGAAGGCGGCCTCGATGACATCGCCCTGCGACTGCTTCAGCGCCAGCGCCGCGAGATCGCGGTCGTAAAGTGAGCCCTCGTTCATCACGCGGGCGCAGGCCAGCGCCTGCTGCTCGCGGATCTGGGCGACAGTGATCTCCGGCACGGCGGGATCGCCGCGCCGCGCCTCGGCGACGAGATCATGCGTGGCGAGGATAGCGGCTTCGCCGCCTTTGACTGCGACGTACATTCAGCGGTTCTCCTCGATCCGGCTGGAACGCGGCAGGCCGAGCATGCTGTCGCCATGGCAGAGCACGAGATCGATGCCGAGCGGATAGAGCGTGGCGTTCTCTTCCAGCTCCGCCCAGAAGCCGGCGCGCAGGCCCTTCGGCGCGATGTCGCGCGTCCCGGCAATGCCGGGGCCGTTGAGCGTCACGGCCGGGCCGCCGTCCAGAGCCGCGCATTGCACAATCACGGTCGCCGAGCGGTCCGGGAACTGGTCGTTGCCGGGGTTGAAATCGGAAAGCGCAGGCTCCTGCGTGCTACCGTCGATAACGGCGAAGGCGGCCTTGGCGGGGTCCTCGACCAGCGTTGCGCCGCAGTGGAAGCGGAGCCACTCGCCGGCCGGGCCATCGCGCAAGGCTGGCGGCAGCCAGACCGGTGTCTCGTAGTCGGCGAGGGTCAGCAGGGCGGTGGCGGTCGCGGCCTCCAGCCCTTCCGGCGGGGTAAGGCCGACCTCGACGCTCCGGAGCGTACCGGGCTCGGACAGCGCGGCGAGCAGGGCGCGGAAGGCGGCCTGCGACTGGAAGACCGGATCGGAGAAGCCGGGGGCGATCATAGCTTGAGCCGACATCACTCGCCCCTGACCATGGTGAAGAAGTCGACCTTGGTGGCTGCGGCCTTGCGTGAGGCGAGGTCGCGGGCCGCCGCCTGGCTCTGGCCCAGCTCCGCGACGCCGCGATGCAGCGCGCTGCCCTCCGCCTCGTCCTGCAGGCGGGCGTCGAGCAGGGCGGCGAGGCGCGCCTTCCGGCCGTCGCGGCCGAGCGCATAGGAGAAGCCCATCCGCCCGTCGGAGAGGCGCACGACGCAGCGCGTCACCGTGGCCTCACCCAGGTTGAAGCGCTGACCGGCGCCGCCGGCGCGACCTTCGAGCATGACTGTCCCGGTCTCGGGCGCCTTCAGCAATTCATGCTCCGGCAGCGCGCCGAGCAGGGTTTCAATCTCATCGCGCGAGGCGCGGGCCAGCGTCGCCATCCAGCGCTGTCTCGGTGTTTTCTGGCTCATCGGCTCAAGGCTCGCTGGTCAGTTTCAAATGTCTAGACTATGATATGTCCGTGATAGACAAAGGTCTATACATTTCGGATGAAATTTTGATGACGGATGCGACGGACGTGGTTGAGGAGACCGTCGGCGAGCGCGATGGCGGCACCGCCTGGCGGCGCATCGCCGATACGCTGGCCGAGGCGATCGCGCGGGGCGAATACCGCCCCGGCGACACGCTGCCGGCTTCAGTCGCGCTCGCCGAACGGCATGGCGTGCATCGTCATACGGTGCGGCAGGCCTTCCGCCATCTCGCGGAACAGGGGCTCGTGACGGTTTCGCGGGGACGGGGGACGCAGGTCACCGCACCGCGCGTGCCCTATGCGATCGGTCGGCGCGTCAGCATGCGGGCGAATTTCGGCAAGCTCGGCCTTTCGGCTTCGAGCCGCACGCTGTCAGCGATGGCTGTCGAGGGCGAGGCCGAGACCTGCAAGGCTCTCGGCGTTCCGACCGGGACGCGGCTGTGGCGCACCGAAGGGTTGAGCCTCGCCGATGGCGTGCCGATGGGCACTGGAACGCATTGGCTGTCAGCAGAGCGCTTCCCGGACTTCGACCGCGTCTTCCGCGAAGCCGGCGCCTCGATCACAGCCGCCTTCAAGGTCTACGGGATCACGGATTATGTCCGGCTTTCGACGCGGCTTGCGGCGCGGCTTGCGAATGAGCGCGAGGCTGAGCTGCTGGCGATCGCGCCCGAGGCCGCGGTGATGGTCTCTACCGCGGTGGATGCCCTGCCGGACCTGACCCCGATCCATCTGGTCAGCAGCGTCTTCGCCGGCGAGCGGATGGAGATGGTGGTCGAGCCGTTCAAGGATTGAGGGACGCGTCATGCTCGGGCTTCACCCGAGAATGACGCGGGATGTCAGACCGCCCGCTTGCCGATGATCGCGAAGCGCAGCTTGCCCGACAGGAAGTCGATGGCCGAGACCGCGGCCAGGATCAGCAGGATCAGGAAGGAAGTCTGCTGCCATTCCAGCGTGCGGATCGTCTCGGCCAGGTAGAGGCCGATGCCGCCGGCGCCGACGATGCCGATGATGGTCGAGGAGCGGGTGTTCGACTCGATGAAGTAGAGCACCTGGCTCGCGATCACGGGCAGCACCTGCGGGATCAGCCCGAAGCGGATCTGGTGCAGCTTGCCGCCGCCGGTCGAAACCACGCCTTCGCTGGCCTTGTTGTCGGAGGCCTCAATCGCCTCGGAGAAGAGCTTGCCGAAAGCGCCGAGATCGGCAGTCATGATCGCCAGCATGCCGGCGAAGGGGCCGAGGCCCACGACATTGACCCAGATCAGCGCCCAGATCAGGGCGTCGACGCCGCGAACCGTGTCGAGCGAGCGCCGCGCCAGGAAATGCACGATCTTGTTGGCGACGACGTTGCGCGCCGCGAGGAAGCCGAGCGGGAAGGCCAGGATCGCGGCCAGGATCGTGCCGAGGAAGGCGATGGCGATGGTCTCGAACAGCGCCTTCACGAAGATCATCGCACGCGCCAGCGAGCCGGGATCGGGCGGCAGCATCAGCACGACGAAGGTGCCGAGATTGCCGAAACCAGAGAGGACGCGCCAGATCGTGACCTCGAAGGTGCTCACCGCATAGAGGAAGAGCCCGACCATGAAGGCGACCACGAGGATGGTGATCAGGCGCGTTTTGCGCGAGCCCTCGATCGCCGTCTTGTGGCGGGAGAGGATGTCGGCGCGTTCGCCGGCGGAAAGGGCGAGGCTCACGACTTGGTCTCCAGGCTGAGCAAGGCATGGCGCAGGCGCTCGGTGCCGTAGTCGATCAGCATGACGGTGACGATGATCAGCAGCAGGATGGCACTGACGTCGGTGAAGTAGAATTTGCGGATGGCCTCGATCAGATCCTGGCCGATGCCGCCGGCGCCGACGAAGCCCATGATCGAGGCGCCGCGGACGTTGATCTCGAAGCGCAGCAGCGAGTAGCTGGCGAAATTGGAGAGCACCTGCGGCACCACGCCGAAGCGCACGACCTGCCACCAGCTGGCGCCCGTGGCGGTGAGACCGTCGATCGGCTTCATGTCGATGTTCTCGACCACTTCGGAGAACAGCTTGCCCATCGCGCCCATGGTGTGGATGGCGATGGCCAGCACGCCGGGCAGGGGGCCGAGGCCGAAGGCGATGACGAAGATGAGCGCGAAGACGATCTCGGGGACCGTGCGGCAGAATTCGAGGAAGCGGCGGGCGGCGAAGCGCGCCCAGCTGGCCTTGCCGAGGTTGGCGGCGGCGACGAAGCAGAGCAGGAAGCCGCCGACGACGCCCATGATCGTGCCGGCATAGGCGATCAGGACAGTCTGCCAGAGCAGCTTGAGCCAGCCCTTCCAGCCCCAGAACCATTCGGCGAAATCCGAGCCGAAGGTCGCCAGGCGCAGCGTCGGCATCGTCTCGAGAATGTATTTCGGGAAGCGCCAGGCATTGGCGGCGAATTTGGCGAGATCGACCTCGGAGCCGATGGCAGCGAGCCAGATGCAGACGACGAGCACGAGCCCGCCGATGAGCGTCTGTCGACGCTTGCTGCCCATGGCGCGGCGGTAGTCGTCGGCGTGCTTGAGGATCGCGGGATTGGCGCGGTCGATCGCGAGGGTCATGGACGCGGTCCGTCGGTTGGAAGGCGTCATTCCCGGGCCGCGCGGCAGCGCTGACCCGGGAAGCTCTTTCAGGAGATGCCCGGGTCAACCCCGGGCATGACGTCGCGAGGTTTTACGAGGACTTCTTCTTGCGGAGATCGTCGACGAACTTGTTCAGCTCGATGATCGGGTCATAAGCCTTGTTGTCGACGGCGACGAGCGGGCCCTGCTTGCCTTCATAGATCTTGTCGAAGGCGGCCTTGTCCTTGGTGGTGATGTTGAGGACGGCGTCGCGGATCTTCGCCTTGAGCTCTTCCGGCAGGTCGGTGAGATAGGCCAGCGGCGAGTTCACGATCTGCTCGGACTTGTAGATGATGCGGAAGTCCTCGGCCTTGGCCATGTTCTTGCGGACCATGCGCTGCAGGTTCGACTCCTGCTCGTCGTTCCACCAGTTGGCGGCGACGTCGACCGTGCCCTGCTGCAGGGCGATGATCGCGTTCTCGTGGCTGCCGGTGTAGACGACCTTCGAGAAGAAGGTCTCGGGCTCGATCTTCATGCCGTTGAGCGCGAAGCGCGGCACGTTGTTGCCGGAGGTGGAGTTCGGGTCGACGAGGCCGAGGTTCTTGCCCTTCAGGTCCTCGACCTTCTGGAACGGCGAATCCTTCTTCACGTAGAAGACGGAGTGATAGCCCTTGGTGCCGTCGAGGTTGGTCTCGATCGCGAAGGCGTCGACCTTGGCGCCGGTCATGCGGGCGCGGGCGAAGGAGGACGGGCCGTAGGAGGCGATGTGGATGTTGCCGGCGCGCTGGCCCTCGATGATCGCGGCGTAGTCGTTGGCGATGCGCAGCGTGACCTTGGTGCCGAGTTCCTTCGAGAGGTAGTTGACGAAGGGGGTGTAGCGCTCGGTGACGCCCGAGGCGTTCTCGGCCGGGATGATCGCGAAGACGAGCTCGGGATACTTGGCCTTCCAGTCCTGGGCGAAGGCCGGGAGCGCCGAAGCGGCGAGGCCGGCGGCGGCGAGCTTGAGGGTATGGCGGCGGGTCAGCATCTGGTCTGCTCCTTTTGGCTGTCGGGATGCTCTTTTCGAGGCATCAGCCATCACGGGCCGTGCCTGCGATCTCGGGGTCGTCAGGTGGTCTTCTGCCTGGCGCGCTTGGCTTCGGAGGCGGCGATGGCGTCGAGCGCATCCAGCGCCTCGGCTCCCGCGTCCTTCGCCTCGATGCCGTAGAGTTCGGCCGCGACTTCGCGGGTCAGCGCCTGCGGGACGTCGTCGAAGACGACCTTGCCGCCGGACATGCCGATCAGCCGGTCGCAATACTTCGCCGCGATGTCGAGATCGTGCAGGTTGCACATCACGGTGATGCCGTTCTCGCGGTTGATGCGGAACAGCGCATCCATCACGACCTGCGTGTTGCGCGGGTCGAGCGAGGCGATGGGCTCGTCGGCGAGGATGATCTGCGGCTCCTGCACCAGCGCGCGGGCGATGGCGACGCGCTGCTGCTGGCCGCCGGACAGCGTCTCGGCGCGCTGGTCGAGCAGATGGCCCATGTCGAGGCGCTCGAGCGCCGCAATGGCGCGGATCTTGTCGTCCTCGGAGAAGCTCTTGATCAGCGTGAGCGCCGCCGAGCGGTGATTGAGCCGGCCGAGCAGTACGTTGGTGAGAACGTCGAGACGCCCGACCAGGTTGAACTGCTGGAAGATCATCGCGGTGTCGCGGCGCCAGCGACGCAGTGCTGCTCCCTTGAGCGCCGTGACGTCCCGTTCCTCGCTCATGATGCGGCCGGAGGTCGGCTCGGCAAGACGGTTCAGCATGCGCAGCAGCGTCGACTTGCCGGCGCCGGAGCGGCCGATGACGCCGACCATCTCTCCCTTGGGGACCGTCAGCGTCACGCTGTCGACAGCGTTCTTCTCGCCGAAGCGCTTGGTGAGGCCTTCGATGCGCAACATGAGCTTTCTCTGGCACGATGCGGGCACGAGCGCAGACCCGCCCGGCTCAACGACCAGGGAGGTCACGCGTCTTCATGACTGCGAGAGCTATCGGGCGCGGATGACAGCGGCGTGACAGTGATGACAGGGCGCCGGGCAGGGCCCGCCCGTGCATTCAGGCGGCGCGCAGGATCATCTCGACGCAGGCCGCAACATAGTCCTTGCGCCGGGTCGCGGGCATGGCGGCGACGCCGAGAAGGCCGCGCGCCTGATGAAAACCGCGCAGCATGCCCACAAATTGTTCGGCAAGAAGCTCGGCCTCTGCGAGATCGATCGGACGGGACAGGCCGTCGCCGGTCCGGGAGCGCTCGACCAGCAGGATCGCGACATCGTCGAGCATGCGCTTGGCGCCGTCTTCCCAGGTTCCCCGGCCGAGCTCCGGAAAGCGGGGCGCGGCGCTGACGACGAGGCGATGGAGATCGAGCGCCTCGGGACGCAGCATCAGCTCCAGCGTGTCCTGCCCGAGCTGGGTCAGCGTGCTGCGCAGATCCGTCGAGTTCGCGCCGGGGCGCAGGGGAAACACCAACGTTTCCGTGAGGTCCGCGCAAATGGCCTTGAACAGGTCTTCCTTATCAGCGAAATGGCTGTAGATCGTTTGTTTCGAAACCCCGGCCCGTTGCGCAATCTGGTCAAGACTTGCGCGCTCGAAGCCTTCCGCAAGGAAGATTTCGGCGGCGGCGCGCGTGATCGCATGGTGCTTGTCGGGGCGCGCCTGCTCGGCGGAACGGGGGGCGGTGGAGCCAGGCGATCTCGGCACGCGTCTTGCCTTCGGGTTGACCGGGTCGGTGAACGGGAGGTGCCGGTTGCCGCGGGTGGCATCGACGATGCTTCCGTCTATCGGCCTCTTATCAAACTGGACCGTCTAGTCTAAGATTAAGCCTGCGGCATCGGAGCGTCTAGTCGTATGAAGCGGTTTGTCATTCTCGTCCTGCTCGCGGCCATCGGCGGCGGCGGATATTACGCATACCGCCTGAAGAATTCCGGCGGCCAGGAAGCTCGGGCCAGCGCGGTCTCCCAGCCGCGCGCCGCGGTGCCCGTCGAGGTCGCGAATATCGAGCAGCTGACCGTCAAGGAAGAGGTCGAGGCGCTTGGCACGCTGGCGGCGGACGAAGCCGTGGTGATCGCGCCCGAGATCGCCGGCCGTGTCGTCTCGCTTGGCTTCAAGGAAGGCGAGCCGGTCAAGGCCGGCCAGGTTCTGGTCAAGCTCGACACCGCAATCCTGGACGCCGAACTCAAGCAGGCGCAGGCCGATCTCGGTCTCGCCCGCGATACCCATGAGCGGATGCGCGCGCTGATCGCCCGCGGCACAGGCACGCAGGTGGCCGTGGACGAATCCGGCGCGAAGCTCGCCTCGGCCGAGGCGCGGGTCGAGCTGGGCAAGGCCAAGCTCGCCCAGTCGACCATCGTCGCGCCGTTCAACGGCGTCGTTGGCCTGCGTTCGGTCGGCGTCGGCGATTATGTCTCGGTCGGAAAGCCGTTGATCACCCTGACCAATATCGATCCGATCAAGATCGATTTCCGGGTGCCTGAGATCTTCCTCAGCCGTCTCAGGGTGGGGCAGGCTGTCTCGATGCGGGTCGATGCGGTCCCGGATCGGTCCTTCACCGGCAAGACCTATGCGATTGACCCGGTGCTCGACGTCAATGGCCGGGCGATCCGCCTGCGCGCCAGCATCCCCAATCCCGATCTGGTCCTGAAGCCGGGCCTGTTCGCGCGCCTCGCCATCACGATCGATCAGCGCGAGAACGCGATCGTCATCCCCGAGATGGCGGTGGTCCCCGATGGCATGGGCAAGATGGTCTATGTGGTGGACAACGGTAAGGCCAAGCGCGTGCCCGTCGAGCTCGGCAAACGCCTGCCCGGCAAGGTCGAGGTCGTCAGCGGGTTGACGCCGAAGATGCAGATCATCACGGCCGGCCAGATGCGCCTGCGCGACGGCAGCCCGATCGCGATCAAGGACCGGCCTGTTCAGACGAGCCAGCTCTAGGATCTTTCCTCATGAGCCTTTTCGAACTCTTCGTTCGCAGGCCCGTCCTCTCGACGGTTCTCAGCCTGCTCGTGATGCTGATCGGCATCGTGTCCTATGGCCGCCTCACGGTTCGGGAATATCCCAACATCGACGAACCGATCGTCTCGGTCCGCACCGATTATCGCGGCGCCTCGGCGGAGATCATCGAGACCCAGGTCACGCAGATCCTGGAGAACTCGATCGCCGGCATTGAAGGCATCGAGATCCTGTCTTCGGCCAGCCGTCAGGAGCGCAGCTTTATCCAGGTGCGTTTCCGGCCGGATGTCGATCCCGACGTCGCGGCCTCCGATGTGCGCGATCGCGTCAGCCGCGTGCGCAGCCGCATGCCGGACGAGATCGACGAGCCGGTCATCGCCAAGGTCGAGGCCGACTCGCAGCCGATCCTCTATCTCTCGCTGACAAGCTCGCAGCATGGGCCGCTCGAGCTCACCGACTTTGCCGACCGCTTCATCGCCGACCGCGTCCAGAACGTCACCGGCGTGGCGGAGGTCCGCATCCTCGGCCAGCGGCAATATGCGATGCGCATCTGGCTCGATCGCGCCCGCCTCTCGGCCTATGACATCACCGTCCAGCAGATCGAGGCGGCCGTCCGGGCGCAGAATATCGAGATTCCGTCGGGCCGGATCGAGAGCAACGACCGTGAGTTCACGGTGCTCTCGCAGACCAGCATGACTACGCCGGCGGAGTTCCGCGAGATCGTCGTCAAGGACGCCAACGGTTTCGCCGTCAAGATCAAGGACATTGCCAAGGTCGAGCTTGCTGCGCGCGAGGAGCGCAACGCCGCCTGGTTCAAGGGGACGCCCTCGGTCACGATCGGCATCGTCAAGCAGGCGACGGCGAACCCGCTCGACGTCTCGGGCGGCATCGAGGAGGCGCTGCCCGGCATCATCGAGGACCTGCCGCAGGGCATGTCGATCGCCAAGTCCTACGACACCTCGGTCTTCATCGACCGTTCGATCAAGGCGGTCTACCACACGATCATCGAGGCGATCGTGCTGGTCGTGCTGATCATCTTCATCTTCCTGCGCTCGGTCCGCGCGACGCTGATCCCGCTGGTGACGATCCCGGTCTCGCTGATCGGCTCGTTCGCGCTGATGTATGCGTTCGGCTTCACCGTGAACACGTTGACGCTGCTTTCGATGGTGCTCGCCATCGGCCTCGTCGTCGATGACGCCATCGTCGTGCTGGAGAACGTCCACCGCCATATCGAGGACGGCATGAAGCCAACCCCGGCGGCGATCCGCGGCATCAACGAGATCGCCTTCGCGGTCGTGGCAATGACGCTCACGCTGGTCGCGGTCTATGCGCCGATGGCGTTCTCGACCGGCCGCACGGGCAAGCTCTTCATCGAGTTCGCCCTGACGCTGGCCGGCGCGGTGCTGGTTTCCGGCTTCGTCGCGCTGACGCTGACGCCGATGATGTGCGCCAAGCTGCTGCGCCATCACGAGAAGCACAGCTGGCTCTACAATGTGCTGGAGGGCGGCTTCAACGCGCTGTCGCGCGGCTACAAGGCCTCGCTGCGCGGGGCCCTGTCGGTGCGTCCGCTCGTCGTCCTGCTTGCGCTGGGCGTTGCCGGCGGCGGCTACTACTTCTTCACGCATCTGCGCTCGGAGCTGGCGCCGGTCGAGGATCGCGGCACGATCAACGCCATCGGCGTTGCTCCGGAGGGCGCGACGCTCTCGTTCACGGCCGAGTACGCCCGTCAGGTCGAGAACTATTTCAAGAACATCCAGGAGGTCGACACCTATCTCGTCATCGTCGGCTTCCCCGACGTGACGCGTGCGATCGGCTTCGCCCGCCTGAAGCCCTGGGAAGAGCGCGAGCGCAAGCAGCAGGACCTCGTTGCCGAGATCAACAAGGGCCTGTCGCAGATTCCGGGCATCCGCTTGTTCGCCACCAATCCGGCCTCGCTGGGGCAGGGCCAGGCGAACAGCAAGCCGGTCGAATTCGTGCTGCGCTCGTCGGAGCCCTATACGCAGATTAAGGCCTATGTTGATCAGCTGATGGCCGATGTCGCGAACTCGCCGGTCCTGACCAATGTCGAGACCAACCTCATCCTCGACAAGCCGCAGATCAAGGTCTCGATCGACCGTCAGCGCGCCGCCGATCTCGGCGTCGGCGTCGACATCATCGGGCGCACGATGGAGACGCTGCTGGGCGGCCGGCAGGTCACGCGCTTCAACATGAACAGCAAGCAGTACGACGTCGTGCTGCAGGTCGAAGGTTCGGAGCGCAACACGCCGCAGGCGCTGCAGTCGATCTATCTGATGGGCCGTGGCGGCGCCGTGGTGCAGCTCTCAAGCCTGGTCAAGGTCGAGGAGAACGTGGCGCCGAAGGAGCTGACGCGCTTCAACCAGCTGCGTTCGGCGACGATCACCGCGATCCCGGCGCCGGGCTATTCGCTCGGCGATGCGCTCAAGGTGCTGGAGGAGAGCGCGGCGCGCGTGCTGCCCTCCTCGGTGCAGATCGACTATTCCGGCCAGAGCCGCGAGTTCAAGCAGTCGGGCGCCAGCATCTTCATCGTCTTCCTGCTGGCTCTGGGCTTCATCTACCTGGTTCTGGCGGCGCAGTTCGAGAGCTTCGTCGACCCGGTCGTGATCATGGTCTCGGTGCCGCTCTCGCTCACCGGCGCGCTCGCGGCGCTCTACTACACGGGCGGGACGATGAACGTGTACAGCCAGATCGGCCTGATCACGCTCGTCGGCCTGATCACCAAGCACGGCATCCTGATCCTGGAGTTCACCAACCAGCTGCGCGAGGAGGGCCGCGAAATGATCGACGCCCTCGTCGAAGCGGCGGAGCTGCGTTTGCGGCCGATTCTGATGACCACGGGCGCGATGGTGCTCGGCGCGGTGCCGCTCGCGCTTGCGGCCGGCGCCGGCGCGGAAAGCCGCTCGCAGATCGGCTGGGTGATCGTCGGCGGCATGACCTTCGGCACGCTGCTGACGCTCTATGTGGTGCCGGTGGCCTACAGCTACCTCGCCCGCAAGGTCCATGGCTCGCGCGGAACCAGCGATCATCATGGCGAGGCGCACGGCGCCCATCCGCAGCCGGCGGAGTAAGTCGGCTTCTTCGTAGCAGGTTGAGGCGCGGAACCCCTCTCCCGGGTGGGAGAGGGGCAGGGGTGAGGGACCGCCGCTCATCGTCAAAGCGCGTGGCGACGTCGCGCCTTTCGCGGATCGGGCAGGCCCTCATCCGGCGCTCTGCGCCATCTTTTCCATCCGGGAGAAGGAACGCCGCCGCGGTTCCCGCACCAAAATTATCCCCGGCCCCTCGACCCTAACCTATCCTCCCGCTGTCCTGCCCGACCAAGGGAGCTTCGCAAGGCATCGTGCGGCCGGGCGGGGTGCGGTGTTCGGGGTTCTCGTCGCTGGTGACGAAGCCCGGAGGGTCTTCTCGCCACCGGGCTGAACAGGCAGGCCCGGTCGAAAGCCTTGGCGAGGCGAACCACAAGAGAACCGCGCGTGGGGTTCGGGCGGGGCCGGCAAGGCGCCGCATCGACTTCGACACTCGACATCGACATTCGGCACGCGGTTTCAGGCCGCGCGCCGCCCGGACCCCGCGCATCCCCTTGGATGTGAGAGCGCGAAACCCCGCAGGCGTGGCCTGGACGGGGCTTTCGGTGCGCCCGCTACTGCACGCGCACCGACACGCTCTCGCTGGCGCCGGTGCCGTCGATCACGGATATCCGCATGAAGCCCCTGCCCGGCGGCTGCCAGGCGGTCTCGCGCCGGCGCTCCGGCCCGGTGACGGGCGCTCCATCCACCATCCAGACATAGGGCGGCGAACCGCCGGCGGCCTTGAGGTTGAGCTGGCCCTTTCCGTCGAGGCTCGGCGCTGCGAGGTCGATGCGGGCGCCGTCGGGCGGGAAGGCGAGCCGCAGCGCGGGCGTCGCGATCGCCGCCATCGTCTTGGGCACGTCCTGCCGCAGGTGGCGGAGCGGCGGGGGCAGGTGGTTGGTGCTGGCGGCGATGGCGTCCAGCGGCTGCGGGAAGGCGCGCGGATCGATGCCGAGCCGGGCGAAGGCATCGAAGAGGATCGGCGCCGCGGTGGTGCGGCCGACGAGACCGGGCACGGCGCCGTTGTCGGCGCGCCCGACCCAGACGCCGATGGTGTGCTTGCGGTCGAAGCCGACCGCCCAGGCGTCGCGATAGCCATAGGAGGTGCCGGTCTTGTAGGCGATGCGCCCCGGCACGGCGTTGAGCGGCGGCGGCGCGCCAAGCAGCGTGTCGGCTACATACCAGGCCGCGACCGGGTCAATGAGGCGGGGCGCCGGCGGATCCTGTGCGGCATGTTCGGTGGACGTCTGCTGCCGGAAATGGAGCGGCGCCAACTCACCTCCTCGCGCCAGCCCGACATAGGCGCGCGTCAGATCCTGCAGGGTGATGCCGAGCCCGCCGAGGCCGACGGCGAGGCCGGGTGCGCCACCTTCCTTCGGCATGGCGAGCGCGATGCCGGCATCGCGCAGCCGCGAGACGAAGCGCTGCGGCCCCAGCGCCGACAGGAGCTCGACCGCCGGAACATTGAGGGAGAGCTGCAAGGCTTTCCGCGCGCTGACCATGCCCTGGAAGGTCATGTCGAAATTCTCGGGCACGTAGAGGCCGTATCGCGTCGGGCGATCCTCCAGCATCGTCTCGGGATGGGCGATGCCGTTGTCGAAGGCGAGCGCATAGATGAAGGGCTTCAGCGCCGAGCCCGGGGAGCGCAGCGCCCGCGTCAGGTCGAGCGATCCGGCCCGTTCGGCGGCGAAGTAGTCGACGCCACCGACCGAGGCGCGGATCTCGCCGGTCTCGTTGTCGACGGCGAGGATCGCAATCGAGACCTGGGGCGGCAGACCGAGGCTGCGCTCGCGGGCGAGGTCTTCGAGCGAGGCCTGCAGCCTTGCGTCGAGGGTGAGCCTGTGGCTGCGGGCGGCGGGCGCTTCCGCCACAGCCTGCTCGGCGACATGGGGGCTCAGGTTCGGGAAGGGGCGGCGCGCTGGAGGAACAGGTTCGGCGCGGGCCGCGGCGATCTCGTCGGGCGTGGCGAGACCGGCCTGCCCAACCCGCTCCAGCACACGCTCGCGCGCCTTGCGCGCGGCCTCGGCGAAGCGGTCCGGCCGGCGCGTCTCGGGGGATTGCGGCAGGGCGACGAGGAGCGCGGCCTCGGCGGTGGAGAGGCGCTTCGGCTCCTTGCCGAAATAGGCGAAGCTCGCGGCGCGGACGCCTTCGAGATTGCCGCCGAAGGGGGCGAGCGTCAGGTAGAGGTCGAGGATGCGCTTCTTGTCGAAGCGCCATTCCAGCTCGACCGCGCGGACCGCCTGGCGGAGCTTTGCGGAGAGCGTGCGCTCCTCGCGCGGCTCGAGCAGGCGGGCGACCTGCATGCTCAGCGTCGAGCCGCCGGAGACGACGCGGCCATTCGCGACCATCTGGCCGGCGGCGCGGGCGAGGCCGAGCGGATCGATGCCGCGATGGCTGTCGAAGCGCCTGTCCTCGTAGGCCTTGAGCATGGCGAGGTAGCGCGGGTCGACATCGTCGCTGGTGACCGGAAGCTTCCAGCGCCCGTCGGCGGTGAGGAAGGGGCGTAGCAGCTTGCCCTCGCGGTCGAGCACCACGGTCGAACGGTCGGCGGCGGCTGAGAGATCGAGCGGCGGGAGGGAGCGGGCGTAGAGGGTGAGGGCGGCCGTCCCGGCCAGCCCGGCAGCGCCGATCAGCGCGAAAGTTCGGCCCAGCATGCGCCACCTCCTCCCCTTACGGGGAGGAGAGCCGCCCATGTCCTGCGACGGGGCTTCCATCACCGCGCCGAGGTGATCTCCACCGCGCCGAAGCCCGTCCGGCCGAAGCGGTCGGGCCGGTACATGTCCTCGATCACGGCGGCGGGGGAGACGTAGCGGCCGGGCGAGACCGCGCGGGCGATATAGGCGACGGTGTAGGAGGGCTTCTCGTTGGTCGAGCCGGAGCGTTCGAAGGCCGCGACATAGCGGTCGTCGCGCGACTCGGTATGAACAGGCGAAACATCCTGCTTCAGCCAGTCGAGCCCGGCGACAGAGGCGCCTTCCGTCAGGTTGGCGTTTTCGATCTCGAGCCCGGCCGGGACCGGATCAACCAGCAGCAGCCGGCCGTAGCGCAGGGTGTTCTCCGTTACGGTCAGCGCCACGACATAGCGCTCGTTCTGGCGCAGGCGCGCCGGATCGGCGCGCTCGCCCTTCATCGTGTAGATGACGCGTTCCAGCCCGAAACCCTGGTTCAGCGCCGGCTCCGGCGCTGTCGGGATGCCGGCGACGGTGATGACGGCCTGCGCGCTGGCGGAGCCAGGATTGGCGATGGTCAGCGGCTTGGTCTCCAGCGCAGCAGCGGAGAGCGTGCGGTAGAGGGCGCCCTTGCGGGCGGCGCCGTCGACGGTCAGCGCCATGCCCTCGGCGTCCTTGGCCATGGCCTGCGCCGCCAGCACCATCCACATCTGCTCCTGCGTCGAGGTGTAGCCGTAGCGCGCCGTGTTGCGGGTGGCGTCGACGATCGAGGCGGCGCGGGTGATGTCGGCCCGCTCACCGCTGGATTCGGCGATGAGCGCGAGCACGCCGGCGCTGTCGCGCAGGCGTGAGCCGTAGTCGGGCCGCGAGAGGCCATCGTCGCTCACCTGCTGCAGGAGGCCCAGCGCGCTGCCGAAGGCGGCGCGTCCGCGTCCGCGGTCACCCAGCGCCGAGAGCGCCGCGCCGATCTGGGCGCGGGCGAGCGGCGTCGCGAAATCGCCGAGCTTATTGTCGGCGAGATAGCGCAGATCGCCCATCACCGGCCGGCCGTTACGGGCGAGCACATAGAGCGCATAGGCGATGCCGGCGGCCTCTTCCTTGTTGATCTCGCTGGTGTTCACGACCTGGTTGCGCAGGCGGTCGAGCGCGAGGTTGAAGGCGACGGGCGGGACGGCGAACTGCCTCTCGCGCGCCCGGGTCAGGAAGTCGGCGACGAAGGCATCGAGCCAGAGATCGTCGCCGCCCACGCCCCAGAGCCCGAAGGAGCCGTTCCCGCCTTGGCGTGCGAGCACGCGCTCGATCGCGTTCTGGACGCGCTCGTCGGCCTTGTCGTCGAGGGCGAGCTGCTCCAGCGAAGCGAGCTGGTTGACCGCGAGCAGCGGCAGCGCCCGGCTGACCGTCTGCTCGGTGCAGCCATAGGGGTAGCGGTCAAGCGCCTTGAGGAGCGCCGGCACGTCGAGCGAGGCGAAGGGCGAGACGGTGACCGAAACCTGCCCGGAGCCCGGTACGAGATCGGCCAGCAGGTCGGAGGAGACGGTAATCGCCCCGCCATTGCCCGGCAGCGCCCGCACGATGCGCCGGGCGATGGTCGCGGCCGAGGGTTGCACGCGCACGGCGAGGTTCTGCACCGTGCCGACCCCGTTCGGCCCGGTCACGCGCACATCGAACTCGGCGCGGCCAAGGCCGGCAGCGGTGACGGGGATCGTCATCTGCGCCTTGGCGTTCGCTGCGAGCTGCATGGTGCGGCGGGTCGCGTCTGCGGCCACCAGCACCGGGCCCTTCACGTCGAGATCGACGGTATAGGCGCCGGCCGGCCCCTCGACATTGTCGACCTGGAGATGGAAGCGCGACTGGTCGCCGATGGCGAGGAAGCGCGGCAGCGTCGCCTGCGCGACGACGGGGTCGCGGATGATGACATCGGCGCTGGCCTGGCCGGTGCGCCCGGCCGACCATGCGACGCCCATGACGCGCACCGAGCCGTTGAAGGCGGGCAGCTCGAAATCGATCTTCGCCGTGCCGTCCGGCCCGACCTTGACCACGCCGGAATAGCGGGCGAGCGGCTCCTGCGTCGGCTTCTCGCCTTCCATCTGGGGCGCGCCGTCGCCGCCGCTGCGGATCGCGCCGCGGGTACCCTGCATGCCGTCGATCAGGTAGCCGTAGAGGTCCCGCAGATCATGGCCGAGCTGGCGCTGGCCGAAGAAGAACTTGCTGGGATCGGGGCTCTCATAGCGGGTCAGGTTCAGGATGCCGATATCGACAGCGGCGAGCGTGACGAAGGCGTCCTCGCCCGGTCGCATCCCGGTGACCTTGACCGGCAGCGAGAGCGTCGTCAGCGGGCGTACGAGCTGCGGCGCGCCGAGATCGAGCGCGAGCGAGCGCTGCTCCTTGCCGATCTGGAACCAGGACAGACCGATGGCGCGGCCGGGGAGGCGCTTGGCGGCCGTGTCCATCGGCCGGTGCGCGAGCACGACGAGATAGGCGCTGGCGCCCCATTCGGCCTTCACTGGAATGGAGGCGCTGGTGCCGCCCTCTGCGATGTCGATGGTGCGCAACTCGGCCACCTTGTCGGTGATGACGGCGAGCGTGGCCTTGCCGGCGAAACGCGGCGAGAGGCGGATCTGCGCCGTCTCGCCATCGGCGTAGGAGGCCTTGTCGAGCGCGACGTCGAGCACATCAGGTGTGTCGGCGGTCTTGTCGCTCTCGTAGCCGACGCTGAAGGAGACGGAGGTCTCGGTCGCGTCGCCGCCATCGGCGGTGACGTCCAGCCGGTAATTGCCCCATTCGACGGGGGCGGCGATGCGGGCGCCGGCAGCTTCCGCCACCGCGATCTCGCCATCGGCGACGCGGCGGGTGGTCTTGACGCCCTCATAGTTCCAGCGGCCGTCCTGGAAGAACCACTGATAGTTCCGGCGGACCTTGGAGAGCACCCATTTCACGCCCGGCCGGGCGAGGCGCCGGCCGTCGCCATTGGCCATGATGACCTCGAAGGTGGCGGTCTGGCCGTTGCCGAGATCGCCCTCCCTGAACAGCTTTTTGACACCGATGGCCGCGCCCTTGGGCACGATCGGCAGCGTCAGCGAACGGGCGATGGCCCGCCCGCCGGGCTCGCCGACGCGCACGGTCATCTCGACCTCGAGCGGGCGGTTGGTGTCGGGCTGCTGGACGGGGTTGGTGAGGCTGGCCTTGCCGGTGGCGTCGGTGGTGGCGCTCTCCTCGAACTGCTGCTGGACGGGCTCGAACTCCTCGTCGGTGAGGCCGACCTGATAATCCTTGAAGCCGGGGATGGCGCTGGCGGCCGCGGCGCGGATCGTCATCGAGCCGGTGACGTCGAGCGCCGAACCCGGTGCGCCGTAGAGATAACGGGCGGAGACGTCGAGCTCGGCCGGCTCGCCCGCCTGCAGGACGGGCGCCTTGGGCGAGAGCGTAAGCTCCAGCCGCTCGGGCACATAGTCTTCGACGAGGAAGGAGGCCTCGCCGATCGCGGAGCCCTTCGGGTCGGCATAGGCGAGGACGCGCCAGGTGCCGGTCGCGGCGCCCGAGAGAAGCGGGATCGAATGGGCGCGTCCGCCGGCGCCCTGGTCCTCGACCTGGCGGCGGCGATACTCGACGCCGTCGGGGCGTTTGACGACGATGGTCAGCGGCAGGCCGGAGACGGCCGCGCCCTTGGCATCGCGCAGCAGGCTGGTGAGATAGACCGTCTCGCCCGAGCGATAGACGCCGCGCTCGGTGTAGAGATAGGCGTCGAGCCCGGCGGGAGCGACGCGGCCCTTCACGCCGCGATCGGAGAGATCGAAGGCGGTCTGTTTCAGGTCGAGGAAGCCGTAATCCTCGGCGATCGAGGCGGTGACGAGGCCTGGCGAATTGCCGCCCTGGCCCTTGGCGAGGCCGGCATCGAAACGGGCATAGCCATTGGCATCGGTCTTGGCGGTGCCGAGCACCTCGTTGTTGCGGGCGATCAGGCGCAGTTCGGCGTTGGCGACGGGGCGCGCATCGGCGAGCGAGCGGGCGAGCACATGCACGCCGTCGGGCCCGGTGAAGGAGGTCAGGCCGAGATCGGAGACGACGAACCACTGCGTCGCGCGGGTCGAGCCGTCGTCATAGTCGCCATCGCCGTCGGACGGGGCGGTGGCCGGCGCGCCCGAGGGCTTGGCGAACATCACATAGACGCCGGGCTTCAGCGCGCCGACGGCCTCTGCCACCGGGAAGGCGGTGACGACGTCCTGGTTCAGCTCGGACTTCACCTCCATCGTGCCGGTCCAGACCGACTGGCCCTTGTCGCTCGAGATCTGCCGGGCGGAATAGGAGCCGATCTGGCTGAGGAAATCCTCGGAATGGACGGAGTTGATCAGGTTGCGGTCGCCGATCCGCATCACTTCGAGGTCGAGCCGGCCGCTATTGACCGAGACAACCGGGATGCCCTGCTGGCCGGTGCGCGGCAGCACGTAATTCTTGCCGGTGAAGCGCACGGAGGGCGTGCGGTCGCGGACATAAATCTCGTAATCGGCGGATTTCAGCAGCGCCTCGCCGGGGATGGCGGAGGGCACGCCCTGGCGGATCACGATGGCGTAGCGCTCGCCGGCCTTGAGCCCGTCGACGCAGATCTGGCGGTCCTCGGCGCTGACCGCGAAGTCTCCCCTGCCGCCGGATACGGCGACATAGGGCGCGAAGTCGACGCGGCCGCGCGCCAGCGGCTCCGAGAATTCGAAGCAGGCGCGCGGGGTGGCGGCGTCGGAATCGACCTTGTTGGAGAGCAGGCGGAAGCCACGCTCGGCGCGCAGGCTCTCATAGGCGCTCTGCAGCGCGGCGTTGGCGACGAGGTCGAGGCTCAGGCGGTAGGCGGTCAGCGCCGGGCGCCAGAGTTCGTTGCGCTGGAAAGTGCCTGCCAGCACGCCGAGCGAGGAAGCCTCGTCATTGCGGTTGGTGGCGCGGCTATAGGCGAGATAGGCGGCGGCGATGGCGCGCTCGCGCAGTTCCCAGCGCTCGCGATAGTCGCGTGGCTCGATGGCGTTGGCGGCCCGCGCCATCAGGCGCCAGCCGGCGGCGCTGGCGGAATCAGCGACGATCGCCGCATTGGCCTGAGGGAGGGCGGCGCGGGCGTCGCCACGAGCGAGCGCGGCCTCGCCGGCGCGCACCGCGTCCGCGGCAGAGCGGCTGCCGGCGGAGACCTCGCGCTTTAGCCGTTCCTCCAGGCGCTGCCCGTCGGCGAGCAGGTCGTTGCGCACATAGGCCTTCTGGGCGAAGGCGGGCAGGGCAGAGAGGCTGAGACCAAGGACGAGCACGAGGCGGGACAGCAAGGTCATCGTCATTACCTCTCAGGCGCCGGCGCCCGGTCATGTCCGGGCAGGCGGGGATGGCAAGCTATCACCGCATCGTGACGGTTCAAGTCATGCGAACGCAGGTCGCGGCCGCATCTGCCTCTGCGTCAGAACTTTGCTTCCCCATGGTTGCGGAGCGGCGCGATCTGTCGCTCAATGCCGGCCGTCGAGCGACCCCGGTCGCCCCCTGCGAGAGCGAGATGATGCGGCGCATCCGTCACCTTCAAGCGCGTGTGCTGCGGGCGGGCCTCGCCGCCGTGGTCCCGTTGGTCCTGACTGTCGCGATGCCGGGCGCGCCGCTTGCGCAGGCCCAGGCCCCCAATCCGCAGATGGCGGCGGCTCAGGCGAGCTTCGAGGCCATGCCGGACGAGGAGCGCAAGGCGATCCAGAACGACCTGATCTGGGCCGGGCAGTTCAACGGTGCGGTCTCCGGCTCCTATGGCCCGCTGACCTTCCGCGCGATCAATGCCTTCAAGGGCACGCGCGGTCCGGCCGACGGGCTCCTCCCGCCGACGGAGCGCGCGGCTCTCGCCAAGGCTGCCCAGGCGGCGCGCGATGCTGCGGGCTTCAGGTTGATCGCGGACGAGAAGACGGGGGCGCGCATCGGCATCCCCACGAAGTTCCTGCCGAAGGCGGGCGCAGCTTCGTCCGGCAGCCGCTGGCAGAGCGCGGATGACAAGGTCACGCTCGACACCTCCGCTTCGCCTCCGGGCGAGACGCTGGAGGCGCTGTTCGAGAAGGCTGTGACAGTCAACCCGAACAGCCCGCGCAAGATCACCTACAAGCTGCTGCGGCCGGACTTCTTCGTGGTGACGGGCGAGACGCCCACGGGGCGCTTCTATCGGCGCCTCGCGGCGGGGCCGCAGGGGCTGCGCGGTTTCTCGATCGGCTACGACAAGTCGTTGGCGGCAACCGTCGACAAGTTCGTCATCGCCATTGCCGCGAGCTTCGATCCGTTCCCGACGGAGCCGATGCAGCCGCCGGCCAGAATGGTCGCGACGGTCCGCGTGCCCCTCGACGGCCAGCAGCCGGCACTGACCCAGCCGGCGGTGCGCAGCAACGAGCGTTACGGCGTCGCCTTGGCGGTCTCCGAAACCGTGGCGCTCGGTGCGGCGGCTGCCATCGATGGTTGCCGGAGCCTCCGTGTCGGCGCGCGTCCCGCGAAGCTCAGGATGAAGGACGAGGCGAGCGGGCTCGTTTTCCTCGATCTGGAGGGGAAAGGGGTGGTCAGCCCGCCGGGTCTGCGCATGGAGGCGCCGGGCGCTGCGGAGGCGCTGGTGCTGGTCGCGTTCGGTGACGAAGCCGGCAAACGATCCGCTGTGGCGCTGCCCGGCCAGAGCGTCCAGGCCGGGGGCAAGCCTGCGGTGATGGCTCCGCTCCAGCCCGGACAGGCGGGGGCTCCGGCCTTTGACCGGCGGGGCCGGCTCGTCGGGGTGGTGACCGCGAACCCGTCCGACAAGCTGCTGATTGCCGGCGTCGCGCCGCAGCGCAGCCACGCGTTGGCCGATGCCGCCACGATCCAGGCCGCGCTCGGCCGCGCGGGACTTACGCTGCCGGCGGCTTCGGGCGCTGCGGAGCTCTCCACCGGGGCGGTGGTGGAACGCGTATCGGGCGATGTCCTGCCCCTCGTCTGCGGACTATAGCCCCCGCGAAAATCAACGGTTGTCTGGCGGCGCGCGATCGGCTCAGATGCTCGCCTTCATGGAAAGGGCGCCCACCTGCGGGTCGAGAAGCGCCCAAAATTTAATCGATTTAGCGAGGAGACTCTGGTTATGACCACGACTATCGACAGGCGTAGTGTGCTCAAAGGCGCCGTTGGTGCGGGCCTTGGAGCCGCGGCGGCTGGCACCGGCCTGATCGCCGCTCCGGCGATCGCGCAGGCCAAGTATCCGACCCGGCCTATCACCATGATTTGCCCCTGGGGCGCGGGCGGCGGCACCGATGCGGTCGTCCGCATCATCGCCTCGCTGCTCGAGAAGAGCCTCGGCCAGCCGGTCAACGTCGTGAACCGCACCGGCGGCTCGGGCGTGGTCGGCCATTCGGCCATCGCGACGGCGGCTGCGGACGGCTACACGCTCGGCATCATCACCTCCGAAATCGCGATGATGCACCATCAGGGCCTGACCCAGCTCACCTATGAGAACTACACCACGCTGGCGCTGATGAACGACGACCCGCCGGGCGTGCAGGTCTCGACCTCCTCGCCCTACAAGGACATCAAGCAGCTCGCCGACGCCATCAAGGCCTCGGCTCCCGGCAAGATGAAGGCGTCCGGCACCGGCCAGGGCGGCATCTGGCATCTCGCGCTGATCGGCTGGCTGCAGGGCATGGGTCTGAAGCCGGATCACGTCGCCTGGGTGCCGTCGAACGGCGCTGCGCCGGCGATGCAGGACCTCGCGGCCGGCGGCCTCGACCTGGTCACCTGCTCGGTGCCCGAGGGCAAGGCGATGATCGACGCCGGCAAGGCGAAGTCGCTCGTCATCATGGCGCCGGAACGCAACCCGCAGTTCAAGGACGTGCCGACGCTGAAGGAGACGCTGGGCGTCGATTTCAGCATCGGGTCCTGGCGCGGCATCGGCGGCCCGAAGGGCCTGCCGCCGGAGGTGGCCAAGGTGCTCTCGGCCGAGCTCAAGAAGATCTACGACTCCAAGGAATATTCGGACTTCATGGCCGCGCGCGGCCTGACCATGCGCTATGCCGACGCCGAAGCCGCCTACAAGTTCATGGGCGAGAGCGACAAGGCCATGGGCGCCTTCATGAAGGCCGGCGGCCTCGCCAAGGGCTGACCGCGGAAAAGCAGGAGGCTGGCGGGGTTTCGTGCCCCGCCGGCCGACCTGGCAAAGCTTCCACACCCTCCAAATTGAGAGTTGTCACCCGGCGCGCAATCGGCTCAGATGAGCGCGCATAAGGGCGTCCGTCTTCGGATCGAGAAGCGCCCGCAGCTAAATCGATTTAGCGGAGGAGACTGGGGAATGAACGACACAATCGACAGGCGTAGTGTGCTTAAGGGCGCAGCCGCGGGTGCAGCGACACTCATTGCGGCGCCCGCGATCGCGCAGGCGGCATGGCCGAGCCGCCCGATCACCATGGTCTGCCCATGGGGCGCGGGCGGCGGCACGGACGCCACGGCGCGCATCGTGGCGCAGCTTCTGGAAAAGGACCTCGGCCAGCCGGTCAACGTGGTCAACCGCACCGGCGGCTCCGGCGTGGTCGGCCATTCGGCCATCGCGACGGCAGCGCCGGACGGCTACAATATCGGCATGCTGACGGTCGAGATCGCCATGATGCACCATCAGGGCCTGACCGACCTGAAATCGACGAGCTACACCTCGCTCGCGCTGATGAACGAGGACCCGCCGGGCGTGCAGGTCTCGGCCACCGGCCCCTACAAGGACATCAAGACTCTTGCTGATGCCATCAAGGCGTCGGCTCCTGGCAAGCTCAAGGCGTCGGGCACCGGCCAGGGCGGCATCTGGCATCTCGCGCTGATCGGCTGGCTCGTCGCCATGGGCCTCAAGCCCGACCATGTCGCCTGGGTGCCGTCGAACGGCGCGGCCCCGGCGATGCAGGATCTGGCGGCCGGCGGCCTCGACATGGTGACCTGCTCGGTGCCCGAGGGCCGGGCGATGATCGACGCCGGCAAGGCCAAGTCGATCGCGATCATGGCGAGCGCGCGCAACCCGCAGTTCAAGGACGTGCCGACGCTGAACGAGACGCTCGGCATCAACTACTCGATCGGCGCCTGGCGCGGCATCGGCGCGCCGAAGGGCCTGCCGCCCGAGATCGGCGCCAAGCTGACGGCGGCGCTCAAGAAGGCCTTCGATTCGAAGGACTATCAGGACTTCATGAACTCCCGCGGCTTCGGCATGAAGTTCGCGGACGGACCGGGCTTCGCCTCCTTCATGGCGGCGAGCGACAAGTCCATGGAAACCGCCATGAAGGCGGCCGGCCTCGCCAAGGGCTGAGACAAGAAGAAGACGGCGCCGGGAGCGGACAGACGCTCCCGGCGTCTTCGTTTCATTCTGGGGTGGCGCTCTTCGCGAGGAGCTTGACGTCTTGTTACTATCAGATCGTATCACAGGCTCTGCGCTTGCCGTCTTGGGCGCCGCCGCATTCTTCTACGGCTCGAAGCTGCCGCCCGTGCCGGGACAACAGGTCGGCCCATCCGCCTTTCCGATGGTCGTCGGCGCGGGGCTCGTGCTCTGCGGCGGGCTGATCGTCTTCGGGATCGGCCGCCACTTCGAGGAGGTTGCCGAGGCCGATGTCGTCGCCCATGCGACGCCGGAAGAGCTGAAGCCGCTGCCGGCCTGGCACAACTGGCTGGCGCTGCTGCCGCCAGCGCTGCTGGCCTTCTACGCGCTCGCCTCGGAGACGCTCGGCTTCCTGCCGACCGCGGCGATCATGGTTCTGGTCGCGAGCCTCGCCTTCGGCGCCAAGCCGAAGCTCGCGGTGCCGCTGGCGATCATCGCGCCGTTCGTGATCAACATGATCTTCCTGAAGCTGCTGCGCGTGCCGCTGCCCGGCGGCCTCCTGCCGTTCCCGTGGTGAGAAGGACCTGACGATGGATACCGTCATCAAGGCCTTCGGCCTCGTCTTGCAATTCGATGTCATGATCGCGATCTTCGCCTCGGCCATTTACGGGCTGACGGTCGGAGCGCTGCCCGGTCTCTCGGCCACCATGGCGACGGCGCTGCTCGTGCCGGTCACCTTCTATCTCTCGCCGATCGCGGCGATCGCGACGATCATCACCGCCTCGGCGATGGCGATCTTCTCCGGCGATATTCCGGGCTGCTTGCTGCGCATCCCCGGCACGCCGGCCTCGGCTGCCTATACCGACGAGGCCTATGCGATGACCCGCAAGGGCCAGGCGGAGACCGCGCTCGGCATCTGCCTGTGGTTCTCGGCGCTCGGCGGCATTGCCGGCACGCTCTCGCTGATGCTGATCGCGCCGCTGCTCGCGGAGATGGCGCTCTCGTTCTCGACCTATGAGAACTTCTGGCTCGCCATGCTGGGCCTGATGTGCTCGACGCTGGTGGCCCGTTCCTCGCCGATCAAGGCGATCGCCGCGATGCTGATCGGCCTGCTGATCACCTGCGTCGGCATTGACAATCCCGGCGGCGTGGCGCGCTTCACCTTCGGTTCGACGGATCTGCTGGGCGGCATCGAGCCGATCCCGGCATTGGTCGGCGTCTTCGCGCTGGCCGAGGTGATGCGGGCACTCACCGAGCGCGCGCCGCCCAAGATCGAGAACCGGCGGCTGGGGAGCATCCTCAAGGGGCAGTGGAAGCTCACCAAGGAATACCCCAAGCAGCAGACGCGCGGAAACATCGTCGGCATCATCATCGGCGTGTTGCCGGGCGCCGGCGCCGACATGGCGGCCTGGGTCAGCTATGCCATGGCCAAGCGCTTCTCGAAGACGCCGGAGAAGTTCGGCACGGGCCATCCGGAAGGGTTGATCGAGGCCGGGGCCTCCAATAACGCCTCGCTCGCATCGGGCTGGGTCCCGGCGCTGCTCTTCGGCATTCCCGGCGACACGATCACCGCGATCGCCATCGGCGTGCTCTACATGAAGGGGCTGAACCCCGGGCCGACGCTGTTCACCACCCAGGCCGAGAGCATGTATGCGCTCTATATCATCTTCATCCTCGGCAATATCATCATGATCCCGTTCGGCATCGTCATGATCCGGCTGGCGAGCCGCGTCGTCGGCGCGCCGCGCTCGGCCGTGATGCCGGTGATCATGATCTTCTGCGCGGTCGGTGCCTTCGCCACGGCGGGCAACAACCTGTTTGCGGTCTGGTGCGTCGCCTTCTTCGGCCTGTTCGGCTTCGTGATGGAGAAGAATGGCTATCCGGTCGCGGCGATGGTGCTCGGCATCGTCATGGGCACGATGGTGGAGCAGAGCTTCGTCACCTCGCTGATCAAGTCGGACGGCTCGGTCCTGCCCTTCTTCGACCGGCCGGTGTCGTCGGTGCTGGCGTCGCTGACCTTCGCAGCGCTGCTCTGGCCCGTCTTCTCCTGGACGCGCGACTGGCTCCGGAACCGCAGGGCGGTGGCGGCCTGAGGGGCGCCCGCGCGCGTCATTCTCGGGCGACCTGAGGTCGACCCGAGAATTTCGGGCCGGACGAGGTGCCGAAGACTTCTTCGGCGAGAGATGCTCGGGTCAAGCCCGAGCATGACGTCACTTCTTCAGGAAGGCCGCAAAGGCTGCGATCGCCTCGGGCGAGCGCAGCCTTTCGCCGAAATGGCGGGCCTCGGTCGCGATGGTCTCGGCCACTGCCGCGGCCGCGCCGCGCTTCAGCAGCATCTTCGTCAGGGCCAGAGATTCCGGCGGTAGCGCGGCGAGCGCCTTGGCGCGGGCGAGCGCCGTTTCGAGCGCCGTGCCCTCCTCGACCACGGCGTTGACCAGGCCGGCATCAGTGGCCGTGGCCGCATCGAAGGGGTCCGCCAGCATCAGGAGCTCGGCTGCCCTCTTGGAGCCTGCGACGAGCGGCAGCAGATAGCTCGATCCGCCCTCCGGCGAGAGGCCGAGCGCGGTGAAGGGCAGGCGGAACGTCGCCGAGCGGCCGGCGAAGGCGAGGTCGCAATGCAGCAGCATCGTCGTGCCGATACCGACGGCGAAGCCCTCGACGGCGGCGACGATCGGCTTCTTCGCGGTCGAGATTGCGTTCAGGAAATCGATGGCGATGCGCGGGCCCTCGCCGGCTGCGGCGGCCGCCGCGAAATCCTTGATGTCGTTGCCGCTGGTGAAGCAGCCGCTCGCGCCGGTCAGCAGCATGGCGCGCACGGAGGCGTCGGCCTCGGCTGCCGCTATGGCCTCGATCAACCCGGTATAGGTGGCGCGGTCGAGCGCGTTCTTGCGGTCGGGCCGGTTCATGGTGATCTGCACGACGCCGGCCGCTACGGCCTCGCTCAGCACGGTCTGGCTCATTGGTTCGTTCCTCCCTTGCCTCGGGGATGGCATGCGCTCTCGCGCAGGGTCAAGCGAGGCCGGCCGCGCGCAGGGACACGCCGACGCCCGGGCGGATCGTGCCGGACCGTCATTGCGGTGTGCGCAAAGCGCCCTATCCTCTACCCATCCAGGAAACCGCCGAGGGAGAGGCGCTTGGCTTCGGGTCTGTTCGCGCTGCTCGACGATGTCGCCGGCCTCGCCAAGGTCGCGGCCGCGTCGGTCGACGATGTCGTGGCACAGGCCGGCAAGGCCGGCGTGAAGGCCGCTGGCGTCGTCATCGACGATGCAGCCGTGACGCCGCGCTATGCGGTCGGCTTCGCCGCGGCTCGCGAGCTGCCGATCATCTGGCGCATCGCGATGGGCTCGCTGCGTAACAAGCTGCTCTTCCTGCTGCCGGGCGCGTTGGTTCTGGCGCTGGTCGCGCCCTGGGCGATCACGCCGCTGCTGATGGCCGGCGGCGCCTATCTCTGCTTCGAGGGGGCGGAAAAGGTGCTCGAACTGGTGCTGCCGCATGGCGCACATGGGGACGGCAAGGCCGGCGAGCCGGCTGGCGACCCCGCAGCGCTCGAACAGCAGAAGATCGCGGGCGCGATCAAGACCGATTTCATCCTCTCGGCGGAGATCATGGCGATCACGCTCGCGGGGGTCTCGGACCAGTCCTTCTGGATGAAGGCGGCGGTCCTCGCCTTGGTCGGCATCGGCATCACCGTCGCGGTCTATGGCGTCGTCGCGATGATCGTGAAGGCGGACGATGTCGGCGTGGCGCTCGCGGCCAACCAGCGCCCGGCAGCGAGCCTGCTGGGCTTGCGCCGGCCGGGGCCGGGTGAGGCGGGCGGGCTCGACCGCGCCTTGTCCTGGCTGACGCGTCCGCTCGGGCGCGGCCTCGTGCGCGGCATGCCCTATTTCCTCACCCTGCTCGGCGCCGTCGGCACCGCCGCGATGCTCTGGGTCGGCGGCGGCATCATCATCCACGGGCTGGAAGGCTATGGCCTCGCTGGTCTCGGCCATGGCGTGCATGACCTCGCCGTCACGGCCGGTCGCGCGCTTCCGGCTGCGGTCGCGGGCATTGGCGAGTGGCTGGCGGGAGCGGCGCTGGCGGCGGTCTTCGGGCTGGTCGTCGGCGGCATCGTCGTCGTGGCGATGCACTGGCTGGTGGGGCCTCTGCTCAAGCTTTTCCGGAAGGATACGGCCGCCGCACCGGCTGCCGGGAAGCCCCGCTCCTAGAGCCCTTCCGCTCTAAAGCTGCTCAATCCAGCCAGGTGGTAAAGCTCTCGACCGGCTCGCGCTCGGGCACGAGGCGGTTGGCCGGGGCCTCGGGATCGACCTTGCCGATGGCAATGCCGCAGACGACGACTTCGCCCTCCGGGATGGCGAGCTCGCGCCGGACGATCGTATGGAACTGGGCGAAGATCGCCTGCGGGCAGGAATCGAGGCCGTGGCCTTGCGCGGCGATCAGCAGGGTCTGGATGAACATGCCGAGATCGAGCCAGGAGCCGATCTCGAGATCGCGATCAATGGTCAGCATCAGCGCGACCGGGGCGTCGAAGAAGCGCAGATTGGCGGCTGTCTGGCGCTTCATGCCCTCCGTGTCGCCCCTCTCCACGCCGAGCAGGCCATAGAGGTCCCACCCCACCTTGCGGCGGCGCGCGAGATAGGGTTCGCGGAAGCGCTCGGGATAGTAGCGGTATTCCTCAACGCCCGGCCGCTCGCCGGCTTCCAGGGCCGCCAGCAGCGCTTCCTCCAGCCGGACGCGGGTCTGCGGACCGACAACCCTGAGCTTCCAGGGCTGCATATTGGTGCCGGAGGGGGCCTGCGCAGCGAGGTCGATCAGGTGCCGGACGAGCGCGGGATCGACCGGGTCCGGCAGGAAGCCGCGGACGGCGCGGCGCAAGCGAATGGCTTGTTCGACGGCTTCGGCGGGCGTCATTGCGCGATCCTTCTGCGTTTCCTCAAGCCGGCAGGATGCGCCCGCGATTGAGAATGTTGCCGGGGTCCAGCGTCCGCTTCAACGAGCCCATCAGCGCAATTTCTTCGGGCGAGCGGCTCATGCCGAGATAGGGCCGCTTCAGGATGCCGACGCCGTGCTCGGCGGAGACGCTTCCTTCCATCTCGCGGACCAGCTCATAGAGGATGTCGGCGAAGCCCGAGAGCTCCATGACCGCCGAATGGATCGAGATGTGCAGATTGCTGTCGGCGAGATGGCCGAAGACGATGGCGAACGCCTCGGGGCTGCGCGCCACGACGCGCTCGCGCAGCAGCGCGACCGCCTTCTCCATCGAGCCGAGCGGGATGCTGACGTCGAAATGCACGCCGGGCGGCAGGTCCCGATAGAATTCGTAGTTCGCCTCGCGATAGGCCCAGAAGCGCGTGCGGTCGCGGCCCGACTGCGCGATGAGGGCGTCGTCCAGCAGGCCTTCCTCCGCCAGCTCGGCCAGCGCTTCGGCGAAGGTGTCCTCGCCGGCGGCGGCCGAGCCCATCGCGGCCTCTACGACCAGCGTGATCTCCGGCCGGGCGGAGAAGGGCCAGGGCAGCGCGCCATGATCGACCGCGGCCTTCATGTATTCTGGCCACATCGCCTCGAAGGCGAGCAGGCTGCCGCCGAGGCGGGCTTCGAGGCGGTTCAGGGCTGCGAGCGCCTTGCCGACATCCTGCGCCGCGCAGAGCGCGGTCTGCACGCCGGTCACCGCCGGCTGCAGGGCGAGCAGCACGCGGGTGACGACGCCGAGCGTGCCCTCGCTGCCGATGAAGAGCTGCGTCCAGTCATAGCCGGCATTGTTCTTCACCACCTTCTTGAGGTGGCTGACGATGCGCCCGTCGGCGGTCACGACCTCGAGGCCGAGCACGTTGCGCCGCGTCATGCCGTAGCGCAGAACCTGCACGCCGCCGGCATTGGTGGCGACATTGCCGCCGATGGTGCAGCTGCCGCGTGCACCGAGATCGACGCCGTAGAGAAAGCCGGCTTCCGCCGCCTTCTCCTGCATGACCGAGAGCGGCGTTCCGGCGAAGACGGTCATGGTGCGGCTGACCGGATCGATCTCCTCAACGCCGCTCATCCGCTCCAGTGAAAGCGCGACCTCGCCCGCCTGGGGCGAGGCGCCGCCGGCCAGGCCCGTCATGCCGCCCTGGACGACGACAGGCAGCGCGAAGCGCGAGCAGATCGCCAGCACCGCGGCGACCTCCTCGGTCGTCCGCGGCGTGACGAGCAGTGCCGGCAGGCCCTCTTCCGCCTTGGAAGCGTCCTTGCGGTTGCGAGCGGGAATCGCATCACCCGTCCGCAGGCTGCCCGACCCGACCGCCTCCGTCAGCGCCGTCAGCGCATCGTTCGGAATGGTCATGTCAGGCTCCTAGGGTAGCGGGAGGCGACGGGCTGGATCAGCCCGCCTTGCGCGCGTCGAGGAAGGCGGCGTGCTCCCGCACGAGATCGCCCGCCAGCGCCTTGGCGATCAGGGCGCGCGTATTGGGCAGGCCGTAGATCGCCGCGAAGGAGCCGAAGCGCGGCCCCTGATCCTCGCCGAAGAAGACCTGGTAGATCGCTTTCCACCAGTCGCCGGAGACGCCCGGCCGCTCGGGCGTGGCGTTCTTGGCGGAGAGGTTCTGGTAGCGCGGGATGGCGCGCGCGACATCGAGCGCCGTATCCTGAACCATCTCCGGCGACGCATCGGCCGGCAGGGCGGCTATTGCCGCGTCCAGCTTGGCAAAGGCCTCGCGCTCGACCTCGTCAGCCGGGCGATAGCTCTTCGCCGGCTTCACGAAATCACGGAAATAGGCGATCGCGTAGCCGACCAGCGCGTCGAGGCGCGGATGGGTCTGCGGCGAGATGCCCGGTGCATAGCGCTGGAGGAAGCCCCAGAGCACGGCCTTGTCCTCGGAGTTCGCGACGGCGACGAGGTTCATCAGCAGGCCGAAGGTGATCTGCGTCCTGACCGCGTTCTCGCCCTCGCCGGTGGACACGACCTCCGGGGCCGGCGGCTCGCCGTCATGGATGTGCCAGACCGGGTTGCCGAGGCGGTTCTTCCAGTCCTGCTTCTCATAGCCGTTGAGGAACTGGAGATATTCGTCGATGGCGCGCGGGATGACGTCGAAGTGGAGCTTCTTGGCCTCGCGCGGGCGCTGGAACATGTAGAGCGCCAGGCTCTCCGGCGGGCCATAGGTCAGCCATTCCTCGATGGTCAGGCCGTTGCCCTTGGACTTCGAGATCTTCTGGCCCTGCTCGTCGAGGAAGAGCTCGTAGTTGAAGCCCTCCGGCGGCGGGGCGTCGAGGGCACGAGCGATCTGGGAGGAGACCTTGACCGAGTCGATCAGGTCCTTGCCGGCCATCTCGTAGTCGACGCCGAGCGCGACCCAGCGCATCGCCCAGTCCGGCTTCCACTGCAGCTTCACATGGCCGCCAGTAACGGGGGTGACGAAGCGCTCCTTCGTTTCCGGGTCGGTCCAGGCGATGGTGCCGGTCTCGACATCGACCTCGTCGATCGGCACCTGCATGACGACGCGCGTCTTCGGATGGATCGGCAGGAAGGGCGAATAGGTTGCAGCCCGCTCCTCGCGCAGCGTCGGCAGCATGATCTTCATCACCGCATCGTAGCGGGCGAGCATCTTCAGCAGCGTCGCGTCGAACTCGCCGGCGCGGTAGCTGTCGGTCGAGGACTTGAACTCGTAATCGAAGCCGAAGCCGTCGAGGAAAGCGCGAAGCCGCGCATTGTTGTGCCGGCCGAACGAGTCATGCGTTCCGAACGGGTCCGGCACCTCGGTCAGCGGCTTGCCGAGATTGGCGGCGAGCAGTTCCTTGTTCGGCACGTTGTCCGGCACCTTGCGCAGGCCGTCCATGTCGTCGGAGAAGGCGATCAGCCGGGTCGGGATGGTGTCGCCGGTCAGCACGCGGAAGGCGTGGCGGACCATCGAGGTGCGCGCGACCTCGCCGAAGGTGCCGATATGCGGCAGGCCCGAGGGGCCGTAGCCGGTCTCGAAGATCACCGATTTCTGAGCCGTTTTCTCGATGCGGGCCACGAGCTTGCGCGCCTCCTCGAACGGCCAGGCGGCCGAACGCTGGGCGGCGTCAACGAGGGCTGCGTCGAAGGCGGGCATTTTGGCGGGTATCCTCTCCGCAATGTCGGAAAAACGAGACTGGGGGCTTTCGCAGATCGGCCAAGGGCGGTCAATGCGTTCAAGGACTTCGCAGGCTCCGGGCGAAGAATGAAGGCAGATCCACGCATGCCCGGCATGACGGCATTCGCCCCTTATGGTTGCCGAAAGGACTGTTGGAGATAGTGTGCCGCCTTCACAAATCCTGAATGGGACACATCACCTTGGACCGCGACCTGCTCGATAAGCTCACCGCCTGGCGCCGACACCTGCATGCCAACCCGGAACTGTCGTTGCAGGAGGCCAAGACCAGCGCTTTCGTGCAGGAGAAGCTGAAGGAACTCGGCATCCCCTTCGAGGCGAATGTCGGCGGGCATGGCGTGGTCGCGACGTTGAAGCGCGGCGCATCCGGCCGCTCGGTGGGCCTGCGCGCCGACATGGATGCGCTGCCGATCGCGGAGGCGAACGACCTGCCCTATAAATCAGGCACGACCAACGTCATGCATGCCTGCGGCCATGACGGGCACACCGTCTCGCTGCTCGGTGCTGCCGCCCTGCTGGCGGGCGACGAGAGCTGGAGCGGCACGGTGCAGTTCCTGTTCCAGCCGGCCGAGGAAGGCTATGGCGGGGCCAGGGCGATGATCGAGGACAAGCTGTTCGAGCGCTTCCCGATGGAGCGCGTCTTCGGCCTGCACAACTGGCCGGGGCTGGAGGCGGGCACCGTCGCCGTCCATCACGGCCCGGTGATGGCCGAGCCCGGCAAGTTCAAGATCACGCTCAACGGCACGGCTGGCCACGCCGCCAAGCCCGAACTGACCCATGATCCAATCACGGCGATGGGGCATCTGCTCGTGGCGCTGCAGACCATCGTCTCGCGCAATGTCGGCCCGATGGACAGCGCGGTCGTCTCGATCGGCCAGATCCATGGCGGGCTCGCCTCCAACCAGATCCCGACCAGCGTCTGGATCGAGGGCACCTACCGGGTCTTCACGCAGCCGGTGAAGGAGCGCGTGGTCGCGCGCATCCGCGATATCGCCCAGAACATCGCTGCGACCTTCGAGATGAAGGCCGATGTCGATTTCACGATGGGGGGGCTGGCGACGATCAACACCCCTGACGAGGAGGAGATGGCGGCGAGCGCAGCCAAGGCCGCGGGGCTGACGCTGCGTCGCGACATCCCGGCGAACACCACCTCGGAGGATTTCTGCAACTTCCTGCAGCATCGGCCGGGCGCCTATGTCTGGATCGGCAACGGCCCAGCGGTGAATGGCGGCGAGCTGCACAATGACCGCTACGACTTCAACGACGCGATCCTGCCCGCGACCTCCGGCTGGCTCGCCGCCGTGGCGCGGCAGGCGCTAAGCAGCAACGCGCCCTAAAAGGGACAAGGCCGTCATTCCGGGCTCTTCGCTACGCGAAGCCTCGGAATGACGGATCAGGTTCCGCGCAAATCCCGGGACGCTCAATACGGATTGATCGGGAAGAACCGCAGATAGAGGCGGGCATAGGTGCCGTCGTCCCAGAGGGTCTGCAGCGCATAGTCGATGGCGCGCTTCAGGGCCGGGTCGTCCTTGCGCAGCAGGAAGGCGACGCCTTCTCCGAAATAGCGGCTTTCGAGATAAGGCCCGCCGGAGAAGGCGAATTCGCCGCCGCTGGCAGCCAGCGCCAAGGATAGCGCGACGCCGTCCGCGAAGATGTACTCGGCTTCGCCGCTGCGCAGAGCTGCGATGGCCGCATTGAGGTCGGCGCTTTCGCGGCGCTGGACGAAGGGCATCAGGGTTTCGAGGAAGGCCTGATGCGCCGTGCCGGTCACCACCGCGACGCGGCGGCCCTGGAGGGCTGCGCCGTCGAGCGCGGGCCGGGCATTGCCGCGGGTGGTGGCGAAGCGGGCCGGCGCACGGAAATAGAGATGGCTGCGGGCAAAGCGCTCGCGCAGCGCCGGCGTCAGGTTCATCGCGGCCGCGAGCACGTCGCCACGCCCTTCGGCGAGCGAATCCAGCAGCGTGTCGAAGCGGCGCGGCTGGATGGTGCAGGTCCAGCCCAGCTTTTCGCAGGCGGCGCGAGCGAGCTCGACCGAGAAACCGGTCAGCGCCCCGTCCGGCCCGGCGAAATGGAAGGGCGGATAATCGTCATCGGTGAGGAAGCGCACGACGCGCGGCGGGCCGGGCTCCGGCCGGTCGAGGCGGATGCGCGGATCCCAGAGATCCGGGACCTGAATGCGCGCGCGCTCCTGTGCGGTCGCCGCAACGGCGAGCAGGAGTGAGCAGGCGAGGGTGAGCGCGCGGAGCATGGCGGGATTTGGCGCGGGATGGGGCGAGGGATCAAGAGGGTACGGGTAACGCGGGGAACCCCTCTTCCGTGTGGGAGAGGGGCAGGGGTGAGGGCAGGACGGCTATCGTGATGCCCTGTCCTTGCCGCTGCCGCCGTTAGGGCCGCGTCCCACTGGTCCGGGGGGCCGACACCTCACCCCTGCCCCTCTCCTTACAGGAGAGGGGTTCCCCGCGTTGCCCGTGCTTTGCTTGGTCTCAGCCGAGGCTGGCCGCGGTCCCTTTCGCGCCCTTCTCGAAGAGCGACGCGAGATGCGCCTCCACCGCCCTCGTGAACCGGGCGTCGCCCGGCAGGTCGGTGCCGAAGATCGCTTCGATGCCGGTCAGGCTCGAGACCAGCGCGGCGGCGTTGCTGCCGGCGGCGTCGGTGCGGCGCTTCAGCTCCGCCGTGAGCGGGTCGCGCACGTCGATCGCCGCGCCCTTCTCGTCCGTGCCGGTGACGTAACGCATCCAGGCGGCGACGCCGAGCGCGAGGTGGTCGATCGGGGCGCCGGCCTTCAGCCGCTCGCGGATCGTGCCGAGCAGGCGCTGCGGCAGCTTCTGCGAGCCGTCCATGGCGATCTGCCAGGTGCGGTGGCGGATCGCCGGGTTCTGGAAGCGGACCAGCAGCGCCTTGGCGTAATCGCCGAGCACGACGCCCTGCGGCGCCGGCACGGTCGGCATGATCTCTGCCCAGAGCCCTGCGAGAAAGCGGGCGAGGACGGGGTCTCCGCTGGCCTCTGCCACCGTCTCATGGCCGGCGAGATAGCCGAGATAGGCGAGCGAGGAATGCGCGCCGTTCAGCATCCGGAGCTTCATGAACTCGAAGGGGCCGACTTCGGAGACCATCTGCGCCCCGACTTCGTGCCAATCCGGCCTGCCATCGGCAAAGATGTCCTCGATCGCCCATTGCCGGAAGGGCTCGCCGATCACGGGGGCAGCGTCCTCGGCGCCGATCAGCCTGGCCACTTCGGCAATGTCGGCGTCGGTCGTCGCCGGCACGATGCGATCGACCATGGTGGCGGGGAAGGCGCCGTTGGCCTCGATCCAGGCCGCCAGCTTGTCGTCGACGAGCGCGGCGAAATCGCGGACGAGGCCGCGCAGAACTTGGCCGTTGGACGGGAGGTTGTCGCAGCACAGCGCCGTGAAGGGGCCGAGGCCGGCATCGCGGCGCGCCTTCAAGCCCGCGACCAGCATGCCGACCGCCGAGCGCGGCGCGGCGGGGTTGGCGAGGTCATGAACGATGTCGGGATGATCGGCCTTGAGGCGGCCGGTTGCCGGGTCGTGGCAATAGCCCTTCTCGGTGACGGTGAGCGAGACGATGCGCGTCTCGGGAGCGGCCATTCTGGCGACCAGCGCAGCAGGGCCTTCCGGCGCTACAGCTACGTCCAGCACCGAGCCGATGATGCGCAGCTCCGGGCCGGTGGGAGCGAGCTTGAGCAGGGTGTAGAGCCCGCCCTGCGGCTGTAGCCGGTCTCGCTGGTCCGGGCGCTGCAGGCTCGCGCCGACGATGCCCCAGGCACCGAAGCGCTTCTCCAGCGCGTCCTCGGTGTATTCGGCGAGATGGCCGCGGGCGAAGGCGCCCAGGCCCAGATGAACGATGCCGGGCTTCAGCGCCGCACGGTCATAGGCCGGGCGGCGGACGGAAGCCGGCAGGCCGGCGAGGGTGGTGGGGGAGAGGCGGGTCACAGCTTGTAGGCCTCCTTGGCGAGGCGGTAGGCGAGGTCGTAGGCGACCTCGGCGGCCTCGTCCTCTTCCAGCCGGTGCTCGGCGACGAGCTTGGCGAGATAGGTGCAGTCGACGCGGCGGGCGAGATCGTGACGCGCCGGGATCGAGAGATAGGCGCGCGTGTCGTCGTTGAAGCCGACGGTGTTGTAGAAGCCGGCCGTCTCCGTCGTCAGCTCGCGGAAGCGCAACATCGCCTCGGGTGCGTCGAGGAACCACCAGCCCGGTCCGAGCCGCAGCGCCGGGTAATGGCCGGCGAGCGGTGCGAGTTCGCGCGAATAGACGGTCTCGTCGAGGGTGAAGGCGATGACGGTGAGGTTCGGCTCGTTGCCGACGGCGTCGAGCAGGGGCTTCAGCGCCGCGACATAATCGGTCGAGGTCGGGATGTCGCAGCCCATGTCGCGGCCGAAATGCTCGAACAGAACCGGGTTGTGGTTGCGCCAGGAGCCCGGATGGATCTGCAGGACCAGCCCGTCGTCGAGGCTCATCTTCGCCATCTCGGTCAGCATCTGGCCGCGGAAGAGATCGGCGTCGGCGGCCGAGATCTTGCCCTTGAGGATCTTGGCGTAGAGCTTCTCGGCATCGGCAGCGGACAGGTTGGCGGTGCGGGCCGTCGGGTGGCCGTGGTCGGAGGAGGTGGCGCCGCGCTGCTTGAAATAGGCGCGCCGCTTGCGATGGGCGGCGAGATAGCCGGTCCAGCTGCCGATATCCTCGCCCGTCAGCTCGCCGAACTGCTGAAGGTTGTCGGCGAAGCCTTCATATTCGGGATCGACGACGCTGTCGGGCCGATAGGCGGTGACCACCTTTCCGCTCCAGCCGGACTTCCTGATCATGTCGTGCCATTTCAGGTCGTCGAGCGCGCCTTCCGTGGTCGAGATGGCCTCGATCTTGAAGCGCTCGAACAGCGCGCGGGGGCGCAGCTCCGGCTCTTCGAGCTTCTCGGCGATCTTGTCGTAGATCTTGTCGGCATTCTCCGAGGTCAGGCGCTCGTTGACGCCGAAGACGTTCGAGACGGCATGCTCGAACCAGAGCCGGGTGGGGGTGCCGCGGAAGAGGTGCCAGTTGTCGGCGAAGAGCCGCCAGATCTTGCGCGGATCGGTCTCGACCTTGCCGCCGTCCTTTCTGTTGATGCCGAGCTGCTCCAGCCGGATGCCCTGGGAATAGAGCATGCGGAAGATGTAGTGGTCCGGCTTGACGAAGAGCGTCGCCGGATCCGGAAAAGCGTTATCCTCGGCATACCAGCGCGGATCGGTGTGGCCGTGTGGCGAGATGATCGGCAGGTCGCGCACCGTGGCGAAGAGCCGTCGCGCAATGCCGCGCGTCACCGGATCGGCGGGGAAGAGGCGATCGTCGTGCAGCAGCATGGGGCATCTCCATCGGTCACGCGTTCTGAGCGCGCTGGTTCGGCTCGGAACCGTCGCGCCATTCCAGGGCTCTTCGCTGACGCGAAGCCCCGGAATGACGGCGTGGTTCGGCGCCGGATAGCATGCTCTAGAACTGCGCGCAGCGGGGGTCAATCCGCTGGTATACTAGTGCGCCAGGTGCGCGAGGGCGCCGGTCTCGTTGCGGCAGATGGGCTTGCGCCCGCGCCGGCTCCCGCGCCACTCTGCCAGTGGCGTTCCCTGGGGCTATTTCGATGACTGACCTTGCCGATCTAAGTGCTGCCGAGCTGCTTGCCGCCTACAAGGCCCGCTCATTATCCCCGGTCGAGGTGACGGATGCGGTGATCGCGCGCATCGGGGCCTGGGAGCCGAAGCTCGATGCGCTCTATGCCTATGATCCGGAGGGTGCGCGGGCGCAGGCCAGGGCCTCGGAAGCGCGCTGGCTGAAGGGCGAGGCGCTGCCGCTCGACGGCGTGCCGGGCACGATCAAGGAGAACATCCGGACCAAGGGCGTGCCGGTGCCGATGGGCACGGCCGCGAACGAGCTGTCGCCTGCCACCAATGACGCGCCGCCGGCGGCGCGCCTGCGCGAGGCCGGGACGGTCATCCTCGGCAAGACCACCATGCCGGATTACGGCATGCTCTCCTCCGGCCTCTCCAGCTTCCACAGGCTCGCGCGCAACCCCTGGGACCTCACCAAGAATCCGGGCGGGTCCTCGGCCGGCGCGGGCTCCGCTGCCGCCGCGGGCTACGGGCCGCTGCATGTCGGCACCGATATCGGCGGCTCGATCCGCCTGCCCGCGGGATGGTGCGGTCTGGTGGGCCTCAAGCCCAGCTTCGGGCGCGTGCCGATCGATCCATCCTATTACGGCCGCGTGGCCGGGCCGATGACACGGACCGTCATGGATACGGCGCTGATGATGCGCGAACTCTCCAAGCCCGATGCGCGCGACGGCATGAGCCTGCCGCCGCAGGAGATCGACTGGCTCTCGCTCGACGGCGACGTGAAGGGCCTGCGCCTTGGCCTTCAGCTCGATGCCGGTTTCGGGCTTGCCGTCGAGCCGGAGACGAAGGCTGCGATCGAGGCCGCTGCAAGAGCCTTTGCCGATGCAGGCGCCATCGTCGAGCCGGTCGCGCCCCATATCACGCGGGCGATGCTGGACGGGCTCGACGCATTCTGGCGCCACCGCTCCTGGACGGATATCGCCGCCCTGCCGACGGAGCGGCAGGCCAAGGTTCTGCCCTATATCTTCGCGTGGGCGCGAGGAGGCGAGGGCCTGTCGGGCAACCAGGTCTATCGCGGCATGAGCCAGATGCTGGCGATGCGCGATGCCTCGCTGAAGGCGATCCAACCCTACGACTTCATCCTCTCGCCGGTCTCGCCGGTCGCGAGCTACTCCGCCGAATGGGCTTCGCCGACCAACGACCCTGCCAGGCCGCTGGAGCATATCTCCTTCACGGTCGCGGCGAACATGTCGGACCAGCCCTCGGTCGCGGTCCATGCCGGGCTGACCGCGAGCGGGCTGCCGATCGGGCTGCAGATCACCGGCAAGCGCTTCGACGACCTCGGCGTGCTGCGGATGGCGCGGGCCTGGGAAGCCATGCGCGGGCCGATCGCCTGGCCATCGCTGTCGTAATCAAAACAAGACCTGAGGAAACGCCATGGACCTGCAACTCACGGGAAAGCGCGCGCTGGTGACCGGCGGCAGCAAGGGCATCGGGCGGGCGGTCGCCCGGCAGCTCGCGCTCGAAGGCGTCGATGTCGTCATTGCTGCGCGCAACAAGGCCGAGCTGGCAGAGGCGGCGGCTGCGCTCACCGCCGAGAGCGGGCGCAAGGTGGTCGGGCTCACGGTGGATACCGGCGACGACGCTTCGGTGAAGGCCGTCGTGGCTGGCGCAGTCGCGGCGCTCGGCGGGCTCGACATCCTGGTCAATGCGGCGGCCAAGCCCGGTGGGCAAGCGGCGCCGCCGAAGCTCGCCGAGATCACCGATGCGCTGTTCTTCGACGATGTGAACGTGAAGGTGATGGGCTATCTGCGCATGGCCCGGGAGGCCGCGCCGCATATGGCGGCGAATGGCTGGGGCCGGATCGTCAACATCAGCGGGCTCGCGGCGCGCTTGACCGGCTCGACCATCGGCTCGATCCGCAATGTCGCGGTCGCCGCGCTGACCAAGAACCTCGCCGACGAGCTTGGGCCGAAGGGCATCAACGTCACCGTCGTCCATCCCGGCCTGATCCGGACCGAGAAGACGCCTGCGGTGGTGGCGGCGCGCTCAGCCACGACCGGAAAGAGCGCGGAGGAGGTCGAGCGCGGCATGGCCTCCAACATCGTCATCGGCCGGCTGGTCGATGCTGCGGAGGTCGCCGACATCGTAACCTTCCTCGCCTCACCGCGCAGCGTGGCGATCAATGGCGACGCCATCGCCTGCGGCGGTGGCAGCAAGGGCGCGATCCACTATTGAGGGGGCAAGCCCTCAGAACAGTGCCGTCGGCGCGAACTGGGCGAGGGCCATGAGGGCGATGCCGAGCAGGCCGAGGCCGGCGCCCGTCCAGGCCAGCAGCGCGACACCGGTGATGATCGCGGCCGAGGAAATGACGATCGCGATCTGCAGCAGGCCCGAGGCGATGTCGAACTTGTCGTCGCGGGCGGCGGCGATGTCGCGCCGGGCCTCGGCCTCCTTGGCGCGCGCGGCGAGCTCCTTGCGGCCCTCATTGGTCTCGGGCTCGGAATCATAGCGCGCGGCGGTCTGCTTCCAGCTCTCGATGCGCTTGCTCATGCGCTGGCGGGCAGCTTCGTCGGTCACGGCGGCGAGATCGACCTCCATCGCCTCGACGGCGGTGCGAACCGTCGTGCCGCGGATCGTCTTGGCCTGGAAGAAGGCCCAGAGGTTCGAGGCCTCGATGTTCTTGGCGACGGCCTCCTGCTCGGCATTGCCGCCCCCGATCTCGGAAAAGGCGAGCATCAGGGCGAGCAGCGCGATCAGCAGCGCGATGCGCTTGTTGCCGCCTTCGGGCGTCTCATGGTGGCCGGACACGAATCACCTCGCGGAACAGTTCGCGCGGCTGTTTAAGGCTTTCCGTAGGGGCAGCAAGAGGGAGAGTTCGGCGTGCGCCCTAGCGCCCGGCACGAGGATGGGCAGCATCGTAAGCGGCCATGAGCCGGGTGGAATCGATGCGGGTGTAGATCTGCGTCGTCGAGAGGGAGGCGTGGCCGAGCAGCTCCTGGATGGCGCGCAGATCGCCGCCGCGGCCGAGCAGATGCGTCGCGAAGGAATGGCGCAGTGCGTGCGGCGTGGCTGAGGAGGGCAGGCCGAGCGCGCCGCGCAGGCCCTCGACCGCGAGCTGGATGATGCGCGGCGAAAGCGGGCCGCCCTTCGCACCCACGAAAAGCGGGCCTTCCGGCGGCAGGCGCCATGGGCAGAGCTTGAGATAGTCGTCGATGGACTGAACGACGACCGGCAGCACCGGCACCATGCGGGTCTTGTTGCCCTTGCCGGTCACGGTGAGGCTGTCGCCCGCGCCTGCCGGCGCCTCGGCGCGGGTCAGCGAAAGCGCCTCCGAGATGCGCAGGCCGCTGCCGTAGAGCAGGCTGAGCACGGCGGCGTCACGCGCTAGAATCCATTGCTCGCGATCCTCGCCGGCGCGGCTGTCGGCATCGGCCACGGCGCGGGCGGCGCGCGGTTCGAGCGGGCGCGGCAGCGATTTGCCCAGCCGCGGGCCGCGCGTCGCGGCAAAGGCGGAGGCGGTGAGCTTGCCGCTGCGCTCTCCGAAGCGGGCGAAGGAACGCAGCGCCGCGAGTTGGCGCATCAGCGTGCGGTTGCCGACGCCGTCGCGCCGGCGCTGGCCGAGGAAGGCGCGCAGGTCGACGGGCTTCAGCCCCGCGATATCGGCAAGTGAGGGCGCGCCGCCGAGGTGATCGGTCAGGAAGGCGGTGAACTGGCCAAGGTCGCGGCCATAGGCTTCCAGCGTCTTGGCGGAGAGGCGCCGCTCACTGGCGAGGTGCGAAAGCCAGTCGCGCCGGAAGCTGTCGAAATCGGTCATGGCGACAGCTCACGCGGCGTGCGGCGAAGCTGCCGTCTTGGGCCGATCCCAGGAGAAGCGGCGGCCGAAAGCGGTCAGCGGCTCCTCGACGCAGCGGGTCAGGCCGCGGCCGATCAGGATCGTCGCCGCTGTGGCGACGGCTGTTGCGAGCCACGCCATCGGCGTCGCTATCCCGGGCGCGGTGCCGTTCAGGAGGTGGTGCGTCATGCCTGCCACGGGCATGTGGATCAGGTAAATCGAATAGGAGTTGTCGCCCATGAAGCGCAGCCAGCGCGCTTCCAGCCAGGGCACGGCCCCCGGCGACACGGCCGCCCGCAGGATGAAGGCCGCCCCCCCGATGGCGAAGAGGCTGTGGGCGATCGTAGATTGCCAGATCGTGCTGGGAGCGAGCGCGCCGATCGTGAAGGCGAGCACGAGGCTGACGAGCGGTGTTGCTTCCATCAGGCGGTCGAACCGCTTCGTGCCGACCAGCCTGAACCAGAGAACCGCGGCGATGATGCCGGCCGCCAGCGTGTCGGCCCGAGCGAGCAGAAGCGGCAGGAAGGCCAGCGCCGAGGCGCCTGAGGCCGCCATCAGGACGCGGTAGAGCAGCGACGCCGCGAAGGCTGCGAGCGCGGCGGGGACGATCAGCCGTCGTGGCAGGAAGACGAGGATGGCGGGCGCGAACAGGTAGAACTGCTCTTCCACGGCCAGCGTCCAGGTCGGCGACAGCCATTCGAGGCCCGTGCTCAGCCGCTGGGCGAAGAAGAAGTTCTGGGTGAAGGTCAGGTAGCTCCAGCCGGGAACCCCGCCGGTGTCGCCCACCCATTCCGGCAGGAGTGCCGCGAGCGCCAGGACGACGAGCACCACGATCGCATAGGACGGCACGGTGCGCAGGAGGCGGCGGATATAGAAGGTTCGAAAGAAGTTGGGAGCGTCGCGGCGCGTCAGGATCAGCCGGCCGATCAGGAAGCCCGACAGCACGAAGAAGACATCGACCGCGATGGCGCCGAAGGAGAAGGCCCGGATGCCGCCCGGGATCTCGGCGAGGTAATGCGAAACCAGCACGGCGCAGCAGGCCAGGCCTCTGATGCCATCGAGGGTCAACTGCCGTTCCGCTGCCATGTGCCCTCCGAGGCCGGCCAAGAGGCTGGATCGTGCGATTTGATATTTGGTTAAATGGCGGGCATTCCCCGCGGGGAGAGAATCCGCTGGTCCTGCCGGCGGTGGAAGATGCGAGACGCATGGATCGGAGCCCCGATATCGAGGAAGGCGCGGCTGGTACCGTCGAGGTGCTGATCCCGCTCGGGCTCGACCAGGCCTATAGCTATGCCGTGCCGGCCGGGCTCGTCCTCCAGCCCGGCGATGTCGTGCAGGTGCCGCTCGGCCCGCGCGAAACCGTGGGCGTGGTCTGGGAGAGGGGCAGCGGGCGCGGCGGAAACCTCAAGACGGTTACGGCTAAGCTCGATATGCCGCCGCTCGATGCGGCTCTGATGAAGCTCGTCGACTGGGTGGCCTGGTACACGCTGGCGCCCAAGGGCTCAGTGCTGGCGCTGGCGCTTAAACGCCAGCCGGACGATACGCCGGAGCGGCCGAAGCTCGGCGTCAGGCTGGCAGGAGCGCCGCCGGCGCGGATGACGCCGGCCCGCGCCAGAGCAATCGCTGCGGCGGAAGGCGGGCTGCTGATCGCGAAATCGGCGCTGGCCGAGGCGGCGTCGGTCAGCAGCGCCGTGATCGATTCCCTCGTCGATGCCGGCACCTTCAGCGTGGAAGCCATGCCGCGCGAGGCCATCGCCGCGCTGCCCGATCCCGCCCATGCGGTTCCAGCCTTGTCGGAGGGGCAGGCCGAGGTGGCGCGGGCGCTGGTCGAAAGCGTGACGGTGCGCAAGTTCAGCGTCTCGCTGCTGGAAGGCGTCACCGGCTCCGGCAAGACGGAGGTGTATTTCGAGGCGGTGGCGGAGGCGATCCGGCAGGGCCGGCAGAGCCTGATCCTGATGCCGGAGATCGCGCTGACGGCGCAGTTCATCGACCGGTTCGAGGCGCGCTTCGGGGTTCGGCCGGGGCTCTGGCATTCGGCGGTGAGCGGGCGGCGGCGGGAGCGGCTGCAGGCCGCCATCGCTTCGGGGGAGGCGCGGGTGGTGGCCGGGGCGCGATCGGCGCTGTTCCTGCCCTACAGGGATCTCGGTCTGATCGTGGTCGATGAGGAGCACGAGGCCGCCTACAAGCAGGAGGACGGCGTCGCCTATCATGCCCGCGACATGGCGGTGGTGCGCGGGCGCATCGAGAACGCGCCGGTGGTGCTGGCTTCCGCGACGCCCTCGCTCGAAACCCGCGTCAATGCCGAGCGCGGGCGCTATGCCCATCTCAAGCTGCCGGAGCGTTTCGGCGGACGGGAACTGCCCCAGCTCGGCCTCGTCGATCTGCGCCGCGACAAGCCTGAGCGCGGGCGCTGGCTCTCCGGCGCGCTGATCAAGGCCGTCGAGGCCAATCTGGAGGCGAAAGAGCAGTCGCTGCTCTTCCTGAACCGGCGCGGCTATGCGCCGCTGACGCTCTGCCGGGATTGCGGCCATCGCTTCCAATGCCCGAACTGCTCGACCTGGCTCGTCGACCATCGTTTCCGCCGGGCGCTGGTCTGCCACCATTGCGGCCATGTCGAGCGCCGGCCGCATGAATGCCCGGCCTGCCACAAGCCCGAGAGCCTGGTTGCCTGCGGGCCGGGCGTCGAGCGGCTGGCAGAGGAGGTTGCGACACTTTTTCCACAGGCACGCGGCATCGTCCTCTCCAGCGATTTTCCGGGAGGGACCGAGCGGCTGAAGCAGGAGCTGATGGCGGTGGCCGAGGGCGAGTTCGACATCGTCATCGGCACGCAACTCGTCGCCAAGGGCCACAATTTCCCCGGGATGACGCTGGTCGGCGTGATCGACGCCGATCTCGGGCTGACTTCGGGCGACCCGCGCGCGGCCGAACGGACCTTCCAGGTGCTGCGGCAGGTCACGGGCCGCGCGGGGCGGGGCGAGAAACCCGGCCGTGCCCTGCTTCAGACGCATGACCCCGAGCATCCCGTGCTCAAGGCGCTGATCTCCGGAGACCCGGAGCGGTTTTATGCCGCAGAGGAGGCTTCGCGGGAGGCGGCGGGGCTTCCACCCTTCGGCCGGCTCGCGGCCCTGATCGTCTCGGCGAACAGCCAGGCCGAGGCCGAAAGCCATGCCCGCGCGCTGGCGCGCTCTGCCGAGGCCGGAGACGGAATCATGGTGCTGGGGCCGGCAGAAGCGCCGCTTGCGGTGCTGCGCGGGCGTCATCGCATGCGTCTGATCGTCAGAACGGCGCGCGACATCAACCTGCAGGATTACCTGCGCGGCTGGCTGAAACGGGCGCCGCGACCCAAGGGATCGGTGAGGGTCGCGGTCGATGTCGATCCGCAGAGCTTCCTTTGAAACGCTGAAAGGCGCTTCCAAAATGCCGCTTGTGATGGTCAACTAGCGATTGCGTGGCCCGGAAACGCATGCTAGGGCACCGCCACATTTCGGTCGAAGTCGCCTGTCCGACTTCGTACCTTGACACTCGCAACGCCGGGACCCTGCACTCCACCTTCTGCTGAAGAAGGTCGCCGGTGCGGACCCTTGAAACGAGAGACGTGACGCGTGGCTGAAGGCGGATCGCAGGGGACATTGGTGTCGGGCGTAGCTCAGCGCTATGCCACCGCTCTGTTCGAGTTGGCTGAGGAGAGCGGGGCCATCGACACGGTCGCTGCCGCCCTGGACTCCTTCAATGGCCTGCTCGCCGAGAGCGAGGACCTGACCCGCCTGATCCAGAGCCCGGCCTTCACGGCCGAGGAGCAGGTCGCTGCGGTCAAGGCCGTGCTCGAGAAGGCCGGCATCACCGGCATCGCCGCCAATTTCATCGGGCTCGTCGCCAGCAAGCGCCGCCTCTTCGCGCTGCCGGGCATGATCTCCGGCTACAAGAAGCTCGTGGCCGAGGCCAAGGGCATCATCTCCGCCGAGGTGACGTTGGCCGAGCAGCCCACTGCCAAGCGCGTTGACGAAATCCGTGCGGCCCTGAAGGGCGTCGCCGGCAAGGATGTCGACGTTTCGATCAAGGTCGATCCGGCGCTGATCGGCGGGCTCGTCGTCAAGATGGGCTCCCGCATGGTCGACGCCTCGCTGAAAACCAAGCTCAATTCAATTCGTCTTGCCATGAAAGAGGTCGGCTGATGGACATCCGCCCCGCTGAAATCTCCGCCATCCTGAAGGCCCAGATTTCGAACTTCGGCTCCGAAGCTTCGGTCACCGAAGTCGGCCAGGTTCTCTCCGTCGGCGACGGCATCGCCCGCGTCTACGGCCTCGACAAGGTCCAGGCCGGTGAGATGGTCGAGTTCGAGACCGGCGTGCGCGGCATGGCGCTCAACCTCGAGAGCGACAATGTCGGCGTCGTCATTTTCGGCAACGACCGCGACATCAAGGAAGGCCAGACGGTCAAGCGCACCGGTGCCATCGTCGACGTTCCCGTCGGCAAGGAGCTGCTCGGCCGCGTCGTCGACGCGCTCGGCAACCCGATCGACGGCAAGGGCCCGATCAAGGCCAAGACCCGCGCCCGCGTCGACGTCAAGGCGCCCGGCATCATCCCGCGCAAGTCGGTGCACGAGCCGATGGCGACCGGCCTCAAGGCTGTCGACGCGCTGATCCCGATCGGCCGCGGCCAGCGCGAGCTGATCATCGGCGACCGCCAGACCGGCAAGACCGCCGTGGCGCTCGACACGATCCTGAACCAGAAGCCGCTGAACGTCGAAGGCGCCCCGGAGAGCCAGAAGCTCTACTGCGTCTACGTCGCCGTCGGCCAGAAGCGCTCGACCGTCGCCCAGCTCGTGAAGGTGCTCGAGGAGCGCGGCGCGCTGGAGTACTCGATCATCGTGGCGGCGACCGCCTCGGACCCGGCCCCGATGCAGTTCCTGGCGCCCTTCGCCGGCTGCTCGATGGGCGAGTTCTTCCGCGACAACGGCATGCACGCCGTCATCATCTATGACGACCTTTCCAAGCAGGCCGTCGCCTACCGCCAGATGTCGCTGCTGCTGCGCCGCCCGCCGGGCCGCGAGGCGTATCCGGGCGACGTGTTCTATCTCCACTCCCGCCTGCTCGAGCGCGCGGCGAAGATGGGCGAGGCCGCCGGCCTCGGCTCGCTGACGGCGCTGCCGGTCATCGAGACGCAGGCGAACGACGTGTCCGCCTACATCCCGACCAACGTGATCTCGATCACCGACGGTCAGATCTTCCTCGAGACGGACCTGTTCTACCAGGGCATCCGCCCGGCGGTGAACGTCGGTCTCTCGGTGTCGCGCGTCGGCTCCTCGGCGCAGACCAAGGCCACCAAGAAGGTCGCCGGCAAGATCAAGGGCGAGCTCGCCCAGTATCGCGAGATGGCCGCCTTCGCCCAGTTCGGCTCGGACCTCGACGCGGTCACGCAGCGCCTGCTCAACCGCGGCGCCCGCCTGACCGAACTCCTGAAGCAGCCGCAGTTCTCGCCGCTGAAGATGGAAGAGCAGGTCGTCGTGATCTATGCCGGCGTGAACGGCTATCTCGACGCGCTGCCGGTCTCCAAGGTTCGCGCCTTCGAGGACGGGCTCCTCGCGCTGGTCCGCGGCAAGCATGCCGACTTCCTGAACGAGGTCGGCACCTCGAAGGATCTGTCGGACGCCAACGCGGCCAAGCTGAAAGAGATCGTCGAAGGCTACGCGAAGTCCTTCGCCTGATCAGATCGATCGTGATGGTCGGGTTTGACCCGGCCATCCGCGCCCTCGGTGGAAACACCCTGGACGCGGGAGGTTGAGACCGAGGTTCGAGACGTAGATGGTCGGCGCGATGTCGACCATGACGGGGTGAGAGCGCCACATGCCTTCTTTGAAGGACCTTAGAAACCGCATCGCTTCGGTGAAGTCGACGCAGAAGATCACCAAGGCCATGCAGATGGTCGCGGCTGCCAAGCTGCGCCGCGCGCAGACGGCCGCCGAGGCCGCGCGCCCCTATGCCGAGCGCATGGAGACGGTGCTGGCCAATCTCGCTTCCGGCGTGTCCGGTTCGAGCGCGCCGCGGCTGATCGCCGGCACGGGCTCCGACAAGGTGCATCTGCTGCTGGTGCTGACCGCCGAGCGCGGCCTGTGCGGCGCCTTCAACTCGTCGATCTCGCGCCTCGCCCGTGACAAGGCCCTGGCGCTCAAGGCCGAGGGCAAGACGGTCAAGTTCATCTGCGTCGGCAAGAAGGGCTACGACATCCTGCGTCGCCAGTTCGCCAACGACATCATCGAGTTCATCGACCTGCGCGAGTTCAAGCAGGTCGGCTTCGTCAATGCCGAGGCGATCGCGCAGAACGTGCTGACGCGCTTCGACAATGGCGAGTTCGACGTCGCGACGCTGTTCTTCTCGCGCTTCCGCTCGGTGATCGCCCAGATCCCGACCGCGCAGCGCATCATCCCGGCCGAGATCCCCGAAGGCACGCAGCAGACCGACGCGGTCTACGACTACGAGCCGGAGGAGAGCGAGATCCTCGAGACGCTGCTGCCGCGCAACCTCACCGTCCAGGTGCTGCGCGGGCTGCTCGAGAACGCCGCTTCCGAACAGGGCGCGCGCATGTCGGCGATGGATTCCGCCACGCGCAATGCCGGCGAGATGATCAAGAAGCAGACGCAGATCTACAACCGCTCGCGCCAGGCGATGATCACGAAGGAACTGATCGAGATCATCTCCGGCGCGGAAGCGCTCTAACCGCCTTACTTCGTCGGTGGCGCGAGCCGCCGGCTGCCGAAACATCCGAATGCGCTAGTCCCGAGGTTCCACCATGGCCAAAGCCGCTACCAAGACCACCAAGACGAAGACCGCCGAGAAGCCCGCCAACACCGGCACCGGCCGCGTTGCCCAGGTCATCGGCGCCGT